>Ga0207696_1000031_pt1 | contig 384169 bp, 341 predicted proteins | sample KBSS54metaG_FD_184403 | JGI IMG/M metagenome (GOLD analysis project Ga0207696, IMG submission 184403) | Switchgrass rhizosphere microbial communities from Kellogg Biological Station, Michigan, USA - KBS S5-4 metaG (SPAdes) (version 2) | ecosystem: Host-associated > Plants > Roots > Rhizosphere...
GGGCGGCAGCCTGCTGAGCCGCAGCGTACTGGCCGCCAGCGTCAGCGCCGGCTCCAGCAAACTGTTGGGTTTTGACAGTATTCCCGCCGCCACCAGCGACGCCATCACCCTGCCCCCAGGTTACAAATCTTCGGTATTGATCAGTTGGGGCCAACCCCTGCAGAAGAACGGCCCGGCGTTCGACCCGAGCGGCAACGGCACGGCCGAACATCAGGAAGTCCAGTTCGGCGACAACAACGACGGCATGAGCCTGTTTGAATTTCCCGGTGACAACAACCGGGCGCTGATGGCGATCAACAACGAATACACCAACTATCGCTACCTCTACGCCCACGGCGGCATGCCGCAATCGGCTGCTGACGTGCGCAAGGCACTGGCCTGTGAAGGCGTGTCGGTGATCGAAGTGCAGCGCAAGAACGGCCAGTGGCATTTCGTCCAGGGCTCGCGCTACAACCGACGCATTCACGGCAACGCGCCGATCAGTCTGAGCGGTCCGGCCGCCGGCCACGAACTGCTGAAAACCAGTGCAGACCCACACGGCAAGAACGTACTTGGCACCTTCCAGAACTGCGCCAACGGCAAGACGCCGTGGGGCACGTATCTGACCTGCGAAGAGAACTTCACTGACTGCTTCGGCAGCAGCAATGCCGAACAAAAGTTCGACGCCGCGCAAAAACGCTACGGCGCCGTAGCGACCAGTAAAGAGATCAACTGGCACCCACACGACGAGCGTTTCGACCTGGCGAAGAATCCGAACGAACTCAACCGTCACGGTTGGGTCGTGGAAATCGACCCGTTCGACCCGAAATCGACGCCCGTCAAACGCACCGCGCTGGGCCGCTTCAAACATGAAAACGCCGCACTGGCCGAAACCAGTGACGGTCACGCCGTGGTGTACATGGGCGACGATGAACGCGGCGAGTTCATCTACAAATTTGTCAGCCGCGACAGGATCAACCACAAAAACCCCAAGGCCAACCGCGACCTGCTGGACCACGGCACCTTGTACGTGGCGCGCTTCGATGCGGGCGACGGCAATGCCGATCACCCGAAAGGCCAGGGCGAGTGGATCGAACTGACCCACGGCAAAAACGGCATCGACGCCAGCAGCGGTTTCGCCGATCAGGCCGAAGTGTTGATTCACGCCCGCCTCGCGGCCAGCGTGGTGAAAGCTACGCGCATGGACCGCCCGGAGTGGATCGTCGTCAGCCCCAAGGATGGCCAGGTCTACTGCACGCTGACCAACAACGCCAAGCGTGGCGAGGACGGGCAACCGGTGGGCGGGCCGAACCCGCGCGAGAAGAACGTCTACGGGCAGATTCTGCGCTGGCGCACTGACCGTGACGATCACGGCTCGAAAAGCTTTGCCTGGGATCTGTTTGTGGTCGCCGGCAACCCGGGCGTCCACACCGGCACGCCGAAGGGCGGTTCATCGAACATCACACCGCAGAACATGTTCAACAGCCCGGACGGCTTGGGTTTCGACAAGGCTGGGCGGTTGTGGATTCTGACCGATGGCGATTCGAGCAACGCAGGCGACTTCGCGGGCATGGGCAATAACCAGATGCTCTGCGCTGACCCGGTCACCGGGGAGATCCGCCGCTTCATGGTCGGGCCAGTGGGCTGCGAGGTGACGGGGATCAGCTTTTCGCCGGATCAGAAGACCTTGTTTGTCGGGATTCAGCATCCGGGGGAAAACGGCGGGTCGACGTTCCCTGAGCATCTGCCGAATGGCAAACCGCGGTCTTCGGTGATGGCGATTTCTCGTGAGGACGGTGGCATCGTCGGCGCCTGATCGGGCCTCTTCGCGAGCAAGCCCGCTCCCACATTGGATCTGTGGCACACCGCAAATCTCCTGTGGGAGCGGGCTTGCTCGCGAAGGCGTCAACCCAGACAACACTCATCTCAAGCCCAACCCCTAAAGACACCCCGTCTGCGCTACCATGCTTGGCCGGACGCGGCAGCCTGCTGCGCGCAGGAGTCAGCATGGCCCACCCGTTTGCAACCCTCACCCCAGACCTCGTGCTCGATGCCGTCGAAAGCATCGGCTTTCTCAGCGACGCGCGCATTCTGGCGCTCAACAGCTACGAGAACCGTGTCTATCAGGTCGGTATCGAAGACTCCGAGCCGCTGATCGCCAAGTTCTACCGTCCGCAGCGCTGGACCAACGAAGCGATTCTCGAAGAGCACCAATTTACTTTCGAACTTGCCGAATGCGACGTACCGGTGGTCGCGCCGATGATTCACAACGGTGCCAGCCTGCACGAACACAACGGTTTCCGCTTCACCCTGTTCCCCCGCCGTGGTGGCCGCGCGCCAGAGCCGGGCAATCTCGATCAGCTGTATCGCCTGGGGCAACTGCTCGGTCGCCTGCACGCCGTCGGCTCTACCAAACCGTTCGAACACCGCGAAGCGCTGGGTGTGAAGAACTTCGGTCATGACTCGCTGACGACATTGCTCGAAGGCAATTTCGTACCCAAAAGTCTGCTGCCCGCCTACGAGTCCGTGGCCCGTGACCTGCTCAAGCGGGTGGAAGAGGTCTACAAGGCCACGCCGCACAAGAACATCCGCATGCACGGCGACTGCCACCCCGGCAACATGATGTGCCGCGACGAGATGTTCCACATCGTCGACCTCGACGACTGCCGCATGGGCCCTGCGGTGCAGGACATCTGGATGATGCTGGCGGGTGATCGTCAGGAATGTCTCGGTCAGTTGTCGGAATTGATGGACGGCTACAGTGAGTTCCACGACTTCGATCCGCGGGAACTGGCGTTGATCGAACCGCTGCGCGCCTTGCGCCTGATGCACTACAGCGCCTGGCTCGCCCGCCGCTGGGACGACCCGGCGTTCCCGCACAGTTTTCCGTGGTTCGGCAGTGAACGGTATTGGGGCGACCAGGTGTTGGCCTTGCGCGAACAACTGGCTGCGCTCAATGAAGAGCCCCTAAAACTCTTTTAAACACCGCGTCTCCTTGTAGGAGCAAGGCTTGCCCGCGATGAACGATAACGCGGTCCGCCAGACAGACCGCATCGATCCAATCGCGGGCAAGCCATGCTCCTACAAAAAAAAAGCGACACGACACGTCTATACAACCGCCTTACAATCCCCTCTTTGTTAGCTGCCTAAGCAAGGATTCTGCATGCAAGCCGCCAACCCGCGTCGCGGGTACATTCTGGGCTGAGTGCCTACATCATCTGGGGACTTTTCCCGCTCTACTTCAAAGCCATCGCCAGCGTGCCCGCCGTGGAGATCATCATCCACCGAGTGCTCTGGTCCGCGCTGTTCGGCACCTTGCTGCTGATGGTGTGGAAACATCCGGGCTGGTGGCGCGAGTTGCGTGACAACCCGAAACGCCTGGCGATCCTGGCCCTGAGCGGCACGCTGATCGCGGCCAACTGGCTGACCTACGTCTGGTCGGTGAACAACGGGCGCATGCTCGAAGCCAGTCTCGGTTACTACATCAACCCGCTGGTGAATGTGCTGTTGGGCATGCTGATCCTCGGCGAACGGCTGCGACGCATGCAATGGCTGGCGGTTGGCCTGGCGGCGGTCGGGGTCGCGCAACAGGTCTGGCAAGTCGGCAGTCTGCCGTGGGTGTCGTTGGTGCTGGCGCTGACCTTCGGTTTCTACGGACTGATCCGCAAACAGGCACCGGTCAAGGCGTTACCGGGTCTGGTGGTGGAAACCTGGATGCTGGTGCCGATCGCGATTGCCTGGCTGCTATTCAATCAGACGGCCACCAGCGCTCAGCCCGAATTCTGGACCACGTCCGAAGCCTGGTGGCTGGTGGCCGCCGGTCCGGTGACGCTGGTGCCGCTGGTGTGTTTCAACGCCGCTGCACGGCATTTGCCCTACACGACGTTGGGATTCCTCCAATACCTGGCACCGACCCTGGTGCTGTTGCAGGCCGTTCTGTTGTTTGGCGAACAATTGTCGTCGAGCACACTGGTAGCGTTCATCTTTATCTGGGCGGGCCTGGCGGTTTACAGCATCGACGCGTGGATAAGTCTGCGACGTCGTCGCTGATCAAAAAACGCACAAACCTCTGCAAGCCACGGCTCCCGTGGCCTGCATCGATCCTTCCCAAGGTTATCCACAGCGTGATCCCCGGCGTTTGTGTGCAAGTCCCTGAAACTGCTGGTTTTTTGATCAGTTTCTGAAGAGTCCCGGACGACGTGGCCTGGAGGACGGTCTCTACAGGTTATCCACAGGCAGGTGCACGTATAACTTGGATAACCTGTTCAAGGTTCACTGCGCAGCACCAATTCGACCATCAAATCATCCGCCAGGGTTTCCAGGCGCGATTGCAGCACGTCCAGGGACAGCGTCAACGGCACTGCGAGAATCGCTTCAGCGTGGAACAAAGGCTCGCTGCTCATCGGCGCCGGACGTACTTCAGTCACCAGACGCTCCAGGTTCACCCCCTGTTCACTCAGCAGACGCGTGATGTCGCGTACGATCCCCGGGCGGTCATTGCCCACCAACTCCATGGCTATCGGTTTCCAGGTGCAGGATTGCTCGATGCCGCTTTCGGCAATCAGCACGCGAATGCCATGGGCGGACAACGCCTGTAGGGCATCGACCAATTCATCGTAGGCTTCGGCCGGCACGCCCACGCGAAGAATCCCGGCGAACTGCCCGGCCATGCGCGACATGCGACTCTCCAGCCAGTTACCGCCGTGCTCGGCGATGCATTGGGCAATGCGCTCGACCTGCCCAGGCTTGTCCGGAGCGAATACAGTGAGTACGAGGTGGTCCATGGCGCAGCCCTCTTGTCATGACTTTTGTTATAGAAGACCAAGTATAGGCAAGGGTTGATTCGGTGTTGAATCGTCTGACGTCATCGCGGGCAAGCCTTGCTCCTACAGGTTTCGGGGAAATCGAAATCGTGTGATTGACGCAGACCTGTAGGAGCAAGGCTTGCCCGCGATGGGGATCCCCGGATGAAGCTGCAAAAACACAAATCGTGTACAAGTTTTTATATTTAACTGGAACAATCCAATAGTTTTTTGAGAACATCCCGTTCCCCGTCGTGACCGCAATGCGTCATGGCGTCGCAGAACGACGTAATTAGTCTAATTTTCACAAGCGCAATTCATCATGTAGTATGCCGCAGCGCGCACTACATAACGCTGGATCGATGTCTGCCGCAGGTGCAGCCACAACCCTGAAAGCCCCGTCAGCAAGGCCTCAACGCCGTTGATTGGTCATAACCCAGCCGCCCGCAATGGCATGTACTGGTCAACAGGTTTGTGGTTTAAATGCCAGAGGCTTCATTGTTAAATTGAAGAGCTGAAAAGCGAAATAGCTGAGCAGAGTGAGGCAAGCAATGACTGAACACGTTCAAGTCGGTGGCCTGCAGGTCGCCAAAGTCCTGTTCGACTTCGTGAACAACGAAGCCATTCCCGGTACCGGCCTCACCGCCGAAAAATTCTGGGAAGGTGCCGACAAGGTCATTCATGACCTGGCGCCGAAGAACAAAGCCCTACTCGCCAAACGCGATGACTTCCAGGCTCGCCTTGATGCCTGGCACCAGGAACATGCCGGCCAGGCGCACGACGCCGTGGCTTACAAAGCCTTCCTGCAAGAAATCGGTTATCTGCTGCCAGAAGCGGCTGATTTCCAGGCAACGACGCAAAATGTCGATGATGAAATCGCCCGTACCGCCGGCCCGCAACTCGTGGTTCCGGTGATGAACGCCCGCTTCGCCCTCAACGCTTCGAACGCGCGCTGGGGTTCGCTGTACGACGCCCTTTACGGCACCGACGCGATCAGCGAAGACGGTGGCGCGGAAAAAGGCAAAGGCTACAACAAGGTGCGTGGCGACAAAGTCATCGCCTTCGCACGTGCGTTCCTCGACGAAGCGGCGCCATTGGCTGCCGGCTCCCACGTCGACTCCACCGGTTACAAGATCGCTGACGGCAAACTGCTGGTCTCCCTCAAGGGCGGTAGCAACACCGGCCTGCGTGACGATGCACAGCTGATCGGCTTCCAGGGTCCGGCAGACGCGCCGATCGCGATCCTGCTGAAGAACCACGGCCTGCATTTCGAAATCCAGATCGACGCCAGCACCCCGGTCGGCCAGACCGATGCCGCCGGCGTCAAAGACATCCTGATGGAAGCGGCACTGACCACCATCATGGACTGCGAAGACTCCGTGGCTGCCGTCGATGCCGACGACAAAGTGGTGATCTACCGCAACTGGCTCGGCCTGATGAAGGGCGACCTGTCCGAAGAAGTCGCCAAGGGCGGCCAGACCTTCACCCGCACCATGAACCCGGATCGCACCTACACCAAGGTCGATGGCAGTGAACTGACCCTGCACGGTCGCTCGCTGCTGTTCGTGCGTAACGTCGGTCACCTGATGACCATCGACGCGATCCTCGACAAACACGGCAATGAAGTGCCGGAAGGCATCCTCGACGGTCTGGTGACCTGCCTGGCGGCGATGCACAACCTCAACGGCAATACCTCGCGCAAGAACACCCGCACCGGCTCGGTCTACATCGTCAAACCGAAGATGCACGGCCCGGAAGAAGCGGCGTTCACCAACGAGCTGTTCGGCCGCATCGAAGATGTGCTGGGTCTGAAACGCAACACGCTAAAAGTCGGGATCATGGACGAGGAGCGCCGCACCACGGTCAACCTCAAGGCCTGCATCAAGGCGGCCAGCGAGCGCGTGGTGTTCATCAACACCGGTTTCCTCGACCGTACCGGCGACGAAATCCACACCTCCATGGAAGCTGGCCCGATGGTGCGCAAGGCCGACATGAAGGCCGAGAAGTGGATCGGCGCCTACGAGAACTGGAACGTCGATATCGGTCTGAGCACCGGCCTGCAAGGTCGCGCACAAATCGGTAAAGGCATGTGGGCGATGCCCGACCTGATGGCGGCGATGCTCGAACAGAAAATCGCGCACCCGCTGGCCGGTGCCAACACCGCCTGGGTGCCGTCACCGACTGCGGCTGCGCTGCACGCGCTGCATTACCACAAGGTCGACGTGTTCGCCCGTCAGGCCGAACTGGCCAAGCGTGCCCGTGCTTCGGTGGACGACATCCTGACCATTCCGCTGGCGGTCAACCCGAGCTGGACCCCGGAGCAGATCAAGAACGAACTGGACAACAACGCCCAGGGCATTCTCGGTTACGTGGTGCGCTGGATCGACCAGGGCGTGGGTTGTTCGAAAGTGCCGGACATCAATGACGTCGGCCTGATGGAAGACCGTGCGACGCTGCGCATCTCCAGCCAGCACATCGCCAACTGGCTGCGCCACGGTATCGTCACCGAAGCGCAAGTGATGGAAAGCCTCAAGCGCATGGCGCCAGTGGTTGACCGGCAGAACGCCAACGACCCGCTGTACCGTCCGCTGGCACCGAACTTCGACAGCAACATCGCCTTCCAGGCGGCAGTCGAACTGGTGATCGAAGGCACCAAACAGCCGAACGGCTACACCGAGCCGGTGCTGCACCGTCGTCGTCGCGAGTTCAAGAAGGCCAACGGCCTGTAACCTGCGCTGACTGCCGGACATGAAAAAGCCCTGATCTTGCGATCAGGGCTTTTTTGTTGGCCGCTAAAATCTAACAACCACTGGAGATCCATTGTGGGAGCGGGCTTGCTCGCGAAGACGGACTCACATTCAACATTAATTTCGACAGAAAGGACGCATTCGCGAGCAAGCCCGCTCCCACAGGGGGGGGGGCAGTGTTGCCTGAGAGTCAGGGCTCGATGCCTAACTCGTGTTTGACCAGCCCCAGCAACTTCGCCGTATCAATCGGCTTGAGCAGAAAATCCACCACGCTCAGGTGCATCGCGGCGATGGCGTCTTTCACATCGGCATCGCCGGAAACAATGATGATCGGCAACGCCGCCCGCTCCGACTCACGCACCTGCCGAATCAAATCCAGCCCACCGACATTGCCCATACGCAAATCAGTGATCACCAGCCCGATCGAAGGTTTTTCGTCGAGCATCTTCAGCGCCGTTTCGCCGCTGGCCGCGGTCATGCAACGAATGCCATCCAACGCGAGTATCTCCGACAACAGCTCCCGTGCGTCCTTGTCGTCATCGACGATCAGTACACGTTGCGGCGGCAAGTCGGGTTCGAGCATTACTGCGCTGAGCGCTTCACGCTCGGCGTCGCTCAAAATATCGTGGTCGGACATGGCATTCTCTACGTTTTCAATTCAGTCACCTGGCACAGTCGTCAGACATCGCTAAGCAGAGCTTCAATGTGCACTTCGTCGGATTTTTTTCCAAGTGGCTGGCGGAGGAATTTCCGACTGTTTTTGTAGGGCACTTCCCAAATGTGCCGAGCGGCAGCCCAAACCTAGACTTACGTCCAATGGGCACCCCGCGCGCAGGGGCCGACCATGGCTGCAACGATCCGACAACAACAATTCAAAAAAGACTGCGGTAATGGTTATGAGTAAAGCGGACGCCTTCACCCAGGCAGGGAAAACCGCGGTGTTGCAGAACATTCAGGGCACCCTGCAATTCCTCCAGCGCTTCCCGCCCTTCAATCAGATGGAACACGCCCACCTGGCTTATCTGGTGGAACAATGTCAGCTGCGCTTCTATGGCCAGGGCGAGAGCATCATCAAGCCCGCCGACGGGCCGGTCGAATATTTCTACATCGTCAAACAGGGCCGAGTGGTCGGCGAACGCCAGCACATCACCCGGCCTGGCACCGAAACCACCTTCGAGATCACCACCGGCGAATGCTTCCCGCTGGCCGCGCTGATTGGCGAACGGGCGACCCGCACCGAACATCTGGCCAGCGAAGACACCTTCTGCCTGCAGCTGAACAAACCGGCGTTCATCAAACTGTTCGCCCTGTCAAACAGCTTCCGTGATTTCGCTTTGCGCGGGGTCAGCAGCCTGCTCGATCAGGTCAACCAGCAAGTCCAGCAGAAAGCCGTGGAAACCCTCGGCACCCAGTACTCGCTGAACACCCGCCTCGGCGAATTGGCGATGCGCCATCCGGTGACTTGCAGCCCCGACACGCCACTGCGTGAAGCGGTGAAGCTGATGCACGAGCAACAGGTCGGCAGCATCGTCGCGGTGGATGAACACAAGGCGCCGCTGGGGATTTTCACCCTGCGTGACCTGCGCGAAGTGGTCGCCAATGGCAGCGGTGATTTCAGCGAAACCATCGAGCGGCACATGACCTGTTCGCCGTTTTTTCTGTCGCCGGATCACAGCGCTTTCGACGCGGCGATTGCCATGACCGAACGGCACATCGCCCACGTTTGTCTGGTCAAGGATCAGCGTCTGTGTGGCGTGGTCTCCGAGCGTGATCTGTTCTCGCTGCAACGGGTCGACCTGGTGCACCTGGCCCGGACCATCCGCAGTGCCCAGCGCCTCGAACAACTGGTGAGCCTGCGCGGCGAGATCGGCCAACTGGTCGAAACCATGCTTGCCCACGGTGCGTCTTCGACGCAGATCACCCACATCATCACCCTGCTCAATGACCACACCGTGTGCCGGGTGATCGAACTGACCCTCGCCGAAAAAGGCGACCCCGGCGTGCCGTTCAGCTGGCTGTGTTTCGGCAGCGAGGGCCGGCGCGAGCAGACGCTGCACACCGATCAGGACAACGGCATTCTGTTCGAAGCGCGGGACGCGGCGCATGCGGCGGAGATTCGCGGCAAGCTGCTGCCGATCGCCCAGCAGATCAACCAGAGCCTGGCGCAGTGCGGCTTCAGCCTGTGCAAGGGCAACATCATGGCCGGCAACCCTGAGCTGTGCCTGTCCCGAGCAGAATGGGCGCGGCGCTTTGCAGCATTTATCCGCGAGGCGACGCCGGAGAACCTGCTCGGTTCGAGTATCTATTTCGACCTGCGGGTGGTCTGGGGCGACGAAAAAGGCTGCGCGCAACTACGCCGAGGGATTCTCGATCAGGTCGGCGACAACCGTTTGTTCCAGCGCATGCTGGCCGAGAACGCGCTGCGCAATCGTCCGCCCGTGGGGCGTTTCCGCGAATTTGTGCTGGCACGCAAGAACGGCGAGAAAGCCACCCTTGATCTCAAAGTCCAGGGCCTGACGCCCTTCGTCGACGGCGCACGCCTGTTGGCGCTGACGCATGGCATCGAAACCAACAACACTCTGGAGCGCTTGCGTCAGCTGGTCGAAAAAGAAGTCATCGAACGGCTCGATGGCGCGGCATATGAAGAGGCCTACCACTTCATCCAGCAGACGCGCATGCAGCAGCACCAGATCCAGACCCGTGAGAATCTGCCTTGGTCGAACCGGGTCGATCCCGACAGCCTCAATCATCTGGATCGGCGCATTCTGCGTGAATCCCTGCGCCAGGCCCAGCGTCTGCAAAGCAGCCTGGCTCTGCGGTATCAGCTGTGAGCCTGTTCTCGTGGCTGCGGCCGGCCAGCCCTTTGCTGTCGGCAGACCTGCAACAACGTCTGGCACAACTGCCAACCATCGGCGAACTGAAAGAATGCAGCCTGCGCGAACAGCGTTGGGTGGTGCTCGATCTGGAAACCACCGGGCTGAACCTGAACAAGGATCGGGTGCTGTCGATCGGCGCCGTGGTGATCGAAGACGGCGCGATCAACTTCAGTCAGCAGTTCGAGCGCACCCTGCAATGCCGGGAGCTGAAGCTCAGCCCCAGCGTGTTGATTCATGGCCTGGGACCGAATGCGCTTGCCGCCGGCAGCGACCCGGCCGAGGCGTTGCTGGAGTTAATGGAGTTTATCGGCGACAGTCCGGTGCTGGCGTTTCATGCGCCCTTCGATCAGCACATGCTCGGACGAGCACTGAAGGAAAACCTCGGCTACAAGCTGCAGAATGTGTTTCTGGATGTCGCGGACATGGCGCCGCTGTTGTGCCCACAGGCGAATATTCGCGAGGCCGGCCTGGATGAATGGATCGACTGGTTCAGGCTTGAGGTGTTCGAGCGGCACAACGCGAGTGCCGATGCACTGGCGACGGCGGAGCTGGCGCTGATCCTGTTCAGCCGGGCGCGGCAGCAGCAGATTCATAGTCCGTTGAACCTGCAGCAGCGTTTGAGTCAGTGGAAACGCCGTCAGCAGGCGCCTTCCTTCTAGATCTTCGGTGCCGGTACTGGCCTCTTCGCGAGCAAGCCCGCTCCCACACTGGCATGCATTCCCCCTGTGGGAGCGGGCTTGCTCGCGAAGAACGATGATGCGGTCTTACTGATACCACCCGACCAGTGGCCAATTGCTAACCATTCCCACCTCTGCGAGAATCGCGAACAATTCTCGTTGGTTAACACTTCCCAATCGGTGCGTCTGGTGTCGTCAGTCCCAAGCCCTCACAGTGAACTCGTCGGTGCGTTGTATCGCGACCATCGCGGTTGGCTGCTGAGCTGGTTGCGGCGCAACGTGGCTTGCCCGCAACGGGCCGAAGACCTGAGCCAGGACACCTTCGTGCGTTTGCTCGGTCGCGAGCAACTGCTGACGCCGCGCGAACCCCGGGCGTTTCTGGTGGCGATCGCCAAGGGCCTGCTGTTCGACTACTTCCGCCGCGCCGCGCTGGAGCAGGCCTACCTCACTGAATTGATGCTGATCCCCGAAGGCGAACAGCCTTCGGTGGAAGAACAGCAACTGATCCTCGAAGACCTCAAGGCCATCGACCGCCTGCTCGACAAACTGTCGACCAAGGCCCGCGCGGCGTTCCTGTATAACCGCCTCGACGGCCTCGGCCACGCCGAAATCGCCGAGAAGCTTGGCGTCTCGGTGCCCCGCGTGCGGCAGTACCTCGCGCAAGGCATTCGCCAGTGCTACATCGCCCTGTACGGTGAGCCGACATGAATCCGGCCAGTTCCAAACCGGTCTCGGCTCAGGTGCTGGATGCGGCGATTGCCTGGCAGTTGTCGCTGGATTCCGGCAGTCCGCTGGAGCGCGAAGAGTTCGCCAAGTGGCACGCGGCCCATGAAGAACACGCCCGCGCCTGGCGCCAACTGGGCATGCTCGATCAGCGCTTCAGCGTCGCCAACGGCCCGGCCCGCGCAGCCTTGCTGCAATCGCGCGAAGGCATTCGACGCCGTGTGCGCAAGCTCGGCAGCGGATTGGCCAGCGTGGTGGCGCTCGTCGGTCTGGCGTTGTTTGCCGGTGATCGCTACTTGCCGCTGGATTACTGGCTCGCCGATCAACGCACCGCCACCGGTGAGCAGCGCACGGTGCGGCTGGCCGATGGCACCGTGCTCAATCTCAACACCCACAGCGCGGTGGATGTGCGTTTCGATGCCAGGCAGCGGCTGATCGTGTTGCAGGCAGGCGAGATCATGGTCGAGACCGGTCACGGCGATGCGCGGCCGTTCATCGTCGAGACCCGCGAAGGCAGCATGCGCGCGTTGGGCACAAGGTTTCTGGTCAAGCGTGAAGACCAAGGCACACGCTTGAGCGTGTTGCAGTCGGCGGTGGCGGCGCATCCGCAAAGTCATCCTGAAGAGCAGATCCTGCGCGAAGGCCAGCAAGTGCTGATCCGCAATGACGGCCTCGACACGGTCGCCGCGCTCACGCCCGGCGCCGATGCCTGGACCCGCGGCATGCTGGTGGTGGACAACGCGCGACTGGAAGACCTGGTGCATGAACTGGGTCGTTATCGCCGAGGGCATCTGGGCGTCGCGCCGGAAGTCGCTGACCTGCGCATCACCGGCAGTTTCCCGCTGCACGACACCGACAAGGCCTTGAGTGCGCTGCTGCCGACCCTGCCGGTGCAGATCGAGCGGCATACACCGTATTGGGTCACGGTGGCGAAGGCTGATACCAAGCCTTAAAAAATTCGTTGTCAGGGAAATAGCTATCGCGAGCAGGCTCACTCCTACAGTAGGAATGCGTTCCCCCTGTAGGAGTGAGCCTGCTCGCGATAGGGCCATCCGCCACACTCGAAAATCCCGAAGCGGCCGCTCCCTTCCAAGTTAATCGAAATTATTTTCATCCAGCCCTATCACTTTTCAATTCTCGTCCGGCACTCAGGCAATTGAGAAATATTTCCATTCAGGAGCCTTCGCATGTCCCGTTCGCTAGACACCTTGTTGCGCCCCAGTCTGTTGGCCATCGCCATTGCCCTCAGCGCGCCGCTGCTCAGCAGCCCGTTGCTCGCTGCTGAGCAGGCCTCCAGCGTGCGTGCCTACAACCTGCCAGCGGCGCCGCTGTCGACCACGCTGAACCAGATCGCCAGCCAAGGCGGCCTCGTGCTGTCGCTGAATCCGGCGCTGGCCGCCGGCAAGACCTCCGCGCCGGTCAGCGGCCAATACGATGCCGCCGGTGCGCTGCGTGCTGCGCTGCGTGGCACCGGTCTGCAACTGGAACAAAGCAGTACCGGCACCTACACCCTGGTTGCCGTGCCGGAAGGGACATTGGCGCTGCCGGAAACCGCAGTGATCGGCGTGGAAAATCTGGAAACCGCCTGGGGCCCGGTCGAAGGCTACACCGCCACCCGCACCGCCGCCGGCACCAAGACCGACACCGCGCTGGTCGAAGCACCGCGCTCGATCTCGGTCGCCACCCGTCAGCAAATGGACGACCGCAGCGTGCACAGCCTCGATGACGCCGTACGCTACATGCCGGGCATCACCGCCAGCAGCTACGGCAGCGACACCCGTATCGACTGGCTACGGGTGCGCGGTTTCGAGCCGACTCAGTTCCTCGACGGCCTGCCGCTGCCCAAGGGTGTATACGCCAACCCAAAACCTGAAACCTGGAACCTCGACCGCCTCGCGCTGCTGCGCGGCCCGGCCTCTTCCGTCTACGGCCAGACGCCGCCGGGCGGTCTGCTGGACATGGTCAGCCGGCGCCCGAGCGCGGAAGCCAGCAGCGAAATCCAGTTGCAGTACGGCAGCGACAACCATCGTCAGATCAACTTCGCCAGCACCGGCAAGATCGACGACGCCGGGCAGTTTCTCTACGGCATCAGCGGTGTAGTGCGCGACAGCGACACGCAGATCGATCACATCGAGAACAAGCGCTACAACATCGCGCCGAGCCTGACCTGGAACATCGATGACGACACCAAATTCACCCTGCTGACCCAGTTCACCCGCGACGATACCGGTGTCACCAGCCAGTTCTACCCGATTCAGGGCACCAAGATCGACATGCCGTTCGGCAAGATTTCCCATCACAAGAACCTCGGTGATCCGGACTACGACTTCTACGACCGCACCTACTACGCGCTCGGTTATGCCTTCGAGCATCGCCTCAACGATGTGTGGCAGTTCAAGCAGAACCTGCGCTACACCAAGTCGGATCTGTCGTTCCAGACCGTGACCGTCAACAGCTACAACCCATCGTTCGCCGGCTTCACCGTGGATGATCAGGGCAATGTCGGTCGCGGCACCACCAACGTCGATGAAGACATCAGCCAGTTCGCCGTGGACAACAACTTTCAGGCCGACTTCGCCACCGGCGACATCCGCCATACGCTGTTGCTCGGTCTGGATCACCAGCGCAGCAACACCAACTACACGTCGATCTTCGGCACCGCGCCGGACATTAACGTCAACAACCCGATCTACGGTCAGCCGATCACCCGTCCAGCACGTTCTTCGGCGTTCTATGACTATGACCAGAAGACCTACCAGACCGGCCTGTACGTACAGGACCAGATGGCCCTCGACCAGTGGCGCCTGACCCTCGGCGGGCGTGAAGACTGGGTGCACACCGGCACGCAGTTCATCAACAAGGGCGACGCCACCAACACCCAGCGCGACAAGGCGTTCAGTGGCAACGCGGCGCTCAGCTACGTGTTCGACTCGGGCTTCGTGCCGTACCTGTCGTACGCCGAATCCTTCCAGCCAACCAGCGGCGCCGATGCCACCTCCACCGGTTCGCTCAAGCCGACCGAAGGCAAGCAATGGGAACTGGGCATCAAGTACCAGCCGCCGGGCAGCAAGACACTGCTGAGCGCTGCGGTGTATGACCTGACCCAGAAGAACGTCGCGGTCAACAGCATCGTCAACAACGTGACCATCACCAGCCAGACCGGTGAAGTGAAGGTCAAAGGCCTGGAGCTGGAAGCGGTTTCCGACGTCACCGATAACCTGAAAGTCATCGCCGCCTACACCCTGGCCAAGTCCGAAGTGCAGAAAGGCGTGGACAAGGGCAATCGCCTGCAACTGATGCCTAACCAGCAAGCTTCGCTGTGGACCGACTACACCTGGCACAGCGGCGTACTCGACGGTTTCGGCATCGGCGGTGGCGTGCGTTACACCGGCAACACTTACGGCGACAAGGCCAACACCTGGCTGGGCAAGGCGGACGCCTACACCGTGTTCGACGCCTCGGTGCATTACGACCTCGGTCGCCTGGACAACAGCCTCAAAGGTGCGTCGCTGGCAATTAACGCCACCAACCTGTTCGACAAGGACTACATCTCCACCTGCGACGGCTACTACTGCTACTACGGTGACCAGCGCAGCGTCATCGCCAGCGCCACTTACAAGTGGTAAGCGCGTGAGCTGAACCAGGTTCTGTCACCAGGCCGTCCCCCGTGGACGGCTTCGGTGTTTTTGAAGGTCATGAAATGAAAAGTAAAACAATTCGCCGCTGGTCGTTCATCCACACCTGGACCAGCCTGATCTGCACCGTGTTTCTGCTGCTGTTGGCATTGACCGGTCTGCCGCTGATCTTTCATCACGAAATCGAGCACCTGCTCGGCGATGCCCCGCAAGTGCGCGAAATGCCCGCCGACACGCCGCGCCTGAACCTGGCGCAACTGGTCGAGGCCGCAGAAAAACATCGCCCAGGTGAAGTGGTGCAGTACTTCGGTTTCGAAGACGACGAACCGAACGCCGTGCTGACGATCATGGCGAAAACCGCCGGCACCGAACCGAACTCGTCGCACACCTTCATGCTCGATGCGCGCACCGGTGAAGCGTTGGAAACCCCGTCGGCCAATGGCGGGCTGATGCTGTTCATCTTGCGCCTGCACGTCGACATGTTTGCCGGGCTGCCGGGCAAGTTGCTGCTGGCATTCATGGGCCTGCTGTTTGTGGTCGCGATCATCTCGGGTACGGTGCTGTATCTGCCATTCATGCGCCGTTTGCAGTTCGGCACCGTGCGTCAGGACAAGTCCACCCGCTTGCGCTGGCTCGACCTGCACAATCTGATCGGCGTCGTTACCCTGACCTGGGCCTTGGTGGTCGGCGTCACCGGAGTGATCAGCGCCTGCGCCGATCTGCTCATCGCCGCGTGGCGCAATGACACGCTGAGCGCCATGGTCGCGCCCTACCGCGATGCCCCGCCGCTGACCCGACTGGCCCCGGCCACCCGCCTGCTCGACATCGCCCGCGACGTGGCGCCGGGCATGAACCCGGATTTCATCGCTTTCCCCGGCACGCGGTTTTCCAGCGAGCATCATTATTCAGTCTTCATGAAGGGCGGCACGCACCTGACCTCGCACCTGCTGACGCCGGTGCTGATCGACGCCAGCACCCTACAGGTCACCGCTGTGGCCGAGCGCCCGTGGTACATGGACGCCATGGGCATGTCCCAGCCGCTGCACTTCGGCGACTACGGCGGCATGCCGATGAAGATCCTCTGGGCGACCCTCGACGTGCTGACCATCATTGTCCTCGGCAGCGGCGTGTACCTGTGGGTGGTACGGCGTAAAGCGGCAAAACCGTTGCCGCTGGAGGCTGCTGCATGAAGCCGCGTCAGAGCAATTTCTGGAAGGTCTTCAGCACACCGCTGGTGATTGCGCTGCTGAGTGCGGCGGGATTGTTTTCGGCGCTGTTGGGGGACGGGATCTGGGATGCGTTGAGCTGGGTCGGGCTGGGTGTTCCGGCATTTCTGGCGATCAAGGGGTTGCTGCGACGCGGGTGATTTCCGTGTCGCCTGACAAGGCCTCTTCGCGAGCAAGCTCGCTCCCACAGGGGATTTGTGAACGAAACAGATCCAGTGTGGGAGCGGGCTTGCTCGCGAAGGCGGCCTGATGAACACCAGCAAATTCCTCGCCAGCCGCTCTGTATCTGACTAGGCTAATCTCCTGCTCTTCGATGACCACCGAGGTTTGCCAATGTCCGCCCCCAGCATGACCCTGTTCCACAACACGCTTTCCCCGTTCGTGCGCAAAGTGATGGTGCTGTTGCACGAGACCGGTCAGCAGGATCGCGTCGCCCTGCAAGACTGCGTCCTCACGCCGGTCAGCCCGGACACCGCGCTCAACGCCGACAACCCGCTGGGCAAGATCCCGGCGCTGCGTCTGGCGGACGGTAGCGTGATCCATGACAGCCGCGTGATCCTCGAATACCTCGACCAGCAGCACGTCGGCAATCCGCTGATCCCCCGCGAAGGAGCGGCCCGTTGGCGGCGTCTGACCCTGGCCTCGCTGGCCGACGGGATCATGGACGCCTCGGTGATGGTGCGTTACGAACTGGTGCTGCGCGCCCCGGAAAAACACTGGGACGAGTGGCTCGACGCCCAGCGCGACAAGATTCGTCGCGCCCTGGCGTATCTGGAAAGTGACGCCATTGCCGAGCTAACCAGCCATTTCGACGTCGCCGCAATCAGCGTCGCCTGTGCACTGGGTTACATCGATCTGCGTCATCCGGATCTGGACTGGCGCAGCGCCAATCCGCAACTGGCCAACTGGTATTTCGAGGTGAGCCAGCGACCATCCATGGTTGCCACCCTGCCCAAGCCTTAAATCGGCGGACCCTGTTCTGGCCTCATCGCTGGCAAGCCAGCTCCCACAATGGATTTGGGTATGACAGAACCCTCTGTTTCAGCACGAATCCTGTGGGAGCTGGCTTGCCAGCGATGGCACCACCTGGGTTGCGGCGGCAGTGCTGCAACAATCAGCGTCACCAAAACCTCCACCTCTCGCTGATCTTCACGTAATCCCAACCCGCTCATTGCATCGCCTCCACATCAAACGCCAGCGGCTTGGCCGGTTTCTGCCCGATCCCGTACCAGTCGAGTTTGCGCGTCAGCACCATAAACACCCCGAGCAGGCCGAACAACAGCAGCGAGCCCATCAGCAGCGCGTAATCCTCGGCGCTCAGCAGGCCATACAGCAGGCCATACAACGCCGCCAATCCCGCAGAAAAACTCAGGCCGTGGCGCACGCTGTGCAGCACGTGGCAGACGTAAAACCCGATCAACAACACACAGCCACTGGCTGACAGCAGATACGCCAGGGCAAAGCCGATGTGTTCCGACAACGACAGCAGCAACAGGTAGAAGAACGCCAGCGCCACCCCGACCAACGCATATTGCACCGGGTGTACTGCCAGACTCTTGAGCACTTCAAACAGGAAGAAACCGGCGAACGTCAGGACGATGAACAACAGCGCATATTTGATCGCCCGATCACTCTTCAGGTACTGATCCACCGGATCGATGAAGCTCACTCCAAAGCTGCGCCCGTTGAACGCCTCGCAGTCATTGCCCATCACGCAACGGCTCATGGCTTCTTGCAGGTTGGTGGAGAAAAACGTGGTCTGCCAATCGGCGCTGAAACCCTGGTCGCTGATCTCGCGTTTGCCCGGCAGGAAGTTGCCAACAAAACTGGGGTGCGGCCAGTTGGCGGCAAGGCTGACGTGACTGCTTTTGCCCACCGGCAACACCTGCAGCGAACCGGTGCCTTGCAGGCGCAGGTCGAAACCGAAAGTCAGTTCCGTGGCGTTGCGGGTATCCAGCGCCGGCAACGTCACCCGGACGCCTTCGCCGAGCCAGCCGACCTGGGTGCCGGGCACGAAGTCCAGGCGCTGGCCGTCGAGTTCCAGTTTCAGGGCGTTTTCGATGCCGCGAATATCGCTGATGCCCACCGCCAGAAACGGCGCATCGAACTGGTAATCGGCAAAGTCTTCCTTGATCCCCAATTGCGCCGGCAACGAGAAATGCCCATTGATGCGATTGTCGGCATGGAACAGTCGCGCTTCGTAAATACCGCGATTGCGCAGCTCGGTCTGCACCTGGCCGTCGAGTTCGAAGCGCTCCGGAAGAAAGTACAGCCGACCGCGCTCTTCGCCGAGTTCCTCATAGCGCTGGCTGGTTTTCTCGTTGGTCTTCCAGGTGCGCACCACCTTGCGATACGGCACCACCATCACCGGCCCGCTCAGTTGCTGGCTGTAGCTGGAGCTGCGAGCGATGTCTTCAAGCACACCATCGCGCAATTGCTGACGGTCATCGATGATGCCGTCAATCATCAGCAGCGGGATCAGCAACAGCAAGATCAGCAGGGCAATAGCCCCGAGCTTTATGGTCAGATTCTTGTTCATGGGACTCTCCCTGTTTGGATGGGCAGAGTCTGCTGTTGATGTATGAGGGGAATGTGGGGGGAATATGGAGATTGTGTGGAGACTGCACCGGCCCCTTCGCGAGCAAGCCCGCTCCCACAGTTGATCTTTGGTGTGACCGAGACCTGTGTTTCAACACACCCCCCTGTGGGAGCGGGCTTGCTCGCGAAGGCAGCGACTCGGTTTCAGGACAAGCGCAATGTCACTTCCACACCGCTCTCGACGTTGCGGATATGCATCGACCCACCGTGCAACTTCACCACTTCTTCAACAAAGTTCAGCCCCAACCCGGTGCTCTTGCGCCCAGTGTCCGGGCGCGGCAGCGAGTAAAACCGTTCACTCAAGCGCGGCAGGGCGTACTCGGGAATCGCCGTCGCTTCGTTGAACAAGCGCAACTCGACCTGCTCCCCTACGCGCTCGGCACTGAAGCGCAGCAGCCCGGCGACCGGGGTGAAATCCAGCGCATTCTCCAGCAGATTGCCCAACGCCTGACGCAACAGAAACGGCTCGCCGATCAGCAGCAGATCTGGCGCAATCGTCTGCTCGACCTTGAGCCGCCGGCCTTCGATGCGCGCTGCCTGCGCCCGCAACAATTCATCAACCAATGCCGCCAGCGGCACCGCCACGCGCTCCTCAAGACCCTGCCGCTGTTCCACCTGAGCCAGATTCAACAGCCGCTCGATCAACTGCTGCATCCGTGCGCTTTCGCTGTCGATGTTGCCGACAAAGCGCAGGCGCTGGATCGCTGGCATCTCATCCTGCAGCAATTCCGCAGCACCGCGAATCGCCGCCAGCGGACTCTTCAATTCATGGGTCAGGGTGTGCACGTAGCGTTCGACGTAAGCCTTGCCTTCGAGCTGGGTGCGCATCTGCTCCACCGCTGTGGCCAGTTGCTTCAGTTCGCCGCCACGGTAATGCGGTACTTCGACCCGGCGCCCTTCACTCACCGCCTGCGCATACCCGGTCAAACGGTGCAGCGCGCGGCTCAGCCACCACGACAGCAAAGCGCCGAACAGCAGACCGAGGCCGATCAGCCCGGCACCGTAAAACAGCAAGCGCCGCTCGGTACGATCAACATAAGGCTGCAATGAGCTGTTGGGTTTGGCCACGGTAACCACGCCGATGATCCGGCCGTTGTCGCGGATCGGCGCACCGACGTGCATCACCGAGGAGTTCGCATCATTCGGATCGCTGCGGCTCGAACGAGCGCCGTACTCACCACGCAAAGTCAGGTAGACATCGTTCCAGCGCGAGTAATCCTGCCCGACCGCCACGCCGCTGGAATCCAGCACCACGATGCCTTTGGCGTCGGTGACGTAGATGCGGTGGTTGACCTGGTTTTTCGGCAAGCCCCAGATCGTCGCCTGCGGTTGACGCTCGCCGTAGGCCCGCAACAATTCGGGCCAGCGGTTCTCGCTGAGCGTGCCGGCCTTGAAATCATCACGCAATATCTCCGCCATCAGGTTGGCGGTGTCGACCAGGGTTTCTTCGGTGGACTGGCGCACGCCCGGGCGGATTTCTTCCATCACCGTGTTGAGCACGAAGTAACCGGTCAGGCCGATAAACAGCACATACACCAGAAAAATCCGCAGCCCCAACGACATCAGCTGTGCCCCGGGCTGTAGCTGTAACCGAGGCCGCGATGGGTCTGGATCGGCTCGGCATCGGCCCGCACCAGGCGCAATTTGGCGCGCACGCTTTTGATGTGGCTGTCGATGCTGCGCTCGTAACCGGCGTCCGCCGCCACGCCCAGCGCATCGAGCAATTGCTCGCGGCTGAACACCCGCTGCGGTTGTTCGAGCAGGCATTGCAACAGGCGAAACTCATGACGGGTCAGGCTCAACGGCTGTCCCCGATAGACGATCTGCACACGCTCGGCATCGATGCGAAACAGCGTCGAGGACGCTTCAACCGCAGAACGCGGCGCCATGCGCTTGAGAATCGCCCGTACCCGCGCGGCGACTTCCCGTGGGCTGAACGGCTTGACCACGTAATCGTCGGCGCCGATCTCCAGCCCCACCACCCGATCGATCTCGGCGTCCCGGGCACTGAGAAACAACACCGGCACTTCACTGAAGCGCCGCAGCTGTTTGCAGGTTTCGAAACCGCTGATGTCCGGCAGGCCGATATCGAGAATGATCAAGTCAGCCGGGGTCTGCCGTTGAAACTCCAGCGCCGCCGCGCCGAGGCTCAGCCACGTGGTAGCGAACCCCTCGCCCTGCAGGGCAAAAATCAGCGTATCGGCAATCGCCGCTTCGTCTTCGACAATCAGGATATGAGGCATGGCGTCCGAGCCCATGGGTTAAGTGCGCGAACGGTGCCCCAAGCCTGACCTTACGTCAATGAGACCACTTAGCAGTCTGGCTTGTCGGCGGTGAAACGCCGCGCCGGGTTCACCGCTGCGCCAAACTCGCGCAAGGCCTTGGCACCGATCAGCAGCGGGTAGTTGAAGTTGCTGCGGTCGGTCAGGTTGACCTCAACGGTGCGCTTGACGTTGCCCAGGCACAGCTCCAGATCGACCACCGGGCGCTTGGCGACTTCGGTGCTGTCACCCTCGTCCTCTTCATCCGAGCGGCTCTTGATCTTGCTGATCCGTGCGATCTTGTGCTCGTAGACCTTGTTGCTGGCGTCCTTGGTACCGAGGCGGAAACGCACCCAGTTTTCGCCATCGCGGGTGAAAGTCTCGATGTCCTTGGCCGACAGCGAGGCGGTCAGCGCGCCGGTGTCCATCTTGGCCTTGAGCACCTCACCACCGATTTCCGGCAGCGCGATGTATTCGTAACGCCCGTACAGGGTCGGCTCGGCGGCCATGACCGGCAGGGCGACGAGGGCAAACAGTGCAAGGAGGGATTTCACGTAGAGGGCTTCCTTGGAAAATGAGGGCGTCAGACGCGAGATTTTAGACAGCCGGCGAGCAATTGGTTCGCTGGAGTCCGCCTTCGCGAGCAAGCCCGCTCCCACAGGGGATCCGGGATCTGTTGGAGATGGCATGCACACTGAAGATCCACTGTGGGAGCGGGCTTGCTCGCGAAGAGGCCAGCCCTGCCAACACGGTAATCAGCTCCAGCATAGCCAGCCAAAAGTGAAACATTCGTCACCATCGATTTGGCCTGTCACCCGAAGCCACTTATCATGGCGCGCCCATCCGCCTTCATAGAGTTGCTTATGCGCCGCCTGCTCACCGGCTGTTTCGTCACCCTGCTGCTGTTGCTCAACACCCTGATCCTGATCGGACCGTTGCTGGTCTTTGCCCTGCTCAAGCTGATCGCGCCCGGGCGCTGGCGCGATTACGCCTCGTGGGCGGTGATGTGGATTGCCGAGACTTGGGCCGAGATCGACAAGCTGATCTTTCGTCTGTGCATCCCCACCCAATGGGATATTCGCGGCGGCGCAGACCTGCGTGGTGACACCTCGTATCTGGTGGTCAGCAACCACCAGTCGTGGGTCGACATTCCGGCGCTGATCCAGACCCTCAACCGGCGCACGCCGTTCTTCAAGTTCTTCCTCAAGAAAGAACTGATCTGGGTACCGTTCCTCGGTCTGGCGTGGTGGGCGCTGGATTACCCGTTCATGAAGCGCTACAGCAAGGCGTTCCTCGCCAAGCACCCGGAGTTGGCGGGCAAGGATCTGGAGATCACCAAACAGGCCTGCGAGCTGTTCAAACGCCAGCCGGTGACGGTGGTCAATTATCTGGAAGGCACCCGCTACACCGCAGCGAAAAGCGCGCAGCAGCAGTCACCGTTCAAGCATCTGCTCAAACCCAAGGCGGGTGGCGTGGCGTTTGTTCTGGCGGCGATGGGGGAACAGCTGGATGCGCTGCTCGACGTGACCGTGGTTTATCCACAGCAGAAGATTCCGGGGTTCTGGGACCTGATCAGCGGCAGCGTGCCCCGGGTGATTGTCGACATCCAGACCCGCGAACTCGACCCGGCACTGTCGCAGGGCGATTACGAGAACGATCCGCAGTTTCGCCAGCAGGTCCAGAACTGGGTCAACCAGCTCTGGACCGAGAAGGATCAGCGCATCAGCGAACTGCGCGGCGAGCGCAGCTGAATCAGCTACCGGTGCCGGCGCCCCAGATGTTGCCCAGACTCTGCAGCAGCGGGCCGCCGACGCCTTGGTCACCCAGGTACTTGAGCAGCACCGGGGCAAACTGACCGACCATGCCGCTGTCCATGCCCAACGCACCGAAGGCATTGTTCAGGTCGTTGGTGTCCTTGACATTGCCCAGGGCGTTTTCCAACCCGGCTGCTTTGCCCGACGAGCCCAGCAAACCACTCAACGCCGCCAGGTTGCCAGCGCCGCCCGACAGCTTGTCGATGCCCGGCACTTCTTTGGCCAGCTGCGAATAATCGGTGCTGCTCAATTGGTTCTTGGCCAGGCCGAGCATGGCGCTGGTGCCACCGACGGCTTGCTGAGGCGTCACGCCGAGACCGGTGACCGCTTGCAGCAAACCGGCGGTTTCCGAGGTCGGCGCGGCGGCGGTCGCAGCGTTGCCACCCTGCATGCTTGCAGCCGCTTTGGTCACATCGTCCAGACTGAAGCCGGCAAACACCGGGCTCGCTGCAAGGGTCATCAGTGAAGCCAAGGCAATACCGCGTGAAATCTTCATTCAGACATCCTCTTGCGCTGTGGTAACCGCCCGTCTATGAGCGGCAAAACTGCCGGTTTGACCGGGTTTCAGCCAGCATGTTCCTCGCCGACGCATCCATTTTCAGCATAGCCACGTATATAAAACGTGAAACCGTGGATAACCGCAGATGAATGGCACAAGCGCCGTCGCTGAACTAGCCTGTGAACAGCCCGAGCAGCGCCCTCGTCGCCCGCCCATTGCCTGGAGAGCCGTCATTTCCATCGCCGACCCCGATCAGTTGCGCCAGCTGTTGGCCCAGTGCTCACTGGGCGACCGCGGTGCATTCGAAACGCTCTATCGCAGCGTTGGCCCGCGCCTGCACGGCGTGGCCCAGCGCTTCATGGGCCGGGCGGATCTGGCCGAGGAAGTGCTGCAGGAAAGCTTCGTGCGCATCTGGAACAACGCCTCACGCTATGAAGCCCATTTGTCGGCACCGTTGACCTGGATGATCAACATCACCCGCCATCAGGCCATTGACCAGTTGCGCAAACAGCGCGAACGGCCGCTGACCGACTTCGAACAGGACACCCTGCCGGACGAAGGCCCTTCGGCCCACGACCTGTTGAACAGCAGCCGCGAAGCCAGCGCGCTGCACCGTTGCCTCGACACCCTCGACGGCATGCAGCGCCAGTCGATCAGCGTCGCCTACTTCCAGGGCCTTTCCTGCTCGGAACTGGCCGAACACCTGGCGGCACCGCTGGGCTCGGTGAAGTCGTGGATTCGTCGCGGCATGGAGCGTCTGCGCAGGTGCCTTGAATCATGAACTACCAGACCCCCGCCCTGCGCCGCGCCCTCGCTGCCGATTACGCCATTGGCCTGATGTCGGCGGCGGCGCGTCGACGTTTTGAACAATTGCTGCTGGATGACGCAGCACTGCGAACCGAGTTGGCGCAGTGGCAGGAGAGCCTCGCCAGTCTTACCGAAACGCTGCCGGAGCACCCGGTGCCGGATCGGGTGTGGCAAGGCATCACCGCACGGATCGAACCGCAAGTGCTGCACGTCCCGGAAAAACGTCCGTTCTGGAACTGGCTGCGCGTCAGCGTCGCTGCCTGTTCGATCGTGGTGCTGGTGTTCCTCGGCTCCCTGTACAACCGCGACGACGCCCGCTACCACGCCACCCTGCTGAGCGCCGACGCGCAACCGGCACTGAAAGTCGAGGCGCATGCGGATTATCTGCAGGTCGAACCGCTGACATTGGCAGCAATAGGGCCAGATCGCAGTCTGGAATTGTGGGCGATACCGGCGGACGGCAAGCCGATTTCACTGGGGGTGATTCCTGCAGGCGGCAAAGGCAAGGTTGAACTGAGCGCGGCGCAGAAAGTCTTGATCGGCCAGCCGATTGCGCTGGCGGTGAGTCTGGAACCGAAGGGCGGCTCGCCGACCGGGCAGCCGACGGGGCCGGTGCTGTACCAAGGCGCTTTGGCAGCCCTCTGATTGCAAAAATCAAAAGATCGCAGCCTTCGGCAGCTCCCACATCGATCCCTGTAGGAGCTGCCGAAGGCTGCGATCTTTTGATCTAAAAAAAGGCGACCCGTGGGTCGCCCTTTTTACTTACGCCGCACTGAACAACCGATGCGGATCGATCACAAACTTCTTCGGTACGCCGGCATCGAACTCGCCGTAACCTTCCGGCGCCTGGTCGAGGCTGATGACCTGCACGCCGACCACTTCGGCGATGTTGATGCGGTCCCACATGATCGCCTGCATCAGTTGGCGGTTGTACTTCATCACCGGGGTCTGGCCGGTGTGGAAGCTGTGGGATTTGGCCCAGCCCAGACCGAAGCGGATGCTCAGGCTGCCCATTTTCGCGGCGGCATCGACCGCGCCCGGATCTTCGGTCACGTACAGGCCCGGAATACCGATCTTGCCGGCCACACGCACCACGCCCATCAGCGAGTTGAGCACAGTGGCCGGTGCTTCGGCTTTCACCCCGTCATGCCCGTGGCCGCGTGCTTCGAAGCCCACGCAATCCACCGCGCAATCGACTTCCGGCTCGCCCAGCAGTGCGGCGATCTGTTCGTGCAGCGGCGTGTCCTTGGACAGGTCGACCACTTCAAAACCCTGAGCCTTGGCGTGCGCCAGGCGGATGGTGTTGACGTCGCCGATGATCACCACCGCCGCCCCCAGCAGACGCGCCGAGGCTGCAGCGGCCAGACCGACCGGGCCGGCGCCCGCGATATAAACGGTGCTGCCCGGGCCAACGCCCGCCGTCACCGCACCGTGATAACCGGTCGGGAGGATGTCGGAGAGGCAGGTCAGGTCGCGGATTTTCTCCATGGCCTTGTCGCGATCCGGCAGTTTCAGCAGGTTGAAGTCGGCATACGGTACCAGCACGTATTCGGCCTGGCCGCCGGTCCAGTCGCCCATGTCGACATAACCGTAGGCACCGCCGGCACGGGCCGGGTTGACGGTCAGACAGACGCCGGTGTGTTGCTCCTTGCAGGAACGGCAGCGCCCGCAAGCCACGTTGAACGGTACGGAGACCAGGTCGCCGAGTTTCAGATTCTCGACGTCGGAACCCTTTTCGATCACTTCGCCGGTAATTTCGTGGCCCAGCACCAGACCGGTCTGCGCCGTGGTACGGCCGCGCACCATGTGCTGGTCGGAGCCACAAATGTTGGTGGACACCACACGCAGGATCACCCCGTGCTCGATCTTCCTGCCACGCGGGTCCTGCATTTTCGGATAGTCGATTTTCTGTACTTCGACCTTGCCAGCGCCGAGATACACCACACCACGATTGCCAGACATGCTTTCACCTCGCTGTTGTTTTTATGGAACTGCGTTGCCCAGGCAGGCAGCGCGTTAAGTGCTCGGGTACAGATGCTGATTGTTGTGTTGCCTGTTATGGCCTCTTCGCGAGCAGGCTCGCTCCCACAGTTGATCTTTGGTGTGACAGAGACCTGTGTTTCGACACAAATCCCTGTGGGAGCGAGCCTGCTCGCGAAAGCGATCTAGAGAACGACCGTGCGATTGGCGTTGAGAAACACCCTGCGCTCAATGTGATAACCCACGGCCCGGGCCAACGTCAGCCCCTCGATATCCCGCCCCTTGGCAATCAGATCCTCGGGGTAATGACTGTGATCCACCGCCTCGACACCCTGGGCAATGATCGGCCCTTCATCGAGGTCGTTGTTGATGTAATGCGCCGTCGCGCCGACCAGCTTCACGCCCTTGTTGTAGGCCTGGTGATACGGCTTGGCACCCTTGAACCCCGGCAGCAGCGAGTGGTGAATGTTGATCGCCTTGCCATCGAGCTTGCGGCACAGCTCCGGTGACAGCACCTGCATGTAGCGGGCGAGGATCACCAGTTCGGCGCCGGACTCTTCGATCACCTGGCACACCTGACGCTCCTGCGCCGGCTTGTCGTTGGGGTCGAGGGGGAAATGGTAGTAGGGAATCTGGTGCCAGTCGGCCAGCGGCTTGAGGTCCGGATGGTTGGACACCACCGCCGCCACGTCCATCGATAGTTGGCCGATACGCTGGCGGTAGAGCAAATCGTTGAGGCAGTGATCGGCCTTGGAGACCATGATCACCACTTTTGGCCGGTAGTTCGGCGCGGTCAGCTCGAAGACCATGCCGAATGCCTCTCCGCGCTCGGCGAGACCGGCGCGGAAGGACTGCTCGTCGAAACCGTCGGGCTGACGGAATTCCACGCGAATGAAGAAACGGCCCGAGAGCCGGTCATCGAACGAATGGTGCTCGGTGACGTAGCAACCCTGCTCGAACAGAAAACGCGTCACCGCGTCCACCGTGCCGAGCACGCTGGGGCAGTCGGCGGTCAGAATCCATGTGTCTGGGGCGCGGCTCATGGTGCGGTGACTCCTGTTCTTTTGTGCGCGGTGTCTGGGGGATTTTTGCCCCTCACCCTAGCCCTCTCCCGGAGGTAGAGGGGACTGACCGAGGTGTTCTTTCGAGCTACGCCGACCTGAAATATCGCGGCGAACTCAGGCTCGAAAACTACACAAATCTGCTCCCTTTCCCCCTTGGGGGAGAGGGCTGGGGTGAGGGGGTAAGCTTTTAGGCTTGTACGCTCAACCCGTATTCAGCCGAAGCATCCTGCAGCCACAACCACCAGTAGTCCGAGAAGCTGCGGCGGATCAGCAGTTCCCAGGTGTCTTCGGCGGTATGGCGAATCATCAGCTGCGACTTGGCGAACACCGTGCCCACCGCTTTGCCGACCGGGAAGTTGTTCGGGTGCACGTCGTAGCTGGTGGATTTCATCAGCACCTGACGCACGTTCGGCCCGCTCAGTTCGAGCACTTGCTGGCCGCCGCTGACGTTGACGATCGCGATGTGCAGGTCGCCCAGCGCCTCGCGCAGTTTCTGCTCGGCGGCAAATTCTTCACCGCTTGGCACGATCAGCAGCCACTCGTCCGGGCCCATCCATTGCAGGCTGGTTTCGCCTTTGACGATCACGCTCAGGGCGCCCGGCAACTCAATGCCGAGGGCCTTGTGCACGCCAGCGGCGAAGGCTGCATCGTGGCCATCGCCACGAATGGTCAGGTGACCGAGGAGTTTCTTTTCACGCACGATCACGCCGGCGTTCTTGCGACCCTTGCCGACCAGGCTGGCGAGGTCAGCATGGTGCAGCGACGACTCGGCCTTGGCCCCGGTAGTCGGGCGTTGCTGGTAAACATTGGCTGTGGTCATAAAACACCTTCCTGAATTCTGTTGGTTCCTGCGGTGGCTGATCTGCCGCTTTCGCGAGCAGGCTCGCTCCCACAGGGGAACGCGGTCGAATGTGGGAGCGAGCCTGCTCGCGAATAGCCGCCCGCCCACAGTTCTTGAGGCCGTCAGATGTTCTGCCGATCACCCTTCGGATCGAAGAACACCGAAGAAACAATCTCCGCCTCGATCACGCTGCCATCGGCCAGCGGCGCGAACACCCGCTCGCCCATGCGCTTCAGACCGCCCTTGACCACGCCCATGGCAAACGAATAGCCGAGGGAGTTGTGCGCGTAGCTGGAGGTCACGTGGCCGACCATGGTCATCGGGATCGCCTGCTTGGTGTTGAACACCAGTTGCGCACCTTCCGGCAGCCAGACGTTCGGGTCGATCGGCTTCAGGCCCACCAGTTGTTTACGCTGATCCTTCACGCAGTCTTCTCGGTTCATGCCGCGCTGGCCGATCCACGAGAACGGTTTGGTGCGACCGACGCACCAGCCCATGTTCAGGTCGTCCGGGGTCATCGAGCCGTCAGTGTCCTGACCGACGATGATGAAACCTTTCTCGGCCCGCAGGACGTGCATGGTTTCAGTGCCGTACGGCGTCAGGTTGTACTGCTTGCCAGCCTCGACGATTTTCTCCAGCACGCCCATCGCGTAGTCGGCCTGCACGTTGACTTCGTACGACAGCTCACCGGTGAACGAGATACGGAACACCCGCGCCGGCACACCGCCGACCAGACCTTCTTTCCAGGTCATGAACGGGAAGGCTTCGTTACTCAGATCAATGTCGGTCACGGCGCTGAGCAGCTTGCGGCTGTTCGGCCCGGACAGGGTCATCGTCGCCCAGTGGTCGGTGACCGAGGTGAAGTAGACCTTCATCTCTGGCCATTCGGTCTGGTGGTACAGCTCCAGCCATTGCAGCACGCGAGCCGCGCCGCCCGTGGTGGTGGTCATGACGAAATGGTTGTCGGCCAGACACGCCGTCACCCCGTCGTCGAAAACCATGCCGTCTTCTTTGCACATCAGGCCGTAACGCGCCTTGCCCACATCGAGCTTGGTCCAGGCGTTGGTGTACACGCGGTTGAGGAACTCGCGGGCATCCGGGCCTTGAATGTCGATCTTGCCCAGGGTCGAGGCGTCGAGCAGGCCGACGCTGTCGCGCACGGCTTTGCATTCGCGCTTCACTGCGGCGTGCATGTCTTCACCGTTTTTCGGGAAGTACCACGGACGTTTCCACTGGCCGACGTCTTCAAACTCGGCGCCGTTTTTCAGGTGCCATTGATGCAACGCGGTGTAGCGTACCGGCTCGAAGATGTGCCCACAGTGACGACCGGCCACGGCGCCGAACGTTACCGGCGTGTAGTTGGGGCGGAACATCGTGGTGCCCATCTGCGGGATGGTCACGTTCAGCGAGCGGGCGGCAATGGCCAGGCCGTTGACGTTGCCGAGCTTGCCCTGATCGGTGCCGAAACCCAGCGCGGTGTAGCGTTTGACGTGCTCGACCGACTCGAAACCTTCGCGGGTCGCCAGTTCGATGGCGGCGGCGGTGACGTCGTTCTGCAGGTCGACGAATTGTTTCGGCGCACGCGAGGTGCCCTTCTCGTGCGGCACCTGGAACAGCGCCAGGGTCGCTTCTTCGAGACGACTCAGCGCTTTTGGCAGCGTGCCTTCGACCACCGCAAAACCGGCTTCACTGGCAGCACGTGCGCCACCTTCGAAACCATCGGCCAGCGAATCTCCGAGGCCGTAAACGCCGTTGATGCCGCCGACGCACACACGCTTCTGCGGTGCTTCGCCCGGTACGAAACCGAGGATGTCTTCACGCCAGATCGGCTTGCCACCGAGGTGCGAAGCCAGGTGCACGACAGGGCTGTAACCGCCGGAACTGGCGATCACGTCGCAGTCGAGCCATTCGCCCGGGCTGGTCACGGTGTGCGCTTTGACGTCAATCGCGGCGATGCGGGCAGCGGTGACGCGCTTGCTGCCACGGGCCTCGATCACGGCGCTGCCGGTGAGGATGCGAATGCCTTTGGCGCGGGCTTCTTCCACCAGCGCACCACGCGGATTGCTCCGTGCATCGGCGATGGCCACCACTTGCAGGCTGGCGTCGAGCCAATCCAGCGCCACGCGATAGGCGTGATCGTTGTTGGTGGTCAGCACCAGCTTCTTGCCCGGTGCCACACCGTAACGGCGCACGTAAGTCGAGACCGCACCAGCGAGCATGTTGCCCGGCACGTCGTTGTTGCCGTAGACCAGCGGACGCTCGTGGGCGCCGGTCGCCAGCACGACACGCTTGGCGCGAACACGATGGATGCGCTGACGCACCTGGCCGATAGGCGCACGGTCACCGAGGTGATCGGTGAGGCGTTCGTGAATGGTCAGGAAGTTGTGGTCGTGGTAGCCATTAACGGTGGCGCGCGGCAACAGCAGCACGTCCGGGGTGTTCTTCAGTTCAGCAATGACGCTGGCCACCCACTCGATCGCCGGTTTGCCATCGAGGCTTTCGCGCGAATCAAGCAGGCTGCCGCCGAACTCTTCCTGCTCATCAGCGAGGATCACCCGCGCACCACTGCGCGCAGCCGCCAGGGCAGCGGCGAGACCGGCAGGGCCGGCGCCGACGATCAGCACGTCGCAGTGCTGGTTCATGTAGTCGTAGGTGTCCGGATCGACTTCGGTCGGCGAACGGCCCAGACCGGCAGCCTTGCGAATGTACTTCTCGTAGGTCATCCAGAACGATTGCGGGTACATGAAGGTTTTGTAGTAGAAACCCGGCGGCATCAGCTTGCCGCCGACCTTGCCGAGAATCCCCATCATGTCGTTGTTGACGCTTGGCCAGCCGTTGGTGCTGGTGGCCACCAGGCCTTGGTACAGCGCCTGTTGCGTGGCGCGCACGTTGGGAATCTGCGTGGCTTCGGTGGCACCGATCTGCAGCACGGCGTTCGGCTCTTCGGCACCGGCGGCGAAGATCCCGCGTGGACGCGAATACTTGAAGCTGCGGCCGATGATGTCGACGCCGTTGGCGATCAGTGCCGAGGCCAGCGAGTCGCCCTCGAAGCCTTTGTAGCTCTGACCGTTGAAGGTGAAGCTCAGCACTTTGTTGCGGTCGATCCGTCCACCGTTGGACAGGCGATTGGTCTGGCTCATACCTTCTCTCCCAGCGCCGTCGTGGCTGTTTTCGCCGAATCAGCCTTGTCGGTGAATTGCGGCTTGGTGCCGATCTTGTAGGTTTCGAGAATCTCGTAGGTCACGGTGTCGCGGGTGACGTTGAAGTACTGGCGGCAACCGGCGACGTGATCCCACAGCTCGTGGTGCAGACCACGCGGGTTGTCGCGGAAGAACATGTAGTCGCCCCACTCTTCATCGGTGCAGGCGTTCGGATCCAGCGGACGCGGAATGTGCGCCTGACCGGATGCATGGAATTCCTCTTCGGAGCGCAGTTCGCCGCAGTGAGGACAGAAGATATGCAACATGGGGATTTCTCCTGTTAGTGGGCAACCGCAGCAGCGCCGTGTTCATCGATCAACGCACCGTTGTGGAAACGGTCGATGGAGAAAGGTGCGGCCAACGGGTGCATTTCACCCTTGGCCAGACTCGCGGCAAACACGTTGCCCGAGCCAGGAGTCGCCTTGAAGCCACCGGTGCCCCAACCGCAGTTGAAGAACATGTTCGGTACCGGGGTTTTCGAAATGATCGGGCAAGCGTCCGGCGTGGTGTCGACGATGCCGCCCCACTGGCGGTTCATGCGCACCCGCGACAGCACCGGGAACATCTCGACGATCGCCTGAATGGTGTGCTCGATCACCGGGTACGAACCGCGCTGGCCGTAGCCGTTGTAACCGTCGATACCGGCGCCGATCACCAGGTCGCCCTTGTCCGACTGGCTGATGTAACCGTGCACGGCGTTGGACATGATCACGCTGTCGATAATCGGTTTGATCGGCTCGGACACCAGCGCTTGCAGCGGGTGAGATTCGATCGGCAGACGGAAACCGGCGAGCTTGGCCATGTGCCCGGAGTTACCGGCGGTGACCACGCCGACACGCTTGGCGCCGATGAAGCCCTTGTTGGTCTCAACGCCGATACACACGCCGTTTTCCTTGCGGAAACCGATCACTTCGGTCTGCTGGATCAGATCCACGCCCAAGGCGTCGGCGGCACGGGCAAAACCCCAGGCCACGGCGTCGTGACGAGCGACGCCACCACGACGCTGAACGGTCGCGCCCATCACCGGGTAGCGGGTGTTTTTCGAGCAGTCGAGGTACGGAATCTCGTCGGCCACTTGCTTGGCATTGAGCAGTTCGCCGTCGACGCCATTGAGGCGGTTGGCACTGACCCGACGCTCGGAATCACGGATGTCCTGCAGGGTGTGGCACAGGTTGTAGACACCGCGCTGGGAGAACATCACGTTGTAGTTGAGATCCTGCGACAGGCCTTCCCACAATTTCATCGCGTGTTCGTACAGGTGCGCCGACTCGTCCCACAGGTAGTTGGAACGCACGATGGTGGTGTTGCGCGCGGTGTTACCGCCGCCCAGCCAGCCCTTCTCAACCACGGCCACGTTGGTGATGCCGTGTTCCTTGGCCAGGTAGTAAGCGGTCGCCAGACCGTGCCCGCCGCCGCCAACGATGACCACGTCGTAGACCTTCTTCGGCGTCGGCGTGCGCCACATGCGCTGCCAGTTCTCGTGGTGGCTGAGGGAGTGTTTGAAGAGGCCGAAGCCCGAATAGCGTTGCATAGTCATTTACTCCAAACCGCTCAGCGATAAACCGGGTAGTCGGCGCACAGTGCCGCGACGTTCTTGGCCACATTCGCTTCAACGTCGGCGTCACCGAGGTTGTCGAGGATGTCGCAGATCCAGCCGGCCAGCACTTCGCACTGGGCGACCTTGAAGCCACGCGTGGTGACGGCCGGGGTGCCAATGCGCAGGCCCGAGGTCACGAACGGCGACTGCGGGTCGTTCGGCACGGCGTTCTTGTTGACGGTGATGTGCGCACGGCCGAGGGCAGCGTCAGCATCTTTGCCGGTCAGGCCCTGACGGATCAGGCTGACCAGGAACAGGTGGTTGTCGGTACCGCCGGACACTACATCGTAGCCACGTTTGATAAACACGCTGGCCATCGCCTTGGCGTTGTCGATCACTTGTTGCTGATAGGCCTTAAAGCCGGGCTCCAGCGCTTCCTTGAAGCACACCGCTTTACCGGCGATGACGTGCATCAACGGGCCGCCCTGGGCACCGGGGAATACCGCGGCGTTGAGCTTCTTCTCGATCTCTTCGTTGGACTTCGCCAGGATCAGCCCGCCACGCGGACCGCGCAGGGTTTTGTGGGTAGTGGTGGTGACCACGTCGGCGTACGGCAGCGGGTTCGGGTACAGGCCAGCAGCGACCAGACCGGCGACGTGGGCCATGTCGACGAACAGCAGCGCACCGACCTTGTCGGCGATCTGGCGGAAACGCGGGAAGTCCAGGGTCTTGGAGTAGGCGGAGAACCCGGCAACGATCATCTTCGGCTTGCACTCGACGGCCAGACGCTCGACTTCGTCGTAATCGATCAGCCCGGTGTCGGTGTTGATCCCGTACTGCACCGCGTTGTACAGCTTGCCCGAGGACGAGACTTTGGCGCCGTGGGTCAAGTGACCACCGTGGGCCAGGCTCATGCCGAGAATGGTGTCGCCCGGCTGGATCAGCGCCAGGTACACGGCGCTGTTGGCCGAGGAACCGGAGTGCGGCTGGACGTTGGCGTAATCGGCGCCGAACAGCTGCTTGGCGCGTTCGATGGCCAGCGCTTCGACTTTATCCACATGCTCGCAGCCACCGTAGTAGCGCTTGCCCGGATAACCTTCGGCGTATTTGTTGGTCAGGCCGCTGCCCTGCGCTTGCATGACGCGTTTGCTGGTGTAGTTCTCCGACGCGATCAGCTCGATGTGATCTTCCTGACGTTGCTCCTCGGCATTCATCGCCGCCAGCAGTGCATCGTCGTAACCCTGGATCTGGTCTTGCTTGCTGAACATCGCGTCTCTCCCAGCGGCGTCGGTGCGCCATTTCGTCTTGGTCAGGCACGCGGCTTGCGGAGGTGCCCTTTGATGCGATGGTATGGCCGGCGCAGACAGCCCAGATGCCTACGGACGCCACACAAAGGTGCGTTTACGACATGGCTCGAAATGGTCTTGCCAGACTCGATCTCGAAAACACTGAAGAACCCTGTGGGAGCTGGCTTGCCAGCGATGGCGATAGCACATCTGGTATTGATGATGGCTGACCCACCGATATCGCTGGCAAGCCAGCTCCCACAGGGTTATGCGGCGACTTGGCGGATAAGTAGCAGCAGGAGGAAATGTGCAGGATAGAGGGCGTAGCCCCAGCGCCGCATCGGTGGCGGCTGGAGATGTCGCGCGTGTCGCAACAGGAACAGCCCGAGCATTGGCGCAAACAGGCACGCCGCGATACCAAACACCGCCACGTAGTTGCCGAACTCCGCCGCCTCATACAGCACCCGCCACTGATTGCCCGCCAGACACACTAGCCCCGGCAGGAGGCCGAAATACCAGGGACGACGGATCACCCACAGCAGCGCCAGCGGCAACAGCACGCCAAATATGCCGAACATCAGCCACTGCGAAAACAACGCCGCCAGCAGCAAGGCGCCCACGCCCAAAAGCCGCGACAACAACGTGCGATCCTGCCAGCCCCGCGCCACCAGCAACCCCAGCGCCAGCGTAGGCATCACGTTCAAGGTGTCGGGATCAGGAATGTACAAGCGGTAGGGAATTTCGCTGACCGCACTGAACAGCAGCAGCCAGCCCAGATAGCGCCACTCGGTCTTCTGCGCACCGGCCCGGGACAGGTTCGCCGCCATCGCCAGGCAGAACCACGGGAACGCCAGACGCCCCGGCACATACAGCCAATCGGCGCTGATCCCGACATATCGCAGGTGATCGAGCAGCATGCTCAGCAACGCCAGCCACTTGAGCAGATCCAGCGCGCCGTCGCGTTTAGTCACGTGCATAATCGGGTAACAAACTGGTAATTTTCTGACAGCGACATCCCGTGTGCTCCCCGGAAGATCTTCGGTAAAGTGCGCACCCTCATTGACCACGAGCCTTCACAAGAGTCTCGACCACGGAAGCCGGCCATGACCGACAAGAGCCAACAATTCGCCAGCGACAACTACTCCGGTATCTGCCCTGAAGCCTGGGCCGCCATGGAACAGGCCAACCACGGCCACCAGCGCGCTTATGGCGACGATGAATGGACCGCACGTGCGGCCGACCATTTCCGCAAGCTGTTCGAAACCGACTGCGAAGTGTTTTTCGCCTTCAACGGCACCGCCGCCAACTCGCTGGCGCTGTCGTCGCTGTGCCAGAGTTACCACAGCGTAATCTGCTCGGAAACCGCTCACGTCGAAACCGACGAATGCGGCGCGCCGGAATTTTTTTCCAACGGCTCGAAACTGCTGATCGCCGGCACCGAAAACGGCAAGATCACCCCGCAGTCGATCCGTGAGGTCGCGCTCAAGCGCCAGGACATCCACTACCCGAAACCGCGCGTCGTGACCCTGACTCAGGCCACTGAAGTCGGCAGCGTCTACACCCCGGAAGAAGTCCGCGCCATCAGCGCCACCTGCAAGGAACTGGGCCTGCACCTGCACATGGACGGCGCACGTTTCTCCAACGCCTGCGCGTTCCTTGGCTGCTCGCCGGCCGACCTGACCTGGAAGGCTGGCGTCGATGTGCTGTGCTTCGGTGGCACCAAGAACGGTATGGCGGTGGGTGAAGCGATCCTGTTCTTCAACCACAAACTGGCCGAAGACTTCGATTACCGCTGCAAGCAGGCCGGGCAACTGGCGTCGAAAATGCGCTTCCTCTCGGCACCGTGGGTCGGCATCCTCGAAAACGACGCCTGGCTCAAATACGCCCGCCACGCCAACCACTGCGCGCAACTGCTGGCCGAGCTGGTCAACGACATTCCGGGCGTGGAACTGATGTTCCCGGTGCAGGCCAACGGGGTGTTCCTGCAACTCTCGGAACCGGCCATCGCCGCGCTGACCGCGAAAAACTGGCGCTTCTACACCTTCATCGGCAAGGGCGGCGCACGTTTCATGTGCTCGTGGGACACCGAAGAAGAACGCGTACGCGAATTGGCCCGTGACATCCGCGAAGTGATGTCCGCCTGATAGCTCCCCTGCCCTGCGGGAGCGAGCCTGCTCGCGAAGAGGCCGGCACATCCGACGTAGAAGTCGGCTGACAGACCGCTTTCGCGAGCAGGCTCGCTCCCACAAAAGCTCACCCAATCCAATCGCCCCTCCTCGTTCGCACCTGAAGACATCGTCTACATTGTCTGTCGAGCCCTCCGCCCACATAACAAGAAGCAGGAGCATCGGCATGTCGCTACAAGGCAAAACCCTGTTCATCACCGGCGCCAGCCGTGGCATCGGGCGTGAGATTGCGCTGCGTGCCGCGAAAGACGGGGCCAATATCGTGATTGCGGCCAAAAGCGCCGAAGCCCACCCCAAACTGCCCGGCACCATCCACAGCGTAGCCAAGGAAGTCGAAGCCGCTGGCGGCAAGGCATTGGCCCTGCAAGTCGATGTGCGTGATGAAGACGCGGTGCGCAATGCGCTGGCCCAGGCCAACGAGCATTTCGGCGGCATCGATGCGCTGGTCAATAACGCCGGGGCGATCAAGTTGACTGGCGTGCAGCACATCGAACTCAAGCGTTTCGACCTGATGCACCAGATCAACACCCGCGCGGTACTGCTGTGCAGCCAGGCCGCCCTGCCCTATCTGAAGAAATCCGCCGGACACATTCTCAACTTGTCGCCACCGCTGAACATGGCGAACAAGTGGTTTGCCCAGTTCAGCCCCTACACCGTGACCAAATACGGCATGAGCATGCTGACGATCGGGATGAGCGAGGAGTTCGCCAGTTACGGCATCAGCGTCAATTCACTGTGGCCGCAGACGATGATTGCCACCGCCGCCATCGAATTTCAGCTGGGCAACCGCGAGTCGTTCAAGCATGCGCGCCTGCCTTCGATCATGGCGGATGCGGCGCACGTGATCCTGGGAAGCAGCGCACGGCAGATCACTGGACGACTGCTTATCGACGAAGAAATTTTGCGTGAGCACGGCGTGACTGAGTTCAAGCATTACCGGTTCGAACCGGACAGCGACGCCGCACTGATGCCCGATCTGTTTATCGATTGAAGCGCATAACCCTGTGGGAGCGAGCCTGCTCGCGAAGAGGCCGTGTCAGACAGCACAGATGTTGAATGACACACCGCCTTCGCGAGCAGGCTCGCTCCCACATTGGATTTGTGCAGTGGTCTAGAACTCGATGCGCACGTCGCCCTTCGGCACGCTGCAGCACGACAGAATGTAACCCTCGGCCTCGTCGTCCTCGGTAATCCCGCCGTTGTGCTCCATCTCTACTTCGCCGCCCAGTTTCATCACCTTGCACGTGCCGCAGATCCCCATACCGCAAGCTTTCGGAATCATCAGGCCAAGCTTGGCCGCCGCCGCGTGCACGGTTTCGCCCGGTGCCACGCGAATGCTCTTGCCGGAGGCGGTGAACTCGACCTGATGCAGATCCGCCGCATCGATTTCCGGTGCATCGGCTGCCTGCTCGGCCTGTTCCACCGCATCGGCACGAGCTTCCGGTGGCGTGGCGCCGAAGGATTCCTCGTGATAACGCGACATGTCGTAACCGGCCACTTCCAGCAGGCGCTTGACCGCGTTCATGTACGGCGTCGGGCCGCAGCAGAACACTTCGCGCTCAAGGAAGTCCGGCACCATCAGTTCGAGCATCTTGTGATTGAGGTAGCCGCGATAACCGGCCCACGGCTCGCCCAGCCCGTGTTTCTCGCAGATCAGGTGCAGGCTGAAGTTGTCGATCCGCGACGCCATGTGCTCCAGCTCGCGGTGATAAATGATGTCTTTCGGCGAGCGCGCGCTGTGGATAAAGGTCATGTCGACGTTGGCGTTGGTGTCGTAGAACCAGCGCGCCATCGACATGCACGGAGTGATCCCCACGCCGCCGCTGAGATACAGCACTTTCGGGCTCGGGAAGTCGATGGCGTTGAACAGCCCGACCGGCCCGTGCACCGCCAGCTCCTGGCCTTCATGCAGGGTGTCGTGCAGCCAGTTGGAGACCTTGCCCCCCGGCACACGCTTGATGGTCACCGAGAAGCTGTACGGCACCGACGGCGAACTGGAAATGGTGTACGAACGCATGATCGGCTGGCCGTCGATTTCCAGCTCCAGGGTCACGAACTGCCCGGGCTTGAAGAAGAACAGGATCGGCTGGTCGGCCATGAAACAGAAGGTGCGCACGTCCCAGGTTTCCTGGATGACTTTGACGCAACGGACGATGTGTCGGCCATTGGCCCAGGTCTGGGTGGTGACCGGATTCAGGAAGCTGTTGGACATGCTGTTCTCCACGGCCGACTGTCGGCCTTCATGTGGCGATTCTGCGTATAGCGTGAACCGTCCGTTTACCTATCCGCGACATCGGCATACTTATCGCGACCAGCCCCCAACCGCCGGGGGTTGCGCGTCGGGAACAGATTGCACCATGTCGCCCATGGATAAGGTTCCGGGCAGCGTCGGCCCCACACTCGCCCCACACCAAGACGAATTCTTTACACCTTGCGTAGCAACCCTGATCAGCCACTTTCGCGGCCACGCAGATGGCCTTGAGGAATACATCGATGGACGTCACCGCAAAAATCAGCCTGGGCGATCCGCTGGAACCCGCACGCAAGGCCACCGCACAGATGCTGCAGGAGCGCGAGCGCACCTTTTCGCTGCCGCAGCCGTTCTACAGCGACGAGCGCCTGTTCGATATCGATATGCAGGAGATCTTCCAGAAAGAGTGGTTGATCGCCGGCATGACCTGCGAGATCCCGGCCAAGGGCAACTACCTGACCCTGCAGGTCGGCAAGAACCCGATCATCGTCATCCGTGGCGCCGAAGGTGTGGTGCATGCCTTCCATAACGTCTGCCGCCACCGTGGCTCGCGCCTGTGCACCAGTGAAAAGGGCAAGGTTGCCAAACTGGTCTGCCACTACCACCAGTGGACCTACGAACTGGACGGACGCCTGCTGTTCGCCGGCACCGAGATGGGCGCCGACTTCGACATGAAGCAGTACGGCCTCAAACCGGTGAACGTGAAGACTGCCGGCGGCTACATCTTCATCAGCCTGGCGGAAAATCCGCCGGCCATCGATGACTTCCTGTCGACGCTGAACCACTACATGGAACCGTACGACATGGAGAACACCAAGGTGGCGATCACCACCACCTTGATGGAAAAGGCCAACTGGAAACTGGTGCTGGAAAACAACCGCGAGTGCTACCACTGCAACGCGTCGCACCCGGAACTGCTGAAAACCCTGCTGGAATGGGACGACGTCACCGACCCGCGCGCCGATCAGGCGTTCAAGGATCACGTCGCCGCGTCTGCTGCTGCGTGGGAAGCCGAGAAGATCCCTTACGCCCACGCCAGCTTCGGCCTACGCAACCGTATCGTGCGCATGCCGCTGCTCAAGGGCACCGTGTCGATGACCCTGGACGGCAAACAGGGCTGCGCCAAACTGATGGGCCGGATCAAGAACCCGGATCTCGGTTCGATGCGCATCCTGCACCTGCCGCACTCGTGGAACCACTGCATGGGCGACCACATCATCGTCTTCACCGTATGGCCGATCAGCGCCCAGGAAACCATGGTCACCACCAAATGGCTGGTGCACAAGGACGCGGTCGAAGGCGTGGATTACGACGTCGAACGCATGCGCCAGGTGTGGGACGCGACCAACGATCAAGACCGGCGTCTGGCCGAAGAAAACCAGCGCGGGATCAACTCCACTGCTTATCAGCCAGGGCCGTACTCGAAGACCTATGAGTTTGGTGTGGTCAACTTTGTCGACTGGTACAGCGAGCGGATGCTCAACAACCTTGGGGCCGAGCCGGCGCCGTACCTCAAAGGCGTGCCTGTTCAGGGTTGAAAATCGCCAGTGCCGACAATAAAAAACCGCGAGCACGCTCGCGGTTTTTTTATTGCAGCCGTGGCACCGTTACCAGTTCCAGGATCTGATGATGCTCTGCGCCGCCTCGAAGATATTGTTCACATCAGCGGCACTCGGCGGACGTTTATAGTCCGGGTCGATTTTTCTTTGCAGCGCATCGTACAAACCATCGATCTTTTCTTCGGTTCGTTTCTTGTCGCGAAGTCGAAGAGCATCGAGCTTTGCTTTATTTGCATCAAGCGCCCGATTTTCTTCAAGATTGATTGCGCGACACCACTCGCCTTCAATAGGATCGATAAACGGCGGTGGCCCGATGGGTTTAAATGGTTTGATCATTAAACACCTCACAGACCATAAAATGGCTTCAGGAGAACCAGCCTCCAATCCAACTGACGACCGAATTGAAAGTATTGGTAATTTTCTCCCAGACATTCTTCAGCCAACTGAGGATCTTCTGGCCAATCTCGATAAAGAAGTCACCGATCTTGTTGAGTACGCCATTAAAGAGATTGCCAAAGTTTTCCATAAAACCAATAACCGCATCGGCACTGGCCGGAAATTTGTCAACTTCATTGATGGCCGCGTCGTAGATTTTGTCGATTCGCTCTTCGGCAGCCTTCTGGTCACGTTTACGCAGCTCCTCAAGTTTTTCCTTGTAGGACTTGGTATCGGTCGACCCGGAATTCTGGAACGCTTCGGTGGCTTTCACCAGCCCTTTTTCCGATTGATTCGACTGTCCTTCTCCTGCTTCCCTGGCTTCTTTTTCCAGCCTTTTCACACCTGGATCATTGGCGCCATTACTCAGATAAAGGCTGCGCAGGTGAATCTGTTGCAGGCGTGGCGAAGCCATCAGTACGCCTCGTGCCGCACCCGACGAGCGTTTCTTGGCATGAACGCGCATTTCGTTCAGCAGTTCGACATAAGCCTCTTTCGACGGAGGAACGGCCGCTTCGGCGACCGACTTGACTTTTGACTTGGCTGCTTCAGACATTTTGGAACTCCTTGTAGTGTTGTATTTATCGCACTTGGTGTTGTGCCCCGGCAGACAAATGCTGCTGATAAAACCGGCAGACAGCACTCGTCAAAAAACTCATACTCCGCCCATGCAACTGCTCGTTGTCTTTTTAATTCCGGCAATTATCAAACAGCATCCCACATGAAATACGCGCGAATTAAACAGCTTTCGCAGCGCCATCCCGAAATGGATTAATCACAAAGTAGGGCTTCTTGATAAAAAGCCAATAAATTGACTAAAAGTACTCCATTACAAAAAAAACTCCTGCATTGAACCCGGCGGAATTTATTGCTGAACAATTTTGTTCAATTCCTCACGTGCAGCCAAGTAAAGTCGCAGCCACCATACCTGTCAAACTTGCCAATAGAACTATCGGAAACTGTTTCTATTTTGATTCGGCATATACCGACAACCAAACCCTTTAACTAGCCAGCACAAGAGGAGTTAAGGTTTTTTATATTTTCAATGCATGAAAAGGCCTGCGGTACAGATACCGCAGGCGCCCGGTCATGTGGATGACCACCTCACACTGCCATCCTCGCCAATAAACTCCTCGAAAATCTCCTCCCCCACCAACCTGATTTTCGCGTACCCGTTCAACACCCGCAGCGGATAGTCCGGATCCTTCGCATCCTGGGTCTCGGAAAACAGTATCCGTGGATGCCCGTTCAGCTCGCTGGTGGTGCCATAGGGAATCGCTCCGTGCCCGGCACAACGCGCATGCAGTCCGCCCTGGGTGGCGTAGACGATGCCATTGTGCAGATGCCCCCAATACCAGTAATCCGGCTCGCGCCCCAGGGCATCGCACACCGGTTGATACAGCGCGGTCTGGTGATGCCCGGAAATATCGAAGCCCTGGTGATGACTGAGCACCATGATCTTTTTGCGTTTCGGCAGGGCTTTCATCCAGGTGATCTGCGGCTCGTTGAGTGTGCCGTCCATGTACAGGTTCATCGCGTCCGAGGCATACGCCGAATCCAGCCCGACTACCAGCCAGTCGTCGTTGATCAAGGCGAAATAACTGGTGCCCTGCTGCCCCGGAAAGCGCTTGGCCAGTTCCTTGAAATAGCCGTGGGCGCCGCTGTACATCTCGTGGTTGGAGTTGAGGGTGAACGAGCCGTGGCTGCCCATCGGCCAACCGGCCATGTCGACGTCTTCCTGCGAATGGCTGCCGGCGTAGTAGACGTCGCCCAGATGGATGGTGAAATCCGCTTGCGCCAGTTGCATCTGGTTGGCGACTGAAACCGCCGGCGCATGACTGTCAAAGGGGCCGGTGCCCCAGTCGCCGGCAATCGCCAGGGTCACGTCGCGCTCCATCTGCACCACCGCCGGGTCAGTGCCGAAGGTCGCGTGATGGCGCAGGTTTTCAATCCACTTGAGCAATGCCTCGCTCCACAGCAGATCAAGCAATTCCCACTTGCGACAGCCGAGCAGGCTGCCGTCCTGCAACACCCGGGTCGCCAGTTGATCGGGCGATTGCGGGAGCGGCGTGGCATTGCCGATGCGCAAAATCGACAGGCCATGAGACAACTCCCACGGCACCGCCGGTTCATCGCCCGGCAACTCACCGTTTTTCAGCACGTATTGCGCCTGATCGTGACCGCGCTGCAGCAGCTTGATGATCGCCTGAAACTCCTGCGGCTCAAGCTCGCTGATGAGCTTCATCCAGGCCATTTCCATGCGCGTGAACAAGCCGTGAATGCGCAGTTTGACCTTGTCATACTCGTGTTCCCAATGACTGACCAGTGACATGGCGTAATCCTCTATCCGTAAGGGCTCACAGGGTTTTCATGAATTCGATCAACGCACGTTTGTCGTCGTCCGACAGCGTGGTGCCATACAGGTGACCGCTGTTGTGGTTGCCCTCCAGTCGGGTGTCGTATTTGAAATCCGCCGAGGCTTTGGCCTGAGCGCCCGTGGTGACGAAACCGACGTTGACCGGGTCGTAGACGTCGGAGCCGGTGATGAACACCACCGGACGTTTTTCCGGCGGTTGCAGCAGATCCCACAGGGTCGGTATCGAACCGTTGTGCAGGTACGGCGCGCGCAGCCAGATGCCGTCAGTCGGGGTGTTGCTGTAGCTCTGGGTCTTGCGATACGCGCCGAAGTCGAACGGCGGTTTCTTGAAAGTGTGGAACGCGGTCACCAGACCGGTGGTGAACGAGTCCAGCCGATGTGGATCGGTGCCGAGTTGATCGATATTGGTGGTGACCTGCCCGGTGTCGGCGCGACCGAAGTCGTGGCACGCGGCGCAATTTGCATCCCAGATCGGTTTGCCCTGCGCGACTTTCGCCTGATCCAGCGCCCATGGCCACGCCGGCGCCTTGTGCCCGAGCAGCCAGTTGGTCACGCGGTTGAAGCTTGGCGGCAACACCGACTCCGGCGTTGCGCCCACGGCCATCGCGGCGGCGTAGTTGCGTTCGTGGATCTTGTTGTTATTGCCGTCCCAATGCAGGTACATCGATTCCCGCGGCTTCTGGTTCCACACTTGCGGCAGGTCGACGGTGCCGATGGTCGAGTCATCCGGGAAGCCGAACACCACCATTTTCGTCGGGTTGAAGGTGTCGGTGCGGCCCGGGCCCTGTTGCGGACGCAGCTTCTGCCAGGCGTAGGCCTGCTTCTGCTTGAGCAAGGCGCTTTTCGCCATCGGGATGATCAGGTAGCGGTTATAGAGCTTCTCGAAAAAGCCCAGCTGGAATTTGCCGTTGATCGCCGCCATCACCGCGTCGGTGGTGAATTTCGGGTCGCTGGCGCAATCGTAGGCGAACCACTGGAAGGCCTGCAGTTGCAGGGTGTTGGCCGGCGCGCTGGGTACGTTGACCGCAACGTCGCTGGCATTGGCCCGGTAGGAGCCGGTGTGACACAGCGCGCAGTTCGGTTCCACGGTCGGGTAACCGATCTGCCGCTTGGCCATGCCGATCGGCAGGTCCTTGCCGTTCTCATAGAGAAAGCCGAAGACTTCCCAGCCGCCGGGTTTGGGCAGTTTTTCCGGGCACATCTGCGGCAGCACGGCGAACAGGTAATACGGGATCCGCGCTTCGATGCCCAGACCGATGGCCGCGTATTTGTAGTGATCTTCGTCGGAGGCGTACTCCTGCTCCGGCACCACCCGCAGCATCTGGTACCAGGTCTGGTAACCGATGAAACCGAGCAGCGCCAGTACGACCAAGGTACCGACCTTGAAGGTATGGCTCTGCCATTGCCGCGCCCAGGCCGCGCGCCACTCGCGCCAGCCATCGCAGAGCAGCGCCCATGGCCGGTTCGCGGGCGTGGTGCCGAGGTACAGCAGAATGCCGAGGATCAGGAAGAAGCTCAGATCGCCCATCAGCATCGGCACGAACACCGAGCCTTGAATGCTGGTGTTGATCAGGTAAATCCAGAACACCACGGCGATCAGCCGCGTCAGCACGCACAGCCAGGAATGCACCACATAGCGCGGCGCGTTGAAGCCCGACGGCATGTAAAACACGCTGATGCCCACCAGCAGCATCCCGGCGTTTTCCAGCCACGGGTCGGAGAGTTGCGGCGGCAGACCGACCACCGATGTCAGCAACCCCGGCGCAAACAGCGCCGGGATCGCGAACACCATGTTCATCGCGATGCCGATCCAGATGAAGCGTTGAAACCAGCGAATACAGGTATCCATGTCATCCATTTCCTTCTGACCACCAACCAGCGATGTCCCCTGTGGTGAGGGGATTTATCCCCGATGGGTCGCGAAGCGGCCCCAAACCCTGCCGGCGCGGTCTGTCAGGATGATCGCGCACTCAGGTTTTACGACTGCTGCGCAGCCGATCGGGGATAAATCCCCTCGCCACAGAGAATCTCCTCAACACAGAAATCAATAATCGATCTCAGCCGAGGGCAGTTTTCTCCAGGTGCTCAAGGATGATCGGGTACACATCCACCACCGCGTTCTTGCCGAACATGCAGTCGATGTGGCCGTAGCCCGGCACCACATGCCGGCTGTAGCGCTCCGGCCCGTGGACTTCGCAGACTCGCTGGTAGGTCTTGAGCGTGCTTTCCGGCAGATAGCACTGGTTCTCCGCGCCGCTGATAAAACAGATCGGCATTGTCAGCCGCTCGAAGTGCGGCATGTACACATCGTTGCCTTTGAAATCCACCAGATGCCCTTTGCGCACGATCAGCGCCAGGTGCTCGAAGGTCTCGATGTTCGACTCGCCGAACAGCTCGTGCAGGTTGTCGTGCAGGGTTTCGTTGAGGGTGTCGTGGCGATACAGCGAGGCGTACATGAAAGTGATGCGGTGGCACACCGGGTTGGAGCAATAACCCTGCGCCTCGATTCGCGCGTAACCGTTGAGGGCCTTGTCGTAGAGGCGATTGAACCAGTTCTCCTTGCTGTCGGCGTAAGCCGTCATCGATTTGATACCGATGGCATCGAGCATGCCCGGCAAGTGCAGACCAGCCTTCAACCCGGTAGCCGTGGCAACCACAGTGTCAGCGGCAATCTGCGAGCAGACCACCGAGCGCACACCCTGCAGCCCTGCCAGCAACGACATGAAGAATGTCGTCGCGCCGTAGCAATGCACCACGCACTGCACGTCTTTGGCCTGCGTCTCCTGCTGAATTTGCGCAATGGCAGCCTTGAAGTCGTACTGGGCGATCTGGTCGCCATTCCACTCTTTCTTGCTCGCCGGCAGCAGAATGCTCACCCGGAAATCCAGCAGCCACACGTCATAGTCGTGCTTGCACAGGTACTCCAGCAGGTTGGTCTGGATGGTGTCGGTGGAAAAGATATTCGAGCCGACGCCCAGGCCATGCACCAGCATCACCGGGCCTTTGCTACCGGCCTGATAACGGGTCAGGCGCAGCTCGACGCCGTCCTCGGTGGGGAAGAAATGCACCGCCGGGATCGGCGCATCCAGTGGCCGTTTCAGGCGTGGCGGCGCGTCGGGGTTGAAGTAGATATCGCCAGCGAAGACCCCGCCGTAACTCTCCCAGAGAATTCCGGCGAAGAACTTGCCGAAGCGCGCCAGGCCTTCGATGCGCTCGCGCTCGTTGCGCGCGTTGAGCACTTTCATGGTGGTCATCTGCTTGGCGAAATCGGTCGGATGAATGTGCATCACCCCGGAGCCGATCACCTCGCCCGACTTGTCCGGCCCGCGGTACAGCGTCACGTACAGGGTGCTGGTGTCGTGCCAGATGTTGAGCACACCGTTGTCTTTCGGCACGGTTTTGAAGGCGCTGAAGAAATAGTCGTTGCCGTCCTCGGCGGTCAGTTTCATGTCGTATTTCATGTGCCGCGTGTCGACCTGCTGCTCGAATTGCTCGAACAGGTTGAACACGCCATTGCTGGCGGTCAGCGGTTGTGGCGACAGCGCCGGGGCATTGACCGTACCGACAATGGTCGCGGCGTGCTCCGGTTCCTTGATCATCCGGTTGAGGTCGTTGGCGGTGATGGTCAGGGTAAAGTCGATCGGCGAATTATCTGCCTCACCGCGTTTGGCCGCCGCTTCGTAGACTTTCAGATCGGTGCTTTGCGCGGCGGTGAAGGCGCGGGAGAAATAGCCTTTCATGGTTTCGGTGAACTGCACGCCGAGGGTCGGTGGCGCCACCTGTTTGCGCGGTGCCGAGGGCAGTGTGTAGTCGATGTGCCAGCCACGGTCGGCAGCGAGCAGGCCCATGTTGCGTTCACTCACAGCGGAGATGGTCAGCAGCGGATTGACCGCCAGCGAGGTCGGGATCACCGCGCCATCGGTCACGTAGAGGCTGGCGTAGACATCAGTGCCGTTGGCGCCGCTGAACACCTGGCCCTTGTGATTGACCACGCCTTGCGTCGCGTCTTCGCCCATCACGCAACCGCCCAGCGGATGCACAGAAACGATGCTGTGCTTGAGCAGCCTGGTCCAGATCGGATTCTCGACCCAGACCCCGCCCAGTGCCTTGGTGCTCTGGTACAAACGTTCGTTGCCGAGCTTGAAGTTTTCCTGCTCACCGACACCCGGCCAGTCGATGCGCAACTGGTCCTTGTTGTCGAGAATCATCCGGCCCTGGCCGCTGTCGTGGCTCATGATCAGGTAGGTCTGCATATTGTGCAGCGCGCCGTAATAGGGGCCGCGCAGGAAGCTTTCGGCCTCGCGCTCCTTGTAGCCGAGCTTGCCGCTGAAACTGTCGTCCGTGGCCTTGCCGATCATCTCGGCAAACCCGGCCATCGCCGGCACCATCGGCCGGCCGAGGGCGCCGGGGATCGAGCCTTCCTCGATGACCATGCGGCTGCGCCATTCACCTTCGGTGCGCATGTCGATGATCGAGGTGATGCACGGGCCGACCGGGTGCAGTTCCTTGGCCGAATGCGCACCGAAACCGATGCCGTTGATGGTCTGCTCGCAGTTGTGGCCGAAGCCGAGGATGTCGCCGTTACCGCTCATGTTCTCGCCGAGCTGACCGGACATCACCAGACCCTTGTCCCGCGAACGCAGCAGAATTTCGGTAGAGCCGAGGGTGCCGGCGGAGACCACGACGATATCGGCCTTCACGAACAGCGTCGGCGCGTCGAACTTCTCGCGACCGCTGTCGAGGTACTGGAAGTGCACGATCCAGCCTTCGCCGTCGCGCTCCAGATGCCGCACCTCAGCCTGGCAGAAAATCTCCGCGCCATGGTTCCAGGCATCCGGCAGATAGTTCATCAGCGTGGTGTTCTTGGCCTTGTTGTTACAGCCCGAGACGCAGTCGCCGCACTGGTTGCACGGCAGTTGCTCGACGCCGACGTGGTTGAGGTTGTTCGGCAGCTTGTCGAAGGTCACGTTGATCGGTGGCTTGTAGAAATGCGCGCCTTGCTTGAGGTAGTCCGCAGACTTTTTGTTGGCGTCGAGCTTGGGCAGGTTCGGCGCGTTGTTCGGGTACGGATTAGGCTTGAGCATTTCCCGGGCACGGGCGTAACCGTCCTTGAGCAGCGTATCGCGATGATCGCGTACCGCCTGCGGCCAGCGTGGATCCTCGAACACCCCGGGTTCCGGCTCCAGGGAAACGTTGGCATTGATCAGCGACGTACCGCCGAGGCCGCAGCCGACCACCACATTCTGCTGGGCGTTGACGTGCAGATCGAACAGCCCGGTGCGCGAGCCAATGTGACCGTCCGGGTCATGCACCTGCAACTCTTCGGTCGCGGCGATCATGGTGTTGGGGTATTCACCGGGCTGGATTTCCCGCCCGCGTTCGAGCAGGCACACCTGCTTGCCGGCCCGGGACAGGCGCGACGCAGCAATGCCGCCGCCATAGCCGGAGCCGATGACGATCACGTCGTAGTGTTCCTTGATCTCGCTGATGGGCGTTGCGATGCGTGTCATGAGGGTGTTCCTCTTCTCAGGCAGATGGGGCAACTCTGCGGTTGCCTGCAATCTATGGGCGAACGGGCACCTGGCCTCCGGGTCGAGCCCGGCGACAGCACAGCGGTTAAAGCAGGAGGTCGCTACAGACGAGCGCGTTGATTGGCCGCACGACGTAACGTGCGCTTGCGTGGCGAGGGGGGATGGCGATGTGGGCGGCTATCCATCATGCGTTCTCCCAGAACCTGATGTGGATAAGTGACGGCTGTCCTTGTGCCATTGCAGTGAAGACAGCGCAGGAATCGAAGTCAAGGCAACGGTTTAGAACTGTATGAAATCTGATCAATTGCGGTTTGGACTATACCGGGCGGGCCTTGCAGGGTTTGGCAAACAAGTTATCCACATAACCGCCCACAGCAATTGGGGGTAACTGTGGATGACTGGAAAAATAACTCGCTGATTTGTGAAGAAAAATCGTGACTTATCCAGAATGATGGTTTGCCAGACACATTGGCTATTTTTTGATCAAATCTTTGTAAGCCACGTTTTTCATGGCTTGTAGAGGATGGCGAACACGTTATCCACAGAAGCACCAACAGAGTTCGGGGGTAACTTCGCGGCGGCTGTGGAAAAGCGCTGAGGGCTGTGTGAAATCGCGGTTTACACGGGGATTATCAGCTTTAAAAGCTTAATCGATCAATTATTGATCAATCCTATACAGGCCACGTTTTATATGGCTTGCAGCGGACAGCGAACATCTTGTCCACAGAAGCGCCAACAGAGATTGGGGGCAACTCTTGGCGTTATGCAGGAGAAAAAGCCCGGAAAAACCGTGATTTAGGCTGGTTGTTTTTTGAGCTGGAGCCTGGAGGGCTTGATTGGCGTGGGGTACAGGGATGGGCGAACACGTTATCCACAGATCCGCCAACAGGGATTGTGGGTAAACACACTGAGATCTGCTGCCCCTTAACCAATGTGGGAGCGGGCTTGCTCGCGAAAGCGGTGGGTCATTCAACTTTGATGCAGCTGAAACGACGCTTTCGCGAGCAAGCCCGCTCCCACAGGGGGTGTTCAGTGTCTGGAGGATCGTGGCTAGCGAACGACGCCTTCTTCGATCAGGAGTTTGAGGATCGCTTCCGCCCCGGCCTGCGCTGTAACGCCCTTGAGCACTTGCCCACCACCACCGCTGGCCTTGGCCGTCGCCGCTTTCATGCGGTCCGCACCGCTCTTGGCCTTGATCACCTTCAAACGTTTCGGCCGTGGCTTGGCCGGCTGCAACGTGGCAACCGCCAGCAGTTCATCGTCCAGCACCTCAACGTCTTCGGCATTCAACACCCCGCGTCGCGCCGGGCCGTAGGCACTCTGTCGAGGTTTGGGCGCGGCGTTATCCACAGTCGCCAGAAACGGCAGCTTCACCTTCAACCGCCGCCGCTGCCCACGGGGCAAGGCTTGCAGCACCAGCGCCGAACCGTCGGTGATCGACTCGACCTGCGCCAGCCCCACCACCAGCGGCCAGCCCAGCCCTTCGGCGAGCAAGAACGGCAACATGCCCGAGCCTTCGCCGGTTTCCGCCTGACTGCCGGTCAGCACTACCTGGGCGCTGGCATCACGCAGATACGCGGTCAGCGCCGGCAAGGCGTCGGCGCCAGCGGGTTGCTCCAGCACATGCAGCTGTTCCAGGCCCATGCCCAGATAGGCGCGCAGTGCCGGTTCCGCGACATCCCCGGCATGCAGCACTTGCAGGTTATCCCCAGCCAGTTGCAGGCCCAGTTCCACGGCGCGCGCGTCTTGCTCGGCGCGGCGTGGCCGGCCCGACGTCGGGTGGGCACCGATGGAAACCAGACTGATGATCTTTGTGCTCATAACCCGTTCCTTAAGCCGCATCGCGCTTGGCTTCGTTGCGGTAAGCCTCTACCGCCGCGATCAACGCCTGAAGAATTTCCGCGCTCTCGCCAATCACCGACAGGTCGGCGCGTTTGATCATGTCGCAACCGGGGTCGAGGTTGATCGCCACCACCTTGTCACAGGCACCGATGCCCTGCAGGTGCTGGATCGCCCCGGAGATACCCACAGCCACGTAAACCCGCGCGGTGACCCAAGTGCCGGACGCACCGACCTGCCGATCACGGGCCATGAAGCCATCGTCCACCGCGACCCGCGAGGCGCCTTCGGTGGCGCCGAGTGCCGCAGCGGTCTGGTGGAACAGCGCCCAGTCCTTGACCCCGTTGCCGCCGGAGAAAATGAACTCGGCTTCGGCCATCGGAATCGCCGCCGGGTCCACCGCGACCGCGCCAAGATCCTCGATCCGCGACAGGCTGCGCGCAATCGTTGTGGATAACTCCACCGGCAGCGCCTCATGACGGGTTTCGCTGACCGGTTCCGCGCATTCGGCTGCGGCCAGAATCAAACGTGCGACCGGTCGCGCCAGGTCTTGCAGGCCCGCGCCAGCGCGACCGATGCATTCCTGATCCTTGACCTGCCAGACTCTCGTTGCCGGCCGTTCGCCCAGTGCCGCGGCAAAACGCCGACCGAGTTCGCCGCCACCGCTGCGGCTGTCCGGCAGCAGCCAGTGGCGCGGATTGAACTGGTTATCCACAGCCCGCAGGCCCTGCACCCGTTGCTCCGGTGCATAACCGCTGAATTGGTCGCCCTCCAGTACCAGCAAGCGATCGACGCCGGCCGTGGCGAAGGCGTTCTCTTTGTGCTCGCCAAACACCACCGCCAGCACCGCGCCGTCGTTGCCGGCCAGTTGATGAGCCAGGCCGAGCAAGTCGCGGTCGTGGCTGCTCAGGCGGCCGCCGACCATGTCCGGCACCACGCTGATGTAGAACGCCGGGGCTGGCACCTGATGCAGCGGCAACTGCACTTCAACCGTGGCCGAACGTTTGACCGCCCCGCCCTGTTGCGCGCCGCTGCGATCGATACGCTTGATGCCGTTGGGGCCGATGAATCCGATGCCGTGCAGGTTCTTGCGGATGACGCCATTGGGGCCCATCCAGCTGTGTTGCGCCGGTTGCATGGCCGCGTGCAGCGGATGCAGGCGGTTACGCGCAATCCATTCGGCGCGCGGGTCGCGGCGGATAATGTCGCTCATCAGTGGGCCTCCGCAGGTTCACGTTTGGCCGGTGCAGTCGGCTTGTTCGGCGAGGCGTCTTCGAGCAGCGCATCGGCTACCAGTTCGGCGATGTCCTTGATCAGCGGACGCGGTTCGACCACGCCCTCGAGCATCGCAGTGCACTGTGGACAACCTACTGCCACCAGCTCGGCGCCGGTCTCGCGGATATCATCCATGCGCATGTCGGGGATCCGCTGCTTGCCGGGAATGTCGGTGATCGGCGCACCGCCACCGCCGCCGCAGCAGCGCGAACGGAAGCCGGAACGTTGCATCTCTTTGACCTCGATGCCGAGGGCGCGCAGCACTTCGCGCGGTGCCTCGTACTCGCCGTTGTAGCGACCGAGGTAGCACGGGTCGTGGTAGGTCACGCTGTTGCCTTTGTGCTGACCGAGATTGAGCGCACCGGCCTGGATGATTTCCGCCATGTAGGTGCTGTGGTGCTGCACCAGGTAGTTGCCGTCGAACGCGCCGTACTCGTTTTTCAGCACATGGAAGCTATGCGGATCGCAGGTGACGATGCGGTTGAAGCTGTATTTGGCCAGGGTCTGGACATTGCGTTTGGCGAGCAGCTGGAAGGTCGCTTCGTCGCCTAAACGCCGGGCCACGTCACCGCTGTCACGTTCTTCGAGGCCGAGTACGGCGAAGTCGACCTTCGCGGCTTTCAGCACTTTGACGAACGCACGCAAGGTGCGCTGGTTACGCATGTCGAAGGCACCGTCGCCGACCCAGAACAGCACGTCGGTGGATTTCTTTTCGCTGAGCAGAGTGAGGTTCAGATCCGCCGCCCAGTTTATCCGCCCGCCCGGAGCGAAACCGCCGGGGTTGTCAGTGGCGATCAGGTTTTCCAGGACCTCGGCACCCTTGTTCGGGGTCGCGCCTTTTTCCAGCGTCAGATGGCGGCGCATGTCGACGATGGCGTCGACGTGCTCGATCATCATCGGGCATTCCTCGACGCAGGCACGGCAGGTGGTGCACGACCACAGGGTTTCGGCATCGACCAGACCATTGACGATCGGTTGATGCGGATTGCCACTGTGTTCACCAATGGGCTTGCCGGGATACGGGCTGCCGGCAAACTTCGCGTCAGTGCCGCCAGCGAGGCCGACGACCATGTCCTGAATCAGCTTTTTCGGGTTCAGCGGCTGGCCGGCAGCGAAGGCCGGGCACGCCGCTTCGCACTTGCCGCACTGCACGCAGGCGTCAAAACCGAGCAACTGGTTCCAGGTGAAATCCTTGGGTTTTTCCACGCCGAGCGGCGCGCTTGGATCATTCAGATCCAGCGGTTTCAAACCGGTGGAACGACCGCCGCCAAAGCGCTCGGCGCGGCGGTGCCAGGCCAGGTGCAGGGCGCCGGCGAAGGCGTGCTTCATCGGCCCGCCCCAAGTCATGCCGAAGAACAGCTCCGACACGCCCCACAAAACGCCGAGCCCGAGAATCGCCGCCAGCAGCCAGCCGCCGAAGTTCTCCGGGAGAATTCCGGCCACCGGCAGGGTCACCAGGAAGAACGAGGCGGAGAAAGCCAGCAGGCTTTTCGGCAGGCGCATCCACGGGCCTTTCGACAACCGTGCCGGCGGATTGAGCCGGCGCCGATAAACGAAGATCGCACCGACGAACATCACCGCCGTCATCAACAGCAGCGCATAGCCGAGGATGCGGTTATGCAGGCCGAAACCGTGCACCAGAATCGCCAGCACGATCGACGCTACCGCCCCACCGGCCGTGGCGACGTGGGTGTTGGCGATGTATTTGTCCCGCGCCACCACGTGGTGCAAGTCGACCATGTAACGCTTGGGCATGGCCAACAGGCCGCCGATCAGATCGACCTTCGAGGCCCGGCCCCGACGCCACATGGCCACCCGCCGCAACGCCCCCAGCACCGCAAGGGCCAGAGCTGCGAACAACAGGATTGGAAGAAGGGTGTTCAACATGGTGAAGCTCCCACCAGTACAGCCTGGAGAAACACGGTCCGCTTTACTGTGGGAGCGAGCCTGCTCGCGAAAGCGCTGGGTCAGTCGACATCATCGTCAACTGACAGATTGCATTCGCGAGCAGGCTCGCTCCCACAGGGTTTGGTGCAAGTCTTAGAAGTCTTTGCAAAGGCGCAACGCGTCGTAGATCGCGGCGTGGGTATTACGCTGCGCCACGCAGTCGCCGATGCGGAACAGCAAGTAGCCCTCGCCCGCTTCGCTCAGTGAAGGTTGCGGCTGGATCGCGAACAGCGCTTCCACGTCGATCTGGCCCTTGTTGCGCGAACCCTCTTTGAGCGCGTAGTAGATTTCCTCATCCGGACGCACGCCGTTTTCCACCACCACCTGATCCACCACCCGCTCCTCTTTGGCGCCGGTGTATTCGTTCTCCAGCACCGCCACCAGCTTGTCGCCTTCGCGGTAGACCTTTTCCAGCATCATGTCGCCGGTCATGATCACTTCTTTCGGGTACATGCTGCGGTAGTAGGTCGGGAACGACGTACCGCCGATGGCCACGCCCGGCTTGATGTCGTCGGTAACGATCTCGACCTGGCTGCCCTTGTCGGCGAGGAAGTCGGCCACCGACATGCCGGTAAACTCGCAAATGGTGTCGTAGACCAGCACGTTCTTGCCCGGCGCGACCTTGCCGTCGAGCACGTCCCAGCTGCTGACCACCAAGCCTTCGGCGGCGCCCCAGTGTTCGTTCTGCTCAAGGAACGGATGCCCACCGACCGCCAGCACCACCACGTCCGGACGCAGATCCATAATGGTTGCCGCATCGGCCGCCGTGCCCAGACGCAGGTCGACTTTCAGCCGCGCCAGTTCCAGCTGGAACCAGCGGGTGATGCCGGCGATCTGGTCGCGCTGCGGCGCTTTCGACGCGGTAGTGATCTGCCCGCCGATAAATTCTTTCTTCTCGAACAGGGTCACGTCGTGGCCACGCTCGGCAGAGACGCGTGCTGCTTCCATCCCGGCCGGGCCGGCACCAACGATCACCACTTTGCGTTTGACGCCTGTGGACTTCTCGATGATGTGCGGCACGCCCATGTATTCACGAGAGGTCGCGGCGTTCTGGATGCACAGCACGTCCAGACCTTGATACTGACGATCGATGCAGTAGTTGGCGCCGACGCACTGTTTGATCTGGTCGATCTGGCCCATCTTGATCTTGGCGATCAGGTGCGGGTCAGCGATGTGCGCACGGGTCATGCCGACCATGTCGACGTAACCGCCTTCAAGGATGCGCGTGGCCTGGTTCGGGTCCTTGATGTTCTGCGCGTGCAGCACCGGCACCTTGACCACTTCCTTGATTCCGGCCGCCAGGTGCAGGAACGGCTCCGGCGGATAGCTCATGTTCGGAATCACGTTGGCCAGGGTGTTGTGGGTGTCGCAACCCGAGCCGACGACGCCGATGAAATCGAGCATGCCGGTGTCGTCGTAATACTTGGCGATCTGCTTCATATCCTCGTGCGACAGACCATCCGGGTGGAACTCGTCACCGCAGATACGCATGCCCACGCAGAAGTCGTCGCCGACCTCGGCACGCACGGCTTTCAGTACTTCCAGACCGAACTTCATCCGGCCTTCGAAGCTGCCACCCCATTCGTCGGTACGCTTGTTGACGCGCGGGCTCCAGAACTGGTCGATCATGTGCTGGTGCACGGCCGACAGCTCGACGCCGTCCAGACCACCGGCCTTGGCGCGGCGCGCCGCCTGGGCGTAGTTGCCGATCACCCGCCAGATTTCTTCCGGCTCGATGGTCTTGCAGGTCGCACGGTGCACGGGTTCACGGATACCCGACGGCGACATCAGGGTCGGCCAGTGGAAACCATCCCAACGCGAGCGTCGGCCCATGTGGGTAATCTGGATCATGATCTTGGCGCCATGCTTGTGCATGGCGTCGGCCAGGTTCTGGAAGTGCGGGATGATCCGGTCGGTGGACAGGTTGACCGAACTCCACCATTGCTGCGGACTGTCGATGGCGACCACCGACGAACCGCCGCAGATCGCCAGGCCGATCCCGCCCTTGGCTTTCTCTTCGTAGTATTTGACGTAGCGCTCGGTGGTCATGCCACCGTCAGTCGCGTAGACCTCAGCGTGCGCGGTGCTGAGCACGCGGTTGCGGATGGTCAATTTGCCGATCTGGATCGGCTGGAACATTGCTTCGAAAGCCATGGCGGGTTCCTCGACTTACAACGGCTTGACGGTGAACAGGCCGTCGTCGTGGCCTTCTTCGGAGCCACCGTAGACTTGCTCGGCAACCGTACGAATCTTGCTGCCGCGAGCGGCGAGGATCTGGTCCATGGCCCCGGCAAACCAGCCGGTGAACATGTAGTCAACCTTGCGCCCGACCTTGCCGTAGACGTAGACGAACGCGGAGTGTTCGAGCTTGACGCTGGCGGTGCCTTTGTCGAGGTCGATGTCCTGAATCTTGAACAGGCCCCAGCCGCGTTGCGACAGACGCTTCATGTAGTGCTCGAACACCGCGACGCCTTCCAGGCCGTGACATTCGGCTTCTTTTTCACACCAGTGCCAGGCGGACTTGTAGCCGGCCTTGTAGAGGATTTCGGCATAGGCGTCGGCGCCCAGCACTTCCTCGATACCCATGTGGTTGTTGACGAAGAAGTGACGTGGCACGTAGAGCATCGGCAGGGCGTCGGAGGTCCAGACACCGGTTTCGCTGTCGACTTCGATTGGCAATTGCGGGGCGATCTTGGCCATGGAAACTTAACTCCAGAAAATTCGTGGTTGGTGCCGAGCGAAGCTTTTGCTTTGCTCTTATAAACAAGCCGTATGAATGACTTTGGAGCCGTAGCGAGCACGTCGAGAGCAAGGAAGGACCGGAGCGACAAGCGAGACAGTACGGGACGTACGGCGAGTTTGGCGCGAGGACCTGACGCAGCTATCGGCGAGCGGAGTAGGCTCCAGAGTTATTCATTCGCCCCAGACGTCTTTGAGGACGTTCACCCAGTTCTCGCCCATGATCTTGCGCACCACACGCTCGGAGTGGCCGCGCTTGAGCAGGGTTTCGGTCAGGTTCGGGAACTCGCCGACGGTGCGGATGCCCAGCGGATTGATGATCTTGCCGAAGCTGGTCAGACGACGGGCGTAGCCCTTGTCGTGGGTCAGGTATTCGAAGAAGTCCTGGCCGTGCCCTTGGGTGAAGTCGGTGCCGATGCCGATGGCGTCTTCGCCGACGATGTTCATGGTGTATTCGATGGCTTCGGCGTAATCGTCGATGGTCGAATCGATGCCCTTGGCGAGGAATGGCGCGAACATGGTCACGCCAACAAAACCGCCGTGGTCAGCAATGAACTTCAGTTCAGCATCGGACTTGTTGCGTGGGTGCTCTTTCAGACCCGACGGCAGGCAGTGGGAATAGCAGACCGGTTTTTTCGATTCGAGGATGACTTCTTCGGACGTCTTGGAACCGACGTGGGACAGGTCGCACATGACGCCGACGCGGTTCATCTCGGCGACGATTTCGCGACCGAAGCCCGACAGGCCGCCGTCACGCTCGTAGCAGCCGGTGCCAACCAGGTTCTGGGTGTTGTAGCACATCTGCACGATGCCGACGCCGAGCTGCTTGAACACCTCGACATAGCCGATCTGGTCTTCGAAGGCGTGGGCATTCTGGAAGCCGAAAAGGATGCCGGTCTTGCCCTGCTCCTTGGCGCGACGGATGTCGGCGGTGGTGCGCACCGGCATCACCAGGTCACTGTTTTCGCGGATCAGCTTCTGGCTGGCGGCAATATTGTTCACGGTCGCCTGAAAGCCTTCCCACACCGACACAGTGCAGTTGGCCGCCGTCAGACCGCCCTTGCGCATGTCTTCGAACAGCTCGCGGTTCCATTTGGCAATGATCAGACCGTCGATAACGATGCTGTCGGCGTGTAATTCGGCTGGGCTCATCAGGCGTCCCCTTATTGGCGATTCATGCGCCGAATCGTCTGCCGGCGCTTTGGGGCCAGCATATGCCTCGGTGCCGGGGCGACCGGGTGCAAAAACGACAGGGGAATTGCCGAAAGCGTCAATCCGCGACAAAGGGTCGCCAGGCGCTCCGATCAGCTACCTGTTCAAGCCCGCACGCTTGAGCCAGAATCTGGCGCATCTTGGATACACCACTGGATTAGAGCGGCGACAACCATGAAATCGATCTTCCTGGCTTTGGCACTGATGGCGACCGGCGTACACGCCGCCGAAGACACCGACAACAACCCGTGCGACGCGGTGGAAAACGACGTCCAGACCCTGGAATGCTCGACCTACAGCCGCAGCACCGCCGAAGAACTGCTCAAGGACAATTACGCCAGCCTCAACGAGCGCATGCAGACCACCTACGGCAAAAACGCCGCGCAACTGGCCGACATCACCGCCAAACTGAAAACCGCCCAGCAACAATGGCTGAAAACCCGCGACGCCGATTGCGCCGTGGAAGCCTTCCCCGCCACTGAAGGCAGCAAGGCATTCAAGATTGCGCAGAATGATTGTGTGGCGCGGATGAGTGACGAACGGTCGGAGTTTTTGGAGTCGATTGGGCAGGAATGATCCTGAATGTTCCGCTGAAAGCTGGAACTGCCTCCAGCTTTCAGCCGCACTATCCCCTCTTCCTACAAAGTACTCCGACCTCGCCTACACAAATTTCTTGAACGCCCGAAGCTGCGGGCCTTTCACGCAACATGCTGTCAACGATTGTTGATTGGCCTCCGAAGAAACATAAGCAAAGATTCGCGAATCTTATAAAAGACTTATATTCTTCCATGAACAGCATCCACTGGACACGAAAGGCCGTTAAGCAACTCTTGAAATTGCACTCTGTGCATCAGGTAAAGGTTCGAGATGCCGTTACGTCGCTCGCCGACATGCCTGATGTGGGCAATGTCAAAGCACTGATTGGCCATGACTACGCCTACCGCCTGCGCGTCGGCAATTATCGAGTCATGTTTGACTGGGATGGCGCAATCAAAGTGATCAGTATTCAAGAGGTCAAGAAACGCGATGAACGCACCTACTGACATCCAAATCATCAACGACGCTGAAGGCAACCCAGCCTTCGTCGTCATCCCTTACGCGCAGTACATTGCGCAGAAAAAGCAGCCCGACCTGATTCCCCATGAAGTCGTCAGTCGGATGGTCGACGGGGCGACACCGATCCGTGCCTGGCGTGAATATCTCAACTTGACTCAGGAAGAAGTCGCCAAACGCATGGGTATTTCACAACCGGCGTTTGCTCAGCAGGAAACAGTCGCCAAGCCTCGCAAGGCCACACGCGAGAAAATTGCCGCAGCGTTCGGCATCACCGCCAATCAGCTTGAGTTGTAGGCTGCCCTCTTCATTCAAAGGAATTCCCATGAACATCTGCGGCATTGAAATCAAAGGCAGCGAAGCGATCATCGCCGTGGCCTCCCTTGACGGGGCAACGCTAAGCCATGTGGCGCTCAACACCAAGAAAATCGCCCTCGACGATGACGACGAGGCGGCCAACGTCAAACGCTTCGCGGCGCAGGTCGCTTCGTTTGTGCGCGAGCATTCGATTGACCGGATTGCGATCAAGAAGCGCAGCAAGAAGGGCGAGTTTGCCGGTGGGCCGACCACGTTCAAGATCGAGGGGGTGTTTCAGTTGCTGGATGGGTGTGAGGTGACGCTATTGTCGCCGCAGACGATCAATGCGCAGGCCAAGAAGCACAATTTCGAGCTGCCGGGGACGTTGAACAAGTATCAGCATGAGGCTTACAAGGCGGCGTGTTCGGCGTTGGTGAAGAAGTAACCTTTTCTTCAGACACTGAAGATCAAAAATGTGGGAGCGGGCTTGCTCGCGAATGCGGTGGATCAGTCAACTCATGTTTCGACTGACACTCCGCTTTCGCGAGCAAGCCCGCTCCCACATTGGTTTTGTGTGCATCCATTCAAGCTTGGGCGGTACGGCGGTCTTCGCGGGGACAGCGAGCGAACCTCGCTCGATAACTGCGGGTGAAATACGACGGTGATTCAAAGCCGCAGGCGATGCTGACTTCGAGCACGCTCATATCGGTCTGACGCAACAGCTGCCGGGCTTTCTCCAATCGCAGGCGCAGATAAAAATTGCTCGGTGTGTCGTTCAGATGCAGCCGAAACAGGCGCTCCAGTTGCCGCCGTGTCACCTTGATCGATTCCGCCAGTTGCAGCGTGGTCAGCGGTGGTTCGCTGTGTTGTTCCATCTCGCCAATCACTTGCACCAACTTCTTGTTGTTGATGCCGTAGCGCGTGGCGACTTCCATGCGCTGGTGGTCCTTGCGCGGACGAATCCGCCCCAGCACGAATTGTTCGCTGACCTGAATCGCCAGTTGCGGGCCGTGGGCCTGGGCGATCAGATCAAGCATCAGATCGATAGACGCCGTGCCGCCCGCCGAGGTGATGCGCCGCCGGTCAATCTCGAACAGTTCCTGGGTGACGCTGAGCTGTGGATAAGATTCCTTGAACGCATCGATGGCTTCCCAGTGCAGGGTCAGGCGATGGCCGTCAAGCAGGTCGGCCTCCGCGAGGACGAAGCTGCCGGTGTCGATAGCGCCAAGGGTCACGCCTTCGTTGTCCAACCGGCGCAGCCAGTGCTCAAGAGTCGGCGTGGCGAACTTCAGCGGTTCAAATCCGGCCACCACCAGCAACGTCGCACCTTTCTTCAGCGGCTCCAGCGCCGCGTCGGCGTTGACCGACATGCCATTGCTCGCCAGCACCGCCCCGCCATCGGCGCTGAGCACGTGCCAGCGGTACAGCTCGCCACGAAAACGGTTGGCTACCCGCAGCGGTTCGATCGCGGAGATAAAGCCGATGGCGGAAAACCCCGGCATCAGCAGAAAGTAGAAATCCTGGGACATGGGCGCACTCGGTTAGCGGGTAGCGTGGATCGTTGATACGCCGATTGTCGTCAGCGTTCAAGCGCACAGGTCGCTACAGTGCAAGAGCCAGTCGCCGCAGTGCGCTTTCAAAGGCCTACAGCTGCGTAACTTTGCATCACCGGCACGCCAGATGCCGGAACTCACAATAACGACCTGCCGAGGAACCCGACATGAAACGACTGATCAGCAGCTGTGTTCTTGCACTCAGCGGTACCGCTTTCTTGAGCGCCAGCGTCATGGCGGCCGAACCTGCGTCGTGCCAGAACGTGCGCATGGGCGTCGTCAACTGGACCGACGTGATCGCCACCAGTGCCATGACCCAGGTCCTGCTCGACGGCCTCGGCTACAGCACCAAACAAACCAGCGCCTCCCAGCAAATCATCTTCGCCGGGATCCGCGATCAGCGTCTGGACCTGTTCCTCGGTTACTGGAACCCGCTGATGACCCAGACCATCACCCCGTTCGTCGACGCCAATCAGGTCAAGGTCCTGCCGGCACCAAGCCTGAAGGACGCCCGCGCCACCCTCGCCGTGCCGACTTATCTGGCCGACAAGGGCCTGAAGACTTTCGCCGACATCGCCAAGTTCGAGAAGGAACTGGGCGGCAAGATCTACGGCATCGAGCCGGGTTCGGGCGCCAACACGCAGATCAAGGCGATGATCGCCAAGAACCAGTTCGGCCTCGGCAAATTCCAGCTGGTCGAGTCCAGCGAAGCCGGGATGCTCGCCGCCGTCGACCGCGCCGTGCGCCGCAAGGAAGCCGTGGTGTTCTTCGGCTGGGCGCCGCACCCGATGAACGTCAACGTGCAGATGACTTATCTCACCGGCAGCGAGGACGCCCTCGGCCCGAACGAAGGCATGGCCACGGTATGGACGGTCACCGCGCCGAAATACGCTGAACAGTGCCCGAACATCGGTCGGCTGCTGAGCAACCTGACGTTCACCGCCGAAGACGAGAGCCGGATGATGCAGCCACTGCTCGATCACAAGGACGCCTTCGAGTCGGCCAAGCAATGGCTCAAGGATCACCCCGAAGACAAGCAGCGCTGGCTGGAAGGTGTGACCACCTTCGACGGCAAACCGGCCGCTGAAAATCTGCAACTGACCAGTAAATAACCCCCGTTTGAAAAGCCCTCACCCTAACCCTCTCCCCAGGGAGAGGGGACTGACCGACGCTTCGCAGCCCGAGAAAGGGCTGCGAACAGACTCAACACGCCTGAAGGAAACCGCACCATGAACCATGACGTCATCATCACCTGCGCACTTACCGGTGCTGGCGACACGACCGCCAAGAGCCCCCACGTGCCGGTCACCCCGAAACAGATTGCAGCGGCTGCGGTGGAAGCGGCCAAGGCCGGCGCCACCGTCGTCCATTGCCATGTGCGCGACCCGCAGACCGGCAAGTTCAGCCGTGACGTGGCGCTGTACCGCGAAGTGATGGAGCGCATCCGCGAGGCCGACGTCGACATCATCGTCAACCTCACCGCCGGCATGGGCGGCGACCTCGAAATCGGTGCCGGCGAGCACCCGATGGAGTTCGGCCCGAACACCGATCTGGTCGGCCCGCTGACCCGTCTGGCTCACGTTGAAGAACTGCTGCCGGAAATCTGCACCCTCGATTGCGGCACGCTGAACTTCGGCGATGGCGACACCATTTACGTCTCGACCCCGGCGCAACTGCGCGCCGGCGCCAAGCGCATCACCGAGCTGGGGGTGAAGGCCGAGCTGGAAATTTTCGACACCGGCCACCTGTGGTTCGCCAAGCAGATGATCAAGGAAGGCTTGCTCGACAACCCGCTGTTCCAGCTGTGCCTGGGCATCCCGTGGGGTGCGCCGGCCGACACCACCACCATGAAAGCCATGGTCGACAACCTGCCCGCCGATGCGGTGTGGGCCGGGTTCGGCATCGGCCGCATGCAGATGCCGATGGCCGCGCAAGCGGTGCTGCTCGGCGGCAACGTGCGGGTTGGTCTGGAAGACAACCTGTGGCTGGACAAGGGCGTGCTGGCCACCAACGGCCAACTGGTCGAACGCGCCAGCGAGATCCTCAGCCGCCTCGGCGCTCGCGTGCTGACCCCGGCTGAGGGCCGCAAGAAGATGGGCCTGACCCAGCGCGGCTGACCCAGCACTCATTTCCCCCTGTGGGAGCGGGATTGCTCGCGAAGGCGTTGGCTCTGCCCATAAAGATGCGTCGGATGTACCGGCCTCTTCGCGAGCAAGCCCGCTCCCACAGTTTTTTGTGCCAAATTCAGGAAATCACCATGAGCTTTATCACCGACATCAAAACCTTCGCCGCCCTCGGCAGCGGTGTCATCGGCAGCGGCTGGGTCGCGCGTGCCCTCGCCCATGGCCTCGACGTGGTGGCGTGGGACCCGGCGCCTGGCGCTGACGCCGCACTGCGCAAACGCGTGGCGAATGCCTGGGGTGCGCTGGAGAAAAACGGCCTGGCGCCCGGCGCATCGCAGGATCGTCTGCGTTTTGTCGCGACCATCGAAGAATGCGTGCGCGATGCCGATTTCATTCAGGAAAGCGCCCCGGAACGCCTCGAGCTGAAACTCGATCTGCACAGCAAAATCAGCGCAGCGGCCAAGCCCAATGCGTTGATTGGATCGAGCACTTCCGGCCTGTTGCCGAGCGAGTTCTACGAGAGCTCGACCCACCCTGAACGCTGCGTAGTCGGTCACCCGTTCAACCCGGTCTACCTGCTGCCGCTGGTGGAAGTGGTCGGCGGCAAGAACACCGCGCCCGAGGCCGTGCAAGCGGCGATGAAAGTCTACGAATCCCTCGGCATGCGTCCGTTGCATGTGCGCAAGGAAGTGCCGGGATTCATCGCTGACCGTCTGCTCGAAGCGCTTTGGCGTGAGGCGTTGCATCTGGTCAACGACGGCGTGGCGACTACTGGCGAGATCGACGACGCGATCCGTTTTGGCGCCGGTCTGCGCTGGTCGTTCATGGGCACGTTCCTGACCTATACGCTGGCCGGCGGTGACGCGGGGATGCGTCACTTCATGTCGCAGTTCGGCCCGGCGTTGCAGTTGCCGTGGACTTATCTACCGGCACCGGAACTGACCGACAAGCTGATCGACGATGTGGTCGATGGCACCAGCGATCAGCTTGGCCGCCACAGCATTTCGGCGCTGGAGCGTTATCGTGATGATTGCCTGCTGGCGGTGCTGGAGGCGGTGAAGACCACCAAGGAAAAGCATGGAATGAGTTTCAGCGAGTGATCCTTGCTCAGCAGTTCCGGCCCCTTCGCGAGCAAGCCCGCTCCCACAGGTGACCGCATTCCAATGTGGGAGCGGGCTTGCTCGCGAAGACGGCAGCCCAGTCACTATTAATGTTGGATCTGACACCATGCCCACTCTCACCACCTACCAAACCACCATAATCCCCGACTGGGTCGACTACAACGGCCATCTGCGCGACGCCTTCTACCTGCTGATTTTCAGCTACGCCACCGACGCACTGATGGACCGTCTTGGCATGGACAGCAACAACCGCGAAGCCAGCGGCCACTCGTTGTTCACCCTCGAACTGCATCTGAATTATCTGCACGAAGTGAAGCTCGACGCCGAGGTCGAGGTGCGCACGCAGATCATCGGTCACGACAGCAAACGCCTGCACCTCTATCACAGCCTGCACCTGGCCGGCGACGACCAGGAACTGGCCGGTAACGAGCAGATGCTGTTGCACGTCGACCTCGCCGGCCCACGTTCCGCGCCGTTCACCCCGGACACCTTGAGCCACCTGCAAGCCATCGCCGCCGAGCAAGTCGATCTGCCCGCCCCGGCTTACATCGGCCGTGTCATCGCTCTGCCACCCGCCCGTTAATCCCTCCCACGCAAGGAGCCGCCATGCACACCGCTGCCGCTGTTGCCGATTTCCGTACTTATCCGTTGATCAGCGCGCTGAGCGGCGTGCAGAACCTGGCGGATCGCGTGTCGATTGCCTGGGCCGACGGCCGCATCAGCCCGTTCCATCACGTCTGGTTGCGAGATAACTGCCCGTGCGAGCAGTGCGTCTACAACGTCACCCGTGAGCAGGTATTCGAGATCGTCGATGCTGCGCCGGATCTCGTCCCCGCCAACGCGCACATCGACAGCGACGGCTGTCTGCAGATCGACTGGCAGGACGGCCATCGCAGTCGCTTCGATCCGGGCTGGCTGCGCGCCCACGCCTATGACGACGAGTCCCGCGCCGAACGTCTGGCCGCCAAACCCAAGGCTTACCTGTGGCGCAGCGATTTGCAGCTACCGGTATTCGAATATTCAGCGCTGATAAACGACAACGGCGCGCTGCTGCAATGGCTGATCGCGGTGCGCGACATCGGCCTGACGCAAGTACGCGGCGTGCCCACCGAACCCGGTTCGCTGAAGCTGATCGCGCAGCGCATTTCGTTCATCCGCGAGAGCAACTTCGGCGTGCTGTTCAACGTGCAGTCCAAGACCGATGCCGACAGCAACGCCTACACCGCTTTCAACCTGCCGTTGCACACCGACTTGCCGACTCGCGAGCTGCAACCGGGTCTGCAATTTCTGCACTGCCTGGTGAATGATGCCGAGGGTGGCGAGAGTATTTTTGTCGATGGTTTTGCGATTGCCGACGCGTTGCGTCAGGAAGCACCGGAGCTGTTCCAGGCGCTGTGCGAGATCCCCGTGGAATTCCGCAACAAGGACCGCCACAGCGACTATCGCTGCCTGGCGCCGATCATTGCGCTGGACGCGTTGGGCCGGGTCGCGGAGATTCGCATGGCGAACTTTTTGCGCGGGGCGTTCGATACATCGGTGGAGCAGATGCCGCTGCTGTATCGGGCCTATCGGCGCTTGATTGCGATGACCCGCGAGCCACGGTTTCGCCTGATGCAGCGACTCAATCCGGGGGAGCTGTGGTGCTTCGATAACCGCCGCACGCTGCATGCGCGCAATGCGTTTGATCCAGCGACCGGGGCGCGGCATTTCCAGGGTTGCTACATCGATCGGGATGAGTTGTTGTCGCGGATTCTGGTGTTGCAACGGTAAACCGCGTCATCGTTCTTCGCGAGCAAGCCCGCTCCCACAGGGTTCGGCGTCGATGACAAATAAGTGACCAGACCCAAAATCTGTGGGAGCTGGCTTGCCAGCGATGGCGTCAGCAAAAAAACAACTCGGACTTCTCTTATTCACAGGCAAAAAAAGCCCCGATACAAGCCGTGACAGGATCGGGGCAGAGGGTACTGTTGAGGAGCTGCCAGTCGAGGGTGACCAAACCGTCTGTAGCGAGCTGAGGTCAGTGTGCCGACTCCCCTTGGCACTGAGTTAGCCGAAAACGACCTGTTCATAGCCGTCGCAGCCACTGCGACAAATCGCCCTTGCCGTGCCTCCACATGCCCACCAGAATCGAGTCACGACCTCCGTTGCCGAAGAAGGAAGCGCGCCATGATGTATGCCGATTTGATCGATCAGGAAGACTTGTTGGGCCAGCTCAAGGCATTGGGTTTTCAAGTGCCGAGCGGTTCGACCGCCGAGCAGGCCTGTGAGTGTGCGGTGCGTGGTCTGGACAATGTTCGCGCGTTTGAATTGCGCAAGATGGTGAAGGACATGTACACCAGCGGCGCCAGTATCCAGCCTGCGGTGCGCCAGGCGATCGACAAGCAGTTGTTGCCGGCGTTGGCGCAGTTCCAACAGACCCACAGCGCCTGACAGGCCGTCATCGCTGGCAAGCCAGCTCCCACAGGAATTTTCGGTGTGACCAGAATATCTGTATCACCACGGAATCTGTGGGAGCTGGCTTGCCAGCGATAAGATCGACGCGGTCTACAGCCTTACGCTGGCAAACGTCGACTCATTACGCGCCTGACTCAACGCCGACATCGGCCCCGACAGCGGCGACATCACGATCGCCTGCGGCAGCGGCAGCATCGCCACTTGCTGGGTGGTGTTGGAGCCTACGCGTTCGTCACGCGGCGGAATGCCGAAGTATTCGCGGTAGCACTTGGAGAAGTGCGGCGTCGAGACGAAACCACACACCGACGCGACTTCGATGATCGACATCGGCGTTTGCTTGAGCAACTGCCGCGCGCGGATCAGGCGCAGCTTCAAGTAGTAGCGCGACGGCGAGCAGTGCAGGTATTTCTGGAACAGCCGCTCCAGCTGGCGACGCGACACGGCGACGTACACCGCCAGTTCGTCGAGGTCGATCGGCTCTTCCAGATTGGCTTCCATCAGCGCGACGATTTCCTGCAGCTTCGGCTGGTTGGTGCCGAGCATGTGCTTGAGCGGCACACGCTGATGATCCTGCTCGTTGCGGATGCGTTCGTAGACGAACATTTCCGAGATCGCGGCGGACAGTTCACGACCGTGATCGCGGCTGATCAGGTGCAGCATCATGTCCAATGGCGCGGTGCCGCCGGAGCTGGTGAAACGGTTACGGTCGAGGGTGAACAGGCGAGTGCTCATCGCCACACGCGGGAAAGCTTCCTGCATCGCCGCCAGACATTCCCAGTGCACGCTGCAATCGAACCCGTCGAGCAGACCGGCGCAAGCCAAAGCCCAGCTGCCGGTGCACACCGCGCCCAGACGCTTGGACTGACGCGCCTGGCTCTGCAGCCATGACACGTGTTCACGGGTCACGGTGCGTTGAATGCCGATCCCGCCGCAGACGATCACGGTGTCCAGGGGCGGGGCTTTGTGCATGGAGGCATCGGGGGTGATTTGCAGACCGTCACTGGCCCATACCTGGCCGCCATCGACGGTCAGGGTGCTCCAGCGATACAGCTCACGACCGGACAATTGGTTGGCCATGCGCAGGGGCTCGACTGCGGAGGCCAGAGAAATCAGCGTGAAATTGTCCAGCAGCAGAAAGCCGATGGATTGAGGCGCACGGTTCTGGGGTTGGGCCCCGGAGTTGAACGACGTCATCGCGGTATCTCCTCACACAAAGCGGGTGATGGCCTCAGGCGGAGGCTCTTGTTATTGCCGGCGTTCTCGCGTGGGAGACGGGCTTTGTTATGACAGAGCAATTGCCATGCCTAAAATTGAATGGCTGTTCAATAACTCCTGAAAACGACGTCGCGACGTGTCTATTCAAGACGTCGGACACACGGTGTTTCGAAGTGCCATCAGCGGCGCCGAGAGCCCTGCCCCGCTGCCCGTGAGCAGATCGGTAGCACTTGTGGGAACGGGCTTGCGCGCAGTTGTTTCAGAGTGTCACCGCAAGCACGGGTGACGGACGGCAGGGAGTGCGAATGGCGCACTGCGAGTGGGAAAAGCTCTTATCTGATTACGACGCGCTAAAAGGTGGCGCCTGCGGTTATGTGTGTTCCGTTAGCGAGCAGTTTTGACTGGTCTGGCCCCTTCGCGAGCAGGCTCGCTCCCACATTTGGAATGCATGCTCCTGTGGGAGCGAGCCTGCTCGCGAAGAACTCACCTTGGTGTCACTGACTCAGCACTCAACCGCGCTAACGGCCAAACCACCCCGCGAGGTCTCTTTATATTTGTCATGCATATCGGCGCCGGTATCACGCATGGTGCGGATCACCCGGTCCAGCGAGATGAGGTGCTGACCATCGCCACGCAGGGCCATCTGCGCTGCGTTGATCGCCTTCACAGCGGCAATTGCGTTGCGCTCGATGCACGGCACCTGCACCAGGCCGCCGACCGGATCACAGGTCAGGCCGAGGTTATGTTCCAGACCGATTTCCGCCGCGTTGCACAGTTGCTCCGGCGTCGCGCCCAAAATCTCTGCCAGACCCGCTGCCGCCATCGCGCAGGCCGAACCGACCTCGCCCTGGCAGCCAACTTCGGCACCGGAGATCGAGGCGTTCTTCTTGCACAGAATCCCCACCGCCGCCGCGCCCAGGAAGTAATCGACGACGTTGGCGTCGGTGACCGCTTCGCTGAACTTCATAAAGTAGTGCAACACCGCCGGAATGATCCCCGCCGCGCCATTGGTCGGCGCCGTGACCATACGCCCGCCCGCGGCGTTTTCTTCGTTGACCGCCAAGGCGAACAGGTTGACCCATTCCATCGCGCTCAACGTCGAACCGATCACGTTGGGCTTGTTCAACTCCTGCAGGCTGCGATGCAACTTGGCCGCGCGCCGGCGCACATTGAGACCGCCGGGAAGGATGCCTTCGTGCTTGAGGCCCTGCTCGACGCAATCCTGCATCGCCCGCCACAGCTTCATCAGTCCGGCGCGGATTTCCTCTTCGCTGCGCCAGACCTTTTCGTTGGCCATCATCAGTTCGGCGACGCGCAGGTTGTTCTTTTGGCACAGCTGCAGCAGTTCCACCGCGCTGGAAAAGTCATAAGGCAATTCGGTGCGATCCAGATCGACCACACCGCTGGATGCCTGCGCCTGATCCACGACAAAACCGCCACCGACCGAATAGTAGGTGTCGCGATGAATCTCGCCGTGATCGCCTTCGGCAACCAGAGTCATGGCGTTGGGGTGGAACGGCAGGTTTTCGTCGATCAGGCGCATGTCGCGAGCCCAGACAAACGGCACCGACAGACGACCATCCAATAACAGCGTGTGAGTTTCGCGCAGCGCCTGAATACGCGGGCCGATCTGCGACGGGTCGATTGCGTCCGGCCACTCGCCCATCAAGCCCATGATCACTGCATTGTCGCTGCCGTGGCCGATACCGGTAGCCGACAGTGAGCCGAACAGTTGCACTTCTATACGCCGTACCTGCTCGAGCAGGTGCCGGTCGCGCAGCGATTCGACAAACAGGGCGGCGGCGCGCATCGGGCCGACGGTGTGGGAACTGGACGGGCCGATGCCGATTTTGAACAGGTCGAAAACGCTGATAGCCATTGCTGCAGAGCTCCTGAGGATGCCGTTCCCGGGCGTTAAGCGCCCGCTGGCGGAGCTGCTACGCTCAAGCTGCGATCCGCCGGAATGCCCGCATCATCAGGCTTTTGTCAGGTCGCTCGGCGTCTGACACCGACGCACTCATGCCCACCAACGCCGTGCCGGTTTCCTCCCGTGTTTTCGCCGTTTTTATGCGGTTCAGATGGCCAAACGGGGCGGAAAAAAGCTGTAAACGACGTCACTGACACTGGATGCGACCATCCCTGTACTGGATACGACCCACCCTGTAGGCGTCAGATTTTCACTGGTACATGATCGTTATGACTCGATTGCAAGGCGCCGTGGTAGAGCTGTCTCCAGAACGCCATCCAACCGCAACCTATAAGTGCGGTGGTCCACAGTCGGAACACTGCCAAAAAAAACACCAAGGAGTCCATCCATGAAAGGTTCCCCGTCGTTGTTGTTGGCCGCCATGCTGAGTCTGCCGTTACTGGCTCAAGCCGCAGAACCGGCGCAGTGCAGTACCGTTAACTTCTCCGATGTCGGCTGGACCGACATCACCGCCACCACCGCCACCACGTCGGTGGTGCTCGACGCCCTCGGCTACAAGACCAAGACCACCATGATCTCAGTGCCCGTGACCTACAAGTCGCTGGCCGACGGCAAGAACATGGACGTGTTCCTCGGTAACTGGATGCCGACCATGGAAAACGACATCAAGGCCTACCGCGATGCCGGCACCGTCGAAGTGGTGCGCACCAACCTCAAAGGTGCCAAGTACACCCTCGCCGTACCGCAAGCCCTGTACGACAAGGGACTGCATGACTTCGCCGACATCGCCAAATTCAAGAAAGAGCTCGATGGCAAGATCTACGGCATCGAGCCTGGCAACGACGGCAACCGCCTGATCCAGAGCATGATCGACAAGGACGCTTTCGGTTTGAAAACCGCCGGCTTCAAGGTCGTCGAATCGTCCGAAGCGGGCATGCTCTCGCAGGTCGACCGCGCGCAGAAACGCGACACCGCCGTGGTCTTCCTCGGCTGGGCGCCGCACCCGATGAACAAGCGCTTCAAGATTCAATACCTGACCGGCGGCGATGACTTCTTCGGCCCCGATTTCGGTGCTGCCACCGTGGCGACCAACACCCGCAAGGGCTACACCACCGAATGCAGCAACGTCGGTCAGTTGCTGAAGAACCTGGAGTTCACCGTCGACATGGAAAGTACCCTGATGGGCAACATCCTCGACGACAAGATGAAGCCTGAAGCGGCCGCCAAGGCCTGGCTGAAAAAGAACCCTCAGGTGCTCGATACCTGGCTCGCTGGCGTGACCACCATTGACGGTAAACCAGGCCTGGAGGCCGTGAAAGCCAAGCTCGCACAGTAATTGCCTTACGCCGGGCGAGTTCGCTCGCCCGGGCTGTTTATTCCTTGCATGCGGACGTTCACTACCATGCTGATTGATCAGAAAATCCCTTTAGGCCAGTACATCGCGGGCTTCGTTGAATGGTTGACGCAACACGGCGCCAGCACCTTCGACGCAATCGCCGTGACACTGGAAACGATGATCCACGGCGTGACGTTTGCGCTGACCTGGTTCAATCCCTTCGTCTTGATCGGCCTCATCGCCCTGCTCGCGCATTTCATCCAGCGCAAATGGGGGCTGACTGTTTTTGTGATTGCCTCGTTCCTGCTGATCCTCAACCTGGGGTACTGGCAGGAAACCATGGAAACCCTCGCCCAGGTCATGTTCGCGACCCTGGTCTGCGTGGTCATCGGCGTACCGCTGGGCATCGTCGCTGCGCACAAGCCGATGTTCTACACTTTAATGCGTCCGGTACTCGATCTGATGCAGACCGTACCGACCTTCGTTTACCTCATTCCTACCCTGACCCTCTTCGGGCTGGGTGTGGTGCCGGGCCTGATCTCCACGGTGGTGTTCGCCATCGCTGCGCCGATCCGCCTGACCTACCTGGGCATCCGCGATGTCCCGCAAGAACTGATGGACGCCGGCAAGGCCTTCGGCTGCTCGCGTCGCCAATTGCTCTCACGGATCGAACTGCCTCACGCCATGCCGAGCATCGCTGCCGGCATCACCCAGTGCATCATGCTGTCGCTGTCGATGGTGGTGATCGCGGCACTGGTAGGCGCCGACGGACTCGGCAAACCGGTGGTCAACGCACTGAACACTGCTGATATCGCCTTGGGCTTCGAAGCGGGCCTGGCGATCGTACTGCTGGCGATCATGCTCGACCGTATCTGCAAACAACCCGACGCCAAAGTAGGGGGTGACGCATGAGCATAATTCGCTTCGATAACGTTGACGTGATCTTCACCAAGGATCCGCGCGAAGCACTGAAACTTCTCGATCAAGGTTTGACCCGCAGCGAGATCCTGAAAAAGACCGGGCAGATCGTCGGCGTGGAAAAGGCCAGTCTGGACATCAACAAGGGCGAGATCTGCGTACTGATGGGCCTGTCCGGCTCCGGCAAGTCGAGCCTGCTGCGCTGCATCAACGGCCTCAACACCGTGAGTCGCGGCAAGCTGTTCGTCGAGCACGAAGGCAAGCAGATCGACATCGCTTCCTGCACCCCGGCCGAACTGAAAATGATGCGCACCAAACGCATCGCCATGGTGTTCCAGAAGTTCGCCCTGATGCCGTGGCTGACGGTGCGCGAGAACATCAGTTTCGGTCTGGAAATGCAGGGCCGACCGGAAAAGGAACGGCGCAAGCTGGTCGACGACAAGCTCGAACTGGTCGGCCTGACCCAATGGCGCAACAAGAAGCCCGATGAACTCTCCGGCGGCATGCAGCAGCGTGTCGGCCTGGCCCGGGCACTGGCGATGGACGCCGACATTCTGCTGATGGACGAACCGTTCTCGGCACTCGACCCGCTGATCCGTCAGGGCCTGCAGGATGAACTGCTGGAACTGCAACGCAAGCTGAGCAAGACCATCGTGTTTGTGAGTCACGATCTCGACGAAGCACTGAAACTGGGTAGCCGCATCGCGATCATGAAGGACGGCCGGATCATCCAGTACAGCGTGCCGGAAGAGATCGTACTGAACCCGGCGGACGACTATGTGCGCACCTTCGTAGCCCACACCAACCCGCTCAACGTCCTGTGCGGGCGCAGCCTGATGCGCACGCTGGACAACTGCAAACGCATCAACGGTTCGGTGTGCCTCGACCCGGGTGGCGATTCGTGGCTGGACCTGGCCGAAGGCAACACGATCAAGGGTGCGCGGCAGAACGGTTCGGTGCTGAACCTGCAGAACTGGGCACCGGGGCAAGCAGTGGAAGCCCTTGAGCGCAAGCCGACACTGGTGGACTCGAACATCGGCATGCGCGACGCGCTGCAGATTCGCTACCAGACCGGCAACAAACTGGTGCTGCACGACAACAACCATGTGGTGGGGATTCTTGGCGACAGCGAGCTGTATCACGCGTTGCTGGGCAAGAACCTGGGGTAAGAACCCCGGACACAAAAACGCCGCGAGAGGATCGCGGCGTTTTTGTTTATCGGAATACAGGGCGTTCAGCGTTGGAGCTGATGGCCCCTTCGCGAGCAAGCCCGCTCCCACATTTGAAATGCATTCCAATGTGGGAGCGGGCTTGCTCGCGAAGAATGCGGCACGGTGCTTCAGACAGAAACACCGCACCACCTACAACTTAGCTATACACCCGGCCAAGGAGCTGCCGATGGCTTTCAAACTGATCGAGCACATCGCGTGTGATCTGATCCTGCGTGAAGCCCATCAGGTCGTAGTCCTGGCTGCCGTTGTGCAAATACACCTCGGCGCGGTAGTAACGCTGGCGCGCTTCATCGGACTGGGCCGATTCGGTCGGGGTCGCCAGGTAGCCGTCCAGGCTCACTTCGTAGACGAAAGGGTTGCCCTCTTCCATCTCGACGCGCACGCCCATGCAGCGCTTGGATTTGCCCAGCAGCGTCTGCACTTCCAGACCCTGTGCACGCAGTTGTGCAGCAGCGTCGTCCAGTGCCGGCGTCACATGTTTGTCCATGAAGCGCTGCACGACCGATTGGCTCGGTTGCAGATCCAGCTGCGTCAGACGCTCGCTGAAACCACGACGACCGCGCTCAGCCAGTTGCGCCTGCTCCTGTTCGATCTGCACGTCCTGGCGCATGGCCTTGTGCAGCCCGAACATGAAGAACACCAGCACCACCGAGAACGGCAGACCGGCCAGCACCACCATGGTTTGCATGGCTTCGAAGTTACCGGCGAACAGCAGACCGATGGTCACCAGGGTGATCACCACCGACCAGAAGATCCGCAGCCAGTGCGGCGCATCTTCATCGACGTTGCCGCCCTTGCAGGAAAGATTCGCCATCATCACCGCGCCGGAGTCGGCCGGGGTCAGGAACAGCACGAAGCCAACAAAGATCGACACACCGATGACGACTTTCGACGCCGGGTAGTGTTCCAGCAACTGGTAGATCGCCATCGACGGCTGTTCCAGCGCCGTCTTGCCGAGCTCCACCGCGCCCTGGTTCATCACCAGATCCAGTGCCGAGTTACCGAAGATCGACAGCCACGCCAGGGTGAAACCCAGCGGAATCAGCAGCACGCCGGCCACCAGCTCACGCACGGTACGACCACGGGAAATACGCGCGATGAACATGCCGACGAATGGCGCCCAGGAAATCCACCAGGCCCAGTAGAACAGGGTCCACAGGCCCAGCCAGCGGTCGGACTTGGCGCTGTCGCCTTCATAGACGTACAGGTCGAAGGTCTTCAGCACCACGCCGTTGAGGTAATCGCCGATGTTCTGCACGAAGCCATTGAGCAGGTGCAGGGTCGGGCCGAACAACAGGACGAAAATCAGCAGACCGCTGAACAGCACGATGTTCAGGTTGGACAGACGACGGATGCCGTTTTCCACACCGGACACGGCAGCGATGGTCGCCACGGTGCTCATCACGATGATCACGATCAAAAGGTTAGTGTTGCTGTGCTCCATGCCGAACAGGTTTTCCAGACCCGAGGACACCTGCAACGAGCCGATTCCCAGGTTGGTCACCAGACCCAGCAGGGTCACGAACATGCCGAAGCCGTCCACTGCATGACCGGCGGCGCCCTTGACCCAACGCTCGCCGACCAGCGGATACAGCGCCGAACGCAGGGCCAATGGCTGGTTATGACGGTAAGCGAAGTACGCCACGGCCAGACCGACCAGTGCATAGATAGCCCAGCCGTGCAGGCCCCAGTGCAGGAAGGTCAGCTGTACAGCTTGACGCGCGGCCAGGTTGGTGGCCGATGCGCCTTCCGGCGGATTGAAGTAATGATCCAGCGGCTCGGAGGCGCCGAAGTACAGCAGCGAAATACCGATACCCGACGAGAACAGCATCCCCGCCCAGGCGCCGTAACTGAAATCCGGGGTGTCGTCCTTGCTGCCCAGTTTGAGTTTGCCGTAGGAGGAAAACGCCAGGCCCACCACAAACACCAGGTAGGCGGCGATCACCACCATGTAGTACCAGCCGAAGCTGCGCGACAACCAAGCCTGAGCCATACCCAACATTCTGCCGGCCTCTTGCGGGGCGATGATCAGAATGGCGGTCAACAACAGAATCAACGCGGTAGAGGTGTAAAACACCCAACCGTTGACCGTCACCTTCTCGGGCGGGGTCTTTATAAGAGAGGCAGAACTCATGGCACAAATGCTCCAGGCAGTGCGAGAGAAGAACACAAGGCAACACGGAACCCGACCAATCGGTTAGTTGGCAGCCGACCGGCGGGTGATATAAAGACACCCCGAAAAAAGCCCGAACCTGCCGAAATGGCGTTGCGAATCGCTTTCGTGGCCAAAGCTGTGCGGACGTTCATCCGAAACCTGGCCCCGAGCGTCTTGCCCATTCAACACGTCCATCGAATAGCGAACCGCGCCATGCCCCACGCAGGTTTCAAGCATTTTCGGATGTCGTTTTATCGCCATTTACAAGCAGAAAAAATCTGTAGGCAGCGACGATTTGTCGCAGATCTTATTCTTTGTTGATTGAACGTTCAATCAAAACAAAATAGACTGGCCCTCAATCCGATAGGCGTTTATCGCCCGTCGGAAGGCCTAAGGAGATGTGCAAGATGCCCAAGGTCGGTATGCAACCCATCCGCCGCCAACAACTGATCGAAGCCACGTTGCAGGCGGTCGATCAGGTCGGTATGGGGGACGCCAGCATTGCGCTGATCGCCCGTTTGGCCGGTGTCTCGAATGGCATCATCAGTCACTATTTTCAGGACAAGAACGGCCTGATTGCCGCCACGATGCGGTATCTGATGAATGTCCTCAGCGAGAACGTCACCGCGCGCCGACAGGCGCTGGCAGACAGCAGCCCACGGGCGCATCTGCAGGTGATCATCGAAGGCAACTTCGACGCCAGCCAGGTCAATGGCCCGGCAATGAAAACCTGGCTGGCCTTCTGGGCCACCAGCATGCACCAGCCGTCTTTGCACAGGTTGCAGCGGATCAACGATCACCGTCTGTATTCCAACCTGTGCTGCGAGTTCCGCCGTGTGTTGCCGCTCGAAGATGCGCGCAGCGCCGCGCGTGGACTGGCAGCGTTGATCGACGGCTTGTGGTTGCGCGGCGCGCTGTCGGGAGACGCTTTCGACACGGCGCAGGCGCAACAGATCGCGTACGAATACATGGATTTCCAATTGGCCAAGCAGGTGAGCCAGAGCACACAGAAAACGCTCGGTACCTGAACCGCCACCGCAGTTTCAGCGCGGTGGTCGACGCCAACCACTAATGCACTTGCGAGGACACTATGGCCCGTTTCGAACTGCAAAAACTCTACATCGATGGCGCGTACTCCGACGCTGGCAGCGATGCCACTTTCGAAGCCATCAACCCGGCGAACGGTGAAGTCCTCGCCCAAGTGCAACGTGCGACCAAGGAAGACGTCGAGCGTGCTGTGGTCAGCGCTGAAAAGGGCCAGAAAATCTGGGCCGCGATGACCGCCATGGAGCGTTCGCGCATCCTGCGTCGCGCCGTCGACATCCTGCGCGAGCGCAACGATGAGCTGGCTGCTCTGGAAACCCTGGACACCGGTAAAGCCTTCTCCGAAACCAAATACGTCGACATCGTCACCGGCGCCGACGTGCTGGAATACTATGCAGGCCTGGTGCCGGCGATCGAAGGCGAGCAGATTCCGCTGCGCGACACTTCCTTCGTCTACACCCGTCGCGAGCCACTGGGCGTGGTCGCCGGTATCGGCGCGTGGAACTACCCGATCCAGATCGCGCTGTGGAAATCCGCACCGGCCCTGGCCGCCGGTAACGCAATGATCTTCAAGCCAAGCGAAGTCACCTCGCTGACCACCCTGAAACTGGCCGAGATCTACACCGAAGCCGGCCTGCCAAACGGCGTGTTCAACGTGCTGACCGGCAGCGGCCGTGAAGTCGGCACCTGGCTGACCGAGCACCCGCGCATCGAGAAAGTCTCCTTCACCGGCGGCACCGACACCGGCAAGAAAGTCATGGCCAGCGCTTCGGCTTCGTCGCTGAAAGACGTGACCATGGAACTGGGCGGCAAGTCGCCGCTGATCATCTGCGACGACGCCGACCTGGATCGTGCCGCCGACACCGCGATGATGGCCAACTTCTACAGCTCCGGTCAGGTCTGCACCAACGGCACTCGCGTATTCGTACCGAGCCACCTGAAAGCCGCGTTCGAAGCCAAGATTGTCGAGCGCGTCGCGCGCATCCGCATCGGCAACCCGGAAGACGAAAACACCAACTTCGGCCCACTGGTCAGCTTCGCCCACATGGAAAGCGTGCTGGGTTACATCGCCAAGGGTAAAGAAGAAGGTGCCCGCGTGCTGTGCGGCGGCGAGCGTCTGACCGACGGCGAATTCGCCAAAGGCGCCTTCGTTGCACCGACCGTGTTCACCGACTGCACCGACGAGATGACCATCGTCCGTGAAGAAATCTTTGGCCCGGTGATGGCGATCCTCTCCTACGAGACCGAAGAAGAAGTGATCCGCCGCGCCAACGACACCGACTTCGGCCTGGCCGCCGGTATCGTCACCAAAGACCTGAACCGCGCGCACCGCGTGATTCATCAACTGGAAGCCGGTATCTGCTGGATCAACGCCTGGGGCGAGTCCGACGCGAAGATGCCGGTTGGCGGTTACAAGCAGTCGGGCGTGGGCCGTGAAAACGGCATCAGCTCGCTGACCAACTACACACGCATCAAATCGGTACAGGTCGAGCTGGGCGATTACGTCTCGGTGTTCTAAGCCCGAGTCTTGTATTGCCTGCGAAGGCCTCTTCGCGGGCAAGCCCGCTCCCACAGGTTTGGAGTCGTCCTTCAAATCTGTGGCAGCTCCCAATCCTTGTGGGAATTCGAGTGCGCAGCACTCGCTGAGGTCCTGCCTGACCACATTTAAAGAGGGTGCATTCAATGTCCCAAGAATTCGATTACATCATCATCGGTGCCGGCTCGGCCGGTAACACCCTGGCGACCCGTCTGACTGAAGACGAAGGCGTCACCGTGCTGCTGCTCGAAGCAGGCGGCCCGGACTATCGTTTTGACTTCCGCACGCAAATGCCGGCTGCACTGGCATTCCCGCTGCAAGGTCGTCGCTACAACTGGGCGTATGAAACCGATCCGGAGCCACACATGGACGGTCGTCGGATGGAGTGCGGTCGCGGCAAAGGCCTCGGCGGCTCCTCGCTGATCAACGGCATGTGCTACATCCGTGGCAACGCGATGGACTACGACGGCTGGGCGAAGCTGCCAGGTCTGGAAGACTGGTCGTACCTCGACTGCCTGCCGTACTTCCGTAAAGCGGAAACCCGCGACATCGGCCCGAACGACTACCACGGTGGCGACGGCCCGGTCAGCGTGACCACGCCGAAGGCGGGCAACAACCCGCTGTTCCACGCCATGGTTGAAGCCGGCGTGCAGGCCGGTTACCCGCGCACCGAAGACTTGAACGGCTACCAGCAGGAAGGCTTCGGCCCGATGGACCGCACCGTGACGCCGAACGGCCGTCGTGCTTCCACCGCCCGTGGCTACCTCGACGTCGCGAAAAAGCGCTCGACCCTGACCATCGTCACCCACGCCCTGACCGACAAGATTCTGTTCGAAGGCAAGCGTGCGGTCGGCGTGCGGTACCTGGTCGGTTCGGCGGAAGAACGTGTTGAAGCCAAGGCACGCAAGGAAGTCCTGCTGTGCTCCGGCGCCATCGCTTCGCCGCAGATTCTGCAGCGCTCCGGTGTCGGCCCGGCAAAACTGCTGGAAAGCCTCGACATCCCGGTGGTTCATGACCTGCCGGGCGTCGGTGAAAACCTGCAGGACCACCTTGAGCTGTACCTGCAATACGCCTGCACCCAACCGGTCTCGCTGTACCCGTCGCTGCTCTGGTACAACCAGCCGGCCATCGGTGCCGAGTGGCTGTTCAACGGCACCGGCATCGGCGCCAGCAACCAGTTCGAAGCCGGCGGTTTCATCCGTTCGCGTCCGGAATTCGAGTGGCCGAACATCCAGTACCACTTCCTGCCGGTAGCGATTAACTACAACGGCAGCAACGGTGTGAAAGAGCACGGCTTCCAGGCACACATGGGTTCCATGCGTTCGCCGAGCCGTGGTCGCATCCAGTTGAAGTCCAAGGATCCGCGTCAGCACCCGAGCATCCTGTTCAACTACATGGCCACCGAGCAGGACTGGCAGGAATTCCGTGACGGCATCCGCCTGACCCGCGAAATCATGCAACAGCCTGCGCTGGACGCCTTCCGTGGCCGCGAAATCAGCCCGGGCATCGACGTGCAAACCGATGAGCAGTTGGACAAGTTCATCCGCGAGCACGCCGAAACCGCGTTCCACCCGTCCTGCTCGTGCAAGATGGGCACCGACGAGATGGCGGTTGTGGATGGTGAAGGTCGCGTGCACGGCATGCAGAGCCTGCGTGTGGTCGATGCCTCGATCATGCCGATCATCACCACCGGTAACCTCAACGCGCCGACGATCATGATCGCCGAGAAAATCGCCGACAAGATCCGTGGCCGCAAGCCACTGCCGCGTAGCAATGCTGCCTACTACGTTGCTGGCGGTGCGCCGGTGAAAGGCAAGCCGATGCGTGATATCACGCCTGTTGCTCAGTAAGACGTAATACCGAGGCGCTACCTTCGCGAGCAGGCTCGCTCCCACATTGGAATGCATTTCAAATGTGGGAGCGAGCCTGCTCGCGAAGGGGCCCTCACCTCCAGCACAAATTCCCCTGCTGCACAGTAAATCCTCCTACACCCCCTCTTCACTTGATCCTACCCCCACGCAGGCCTACTCTAGACCTCGCGCAATCGTTTCACCCCTCCCCGCCGAATCGCTTCACCCCGCAACTCCATAACAAGGAGGTTCCCGAATGTTCGATTTCCACCCCCAGCTCAAGCAGCGCTTCGCTGCCTTGCGCACGGGCGCCGAGTTTTTTTCCCTGCGGTATGTACGCGAGTCCGGCCAGTACCTGTCGGTGCGCAAGAACGTCGCCGAGCCGCCAAGCCTGAGCCGCGACGAAGGCGCGATGCTCACTGTGCGCGTCAACGGCGTCGAGGCTTACGCGGCGACCAACGACCTGTCGCAGCAAGGCCTGCAAGCCGCCCTTGAGCGCGCCGAACAGCAGGCCCGGCGACTGAAGCCGCACGCCTTGCTCGACCTGCGCGACCAGCCAGTGTCGAGTGACCGCGCTGATTACTTTTCGCCCAATCTTGAGCAACCCTTCCCGTCCCTGAGCGAATGCTTCGAGCTGCTCGGCGCGGAATCCGCCTCGGTGCCAAAGGATGAGCGCCTGGTGAACTGGGAAGCGAGCATCGCCATCACCCACGTCGAGCAGATCTACCTGAGCAGCGCCGGTGCCGAATTGCGCCAGGCCCAGCGCTTCGTCTATCCGGGCCTCGACGTCACCGCCTATGACGGCAACGACAGCCAGACCCGCAGCCTCGGCCGCGAGAACTTCGGCCAGCAGGGCGGCGCGGACGTGATCAGCCGTTGCGGCCTGGTCGGCGCCGGCCCGAAGGTGGCCGATCAGGCCCTGCAACTGCTGCTCGCGCCGAACACCCCGCAAGGCCCGCGCGATCTATTGCTGATGCCGGACCAGATGATGCTGCAGATTCACGAGTCCATCGGTCACCCGCTGGAGCTCGACCGCATCCTCGGCGACGAGCGCAACTACGCCGGCACCAGTTTCGTCAAAACCAGTGACTTCGGCAGCCTGCAATACGGCTCGAAGCTGCTCAACGTGACCTTCGATCCGGACATTCCCGAAGAGCTGGCCAGCTACGGCCACGATGACGACGGGACCAAGGCCAGCAAACAATTCCTGATTCGCGAAGGCTTGCTGTTGCGGCCATTGGGCGGCGCGCTGTCGCAGTTCCGCGCCGGTCTCGACGGCGTTGCCAACAGCCGCGCCTGCGGCTGGAACCGGCCGCCGATCGACCGCATGGCCAACCTCAACATCGAGCCGGGCGATCAGTCGCTGACGCAACTGATCAGCGGTATCGAGCACGGCATTCTGATGAGCACCAACCGTTCATGGTCGATTGACGATGCGCGAAACAAATTCCAGTTCGGTTGCGAGTGGGGTCAGTTGATCGAGAACGGCGAACTCAAGGGTGTGGTGAAAAATCCGAATTACCGAGGCATTTCCGCGCACTTCTGGAAGAGTCTGCGCGCGGTCGGCAATGCCGGCACCCGAATGGTGCTGGGCACGCCAAACTGCGGCAAGGGCGAGCCGAACCAGGTGATCCGCGTCGGCCACGCTTCACCGGCCTGCGTATTCAGCAACGTTGATGTGTTTGGGGGAGACGCCTGATGAGCATTTCGAAGAGTCAGTCCGACGCCTTCAAGGTCATGGTCAATTGGCTGCGCGACAGTGTGCGCGAGCCGGAACAATTCACCCTCAGCTACGCCGCCGAGTCCTCGGCGTTCGTGCGTTTCAATCACGCCAAGGTGCGTCAGGCCGGCCAAGTGCAGCAAGCCGACGTAGGGCTGAAGCTGATCAACGACGGCCGTCATGCCGACCTGCACATCACCCTGTCCGGTGATCAGGAAGCCGATCTGCAACGCCTCGCCGAAGGCCTGCAACAACTGCGCGAAACCCTGCCGCTGCTGCCACAGGATCCGTACCTGCTGCTCAACCACAACGGCTGGCAGAGCAACAACGTGCAGGCCCATCCGCTGCCGGACACCGAGCAGGTAGTCGAGGAAATCTGCACTGCTGCTGAAGGTCTGGATCTGGTCGGCTTCTATGCTGCCGGCCCGATCAGCCGTGGTTTCGCCAGCTCCTCCGGAGCGTTTGGCTGGCATCAGGCCAACAGCTTCAACTTCGACTTCAGCCTGTTCCACGAAAACGGCGAAGCGGTAAAGGCCAGCTACGCCGGTCACGAATGGAGCAGCGAAGGCTTCACCCGACGCTTCCAGCAAGCCCGCGAGCAACTGGCGTTCCTCGGTCGACCGTTACGCACCCTCGCACCGGGGCAATACCGCGCGTACCTGGCGCCGGCCGCGCTGGAAGAAATCATGGGCATGCTCAGCTGGGGCGGTTTCTCGGCGCAGTCGATTGCCAGCAAAAGCAGCCCGCTGCAGAAGCTGTATGTCGGCGATCAGGCGTTCAGTCCGCTGGTCTCGCTGGATGAGCAAGTCAGCGGTTCGTTGAGCCCGGCATTTTCCGGCGAGGGTTATCCGCGCAGCGATCTGCGGCTGATCGTCGAAGGCAAGGCCGGTGATCAACTGGTCGGTTCGCGCAGTGCCGCCGAATACGGCCTGACCGCCAACGGCGCCGGCGGCGGTGAAATGCCAAGTGCACTGAACATGGCCGCCGGTGATCTGTCACAGGCAGAGATCCTCAAGCAGTTGGGCACCGGGCTGTACATCAGCAATCTGTGGTACCTGAACTACTCGGATCAACCAGCGGCGCGCCTGACCGGCATGACTCGCTTCGCAACTTTCTGGGTCGAGAACGGCGAGATTCAGGCGCCGGTCAGCACCATGCGCTTCGACGACAGCGCCTACAGCCTGCTGGGTTCGCAGCTGGAAGCATTGACCGCCGAGCGTGAGTTGCTGCTTTCGGCGAGCACGTATAGCCAGCGCAATACCTCGTCGGCGTTGCTGCCGGGGGCGCTGGTGAGCCGACTCACGCTAACCCTGTAAAAGCAAAACCTGTGGGAGCGAGCCTGCTCGCGAAAGCGGTAGATCAATCGACATCAATGTTGAATGAAATGGCCTCTTCGCGAGCAGGCTCGCTCCCACACTGACCGCGCTCGACAATGGATATGCATTAACTCCAACCACAAGAGGTTCCATGCCCACACGCCCGCCTCTCGACGCCATCACCGCCCGCTGGTTGCCGTGGGTCGTCGCCATTGCGTTCTTCATGCAGTCCCTCGACGGGACCATTCTCAACACCGCCCTGCCGGCCATGGCCCGGGATCTGGCCGAAGACCCGTTGCGCATGCAAGGTGTGGTCATCGCCTACATGCTCACCGTGGCCTTGCTGATTCCGGCCTCGGGCTGGATCGCCGACCGCTTCGGCACCAAGAAGATTTTCTTCGGCGCGATCCTGCTGTTCAGTTTCGGCTCGCTGCTCTGCGCGTTATCGAGCAGCCTGAGCATGCTGGTCGGCGCGCGGGTGATCCAGGGTCTGGGCGGCGCATTGATGCTGCCGGTCGGACGGCTGGTGGTGCTGCGCGCCTATCCGCGTTCGGAGCTGGTGCGGATCATGGGTTTCATCACCATTCCCGGCCTGCTCGGCCCGCTGATCGGCCCGACCATGGGCGGCTGGATGGTGCAATACCTGACGTGGCACTGGATTTTCCTGATCAACCTGCCGGTCGGTGTTCTCGGCTGCTACGCGGTGTGGAAATTCATTCCCGACCTGCGCGGTACTGAACGCACGCGCTTCGATAGCCTCGGTTTCCTGCTGTTCGGCGCGGCGATGATCCTGATCACCATCGCCATGGAAGGTCTGGGCGAATTGCACTTGCCGCATCTGCGGGTGATGTTGCTGCTGTTCGGCGGTCTGGCCTGTCTGGCGGCGTACTGGCTGCGCGCCGGGCGTATCGAGAATCCGCTGTTCGCCCCGTCGTTGTTCAAGACCCGAACCTTCGCGGTCGGAATCATCGGCAACCTGTTCGCCCGCCTGGGCAGCGGCGCCCTGCCGTTTCTGGTGCCGTTGCTGCTGCAGGTGGCGCTGGGTTACTCGCCGTCGCAGGCGGGGATGAGCATGTTGCCGCTGGCTGCTGCGGCGATGTTTGCCAAGTGGATGGCGCGGCCGCTGATCGAACGCCTTGGCTATCGCATCGTGCTCACAGGCAACACCCTGGCACTGGGGATCATGCTGGCGAGCATGGGCCTGGTCAGCGAGCAGACGCCATACTGGCTGCTGCTGTGCCTGCTGGCGGTTCTTGGCGCGATCAACTCGCTGCAATTCACCGCGATGAACACCGTAACGCTGATCGACCTCGACGACGCCAGCGCCAGCAGCGGCAACAGTTTGCTGTCGGTGGTGGCGCAATTGTCGCTGAGTCTGGGCGTAGCCTGCGCCGGTGCATTGCTCGGCGGGTTTACGGCGGAGATCGGCAACGATGGCGTCGAGACCGTGCTGGGCGCGTTCCAGCTGACGTTTGTCACGGTCGGGATCATGGCGATGCTGGCGGCGACGATCTTCTCGCAACTGTCGAAAGAGGACGGCCGCCGGGTCAAACGCCCGGATGAACATCCGGATGAGCACATCGAACACTAGGCAGTGTCATGTCTGGTGGAGGCTTTTGTAGTGAGGGGATTTATCCCCGATGGCTGCGCAGCAGCCCCAAAATCTGCCACCTCAGTACATCAGGCTGATCGCATTCAACCTTTTCAGGGGGTGCTGCGCACCCCATCGGGGATAAATCCCCTCGCCACAGGTTTATCTTCATTCAAGGAAAGCTTGGGGGAATGAAACCAGGCACTGTTCGTCCAGAACTTTCGAGGAAAGTGGCACGGGGCTGCTACACTGCGCGACATTTTGTTTTGCAGGCCAGTCCCGTGACCACCATCGCCACCGCTTTTAATACTCTGCCGCTGTCCGCCGCCATGCTGGCTAACCTCGAATCCCTCGGTTATGCCCAGATGACGCCGATCCAGGCGCAGAGCTTGCCGGTGATCCTCAAGGGGATGGACCTGATCGCCCAGGCCAAGACCGGCAGCGGCAAGACCGCCGCGTTCGGCATCGGCCTGCTCAACCCGATCAACCCGCGCTACTTCGGTTGCCAGGCGCTGGTGATCTGCCCGACCCGTGAGCTGGCCGACCAGGTCGCCAAGGAAGTCCGGCGTCTGGCCCGTGCCGAAGACAACATCAAGGTCCTGACCCTGTGCGGCGGCGTGTCGTTCGGCCCGCAGATCGCTTCGCTGGAGCACGGCGCGCACATCATCGTCGGCACCCCGGGGCGCATCCAGCAACACCTGCGCAAGGGTTCGCTGGTGCTCGACGGCCTGAACACGCTGATCCTCGACGAAGCCGACCGCATGCTCGACATGGGCTTCTACGACGCCATCGAAGACATCATCGAAAAGACCCCGGCACGCCGTCAGACCCTGCTGTTCTCCGCCACGTACCCGGTGGGCATCAAGCAACTGGCGTCGAAATTCATGCGCGATCCGCAGACGGTGAAAGCCGAAGCGTTCCACGACGACACGCAGATCGAGCAGCGCTTCTACGAGATTTCCCCGGAAGAGCGCATGAGCGCAGTGACCAAAGTCCTGCACCACTTCCGCCCGGCTTCCTGCGTGGCGTTCTGCTTCACCAAGCAGCAAGTGCAGGAAACCGTTGACCACCTGACCTCCAAGGGCATTTCCGCCGTCGGCCTGCACGGCGATCTGGAACAGCGTGATCGCGATCAGGTGCTGGCGATGTTCGCCAACCGCAGTACGTCGGTCCTGGTCGCCACCGACGTCGCCGCCCGTGGTCTGGACATCGACGCGTTGGACATGGTGATCAACGTCGAACTGGCCCGCGACTCGGAAATCCACATTCACCGCGTCGGCCGTACCGGTCGTGCCGGCGAGAAAGGCATTGCGGTCAGCCTCGTTGCGCCGTCCGAAGCGCATCGCGCGCAAGCCATCGAACAGCTGCAGAAAGCTCCGCTGAACTGGGATCAGGTCGACAACCTCAAGTCCCAGGGCGGCGCCCCGCTGCAGCCACCGATGAGCACCCTGTGCATCGCCGGCGGGCGTAAAGACAAAGTGCGTCCGGGCGACATCCTCGGCGCACTGACTGGTGACGCTGGCATCCCCGGCGCTCAGGTCGGCAAGATCGCGATCTTCGACTTCCAGTCGTATGTGGCGGTTGAACGCACCGTGGTCATGCAGGCACTGCAGCGCTTGAACAACGGCAAGATCAAAGGCCGTTCGCTGCGCGTGCGGGTCCTTTAAGAACAACGCACATCTCTGTGGGAGCGAGCCTGCTCGCGAATGCAATCTGTCAGTTGATATCTTTGTGACTGACACACTGCAATCGCGAGCAGGCTCGCTCCCACATTGGTTTCCGGTGAATTTGAATTTTGTGTGAGGACACCGTTTTGCGCTCTACCGAAGTCGTGATCATTGGCGCTGGCGCCGCAGGGTTGATGTGTGCACTGACCGCCGCCGGGCGTGGGCGTCAGGTGTTGCTGCTCGATCATGCGAACAAGGCCGGCAAGAAAATCCTGATGTCCGGTGGTGGCCGCTGCAATTTCACCAACATGTACACCGAGCCGGGCAATTTCCTCTCGGGTAACCCGCATTTCTGCAAATCGGCACTGGCGCGCTACACCCAGTGGGATTTCATCGGCATGGTCGCCAAGCACGGCGTGCCGTATCACGAGAAGAAACTCGGTCAGCTGTTCTGCGATAACAAATCCAGCGACATCCTCGGCATGCTGCTCGACGAGTGCGATCAGGTCGGCGTCGAGCTGCACCTGGACACCTCGATCCAGACCATCGAGAAGGTCGAAAGCGGTTACCTGCTCGACACCACCCTCGGCCAGGTTCAGTGCCAGTCGCTGGTGATCGCCACCGGCGGGCTGTCGATCCCGACGCTGGGGGCCACCGGTTTCGGTTACCAGGTCGCCAAGCAATTCGGCCATGAACTGCTGCCGACTCGCGCCGGACTGGTGCCGTTCACCATCACCGATCAGCTCAAGGAACTGTGTACCGAGCTGTCCGGGACCTCGGTGGATTGCCTGGTCAGCTGCAACGACCAGAGCTTTCGCGAAAACATCCTGTTCACCCATCGTGGCCTCAGCGGCCCGGCGATTCTGCAGATCTCGTCGTTCTGGGAGCCGGGCGACACCGTGGAGATCAACCTGCTGCCGGATCACGACACCGCGGCATGGCTGCAACAGCAAGTGGCCGAACGCCCGAACAGTGAACTGAAAACATTGCTCGGCGAGATCTTCACCAAGAAGATGGCCAACCTGCTGGCGGACAACTGGTTCGTGTCCAAACCGATGAAGCAATACACCCACGCCGAACTGGCGCAGATCGCCGACAAGCTCGGCAGTTGGAAAGTCGTCCCGGCCGGCACCGAAGGCTATCGCACCGCCGAGGTCACGCTGGGTGGCGTCGATACCCGCGAAGTGTCGTCCAAGACCATGGAGTCGCTGAAAAGCCCGGGGCTGTATTTCGTCGGCGAAGTGCTCGACGTCACCGGGCATCTGGGCGGTTTCAACTTCCAGTGGGCCTGGGCCTCGGGGTACGCGGCCGCGCAGTACGTCTGATCCAAAATCAAACGCAAGACCTGTGGGAGCGAGCCTGCTCGCGAATGCGGTGTATCAGTCGACATCAATGTTGAATGACGCTCCGCTTTCGCGAGCAGGCTCGCTCCCACAGTGGTTTGTGGTGTAAGTAAAAGGAACACTTTTTGCTGTCAGATGTGATCGGCGCCATTGCGTCGGCGTCATTACTGGCTCAATTTAGCGGCATCGCCTCGGAAGGCCTTCGCACTTCATGTCCTCGACCTCGTTTCGTCAGTCTTTGCGGCGCCTGTGGGCGCTGGATAAATTCAGCTACAGCGTGCGGGTGTTCATCGCCCTGACCGGCAGCATGGCGCTGTGTTGGTATCAGGATGAAATGGGCCTGCTGATCCCGTTGTTCCTCGGGATTATCGCCAGCGCCCTGGCCGAGACCGACGACAGTTGGCAGGGGCGCCTCAACGCCCTCGCCGTGACGCTGGTGTGTTTCAGTATCGCCGCGCTGTCGGTGGAACTGCTCTTCCCCTACCCCATCGTGTTCGCCATCGCCCTGGCCTTGGCCAGCTTCGGCCTGACCATGCTCGGCGCACTCGGCGAGCGTTATGGCGCGATTGCCTCGGCGACCTTGATTCTGTCGGTCTACACCATGATCGGCGTGGATCAGCGCGGCGGCGCGGTCACCGATTTCTGGCACGAACCGATGCTGCTGGTGGCCGGTGCCGCGTGGTACGGCCTGCTCTCGGTGCTGTGGCAAGCGATGTTTTCCAACCAGCCGGTCCAGCAGAGTCTGGCGCGGCTGTTCCGTGAACTGGGTTTCTACCTGAAGCTGAAAGCCTCGCTGTTCGAGCCGATCCGCCAACTGGATGTCGAAGGACGACGGTTGGAACTGGCGCAGCAAAACGGTCGCGTGGTCGCCGCGCTGAACAGTGCCAAGGAAATCATTCTGCACCGGGTCGGCAACGGTCGCCCGGGGTCGAAAGTCAGCCGTTATCTGAAGCTGTATTTCCTCGCCCAGGACATCCACGAGCGCGCCAGCTCCTCGCACTATCCGTACAACGCGCTGGCCGATGCGTTCTTCCACAGCGACGTGCTGTTCCGCTGCCAGCGTTTGTTGCGCCAGCAGGGCAAGGCCTGCAGCGCGCTGGCCGAATCGATCCAGATGCGCCAGCCGTTCGTCTACGACGCCAGTTTTGCCGAAGCGCTGACAGACCTCGATGCCTCCCTTGAACACCTGCGCATCCAGAGCAATCCGGCGTGGCGCGGCCTCCTGCGATCGCTGCGTGCCCTGGCCGCCAACCTCGGCACCCTCGACCGTTTGCTCAGCGATGCGAGCAACCCCGACGCACTGGCGGACGCCACCGACAGCAGCCTGCTCGACCGCTCGCCGCGCAACCTCAAGGACGTGTGGGTTCGCCTGCGTACGCAACTGACACCGACGTCCTTGCTGTTCCGTCATGCCCTGCGTCTGCCGCTGGCGCTGAGTATCGGCTATGGCATGGTGCATCTGATTCACCCGTCGCAGGGTTACTGGATCATCCTCACCACGCTGTTCGTCTGCCAGCCGAACTACGGCGCGACCCGGCGCAAGCTCGGTCAGCGGATTCTCGGCACTGCCATCGGCCTGACCGTGGCGTGGGCGCTGTTCGATCTGTTCCCGAGTCCGCTGGTGCAGTCGTGCTTCGCGATCGCAGCCGGGGTGGTGTTCTTTACCAACCGCACCACGCGCTACACCCTGGCGACCGCCGCCATCACCATCATGGTGCTGTTCTGCTTCAACCAGATCGGCGATGGCTACGGGCTGTTCCTGCCACGCCTGTTCGATACCCTGCTCGGCAGCCTGATCGCCGGCCTGACGGTGTTCCTGTTCCTCCCGGACTGGCAGGGCCGACGCCTGAACAAGGTGCTGGCCAACACCCTGACCTGCAACAGCATCTACCTGCGCCAGATCATGCAGCAATACGCCGCCGGCAAGAGCGACGACCTCGCCTATCGCCTGGCCCGACGCAACGCGCACAACGCTGATGCGGCGCTGTCGACAACGCTGGCGAACATGCTCATGGAGCCGGGGCATTTCCGTAAGGAAGCGGACGTCGGTTTCCGTTTTCTGGTGCTGTCGCACACCCTGCTCAGCTACCTCTCCGGGTTGGGCGCGCATCGCGAAACGCAGCTACCGGCAGACATGCGTGAACAGCTGATCGACGGCGCCGGAGTGAAACTGGCCGCGAGCATCGACGACATCGCCCAGGGCCTGGCGAACAAGCAACCGGTGGCGATTCAGAGTGACGAAGAGGAAGCGCTGGCCAATGAGCTGGAGCAGATGCCCGACGAGATCGATGAAGGACAGCGACTGGTGCAGACGCAACTGGCGCTGATCTGCCGGCAATTGGGGCCGCTGCGGACGTTGGCAGCGCACCTGATCAAGGACACCCGCGAGGCTTAAGGTGACCGGACTGGCCCCATCGCTGGCAAGCCAGCTCCCACATGGTTTGTGTACACCGCAATACCTGTGGGAGCTGGCTTGCCAGCGATGAGGGCATCAGCAACAACGCAACTCTGGTATCAGATGCTCACATCCCATGCTGGCGCAGCAACTTGTCATAACTGCCATCCGCCTTCATCGCCGCAATCGCCTTGTCAAACCCGGCCACAATCTGCTCATGCTGCGGATTCTTCAGGCTTACCAGAATATGCAGACTGTTCTCGCTCAACGGCTTGGGCAGAAACTCCACGGCGTTGCGCACTTTGGCTGATTCGCGGGCCAGGTAATAGCGCGCGACGTATTCATCTTCCAGGGTCAGCTTGACCCGGTCCGCCGCCAGCATGCGCACGGCCATGGCGAAGTTATGCACAGGGACTTTCTCCAGTGCGGTATCGGCATCGAAGGCCTGCGAGTAGGCATAACCGCGCACCACCGCCACCGGGTAGGTGTGCAGTTGTTCCAGGCTGCCGTACTCCAGCGGCGTGTCCTTGCGCTTGAGAAAGCGGATGCGGTTGAGCAGGTATTCGCCAGAGAACTGGCCGATTTTGGTCCGTTCGTCGTTGTACCAGGCGTTGACCAGCACGTCGTATCGTCCTTCGCCCACCCCCAGCAGTGCCCGCGCCCACGGCACCTGCTCGTAGTCGCTGGCATAACCGGCCCGCGCCAGCGCGGTGCTGACGATGTCGGTGGCCAGACCACCGTTGACCAGCGTGTCGTCGGTAAAGGGCGGCCAGATATCAAACACCAGTCGCAACTTCTCCGCTGAGGCGGTTTGGGCCAGCAAGAGCAATCCGATCAAAGCAAAGGCTCGATGCAGTCGCGGCATGCTTGAAAATCCTTAGCGGGCGGGCTGCCCAGCGTGTTTTCAGTCAAAACCCCAAGGCCCCTTACCGGCGAAACCCAGGCCCTAACAGTAGCTCATTGAAGCCAGTGCACAGCGCTTTCCAGCAGATTACACAAAGCAGCCGCTATCGCGAGAAAGGAATGATGGCATTTTGACCTTTGTCACAGACTGTTCCGCCATACAGACATCCGGCGCCAGTGCCCTTAGTATCGGGCGACGGAGTTCAAGGAGTCGGAAGATGACAATCGAGTGGGTCTGCAAGCATCACAGTGATCTGGGCAAAGAAGAGTTGTACGCACTGCTGAAGCTACGCTCGGAAGTGTTCGTGGTCGAACAGAAATGCGCCTACCCGGACCTCGACGGCCAGGATCTGGACGGCGACACCCATCACCTCATGGGTTGGAAAGATGATCAGTTGATGGCCTATCTGCGCCTGCTTGATCCCGAGTCCCAGGGCGGTGACGTGGTGATTGGCCGCGTAATCATTGCGCCGCAGGGCCGTGGCAAAGGGCTGGGACATGTGTTGATGGAACACGCGCTGAAACAGGCCGGGAAGCATTGGCCGCAGGTGCCGATCTATCTGTCGGCGCAGGCGCATTTGCAGGGGTATTACGGCAGGTACGGGTTTGTGGTGGCGGGTGAGGAGTATCTGGAGGATGACATTCCGCACATAGGCATGCGTCGCCCCTGAAGCCCTATCGCGAGCAGGCTCGCTCCCACATTTGGAATGCATGCCTCTGTGGGAGCGAGCCTGCTCGCGATAGCGTCAGCTCAAACAACGCAAGACTCAGGGATACTCCAGCACAGTCTTGATCTGCCGCAGATTACGCTCGATCCACCCGCGATCAATCGCCCCCCACTCGCGAATCCGATAGCGCCCGGCATGGTTGCGCGCGCCCTCTTCCTGCTCGAATTCACAGACGATGTCCAGATCCGCCAGCGCGGCGATCGTGTCCTGCGCCGTGCGCCGGGGCATGCCGGTCACTTCGGTCAGCGCCGGGACGCTTGGGGCCAGGCCGCTGTCGATCAGGTAGGCCACGTACAGGCGCCGGTAAAAGCTGCTTTTGGTCTTGCTGACGTCCATGCATGGGCTCCGTTAATTAAAAGATCAAAAGATCGCAGCCTTCGGCAGCTCCTACAAATCCCGCCACGTCAGGTATACCCGCAGATCGAACTCGATCTGGTGATACCCCGGCAGCATGTGTTCGCACAATTTATAGAAGGCCTTGTTGTGGTCCGATTCCTTGAAGTGCGCCAGTTCGTGCACGACGATCATCTTCAGGAACTCGGGGGCCGCCTCCTTGAACAACGAGGCGATGCGAATCTCTTTCTTGGCCTTGAGCTTGCCGCCCTGCACCCTTGAGACCGTGGTGTGCAGGCCCAGCGCACGGTGCGTCAGGTCGAGGCGGTTGTCGAACAGCACCTTGTCGATGGCCGGTGCGTTGCGCAGGTATTCCTGCTTCAGGTCCAGCGCGTAGCTGTACAGCGCCTTGTCGCTCTGCACATCGTGACGCCCCGGATAGCGTTGACTCAGGTACTCACCCAGACGCTGTTCGGCGATCAGTTGGCGCACCTGATCCTGCAATTGCGCGGGATAGGCCTGGAGGTATTTCAACGCAGTCATGGGCACGGCAATACGGTTCGAAAAGAGCGCCAGTGTAACGAATTCAAACCGGCAGCGCGCTCCAGTCGAAGGGCTCGGCGAAGCTGGCGGCGTCTTCGGAGGTCAGCGGACGCGCCACCAGGAAACCCTGCACATATTCGCAGCCATGCGCTTGCAGCCATTGATACTGTTCGATGGTTTCCACACCTTCGGCGATCACCAGCAAGCCGTACTGTTTACACAGATTGATCACGTTGCTGACCAGCGCCGCGTCGCGCGTCGAATCCGGCAGCCGCGCAATCAGGTGTCGATCAAGCTTGAGCGTGTCCAGCTCCAAATCACGCAGATGCGCCAGCGAGCACGGCCCTGAACCGAAATCATCCAGCGCCACCCGCACCCCGAGATTGCGTAGCAGGCGCAGCTGTTTGCGGGTCTCGTCGGGGTTGTGCATCAGCGCGTCTTCGGTGATTTCCACCTCCAGTTGCCGTGGCTGCAACGAATGCCGCTCCAGCACCTGGCGCAACTCGGTGACCAGGTTCGGCAGCCCGAACTGGGTATTGCTCAAACTCACGCCAAGTACCAGATCCTCGGCGAACAGGGTTTCCCAAGCTTTGCGCTGGCCGGCGCCGCGATGATAGATCCAGCTGCCCAGCCGGCTGATCAGCCGCGCCTCTTCCAGTAATGGCAGGAACAACCCCGGCGGCACATCGCCGACGCTCGGATGCTGCCAGCGCAGCAGCGCCTCGAAACCGCGGATCTGCCCGCTGTCGATCGCCACTTGCGGCTGATACACCAGATTGAAATCACGGTTCTCGATGGCGTTGCGCACGCTCTCTTCAAGCATCAGCCGAGAGCGGGCGCGGCCGTTCATTTCGTGATCGTAAAAACGATACTGCTGACGCCCGGCGCGCTTGGCTTCGTACATGGCAATGTCGGAGGCGCGCAGCAGGCCGTCGAGGTTCGAGCCGCAGTCCGGGTAAGTGGCGATGCCGATACTCGCGCCGAGGGCAATATCCAATCCCTCGATCTGCTGACAGATCGACACCCGCTCGATGAGCTTCTCGGCAATCTTCGCCGCCTGCTCGGGGAACTCCAGATCGAGCAACGCCGTGAACTCGTCACCGCCCATGCGCGCGAGAATATCGAACGGCCTTAAGCACGCCTTCAACTGCTCGGAGACCCAGCGCAGCACCCGGTCGCCGGCATCGTGGCCAAGGGAATCGTTGACCCGTTTAAAGCCATCGAGATCCAGATACAGCAGCACCCAACTGCTGTCGCTGCGTTCACCGCGCAGCAGCAGGTTTTCCACCGTCTGATAAAAGCCTCGGCGATTGAGCAGTCCGGTCAACGGATCGGTGACCGCTTGAAATTCCAGCTGCTGATGCAGGTGACGCACCACTGACATGTCCAGCACCGTCACCACCATCGCCCGCTGCTCGGCCGGCAGCGGCGCACAGGACAACGCCACCGGCACCTGTTGCCCCGGCGCCGTGCGTAACAACGCATCGTGCAGACGCAAAGTCTCACCGCGTTTATAGCCGGCCAACAGCTCGGAATCGGCCCACAACGGGATGTGCGGTTTCTGCAGATAATCGAGAAATTCCTTGCCCTCCAGCTCTTTCACCGGCGCATTCAGCAGCCGCGAAATCGCCGGGTTGGCGAAGCGGATCAAACCGTCCTCGCCGAGCACCAATATTCCTTCCGCCGCGTTATCCAGCACCGAGGCATTAAAGGCCCGCGCGACCTCCAGATCATGACTCAGGCGCTGCAAGGCGCGGCGGTTGCGCTGGTGTTCGAGCAATGCCTGGACTTTGGGCTTGAGGATCTGCGGATCGAACGGCTTGAACAGGTAATCCACCGCGCCACTGGCATAGCCCTTGATCACCGCGTCCTGCGACTGTTCGTTGGCGGTAAGGAAAATGATCGGCGTGAGGCGTGTGCGCTGGCTGCCGCGCATCAATCGCGCGACTTCAAAGCCGTCCATGCCCGGCATCTGCACATCCAGCAGCACCAGGTCGACGTCGTGTTCGAGCAGCAGATTGAGTGCCTCGAAGCCGGAGGCGGCGGTCATGACGTGCCAATCCTGACGCTGCAGCAACGCGCGCATGCTGATCAGGTTTTCAGGGTAATCATCAACGATCAAAAGGACAGAGCTGCCTTCACCTGGCTGGGGTTGCGCGCATTCCATGCTGCTTCTCTTGTCGGGACATCTCTTGTCGGACTATCGGCCGGTTCTTGGGAAAACCGTACAGTTACTGAGCCATCACTCTAGTCGCGGATCTGTGAAAGCAGAAGCTGTCACGCCGCCATCATTTAGCCAAAGCGGCGACTTACCGACTAACGGTCACCCCTGCAGCCCCCGAAAACCGGCACAGATGGCATTTCGACAGGATGTTGACGCCAATCATCTGCCAAACGGGCGTTAACAAAAAACTCCTCTACGCTTATAACTGCCGCCCGAAAAGGCGCGGGCTAGAGCTTCTGGCACTCGCGTTCAGGATGAATTGAGTGGAAAACCGACATGATCGATCTCGCAACCTGGAACCTCAGCGTTCCCGTCGGCAGTCCGCCGTACACCGTCGAAACCTCCAAACTGGTGAATGGCTTCAAGGATCAGTACTTCCATTCCGACACCGGCACGCTGTTTTTCTGGTCACCGGTGACCGGGTCAAAAACCGAAAACGCCATCTACCCGCGCACCGAACTGCGCGAAACCTTCAGCAACGGCACCCTGCGCAACTGGTATTACCCGGACGCCGACAACACCCTGCGCGCAACCCTCGCGGTGAACAAGGTGCCCAGTTCCGGCAAAATCGTCATCGGCCAGATCCACGCCTACGAAAGCCAGAAGCCGATGGTCAAGCTCGAATACCAGTACAAGACCAAGACCGAAACCGGCAACCTGGTGATCAAGGTGCGCATGCACCCCGATGACGACGAAAGCCGCGTTATCACCCTCGCCACCGGCATCAAACTCGACCGCGAATTCAACTACCTGATCCACCTCAGCCCCGGCGGTGCACTGGGCGTGAGCGCAGCGGGTTATCAGTGGGATTCACAGATCAGCGCGACGTGGCGCAACAAGCCGCTGTACTTCAAGGCTGGGGTGTATGTGCAGGACAACACCGGGTATACCAGTGAGGGTGGGCAGGTGACGTTTACCAAGCTGGATATTGATCACGACAAGTGACATCAGCGACCTCGATACTTACACAAAATCCTGTGGGAGCGGGCTTGCTCGCGAATACGGAGTGTCATTCAACATCAATGTTGCTGACCCACCGTATTCGCGAGCAAGCCCGCTCCCACAGGGGATCAATTGCGTGATGAATCTCAAAGGGGGGGGGCCTAGTCTTGAAATGGTTTAAACCTATTTCAGGACTAGACATCTGGGTTCTCCTTTCCCGCCCTTTCCTACGAAACAGAAGCAGGGAAATTTATAAAAAACTTACCATCCGAAACTGCGAACCCCTTATCCCCTGGCTCCTTATGAAACCTAAACCTTCCTTTAATAACTCCAACGCTATTTTTTTCCAGTACAAATAATCCTGATTGAGGCCTCCATGCAGGGGCATATCGCGCGTCGCATACAAAATCAATTACATTGGGGAAGTCGGGAAAATAGTGATATGTACCTGGAGCAAGATCCTTGGAGAATAAAAATAAAATATCTTCTGAATGATGTTCAGTATGGCTACTTGCATGCACATAAACGTTGTCAGAGTAATCTCCATAAAGATGGGTAGATTTATACTCAGCTCTCTCTTCGCCACTTTCGCCATCCTTGCCGTACAAAATACAGCTGACCTCGCCACTGAGCTCATGCTTTTTAAATTTCTCACGGACATCAATGCTTGACATATCAATCTCTCCATTACATAGAAGGAACAAAATCAGTAAAGGGAGGGATAAATATGTTTATCGTTACTTCCTTTCTGATTGCATTGAGACGATAGGCTGCAATGAATTTTAAATCACCTGTCAGAAATGACAGTTATTTATGCGATTTCGAAATAAGCAACCAATTTACGCAGTCGTTAACGAAATTTATTTTTCTCTCAAAAGTAACTATGCCTTCGACACGTGCGGGGAAAATGTCACACATATCGGGCTTATCGAGAGAAAATTTAAAAATCTTTTTTAACGACATTTTTAGCCGCCAGCCGTTAATTTGCTCACAATGAAAAACTCACACAAAAAAACCCGCCACTCGGCGGGTTTTTCATTTACGCGATCAAACGCCCAGGCTTAGTTCACCTTAGCGTTCAACTCACCCTTCAGATAACGCTGGAACATCGCTTCCAACGAGATCGGCTTGATCTTCGAAGCATTACCGGCAGTACCGAACGCTTCATAACGAGCGATACACACATCACGCATCGCCGTCACGGTTGCGCCGAAGAATTTACGTGGGTCGAATTCGCTCGGGTTGGTGGCCATCAGGCGACGCATCGCACCGGTGGATGCCAGGCGCAGGTCGGTGTCGATGTTGACCTTGCGCACGCCGTACTTGATGCCTTCGACGATTTCTTCAACCGGTACGCCGTAGGTTTCTTTGATGTCGCCGCCGTACTGGTTAATGATCGCCAGCCACTCTTGTGGCACGGACGAGGAACCGTGCATCACCAAGTGGGTGTTCGGGATGCGCTTGTGGATTTCCTTGATGCGGTCGATCGCCAGCACGTCGCCGGTAGGTGGCTTGGTGAACTTGTAGGCGCCGTGGCTGGTGCCGATGGCGATGGCCAGGGCATCGACCTGGGTCTTCTTGACGAAGTCAGCGGCTTCTTCCGGGTCGGTCAGCATCTGGCTGTGATCCAGAACGCCTTCAGCGCCGATGCCGTCTTCTTCACCGGCCATGCCGGTTTCCAGCGAACCCAGGCAGCCCAGCTCGCCTTCTACCGAAACGCCGCAGGCGTGAGCCATGGCGACGGTTTGTTGGGTAACGCGGACGTTGTATTCGTAGTCGGTCGGGGTCTTGCCGTCTTCGCCCAGGGAGCCGTCCATCATTACCGAGCTGAAGCCCAGTTGGATCGAGCGCTGGCAGACGTCAGGGCTGGTGCCGTGGTCCTGGTGCATGCACACCGGGATGTGCGGGAATTCTTCGATCGCGGCCAGGATCAGGTGACGCAGGAATGGCGCGCCGGCGTATTTGCGAGCGCCGGCCGAAGCCTGGACGATCACCGGGGAGTCAGTCTTGTCAGCGGCTTCCATGATGGCGCGCATCTGCTCAAGGTTGTTGACGTTGAAGGCTGGAACGCCGTAGCCGAACTCGGCTGCGTGGTCCAGCATCTGGCGCATGCTGATAAGTGCCATTGTGTGTGTCTCTCCCGGTTGAGGGTCGTTAATCGTGCCAGCCTGCCGGAGCGGCGGCGGCTATTCAAGTGATTGCAGATCGGGGGTCGAAGCCCGGTCTGGTGATTCGATAAAGCAAAATCCTGAGAACTGCACAGATCCCCTGTAGGAGCGAGCCTGCTCGCGAAAGCAATCTCGCAGTCACTGATGCAATGCCTGTCAAACCGCTTTCGCAAGCAGGCTCGCTCCCACATTAGAATCGCAGTGCTTCAATTACTCGACCTTGCAGCCGCGGCCGATCAGGTCATTGGTGGCGACCCAGTACACCAGGCCTTCGTCACCCTTGACGTGAAACGCCAGCATGCCGTCGCTGTACAGCACGCCCGAGGCGCCCGGCTCTTCTTTCAGGCGATAGACCTGATCACCGCCGCCCAGTCGAACATCGACTTCCTTCTGGCCGGCATCGGCGTAGCGCCACAGCACTTTGGCCTGGCTGTCGCAGGTCCAGGTGGTCCAGTTGTCCGCAGGCGCGGACGACTGAAACAGGTTCAACTGCGCGCAACCGCCCAACAATGCCAACGCCGCAATGGCGATCAAGCCTTTCATCCGTGTTCCTCGACTGACAGCCAACGCCGCCAGCCCTGAGTTAAAGAGTCAGACCGGTCAAGGACAACCATGTTCCTTGGCCGGGGTTTGCGTCTCGTATTTGTCCAGACCGTCCGGCCCCGAGCGCTTGTTCAGCACCGGGTTGGTTTCGGCCTGCCAGTCGGCCTGATAGCAGCCTTTCTGTGCCGCATCCGGCGCAGGTGTCGCCTCGGCCTTCGGGTTACTCCCGCAGGCCGCCAGCGTACCGGTCAGCAACAACAGCGCTAACGACTTGACCATCTGAACACTCCTTTGCCTAGCCAACGGGCGGCCTCAGGCCTTGGCCCGGCTTTCCAGGACTTCAACGGCCGGCAGCACCTTGCCTTCGACGAATTCGAGGAATGCGCCGCCACCGGTGGAAATGTAGGAGATTTGCTCGGCCACGCCATATTTATCGATGGCCGCCAGGGTGTCGCCACCGCCGGCAATGGAGAACGCGGCGCTGTCAGCGATGGCTTGGGCCAGCACCTTGGTGCCGTTGCCGAACTGGTCGAATTCAAACACGCCGACCGGGCCGTTCCACAGAATGGTTTTCGACGATTTCAGCAGTTCGGCGAAGTTGGCTGCGGTTTGCGGGCCGATGTCCAGAATCATGTCGTCAGCGGCAACGTCAGCGATCAGCTTGACGGTGGCTTCAGCGCTTTCCGCGAACTCCTTGGCAACCACCACGTCCACCGGCAGCGGTACGCTGACCTTGGCGGCGATGGCGCGCGCGGTGTCCAGCAGGTCCGGCTCATACAGCGACTTGCCGACCGGGTGACCGGCGGCAGCCAGGAAAGTGTTGGCGATGCCGCCACCGACGATCAGTTGATCGCAGATCTGGCTCAGGCTGTTGAGTACGTCGAGTTTGGTCGACACCTTGGAGCCGGCAACGATCGCAGCCATTGGCTTGGCCGGTGCGCCCAGCGCCTTGCCCAGTGCGTCCAGCTCAGCGGCCAGCAACGGGCCGGCAGCGGCGACTTTGGCGAACTTGGCCACGCCGTGGGTCGAACCCTCTGCGCGGTGCGCGGTGCCGAAGGCGTCCATCACGAACACGTCGCACAGGGCGGCGTATTGCTGGGCCAGCTCGTCAGCGTTCTTTTTCTCGCCCTTGTTGAAGCGCACGTTTTCGAACAGCACGATGTCGCCGGCCTTGACGTCAACGCCGCCCAGGTAATCGGCCACCAGCGGCACGTCGCGGCCCAGGGCCTTGCTCAGGTAGTCAGCGACTGGCTTGAGGCTGTTCTCGGCGGAGAACTCGCCTTCGGTCGGACGGCCCAGGTGCGAACACACCATCACCGCCGCACCTTTTTCCAGGGCCAGCTTGATGGTCGGCAGCGAAGCCAGGATACGCGCATCGCTGGTGACAACACCGTCCTTGACTGGGACGTTGAGGTCTTCGCGAATCAATACGCGCTTACCTTGCAGATCGAGGTCGGACATCTTCAACACGGTCATGGGTCGCACTTCCTGAGTAGCTGTTCTTAGAGAGCAGGTTTTTTTGAAATCGCTGTTTGCAGATAGTGGTCTGCAACGTCCAGCATTCGGTTGGCAAAACCCCATTCGTTGTCGAACCAGGCCAGGATGTTCACCAGTTTGGGGCCGGAAACACGGGTCTGACTGGCATCGACGATGGCCGAATGTGGGTCATGGTTGAAATCACAACTGGCGTGCGGCAACTCGGTATAGGCCAACAGGCCTTTGAGCGGGCCGTTGGTGGCGGCCTCGCGCAGGATCCGGTTGACCTCGTTGGCATCGGTCGCGGTGGCGGTCTGCATCGTGATGTCGAGGCAGGACACGTTGACCGTCGGCACGCGTACGGCTTTGGCCTGAATTCGCCCGGCAAGTTCCGGCAGCAGACGCTCGATGCCACGTGCCAGACCAGTGGACACCGGGATCACCGACTGAAACGCCGAACGGGTGCGGCGCAGGTCTTCGTGGTGATAGGCGTCGATCACCGGCTGATCGTTCATCGCCGAGTGAATCGTGGTGATCGACACGTAATCCAGGCCGATCGCCTTGTCCAGCAGACGCAACAGCGGCACACCGCAGTTGGTGGTGCAGGAGGCGTTGGACACCAGCAGTTCATCGCCAGTCAGGCAATCCTGATTGACGCCGAAGACAATGGTGGCGTCGACATCCGCCTCGCTGGCCATCGGCTGTGAAAACAGCACGCGTGGCGCGCCGGCATCGAGGAAACGCTGGCCGTCTTCACGGGTGTGGTAAGCGCCGGAGCACTCCAGCACCAGGTCGACGCCCAGCGCCGCCCAGTCAATGCCTTCGGGGGTGGCACTGCGCAGGACCTTCACGCAGTCGCCATTAATATGCAGACAATCGCCGTCTACTCGCACTTCGCCGGGAAAGCGGCCGTGGGTGGAGTCGAAGCGTGTCAGGTATTCGATGCTGGCCATGTCCGCCAGATCGTTGATCGCGACAATTTCAAACCCGGCCTTCTCGCCACGCTCGAACAACGCACGCAAGACGCAACGACCAATCCGGCCGTAGCCGTTGAGTGCAACTTTGTAGGGACGCGGTTGAGGCATGGGGTTCTCGATTACCGTGGTGAATCGGGTAGTGCGATGTTGCCTGAACCAACGCTTTCGCGAGCAGGCTCGCTCCCACAGGGAAATACATTCCAATGTGGGAGCGAGCCTGCTCGCGAAGGCGTCAGCTCAGACGACATCTTTTCCAGATCAGTCTTCCAGCAGCTCTTCAGCCTGACCCAGGATGTTTTCCAGGGTGAAGCCGAACTCTTCGAACAGTGCCGAAGCCGGAGCCGATTCGCCGTAAGTGGTCATGCCGATCACGCGACCTTCCAGACCCACGTACTTGAACCAGAAGTCGGCGTGAGCCGCTTCGATCGCAATACGTGCGCTGACCTGCAGCGGCAGAACCGATTGCTTGTAGCCGGCGTCCTGCGCATCGAACACGCTGGTGCAAGGCATGGAAACCACGCGCACCTTGCGGCCTTGCTCGGTCAGCTTGTCGTAGGCCTGAACGGCCAGACCGACTTCCGAACCGGTGGAAATCAGGATCAGCTCAGGCTCGCCTGCGCAGTCCTTCAACACGTAACCACCGCGGCTGATGTCGGCGATCTGACCGGCATCGCGTTCCTGGTGCTGCAGGTTCTGACGCGAGAAGATCAGCGCCGAAGGGCCGTCCTTACGCTCCAGCGCGTTTTTCCAGGCCACTGCCGATTCAACGGCATCGGCTGGACGCCAGGTGTCGAGGTTCGGCGTGGTCCGCAGGCTGGTCAGTTGCTCGATCGGCTGGTGCGTGGGGCCGTCTTCGCCCAGACCGATGGAGTCGTGGGTGTAGACGTGGATCACACGCTTCTTCATCAGCGCCGACATGCGCACCGCGTTGCGCGCATATTCCATGAACATCAGGAAGGTCGCGCCGTAAGGCACCAGGCCACCGTGCAGGGACACGCCGTTCATGATCGCGGTCATGCCGAATTCGCGCACGCCGTAGTACATGTAGTTGCCGCTGGCGTCTTCAGCGCTGACGCCTTTGCAACCTTTCCACAGGGTCAGGTTGGAACCGGCCAGGTCAGCCGAACCGCCGAGCAGTTCCGGCAGCAGCGGGCCGAACGCGTTCAGGGTGTTCTGGCTGGCTTTACGGCTGGCGATGGTTTCGCCTTTGGCCGCCACTTCAGCAATGTAGGCCGAGGCTTTTTCCGCGAAGTCAGCCGGCAGTTCGCCGCTCAGACGACGGATCAGCTCGTTGGCTTCGGTCGGGAACGCCGCGGAGTAGGCAGCGAAACGCTGATCCCACTCGGCTTCGGCAGCGCGACCTTTTTCCTTGGCATCCCACTCGGCATAAATGTCGGCCGGGATTTCGAACGGGCCGTGGTTCCAGTTCAGCGCCTGACGGGTCAGAGCGATTTCCGCGTCCCCCAGTGGGGCGCCGTGGCAGTCTTCCTTGCCCTGCTTGTTCGGCGAACCGAAACCGATGGTGGTCTTGCAGCAGATCAGGGTCGGCAGCGGGCTCTTGCGCGCGGTTTCGATGGCGGTCTTGATCTCTTCCGGATCGTGACCGTCGACGTTGCGGATCACCTGCCAGTTGTAGGATTCGAAACGCTTCGGGGTGTCATCGGTGAACCAGCCTTCGACTTCGCCGTCGATGGAGATGCCGTTGTCATCGTAGAAGGCGATCAGCTTGCCCAGGCCCAGCGTACCGGCCAGGGAAGCGACTTCGTGGGAAATGCCTTCCATCATGCAGCCATCACCGAGGAACACGTAGGTGTGGTGATCAACGATGTTGTGGCCAGGACGGTTGAACTGCGCACCCAGGACTTTTTCCGCCAGGGCGAAGCCGACGGCGTTGGCCAGACCCTGACCCAGCGGGCCGGTGGTGGTCTCGACGCCCGGGGTGTAACCGAATTCCGGGTGACCCGGGGTGCGGCTGTGCAGTTGACGGAACTGCTTGAGGTCGTCGATCGACAGGTCGTAACCGGTCAGGTGCAGCAGCGAGTAGATCAACATCGAGCCGTGGCCGTTGGACAGCACGAAGCGGTCACGGTCGGCGAACGACGGGTTGCTCGGGTTGTGCTTGAGGTAGTCGCGCCAAAGTACTTCGGCGATATCTGCCATACCCATAGGGGCACCGGGATGGCCGCTGTTGGCTTTTTGCACGGCATCCATGCTGAGGGCACGAATGGCGTTGGCACGCTCACGACGGCTAGGCATCGCTGATCTCCTGGGTGTGAATAGATTGAAACGGAAAAAAGGAGGGCATTTTCCCTCACCGGAGCGCCTCGGGGCAATGACAGATAGTCATCCGAGGGCGTTTTTCCCGTGCTGGACGGCGGTTTCGTCTGGTGAAACCTTTCCGCTGTTCGTTTGTAGAGTTAACCAGCCAGGGAGAAGTGCCATCTATCGAGCAATATCAAAACTTTTTGATATTGCCCTTGCGGCGATTTCCCACCGTCACTAGACTGCTGCCCCATGAACTTACGCGTGCCTTCCATTCGCCATGACGACTGCGACGAGCTGGCGGCCCTGTGCAAGGCCGGTGGCGACCCACTGCGCCTGAATGTATTGCGCGCGCTGGCCAACGACTCGTTCGGCGTACTGGAGCTGGCGCAGATTTTCGGCATCGGTCAGTCCGGCATGAGCCACCACCTAAAAGTGCTGGCCCAGGCCGATCTGGTGGCGACACGCCGTGAAGGTAACGCGATTTTCTATCGCCGCGCCCTGCCCCACACCGAATTGCTGGGCGGCAAGTTGCACGCCGCATTGTTAGAAGAAGTCGACAATCTGGCGCTGCCGGACGACGTGCAGACGCGCATCGCCCAGGTCCACGGACAACGCGAAGCCGCCAGTCAGGACTTTTTCACCCGGGTTGCGGAGAAATTCCGCGCCCAGCAAGACTTGATCGCAGGCCTGCCGCAGTACCGTGACAGTGTGCTGGCCCTGCTCGACAAACTGAACTTCAATGGTGCTGCCACGGCCATTGAAGTCGGCCCCGGCGATGGTGCTTTCCTGCCGGAACTGGCCCGTCGCTTCGGCACCGTAACCGCGCTGGACAACAGCCCGGCGATGCTCGAACTGGCGCGTCAGGTATGTGAACGTGAACGGCTGGCTAACGTCAGCCTGCAATTGGCCGATGCATTGAATGGCACCAGCCTTCAGGCCGATTGCGTGGTACTGAACATGGTGCTGCACCATTTCGCCGCGCCGGCCGAAGCGCTCAAGCACATGGCCGGCCTGCTGCAACCGGGCGGTAGCCTGCTCGTGACAGAGTTATGTAGCCACAACCAGAGTTGGGCCAGGGAGGCCTGCGGTGATCTGTGGTTGGGGTTTGAACAGGACGATTTGGCCCGTTGGGCCACCGCTGCGGGACTCGTTCCCGGGGACAGCCTCTATGTAGGCTTACGTAATGGTTTCCAGATCCAGGTTCGCCACTTTCAGCGACCGGCTGGCGACACTCACCATCGGTAAATTCAGGAAAACATCGAGATGAGCGAATACTCCCTCTTCACCTCCGAGTCCGTGTCTGAAGGACATCCGGACAAAATCGCCGACCAGATTTCCGATGCGGTGCTGGACGCCATTATCGCCCAGGACAAACACGCACGCGTTGCCGTGGAAACCCTGGTCAAGACCGGCGTGGCTATCGTTGCCGGTGAAGTGACCACCAGCGCCTGGGTCGATCTGGAGCAGATCGTTCGTGACGTGATCTGCGACATCGGCTACACCAGCTCCGAAGTCGGCTTCGACGGCGCGACCTGCGGCGTGATGAACATCATCGGCAAGCAGTCCCCTGACATCAACCAGGGTGTTGACCGTGCCAAGCCTGAAGATCAGGGCGCCGGCGACCAGGGCCTGATGTTCGGCTACGCCAGCAACGAAACCGACGTGCTGATGCCAGCGCCGATCACCTTCTCGCACCAGCTGGTGCAGCGCCAGGCCGAAGCCCGCAAATCGGGTCTGCTGCCGTGGCTGCGTCCGGACGCCAAGTCGCAAGTGACGTGCCGTTACGAAGGCGGCAAGGTTGTCGGTATCGACGCCGTTGTTCTGTCGACCCAGCACAACCCTGAAGTGTCCTACAAAGACCTGCGCGAAGGCGTGATGGAGCTGATCGTCAAGCACGTGCTGCCTGCAGAACTGCTGAGCAAAGACACCCAGTTCCACATCAACCCGACCGGCCAGTTCATCATTGGCGGCCCGGTAGGTGACTGCGGTCTGACCGGTCGCAAGATCATCGTCGACAGCTACGGCGGCATGGCCCGTCACGGCGGTGGCGCGTTCTCCGGTAAAGATCCATCGAAGGTTGACCGTTCGGCTGCCTACGCTGGCCGTTATGTTGCCAAGAACATCGTCGCTGCCGGCCTGGCCGAGCGTTGCGAGATTCAGGTGTCCTACGCCATCGGTGTCGCTCAGCCGACTTCGATCTCGCTGAACACCTTCGGTACCGGCAAGATCAGCGATGACAAGATCATCAAACTGGTGCGTGAAGTGTTCGACCTGCGTCCATACGCAATCACCACCATGCTGGATCTGCTGCACCCGATGTACCAGGAAACTGCAGCCTACGGCCACTTCGGTCGTGCTCCGCAGACCAAGACGGTTGGCGAAGACACCTTCTCCACCTTCACCTGGGAAAAAACCGACCGCGCCGACGCTCTGCGTTCCGCTGCTGGTCTGTAAGCCCTCCCCGGCTGCAAAAAAAGCCCCGCACGGTTCACGCCGTGCGGGGCTTTTTCATGCCTGAAATACCCTTCCAATATCAATAAAGAGCCCTGTGGGAGCGGGCTTGCCCGCGAAGAGGCCGGCCCATGCGCCCCCTGTATGGGCACGGAAACACGATGCAAAACACCCACCCGGTGCCTCTCTGAATCCTCGCCTAGCCTTAAAGCATTCCCCCTGAGCAAGGACGCTCAAAATGCTTGCCACGCTGCGCCTGTTTTCAGTTCTTTTGCTGAGTTTCACCCCTCTGATCGCCCATGCAGCCTGCCCCGACTGGCCATTCGGCAAAGCGCAAGTTGAAATTTCGGCTCTGCAACAGCAGATCGACCAATGGGACGACGCCTACCACCGCGAAGGCCGCTCGCTGATTGCCGACGAACTCTACGATCAATCGCGCGTGCGGCTCATCGAATGGCGCCAGTGCTTCCAGCAGCCCGCAGCGCCCGAACCGTTGCGCAGCGCGTCTGGCTCCGTCGCGCATCCAATCGCCCACACCGGTCTGGACAAGCTTCACCAAGCCGCCGCCGTTCAAGCATGGTTAAAGGATCGGCAGGATGTCTGGGTACAACCCAAGGTCGATGGTGTAGCGGTCACGCTGATTTACCGTCGCGGCCTGTTGCAGCAGGCGATCAGTCGCGGCGACGGGATCAGCGGTCAGGACTGGACAGCGTCGGCGCAAAAGATCGCTGCCATTCCGCAACAACTGACCCAACCGCTGGACCTGCTGGTGCAGGGCGAGCTCTATTGGCGCCTGAATCAGCATGTGCAAGCCAGCGCCGGCAGCGTCAACGCCCGCGCCACCGTTGCCGGGCTGATGAGCCGTAAAACCTTGAGCGCAGAACAGGCGTCCGGGATCGGTCTGTTCGTCTGGGACTGGCCGCAGGGCCCGGCGAATCTGCCTGAAAGAATATCGACGCTAGCGACGCTGGGCTTCGCCACGACAGCGCCATTCAGTCAGGTCATCGCCAACCTTGCCGACGCGCAAAAATGGCGCGAGCACTGGTATCGATCGCCCCTGCCCTTCGCCACCGACGGCATTGTCTTGCGCCAGAGCCAGCGCCCACCGGCTGAGCGCTGGCAGGCGAGCGCGCCCTACTGGGCTATCGCCTGGAAATACCCGTTTGCCCGGGCGCTGGCCGAGGTGCGCAAAGTGAACTTCAAAGTCGGCCGCAGCGGACGCATCACCCCGGTATTGGAGTTGTCGCCGGTGATGCTCGATGACCGCGAGATCAGACGCGTCAGTGCCGGTTCACTCAAGCGCTGGCAGACGCTGGATATCCGCCCCGGCGATCAAGTGGCAATCAGCCTGGCCGGGTTGACGATTCCACGACTCGACAGTGTGGTGTTGCGCACCACCGAACGGGCCTCCCTCGACATTCCCGACACGCGCGACTTCCACGCCTTGAGCTGCTGGCAACCGACACCCGGTTGCGAAAGCCAGTTTCTCGCGCGCCTGACCTGGCTCAGTGGCAAGCAGGGGCTGGCGCTGCAGAATGTCGGGCGCGGCACCTGGGAGAAACTTCTGGAAACAGGCCGCCTGAACAACCTGCTGGATTGGTTGACCCTCGACGAGCCAGAGCTTGCTAACATTGCCGGCTTCGGCGAACGCAGCAGCACACGTCTGATCAACAGTTTTCACAGCGCCCGCCAACGGCCGTTCACGCAGTGGCTCAAAGCATTGGGTTTACCGCCGACGGGGCAGGCACAACTGGCCGACTCGTGGCAGGCGCTGGCACAACGCGACACCGAACAATGGCAGGCAGAAGCCGGAATCGGCCCGGGCCGCGCGGCGCAATTGAGCGCATTCTTTCGCGACCCGCAGGTGCTGGCCCTGATTGACACATTACGCGCCGCCGGAATCGACGGTTTCTGATCACGCAATCCCCCGGCAGCCGGGAACCCAAGGGCCGTCAGACGCTCAAACAGCGCAGTGCCCCCGACCCGACTGCCTTTGCACATGGAGCTTTTATGAAATTTCTTGCACCGCTTGCCTTGCTGACTCTCTGTGGTGTTCTGGCCGCGCCTGTGATGGCTGACGAAGATGCACCGGGCCTGACCGGTTGCGCCGCGAAGAAGCAGGGCATCATCAATCAGCTCGAGCAGGCGAAATCCCGGGGCAACACCGATCAGCAGGCCGGTCTGCAAACCGCTCTGGATGAAGTGACGAAGAACTGCACCGATGCCGGCCTGAAGAAAGAACGCGAAAACAAGGTGCTGGAAGCCAAGCACGAAGTGAGCAAGCGTCAGGCGGATCTCGACAAGGCGATGAAGAAAGGCGATCCAGAGAAGATCAACAAGCGCAAGGACAAGCTCGCCGAGTCGCGCAAAGAGCTGCAGGATGCGCTGGACCAGATCGACAAGTAACCGTTAATGCGGGGAATTTGATGCCCTCTTCGCGAGCAAGCCCGCTCCCACATTTGATTTGTGAACGACACAGATCCAGTGTGGGAGCGGGCTTGCTCGCGAAGGCGTCAGCTCAAACAACAGAAATCAATGATCGCGAAACTCTTTATGGCAAGCGCTGCAGGCATCCTCAACCTTCTGCACCGCAGGCCCGAGGTTACTGGCCTTGTACGGCTGAACCTTGCTGGCGATCACCAGTTCACCGGTGGCCGCCTCAAGGTTACGGGCCAATTCCTGAAAGCGGGCCTGACGCAGCCAGACATCATCCTTGGCGCTGGTGTGATCTTCTTCACGAACCTGCGGGAAATGCTTCCACGGTTCATGCGACAACGCATCGAGCTTCACCGCGCCTTCGGCGAATTTCGGCCCGTCGAACGGAATGCGTCCGCGCAACATGCCACCCAGGTCTTCGCCGGTCTTGAGCATCTGTTTGAAGATCGCCTTGCGTTGCCCCAGCGGAGAATTCGGATCGACGCCGCCACAGGCGGACAAGGTCAGACAGGCCAGCAATACAACAGAAATTCTTTTAAGAGTCATGGTGGCTTCAGGTCACGGAATTCGGCGGCCAGTATCCTCGCGTCGCCGACAAACACCAATAGCCCTATTAAAAATACGGGTTGCCGGAGCGCATGGAGCACTTGGGCAACCGGCACAGGAATCACTCCATGAACAGCCGTTTCAAGGCCTGGCGTCACCCACTGATCGCAACCCTGCCACTGCTGGCAATCCTTGCTGGCTGCACGGGTGGCGACACTGCCAAACCGAAAACCCATGCCTTGGCCACTTATTCCAGCGCCACTTGGGAAGCCTTGCCGGCGGTGTCCGACAGCGATCTGGTCGCCGGTTTCGGTTCATGGCGCAGCGCCTGCACCCGACTCAAGGCTGATCCGGTCTGGGGCGGCACCTGCGCGGCAGCCGCCAACGTGCCGCAAAGCGCCAACGAGATTCGCGCGTTCCTCAAGCAGAACCTCGACGTGTTCGGACTGCGCGCCGAGCATGACAACCCCAACGGTCTGATCACCGGTTACTACGAACCGGTCTACCCCGGCAGCCTGACGCCCACCGAGGTGGCGAACGTGCCGGTGTACGGCGTGCCGGAAGACATGATCATCGTCTCGCTGGACAGCATTTACCCGGAACTGAAGGGCAAGCGCCTGCGTGGCCGTCTCGAAGGCCGAGTGCTCAAGCCGTATGACGACGCGGCGACCATCGAGTCCAAAGGCGTCAAAGCGCCGGTAGTGGCGTACCTGACCGATCCAATGAACCTGCAGTTTTTGCAGATCCAGGGTTCCGGGCGGATTCAGACGCCGGATGGCAAACAACTGCGCATCGCCTACGCCGACCAGAACGGCCACCCGTATCGACCGATTGGTCGCTGGCTGGTCGAGCAAGGCGAGCTGAAGAAAGAAGACGTGACCATGAGCGCGATCAGCAACTGGGCCAAGGCCAATCCGTCGCGCATTCCGGAACTGCTGGGCAGCAACCCGAGCTACGTGTTTTTCACTCGCAACCCGGACAGCAACGAAGGCCCACGCGGCTCGCTCAATGTGCCGCTGACCGCCGGCTACAGCGCAGCGGTGGATCGCAAGGTGATTCCGTTGGGCAGCCTGCTGTGGCTGTCGACCACCCGTCCGGACGGCAGCGCTTTGGTTCGCCCGGTCGCGGCGCAGGACACCGGTGGCGCGATTGCCGGCGAGGTGCGTGCGGATCTGTTCTGGGGCACCGGCGATGCTGCCGGGCAACTGGCCGGGGACATGAAGCAGCAGGGGCAGATCTGGATGCTCTGGCCTAAGGGTGCGGCGTTGCCGCAACTACCGCAGGTGGCCGATACGGTTAAGGACAAGCCTTAAGCGCCTCGGCGCCAGAGCTACCGCCTTCGCGGGCAAGCCCGCTCCCACAGGGTTCTTTGGTGTACACAGGATTTGTGCTCGCCATTGATACCTGTGGGAGCGGGCTTGCTCGCGAAGAGGCCAGCTGCAACACCCGAGATTCAGACCGACACAAAGAAGAACGCAGCAATCAACCCCATCCCGACAAACCACACCAGCGACCGCAAGATCGCCCAATCCGCCAGGTAGCAGATGATGTACAGCAGGCGACTGGTGATAAACAGCACCGCCAGCACATTCACTGTCACCAGCTGCGCCGTGCCCACCAGATGGGCAACAATCACTGCGGCAGCAAATGCCGGCATCACCTCGAAGCTGTTCAACTGCGCCGCATGCGCCCGTCGGGCGACGCCGCCCACGCTATCGAGAAAATCCCGAGGATCATGATTGTCACTGAGCCTGAAACCGCCCGAGACCTTGGCCACAATCGTGCACACATACGGCAGGAAAATCGCGATCAATACACACCACAGAGCCACCGTCATAACGCCGTCCTTCTTCGAGTGATAGAGAGTTGCGGGCAGTCAGAACTTCATCACCAGCATGCCGATCAATACCAGCCCACAGGCTAAGAGCCGCGGCCTGCCGAAAGGTTCTTTCAGGTAGCGCATGCCGAACAGCACCACCAGGATCACGCTGATCTCACGCAAGGCCGCCGCCTCGGCAATCGAGCCCAACTGCATCGCCCACAGCACCAGAGCGTAGCTGAACAACACGCAGAACCCGACCGCCAGACCCAGCTTCCACTGCTCGCGCCAGAACACCAGAAATGCCGGGCGTTTGGCGACCCATGCCAGCAACGGGAACGGCCAGGCGCTGAGCAACGTGACCCAGACCAGGTAATCCAGTGGATGCGACCAGCGCCGCAAGGCCTGACCATCGATATAGGTATAACAACCGATACACAAGCCGATCAGCGCCACCACCGGGAGCATCGACCACGGCAGATGCTTGCCGCCGCCGCCCTGCCAGAGCAGGCAGGCCATGCCCAACGGAATCAGCATGATCCCGAAGATCTGCTGCGCAGTGAGCACTTCGCCGGCGAAGATCAGGGTCAGCGCCAGCACCACCAACGGCGACAAGCCGCGCATCAGCGGGTAGACCAGCCCGAGGTCGCCGACCCGATAAGCTTGAATCAGCAGATAGCGATACAGCAGCTCGAACGCCGCCGAAGCCAGAATCCACGGCCAGATTTCCACCGGCGGCAGGCTGATGAATGGAAATGCCAGCGCCACGAACAACAGCGCCACCGTGTCCATGCACGCCACCACCAGCAGCCGTTCGGCACTGAACTTGATCAGGGTATTCCACGTCGCATGCAACAGCGCCGCCATTAACACCAGAACTGTCGCCGCCACGTCCCACTCCTTGATTTTTTTGTTGACCCTACACCAATGTCTGCGGCTGACCAACCGAGGGGGCATGATTGTGTCCCCACCCCGAAACAGCCCATCCAACCTTTGCACCGAAGAATCGGGGCGCTGTCTTTCCACCCCCATCCAATGGAGCCCGGATGCTAGAACTTGTCGCCGCTTTTATCTGCCTCACCACCCTTCTCACCTTCGTCAATTACCGCTTCATCGGCCTGCCGCCGACTATCGGCGTGATGGTCACCGCGCTGATGTTCTCCCTGTTGCTGCAAGGCCTGAGCGTGCTCGGCTATCCCGGCCTCGAAGAACGCGTGCAGCAACTGATCGGCCAGATTGACTTCGGCGATCTGCTGATGAACTGGATGCTGTCGTTCCTGCTGTTCGCTGGCGCCCTGCACGTCAACCTCAACGACCTGCGCAGCTACCGCTGGCCCATCGGCCTGTTGGCCACTTTCGGCGTGCTGATTGCCACCGTCGTGATCGGCAGCCTCGCTTTTTACATCTTTGCCCTGTTCGGCTGGCACGTGAGCTTCCTCTACTGCCTGCTGTTCGGCGCGCTGATTTCGCCTACAGACCCGATCGCAGTGCTCGGCGTACTGCGTACCGCCAATGCCTCCAAGCCGCTGAAAACCACCATCGTCGGCGAGTCGCTGTTCAACGACGGCACTGCCGTTGTGGTGTTCACCGTGCTGCTGGGCATCGCCCAACTGGGTGAGACGCCGACCCTCAGCGCCACGGCCATGCTGTTCGTGCACGAAGCCATTGGCGGTGTGCTGTTCGGCGGGCTGATCGGTTATGGGGTGTACCGGATGATCAAGAGCGTCCAGCAGCATCAGATCACGGTGATGCTGACCCTGGCGCTGGTGATCGGCGGTTCGGCGATGGCCACCGAGCTGCACGTCTCGGCGCCGATTGCGATGGTGGTGGCCGGTCTGATCATCGGCAACCTGGGGCGCAACCTGGCGATGAACGACATGACCCGCAAGTACCTCGACGGCTTCTGGGAATTGCTCGATGACATTCTCAACGCCCTGCTGTTCGCACTGATCGGCATGGAGCTGTTGCTACTACCGTTCAACTGGGCGCACGTGGCGGCGGCCAGTTTGCTGGCGCTGGCGATTCTGCTGTCGCGTCTGCTCACCGTAGCCCCGGCCATCGTTCTATTACGCCGTTGGCGCACGGTGCCGCGCGGCACCATCCGCATTCTGACCTGGGGTGGTTTGCGCGGCGGGGTCTCGGTGGCACTGGCGCTGGCCCTGCCGCTGGGCCCAGAGCGCGATTTGCTGCTGAGCATCACCTACATCGTGGTGCTGTCGTCGATCCTGTTGCAGGGCCTGACTATCGGCAAACTGGTCAAGCACGCCACCCGTGACGAGCCGACGACCGTGGCTGAACCCGCACACTGATGTATCACCGCAGCGCCGTCGTGCCCCCCCCCTCACGACGCACCGCACAGCAAATCAAGCAGATGTCGCATCGCCAATGGGCGGTGCGGCGTCGAGCCATGCATCACCACCAACTCGCGTGCATGACGCTGCCCGTCCTCGACCGGTAAAACGTACATCCCTTCCAGCATCATCCCGGCCCACTGCGGCACCAGCGATACGCCCATCCCCTGCGCGACCAGCATGACGATCGTTTCCAGCGCATCCAGTTCGCACAGCACGTTGGGCTCGATGGCGTGTTCATCGAGGTAGCGCTGAGCAATCTGCCCACCCCACGAGCGTGCGTCATAACGAATGAGCGGATGAACGCGCAACAGCGTTTCCAGCGACTGCCCGGCGTACGCGGCTGGAGCCACCAGAATCAGCGGCTCTACCTTGAGCACGACCAAGGCCAATGCCTTGGGCGGCTGGAATGGAGGCCTGACCAGAATCGCTGCGTCCAACTCCCCTGCAAGCACCTTCTCGTAAAGACTTTTCGAGTCACCCGGGGTGATCTTCAGCTTCAAATCAGGTGCTGCAAGCGCCAATCGTTCGATCAAGGTGGGTAACACGCCGGTCAGAGCTGTGGAAATTGCACCGATTGTCAGCTCACCGGCCAACCCATCGGGATGCAGATCGCTCTGTAGATCCTGGGCCAATTCGATGATCGCCCTGATCTTCGGCAGAATCAGCAGGCACTGGTCCGAGGGCCTGGCTGCGTGCGCGGTACGCAGCAGTAACGTGCAACCCAGCAATCTCTCGAGCGCCTGGACGCGCTGACTGATAGCCGCCGCAGTGCGACTCTCGCGCCGTGCCGCTGCCGCAATCGAACCGGTCTCGACCACCGCCACCAGACTTTTCAGAAACCGTACATCCATAAGTTTTCCTTTCGCTCAGAACAAGGCGAAGTCGTTATGCCCCGCCGCACGGTCTGTTTACCCTGAGCGCTCCTTCACTTGGGGACATCGCATGAACAGACCTTTTCACGCTGCATACCATGTTTGCGACCTGGAACAGGCGCGGACTTTTTATCGAGATGTGTTGGGCTGCACCGAAGGCCGCAGTACCGAGACATGGGTCGACTTCGACTTTTTCGGCAATCAGCTCTCGCTTCATGTGGGCACGCCCTTCACCACGACCCGTACCGGCCAGGTTGGCGATCACAAAGTATTGATGCCGCACATTGGCGTCGTCCTGCCGCTGGAGGAGTGGCTGGAGCTGGCCGATCGTTTGAGCCGCCTCGGCACAACGTTTGAAATCCCTCCGGTGATCCGCTTCGCCGGCGAACCCGGCGAGCAGCGCACGATGTTCTTTCTCGATCCCAGCGGCAATCCGATCGAGGTCAAGGGTTTCAAGGACTTCGACGGTCTCTTCGCACACTGAGCTTCACCCCAACAAACACAACAACAAAAGGGGCACATCATGACTACCAGGAAACCCACCAGTCTGGTCACCCGCATCATGCTCGGGCTGGCAGCCGGAATAATCGTCGGCATCCTTCTCAACCAGTTTCCCGAACACAAGATCTGGTTCATCGACAATTTGCTGCAACCGGCCGGTGACCTTTTCATCAGGCTGATGAAAATGATCGTCGTACCGTTGGTCTTTGCGTGCATGGTCGTCGGCATCGCCGGGGCAGGCAGCACCAGGGCATTGGGCCGGGTCGGGATAAAGACGCTGGTTTATTTCTTTACCATCACCAGCATTGCCATCGTCTTCGGACTGATCGTCGGCAATGTTTTTCAGCCCGGCGCCGGCGCGGACTTCAGCAGCACCCTGCAATCACCGGCCATTGGTCTGGCGAATACGGGAGAAACACAGAACCTGGGCCGAACTCTGGTGAACATCGTGCCGGACAACATCGTCCTGGCCATGTCTCAGGGCAAGCTGCTCTCCGTGCTGTTTTTCGCCATCCTGTTCGGCTGTGCCCTATCGATGCTGCCCGAGCCGCAGAAGGCGCCATTGATCGCCGTGATTCAGGCGGTATCGGACACCATGTTCAAGGTCACGCATCTGGTCATGCACTATTCACCCATCGGCATCTTCGGCCTGATCGGGGTCACCGTGGCCAGCTTCGGCCTCAGCGCGTTGCTGCCGCTGGCGAAGCTGATCGGCATCACTTACGTCGCGGTGTTGCTCTTCGCGTTGGGCGTGCTGGGGCTGGTGGCGCGGATGGCCGGCATTCGCTTTTTCCACCTGATTCGGGAAATACGCAGTGAATTGATACTGGCTTACAGCAGTGCTGCGTCGGCCACGGTGATGCCACAACTGATCGAGAAAATGGAGAAGTATGGCGCTCCGCGCCCGATCACTAGCATGGTCATTCCACTGGGTTACTCGTTCAACCTTGATGGCGCCTCGCTGTTCGCGGGACTGGGCACGCTGTTTATCGCCCAGGCGTACGGGATTGATCTGGGTCTGGCGGATCAGGCCATGCTGGTGCTGATCATGGTGTTGACGTCAAAGGGCGCGGCGGGAGTGCCGGGTTTCATGTTCATCATACTCACAGCGACCCTGACCACCGCCGGTTTGCCAGTGGAAGGCGTGGCAATCATCGCCGGCGTCTACCGCTTGATGGACATGCCGGTCACCGCGCTCAACGTGTTGGGCAATGCACTGGCACCGCTGGTCATAGCGCGCTGGGAGGGGCAGCTCAAGGCACCTGAAAGCGAACCGACGACAGAACCGGTCAGCCCGCCGTTCAAGGCCTGAAACTATCGGGGCTTGCTGTCGGATTCATCTTCGCGGGGTTTGCCGGAGTTCGGTTTATCCGTCTTGGGCGCCCCGCTTTCGCTGCGGATCTGCGCATGGCTGATCAGGGCGAAGATGAAACTGCCGCCGATTATATTCCCCGCCAGCGTGGGCCCGGCAAACACCATCCAGAAATCACTCCACGGCAGCTCGCCGGCAAACACCAGATACGACACTTCCGCCGAACCGACCACGATGTGGGTGAAGTCGCCCAGCGCCATCAGGTAGGTGATAAGGATGATGATCCACATCTTCGCGCTCTCCATGGACGGGATCATCCAGACCATGGTGGCGATCATCCAGCCTGAGACGATGCCCTTGGCGAACATCTGACTGGCGTGGTTTTCCATGACCTTGCGGCCGATTTCAAGGAAGGCGTGATCAGTCTTGCTGTCGAAGATCGGCAGCTCGAGCATCACGTACGCCACCAGAATCGTCCCGCACAAATTGCCGAACAGGACAACGCCCCACAAGCGTATCAGCCGGCCGAAGTTTTTCAGGGTCGGTTTGGTCATCACCGGTAGAACGGCGGTCAGGGTGTTTTCGGTGAACAATTGCTGGCGGGCGAGAATCACCGCGAGGAAACCGGCGCAGTAGCCGAAACTGGCGATGACCTTGAATTCGTCGCCCTCGGGCAGGCGCGAATTGAGCAGGCCCATGCCCATCAATGACAGGCCCATGGTCAGCCCGGCGGCGAGCGCCGACCACCACAATGCAGCGATGCTGCGCTCCAGTTCCTGATCGCCCTGAGTGCGGATGATTTCATGCAGAACCGCCGCGCGGGGCGGCTGGTTTTTCTCGACTTCGTGCTGTTCATCGGTCGAGAGGTTGGGGGTCTTGCCGTCTGTCGGGGTGGTCATGGCGTGGGAACCGGGTGGGGGGCTTTTAGCTACGACCCCTGCGGTTCCTGGCTGTTCAGTGACCGGATAAATCTTCGGTGCATGCACAACCGCATTCGCGAGCAGGCTCGCTCCCACAGGTACAACGCAATCCATGTGGGAGCGAGCCTGCTCGCGATGAAGCCACCGCCAATGTCACTTGGTAACGAGCTCATCTTCCTTGAACTGGTCTTTGACGTACTTGATCTCGGTGCGACCGTGCGGCGCCGGCAAACCGTCTTCGCCGAGGTTGACGAAGACCATCTTCTCGACCGTGAGGATGCTCTTGCGGGTGATCTTGTTGCGCACTTCACAGGTCAGGGTGATCGAGGTACGACCGAACTCGGTGGCGGTGATGCCCAGCTCGATGATGTCGCCCTGGCGCGAGGCGCTGACGAAATTGATCTCGGAAATGTACTTGGTCACCACGCGCTGATTGCCCAACTGGACGATCGCGTAAATCGCCGCTTCTTCGTCGATCCAGCGCAGCAAGCTGCCGCCGAACAGGGTGCCGTTGGGGTTCAGGTCTTCGGGTTTTACCCATTTGCGGGTGTGGAAATTCATGTTCACTCCTGAGCGTTTGCCGAAAGATGGCGCCATCTTGGCAGACCGGGCGGTCAGGCTCCATGAGCCTTCTACTATGGTCGCTATTAGCGATCTTCATCTGGCCGACAGAAACCCTTTGGAAGATCAGTCTAGACGGCTATAATCGCCCCCGTTTCAAAACGGTAACCTTCACTTGCTACCGTTTTCCCGCCACCTGTCCGAGGGGCGCTGCAGCAGGATCAACCTGTCAGGCTCGGATGGGGCGTTGACTGGCCACGGCCGGACACTAAACGCACAACGGCGCCCATTCGCATACATTACGAATGGAGGCTCTTCATGAGCGCTGTTATCACGCCTGCAGATTTTAACGATTACAAAGTTGCCGACATGTCCCTGGCTGCCTGGGGCCGTCGCGAAACCATCATCGCCGAATCGGAAATGCCGGCCCTGATGGGTCTGCGCCGCAAGTACGCCTCCGAGCAGCCGCTCAAGGGCGCGAAAATCCTCGGCTGCATCCACATGACCATTCAGACTGCCGTGCTGATCGAAACCCTGGTTGCCCTGGGTGCCGAAGTACGCTGGTCGTCCTGCAACATTTTCTCGACTCAGGATCAGGCCGCTGCGTCCATCGCTGCCGCCGGCATCCCGGTTTTCGCCTGGAAAGGCGAGACTGAAGAAGAGTATGAGTGGTGCCTGGAGCAGACCATCCTGAAAGATGGCCAGCCATGGGACGCCAACATGATCCTCGACGACGGCGGCGACCTGACTCAGCTGCTGCACGACAAGTACCCACAGGTGCTGGACCGCGTTCACGGCGTGACCGAAGAAACCACCACTGGCGTTCACCGCCTGCTGGACATGCTGGCCAAGGGCGAGCTGAAAATCCCTGCGATCAACGTCAACGACTCGGTGACCAAGTCCAAGAACGACAACAAGTACGGCTGCCGTCACAGCCTGAACGATGCGATCAAGCGTGGTACCGACCACCTGCTGTCCGGCAAGCAAGCGCTGGTCATCGGTTACGGTGACGTGGGCAAGGGTTCGGCCCAGTCCCTGCGTCAGGAAGGCATGATCGTCAAAGTCTCCGAAGTTGACCCGATCTGCGCCATGCAGGCCTGCATGGACGGTTTTGAACTGGTTTCGCCGTTCATCGACGGCATCAACAACGGCACCGAAACGAGCATCGACAAAGCGCTGCTGGGCAAGATCGACCTGATCGTGACCACCACCGGTAACGTCAACGTTTGCGACGCGAACATGCTCAAAGCCCTGAAGAAGCGCGCTGTTGTCTGCAACATCGGTCACTTCGACAACGAAATCGACACCGCTTTCATGCGCAAGAACTGGGCATGGGAAGAAGTGAAGCCACAGGTACACAAGATCCACCGTACCGGCCCGGGCGCTTTCGACGCGCAGAACGACGACTACCTGATCCTGCTGGCCGAAGGCCGTCTGGTGAACCTGGGCAACGCCACTGGTCACCCGAGCCGCATCATGGACGGTTCGTTCGCCAACCAGGTACTGGCGCAGATCTTCCTGTTCGGCCAGAAGTACGCCGACCTGTCGCCAGCCGAGAAAGCCGAGCGTCTGACCGTTGAAGTACTGCCGAAGAAACTCGACGAAGAAGTGGCCCTGGAAATGGTGCGCGGCTTCGGCGGCGTGGTCACTCAACTGACCAAGCAACAGGCTGACTACATCGGCGTCACCGTCGAAGGCCCGTTCAAGCCGCACGCTTACCGCTACTGATTGACGCGGCGGCCTGCTCTCCCTGTGGGAGCGGGCTTGCTCGCGAAAGCGGTCTGTCATTCAGCATTGATGTTGCCTGACCCGCCGCTTTCGCGAGCAAGCCCGCTCCCACATGGGCGGTGCAAGCCTCACAGGCTTCGTGTTTCCAAGGGTATTTCCCATGTCCCAAGACCGTCGCTACAGCTTCGAGTTCTTCCCGACCAAGACCGATGCTGGGCATGAAAAACTGCTCAACGTTGCCCGTCAGCTGGCAACGTACAACCCCGACTTCTTTTCCTGCACCTACGGCGCTGGTGGTTCGACCCGTGATCGCACCCTCAACACCGTTCTGCAACTGGAAAGCGAAGTCAAAGTACCGGCCGCACCGCACCTGTCGTGCGTCGGCGACAGCAAGGACGACCTGCGCGGCCTGCTGAACGAGTACAAGGCGGCCGGCATCAAGCGCATCGTTGCGCTGCGCGGTGACCTGCCGTCCGGCATGGGTATGACCAGCGGCGAGCTGCGTCACGCCAACGAACTGGTTGAATTCATTCGTGAAGAAACCGGTGATCATTTCCACATCGAAGTTGCCGCTTACCCGGAGATGCATCCGCAAGCGCGCAATTACGAAGACGATCTCGCCAACTTCGTGCGCAAGGCCCGCGCCGGCGCCGACAGCGCGATCACCCAGTACTTCTTCAACGCCGACAGCTACTTCTACTTCGTCGACCGCTTGCAGGCGCTGGGCGTGGATATTCCAGTCGTGCCGGGGATCATGCCGATCACCAACTACAGCAAGCTGGCGCGGTTCTCCGATGCCTGCGGTGCGGAAATCCCGCGCTGGATCCGCAAGCAACTGGAAGCCTACGGCGATGACAGCCAGAGCATTCAGCGCTTCGGCGAGCAAGTTGTCAGCGAAATGTGCGAACGCCTGCTGCAGGGCGGCGCACCGGGGCTGCATTTCTATTCCATGAACCAGGCTGAACCTAGTCTGGCGATCTGGAATAACCTGAAGTTGCCGCGCTAAGCACTAAAAGCAAGATCAAAAGATCGCAGCCTTCGGCAGCTCCTACAGGGGTGTCGTTGCTGCGATTTTTTGCTTTTGAATCCCCGAATTAGAGCTTGTGCCGGCACTTTCTGGCTCTTTCGCGTTTCTCGTCGTAATCTCAAGCCATGCCTTTTTTCGCGCAGTTACTCACCGTGCTGGTTTTTGCTTGCCTGAGCTTTGCCGCTCGGGGCGAGAAGCTGCGTATTGTCACCGAGCCGTGGGCGCCTTACGTCTACGAAGAGGATGGCAAGAACCTCGGGCTGGATTACGAAACCACCGCCATCGTGTTCAAGCGTCTGGGAATCGAAGTCGAGTGGCAGTTCCTGCCGTGGAAGCGCTGCCTGTCGATGCTCGAGACCGGCCAGGCCGACGGCGCACTGGACATCTTTCACAGCGACGAGCGCGATGCCACCCTGCTCTACCCCATCGAACCGCTGTCGGACGTCGAGTTCGTGATGTTCTACGCCAACGACCGTCCCCATCCGTTCCGCCAGCTCGAAGACCTCAAAGGCCTGACCATCGGCACTTCGCCGGGCTATCTGTACAGCCCGGATTTCAGTCAGTCGACACTGTTCACCCGTGAACCGGCACCGACCCACGAAGCCAACTTCGGCAAACTGCTGCGCGGACGCATCGACTTGCTGATCACCGATCGCCGCGTGGGTCAGCATTTGCTCGATCAACTGAATATTCGCGATCAAATCACCGAAAACCCCACGGTCATCAGCCGTCAGAGCCAATATCTGGCGGTTCGACGCAATGCCGGGATGGACTTGCTGGTGGCGCGTTTCGGTGCCGAACTCAAGCGTTTCAAGCGCGAACCGGCCTACGCCGAGCTCAGCGCACGCTATGGCGCAGCACCGGTCGATGCCGTGCCGCTGGGCAATGCTTCGGCCAGCCGCAAAACCGTTGAGCAGCAGGAAAGCAGCGCGCAGTGATTGCTCTGTTATACTCCGGCGTTCCCGCCAGGCTCACGCCCGGACGCCCGGAACCGTAACAGGCCTCTCGACCCGCTACAGCGCAGCTTTGCAGCCCGCGCGAGCGCTCCAGACGTGCCTTCGGAACCGCAGCAGGACCGGACGGGATTGCGTCCTCTTAAACGCCATTCGCGCCAGGCAAGACTCCCATTGGGCCAAGCCCTAACTAAAACAGGATTACTCATGTCCTTTGCTTCCCTCGGTCTCTCCGAGGCTTTAGTCCGCGCCATCGAAGATGCGGGCTATACCGAGCCTACTCCGGTGCAACAGCGGGCCATTCCCGCCGTGTTGCAAGGTCGCGACCTGATGGTTGCGGCACAGACAGGTACCGGTAAAACCGGCGGTTTCGCCCTTCCGATCCTGGAGCGGTTGTTCCCCAACGGTCACCCGGACAAATCCCAGCGTCATGGCCCGCGCCAACCGCGCGTTCTGGTCCTGACCCCGACCCGCGAACTCGCGGCCCAGGTACACGAGAGCTTCAAGATCTACGCCCGTGACCTGAAATTCGTCAGCGCCTGCATCTTCGGCGGCGTCGGCATGAATCCGCAGGTCCAGGCCATGTCCCGTGGCGTTGACGTGCTCGTCGCGTGCCCGGGTCGTCTGCTCGACCTCGCCGGCCAGGGCAGCGTCGATCTGTCCCACGTGGAAATCCTCGTCCTCGACGAAGCCGACCGCATGCTCGATATGGGCTTCGTCCACGACGTGAAGAAAGTCCTCGCGCGTCTGCCGGCCAAGCGTCAGAACCTGCTGTTCTCGGCAACGTTCTCCAAAGACATCACCGATCTTGCCGGCAAGCTGCTGCACAACCCGGAACGCATCGAAGTCACGCCGCCGAACACCACGGTCGAGCGCATCGAGCAACGCGTGTTCCGTCTGCCGGCCAGCCACAAGCGTGCCCTGCTGGCGCACCTGATCACCGCCGGCGCCTGGGAACAGGTACTGGTGTTCACCCGCACCAAGCACGGCGCCAACCGTCTGGCCGAGTACCTGGACAAACACGGCCTGCCGGCTGTGGCGATCCACGGCAACAAGAGCCAGAACGCCCGCACCAAAGCCCTGGCCGATTTCAAGGCCGGTGAAGTGCGCATCCTGGTCGCGACCGACATCGCCGCGCGCGGTCTGGACATCGACCAGTTGCCACACGTGGTCAACTTCGAGCTGCCAAACGTCGATGAAGACTACGTGCACCGTATCGGCCGTACTGGCCGCGCCGGTCGTTCGGGCGAGGCGATCTCGCTGGTGGCCCCGGACGAAGAAAAACTGCTGAAAAGCATCGAACGCATGACCAAGCAGAAAATCGCCGACGGCGACCTGATGGGCTTCGATGCCAGCACCATCGAGGCCGAGAAGCCGGAAGCCCGTGAGCGTCCGGACATGCGCAACCCGCGCAACTCCCGTGGCCCGCGTGGCGACGGTCCGAATGGCGGCGGTGGTGGCGGCGGTCGCAAGGACAAAGGCAAAGACAAGGGCAAGGAAAAACCCGCCGGCGAACGCGGCGAGCGCCCTGCCCGTCAGCAGAAACCACGTGAAGGCACCCCGGCCCGCGAACAGCGTCCGAGCCAGCCACCACGCGCTGCGGCTGATCGTGCACCGGACGAGTTCCTCGACGACGATATCGATAACTTCGGTAACCGCGTTGATTACGTGCCAAAAGCTGCTCCTGCCGGTGGCCGTGGTCGCCGTCCAGGCGCGCCAGCTCAGGGCGCAGGTGCAGGCGCTCCACGCGGCGGTCAGTCGCAAGGTCGCCAGAACGGCCCGCGTAACAGCAACGGTTCGAGCACCGGCACCCCACCGGGCAAACGCAACGGCCCGCGCAACGGTGCTCCGCGTGATGGCCAGGGCCGTCGTGACGAGTCCTCGCGCAACCGCCACCCGGCTCGCGACGATCAGCAACGCGCCGAACCGGCCGTGCAGAACCCGCGCAGCACCGGGCCGAAGATCATGCACAAGGAGTCCAAGGCAGACCGCTTCCCGACGCCTGAGCAGCTCGATCAACTGCCGACCCGTCCGCGCGGTGAAAAACCAGCCTTGCTGACCCGCAATCGCTGAGTTATCGCGGCAATGAAAAATGCCCCGGTTCGAAAGAGCCGGGGCATTTTTTTATGCCGTCACGAATATCCCTGAATCACTGCATATCCCCTGTGGGAGCGAGCCTGCTCGCGAAGGCGGCGGGTCAGTCAGCAATGATGTTGACTGAATGACCGCTTTCGCGAGCAAGCCCGCTCCCACAATGGATCTGTAGTGTGCCGCAATAAAAAACGCCCCCGGCCTTACGACCGGGGGCGTTTTTGTATGGCGGCGAAAATTACTTCGCTTTCACACCTTCGAACGAGATGTACAGGTCGACCTTGTCGGACTGTGGACCCAGATCCATCATCTTGCCGAAATCAGAGCGCTTGATGCTGGTGGTGCCTTCAAAGCCGGCACGGTAGCCGCCCCATGGATCCTTGCCTTCGCCCAGGAACACAGCCTTGACCACGATTGGCTTGGTCACGCCGTGCAGGGTCAGGTCGCCGGTCACGTCGGCAGTGTCTTTGCCATCGGCGTTCTTGCCGGTGGATTTGACGCTGGTGGAGACGAACTTGGCGTCAGCGTATTTGCCCACGTCCAGGAAGTCTTTGCTGGAGATGTGCTTGTCGCGCTCGGCGTGGTTGGTGAACACGCTGGCGGTTTTCACGTTGAATTCGATTTTGCTGTCTTCAGGCTTGGCGGCGTCAAAGCTGAACTTGCCGTCGATGTCCTTGAAGGTACCGGTGATGTAGCTGTAGCCCAGGTGGCTGATCTTGAAGTCGACGAAAGCGTGCTGGCCTTCCTTGTCGACGGTGTAATCAGCAGCCATCACGTTCGCGGACAGTACGGCCGAACCGATTGCCAGAGCGGCCAGAGTCTTTTTCAACATGCTTTCTTTTCCTTTGAGTCGAGGTTGAATTTCAGGCTTTGCGACCGAGCATTCGAGTGAGGGTCGCATCACGATCGATAAAGTGGTGCTTCAATGCTGCCAACGCATGGAGACCGGAAAAAATTACCAGCGCCCATGCCAGCCAGAGATGAATCACCCCAGCGGTGTCTGCCTGATCCGGTAGCCCGGAAACCAGTGCAGGAACTTCAAACAGGCCAAACACCGGGATCCCGACACCGTCTGCGGTGGAAATCAGGTAACCGGCAAGCATCACAGCGAACAGCCCGACGTACAGAAACCCGTGGCCGAATTTGGCGCCGATGCGGGTCATGCGGCTGTAGCTTTGCAGCGTCGGTGGCGGTGGGCTGATAAAGCGCCACAACACCCGCAACACCATCACACCCAGCAGCACCAGACCGATGCTCTTGTGCAGATCCGGCGCGTCTTTGCGCCAGCTGCTGTAGTAATCCAGCCCCACCATCCACAGACCCAGCGCGAACAGCCCGAAGACCGCCAGCGCCACGCCCCAGTGCATGAAGATGCTGACCCAACCATAGCGTGAAGCAGAGTTACGTAGCTGCATTGCCCAAATCCTGTGAGAACTGCGAACCAAGACTAGCGAGTTATCTATCGAATTAAAGCGGAAAATTTTGCTTTGAAATATCGAGAAATACGATCAAGAGTCTGTAAGTGGCTTGTTAAGGAAAGATTAAAGGCAAAAGTGTCGCGGGATGTCAGGTGGAAGATCCTGATGATGTGCTGTTTGAACAGGCCTCATCGCGGGCAAGCCCGCTCCCACAGTGGACAATAGCGCACACAAACTCTGCGCTCACCGCAAAACCTGTGGGAGCGGGCTTGCCCGCGATGAGGTTCTCACAGGCAATAAAAAAGCGCGGCCTGAGCCGCGCTTTTCATTCACCGCAAAGCCTTACTGCGCTTTGCTGTCCGTGCCCGCCGCCGGAGCCGGGGTTGCAGCAGGCTTCGCCGCTGACTTCTTCGCCGGCTCAGCCTTTTTCGCCGCAGGCTTGGCCGGGGCCTTTTTCGCCTCGGTTTTCGCTGCTGGCTTCTTCGCCGCAGGCTTGGCTGGCGCTTTCTTCGCCGGCTCGGCTTTCACCGGAGCGGCGGGTTTCGGCGCTTCTACCGGAGCTGGCGCAGGGGCTGGAGCCGGTGCAGGCGCTGGAGTCACTGGCGCTGGAGCCGGTTCAGGCGCCTTCACAGGTTCTGGCTTCTTCTCGTCATCCGAACCGCCAAACAGGTTGCTGAAGAAGTTGCCCTTCTTCGCCGCCACGGCACCCGCCGCGCCTGCCGCTGCTGCGGCCGGAACCACTTTGACCGGTTCAAACGACTTGCCGGCAGCCAGGTCTTCAACCTGACTGGCCGCACGCTGACCGGTGCGCAGCGCGCCCTCCAGAGTGCCCGGATACAGAGTGTCGGTGTGCTCGCCGGCAAACGCTACGCGTTGCAGTGGGCGCTCCCACATGCGCCAGAACTTGCTGATCTGGCCCGGGCCGTAAGCCAGGTAGGCGCCGCCCATCGACGGGTCAGTGCTGTAGCGACGGATTTCATAACCGGTGAACGAGCCACGGGCCTGTGGATAAAACGCGTGCAGACGGATCAGCACCTGATCGACCATCTGCTTGTCGCCGAACGCTTGCATCACGCGGGCATTGTCGCCGGACAGGTTGATCACCACGTTGGCGCCACCCTTCAGCGCCGGTTCGATCCAGAGCATGCCCAGACCTGCGTTGCTGTAGATCTCGCCGGACATGCGCGCCTTGCTTTCCCACACAGGCGTCTTGAACTTGAGCATGATCTGGTCGCGCCAGCCGTAGTTGGTACCCTTGATCGCGGCCAGGTGCTGAGCGTCCAGCGCCGGGGTCAGCGCAATCTTGTTCAGTGCACGCAGCGGCACGGCCAGCACCACGTAGTCAGCCTGATAGCCAACACTGCCGACCTTGACGGTCACGCCGTCCTTGTCCTGAGTGATCGCGGAAACCGGCGAGTTGGTCTTGATGGTCTTTATCTGTTTGACGAAGGCCTGGGCCAGTACCTGGCTGCCGCCGACCAGACGCGAGGCGCGCAGGTCGCGATCAGAAACGCCGCGATACACGCGGTTCTGCTGGGCGAAATACAGCAGCGACAGACGCGAAGGCTCGTCGTAGTGGGTGCGGATGTCCTGGTTGATCAACTGACGCGCGGTGGCCGGCAGGTTCTGCTTGTCGAGCCAGCTCGACACGTTGATCTGGTCCAGCGCATGCAGGGTGTTGGTCGCGGCCGGGTTCTGCGGGTCGTCGATCGAGCGCGCCAGATCGTCGAGGGTTTTCTGGTAGCGCTTCAAGGCGTCGGCGGTGGCCGGCTGCTTGGTCGCCAGATCGGCCGCGGAGAAGTACTCACCGTCGATCAGATAACCCGGTGTACGCACAAATTCAGGGGCTGGCGTGGTGCCCAGCTTGAAGGTCGAGACGTACTTGTTCAGCACCGGCTGGGTCTTGTCGTTGCCGATCCACTCGCTGGTGGCCATGCCCGAGCGACCGCCGAGGCTCGGCTTGGCTTCGAGCAGCGTGACCTGCCAGCCCTTGTTTTGCAGCTCGTAAGCTGCGGTCAGGCCCGACAGGCCGCCGCCGATCACGATTGCGGTTTTATCCTTGGCCAGCGCCGTAACGCTGAACAGCCCCAACATCACCAGCGCACAGGCGCGCAGCCAACCGACAGACATTCAGCGAACTCCGGAAATACACGTAGGAAAAAAGCAGTTTTGCGGGTTAGACGACCCAAAGAACCGCGAAGAATACGTCAGCCATCAAAACGCCGCCAGCGACGTCTATCGGCCCATACAAAGTAGCTCAATCGACGCAATGGGTTGTCCCGGCGCGATGCATTGCATAGGCTTGCGCGATTGTTTGCCCGCGCCTGACGCGAGCCGCCTCGAGGAGACTGTAAATGGGCCTGAATAACCAGTGGATGCAACGCGACCTCGCGGTGCTGTGGCATCCCTGCACCCAGATGAAAGACCACGAACAGCTGCCGCTGATCCCGATCAAGCGCGGTGAAGGCGTCTGGCTCGAAGACTTCGAAGGCAAGCGCTACCTCGATGCCGTCAGCTCCTGGTGGGTCAACGTGTTCGGCCACGCCAACCCGCGCATCAACCAGCGCATCAAGGATCAGGTCGATCAGCTGGAGCACGTGATTCTGGCCGGTTTCAGCCATCAACCGGTGATCGAACTGTCCGAGCGTCTGGTGAAGATGACCCCGGAAGGCCTGAATCGGGTGTTCTACGCCGATAACGGTTCGTCCTGCATCGAAGTCGCGCTGAAAATGAGCTTTCACTACTGGCTCAACCGCGGCCAGCCAAACAAAAAGCGCTTCGTCACCCTGACCAACAGCTACCACGGCGAAACCATGGCAGCGATGGCGGTCGGCGACGTGCCGCTGTTCACCGAAACCTACAAAGCGCTGCTGATGGACACCATCAAGGTGCCAAGCCCGGATTGCTACCTGCGCCCCGAAGGCATGAGCTGGGAGGAACATTCGCGCAACCTGTTCGCCGCCATGGAACAAACCTTGGCAGAACATCATGACAGCGTTGCGGCAGTCATCGTCGAGCCGTTGATTCAGGGCGCCGGCGGCATGCGCATGTATCACCCGGTGTACCTCAAGCTGCTGCGCGAGGCCTGCGACCGCTACGGCGTGCACCTGATCCACGACGAAATCGCCGTCGGTTTCGGCCGCACCGGGACAATGTTTGCGTGTGAGCAGGCCGGCATCCGCCCGGACTTCCTCTGCCTGTCCAAGGCCCTGACCGGCGGCTATCTGCCGCTGGCAGCGTGCTTGACCACCGACGAGGTCTACAGCGCGTTCTACGACGACTACCCGACCCTGCGCGCCTTCCTGCATTCGCACAGCTACACCGGCAACCCGCTGGCCTGTGCGGCGGCGCTGGCGACCCTGGATATCTTCGAGCAGGACAACGTCATCGAGAACAACCAGGCACTGGCCCGGCGCATGGCCTCGGCCACTGCGCATCTGGTCGATCACCCGAATGTCTCGGAAGTGCGGCAGACCGGCATGGTGCTGGCGATCGAAATGGTCAAGGATAAAGCCACCAAAGAGGCCTACCCTTGGCAGGAGCGACGAGGCCTGAAGGTGTTCCAGCATGCGCTGGAGCGTGGCGCGCTGCTGCGTCCGCTGGGCAGCGTGGTGTATTTCCTGCCGCCGTACGTGATTACCCCGGAGCAGATCGACTTCCTCGCCGAAGTCGCCAGCGAAGGCATCGACATCGCCACCCGGGACAGCGTCAGCGTCGCGGTGCCGAAGGATTTCCACCCTGGGTTCCGTGATCCAGGCTGATCTATTTCACTTAAGCTTCAGCGGTGACCGGACTACCGTCATCGCTGGCAAGCCAGCTCCCACAGGTCCTGTGCAAAACCCTGTGGGAGCTGGCTTGCCAGCGATGGGGCCGCCAGACTTTTACAAATTTTACAGAGACCCCGCATGAGACTGTCCCGCTTCTTTATCGACGCCCCCCTGAGCACCGGCGAACACGAACTGCCGGAAGCCCAGGCGCATTACATCAGCCGCGTGCTGCGCATGGCCGAAGGCGATGCGGTGCAGTTGTTCGACGGCTCCGGCCATGAGTTTCGCGGCTCGCTGGTGGAGGTCGGCAAGAAACGCGTCGTCGTGCAGATCGACGAGCAGTTAGCCGGGCAGATTGAATCGCCGCTGCAGATCCACCTCGGCCAGGGCCTGTCCCGGGGCGAACGCATGGACTGGGCGATCCAGAAAGCCACGGAGCTGGGCGTGACGGAAATCACTCCGATCTTCAGCGACCGCTGCGAAGTGCGCCTGAAGGACGAACGCGCCGACAAACGCCTGCTGCACTGGCGTCAGGTGGCGATCAGCGCCTGTGAGCAGTGCGGGCGTTCGCGGGTGCCGGTGATTCATCCGCCGGTGCTGCTGGCCGATTGGCTGAAGCAAACCCAGGCCGAGTTGAAACTGGTGCTGCACCCAGTGGCCGAGCCGCTGGTGAGCCATGCCAAACCGGCGACCCTGGCGTTCCTGATCGGCCCCGAAGGCGGCTTGTCCGACGCCGAAGTCGAGCAAGCCAAGGGCAACGGTTTCCACGCCGCCCGCCTCGGCCCACGTGTGCTGCGTACCGAGACTGCGCCAGTGGTTGCACTGGCGGTGGCTCAGCAGCTTTGGGGTGACTTCTAGGGCCTCTTCGCGAGCAAGCCCGCTCCCACATTGGATTTCCAGTGAGCACAAATTTTGTGTACACCCGAGAACTACTGTGGGAGCGGGCTTGCTCGCGAAAAGCTTCCCCTCGGTCTGACTGTCACTCCACCGGATCACTGACTGGCCTGGCAATGATCGCCTTCAGCTCGCTGGTCATCGGAAACTCCAGGTTCAACCCCTTTGGCGGGATCGGCTGTTCGAACCACTTACGGTAGATCCCGTTGACCTCCCCCGAGCTGTACAGATCGGCCAGCGCGCCATTCACCAGCGCGAGGAATTGCGGATCATCCTTGCGCACCATGCAGCTGTAGATTTCCCGCGATTGTTCCTCCCCCACCACGACCCAGTTGTGCGGGTCCCGCGCCTTGGCCCGCTCGCCGTAGAGCAATGCGTCGTCCATGTAGAAGGCCGCTGCCCGTCCCGACTGCAGCATCTGGAACGCCTCGCCGTGATCCTTGGCGCTGATCACGAACATGTTCAGTTTGTGGTCGAGGTTGTAGCTCTTCAGATAGCGCTCGTTGGTGGTGCCGGCGGTGGTCACCACATTTTTGCCGCGCAGGTCATCGAAGCTGTGAATACCGCTGTCCTTTGCGGTCAGCAACTGCCCTTTTACGTAGATGAAACCGTAGGAGAACGCGACCTGTTTCTGCCGCTCGGCCGTCACCCCGGTGGAGCCGCACTCAAGATCAACCGTGCCGTTCTGCACCAGCGGAATCCGCGTCTGCGACGTCACCAGGTTGTACTTCACCTTCAGCTCCGGCAACGCCAGTTGCTGCTTGATCCGCTCGACAATCTTGCCCGCCAGCTCCACCGAATACCCCATCGGCTGCCCGGTGTGATCGCCCACATACGAGAACGGCACCGACGCATCGCGATAGCCCAGGGTGATGCTGTTGGCGCTGGCGATCTTGCCAAGCGCGCCGGTCAGCGGCACTTCATTGGCCTGCGCCTGGGCGCCGATGAACAGCGCCAGTGTGCAGCCGAGCAACGTGATTTTTTGCATTGTTATTCTCCGTTGTGGTTGGGGTGTTTTAGCAGAAACCGTCACGCCGCACGGGGATTGAAGCCGTGCAGATCAATGGATGTACGCCGCTGTCCGATCAGTTCGCTGAGCAACTGCCCGCTGCCGCAGGCCAGGGTGAAACCGAGCGCGCCGTGGCCGAGGTTGAGCCACAGATTGCGATACGCCGTGGCGCCCAGCAGCGGTACGCCGGTTGGGGTGGCCGGGCGCATGCCCGCCCACTCCACAGCCGCGTCGTAATTGCCGGCATCGGGAAAGGTGTCGCGGGCCTGGCGCTTGATCAGTGCCAGCCGCTCGGGATCTACCGCCGGGTCGAAACCGACGATGTCCACCATCGCCGCCACCCGTAACTGTTCGCCGATGCGCGCGTAGACGATCTTGCGGTCGTAGTCGGTGATGCTCACGTCCGGCGCCCGATGCCCGTTGCCGATCGGCACGGTCAGGCTGTAACCCTTCAGCGGATACAGCGGCACGTGCAGGCCGGGCAGCGCCAGCAAAGAGCTTCGATGCCCGGCGGCGATTACCAGTTGGTCGACCGGCAGGGTTTCGTCGCCAAGCTCAATGGCGGTGACGGCGCCGTGGCTGTGACGAATGCCGGTGACTGCCTGACCGAGACGAAACTCGCAGCGGCCCGACGCCTTCAATCGCACCGCCAACTGCTGGCAAAAGGCGTGACAGTCGCCGACTTCTTCATCCGGCGTGTAGATCGCGCCCACAAACGGCGCCTTGGCCAAGGCCGGTTCCAGTTGCGCACATTCGGTGGCGGACAACACCTGTTGTTGCTGCGGATCGGCCAGGCCCTTGCGCGCATGGTCGAAGCTGACGGCATTGCGGAAGGTCACCAGTTTGCCGTTGCGCCGCCAGTTGAAACCGGTGAGTCCGTCATCCTCGCGCCAGCGTTTCAGCGTGCTCTGGCTGAACAGCGCCAGACGCAACAGATGCGCCGCGTTTTCCCGGTTGACCGAGGTGCGGCAGGCGGCGAGAAACGACGCCATCCAGCGCCATTGCGCCGGGTCCAGACGCGGGCGCAGCTTGAGGGGTGAGTCGCCGCGCAGCATCCAGCCGATCGCCTGCAACGGCACGCCGGCATCGGCCAGCGGCGCCACATAGCGGTAGGACAACTGGCCGCCGTTGGCGAAGCTGGTTTCGCTGCCCAAGGACTGCCGCGCCTCGACCACTGTCACTTCGAAGCCGTCGCGCACCAGCGCATAGGCCGTTGCCAACCCGATCACGCCGCCGCCGATGATGCACACACGCTGAGCCATGTCCGTCCCTATTTCTATTTGAAGACGAGGCTGAGGTTAGGGTGAGGTGACAGGCGCCGAACAATGAATAAAGATGCCAGACCTATAAACAAAGGTTATGGACTCGCCATGCGCCTTCGCCACATCGAGATTTTCCAGGCCATCCGCCAGACCGGCTCGGTCAGCGCCGCTGCGCAATTGCTGCACGTCTCGCAACCCGCGGTGACCAAAGTGCTGCAGCACGCCGAGCAGCAGTTGGGCTTTCCGTTGTTTCTGCGGGTGCGCGGTAAATTGCAGGCGACCCCGGAAGCGCTGGAGCTGGAGCGCGAAGTCGACAAGGTCACGGAAAGTCTGCAGGGCGTGCGGCGCCTGGCACAGAGCCTGCGCCGCGAACCCGGCCACAGCCTGCGGATCGGCGCGACTCCTGCGCTGGCCCTGTCGTTGCTGCCACCGGCGATCCGGCAATGGACGGCGCAGTTCCCGGACATCGCCTGCGAACTGTCCAGTGCCCACAGCCGCGAGTTGATGCAGAACCTGCTGATGCGCGAAGTGGACGTGGCCCTGACGTTGCAGTTGCCGGATCATCCAGGGTTGAAGGCGCAGGCATTGGCATCGGGCGTGTTGGTGGCGCTGGCGCCGAAAGGTTACTGGCCGGAGAAAGACGCCGGTCAGCCGTTGCCGCTGATGGCGTTGGCGGGAGCGCCGCTGATCGGGCTGTCCAGCGCCGACCCACTGGCTGCCCGACTCGACAGCTACCTGGAAGCGGTCGAGCCATCGCCTCGCGTGCGGATCGCCGTGCAGACGTATTCGCTGGCGCGGGCGATGGTGGAGTCCGGGGCTGGCGTGGCGGTAATCGACCCTTTCACGGCACTCGGTGCTTCGCCGACCAGCACCGTAATCCGCCCGTTGGCGCCGCCCTTGCCGATCACGTTGTACGCAGTGACCCGCGCCACCGAACCGCCACCGCATACCCTCGGCGACTTGTTGCAGATATTCAGCAGACGCGCGCAGATACAACTGCAAACCCTGGTCCCTGTGGGAGCTGGCTTGCCAGCGATTGCGGTGGCCCCATCAACACATGAGTGACTGACAGTCCGTCATCGCGGGCAAGCCCGCTCCCACAGGATTTGTGATGTTCTAAAGGACGTAAAACAGAATCGCCACAAAGTGCAGCAGGCTCCCGGCGATCACAAACAAATGCCAGATCCCGTGCGCATGCCGTAACCGGTGATCCAGGGCAAAAAAGATAATGCCCACGGTGTACAACACCCCGCCCGACGCCAGCCAGGCAAAGCCTGTCGTGCCCAACGCCGCAATCAACGGCTTGACCGCCACCAGCACGATCCAGCCCATCACCGCATAGATCACGATCGACAGGATCCGCGCTTCCGAGCGTGGTTTGATCTCCTGCAGGATGCCGATCAGCGCCAGCCCCCAGACAATCCCGAACAACGTCCAGCCCCACGGCCCGCGCAGCGTCACCAGGCAGAACGGCGTGTAGCTGCCGGCGATCAGCAGGTAGATCGAAAAGTGATCGACCTTCTTCATGATCGCTTTCTTGCGCCCGCGCACGCTGTGGTACACGGTCGAGGCGCTGTAGAGCACCAGCAAGGTAAAGGCGTAGATCGCCACGCTGACAATTTTCCACGGACTGCCGTCGAGGCTGGCAATCACCAGCATCCACACGCCACCGATAAACGCTGCCACTGCCCCGACCAAGTGCGTCCAGGCGTTGAGTTTTTCCCCGTGATACATGTGTCGCTCACCTCGTTATTCGTTACCGCAGCGCGCAAGGCTCGGGCCTTGAGCGTAAAAGCGCAATGTTTCTGTTCAACGCGGACCTGCGCACGCCACGGTAATTGGGCACAATCGGTCGATACCAAAAAGAGTCCGCGCCATGCTGATCGACGAAGAATTGACCCTGAAAAAACTCGAGGTGTTCCTCGCCTTCATGCGCACCGGCAACCTGGCGCGCGCCGCTGTCGAGTTGCAGACCAGCAATGTCAGCGTGCACCGGGCGATCCATTCGCTGGAAAGCGCCCTGCGCTGCCCGCTGTTCAAGCACGAAGGGCGCAACCTGACGCCGCTGGAAAGCGCCTACGTGCTCGAAGAACGCGCACAGAAGCTGATTCAGGACGTGGTCGAAAGCGTGCGCCTGACCCGCGAGGCCGCCGGGTTCTCCGCTGAACGCTTCAAACTCGGCTCGCTGTATTCGCTGACGGTGAAAACCGTACCGCAACTGATCATGGGCCTGAAGATCCGCCGCAGCGAACTCAACATCGACCTGATCCTCGGCTCGAACATCGACTTGCTCTACAAGCTGAAGAACATGGAAGTCGACGCGATTCTGGTGTCGCTGGACGACACGGTCAGCGACCCGGACTGCGAGCAGATCCCGCTGTTCTCCGACGACATTTTCCTCGCCACGCCGGCAGATTCAAGATTCGCTCAACGCAGTGAAGTCGATCTGGCAGAGGTGCGCGATGAAACCTTCATCACCCTGACCCAAGGCTTCGCTACGCATCAGGACGGTATCCGGGTGTTCAAACAGGCGGGGTTCGAGCCGAAGGTGGCGATGCAGGTCAACGACATCTTCACCCTGCTGAGCATGGTCAGCTCGGGGGTGGGTTATGCGTTGCTGCCGGGAAGGATTGCGGCGGTGTACGAGAACCGGGTGAAGCTGATTCCGTTGCAGGAGAAGTATCGGTTGCAGCAGCACATTGGTGTGGTGTTCTTGAAGGCCAAGGAGCGTGATCCGAATCTGCTGGCGTTGCTGGCGGAGTGTCGGATGTATGCCAATCGCCAGGCTTGAGGCCGAGTCGCGCCCTTCGCGAGCAGGCTCGCTCCCACATTGGAATGCATTTCCCTGTGGGCGCGAGCCTGCTCGCGAAAGCGTCAGCCCAGACAACTGAAATTCCGTATCTAGCCAACAATCCCGCGAACAATGAAGAACAACAGAGAAGGCCCGAGCAAACAGCCAAGCCCGGTGTGAAACGTCGCCGTCAACGCCCCATAAGGCACCAACCGCCGATCCGTCGCCGCCAACCCCGCCGTCACCCCGCTCACCGTTCCGGCCAAACCACCGAACACCATCGCCGAACGCGGGTTATCCAGGCCCATCCAGCGCGCCGCGACCGGCGTGCCGACCATCACCAGAATCGCCTTGATCAACCCGGTGGCAATCGACAGCGCCATCACATCCGACGTCGCGCCAATCGCCGCACCGGTCACCGGGCCGACGATGTAGGTCACCGCGCCCGCGCCGATGGTGGTCATGCTCACCGCATCGCGATAACCGAAGGCCCAGGCCATGCTCGCGCCAACAATGAACGGCAGGATCGTACCAAGCAACAGCGCAATCACGCCGATCAACCCGGCCTTCTTCGCCTCGGTCGCCTGCACTTCGAACGCCGTGGCGACGATCGCGAAATCACGCAGCATCGCCCCGCCCATCAGGCCGATGCCGGAGAACAGCGTCAGATCCGCCAGGCCTTTCTGGCCGCCAGTCAGGGTGCCGCCGACCCAGGCCAGTACCAGACCGATGACGATGGCAATCGCCGAGCCGTGAATGCGCCCGAACGTCAAGCGCTTGGAGAGCACCACCGACACCCACATGATCACGCCGACGAAAGCGAATGCGGTGATCAGGCCGTTGTGTTCCAGACCGTTTTCAATGAGTGCCCACATGTCAGCGACCTCCTACCGGGGTGCCGACCGGGGTGACTTCCACCGGTTCGTCAGGCAATGGTTCACCCTTATGGGTGCGGCTGATCAAGGCAATGGTGCAGCCACAGACCAGCACCGAACCGATGGCCGCCAGCACCGCCACCGGGCCGCCGTGCAGGGCGGTGACGACGTTCTGTTGCGCGGCCATCGCCACCACCACCGGAATGTACATCGCGCCCCAGAAGCCGACGCCCATCTCACAATCCTTGGTCATGCCGCCGCGTTTCTGCATCCACAACCGCGCGCAGATCAACAGGATCATGGCGATGCCGACCCCGCCGACGTTGGATTTGACACCCAGCAACACGCCAAGCATGTCACCCATGATCACCCCTGCCAGCGTACAGATCGCCAACAGCGCCACACCGTAAATAATCATTGTTGTAGTCCTCAAAGTGCATCGTCGAATGTTGTTTTTGTTGTTCGAAGCCTGAGTCGCGGCGATTTATGGTCGGCGGCCACCCTCCTCTCGCAACAGCGCCTGCAAGGTGTCCAGACGCGCACTGTCAAAGGCAGTGACCGTGCCCGATTCGAACACCCGGCGCGCCAGCCCGGTCAGCACCGCACCGGGCGGCAGTTCGATTTGTAAACGTACTCCGCGCTCGTAAGCGCTTTGCACGGTGCCGCGCCAGTCCACCACGCGACACATGTTGAAAGCGAGGTCATCACGCAACGCATCAGGCTTGATCAGCGGACGCGCGCGGCTGCCACTCAGATAAGCGATTTTCGGGATTTGCAGTTCCACTTTGGCGAAGGCCTCGGCGAGGATTCGCGCAGGCTGATCCAGCAACGGACAGTGCGACGGCACGCTCACCGCCAGGCGTTTCGCCAGACCGGCGCCACGACTGCGCGCCAGTTCCGCCACCGCTTGCATGGCCTTGTCGCTGCCGGCAATCACCACCTGGTTATCGGCATTGATGTTGGCCAGATACACCGGCGACTCCGCGCTGTGCACCTGCGCCAGCAGCGTTTCGACGGTGGATAATTGCAGACCGATGATCGCGGTCATGCCATAGCCCTGTGGATAAGCCTGCTGCATCAACTCGCCACGCAGACTGACCAGATTTAACGCATCGCTGAAGCTCAGCGCCCCGGCGACCACCGCTGCCGGGTACGCACCGATGGACAGACCGGCGACGTAATCTGCCGTGAGTCCGTCCTGCAGCAACTGCCGCGAAGCAGCGACCCCGGCGATCAACAGGCACAGCTGAACCGCCCGGGTGCTGCGCAACGCATCGGCCGAATCGAGCAGCGAGACATCCTCACCGAGCACGTCGCTGGCCTCGATCAAGGTTGCCCGAGGCAAACGCTGGAGCATGCCCGGTTGCTGCGCGCCCTGGCCGGGGAACACCAACAGACTGCTCACGCTGCCTGCTCCTGCGGGTTCCACGGGTCAGCCACCAGACAGGCTTGATGGGCGTTTTTCAGCAGCACCCGTGCAGACCCGCCGGCCCATTCGCACAACGCGACTGCACCGAACGGCGTCTGCAATTGCATGTCGACCCGGCACACGGCTTGATCAAAGAGCTCGACCAGTTTGCGTGCCTGATTACGGGTAATCAGCTGCGGTGTACGCAGAATCAGATCGAGATCGCTGGCCGCGTGCATCGCCCTAAAACCACTGGCCAATTCAAACCCGACACTGCCGCTGATGCCCCAGACCCAACCGCAATCATCGAGCATTGGCCGCAGTTGTTTGAGTGCCTGCATCACCGGTAAATCGCGCTCGCACTCAACATGACACAGCGCCTCAGGACTAACGCGACAGGCAATCGAATCGACCGGCATGAACGCCGCCAGCCGCTGCTCACGCAACACACCGCGCACGCCCACCGCGACCAAACCTTCAGCGCTCACCGCCCGCCGCACCACCACCGGTTGCCCGGCAGCCAGCGACTCGTTTGCCCACTGCGGCGCACCCGCCGGCAGCTGCGCCGGGGTCATGCCCCACAGCAGGTCGTGGGCCAGTGGCAGGTTCACCACTGCGCCCTCAGCAGTTCACGCACGCGGCTGGAGGCTTGGCGATTTTTTGCGCCGAGACGATTGCTCAAGTCAGTGCTGGAGATATCGTCGATGGCCTGCTTCAGGCACTCGGTCACCCGCGCCAGATCCTCCGCCGTCGGCTGCTCGATCTGCTGCACCGAGAGGGTTTCCCAGAGCAATCCGAGGCTGGCGTAGCTGTCGATGTCATAGGCCATCGGCGGCACGCTGGCGGCCAGTGCTTCCAGTTCCTCGACACTGCGCAGCGTCACTCGCGCCGCCGAGGCCTTGCCCATCGCATGCACCATCACCCCGGGATCACGCAGGGCAATCAAGCGGTTGGCCTGATAACCGTGAGCGAGAAACGCCCCGGACATGGCCTTGCCCACCAGCAGCGCAATCACCGGATGCCCGGCCAGACGGGCGCGGGCATAACTGTCCGCCGCACCGGCCAGGGCCTGATGAATGCCGAGGGCTTCTTCGCGACGACCGTAAGCCTGGCTCGGGACATCGACGATGGCGATGATCGGGCGCTTCTGCGCTTTATCGCGATCAGCCGTGATCACGTCATCCACAGCCTTGGCCAGCCCCCAGCCTTCGAGCAATCCGACTTCGCCGTTGCGAGCCCGTGGGAAACGGTTGTCGGGGTCAGCGACCACCGCAATAAACCGCCCAAGTTCGCTGTCGGCGACCTTCAACGATGGCGGCAAACCTTCTATGGCTTTCGCCCCACCGGTCAGGGCGTTGAACCAGTTCAAACCGCGCACGGAATAACCACTCATGAGCGCTCTCCTTGATACAGATCGCGAACCACCGCAGGCTCGATTTGCTTATCGGTGTCCAGGCTCGCCAGACGTTGCAGAAACCAATCGGCGCGCTGACTGCGCGGCCGCGTTGGCAAACCCTGTTGCAGCAACGCACCGACCTGCTGACGAATCTGCGCCACATCATCGGCGACATAACGATCCACCAGCCCACTGGCGAAACGCTGTTCGCCACCGGTCAGGCTCCAGATGAACGGCCGGTCGCGGGAGTCGTACTCTTCGATCCCGGCTTCCTGCTCGATCACCTGCGGGCCGTTGAGGCCGAGGCGCGCTTCCCGGGTCACCAGCAAATAGCTGCACAACGCAGCGGCAATCGACATGCCGCCGAAACAACCCACGCTGCCCGCCACCACGCCGACCACCGGTTGGTACTGCTGCAAGTCGACAATCGCCGCATGAATATCGGCAATCGCCGCCAGCCCGAGGTTGGCTTCCTGCAAACGCACGCCACCGGTTTCCAGCAGCAACACAGCGCGAGTCGGGATGCCCTTGCGATTGTCTTCTGCGGCCAGTTCCAGCGCGCCGGCAATCTTCGCTCCGCCGACTTCGCCAAGGCTGCCGCCCTGGAACGCGCCTTCGATGGCGGCGATCACCACCGGCAGGCCGTCGAGGCTGCCTTTGGCAATCACCACGCCGTCATCGGCTTGCGGCACCACGCCCTGGCGTTCGAGCCACGGCGACATGACCCGTTGAAACGGGTCGAGCAATTCACGGAAGGTCCCGGCATCGAGCAAGGCTTTCGCCCGATGCCGCGCACCGAGCTCGACGAAGCTGTGCTTGTGCAACAGCGCTGCGCTGTCAGTCATGGCCGATCTCCTCGAAACCTTGTTCCAGACGCAGACGCACCACCCCCGGCGTGGCGCCGAAATCGTGGATATCGATGGCCATCGCCGGTGGGGTGGTGCCGTCGAACATCCGCGCAAACAGATGCTGCCAACGCTGCTGCGCACCGTTGACCGAGGTCTGCACATTGATCGTCAGCTTGCCGGCCAGCCCCGGTTCGATCAGCACTTCCAGATCGCCCGAGCCGACACAACCGACCAGCGCCCGCCCGCGTGGCGGCTGCCCGGCGGGGAATTCAAAGGATAAGGTTTCCATCAAAACGCTCCCTGAAGGATGCCGTCGCGCTCGATTCGATCGAGCAGCAGCGTGGCGGCGAGCAAGTCGGCGGCGCCACCGGGCGAGGCATTCAATGCGATGAGTTGTTGATCCAGTTCGTGCAGGCGCCGACGCCCGCCGAGGCTGGCGCTGCCGCCGGCGTCGAGCACCGCTTGCGCGCCGTGTTGCATGGCGTGCAGGCCTTGTTCACCGGCGCGGTAGAGCACGCAGGTGTCGGCCAGATCGGTCATGATCGCCAGCAGCGCATCGAGCCGGGCGTTCTGTTCGCCGTGGCCGCTGGCGCGGCTGCGTTTGAGTTGCGGCAGGCCGCGTTGCAGCACGGACGGAAAGCCGAGTTGCGCTTCCTCACGGGCACCGCGTGCGCCGTAACGCAGGGCGACTTGCGCGCCGTGGCTCAGCGGTTTAGGTGCGTAGCGGTCATCGACTAATGCCAGACGTGCGGCGCGAACAGAGACGGCGTTGGCACTTGAGGATTTCGGTTCCAGCGCAGCGGCGGTCACCAGTAATCCCAATGCCCAAATTGCCCCGCGATGGGTATTCACCCCGTTGGTGGTCGCGAGCATCGCTTGCTCGCCTTCGCGACCGATGCGGCCAATCGCTTCGCGCAAGGGCAAACCGACTTCGCCTGTCGCACTGGCGGCCTCGGCCATTTCCTTGAACGCCGGCCACAACGACAACGCCGAAGCGTGCATGAGGCCCAAGTGCAGATCGGTGTGCGCGCCATTGCCACGCCGGTCGACCAGCGCCGGCTTCGGCGACAGATCGGCTTCGTCGATCAGCGCATCCACCGCCAGATCGGCCAGGTGTTCGCTGAGGCTCAGGGGTTTCGCTTGCAGGTTGAGTGCGTGCATTACCAGCTCCTGAACTTGGCGGGCGGGTTGTAGAGACCGCCGGACCACTCGACCAGATCGGCCACGCTTTTCGCCGCGAGCAGTTCGCGGGTGGCGTCGGTGCGGCGGATGCCGAGGTCTTCGGGCAAGGCGATCAGGCCTTCGCGGCGCATGCGTTCGGTGTCTTTCGGGTTGTGGCGCAGGCCGATGGCAGTCACGCCGGCCACCGCAGCGATCATCGCCTGACGCTCTTCCAGCGAGCGCGCCTTGTACAGGTAGGCGATGCCCTCTTCGGTGAGCAGGTGGGTAACGTCGTCGCCGTAGATCATGATCGGCGCCAGCGGCATGCCGCTTTTCTTTGCCACATCCACCGCGTCGAGGGTTTCGACGAAGGTCGGTTTGCCGCCCTCCTGGAAGGTCTCGACCATTTGCACCACGAGTTTCTTGCCGCGTTCGAGCATCGGTTGCTGTGAATCGTCGTGGCGCATGTCGAGCCACGCCGGGGTGCCGTGACGCCGACCGCGCGGGTCGTGGCCCATGTTCGGTGCACCGCCGAAACCGGCGAGACGACCACGGGTCACGGTCGAGGAATGCCCGTCGCCATCGACCTGCAACGTCGCGCCGATAAACAGATCCACCGCGTATTGCCCGGCGAGTTGGCAGAACATCCGGTTGGAACGCAGCGAGCCGTCGCGCCCAGTGAAGAACACGTCTGGTCGGGCGGCGATGTAGTTTTCCATGCCCAGCTCGGTGCCGAAGCAATGCACGCTTTCAACCCAACCACTTTCAATCGCCGGGATCAGCGTCGGGTGCGGGTTGAGCGTCCAGTTGCGGCAGATCTTGCCTTTGAGGCCGAGGGATTCGCCGTAGGTGGGCAGGATCAGTTCGATGGCGGCGGTGTTGAAACCGATGCCGTGGTTGAGCGACTGCACGTTGTGTTTTTCATAGATCCCGCGAATCGCCATCATCGCCATCAACACGTGCACCGGTTTGATGTGCCGTGGGTCGCGGGTGAACAGCGGTTCGATGTAGAACGGCTTGTCGGCCACCACCACGAAATCTACCCATGAGGCGGGGATATCGACGCGGGGCAGTTCGCTGACGTCATCTACCAGTTGGTTGACCTGAACGATGACGATGCCGTCGCTGAACGCCGCCGGTTCGATCAGTGCCGGGGTGTCTTCGGTGCTGGGGCCGGTGTAGATGTTGCCGGCGCGGTCGGCCATGAACCCGGCCGAGAGCACGACGTTGGGGATCAAGTCCACCACCAGCCGGGCGTAGAGTTCGATGTAGGTATGAATCGCGCCGATTTCCAGCAGACCGTCTTCGAGCAGCTGGCTGATGCGCAGGCTTTGGGTGCCGGCGAAGGAAAAATCGAGCTTGCGGGCGATGCCGCGCTCGAACAGATCCAGATGCTCGGAGCGACCGACGCTAGGCATGATCATGTGCAGATCATGCAGCTTTTCCGGATCGGCTTTGGCCAGCGAACGGGAAAGGAAATCCGCCTGCTTCTGGTTGTTGCCCTCCAGCACCACCCGGTCGCAGGGATGGATCAACGCTTCGAGTGCGGCGACGATCTTGTCGCTGGGCAACACCACACCGTCGGCCAGCCCGCGCACCTTGTCGAGACGCCGCTGCTTCTCGTCACGCCGCCGCGTCCAGCGCGAGTCGGGGGAAATTGTTGTTGTCATGCTCACTCCACGGGGTTCGCTGTCGTGGAGCTACGTTAGGCGTGTGGGGTGGGGGCATCAATCAAGCGCAGAGGTGAATCATTACGCTGAGCGTAACGTTCACTGGCCTCATCGCTGGCAAGCCAGCTCCCACAGGTTTTTGGGTAATTATCAGAATCCGAAAACAACTCGGACACTGTGGGAGCTGGCTTGCCAGCGATAGGGCCGGTCAACACACCGCAACGGCTGGATCAGTCTGCGGGCACCCACTTGTCCAACACCCGATTCACCGCCATCTCCGCCACCATCACCACCTGAGCAATGCCCTGCAGGGTCTTGCGGTGCGTGCCTTGCACCAGCGCCGCATGGTTGTTGAGCATGACGGTGGCCGAGCCGAGGGATTCGCTGGCGTCGGCCAGCAGGGATTCGCTGTCGGCGTCGGGGTTGGCCATGTACAGCGTGTTGGGGGTGTAGGGCGTGGCCATGAGGTCGGGTTTTGGCGGGCCGAGGTAATGGTCGAGGGCGCGTTCGGCGGCTTCGTGGAATTTCTTTGATTCGGGGGCTTCGTAAGGGGATGCCATGTCGGTGACCGGCGGGTTAGGTGTTACCTTGAACATCGGAATGTACCTCTGTGAGGCCGCACCATCCCGCTGCTAAACGGTAGGGTGGCGGCTGTGCGCAAGTTAGCAGACCGGTCATTCCGCAACCCGGCGCACCCGAAGGTGCCATGCACACAGCCACCATCAAGCGCAGGCGAATGCCTGACCGGATGAGACTTGTACGACCGGAATAAAACGAAGCCGGGCTGCTAAACCCGATCACTGGGAATCAGTGACGCAATCAAGTTACGCAGCCTGCCGAGGGCGCACAAGCCGGCGGATTCTGGTGCATGCGTAGGCAGCGGCGCAAGGATTTGTAGGCGGATTAGGCGTAACACTGAGTGTCTTTAAACAGCTGTGCTGAAGGTGTTTATTGCACTGCAGGAATTGAGGATTTGCCTGTGAGAATTTGCTGATTCAATTGGCCCTATCGCTGGCAAGCCAGCTCCCACAGGGTTTTGTGTGATTCACAAAATCCGAATACGACGCGGACACTGTGGGAGCTGGCTTGCCAGCGATGAGGCCAGTCAAAGCACCACAAAGGCTGGATCAGTGAACCAACCCAGCCTCCACCAACAACTGCTCCAACCCCAACAAATCCGGCACCTTGGCCACCTGCTCCCCGACCTGCACCGCCGCCTGCTCCAGCGTACACAACGGCACGTCGACATAACTCAACTGACTGTCGAGCTTGTACGAACGCGGGATCCCCTGCACCAGCAGCGCAATGAATTTCAGCTGCGGCAACCCACCGAGAGCGTTGAGGATGACGATCCGCGCGCGTTCGCCGATGACGATTTTCTGCCCGCAGGCTGACTCGAAACTCAGCAGCGGAATCTGCCGCTCACGCCAGCTCACCCGCCCCAGGTACCACGGCGGGGTGTCCAGATCGAAGGCGCTGGCCTGGTAGTCGATCAGCTCGGCGACGGCGACGTTGGGCAGGATCAGGTTGCGGTCGGCCAGCGGCAGCAGCAGGCCGGTGAGTTGGCTGGTGCGCGCGTTGTGGCGGCGCTCATGCATGTTTCTTGCTCCAGTGGGCAATGCTTTCGAGCAGCACCGATTCCTGATACGGCTTGCCGAGGTAGTCGTTGACGCCGATGGCCATCGCGCGGTCGCGGTGTTTCTGCCCGGTGCGCGAGGTGATCATGATGATCGGCAGGTGTTGCAGGCGTTCATCGTGGCGCACCTGGGTGGCGACTTCGAAGCCGTCCATGCGCGGCATTTCGATGTCGAGCAGCATCAGGTCAGGCATGTGTTCTTCGAGCAGCAGCATCGCGTCGACACCGTCCTTGGCGGTCAACACGTTCATGCCGTGGCGTTCGAGCAAACGGCTGGTGACCTTGCGCACCGTCACCGAGTCATCGACCACCAGCACCAGCAACGGCTTCTGCGGTTCGCTGTCGATTTCCGCCTGCGCCGGACGCGGCGCAACCCGCGCCTGCATCGCGCGAATCGGTGCGAGCAAATCAAGAATCAGCACCACCCGGCCATCGCCGAGAATCGTCGCCCCGGACACCCCCTGCACCGCCGCGAACTGCGGGCCGAGGCTCTTGACCACGATCTCGCGAGTGCCGGCCATCGCATCGACCTGCACCGCGATGTGCCGGTCATTGCACTGCACCAGAAGCACCGGCAACGGCAGGCTCTGGCCGAGCAGTTTCGGCCGTGGCGCGGTTTTCAGCAGCTCGCCCAGATAGCACAACTCGTAGCGCTGACCGGCGTAGTGGTAGCTCGGCGGATCGTTACGGAAGTGCCCTTCCAGATCATTCGGCAGGACGCGGACGATGCCTTCGATGGTGTTCAGCGGAATCGCGTATTGATCCTCGCCGCATTGCACCATCAGCGCGCGGTTGACCGACACGGTGAACGGCAGACGAATCCGGAAATGCACGCCCTGCCCCGGCACCGAATCGATGCTCATGGTGCCGCCGAGCTGACGGACTTCTTCGTGAACCACGTCCATGCCGACGCCGCGCCCGGAAATCTGGGTGATCTTTTCCGCCGTGGAGAACCCCGGCTGCAGGATGAATTGCAGCACGTCGCGGTCGCTGATCTCGGCGTCCGGTGCCAGCAGGCCGCGCTTGATCGCCTTGCGCCGCACCGCTTCCAGCGGCACCCCGGCGCCATCGTCGCGAATATCGAAAACGATGTCGCCGCCCTCGCGGGTCAGATCCAGCGTAATCGTGCCCTGCGCCGGTTTGCCCGCCGCCAGCCGTACCTCGGCCGACTCCAGACCATGGTCGACGGCGTTGCGCAGCATGTGCTCCAGCGGCGCGGCCATGCGCTCCAGCACATTGCGGTCCATCTCGCCTTCGGCGTTGCCGATGATGAACGCGACGTCTTTGTTCAGCTCTTCGGCGACCTGCCGCACGATGCGTTTCAGGCGCGGCAGCATCCTCTCGAACGGCACCATGCGCGTACGCATCAGGCCTTCCTGCAACTCGGTGTTGATCCGTCCCTGTTGCTGCAACAGGTTTTCGGCATCGTGGTTGCGGCGCTCGAGGGTTTCCTTGAGATCGAGCAAGTCGGAGGCGGATTCGAACAGCGCCCGCGACAGTTGCTGCAACTGCGAATGACGGTCCATTTCCAGCGGGTCGAATTCTTCGTAACCGAGGCGTTCAGCATCGACTTGCTGACGGCTGAGAATCCGCCCCTGGGTTTCGGTGTCGAGTCGGCGCAACTGATCGCGCATGCGTTCGATGGTGGTTTCCATCTCGTTCAGCGCGGTTTGTGCATCGCTGACCTGTTGCTCGATACGTCCACGGAAAATCGAGGTTTCGCCGGCCAGATTGACCAGCTCATCAAGCAGTTCGGCGGAGACCTTGACCATGTCCGCGCCGGCATCGGCGGCGGGGGCTGCCGGCTCGGTCTTGGCCGGAACCGGCAGCAGCGGTGGCGTGTCGAGAGTCACCGGGTGGCTGAAATTCTGGATCGCATTGATCAGCCGATCCGCCGGTGGGCATGGCTGCCCGGCGCGCACGCCGTCGAGCATCTGCGCCAGCCGGTCATGCCCGCGCTGCACCAGCGCGAACAGTTCGGCGGACGGTTGCAGCACGCCGGTGGCGAGGCTTTCATAAAGGTATTCGAGTTCATGGGCGAGGTCGCCGATCGGGCCGATCTCGACCATCCGCGCGCCGCCCTTGAGGGTGTGCAGATCGCGCAGCAGGGTTTCCACTTCCTGCCGATTGCCCGGCTCGGCCTGCCAGCGCAACAACGCCGCGCCGGAGCTTTCGATGATGTCGAAACCTTCTTCGAGGAAGATTTCCAGCAGTTCCGGATCATGCGCCGCGCTGTCGGGTACAGCCGTCGGCTGCGCCGTTTCGGCACTGCCGGACTGGCCCTGACGGAATTGGCGGATCGCTTCGATCAAGTCTTGCGCCGGGGTCAGTGGCTGATGGTTGTGCAACTGTTCAAGCAACTGGGCCAAGCGGTCGTGGCTCTTGTGCAGTAAGCGTCCGAGCAGCTCACTGTAGCTGTGGCGACGATCTACCAGACCTTCGTAGAGACTTTCCAGCTCATGGGCCAGATCGCCGATGGCATCGACCTCGGCCATCCGCGCGCCACCCTTGAGGGTGTGCAGATCGCGCTGCAACGACGACAGCGGCGCAGCGTTGTCCGGGTCGCTCAACCAGCGCTGCAAGGCTTGTCCGGCACTGTCGAGAATGTCCACCGCTTCTTCGAGAAAGATCTCGACGATCTCGTCGTCCGGTGCGGTATCGGCATTGGCGTGGGCGAGTTCGGCGGTCGCGGCGCCCAGTTCGCTGATGCTCAAGGTGCGGCTGCCGTCGCTGCGAATCAGCCCCATGGCGGTCGGGTCGAGGCTTTCATCGAGCAGTTCGTGCAGGGCGCGAATGCGCTGCGGCTGTGGGGTGATTTCCTGACCGGCGGCCAGTTCGTCGAGCATGTTGATCAGCGCTTCATGGGCGTTCTGCGCTTCGTGGAAGAACCTGTCGCTGACCGCCAGGCTGCTTTCTTCGACGGCGCCATAGAGGTCGAGCAAGGCTTCGCAGAGCACGTCCACCGGCAGCAGATCGGCGAGGTGTGCGCCTTCGCCCAGAGTTGTGAGTTCGTCCAGCAGCGCGCTGAGTTCCTGACGCTCGCCGGGATGTTGCTGCCAGCGCTGCAACAGGCTTTCGGCGTCGAGCAGGATGTCCATGCCCTGGGCGAGGAAGTTGTTGATCAGTTGCGGATCGCGCTTGATCCGCAGGCCGGTGGTCGGCGCGTTGAGGATCGCTTCCAGGCGTTCGGCCAGCAGCGTTTCGGTGCGTTTGATCAGCGACTGCGCACCGACAATCGGCGCCAGCGGATCGTGCTTGAGCTGGCGCAAACCGACGCGGAACAGACCTTCGGCTTCGAGGAGCAATTCCACTTCATCCAGATCCAGTGGCAACTGATGCGCCTTGAACTCGCGCGCCAGTTTATCCAGCGGCGCCGCCAGTTCGGCAATCGGCAACACGCCGGCCATCGAGGCACTGCCCTTGAGCGTGTGCAAGGCGCGCTGCAATTCGTCGCTGGCCGGCAGCGGCACATGCTCGGCAGCCTGATCGAGGAAGCGGTTGAGGCTGGCGAGGTGGGTTTCGGCCTCGTTGCGGAAGATCTCCAGCAACAGCGGGTCGAGAGCCGCCACGTCGTCGACGTCTTCGGCCGCCAGCGGCTCGACACCTTTGGCCAGCGCATGCGCACGGGCCGCCAGTTGATCGACATCAATGCGCTGACGCTGGCGCTGCATGGCGAATTCGCTGATCAGTTCCGGCAGCAGCAACACGGTGTCGGTGAGCAACTGCTGCACCTGCGCGCCAGGTTCGACGCTGTGTTCCAGCACGCGGTTGAGCAGGTTTTCCACCGCCCAGGCCAGCTCGCCAAGGATCAAAGCGCGAACCATGCGCCCGCTGCCCTTCAAGGTGTGAAAAGCGCGGCGCAGTTCGGTCAGGGCGGTGCGGTCATGAGTGTCAGCCGACCAGCGCGGCAGGTATTCGTGCAGGACCTCGAGCACCTCGTCGGTCTCTTCGAGGAACACTTCGCGCAGTTCATCGTCCACCGGTTCTTCATCGGCCGGTGGTGGCATCAGGCTGCCGGGCGTGATCAAGGCCGGCGGGTTGACCGCCGAGACCGGGCTGGCCAGCACCTCGGCCAGCGACTGCACGGTGTCAGGGTCATCCAGCGCTTGCAGGTCCTGCATCATCAGCGCTTCGCTGGGGCTGAGCACATCGTCGAGCAGCGGTACGTGCGGCTCATGTGGAAAGAAACCCAGGCTGGCCAGGCTCTTTTGTGCGACATCCAGCAGTTGTTCATTCGGCGCTTGCGGGTCGTCGCTCAGGCGTTCGAGGTAATACTCGAGGCTGGTGATGACGTCGGCCAGATTATCCAGTTGCTGCCAACCCGGCTGATGCGGATCGAGCAGCAGGTGTTCGCGGATGAAGCTGTTGCAGGCCTCGACCAGACTCGCCGCCCGGCTCAGCGGAATCATCGCCAGCGCACCGCGCACCTGGGTCAGCAGTTCCGGCAACGGTTGCAGTTGCTGGCGATCCCAGTCGGCGTCGATGTAATCGACGATCATGTCCTTGGCCTGTTGCAGGCAGATGCGTGCTTCCTTGATCACGATCTGATGGATCTGCGTCAGGTCGGTGGTCGGCAGGCGCGCGTCTTCGGGGCTTTCCGGCTCTACGGTACCGACCATCCCGGCGAGGTTGGCTTCGACGTACAGCAGCGCGCCGGCAACGTCCATCAGGGTCGCGTCATTCGGTTCGCGCTGGCCCTGGGCGAGGCTGAGCACCACCGCCAGTTGATCGATGATGACTTTGCGCGGCTGGCCGAAACCGAGCACCGCAAGGGTGTCGGCGATCTGCCGCAACGGCGCCAGCAGACTCTCCAGATCGGAGGTGTGCTGACGGTCGCTGCGCACGAACAGGTCGAGACGCTCCTTGACCCGCACCAGTTCTTCGCACAGCGCCGCCAGCACCGAGCGCATCGCATCGCGGTCGGGACCGGCCAGACGCGCGCGTTCTTCGTCGACCATCGCGCTGTCGGGCAACGCGTCGTCCAGGGAGTAGCGATCTTTCATGGTCAGCATCTGCCCGGTGGGATGTTCGGCTTTGGCAATATAGAACAGCAGGCTTTTCAGCAACTCCGGAGGGGGCGGCTGATTGAGGCGGCGCATGCCCTGTTCGAGCAGGCGCTTGAGTTCCTTGTCGGCGTCCTTGAACAGGCTGCGCAACGCCGGACTGTTGGCAATCGCGCCTTCGCGCATGCCTTCGACCAGCGCGGAAGCGACCTGCCACAGCGGACTCAACGGCGCGTCAAAGCTCAGCGCTTCGAGGCGCTGGAAGACTTTCGCCAGGTATTCGAGGTGGGTCTGGTCATCCTGCTCGCGCAGCAAACCAACCAGCGCCATTTGCAGCATCTGACGCAACTTGCGCAGCACGTTGGGCCACTCGGCCGGCTCCAACGCGGCCAGCGCTTCTGCGCTCAACGGCGGCAAGTCCGGCAGTGGCGGACTGAACAGGCTGGTTTCCGAGAGCAGGCTGTGGCCGCGCGCACTGCGCAAATCGTTGATCAGCGGCAGCACCACCAGCGGCAGGTCGCGGCGGGCGCTCTGCACCCGATCAAGGTAGATCGGCAACTGCCCGAAGGCTTGCAGCAGCAAGTGCAGGGCTTCATCGCGATGGGCGACGCGCCCCTGCTGCAAGGCTTCGACCAGATGCTCCATCTCTTCGGCGAGCAACGCCGCGCCGTAGAACTCGACCATCTGCAAACTGCCATGCACCTGATGGATATACGCCAGACACTCATCCAGCCCCGGCGTGGCCTGCGGGTCATCGAGCACGGTTTCAATCGCCTGATGCGCCTGTTTCAGCGTTTCGGCAATTTCACCCTTGACCCATTCGAGGGCCACGTAGTCGTGCCGGTCACCCATAACCACTCCACTCACGCCTTGTCCGTCGCGGACGCCGACGGCAAGGTGAAACCGGATACCGAACGGCGCAGCTGACTGGCCATCTTCGCCAGGTTGCCGATGCTTTCGGCGGTGGCGGTCGAGCCGGATGACGTTTGCGTGGTGATCTGCTGGATCACGTTCATCGTCAGCGAGATCTGCCCGGCCGACGAGGTCTGCTGCTGCGCCGCGTTGGAGATGCTTTGAATCAACGCGGCGAGGGTTTTCGAAACGCCTTCGATTTCTTCCAGCGCCACCCCGGCATCCTGCGCCAGTCGTGCGCCGCGCACCACTTCGGTGGTGGTCTGCTCCATGGAAATCACCGCTTCGTTGGTGTCGGTCTGAATCGCCCGCACCAGGGTTTCGATCTGCCGGGTGGCGGCGGACGAACGCTCGGCCAGTCGCTGCACTTCGTCGGCAACCACGGCAAAGCCGCGCCCGGCGTCCCCGGCCATCGAGGCCTGAATCGCCGCGTTGAGCGCGAGGATGTTGGTCTGGTCGGCAATATCATCGATCAGGCTGACGATGTCGCCGATTTCCTGCGACGACTCGCCCAGACGCTTGATACGCTTGGCGGTGTCCTGAATCTGTTCGCGGATGTTGTCCATGCCGTGGATAGTGTTGTGCACCACCTCGTTGCCCTTGTTGGCGATTTCCACCGAACGCTCGGCCACCGCCGATGATTCAGCGGCGTTGGCCGATACCTGATCGATCGACTGAGCCATGTCGCTGATCGCGGTCGAGGCTTCGGAAATCTGCTGCGCCTGATGCTCCGAGGCCTGGGCCAGGTGCATGGCGGTGGCCTGGGTTTCCTGCACGGCGGCGGCGACCTGGCCGGCGGTGAGGTTGATGGTGGCGACCAGATCGCGCAGTTGGTCGACCGAGTAGTTGATCGAATCGGCGATGGTCCCGGTGAAGTCTTCGGTCACCGAGGCGGTTACGGTCAGGTCACCGTCGGCGAGGTCTTCGATCTCGTCGAGCAGGCGCATGATCGCGTTCTGGTTGCGCTCGTTCTTCTCGGCGGTCTCGCGCAACTGGCGATTGGTTTCACGAACCATGACCATGCCGATCAGGATGATCGAGGCCAGCGCCAGCAAACCAAGGACGTAGCCGCCGATGGTGTCGGTGTTGCGCCCGCCAGCGAGGTTTTCGAAACCGCTGGCGAGGTGCGAGGCTTCGTCGAGCAGGGTCTGCGACAGGCTGAAGATATTGCTCGCCGACTCGCGGACCTTGAACAGCTCCGGCGAGGTTTCGAGGATTTCGTCCACCGAGCCGGAGACGAACTGGAACAGCTCGGAAATTTCACTCAGCCGCGCACGGGCATCACGGTCTTCGACCTGGCTGATTTTCAGGGTCGGGTTGCCCTGCAACATGCCGTTGAGCACCTGGCCGAAACGGGTGGCATCGCGGCCAAACGCATCGGCAGCCTGCTGCGAATTCTCGTCGCCAGCGAGCACGGTGTTGACCGCGCCGAGAATGCGTTCAGCGAGCAGCGATTGGCGCTGGGCCATCGCCACTTGGGCGGCTGGCGCGCCGCGTTGCAGAAGGATCTCGACGACTTTTTCGTATTCGATCTGCAACTGCGGCACGGTTTCGGCCAAGGTCGCGGCGACTTGATGCAGCGAGAGCACGGTCTGCTCGCTGGAGAGAATCGCGTCGGTGTTTTTCAGCAGGCGTTCCCAATCCAGCTGCACCGCGCGCATTTCCGGGCGCACGGTGGCCGGCGCGGGCGGCAGGCCGGTGGCCGGATCGCCCTTCTTCAGGTAACCCCAGCGCTGGGCAAAATCGTTGCGCGCATCGCTCAGCAGCTTGAACGCTGCCGACTTCCCGGCGGCGGCTTCGGTGGCGTTCTTGGCGATGCGTTGCGACAGCACGCGCAGCTCACCGGCGTGGCCGATGTACTGTTTGTCGTAGTTGGCCTGGGTGTTGAGGTAGGCGAAGTTGGCGAACAGCAGCATGATGAACACGATCAGTGCGATGAACAGCACGATGATCTGCGAGCGACTGCGCGATCCTTCCGCCGATTTGCCTGTTTTTGCCTTTGTCATCGGTCCTCGCCTATGAAACCTGCCACGGTCCACTGTGGGATTTGTGGTGAGGGGATTTATCCCCGATGGGTCGCGCAGCGGCCCCAAAACTGAGTTGTATCTGGCACATGCGAATGCAAGTTTTGGGTTGGCTTCGCCAACCATCGGGGATAAATCCCCTCGCCACAGACCCCCACCCCATAGATTTATGGTGCTTCGGCTATATCGCGACGCTCATGAACACCGGCGATTTGGCCAGCGCAAACAGGCTGAACACCCGCCAGTTCTGCTCACGCCGGAAATAGCCTTTGACGAACTCGGCCTTGGAGCCCTGGCGTTTGCTGATCGAGATCGGTTCGAAGCTGTCCTGCTCGAAGTGCTGCAGACCGAACACCTCATCGACCAGCAGCCCGGCGAACACGTCGTTGTGCTCCACCACCAATACCCTGCGCTGCTTGCGCAGCGGCGACAGCTCGTGACCGAAGAAGCCGCACAGGTCCATGATCGGCAGCAAGCGCCCACGCAGGTTAGCCACCCCTTTGACCCACGGCTTGACCCCGGGCAACTGAGTGCAGCGCGGTTCGTGCAGAACTTCGCTGACTTCGCCCATCGGCGTCACGTACCAATGCTCGCCGAGGCGAAAACCGATGCCGCTCCAGCGATCCTGACGGCCGGGCTGCGACGGCAGATCCGCCGCCAGCAGACGGCAGCGCTGGTCGATCTGCCACAGCAGCTCGAACGCGGTCAGCGACTGGTTCATGGCCGCGCGATCAACCGGCCAGCACGTTGTTCAGGGTCTTGATCAGCATGTCTTCTTCGACCGGTTTGGTCAGGTAATCCTTCGCGCCCTGGCGCGTGCCCCAGACCTTGTCGGTTTCCTGATCCTTGGTGGTGATGATGATCACCGGGATGTGGCTGGTCTCGGCATCCTTGGTCAGTTGCCGGGTAGCCTGGAAGCCGTTGAGGCCGGGCATGACGATGTCCATCAAGACCGCGTCAGGCTTTTCCTGACGGGCCAGGGCCACGCCGTCGGCGCCGTTTTCGGCCTTGAGCACTTCATGGCCGTGCTTTTCCAGCATGCCGGTGAGTTTGTACATTTCAGTCGGCGAATCATCGACGATCAGGATACGTGCCATGGTCTTCCCCATTTTTCTTGTCGACCCCCGGCCCGCTGGCCGAGCGTCACTGTACGTGTCTTACTGCGGCAAAACGGCGGCGAAGCCCGGAACATGGGCCTGAATCGCGTCGAGCAGTTCTTCCTTGCTGAAAGGCTTGGTCAAAAATTGATCAGAACCGACAATCCGCCCCTTGGCCTTGTCGAACAGCCCGTCACGCGACGACAGCATGATCACCGGAGTGGCCTTGAACGCACTGTTGTTCTTGATTAAAGCGCAGGTCTGATAACCATCCAGACGCGGCATCATGATGTCGACAAAAATGATCCCGGGGTGGTGATCGGCGATCTTGGCCAACGCGTCGAAACCATCGATCGCCGTGATGACTTCGCAGCCCACATTTTTCAACAGCGTTTCGGCGGTGCGACGAATCGTTTTCGAGTCATCGATCACCATGACCTTCAAGGCGCTGGACTGCTGTTCCATAAGAGGGCTCTACCGTCGCCTTTGCGAATCAAATTGTCCGTTTTGCGATGAGTAATGGCTGGAAACCCTTGATGCTCAAGGGCCAGCACGCTATGCCAGCCTTTTTAGCACAGTCTCCAGATGCAATCTATCGACGGGTTTTTCCTTGACCGAAAACCCTGCCAGCGCCACTCTGGCGGCACTTTTTCAATACCGATCCGGTAGCCAATTGTCGAGGAAAACCCAATGAGCGTTCGCGTCGGGATTGTCATGGACCCTATCGCCAGCATTTCCTATAAAAAGGATAGCTCGCTGGCCATGCTGCTGGCCGCGCAGAAACGTGGCTGGGAACTGTTCTACATGGAGCAGCGCGACCTGTATCAGGCCGAAGGTCAGGCCCGGGCGCGCATGAAGCCGCTGAAAGTCTTCGCCAACCCGGAAAAATGGTTCGAACTGGACGCCGAGCAGGACAACCTGCTGAGCGACCTCGATGTGATCCTGATGCGCAAGGATCCGCCGTTCGACATGGAGTTCGTCTACTCCACCTACTTGCTGGAACAGGCCGAAACCGCTGGCGTGCTGGTGGTCAACAAGCCGCAGAGCCTGCGCGACTGCAACGAAAAACTCTTCGCCACGCTGTTCCCGCAGTGCACCCCGCCGACCGTGGTCAGCCGCCGCGCCGATGTGCTGCGTGAATTCGCCGCCAAGCATGGCGACGTAATCCTCAAGCCGCTGGACGGCATGGGTGGCACTTCGATTTTCCGTCACCGCGCCGGCGACCCGAACCTGTCGGTGATTCTGGAAACCCTGACCGCCCTCGGCAATCAGCAGATCATGGGCCAGGCCTACCTGCCGGCAATCAAGGACGGCGACAAACGCATCCTGATGATCGACGGCGAGCCGGTGGATTACTGCCTGGCGCGAATTCCGGCGCAAGGCGAAACCCGTGGCAACCTCGCGGCCGGTGGTCGTGGCGAAGCGCGGCCGCTGACCGACAAGGATCGCTGGATCGCCGCCCAGGTTGGCCCGACCCTGCGCGAGAAAGGTTTGCTGTTCGTCGGTCTGGACGTGATCGGTGAAAACCTCACCGAAATCAACGTCACCAGCCCGACCTGCATCCGCGAAATCGACAACGCTTTCGGTACCGACATCGGCGGCATGCTGATGGATGCCATCGACAAGAAGCTGCAAGCCGCCGGCAAAAAGCCGCAAGCTTGACGTGTGTCACATGCAGCCTGTCGCTTGAAGCGTGAAGCCCAAGGCGCGAAACCAACATTGCGTTATCATGCGCAGCCTCTGAAAAACGCGATGTTGGTTTTCTTGTCATGACCCTCCCGTCCGATCTGCCCGCAGAACTCGCCCACCGCGGCGTGCGCCCGGCCGATCGCCTCGGATTTACCCTGTTTCTCGCGGCGCTGATTCATTTGGCGCTGCTGCTCGGCGTCGGCTTTACCATGGTCGAACCCAAGCAGATCAGCAAAACCCTGGAAATCACCCTCGCCACCTTCAAGAGCGAAACCAAGCCGAAAAAGGCTGACTTCCTCGCTCAGGAAAACCAGGAAGGCAGCGGCACCCTCGACAAGAAGGCGATTCCCAAGACCACCGAGGTCGCGCCGTTCCAGGACAATCAGGTCAAGAAGGTCACCCCACCCCCGGCCGCCAAACCGGAAGTACGCGAAGCGGCGCCCAAGGCTGCGGTGACCACCGTGGCGCCGAAACAGCAAAAGGCGCCGACCAAGAAAGAAGAAACCAAAACCGAGACCAAACCTGCGGTCAACGCGCCGACGTTCGACAGCTCGCAGCTGTCCAGCGACATCGCCAGCCTCGAAGCGGAACTGGCCAACGAACAACAGCTGTACGCCAAACGCCCGCGCATTCACCGCTTGAGCGCGGCCTCGACCATGCGCGACAAGGGCGCCTGGTACAAGGATGACTGGCGCAAGAAGGTCGAGCGCATCGGCAACCTCAATTACCCGGAAGAAGCGCGGCGCAAGCAGATTTACGGCAACCTGCGGCTGATGGTCTCGATCAACCGTGACGGCTCGCTGTATGAAGTGCTGGTGCTCGAGTCCTCCGGCCAGCCGCTGCTGGATCAGGCGGCGCAGCGCATCGTCCGGCTGGCGGCACCGTTTGCACCGTTTACCGGCGATCTGTCGGATATCGACCGACTGGAAATCATCCGCACCTGGAAATTTGCCCGGGGCGACAAGCTCTCCAGCAACTGACCGCCGGCATACAGGTTTTTTGTGGTGAGGGGATTTATCCCCGATCGGCTGCGAAGCAGTCGCAAAACCAGCATGCGCGGTATGTCAGGCATATCACGTCAATGGATTCAGGGCCGCTTCGCGCCCCATCGGGGATAAATCCCCTCACCACAAAGGTTCAGCTTCAACAATGGATCTGCGTTGTTCTCTGATCCTCAGCTTGTCAGTTCGCCCCTTGAACGCCACACTATCGCTCATGAAAAACGTCAGCCCCAGCTACCTCAAGCATCACTTCCTGATCGCCATGCCGCACATGGCCGACCCGAACTTTGCCCACACCTTGACCTACATCGTCGAGCACACGGCCAATGGCGCCATGGGGCTAGTGGTCAATCGACCGCAAGAGCTGAATCTGGCTGACATTCTCGAGCAATTGCGCCCGGACATCGATCCGCCAGCGCTGTGCCAGCATGTGCCGATCTTCATTGGTGGCCCGGTGCAGACCGATCGCGGTTTTGTCCTGCACCCGTCGGGCAAGACCTTTCAGGCCACCGTCGAACTGGACGGTGATCTGGCGCTGTCCACCTCGCAGGACGTGCTGTTCGCCATCGCCGACGGCGTAGGCCCGGCGAAAAGCGTAATCACCCTTGGTTATGCCGGTTGGGAAGCCGGGCAACTGGAGGCTGAACTGGCCGACAACGCCTGGCTGACCTGCCCGTACGACGCCGACATCCTGTTCAACACCAGCAGCGAGCTGCGTCTGGAAGCGGCGGCACGGCATCTGGGGATCAACCTCAGCCTGCTGACCAGTCAGGCGGGGCACGCCTGATGGCCCTGCGCCTGATTCTCGGCTTCGACTACGGCACCAAACAGATCGGCGTTGCGGTCGGCCAGGTGATTACCGGCCAGGCCCGCGAGCTGTGCACCCTGAAAGCGCAGAACGGCGTGCCCGACTGGAATCAGGTCGAAGCGCTGTTCAAGGAATGGAAACCCGACGCCGTGGTGGTCGGCCTGCCGCTGAACATGGACGGTACGCCCAGCGAGATGTGCCTGCGCGCGGAGAAATTCGCCCGCCGTCTCAATGGCCGTTTCAATGTGCCCTTCTATACCCACGATGAACGCCTGACCACCTTTGAAGCCAAGGGTGAGCGACTGGTGCGTGGCGGGCAGAAAGGCAGTTACCGCGACAACCCGGTGGACGCCATCGCCGCCGCTCTGCTGCTGCAGGGCTGGCTCGATGAAAACACTGCATTGTTTGAATCCTGACAAGCGCTTCGGCGCTTTTCTTTTGGTTATAAACCCAGCCACGTCCGGCAGGACGCGGCTCGGAATCACGAAGGAGCATCCATGAGCCTGCCCAATCCCGCCGATCTGATCAGCCAGATGGCGACCCGCCTCAAGGCGCACCTTGCACAGCGTGATATCAGCGAACCGCGTTACATCGGCATCCGTACCGGCGGCATCTGGGTCGCACAGGCCCTGCTCAAGGAATTGGCCAGCGACGCACCGTTGGGCACGCTGGATGTTTCCTTCTACCGCGACGACTTCAGCCAGAACGGCCTGCACCCGCAAGTGCGCCCCTCGGCCCTGCCCTTCGAGATCGAAGGCCAGCATTTGGTGCTGATCGATGACGTATTGATGAGCGGCCGCACCATCCGCGCCGCCATGAACGAACTGTTCGACTACGGCCGCCCGGCCAGCGTGACGCTGGTCTGCCTGCTCGACCTGGACGCCGGCGAGCTGCCGATCCGCCCGAACGTGGTCGGCGCGACCCTGTCGCTGGCCGCCAATGAGCGGGTCAAGCTGTCCGGCCCGGAGCCGCTGACGCTCGAACTGCAAGACCTGAATTCCTAACCCGCCCTTATTGAGAGTCCCCCTCGCGATGACGCCTCTAGATACCAAGCGCCCGCTGCAGCTCAATGATCAGGGCCAGCTGCGCCACTTCCTCTCGCTCGACGGCCTGCGCCGCGAGTTGCTGACGGAAATCCTCGACACTGCCGACTCGTTCCTCGAAGTCGGTGCCCGGGCGGTGAAGAAGGTCCCGTTGCTGCGCGGCAAGACCGTGTGCAACGTGTTCTTCGAAAACTCCACCCGCACCCGCACCACCTTCGAACTGGCGGCCCAGCGGCTGTCGGCGGACGTGATCACCCTGAACGTGTCGACCTCGTCGGCCAGCAAAGGTGAAACCCTGCTCGACACCCTGCGCAACCTCGAAGCGATGGCCGCCGACATGTTCGTCGTGCGCCACGGTGATTCCGGCGCCGCACACTTCATCGCCGAGCATGTCTGCCCGCAGGTGGCGATCATCAACGGCGGCGACGGCCGGCACGCGCACCCGACCCAGGGCATGCTCGACATGCTCACCATCCGTCGGCACAAGGGCGGTTTCGAAAACCTCTCGGTGGCGATCGTCGGCGACATCCTGCACTCGCGTGTGGCGCGTTCGAACATGCTCGCCCTGAAGACCCTCGGTTGCCCGGACATCCGCGTGATCGCGCCGAAGACCCTGCTGCCGATCGGCATCGAGCAGTACGGCGTCAAGGTCTACACCGACATGAACGAAGGCCTGAAGGACGTCGACGTGGTGATCATGCTGCGCCTGCAGCGTGAGCGCATGACCGGCGGCCTGCTGCCGAGCGAAGGCGAGTTCTACCGCCTGTTCGGCCTGACCACCGCGCGTCTGGCCGGGGCCAAACCCGATTGCATCGTCATGCACCCAGGGCCGATCAACCGTGGGGTAGAGATTGAGTCCGCGGTGGCCGACGGCCCGCACTCGGTGATTCTCAATCAAGTCACCTACGGCATCGCCATCCGCATGGCCGTGCTGTCGATGGCCATGAGCGGGCAAACAGCGCAACGTCAATTCGAGCAGGAGAACGCCCAGTGAAGCTCAGCATTCTCGGCGCCCGCGTCATCGATCCAAGCAGTGGTCTGGATCAAATCACCGACATTCACATTGAAGCCTGCAAGATCGTCGCCCTCGGCGCCGCACCGGCCGGCTTCACCGCAGTGGAAACCATCGACGCCAGCGGTCTGGTTGCAGCACCGGGCCTAGTCGACCTGAACGTGGCCCTGCGCGAGCCGGGCTACAGTCGCAAAGGCACGATCGCCAGCGAAACCCGCGCCGCAGCGGCCGGTGGCGTGACCAGCCTGTGCTGCCCGCCGAAAACCAAACCGGTGCTCGACACCTCGGCCGTGGCCGAGCTGATCCTCGACCGCGCCCGCGAAGCCGGCAACACCAAAGTGTTCCCGATTGGCGCGCTGAGCAAAGGTCTGGACGGCGAGCAGCTTGCTGAACTGGTGGCGCTGCGCGACGCCGGGTGTGTGGCGTTCGGCAATGGTCTGGAGAGTTTCCGCAACACCCGCACCCTGTGCCGGGCATTGGAATACGCGGCGACCTTCGACCTGACGGTGATTTTCAATTCGCAGGATCACGATCTGGCGGATGGCGGTCTGGCCCATGAAGGCGCGGTCGCCAGTTTCCTCGGCTTGCCGGGGATTCCGGAAACCGCGGAAACCGTGGCTCTGGCCCGCGATCTGCTGCTGGTCGAGCAGACCGGCGTGCGCGCGCACTTCAGCCAAATGACCAGCGCACGCGGCGTGGCCCTGATCGCTCAGGCGCAGGCCCGTGGCTTGAAGGTCACCGCCGATGTCGCTCTGTATCAGTTGATCCTCACCGATGAAGCGCTGATCGACTTCAGCAGCCTGTATCACGTGCAACCGCCGCTGCGCACCCGCGCCGACCGCGACGGCCTGCGTGAAGCGGTGAAGTCCGGGGTGATTTCGGCGATCTCCAGCCATCACCAGCCGCACGAACGCGACGCCAAACTGGCACCGTTCGGCGCGACCGAGCCGGGCATCAGCAGTGTGGAATTGCTGCTGCCGCTGGCGATGACGCTGGTTGAGGATGGTTTACTGGATCTGCCGACCCTGCTGGCGCGCCTGAGTGCCGGGCCTGCGCATGCACTGCGTCTGCCGGCGGGCAAACTGGCGGTGGGCGGTGCGGCGGATATCGTGCTGTTCGACCCGAAGGCGTCCACCGTGGCCGGCGAAGGCTGGCTGTCGAAGGGCGAGAATTGCCCGTTCCTTGGGCACACCCTGCCGGGTGTGGTGCGCTATACGCTGGTGGACGGGCGGATCAGCCACCAGGCGTAACCGCCTGCTGAGGGACATTGTGGCGAGGGGATTTATCCCCGATGGGCTGCGCAGCAGCCCTCAATCTACAACCGCGGTGATTCAGTTCCTCCGCGGTTGAATGGTTTAGGGCCGCTACGCGCCCCATCGGGGATAAATCCCCTCGCCACAGGTTACTGAAAAGCGCCGCGATTCTGCGCGTTACGCACCGAAACCTGATCATTCAGCGTCCAGAAGTCATACAGCACACCAATAAAGAACAACCCGCCGGTCAGCAGATACAGCAACCCGCTGATCCACTTGCCCTGGTACATCCGGTGCACGCCGAACACGCCCAGGAACGTCAGCAGAATCCACGCCACGTTGTATTCGATCGGCCCTGCGGTGAAACGCAGATCCGCCTCGCGATCCATTGCCGGGATCAGGAACACGTCGATAAGCCAGCCAATGCCCAGCAGACCGAAGGTGAAGAACCAGATCGTCCCGGTCACCGGCTTGCCGTAATAGAAGCGGTGAGCGCCGGTGAAACCAAAAATCCACAGCAGATAACCGATGATTTTGCTGTGCGTATCCTGCGGTGCAGCGACCTGCTGATAGCGGTTCATGAAGACCTCGATTCACTCGATAGATAAATTTTCTTTAATTCTTTGTGACTTTTTTACATGTAGCCGACGTACGGCAAATGTTACCGTGTCGTCCGTCAAAGCCTTATAGCACCGGACTTCTGTCCGACAATTGCGTCCGTTTGCCGCTTGTTTGGTTCCGTTGCCCTCCGATGGAATCGACCAACGGCCTCGGAAGGGACAAAAAAGCTGTTATAAAGTTGCGCGCTAACACATAAGAGCCACGCCTAATGCGACCATTTTTCAAGACATGGCTAACTATTTGCCTATTAATGCCACTGGCCGCCCACGCCACCAATCGTGAGCAACGTCTTCCCAACGTTAACGGTTTCACCCCTAAATCCCATGCTTCGGCTCCTTCGAGCAAGAGCAGCAAACAAACGAAACACACCACGCTCGCCAGCAAGAATCACGGCAAGCTGGTGCCACCGATGGCCAACAAGGAAAGCAGCAACGTCTTGAGCCGTGCGGTGAACGTCCTCGGTACTCCCTACCGTTGGGGCGGCAGCAGCCCAAGTAAAGGCTTCGACTGCAGCGGGCTGGTGAAATATGCGTTCAACGACGCCACGTTCGACCTGCCACGCACTTCCAACGCGATGGCCAGCGGGCATGGCGAGAAAGTCGAACGCAAGGATCTGAAGCCGGGCGACCTGATTTTCTTCAACATCAAGAGCCGTCGGGTCAACCACGTTGCCATCTACCTGGGCAACGACCGCTTCATCCACGCACCACGCCGTGGCAAAGCGGTGAGCATCGATACGCTGAACAAGCCGTACTGGGAACAGCATTACGTAGTTGCCAAGCGTGTGCTGCCGAAAGAACCGGCTGGCAAACAGATGCGTGTGGTTCAGCGCTGAGTCGACTGATCCGGAATCTGCTCAAGCAGTACTGACCCCTTCGCGAGCAAGCCCGCTCCCACATTTGATTTGTGAACGACACAGATCCAATGTGGGAGCGGGCTTGCTCGCGAAGAGGCCAGTGAAAGCAACACAAGCCTCTCTTAAAAATTATCCGGCGTACGCGCCTTTTCCCGCGCATGCTCGCGGCTGATCAAGCCCTTGGTCACCAGTTCCTTCAGGCACATGTCGAGTGTCTGCATCCCCAACGACCCGCCGGTCTGAATCGCCGAATACATTTGCGCCACCTTGTCCTCGCGGATCAGGTTCCGGATCGCCGATGTTCCCAGCATGATTTCGTGCGCCGCGACCCGCCCGCCGCCGATCTTCTTGATCAGCGTCTGCGACACCACGGCCAGCAGCGACTCCGACAGCATCGAACGGACCATGGACTTCTCGTCGCCGGGGAACACATCGACAACACGGTCGATGGTCTTGGCGGCTGACGTCGTGTGCAGCGTGCCGAACACCAGATGCCCGGTCTCGGCAGCGGTCAGTGCGAGGCGAATGGTTTCCAGATCGCGCATCTCGCCCACCAGAATCACGTCCGGGTCTTCGCGCAGCGCCGAGCGCAACGCCGTGGCGAAGCTGCGGGTATCGCGATGGACTTCGCGCTGATTGATCAGGCATTTGCGCGATTCGTGGACGAATTCGATCGGGTCTTCGATGGTGAGGATATGGTGATGGCGATGGGTATTGAGGTAATCGATCATCGCCGCCAGCGTGGTCGATTTGCCGGACCCGGTCGGCCCGGTCACCAGCACCAGCCCGCGCGGCGCATCGGTGATCTTGCGAAAGACGTCGCCCATGCCGAGGTCTTCCATGCTCAGCACTTTCGAGGGAATGGTGCGGAACACCGCGCCGGCGCCCCGGTTCTGGTTGAACGCATTAACCCGAAAGCGCGCCACGCCGGGGACTTCGAACGAGAAATCCGTTTCCAGGTGTTTCTCGAAGTCGACCCGCTGGGTGTCGTTCATGATGTCGTAGATCAATTCGTGCACTTGCTTGTGATCCAGCGCCGGCAGATTGATCCGCCGCACATCGCCATCGACGCGGATCATCGGCGGCAGACCGGCCGACAGGTGCAGGTCGGAAGCGCCCTGTTTGGCGCTGAACGCCAGCAGTTCAGTGATATCCATAGCGTCCCTCAATTCCAGTAGAATGCCGCGAACCTTCAGACCGCCGGCGCCTCTTGATGTCCACGATAGCAGACAACATTCTTCAGGTTAGTTCGCGTATCCAGGCAGCGGCCAAAGCTGCAAACCGCGATGAACACAGCATCCAGTTGCTGGCCGTGAGCAAGACCAAACCGGCGCAGGACCTGCGTGAAGCCTACGCCGCCGGCCTGCGTGACTTTGGCGAGAACTATCTGCAGGAAGCCCTGGGCAAACAGCTCGAACTGGCCGACCTGCCCTTGATCTGGCACTTCATCGGCCCCATTCAATCGAACAAGACTCGCGCCATCGCCGAGCATTTCGACTGGGTGCACTCCGTGGATCGCCTGAAAATCGCCCAACGCCTGTCCGAGCAGCGCCCGACCGAGCTGCCGCCGCTGAACATCTGCATTCAGGTCAACGTCAGTGGTGAGGCCAGCAAGTCCGGCTGCACCCCGGCCGACCTGCCGGCGCTGGCCGAGGCCATCAGCGCCCTGCCCCGGTTGAAACTGCGCGGGCTGATGGCGATTCCCGAGCCGACCGAAGATCGCGCCGAACAAGATGCCGCTTTTGCTGCCGTGCAACGTTTGCAGGACAGCCTGAATCTGCCGCTCGACACACTTTCCATGGGCATGAGCCACGACCTCGAGTCGGCTATCGCCCAAGGCGCCACCTGGGTGCGGATCGGTACCGCCCTGTTTGGCGCCAGAGATTACGGTCAGCAATGACCGACAGCCATCTGAAAAAGGACCTGACATGAGCAACACACGCATTGCCTTTATCGGTGCCGGCAACATGGCCGCCAGCCTGATCGGCGGCCTGCGGGCCAAGGGTCTGCAAGCCAGCCACATTCGCGCCAGCGATCCGGGCGAAGAGACCCGCCAACGCGTTAGCGCCGAACACGGCATCGAAACCTTCGCCGACAACGCCCAGGCCATCGACGGCGTCGACGTGATCGTACTGGCGGTCAAGCCACAGGCGATGAAAGCTGTGTGCGAAGCCATCCGCCCAAGCCTGCAACCGCAGCAACTGGTGGTGTCGATCGCCGCCGGCATCACTTGCGCGAGCATGACTGCGTGGCTCGGCGAGCAGCCGATCGTGCGCTGCATGCCGAACACCCCGGCGCTGCTGCGTCAGGGCGTCAGCGGCCTGTACGCCACCAGCGAAGTGACTGCCGAACAGCGTCAGCAGGCTGAAGAGCTGCTGTCCGCCGTGGGCATTGCGCTGTGGCTGGACGAAGAGCAGCAACTCGATGCCGTGACCGCCGTCTCCGGCTCCGGCCCGGCGTACTTCTTCCTGCTGATCGAAGCGATGACCGCCGCTGGCGTCAAACTCGGCCTGCCAAAGGAAATCGCCGAGCAACTGACCCTGCAAACGGCTCTGGGCGCCGCGCACATGGCGGTATCCAGCGATGTCGACGCTGCCGAACTGCGCCGCCGCGTGACCTCGCCAAACGGCACCACAGAGGCCGCGATCAAATCATTCCAGGCTAACGGCTTCGAAGCCCTGGTAGAAAAAGCACTCGGCGCCGCCGCGCACCGCTCGGCCGAAATGGCCGAACAACTGGGCAAATAAGGAGCCTTACATGATTGGATTGAACACCGCAGCGGTTTACGTGCTGCAAACCCTCGGCAGTCTGTACCTGCTGATCGTGCTGCTGCGCTTCGTCCTGCAACTGGTGCGCGCGAACTTCTACAACCCGCTGTGCCAATTCGTGGTCAAGGCTACCCAGCCGCTGCTCAAACCACTGCGCCGGATCATCCCGAGCATCTTCGGCCTCGACATGTCGTCGCTGGTGCTGGCGATTCTGGTGCAACTGGCCCTGATGGCCCTGACCCTGCTGCTGACCTACGGCACCACCGGCAACCCGCTGCAACTGTTCATCTGGTCGATCATCGGCGTGACCGCGCTGTTCCTGAAGATCTTCTTCTTCGCCCTGATCATCAGCGTGATCCTGTCGTGGGTCGCCCCGGGCAGCCACAACCCGGGCGCTGAACTGGTGAACCAGATCTGCGAGCCGGCGCTGGCACCGTTCCGCAAGATTCTGCCGAACCTCGGCGGTCTGGACCTGTCGCCGATTTTCGCCTTCCTGGCGCTGAAGCTGATCGACATGCTGGTGATCAACAATCTGGCGGCGATGACCATGATGCCGGACATCCTGCGCCTGCTGATGTGAGCTGGTTTCGCTGGGACGGCGACGATCTGATCCTCGAATGTCATCTGCAACCGGCAGCCCGCAGCGATGATTTCGCCGGGCTGCACGGTGACCGCCTGAAGATCCGCCTCACCGCGCCGCCGGTCGAGGGCAAGGCCAATGCGTATCTGATGGGCTTTCTGGCCAAGGCGTTTGGGGTTTCCAAAAGCCAGGTCAGTTTGCTCAGCGGCGAGTTGAACCGGCAGAAACGGGTGAAGATCTGTTCGCCGAAGAAGCTGCCGGAGTTGCCTGATCTGGTGCGTCCAGCCTGATCCACTGTGGTGAGGGGATTTATCCCCGATGGGTCGCGAAGCGGCCCCTTGGTTGTTGCCAACCCCATTCTCTCGGCACGGCCAAAGATTACAGGGCTGCTACGCAGCCATCGGGGATTAATCCCCTCACCACAAGGACTTCGCTCAATAAACGATCAGGCCTTATCGTTGCTTGCCGCTAACCCCCCCGGTCTTTAGACTTACGCCTCATTTCAACGAGAGCAGGGTCGATGCCAGCTGCCTTTCCCCCCGATTCTGTTGGTCTGGTGACGCCGCAAACGGCGCGCTTCAGTGAACCTCTGGCCCTGGCCTGTGGCCGTTCGCTGCCTGCCTACGACCTGATCTACGAAACCTACGGCACGCTGAACGCACAGGCGAGCAACGCCGTGCTGATCTGCCACGCCTTGTCTGGTCATCATCACGCTGCCGGCTATCACAGCCCCGACGACCGCAAGTCCGGTTGGTGGGACAGTTGCATCGGCCCGGGCAAACCGATCGACACCAACAAGTTCTTCGTGGTCAGCCTGAACAATCTGGGCGGCTGCAACGGCTCCACCGGCCCGAGCAGTATCAACCCCGAGACCGGCAAGCCGTTCGGCGCCGATTTCCCAGTGCTCACCGTCGAAGACTGGGTGCACAGTCAGGCGCGTCTGGCTGACTTGCTCGGCATTCGTCAGTTTGCCGCAGTGATCGGCGGCAGCCTGGGCGGCATGCAGGCGCTGCAGTGGACCATCACCTACCCGGATCGCGTGCGCCACTGCCTGGCCATCGCCTCGGCCCCCAAGCTGTCGGCGCAGAACATCGCCTTCAACGAAGTGGCGCGCCAGGCGATCCTTACCGACCCGGAGTTCCACGGTGGTTCGTTCCAGGAACAAGGGGTGATCCCCAAGCGCGGGCTGATGCTGGCGCGGATGGTCGGGCACATCACCTACCTGTCCGACGACTCGATGGGCGAGAAATTCGGCCGCGGCCTGAAGAGCGAAAAGCTCAACTACGACTTCCACAGCGTCGAGTTCCAGGTCGAAAGCTACCTGCGCTATCAGGGTGAAGAATTCTCCGGGCGTTTCGATGCCAACACTTATCTGTTGATGACCAAAGCCCTGGACTACTTCGATCCGGCGGCGAACTTCGACGATAACCTGGCGAAAACTTTCGAAAACGCCACCGCCAAGTTCTGCGTGATGTCGTTCACCACCGACTGGCGCTTCTCCCCGGCCCGCTCGCGGGAGCTCGTGGACGCGCTGATGGCGGCACGCAAAGACGTCAGCTATCTGGAAATCGATGCACCCCAGGGCCACGACGCCTTCCTGATTCCGATCCCGCGCTATTTGCAGGCGTTCGGCAATTACATGAACCGAATTACGGTGTGAACAAGCCATGAGAGCTGATCTGGAAATCATCCAGGAATGGATCCCCGCCGGCAGCCGCGTGCTCGACCTCGGGTGCGGCGACGGCGAACTGCTGACCTGGCTGCGCGACAACAAGAACGTCACCGGTTATGGCCTGGAAAACGACGCCGACAACATCGCCGAGTGCGTGGCCAAGGGCATCAACGTCATCGAGCAGGACCTGGACAAGGGGCTGGGCAACTTCGCCAGCAACAGTTTCGACATCGTCGTCATGACCCAGGCCCTGCAAGCCGTGCACTACCCGGACAAGATCCTCGACGAGATGCTGCGGGTCGGTCGTCAGTGCATCATCACCTTCCCCAACTTCGGGCACTGGCGCTGCCGCTGGTATCTGGCAAGCAAGGGCCGGATGCCGGTGTCGGAGTTTCTGCCGTACACCTGGTACAACACGCCGAACATTCACTTCTGCACCTTCGAAGACTTTGAAGAACTTTGTCGCGAACGTGACGCGAAGGTCATTGATCGGCTTGCCGTGGATCAACAGCACCGTCACGGGTGGGCCAGTAAGCTATGGCCTAATCTGTTAGGTGAGATTGGTATCTACCGCGTCAGCAGCCCGGTGCTTGCAGATCATCGGGTCGCGGTCTGAACCACGACATTGCGAGGAGAACGATCATGGGTCGCTTGATTACTGTGCTATTGGCCACCTGCCTGAGTCTGTCGGCGGTGGCCGCCGATGCCATCAAGGGCGAACGCAAGGAAGTGTTCGGCGACGTTACCGTGCACTACAACACTTTCAACTCGACCTTCCTGACACCCGACATCGCCAAAGCAGCCGAGCTGATCCGCAGCAAGGACCAGGGCGTGATCAACGTCTCGGTGATCAAGGACGGCAAACCGCTGATCGCCAACGTCACCGGCACGGTCAAAGACCTGACCAGCCAGAGCGTGCCGCTGAACTTCCGCCAGGTCACCGAACAGGGCGCGATCTACTACATCGCCCAGTACCCGGTGGAGCAGCAGGAAACCCGCACCTTTGAAATCAAGGTGCAGAACGGTGACAAGATCAACACCATCAACTTCAACCAAGAACTCTTTCCCGGCGAATGATGAACCTCACGCAACTCGTACTGGCCAGCCATAACGCCGGCAAACTCAAGGAACTCCAGGCCATGCTCGGCGACTCGGTGCAACTGCGCTCGATCGGCGAATGGAGCAAGGTCGAACCGGAGGAAACCGGTCTGTCGTTCGTCGAGAACGCGATCCTCAAGGCGCGCAATGCCGCGCGCATCTCCGGCCTGCCGGCGCTGGCCGACGATTCCGGTCTGGCGGTGGATTTCCTCGGCGGTGCACCGGGCATCTACTCGGCGCGCTATGCCGACGGCAAGGGCGATGCGGCGAACAACGCCAAACTGCTCAAGGCCCTCAAAGACGTGCCGCAAGCCGAGCGCGGCGCGCAGTTCGTCTGCGTGCTGGCACTGGTGCGGCATGCCGATGATCCGCTGCCGATCCTCTGCGAAGGCCTGTGGCACGGGCGCATCCTGACCGCCGCCAGCGGCGAGCACGGTTTCGGCTACGACCCGCTGTTCTGGGTGCCGGAGCGAAACGTGTCCAGCGCCGAACTGAGCCCGGCCGACAAGAACCAGATCAGCCACCGCGCCCGTGCAATGGATCTGCTGCGCCAGCGTCTGGGCCTGAAATGACCGACAGCCACCCCGCGTCGTCGCTGATCATCGGCGGCGCCGCCTCTTCGCCTCGGGCGCCGCTGCCTACGCTGCCGCCTCTGGCGCTGTACATCCACATCCCGTGGTGTGTGCGCAAATGCCCGTATTGCGATTTCAACTCGCACACCGCCAGCCCGGTGCTACCGGAAGAGGAATACGTCGACGCGTTGCTGGCCGATCTCGATCAGGACCTGCACGCGGTGTATGGCCGTGAAATCAGTTCGATCTTCTTCGGTGGCGGTACGCCGAGCCTGTTCAGTGCGCAAGCCCTCGGGCGCTTGCTCAAAGGCGTCGAGCAGCGCATCCCGTTCGCCCACGACATCGAGATCACCCTGGAAGCCAATCCCGGCACCTTCGAGCAAGAGAAGTTCGTTGCGTATCGCAAGCTCGGGATCAATCGCCTGTCGATCGGCATTCAGAGCTTCCAGCAGCAGAAACTCGAAGCCCTCGGACGTATCCACAACGGCGACGAAGCGGTGCGCGCGGCCGGTATGGCGCGTCAGGCCGGGTTCGATAACTTCAACCTCGACTTGATGCACGGCTTGCCCGATCAGTCGCTGGAAGATGCCTTGAGCGACCTGCGTCAGGCCATCGAACTGCAACCGACGCACATCTCGTGGTATCAGCTGACACTGGAGCCGAACACGGTGTTCTGGAACCAGCCGCCGGTGCTGCCGGAAGACGACACGCTGTGGGACATTCAAGAAGCCGGGCAAGCGCTGCTCGCCGCGCACGGTTACGCGCAATACGAAGTCTCGGCCTATGCCCAGCCCGGGCGGCCGGCGCGGCACAACCTCAATTACTGGAGTTTCGGCGACTTCATCGGCATCGGTGCTGGCGCCCACGGCAAGCTCAGTCATCCGGACGGGCGCATTGTGCGCACCTGGAAGACGCGCTTGCCGAAGGACTATCTCAACCCGGCCAAGAGTTTCCAGGCCGGCGAGAAAGCCCTGAGCAATGACGAGATGCCGTTCGAGTTCCTGATGAACGCCCTGCGCCTGACTGCCGGGGTGGAATCACGCCTGTATCCCGAACGCACCGGCCTGCCGCTGGAAAGTCTCGCCGAACACCGCCGCGAGGCCGAACAAAGTGGCCTGATGCAGGTCGAACCGTCACGTCTGGCGGCCACCGAGCGCGGACAACTGTTTCTCAACGACTTGCTGCAGAAATTTCTGAGCTGAGCCCTAACGGCCGCCCCAAGGAAAACCGCATGGATTTGATACTCGATCTGCTCGCCACCGTGTCCCGCTGGAGCCGCAGCAACCTCTCGGAAATCGCCCTGGCGCTGGTGGGCTGCCTGCTGGTGCTGTTCGGCGCCGACTTCAAGGGCTGGGTCGAGCAGCGTCTGGGCAGCATCGCCGGCGCCCTGCGCGTACCACTGATGGCCCTGCTGTGCGTGATCGGCAGCGGCGCCGCGCTGATCTATGCGACGCCGTGGGTGGTCAAGGGCCTGAGCCAGTTCAACAACTACAGCCTGGCACCGGTGCTGCTGGTGGTGCTGGTGCTTATCGGCGTAGTCGCTGACCGCCGCTGATCTTTCAGCACACCCAAAACAACTGTAGGAGCTGCGGCACGCTGCGATCTTTTGATCTTAAAAAATCAAAATCAAAAGATCGCAGCGCGCCGCAGCTCCTACACCGCTTGCACCGTAGACCTAAAACAACTGTGGGAGCGAGCCTGCTCGCGAAGACGTCTTAACATTCAACCTCATCGTTGAATGTCAGACCGCTTTCGCGAGCAGGCTCGCTCCCACCGTTTTTATTGCATGTTGCTTAAGCGATTTTCTCGAACTTCAGATCCCACACGCCATGCCCAAGACGTTCGCCGCGGCGTTCGAACTTGGTGATCGGGCGTTCGGCCGGGCGTGGTACGCATTTGCCGTCTTCGGCGAGGTTGCGGTAGCCCGGGGCGACGTTCATCACTTCCAGCATGTACTCGGCGTACGGCTCCCAGTCGGTGGCCATGTGCAGGATGCCGCCAACCTTCAGCTTGCTGCGCACCAGTTCGGCGAAGGACGCCTGAACGATACGACGCTTGTGGTGACGGCTCTTGTGCCATGGATCCGGGAAGAACAGCATCAGGCGATCGAGGCTGTTGTCGGCGATGCAGCGGTTGAGCACTTCAATCGCGTCACAATCGTAGACCCGCAGGTTGGTCAGGCCCTGAGTCAGCACGCCGTTGAGCAGCGCGCCGACACCCGGACGGTGCACTTCAACACCGATGAAGTCCTGATCCGGCGCCGCCGCAGCCATTTCCAACAGCGAGTGGCCCATGCCGAAACCGATCTCCAGCGAGCGCGGTGCCGAACGGCCGAACACTTGATCGTAATCCACCGGCGCGTCGGCCAGCGGCAGCACGTACAGCGGCGCGCCCTGGTCCAGACCCCGTTGCTGGCCTTCGGTCATGCGCCCGGCGCGCATCACGAAGCTCTTGATGCGGCGGTGTTGGCGCTCGTCGCCCTCTTCCGTCTGGATAGGCGTGTCGTTCGATTCAGTCATCAATGGCTCTTACTTGATCAGACCATCCAGCGGCGAAGAGGCGCTGGCATAGAGTTTTTTCGGCATGCGGCCGGCGAGGTAGGCCAGACGGCCTGCGACGATCGCGTGTTGCATGGCTTGGGCCATCATCACCGGTTGCTGAGCATGGGCGATGGCCGAGTTCATCAGCACCGCGTCACAGCCCAGTTCCATGGCGATGGTGGCGTCGGAGGCGGTACCGACACCGGCATCCACCAGCACCGGAATCTTGGCTTCTTCGAGGATGATCTGCAGGTTGTACGGGTTGCAGATCCCCAGACCGGAACCGATCAGACCGGCCAGCGGCATGACCGCGATGCAGCCGATTTCCGCCAGTTGCCGGGCGATGATCGGGTCATCACTGGTGTAAACCATCACGTCGAAGCCTTCCTTGACCAGCGTTTCGGCGGCCTTGAGGGTTTCGATCACGTTGGGGAACAGGGTTTTCTGGTCGGCCAGCACTTCCAGCTTCACCAGGTTGTGACCATCGAGCAGCTCACGGGCCAGGCGGCAGGTGCGCACGGCCTCGATAGCGTCGTAGCAACCGGCGGTGTTCGGCAGGAAGGTGTAGCGATCGGGCGACAGCACTTCGAGCAGGTTCGGCTCGCCTTCGATCTGGCCGAGGTTGGTACGGCGCACGGCGAAGGTGACGATCTCGGCACCCGAGGCTTCGATGGCCTGACGGGTTTCTTCCATGTCACGGTACTTGCCGGTACCGACCAGCAAACGCGACTGGTAAGTACGACCGGCCAGAACAAAAGGCTTGTCGCTGCGAACGATGCTCATGGGGAATCCTCTTTAGGGGTGAGGGTCTTGCAGAATTCTGTGCCCTTGCGGGCCGGCGATCAGCCGCCGCCGATGGCGTGCACCACTTCGACGTTGTCGCCGTCGTTCAGGATGGTGTCGGCATGCTGGCTGCGCGGGACGATATCCAGATTGAGTTCGACTGCCACCCGGCGACCGGTCAGGTCCATACGGGCAATCAGGGCCGCAACGGTTTCACCGTCGGGCAGTTCAAGGGATTCGCCGTTCAACTGAATGCGCATGCGCCTGGCCGCCATCATTTTTAGGGGGTGGCATTCTAGCCCGATCATGACCTAAAGGTCAGCACCAAGCGTCAAGCGGTTTACTGCAGGCGCCAGGCGGCAAGTCCAAGACACAGCCAGCCAACCAGAAACGCCAGACCGCCGAACGGAGTGATGATGCCGAGCTTGCTGATACCTGTGGTGGTCAGCACATACAGGCTCCCGGAGAACAGCAGAATGCCGACGGCGAACGAAATGCCGGCCCAGGTCACCAGCCGCCCCTGAATCTGCGTGGCCAGCAGCGCCACACCGAACAGCGCCAGGGTGTGCACCAATTGATAGGTCACGCCGGTGTGGAAAATCGCCAGATACTCGGGGGTCAGGCGGCTCTTCAGGCCATGCGCGGCGAAGGCGCCAAGGCCCACACCGGTAAAACCAAAGAAAGCGGCCAGCATCAGAAAGCCACGCAGCATGTGGAACTCCAGTCAGACTCGTTCGGCAGGGTCTGTATAATGGCCCGCTCTATCGGTTCGGCCAAGCCATCTCTATGCTGCGTTCACTTTTGCGTCGTCTCACGAAGGCCCTGCTCTGGTTCGCGGGCGGCAGTGTATTGCTGGTGTTGCTGTTTCGCTTCGTGCCACCGCCGGGCACGGCGCTGATGGTCGAGCGCAAGGTCGAATCCTGGGTCGACGGCGAGCCGATTGACCTGCAGCGCACCTGGAAACCGTGGGACGAGATCTCCGACGATCTCAAGGTCGCAGTCATGGCCGGCGAAGACCAGAAATTTCCCGAGCACTGGGGCTTTGACTTCGGCGCGATTCAGGCTGCGCTGGCCCACAACGAACTCGGCGGTTCGATTCGCGGTGCCAGCACCCTGAGCCAGCAAGTGTCGAAGAACCTGTTTCTGTGGTCCGGTCGCAGCTATCTGCGCAAAGGCCTGGAAGCCTGGTTTACCGCACTGATCGAGGTGTTGTGGCCCAAGCAGCGGATTCTTGAGGTTTACCTGAACAGCGTCGAGTGGGATGACGGGGTGTTTGGTGCCGAAGCCGCAGCACGCCATCACTTTGGTGTCAGCGCCAAGTCACTGTCGCGGCAGCAGGCGAGTTATCTGGCGGCGGTGCTGCCTAACCCGCGAGTGTGGAGCGCCAGCCATCCGACGGCCTATGTATCGCGCCGGGCCGGGTGGATTCGCCAGCAGATGAGCCAGCTGGGTGGGACCAGTTACCTGCTGGGGCTTGATGATTCGCGCCGGGCGCCTTGGGCGCAATAGCAGGCCACATTCATCCAAACCCTGAAAATCCCATGTGGGAGCGAGCCTGCTCGCGAAAGCGGTGTGCCAGCTTGCATTGATGTCACTGATAAACCGCATTCGCGAGCAGGCTCGCTCCCACAGGGATTTGTGTTGAAACAGAAATGAAAACGCCCCGATCATCGCTGATCGGGGCGTTTTTGTTTGCCTGAGCGCCGGTTATGCGGCGATCGACAACTTGAGCTTGTTCATCGCGCTCTTCTCGAGCTGACGGATCCGCTCGGCCGACACGTTGTACTTCTGCGCCAGGTCGTGCAGCGTGGCTTTCTCTTCTGCCAGCCAGCGCTGGTAGAGGATGTCGCGGCTACGTTCGTCCAGCACTTCCAGCGCTTCGTGCAGGTTGTGGTTGGAGTTGTCGCTCCAGTCGGCATCTTCCAGTTGACGCGCCGGGTCGTACCGGTGGTCTTCCAGGTAGTTGGCCGGCGACTGGAAAGCGCTGTCGTCGTCAGCTTCTGCAGCCGGGTCGAAGGCCATGTCATGGCCGGTCAGGCGACTTTCCATCTCGCGCACTTCACGTGGTTCGACGCCGAGGCTTTCCGCCACACGGTGGACTTCCTCGTTGTTCAGCCACGCCAGACGTTTCTTCTGGCTGCGCAGGTTGAAGAACAGCTTGCGCTGGGCCTTGGTGGTCGCGACCTTCACAATGCGCCAGTTGCGCAGGATGAACTCGTGAATTTCCGCCTTGATCCAGTGCACGGCGAACGACACCAGACGCACACCCATTTCCGGGTTGAAGCGTTTTACCGCCTTCATCAGACCGACGTTGCCTTCCTGGATCAGGTCAGCCTGAGCCAGACCGTAGCCGGAATAGCTACGGGCAATGTGTACGACAAATCGCAGGTGGGCGAGCACCATCTGCCGAGCCGCCCCCAAATCCTGCTCATAGTAGAGACTCTCGGCCAGTTCACGCTCCTGCTCCGGCGTCAGCAATGGAATGCTGTTGACGGTGTGCACATAGGCTTCCAGGTTCGCACCCGGAACCAACGCGTACGCAGGTTGCAAAGAATTGGTCATGCGAAAAAACCTCCCACTTACATACTCGTGCCTCTCGGCACTGCGAAAAATTGACCGGGAATTCAAGTACAAGTTCCCAAAAAAACCGCAAGGTCAATCACGCGCAAAAAAGATTCTACTTCGGCGCCAGCTCCCTGAGATGACGTGCGACTGCAATCCATGCACCGATATAACCCAACAGCACCGCGCCAAGCAAGAGCGACAGACCGTCGGCAACTGGCACTCCGGCCAGCGCGAAATCACTGCCGTACAAGCCGGCCAGTCCAACCACCGCGTCGTTCAGCCAGTTCAGGCCGAACGCCAGCACTCCCCAGGACAGAACACCCGCACCGAAGCCATACAACGCGCCCATATAAAGAAAGGGACGACGTACATAGCTGTCAGTGCCGCCGACGAGTTTAATCACTTCTATCTCTGTGCGGCGGTTTTCAATATGAAGACGAATGGTATTGCCTATCACCAAAAGTAATGCAGAAACCAGCAGCACCGTCAGACCGAAGACAAAACGATCACCGAGCTTGAGGATAGCGGCCAGACGCTCGACCCAGACTAGATCAAGTTGCGCCTGTTGTACCTTCGGCAGCTCGGAAAGTTTTTGTCTTAATGCTTCCAGCGTCGGCTTGTCGACTTCCTTCGGGGTCACCAGCACCACGCCCGGCAGCGGGTTTTCCGGCAGCTCGCGCAGGGCCTCGCCCAGACCGGACTGCTGCTGGAACTCCTCCAGCGCCTGATCACGGCCGACATACTCGGCATCAGCAACGCCGGGCATGCCTTTGATCTGCTCGCGCAACGCCTCACCCTGCGCCGGTGTGGCATCCAGTTGCAGGTAAAGCGAAATTTGCGCCGCACGCTGCCACGAACCGCCGAGACGCTCGACATTATTGATCAGCAGCGACAGGCCCATCGGCAGGCTCAACGCCACGGCCATCACCATGCAGGTGAAAAAGCTGCCGATCGGCTGCTTGCCGAGGCGACGCAGGCTGTCGAGCAGGCTGGCGCGGTGACTTTCGATCCACGAACGCAACAGCGTGGAAAAGTCCGGGCCGTCGTCATCGTCGTGCTTTTTCTTCTTTGGCGGCTGCGGATCGGCGGCTTTCGGGGCCACGCGCTCGGAAACCTTCGGACTGCGTGTCGCACTCATACGCCGGCCTCCCCGTCGCCGATCAATCGGCCGCGCTGCAAGGTCAGCATGCGGTGGCGCATACGCGCAATCAGCGCCAGGTCGTGACTGGCGATCAGCACGCTGGTGCCCAGTCGGTTGATGTCTTCGAACACGCCCATGATCTCGGCCGCCAGACGCGGGTCGAGGTTACCCGTCGGTTCGTCCGCCAGCAGCAGGGCCGGACGGTGCACGATGGCGCGGGCGATGCCGACGCGCTGTTGCTGACCGGTGGACAGGTCCCCCGGGTACAAATCGGTTTTATCCGACAGCGCCACGCGCTCCAGCGCCGAATCGACGCGCTTGGCGATTTCGGCCTTGGACAAGCCGAGAATCTGCAGCGGCAGCGCGACGTTGTTGAACACCGTGCGATCGAACAGCAACTGGTGATTCTGGAACACCACGCCGATCTGCCGACGCAGGAACGGAATCTGCGCGTTGCTGATGGTGCTCAGGTCCTGCCCGGCCAGCAGCAGTTTGCCGCTGGTCGGACGCTCCATCGCCAGCAACAGGCGCAACAGCGTGGACTTACCGGCACCGGAGTGACCGGTGACAAACAGAAACTCGCCACGACGGACTCGAAAGCTCAGCTCATGCAAGCCGACGTGACCGTTCGGGTAGCGTTTACCGACCTGTTCGAAACGAATCATGAACGCTCCCGCTCGGCAAACAGTGCCTGGACAAAGGGTTCGGCTTCAAAGGTACGCAGATCGTCGATGCCTTCACCGACACCGATGTAGCGGATCGGCAGGCCAAACTGCTTGGCCAAGGCGAAAATCACCCCGCCCTTGGCGGTGCCGTCGAGCTTGGTCAGCGCCAGGCCAGTCAGTTCGACGGTCTGGTTGAATTGCTTGGCCTGGTTGATCGCGTTCTGACCGGTGCCAGCGTCGAGCACCAGCAGCACTTCGTGCGGCGCGTCGGCGTCGAGCTTGCCGATCACCCGGCGAACTTTCTTCAGTTCTTCCATCAGGTTGTCTTTGGTGTGCAGACGACCGGCGGTGTCGGCGATCAACACGTCGATGCCACGGGCCTTGGCGGCCTGCACGGCGTCGAAGATCACCGAAGCAGAGTCGGCGCCGGTGTGCTGGGCGATCACCGGGATCTTGTTGCGCTCGCCCCAGACCTGCAGCTGCTCAACGGCAGCGGCGCGGAAGGTGTCACCGGCGGCGAGCATGACTTTCTTGCCTTCCAGTTGCAGCTTCTTCGCCAGTTTGCCGATGGTGGTGGTCTTGCCAGCGCCATTGACGCCGACCACCAGAATCACGAACGGCTTGTTCTGCGAGGCAATTTTCAGCGGCTGCTCGACCGGCTTGAGCATCGCCGCCAGCTCGGCCTGCAACGACTTGTACAGCGCGTCGGCGTCGGCCAATTCTTTGCGGGCGACCTTCTGGGTCAGGCGCTGGATGATCTGCGTGGTGGCTTCGACACCGACATCGGCGGTCAGCAGACGGGTTTCCAGCTCATCGAGCAGGTCGTCATCGATGGTTTTACGGCCGAGAAACAGGCTAGCCATGCCCTCGCCGATGCTGGCGCTGGTTTTCGACAGGCCTTGCTTGAGGCGGGCGAAGAAGCCGACTTTGGTTTCTTCGCTGCGCGGGGCTTCCACTGGCGTTTCAGCAACCACTTCTACCGGCACCACCGGAGCCGCCACCACCGGTGCAGGTGCAGGTGCAGGTGCAGGTGCAGGCTCGGGCTGCTGCACGACCGGCGCAACAGGGGCGACGACCACCGGGGCCTCTGGCTCGGGAACAACCGGCGCAGGCTCGACAACCGGCTCAACCACTGGCGCCGGAGCGACGACTTCAGGGACGAACGCGGCAGGTGCAGGAATCGGCGGCGTCACATGCGGCGCAGCCTCTTCGACCAAGGCCACCGGCTCTTCCGCCACCGGCAAGGTCAGCCACGGCTCGGCCGCCGGAGTCAATGGCAGCTCGGCCGCTACCGGGCTTTCAGGTTCTGGCTCGGGCTCGACCGGTTGCAGCACCGGCTCGGCAATCGGCAGCACGATCGGCGCCGGCTCTGCTTCTATGACTGGCGCCGGGGCTGGCTCAGGAATCGCGGGCGGCTGTTCGACGACGGGTTCCTGCGGTTTCTTACGCAGCCATCCGAACAGGCTTTTCTTCTCGCCAGCCGCAGCTGGGGTCTTCTTGTCGTCGTTGGAACCAAACATGGAGGACGGCTATCTCACGGTAGCGACGCGCCATAAGGGCGCCCCGGCAAATAAATATTCGATGCAGAACAGACTGTGTTTCATCCAGCTTGTTCACGCGCAACATTTTGTCGAGGCGCCAGCGGCACCCCAAAGATTCGTATTAACGAAGGACTAAACCGGCAAAATCGGCGAAAAAGCGAAGTCTAGTCGATAAACCGCAGCTTTCTGCCGCCAACCTATACAACCGCATCAGGCCTGAAAACCTGATAGGCGTGGTCGCCGGTAAAACGGATCAGTATCCTAGCACCCTCTCGCCCGCCGACGCTAAGACCAAGCGGGCAGCCCAACAGGTTAAAAAACGAATGAATGCTCTAGCCCGCCGCGCTGCAGGCCTGCTGCTCAGCACAGTCTGCCTGCCCCTTTCGGCCCTGGCGGCCGACCCGCAACCGACCCACGAATTCACCCTCGACAACGGTCTGAAGGTCGTCGTGCGCGAAGACCATCGCGCGCCGGTGGTGGTGTCGCAGGTCTGGTACAAGGTCGGCTCCAGCTACGAAACCCCGGGCCAGACCGGCCTGTCCCACGCGCTCGAGCACATGATGTTCAAGGGCAGCGAGAAAGTCGGTCCCGGCGAAGCCTCGCTGATCCTGCGCGACCTGGGCGCCGAAGAAAACGCCTTCACCAGTGACGACTTCACCGCCTATTACCAGGTGCTGGCCCGCGACCGTCTGGGCGTAGCGTTCGAACTGGAAGCCGACCGCATGGCCAATCTGCGCCTGCCGGCTGACGAGTTCGCCAAGGAAATCGAAGTCATCAAGGAAGAGCGTCGCCTGCGCACTGACGATAAGCCGATGTCCAAGGCTTACGAGCGTTACAAGGCGATGGCTTACCCGGCCAGCGGCTACCACACACCGACCATCGGCTGGATGGCGGACCTGGACCGGATGAAGGTCGAAGAGCTGCGCCACTGGTATCAGTCCTGGTATGTGCCGAACAACGCCACGTTGGTAGTGGTCGGCGACGTCACCCCCGATGAAGTGAAGACCCTCGCCCAACGCTACTTCGGGCCGATTGCCAAGCGCGACGTGCCACCGGCGAAGAAACCGCTGGAACTGGCCGAGCCGGGTGAGCGCCAGATCACCCTGCATGTGCAGACCCAACTTCCCAGCCTGATGCTCGGCTTCAACGTGCCAAGCATTGCCACTGCTGAAGACAAGCGCTCGGTCAACGCCCTGCGCCTGATCTCGGCGCTGCTCGACGGCGGTTACAGCGGGCGCATCCCGACGCAACTGGAGCGCGGTGAAGAGTTGGTCTCGGGCGGTTCGTCGAGCTACGACGCCTACACCCGTGGCGACAGCCTGTTCACCCTGTCGGCGACGCCGAACACCCAGAAGAACAAGACCATGGCGCAAGCTGAAGCCGGTCTGTGGAAACTGCTGGAACAGCTGAAAACCACCGCACCGTCCGCCGAAGAACTCGAGCGCGTGCGGGCACAAGTGATTGCCGGTCTGGTGTTCGAACGTGATTCGATCACCAGTCAGGCCACCGCCATCGGCCAACTGGAAACGGTCGGGCTGTCGTGGAAGTTGATGGACACCGAACTCGCCGACCTGGAAAGCGTGACCCCGCAAGACATCCAGAACGCCGCCAAGCTGTATTTCACCCGCGAACGTCTCAGCGTCGCCCATGTCCTGCCACTGGAGACGACTCATGAGTGAGCGCAAATCCCCACGCCTGTTGCTCGGCCTGATCGCCGTGGCGGTCATCGGCTCCGCCGCGTTCTATCTGATGCCCGGTGTCAAAACCGGCGCCAGCGAAGCACTGGACAACGCCAAGACCACCCAGAAGCTGCAATCGCTGGCCGAACTCGATGGCAAGGCCCCGGCCAGCCGCAAGCTCGACGTGCAGACCTGGAACACCGCCGAAGGCGCCAAGGTGCTGTTCGTCGAAGCCCATGAGCTGCCGATGTTCGATATGCGCCTGATCTTCGCCGCCGGCAGCAGTCAGGACGGCAATGCACCGGGTCTGGCAGTCCTGACCAACGCCATGCTCAACGAAGGCGTGGCCGGCAAGGACGTCGGCGCCATCGCCCAAGGCTTCGAAGGCCTCGGTGCGGATTTCGGCAACGGCGCCTACAAGGACATGGCGCTGGCTTCGCTGCGCAGTCTGAGCGCCGCCGACCAGCGCGATCCGGCGCTGAAGCTGTTCTCCGAAGTGGTGGGCAAACCGACCTTTCCGGCCGACTCCTTCGCGCGCATCAAGAACCAGATGCTCGCCGGTTTCGAATACCAGAAACAGAACCCCGGCAAACTCGCCAGCCTCGAGCTGATGAAGCGTTTGTACGGCGATCACCCATACGCGCACTCCAGTGACGGCAATGCGCAGAGCGTGCCGAAGATCACTCTGGCGCAACTGCGTGAATTCCACGCCAAGGCCTACGCGGCCGGCAACGTGGTGATCGCGCTGGTCGGTGACTTGTCTCGCGCCGAAGCCGAGGCGATTGCCAATCAGGTCTCCGGCGCCCTGCCTAAAGGCCCGGCGCTGACGAAAATCGCCCAGCCGCAGGAACCGAAAGCCAGCGTCAATCACATCGAGTTCCCGTCGAAGCAGACCAACCTGCTGCTCGCGCAGCTGGGCATCGACCGTAACGACCCCGATTACGCGGCGCTGTCGATGGGCAACCAGATCCTCGGTGGCGGCGGTTTCGGCACCCGCCTGATGAGCGAAGTGCGCGAGAAGCGTGGCCTGACCTACGGCGTGTACTCGGGTTTCAGCCCGATGCAGGCTCGCGGCCCGTTCATGATCAACCTGCAAACCCGCGCGGAAATGAGCGAAGGCACGCTGAAACTGGTGCAGGACGTGCTCGCCGATTATCTGAAGACCGGCCCGACCCAGAAAGAACTCGACGACGCCAAGCGCGAGCTGGCCGGCAGCTTCCCGCTGTCCACCGCAAGCAACGCCGATATCGTCGGCCAACTGGGCGCCATGGGCTTCTATAATCTGCCGTTGAGCTATCTGGACGACTTCATGCGTCAGTCCCAGAGCCTGACTGTCGAGCAGGTCAAAGACGCGATGAACAAACACCTGAGCACGGACAAACTGGTCATCGTCAGCGCTGGCCCGACCGTGCCGCAAAAGCCGTTACCGGCCCCATCTGATAAACCCGCCGAGCAACCGCTCGGGGTTCCGGAGCATTAATGGCTACTCGTCCTAAAAAACCTGCGCAGAACGTTCACAACGGCGTGAACCAGTTGCGCATCATCGGCGGCGAATGGCGCAGCCGTAAACTGAGCTTCCCCGATGCACCCGGCCTGCGCCCGACACCGGATCGCGTGCGTGAGACCCTGTTCAACTGGCTCGCACCGTATGTGGCCGGGGCCAAGGTGCTGGACCCGTTCGCCGGCAGCGGCGCGCTGTTTCTTGAAGCACTGTCGCGTGGCGCGGCCATGGGTCAGGCGCTGGATGCCAGCCACGTTGCTGTTTCGAGCCTGAAAGAACACCTCGGCACCCTGCGCTGCACCAACGGCCAGGTGCAGACCGCCGACGCGCTGCGTTATTTGGAAACCCAGGTGGCCACGCCGTTTGATCTGGTGTTCCTCGATCCGCCGTTCAACCAGAACCTGCTGCCGGCCGTCTGCACCCTGCTGGAAGAGCGCCAATGGCTGGCGCCGGATTCGTGGATCTACACTGAAAGCGAGACCGCGCCTTCGACGCTGGGCCTGCCGGGCAACTGGCGCCTGCACCGCGAGCAGAAATCCGGGCGGGTGTACTACGCGTTGTGGCAACGTATGGCCGTTAACTGAACGTATTGAACAACCCTGTGGCGAGGGAGCTTGCTCCCGCTGGACTGCGCAGCAGTCCCAAAAAAGGGCCGCTTCGCGCCCCAGCGGGAGCAAGCTCCCTCGCCACAAAAGGTGTGTGCCCTCTGGAAACTGAACGCTTCACCCCCGCCTTCGGCCTCGGCAATCCGCACCTGCAAACCTTGTGGGGGCCGCTGTGGCGCAAAACCGTCCACCTTGATCGCGAGCGGGAACGCCTGTGGCTGGACGACGGGGATTTCCTCGATCTCGACTGGCACGGCCCGCACAGCGCCGAGGCGCCGCTGGTACTGGTGCTGCATGGGCTGACCGGTTCTTCGAATTCGCCTTACGTTGCCGGGATTCAGGCAGCACTCGCCGCGCAAGGCTGGGCCAGTGTCGCGCTGAACTGGCGCGGTTGCTCCGGCGAACCCAACCTGCTGCCGCGCAGTTACCACTCCGGCGCCAGCGAAGACCTCGCCGAAGCCATCAGACACCTGCGCGCCAAGCGCCCGCTGGCGCCGCTGTATGCGGTCGGTTATTCCCTCGGCGGCAATGTGTTGCTCAAGCATCTGGGCGAGACCGGCAGCGACAGCGGCGTGCTCGGTGCAGTGGCGGTGTCGGTGCCGTTTCGTCTTGATCAGTGTGCAGACCGCATTGGCAAGGGATTTTCCAAGGTTTATCAGGCGCACTTCATGCGCGAGATGGTCGCCTACATCAAGAACAAGCAACGCCAGTTCCAGCATGACGGACGCGAGGATGGCCTGGCGGCTCTGGCGGCGCTCGGCTCGCTGGAGAACATGCGGACTTTCTGGGACTTCGACGGCCGGGTCACCGCGCCGCTGCACGGCTTTACCGATGCCGAGGATTACTATCGCCGGGCGTCGAGTCGCTACTTTCTCGGCGAGATCCGCACCCCGACCCTGATCATTCAGGCCGCTGACGATCCGTTCGTGTTTCCCCACAGCCTGCCGACGCCCGAGGAGCTGTCCACCAGCACCCGGTTCGAGCTGCAGGCCAAGGGTGGGCATGTCGGCTTCGTCGATGGCACGTTGCGCCAGCCCGGTTACTACCTGGAACGGCGCATCCCGCAATGGCTGGCCCGTGTGACGTCATGAGCGATCAGGGCGAGTCGATCCGGTTCTGGCAAACCGCGCCGCTGGCCGGGGTCGAGTTGCTGTCGGCGCGCTACATCGAGCATCGCTTCGCCCCGCATGTCCACGACGGTTATGTGATCGGCATGATCATGGCCGGTGCCCAGCGTTATCGCTATCGCGGCGCCGAGCACCTGGCCGGCAGCGGCACCCTGGTGTTGATCAACCCGGACGAATTGCACACCGGCCACAAGGGCACCGAGGACGGCTGGCTGTACCGGGCGTTTTATCCCGATACCGGACAGATCGTTTCACTGCTCGAAGAACTGGAACTGCCCACCGCGCCGATGCCGGCCTTCGGCGCAACGCTGTACCGCGACCCGGATCTGGTCAACGGTTTCTGTCAGTTGCATCGCTTGCTGGAAAGCCCCGCCACCGCGCTGCAACAGCAAACGGTATGGCGCGAGATGATGATGCTGCTGTTGCAGCGGCATGCGGCGGTGCAGATCAACGGCAAACCGGGAAAAGAACACCGTGCGGTGGTAATGGCCAAGGAACTGCTGCATGCGCAACTCGCTGCGCCGCCGTCGCTGGAAGAGCTGGCGGCCGCAGTGAATCTGTCGCCCTTCCACTTCGCCCGGGTGTTCCGCCGCGCCACCGGCATGCCGCCGCACACCTGGCTGATGCAGCAACGCATCGCCACGGCCCGGGGTTTATTGCAGCACGGTTGCCTGCCGGTGGAAGTCGCCATGCAGTTGGGCTTTGCCGACCAGAGTCATCTGAGCCGGCAGTTCAAGCAGGTGTATGGCGTGGGGCCGGCGGCGTATCGCAGTGCCCGACAATCTATCGGCGACGATTAACCCCTGTGGGAGCGGGCTTGCTCGCGAAAGCGATGTTTCAGCAGACATCATGGTTGACTGACAAACCGCTTTCGCGAGCAAGCCCGCTCCCACATTGGGGGTATGGTGACTTTATTCGCCCGTGGCGATGCCTCGGGAAGGCTCGTTGATCCACTCACTCCACGACCCGGCATACAGCGAACCCAGCGGATACCCCGCCAGGCACAACGCGAACAGGTTGTGACACGCCGTCACCCCGGAGCCGCAATAAGCCACGAGTTCCGTTGGCGAACGATCACCTAGTTTCGCGGCAAAGCGCTGCTTGAGCTGCTCCGCCGGCAGGAAGCGCCCGTCGCTGCCGAGATTCTCGGTAAACGCTGCGCACTGCGCGCCGGGAATGTGCCCGGCAATCGGATCGATCGGCTCCACCTCCCCCTTGAAGCGCGGCAAGGCCCGGGCGTCGAGCAACGTCAGCGTCGGCTGACCGAGGCGCTTGTGCAATTGTTCGGCGCTCAGCAGCAGTTTCATGTCCGGCTGACCGCTGAAGTTGCCTTGGCTGACCGACGGCGCGTCCAGACTCAGCGGCAGACCCGCCGCGTGCCAGGCCTTCAGCCCGCCGTCGAGAATGAACACGCCATCGCGCTTGCCCAGCCACGCCAGCAACCACCAGGCGCGGGCCGCATAGGCACCGGGGCCGTCGTCGTACAAAACCACATCGCTGTCGGCATTGATGCCCCAGGCTTGCAGACGCTCGATCAGCGCCGCAGGCTCAGGCAACGGGTGACGTCCGGTGACGCCTTTGACCACCTTGCCACTGAGGTCGCGCTCAAGGTCGGCGAAGTGGGCGCCGGCGATGTGCCCTTCGGCATAGCTGCGCTGCCCGTAGTCTGGGTCTTCGAGGGCAAAACGACAATCGAGAATCACCAGCCCCGGCTGCTCCTTGCGGGCATCCAGTGCATTCGGGCTGAGCAGTTGCGCAATCGGCATAACGGACTCCTGTGAGCGACTTCGAAATGGTTTAGCGCCCTTCCTCGAGGGCCTGGGCCAGCGGCACGTAGAACTCGTCGAACAAGGCATTCACCTCTTCACGGGCCTGATCGGTGACGAATCCGGCTTCCAGCACCAGCACCTGATACACGCCACGCTTGATGGCCTGTTCGCTGAGGTGGTTGGAGTTTTCCCGGGTGGTGCACAGAAAGCGCACCCACGAGGTGAGGATGATCCAGGCATTGATAGTCAGGGATTCGATCTGCACCCGATCCATCTTGAGAATGCCGGCGGCGACGAAGCCCTCGTAGATCGCCATGCCCTGAATCACGCAGCGCTGAGAGAAACGCCGGTAGCGCGCGGCCAGGTCCGGGTCGCTGTCGAGCAGGTGTTCGAGATCGCGATGCAGAAAGCGGTAGCCCCACATTGCCGACAGCAGCTCCTTGAGGTAATAGCGCTTGTCTTCGACGGTGGCGGCACGCCCCTGCGGCGGGCGCAGAAAGCTGTCCACAAGCGTCTCGTACTCACTGAACAGCACGGCGATGATCGCCTGCTTGTTGGGGAAGTGGTAGTACAGATTGCCCGGAGAAATCTCCATGTGGGCGGCAATGTGATTGGTGCTGATGCTGCGCTCGCCCTGCTGATTGAACAGTTCAAGGCTGTTCTGCACGATGCGCTCGCTGGTTTTTATTCGTGGGGCCATGGCTTGAGCTTTAATTCAGAGTGCGGTGAGGGGCATCTTACGACCTAACCGGAACTGGATAAAACAAAGCTGTGTCGGGAAGTCATTTGACTTTCTAGAGCATAGACTCTAGAACGTCATTACTACAATAAATCCGGAGCCGACGATGACTGCCGACATTGCTTATCTGCAAACGCTGCAACAGCCCCTGGAAGAGCTGGATCGGCTGTTCGCGGCACAGCGCGCCGCCTATGCCGCCAACCCGATGCCAGCGGCAGATCAGCGCCAGCAATGGCTCAAGGCGTTGCGCGAATTGCTCAGCCAGGAGCGGCAGGCGCTGGTCGAGGCCATCAGCGCGGATTTCAGTCATCGCAGCGCCGATGAAACCCTGCTCGCCGAACTGATGCCCAGCCTGCACGGGATCCATTACGCCAGCCGCCACCTCAAGGGCTGGATGAAGTCGTCGCGACGCAAAGTCGGCATGGCCTTTCAGCCAGCGTCGGCGAAAGTCGTGTACCAGCCGCTTGGCGTGGTCGGCATCATCGTCCCGTGGAACTACCCGTTGTATCTGGCCATCGGCCCACTGGTCGGGGCGCTTGCGGCGGGCAACCGGGTGATGCTCAAGCTCAGCGAATCGACCCCGGCCACCGGCCAGTTGCTCAAGACCCTGCTGGGACGGATTTTTCCCGAAGATCTGGTCTGCGTGGTGCTGGGCGAGGCCGACATCGGCGTGGCGTTTTCCCGTCTGCGCTTTGATCACCTGCTGTTCACCGGCGCCACCAGCATCGGCAAACACGTGATGCGCGCTGCGGCGGAAAACCTGACTCCGGTGACTCTCGAACTGGGCGGCAAATCCCCGGCCATCGTTTCCCGCGACGTGCCGCTCAAGGACGCCGCCGAACGCATCGCCTTCGGTAAAACCCTGAATGCCGGCCAGACCTGCGTCGCCCCCGATTACGTGCTGGTGCCGCAAGACCGCGTCGGCGCGTTCGTCGAAGCCTATCGTCAGGTGGTCAACAATTTCTATCCAACCCTCGCCGACAACCCGGACTACACCGCGATCATCAACGAGCGCCAACTGGCACGGCTCAACGGTTATGTCAGCGATGCCACCAGCAAAGGCGCGCTGCTGATCCCGCTGTTCGAACAGGGCCAGGGCCGGCGCATGCCGCACAGCCTGCTGCTCAATGTCACTGACGAGATGACCGTGATGCAGGACGAAATCTTCGGCCCGCTGCTGCCGATCGTGCCGTATCAGGATCTGGATCAGGCGTTTGCCTACATCAATCAGCGCCCGCGTCCTCTGGCGCTTTACTACTTTGGCTACGACAAACGCGAACAGAACCGCGTGCTGCAAGAAACCCACTCCGGCGGCGTGTGCCTGAACGACACCCTGCTGCACGTGGCGCAGGACGACATGCCGTTCGGCGGCATCGGACCGTCGGGCATGGGCCATTACCACGGCCACGAAGGCTTCCTGACTTTCAGCAAGGCCAAGGGCGTACTGATCAAACAGCGCTTCAACGCCGCGAAGCTGATCTATCCGCCGTACGGCAAATCGATCCAGAAACTGATCCAGAAGCTGTTCATCCGCTAATCTCGTCATCGCCGGGTAATAACAACAATGCACCCAAGCCTGACCGAAACACCTGCCCTGTCGCGCCGTGGCCTGCTGAAATTCAGCCTCGGCGCCACAGCATTTCTCGCCACCGCCGGCCTCGGCGCCAGCCTCAGTGGTTGTTCATCGAGTGTCGCAGCCAATGGCTTCGTCACTTTGCGTGACGGCGACCTGCTGTTTCTGCGCGCACTGATTCCGGTGATGCTCGAAGGCGCCGTGGCCACCGAGAAAATGCCCGGTGCGGTGGATGGCACTCTGAAGTCGCTGGACTTCAGCCTCGATCACCTGTCGCCGGAGATGCTCAAACTCACCCGACAACTGTTCGACGTGCTCGGCATGGCCGTCACCCGCGGTCCGCTCACCGGGATCTGGGGCAGTTGGGAAAACGCCAGCCCCGAGGCCATGCGCCACTTCCTCGAACGCTGGCAGAACAGTTCATTGAGCCTGCTGCGCATGGGCCACAGCTCATTGCAGCAGATGGTGATGATGGCCTGGTACACCCGGGCCGAGTCCTGGGCGCATTGCGGCTACCCCGGCCCGCCCAAGGTCTGAAATCGAGTCGCGCCGTTCGCGAGCAAGCTCGCTCCCACAAGGAAATGCATTTCAATGTGGGAGCGGGCTTGCTCGCGAAGGCGCCAGCCGGCACACCACCGTACCCAAAATAATAAAGAGAACCTGATCAATGCCCGTACCCGACCCGTTCCGCGAAGGCCTCGCCCGTGGCTGGAAAACCTACAACGGCGCACAACTGACCGATGACCTGACGCTGCAAGCCGACGTGGCGATCATCGGCAGCGGCGCCGGTGGCGGCACCACGGCGGAAATCCTCAGCGCCGCCGGTTACAAAGTGCTGTTGATCGAAGAAGGCCCGCTCAAGACCAGTTCCGACTTCAAAATGCTCGAAGACCAGGCCTACAGCAGCCTCTATCAGGAAGGCATCGGCCGCATGAGCAAGGACGGCGCGATCACCATCCTCCAGGGTCGTGCGGTCGGTGGCACCACGCTGATCAACTGGACCTCGAGTTTCCGCACGCCCGAGCCGACCCTCGAGCACTGGGCCAGGGAACACAACGTCAAAGGCCACAGCCCGGCCGAGATGGCGCCGTGGTTCGAAAAAATGGAACAGCGTCTTGGCGTCGCGCCGTGGATGGTCCCGCCCAACGCCAACAACGACGTGATCCGCAAGGGCTGCGAACAGCTCGGCTACAGCTGGCACGTGATCCCGCGCAACGTGCGCGGCTGCTGGAACCTCGGTTACTGCGGCATGGGCTGCCCGACCAACGCCAAGCAGTCGATGATGGTCACTACCATTCCGGCGACCCTGGAAAAGGACGGCGAGCTGCTCTATCTGGCCCGTGCGGAAAAACTGCTGATCAATGGCGACAAAATCACCGGTCTGCAGTGCGTGGCGATGGACGAGCGTTGCGTCGCGCCGACCGGGCACACCATCACGGTCAAGGCCCGGCATTACGTGCTGGCCGGCGGTGGCATCAACAGCCCGGCCCTGCTGCTGCGCTCGGATGCACCGGATCCGCATCAGCGCCTCGGCAAACGCACGTTCCTGCATCTGGTGAACATGTCCGCCGGGCGTTTCGACGAGGTGATCAACCCGTTCTACGGCGCGCCGCAGTCGATCTACTCGGATCATTTCCAGTGGAAGGACGGCACCAGTGGGCCGATGGGCTACAAACTCGAAGTGCCACCGCTGCAACCGGCACTGGCCGCGACCTTGCTCGGCGGTTTCGGCCAGCAGAATGCCGAACACATGGCCGACCTGCCGCACACCCACGCGATGCTCGCGTTGCTGCGCGACGGTTTCCACCCGGACAGCCCCGGCGGCAGTGTCGAACTGCGCGGTGATGGCTCGCCGGTGCTCGACTATCAAGTCTCGCCTTATGCCTGGGAGGGCCTGCGCCGCGCCTTTCACAGCATGGCCGAGATCCAGTTTGCCGGCGGCGCCAAAGCCGTAATGCCGATGCACGCCGATGCGCGCTACGTGAAAACCCTGGCCGAAGCCCGCACGCTGATCAACGGTCTGAGCCTTGAGCTGTATCGCACGCGCTTGGGCAGTGCCCACGTGATGGGCGGTTGTGCGATGGGCGAAGAGCCGAAAAACGCAGTTACCGACAGCCTTGGCCGGCATCATCAACTGAGCAATCTGTCGATTCACGATGGCTCGCTGTTCCCCACCAGCATTGGCGCCAACCCGCAATTGTCGGTGTATGGCCTGACCGCGCAGCTGGCGACAGCCCTCGCCGATCGGCTGAGAAATCCGTGAAAAAACCGGTTTATCGCGTCGTCTATAGTGCTTTCTTACCCAACAGGCGACTTGGCCGACCGGGACGGCTGCGATACCATCCGACTCCCCAACGGACTCCCGCCAGGACGACGCGATGAACCGAGTGTTGTACCCAGGTACCTTCGACCCTATTACCAAAGGGCATGGCGATCTGGTCGAACGCGCCTCGCGCCTGTTCGATCACGTGATCATTGCGGTCGCCGCCAGCCCCAAGAAAAACCCGCTGTTCCCGCTGGAACAACGGGTTGAACTGGCTCGCGAGGTCACCAAACACCTGCCCAACGTCGAAGTGGTCGGCTTCTCGACGCTGCTGGCGCATTTCGCCAAGGAGCAGAACGCCAATGTGTTCCTGCGTGGCTTGCGTGCGGTGTCGGACTTCGAATACGAATTCCAGCTGGCCAACATGAACCGCCAGTTGGCCCCGGACGTCGAGAGTCTGTTTCTCACCCCGTCCGAGCGTTATTCGTTCATTTCCTCGACGCTGGTGCGGGAAATCGCCGCGCTGGGCGGCGATATCAGCAAGTTCGTGCACCCGGCCGTGGCCGATGCCCTGACCCTGCGCTTCAAGAAGTAACGACCGTTCAAACGGCGCCCGCGTGCACTGCGGGCGCCAATGCGGCACAATTGCGCGCATTGATTTATAGCGCCCGGGCCTGCCGCCCCGGCTGGAGTTAGCATGTCCCTGATCATCACCGACGATTGCATCAACTGCGACGTCTGCGAACCCGAGTGCCCGAACGCCGCCATTTCTCAAGGCGAAGAGATCTATGTGATCGACCCGAACCTGTGCACCCAGTGCGTCGGCCACTACGACGAGCCGCAGTGCCAACAGGTCTGCCCGGTGGATTGCATTCCACTGGACGAGGCGCATCCTGAGACTGAAGAACAGTTGATGGAAAAGTACCGCAAGATTACCGGCAAGGCCTGATCTGAACGTTTTGTAGCGCTCTTCCGGGCCTCTTCGCGAGCAAGCCCGCTCCCACAGTTGGAATGCATTTCACTGTGGGAGCGGGCTTGCTCGCGAAAGGACCATCAGCAACACCGCAGAATCCGGATCAGCTCACTCGCGCTGCTCAAACCCCTCCCCTGTACACCCCAAACAGCGCACAAACGCCGCTTTCGCCGGATCCACCACCAGCGCCTGCCCCGCATCACCTACCCCGCCACCCAGCGCGGTAAACGGCAATGACACCACAAACACCCCCGCACCCAGCACCGTCGCCACCACCAGCAAAGGTCGGGCAATCAGCAAATCACCAATCATGGCGTATGCGGGAGGGTTCTGGATGGTGTAGCGCGGATCACCGCTGCCGTTTTCCGTGGCCTGAACGGCCAGGCTGGAACACAGCAGCAGTGTTGCAAACAGGACTTGCAAGGACTTCATGGGACGATCCTTCGGGCTGAACAGTGAGACCACTCACTATAGACCGTAGGACTTTTTCAGATTTTTGCCTCAGGTCTGGCAGCGCGGACAGAACACACTGGCCCGTTGCCCCAGCTTCACTTCCCGCAGGCCAGTACCGCAGACCTTGCAGTGCTCACCACCGCGACCATAGACAAACAGTTCCTGCTGGAAGTAGCCGGGCTGCCCGTCACCGCCGATGAAATCCCGCAACGTAGTGCCGCCGCGTTCGATGGCTGCGGCGAGGATGCGTTTGATCTCGATCGCCAGCTTCAGATACCGCGCGCGGGAGATGCTCTTGGCTTCGCGGCGCGGATCGATCCCGGCGGCGAACAGCGCTTCGGTCGCGTAAATATTGCCGACGCCTACCACCACCGCGTTGTCCATGATGAACGGCTTGACCGCCATCGAACGCCCACGCGACAGCTGGAACAGGCGCTCGCCGTCGAACAGATCGGTCAACGGCTCCGGCCCGAGGCGAATCAGCAGTTCGTGATTGAGCGGATCGGTACTCCACAGCATCGCACCGAAGCGGCGCGGATCGGTGTAGCGCAACGCCAGACCGGATTCCAGTTCGATATCGACGTGCTCATGCTTGAGCGCCGGCAACCCGACTTCCACCAGCCGCAAGTTGCCCGACATGCCCAGGTGGCTGATCAACGTGCCGACTTCGGCATTGATCAACAAATACTTGGCCCGCCGCTCGACCAGCACGATGCGCTGCCCGGACAGGCGCACATCGAGGTCTTCGGGGATCGGCCAGCGCAGCCGGCGATCCCGCACGATCACCCGGCTGACGCGCTGGCCTTCCAGGTGCGGAGCAATGCCCCGGCGGGTGGTTTCGACTTCCGGCAATTCAGGCATGACGTTCTCGAATCAATGCGCGCCGAGGTCGCGGATCGTCTGTTTGAGGGTTTCGAAATCGTAGTCCGACAGACCGACGTAATCGAGAATCAGCGGGCCAATGCTGTTCCACTCGTGGTCTTCGGTCTGGTTGCCCAGCACCCGATAAGACGCACAGATGTGCTCGGCCATCTTCAGGATCGCCAGCAGATTCTTCATCTGGCTGTTGCGCGAGGATTCGTCGCTGAAGATCGCCAGCGCATTGTGGTGATTGGCGATCGCCGTGCTGACGTGTTCCGGCAGGCGCCACGACTTGGCGGTGTAGTAGCCGACCACGGCGTGGTTGGTATTGAACTCGGCGTTCTCGGTGTCCACCACCCGGCATTCGGCGCTGGCATTGGCGTAAGCCTTTTCCAGTACCGACATGTAGTTGGGGAAGCGCTGCAGCATCAACGGCACGCCGCAGTCGTGGAACAGCCCCAAGGCATAAGCTTCGTCGCCGGCCTGGGTGCCGATGCGCTTGGCCAGGGTCAGGCAGGTCATCGCCACGTCCTGGGCGGTGTCCCAGAAACGGTTGAGGGTGACGATGGTGTCATCGTTCATCTCGCCCTTGATCGACTGCGCGTTGATCAGGTTGATGATCGAGCGGCTGCCCAACAGGTTCACCGCACGCTGGATCGAAGTGATCTTGTTGCTCAGGCCGTAATACGGCGAGTTGACGATTTTCAGCAGAGAACCGGACAGGCCGGGATCCTGGGCGATCAGCTTGGCGATCACCTCCAGGTCCGGGTCGGGCATGTACTGCTCCATCTGCAGATCCACCATGATCTGCGGCTGCGCGGGCACGCTGATGCCTTGCAGGGATTGTTGAATCTGTTCGGTGGTCAGCTCTTGGGACATAAGTACACACTCTGGGACAGGCGGCGATTCTAACCTCTAAAAACCGCAGGACGACACACCAGTGGGCAATTGTCAGGAACTTTCATTCACGCTCAGGCTTCGGACTTTGTAAGGCCGACCGGACAATCAAGCACCGGCTCGGCGGTAATTTCCCGCAGACTCAGGAGCTTATCGATGGCTACTTCCCTCACTGGCAAACGCGTCGCCATTTTAGTAACAGACGGTTTCGAACAGGTCGAACTGACCGGGCCCAAGCAAGCACTGGAGCAGGCCGGCGCCCAGGTCGACATCCTTTCGGCCGAGGCCGGCAAGGTCAAAGGCTGGAACCACGACAAACCGGCGGATGACTTCAAGGTCGATCAGACCTTTCAAGGCGCCAGCAGCGAGCAGTACGACGCGATCGTCCTGCCGGGTGGCGTGCAGAACTCCGACACCATTCGCATCGATCAGGATGCCCAGCATCTGGTCAAGACCGGCGCCTCCGCCGGCAAACCGATTGCAGTGATCTGCCATGGCGGCTGGCTGCTGATTTCCGCCGGGCTGGTCAATGGCAAGACCATGACCAGTTTCAAGACACTCAAGGATGACCTGGTCAATGCCGGGGCCAACTGGGTCGACAAGGAAGTGGTCAAGGACGGTCATCTGATCAGCAGCCGTCAGCCGGATGATATTCCGGCGTTCAACAAGGAGTTGATCGACGCGCTCTCTGCCTGATCTGGAGGGTTGTGAGTTTATGTGGTGAGGGGATTTATCTGTGGCGAGGGGATTTATCCCCGATGGACAGCGCAGCTGTCCCAAATCGATTCACGCGGTCGGTCAGACAACTGCGTTCGGGGTTTGCGGCTGCTACGCAGCCGATCGGGGATAAATCCCCTCGCCACAGATAAATTCCTTCATCACTGATTCCCCTTGCCACATGTCCACTCACCAGCCAATAGGGCCGAGCAACACGGTATACTCCCGCTCTTTTTTCCGGAGCGACGTCATGTCCCTGCCTAGCCTGCGCCTCAAAGCCAACGCCGACCGTCGCCTGCGCAACGGCCACTTGTGGGTCTACAGCAACGAAATCGATGTGGCCGCCACGCCACTGCACGGCTTCAAGGCCGGCGATCAGGCGATCCTCGAAGCCGCCGGCGGCAAGCCGCTGGGCATCGTCGCGATGAGCCCGAACAACTTGATCTGCGCGCGCCTGTTGTCGCGCGACATCAAGCTGGCGCTGGACAAGTCGCTGCTGGTGCACCGCCTGAACGTGGCCCTGTCGCTGCGCGAGCGCCTGTTCGACAAGCCGTTCTACCGCCTGGTCTACGGCGACTCCGACCTGCTGCCGGGTCTGGTGGTCGACCGTTTCGGCGACATCCTCGTGGTGCAGATCGCCTCGGCGACCATGGAAGCGCATAAAGATGACGTGATCGCTGCACTGACCCAAGTGCTCAAGCCAAGCGGCATTCTGTTCAAGAACGATTCTGCCGCCCGTGACGCCGAAGGCCTCAACCGCTACGTCGAAACCGTGTTCGGTCTGGTGCCGGAGTGGGTGGCCCTGGAAGAGAACGGCGTGAAATTCGAAGCGCCGGTCATTGGTGGCCAGAAAACCGGCTGGTTCTACGACCACCGCATGAACCGCGCCCGCCTCGCCCCTTACGCCAAAGGCAAACGCGTCCTCGACCTCTATAGCTACATCGGTGGCTGGGGCGTGCAGGCTGCGGCGTTCGGCGCCAGCGAAGTGTTCTGCGTCGACGCGTCGGGCTTCGCCCTCGACGGCGTCGAGCGTAACGCCGCGCTGAACGGCTTCGCCGACAAGATGACCTGCATCGAAGGCGACGTCTTCGAAGCGTTGAAGGAACTCAAGGCCAGCGAAGAACGTTTCGACGTGATCGTTGCCGACCCGCCAGCGTTCATCAAGCGCAAGAAAGACATGAAGAACGGTGAAGGCGCCTACCGTCGTCTGAACGAGCAAGCCATGCGCCTGCTGACCAAGGACGGCATTCTGGTCAGCGCTTCGTGCTCCATGCACCTGCCAGAGGACGATCTGCAGAACATCCTGCTGACCAGCGCCCGTCACCTGGACCGCAACATCCAGATGCTCGAGCGCGGCGGTCAGGGCCCGGACCACCCGGTACACCCGGCCATCGCCGAGACTCGCTACATCAAGAGCATCACCTGCCGCCTGCTGCCTAACAGCTGATCGGCCCATGAAACGGGGAGCCTGCGGGCTTCCCGTTGGCTTTACGGCGATGCAATGTCGTCGAATTTCTTCCTCTTTCCTACAACTAACTTCCTACATGCATGCAGGACATTTCCCTGCGCATTACATTTCAACATCTAATACTTACAAGTTTGCCCTTGCAGCACGCCCACTCCGACAGAATTAATAGAAATTTCCTACCCAAGTATCACTTGCCAATAATTCATTACAACCTATTATTAAGTTGTCACCACGACGGTGACATTCACTCTCAATGAACAAGGAGTTCATACTTATGAAAGCAATTACTCTGGAAACCAACCAAATCGCAAACCTGGCCTTCCTGGTTGCACCTAAAGCCCGCTAAGTGAGCCAGAACGCTGGGGAGTGCCGGCACCCCAGCGTTCTTCCGACCCGTTCCAGAGCGATGAACACAACATGCATATCAATCCCTATTTATTCATATTGCCGCGCACGCCCGGACAAATAGTCTGGAACTATAAAGACCACACCCAACATGAACTTGACCTGACTTACTCTTGTCGACTTGCACAACTTATCAATAACCCGGAACAGTTCGACAGACGCAACATAATAGACTCACAACTTCTGAACGCGGGCATATTAACCGTTGCAAAAATAGACAGTCCGCCATGGGGCTGGGATGAATTGTCGAAGATTTATCATATTGGTACCCAGAACATTCCCTGCGAACAGACACCCCAGAATATTCACGAGTGGTCCAGGCAATACCTGAACCATTGCAGCGCCGTGCTGACCACACCGGCACCCGCGCAAGATCGCCCGATCCATCAAGACAAACCACTGATCACCCTGCCCGCCTCTGCGGCCCTGACCGTCGCCAGCCTGGGCAATGTCCTGCGCCTGAGAAAAACCTGCCGCTCCTTTACTGGCGAAGCGATCACGCTCAATGACGTCGGCACGTTGATGTATCTCTCGCTGGGTTTTCTCCGTCATCGCGACGATAACCGCGACGAGAGCATCGCCGAAGGACTCGGCGCCCGTCGCAGCAGTCCTTCAGGTGGCGGGTTGAATGCCTGTGAAGGATTTCTCCTGGCACGCAATATCGAGGGCCTGGAACCGGGCATTTACGCCTATCACCCTGCAGAACATGCACTCAGCCGGGTCAATCCATTGCCCGAACCCGCGCTCGGCCATTTGCTGGCGGGTCAGCACTTCATCAATAACCTGCCACTGGGTCTGTTCATCACCGCTCGTTTCGACAAGCTCTGGTGGAAGTATGAACACTCACGCGCCTATCGCATGGCGTTTGTCGAGGCGGGTCATCTGTCGCAAACCTTTCAACTGGTGGCCACAGCGCTGGGCCTGGGAACGTGGCTGACCGGGGCATTCGCCGACCGCCAGGTCGAAGCCCTGCTCAAACTCGAAGGCAGCGCTGAACAACCGTTGTTCTTTGTCGGCTGCGGCGCCAGCGACGGTCAGGCGATGTGTCAGGAAATGCGCGACCTGTTGCAGGAGACGCGCAAATGAGCGCATCAACCGTGGATCAGCCCGAAGCGCCAGAGCCCTGGGCGCTTCGATTCACCCTCGGCGACTGGAACAACCACGCTTCGGTACGCACCAGCCGGCACGACTACCAGTTGCCGGCAGACCTGCAGTTGCAACTGCATACCCGCTTCTGGTTTCCGCCGGCCTTCCTGCCGTATCTGTCCCACCCGGCGATCGAAGCCGCAGGCAGCAAGGTCATGCATCGGCTGGCTGCCAACCACCTGGTGCACTTTCTCGACTACACCACGCTGCTGGAACACCGCATCGTCAACCGCGCCGTGGAAACCATCGTCCACGGTGAGTTGCCCGCGCACATTCCGTCAAGGATGAAAACCGCCGCGCTGCAGCTCTATACCGACGAGGGTTATCACGCATTGTTCTCCCATCATCTGGCCGAACAGATCGCCGAACTGCATGGTTTCACCGGTCGTCCACAGATGCCGCTGCGCATCACCCGCCTGACCGGTCAGATCGCCCGAACGCCGGAGAGCAAACGCCCGCTGGCATGGTTTCTGCTCGGCTTCGTCTCCGAAACCATCATTGCCCGGGAGTTGCTGGATGTGTGTCGGGAAACGCTGGTCAGCAGCGTGAACGACATGCTGCGCGACCACCTCGCGGATGAAGCGCGCCACAGCCGTTTTTTTTCCGAGGTCTTTCACTACCTCTGGTTGACCCTGAACAGCCGCCAGCGCGCCTTTGCGGCCAGAACCTTGCTGGAGACCCTGGCGACCTTCTTCGAAGTCGACGAGCAATGGCTGTACCAAAGCCTGCGCCGCGCCGGCATTGGCGAAGGTGCAATCAAGGAAATCCTCGACAGCCTGACCAACGAACAGGCCAGCCGCCAGCGTGCCCGATCCGGAGCGACGGCTACGCTTGCTGCACTCGAAAAAGCCGGATTCTTCGCGCTACCCAACAACCGCAAACTTTTCGCCAAGGCAGGACTGATCGATGCTTGAAGGAAGAACGGTGGTAACGACCCGACAACGACGCGGGGCGATCAGCCTGCTTTTGGCCATGGTGCTGCTGGGGGTGTTTCCGCTGGACGTCCTGCTGCCGTCGTTCCCGGCGCTGGCTGAACACTTCGCCAGCACTCCGACCGACATCGCCCTGTCGATCAGCCTGTTCGCGGTGGGCATCGCCTTTGCCCAACTGCTGATCGGGCCGTTGTCCGACATCATCGGGCGCAAGGGGTTACTGCTCGCCGGCATGGCTGTCTCGATCCTCGGCGCCATCGGCTGCGTAATGACCAGTGACTACACGCTGTTCATGGCCTTTCGCATCGTGCAGGCCATCGGCTGTGGCTGTTTCGTCCTGTCACAGGCGCTGGTGCAGGATCTGTTCGAGGGCGCAGAGCGCGATCGCCTGCGGATCCTGATGGTGACCGCCACCGGGATCTTCATCTCCATATCACCGCTGGCCGGAACCTTTCTGCAGGCGACCCTGGGCTGGCGTGGCAGCTTCTGGCTGTTCATCGCACTGGCGGCGGTGGTGTTGCTCAAGGCCTGGCTGTTTCTGGACGGCGGTCGGCCTGTCGCCCAAGGTACATCGATCCATTTTCTCAAGGCTTACCAGCGGGTGCTGGGGGATTTCGACTTTGTTGGCTACTGGCTGATTTCGGCTTTCGCGTTCGCCTGCCACTTTTCGTTCATCGTCATTTCGCCACTGATCTTCATGGATCAATTGCAGCTGTCAGCCTATGACTTCTCACTGATCCTGCTGATCTACGGTGCGGCCTATGTGACCGGCGGGATTGCCGCCACGCTATTGAGCCGGCGCATCAGTTCTGCGCAACAGATCGTGGCCGGGTTGAGCCTGATCCTGCTGGCGGGGCTGGTGATGCTACTCCTGTCGCAGTACTTCGCGCTCTCGCCCGCCACGGTACTGATCCCGATGCTGATCTGCACCGCCGGCACCACCATTGCACGCCCGGCCGCCACCTCACGCGCCATGGGCCTGTTCCCGGAGAACGCCGGTACTTCGGCCTCGGCCGGTAGCACGATCATCTTCATTTGCGGCGGGTTGATCAGTGCGCTGATCAGCCTGAGTCCAGGCAACCTGCAGGCCACTCTCGGCTACTGTTTTGTCCTGCTCAGTTGCATCGCGCTGGCGCTGAACAAGCGGATCAGCCATCGCGCCAGCATTATCGAGAACGGCGCGGTCACGCCCTTCGGCAGCGATTGAGCCTGCCGGTCGTCATGCCATACGCACCGTCGGCACTGGAACAACACTTTGCGCCATTCCCTCCAGACGCCAGCGGTGTAGAATCGGCTGATTCATCGCCATTCATCCCCCGGCGGGTTTATGAGCTCAGGCTGAGGCAAGCGGCGATCCCGCAAAGTCATCGGCAACATCCAGGACACACGGCCATTTCTGAGTGTTCCAGACGTCAATAGAAGCTCACTCCCTTTTGATACCTGATTAGCCGCCCGGAGTGCTCCATGCCAGATTACCGCTCGAAAACATCCACCCACGGCCGCAACATGGCCGGCGCCCGCGCACTGTGGCGCGCCACCGGGATGAAAGATGACGACTTCAAGAAGCCGATCATCGCCATTGCCAACTCCTTCACCCAGTTCGTGCCGGGCCACGTGCACCTCAAAGACCTCGGTCAACTGGTTGCCCGGGAAATCGAACGCGCCGGTGGCGTAGCGAAAGAATTCAACACCATCGCCGTGGATGACGGCATCGCCATGGGTCACGACGGCATGCTCTATTCGCTGCCGAGCCGCGAGATCATCGCCGACTCTGTCGAATACATGGTCAACGCCCACTGCGCCGACGCCATCGTCTGCATCTCCAACTGCGACAAGATCACCCCGGGCATGTTGATGGCCGCTTTGCGCCTGAACATTCCGGTGATCTTCGTTTCCGGCGGCCCGATGGAAGCCGGCAAGACCAAACTCGCTTCCCACGGCCTCGACCTCGTCGACGCCATGGTGATCGCCGCCGACTCCAGCGCTTCTGACGAGAAGGTTGCCGAGTACGAGCGCAGCGCCTGCCCGACCTGCGGTTCGTGCTCCGGCATGTTCACCGCCAACTCGATGAACTGCCTGACTGAAGCCCTGGGCCTGGCACTGCCGGGCAACGGTTCGACCCTCGCGACCCACAGCGACCGCGAGCAGCTGTTCCTGCAGGCCGGCCGCACCATCGTCGAGCTGTGCAAGCGTTACTACGGCGAAAACGACGAATCCGTGCTGCCGCGCAACATCGCCAACTTCAAGGCGTTCGAGAACGCGATGATGCTCGACATCGCCATGGGCGGTTCGACCAACACCATCCTGCACCTGCTGGCTGCCGCCCAGGAAGCCGAGATCGATTTCGACCTGCGCGACATCGACCGTCTCTCGCGCAGCGTGCCGCAACTGTGCAAGGTCGCGCCGAACATCCAGAAGTACCACATGGAAGACGTGCACCGCGCTGGCGGCATCTTCAGCATCCTCGGTTCCCTGGCCCGTGGCGGCCTGCTGCACACCGACCTGCCGACCGTGCACAGCCGCAGCATGGAAGAAGCCATCGCCAAGTGGGACATCACCCAGACCACCGATGAAGCCGTGCATCACTTCTTCAAGGCCGGCCCGGCGGGCATCCCGACCCAGACCGCGTTCAGCCAGTCGACCCGTTGGGAAACCCTCGACGACGACCGTGAAAACGGCTGCATCCGCAGCTTCGAACACGCCTATTCGAAAGAAGGCGGCCTGGCCGTGCTGTACGGCAACATCGCTCTCGACGGTTGCGTGGTGAAAACCGCCGGCGTCGACGAGTCGATCCACGTCTTCGAAGGCAACGCGAAGATCTTCGAAAGCCAGGACAGCGCGGTGCGCGGCATCCTCGCCGACGAAGTGAAGGAAGGCGACATCGTCATCATTCGCTACGAAGGCCCGAAAGGCGGCCCGGGCATGCAGGAAATGCTCTACCCGACCTCGTACCTGAAGTCCAAAGGTCTGGGCAAAGCCTGTGCGTTGCTCACCGACGGTCGTTTCTCTGGCGGTACTTCCGGCCTGTCGATCGGCCACGCTTCGCCAGAGGCTGCGGCCGGTGGCGCGATCGGTCTGGTGCAGGACGGCGACAAAGTGCTGATCGACATCCCGAACCGCTCGATCAACCTGTTGGTCAGCGATGAAGAACTGGCTGCACGCCGGGTCGAACAGGACAAGAAAGGCTGGAAACCGGTCGAGCAGCGTCCACGCAAAGTGACCACTGCGCTCAAGGCCTACGCCCTGCTGGCGACCAGCGCCGACAAGGGGGCGGTGCGTAACAAGGCGATGCTCGACGGGCTGTAAGCGTCAATCGCAAAAACAAAAATGCCCCGCCAAAGTGCGGGGCATTTTTTTGCCTGATCCAAAAACAATGAAGATCAAAACTGTGGGAGCGGGCTTGCTCGCGAAAGCGGTCTACCGGTCAAAAAATCTCCCGCCTGACACTCCCTCTTCGCGAGCAAGCCCGCTCCCACAAGGGACTGTCAGTGATTCTGGAATCTGAGTTCCAACAGGGATTGTGGGCTTACTGGATTTCTTCAGGCTTGACGATCACCCAGTTTTTGTCCGCCGTCACCGGCAATCCTTCCTTGGCCTGCGCCGCTGCGTGTTTGGCCATCATGCCGTTGAGCTGGGTCATGTATTTGTCCTTGCGGTTGACCCACAAGTGAATGCCGCCCTTGGCCACATCCACATCGTGGAACAGCATGTAGCCGTCGCTGCTCGGGGTGTCGCCGCCCACCAGTACCGGTTTTTTCCACTCATCAATGTAGGTCAGGATCGCCGCGTGTTTGCCGGCCATCCAGGTCGCCGGGGTCCACAGGTACGGGGTCAGTTCGAGGCCGAGGTTGGCCTTCTCGTCATACTTGCCGGCGGTGATCTGCTTGCGCGCAGTGGTCAGTTCGCCGGTTTCGCGGTTCTTCAGCAGCGTGGTCACGCCGATCACGTTCTGCGGTTTGACGTTGTAGCCGTACTTCGGATCGGCCGCGACCATGCGCACCAGTTCTTCGGAAGCGGCAGTCATCACGTAGACCTCGATGCCGTTCTCCATCAGCTTGTTGTACAGCTCGGCCTGGCCGGTGAAGACTTTCGGCGGCTGCACATCGATGTTCTTCACGACATCGCCTTCGTAGTAAGTGGCCGGCACCGGTTTGCCCGACGCCATCAGCTCATCGACATAGCCCTTCAGTTCCTTGAGAGTGAAGCCGGAGAACACCTGCGCTACCCACGGGTAGCAGACCATGTCGTCGACTTCGCACAGGCGATAGTAGTAACTGAACAGGCTTTCCTTATGGTCGGCGGTGTCCTTGAACGGCATCAGTTTCAGCGAGGGGTCGAGTTTGTCGCGGGTGATCAGGCCCTTGTTTTCCATGAACGGCAGCAACGACTCTTCAAGGTCGTATCGGTAGCTGGTGTTGTCCATGTCGAACACCGCGTAATTACCCTTGTTGGCATTGGCGGCGATCATCGCGTCGAGTGCCTTGGCCTGATCCGCCGGCCAGTGCTTCAGGTCGGTGGCGAATGCGTGAGCGGCCAAGCCCAATCCAAGAACCACAGCGAGCATTTTCGGTGCGAACTTCATCGGCGTTTTCTCCCTGACTGAAAGACATCGACGCTAACAAATAAGTGTGACAGTCCTCGTCTGTCAGCGACCGCTTACGTCTCCTCAACGCCAGTTGCATTGCCGAGAGCGACAAGCGCTTATTCCAAAAACGACGGACAACCTGCGATTTCGGTATTAATTCATTGGAAATCAAACTGTTAGGCTTGCCGGTTCGCAGTTGCCCAAGAATGCGACTGGCACAAGTCTTATCGGAGTCTTCATGAATCTGCCGCTGATCCTCAATCTGCTGGTGTTCCTCGCCCTGCTCTTCGGTCTGGCGCAAACCCGCCACACGACGTGGAGCCTGGCGAAAAAAGTCCTGCTCGCGCTGGTGCTGGGCGTAGCCTTCGGTGTTGCCCTTCACACCGTTTACGGTGCCGGCAACCCGGTACTGAAAGCCTCGATCGGTTGGTTCGATCTGGTCGGCAACGGCTACGTGCAGTTGCTGCAAATGATCGTGATCCCGCTGGTGTTCGCTTCGATCCTCAGCGCGGTTGCGCGTCTGCACAACGCATCGTCGCTGGGCAAGATCAGCTTCCTGACCATCGGCACCCTGCTGTTCACCACCGCGATTGCGGCGCTGATCGGTATCGGCCTGACCAACCTGTTCGGCCTCACCGCCGAAGGCCTGGTCGCCGGCACGCAGGAAATGGCCCGCCTGCAAACCATCCAGACCGACTACGCCGGCAAGGTCGCCGACCTGAATGTGCCGCAGCTGCTGCTGTCGTTCATTCCGCAGAACCCGTTCGCCGACCTGGCCCGCGCCAAGCCGACCTCGATCATCAGCGTGGTGATCTTCGCCGCGTTCCTCGGGGTCGCGGCGCTGCAACTGCTCAAGGATGATGCCGAGAAAGGTCAGAAAGTGATCAACGCCATCGACACCCTGCAAGCCTGGGTGATGCGTCTGGTGCGTCTGGTGATGAAGCTGACCCCGTACGGCGTGCTGGCGCTGATGACCAAAGTGGTCGCCGGTTCCAACCTGCAGGACATCATCAAGCTCGGCAGTTTCGTCGTGGTCTCGTACCTCGGCCTGGGCCTGATGTTTGTGGTGCATGGCCTGCTGGTGTCGGCGGCCGGGATCAACCCGCTGCGCTTCTTCCGCAAGATCTGGCCGGTGCTGACGTTCGCGTTCACCAGCCGCTCCAGCGCGGCGAGCATTCCGTTGAGCATCGAAGCGCAGACCCGTCGTCTGGGCATTCCGCAGTCGATCGCCAGTTTCGCCGCCTCGTTCGGTGCGACCATCGGCCAGAACGGTTGCGCCGGTCTGTACCCGGCGATGTTGGCGGTGATGGTTGCGCCAACGGTCGGCATCAACCCGCTGGATCCGCTGTGGATCGCGACACTGGTGGCGATTGTCACTCTGAGCTCGGCCGGTGTGGCCGGGGTCGGTGGCGGCGCGACGTTCGCGGCACTGATCGTGCTGCCGGCGATGGGCTTGCCGGTGTCACTGGTGGCGCTGCTGATTTCGGTTGAGCCGCTGATCGACATGGGTCGTACGGCGTTGAACGTAAGTGGTTCGATCACCGCCGGTGCGATTACCAGCCAAGTGATGCAGCAGACCGATAAAGCACTGCTGGATGCGGATGAGCATGCGGAGCTGGCTCAGGCCTGACAGCAACACAGTCTTGTGGCGAGGGGATTTATCCCCGATGGGCTGCGTAGCAGCCCCAAAGCACGGGGTCGCTGCGCGACCCATCGGGGCGGTGCGACGTTTCGCTAAATCCCCTCACCACAATTCAAGCCTTTTCCCAGACCTCGAAGTTGTAAGCGGGCTTGTCGCCCTCAGCCGGATTCGGCACATTCGACACCAGTCTCCACTGGTTCGGGTCGAACTCCGGAAACCACGCATCACCCTCCGGGCTCAGCGCCACTCGGGTCAGATACAGACGATCGGCCTGCGCCAGCCCTTGCGCATACAACTGCGCGCCGCCAATCAGCATCAACTCATCGACACCCTGCGCTTTCGCCCATTCCTCGGCGCGAACCACCGCGGCTTCCAGCGACGGATACACCTCCGCCCCTTCCAGCAGCAGATCCGGCTGACGGCTGACCACGATGTTCAAGCGGCCCGGCAGCGGACGGCCGAGGGAGTCCCAGGTCTTACGGCCCATGATGATCGGCTTGCCGAGGGTCGTGGCCTTGAAGTATTTGAAGTCCCCCGGCAGGTGCCAGGGCATGCTGTTGTCGACGCCGATCACGCGGTTTTCACCGAGGGCTGCGATCAGGCTGAGGGGGAGTGATTTAGTCATGCCGGCGAGGATACCAGAGCCTCGCTTGACCCGATAAGCGCCACAGCGGTTATGCTCACTGCTCAATCGAGCAACGGAATGGCGCGTGACTGAACTGACTCCACTGCAAAACCTATGGCTGACTGAAACCATCCGCCTGCGCGAAGAACACGCAGGCCCCCTGGAAGATCTGGAAGCCAATCGTCTGGCCCGCGCGGCCGGCGGCGATCTGCCGGGCCGTATTCAGCGCCGCGCCGTGTGGCTGGCCGAGCGCGACGGGCTGAGCGCAGCACTCAGGCACTGGCTGCAAGGCGCGCGTCTGGCGCTGGTGCTGTTGGTGATTTTCGCGCTGCTGAGCGGCGCCGGTCTGGCCTTCGCCGCGCTGAGCCAGTCACCGGTGAATGTGTTCTGGGCCTTGGGCAGCCTGCTCGGGTTGAACCTGATTCTGCTACTGAGCTGGGCACTGGGGCTGATCTTTGCCGGAGAACACGGCGCCACCCTCGGGCGCCTCTGGTTGTGGCTCAGCGAAAAATTCGCCCGCGACGCCAAAGCCGCGCAACTCGCGCCGGCCCTGCTGCTGATGCTGCAACGCAAAAAACTCAATCGCTGGGCGCTCGGCACATTGGTCAACGGTCTGTGGTTGCTGGCGATGCTCAGCGCCCTGCTGTTGCTGCTGACACTGATGGCGACCCGGCGCTACGGCTTCGTCTGGGAAACCACGATTCTCGGCGCCGACACCTTCATCAACCTGACCCAAGCCCTCGGCGCGCTGCCGGCGCTGCTCGGCTTCAACGTGCCCACCGTGGAGATGATCCGCGCCAGCGGCGGCGCAGCGCTGGATATCGAAAGCGCGCGACAGGCTTGGGCAACCTGGCTGGTCGGCGTGCTGGTGGTCTACGGCGTACTGCCGCGTCTGCTGCTGGCGCTGTTGTGTTTCTGGCGCTGGAGTCACGGCAAAGCCGCGCTGACCCTGGACTTGAACCTGCCCGGTTACGCCCAGTTGCGTGAACGGCTGATGCCGACCAGCGAACGCCTCGGCATCAACGACGCCGCGCCTGCGCAGTTGCATCGGGTCGAAAGCAGCGTCAGCGAACACGCCAGCGACGGCGCTTTGCTGGTCGCCATCGAACTCGACGATCAACGCTCCTGGCCGCCAGCGCTGCCGAAAACCGTGAGCAACGCCGGGATCCTCGACAGCCGCGAATCGCGCAACAGACTCCTGGAACAACTCAGCCGTTTCCCTCCGGCGCGCCTGTTGATCGCCTGCGATCCACAACGCTCGCCGGATCGCGGCAGCCTCGCGCTGATCGCCGAACTGGCGCGCAACGCCAGCGCCACCCGCGTCTGGCTGCTACAAGCACCACCCGGCGAAGCGCTGGACAGTGCCCGTCTCGGCGACTGGCACGTTGCGCTGCAACAACTGGAGCTGCCGTTCGCCGATTGCGCGCCGATGAACTGGCTGGAGACAGGTCATGACTGATGCCCGGAAAGCGCCGCTGAAACTCGCGGTGGTCGGCCACACCAACGTCGGCAAGACCTCGCTGCTGCGCACCTTGACCCGTGACGTCGGTTTCGGCGAAGTCTCGCACCGGCCCAGCACCACTCGGCATGTCGAGGGCGCGCGGTTGTCGGTGGACGGCGAGCCCTTGCTCGATCTCTACGACACGCCGGGGCTGGAAGACGCCATTGCCCTGCTGGATTTCCTCGAGCGTCTGGAGCGCCCTGGCGAACGCCTCGACGGCCCGGCACGACTGGCGCGGTTTCTCGACGGCAGTGAGGCGCGCCAGCGTTTCGAACAGGAGGCGAAAGTGCTGCGGCAACTGCTCGCCTCCGACGCCGGTCTGTATGTGATCGACGCCCGTGAGCCGGTGCTGGCCAAGTATCGCGACGAACTCGAAGTGCTGGCCAGCTGCGGTAAACCGCTGCTGCCGGTGCTGAATTTCGTCAGCAGCGCCAACCATCGCGAGCCGGACTGGCGCGAAGCGTTGGCGCGGCTCGGCCTGCATGCGCTGGTGCGGTTCGACAGCGTTGCGCCGCCGGAAGATGGCGAGCGGCGCCTGTACGAAAGCCTTGCGCTGTTGCTGGAAAACGCCCGTCCGCAACTGGAGCGCTTGATCGCCGATCAACAGGCCCAGCGCCTCGCCCGCCAGCAAAGTGCGGCGCGCTTGATCGCTGAGCTGCTGATCGATTGTGCAGCGTGCCGGCGCAGTGTGGTCAGCGAGGCCGAGCAGGAACAGCAAGCGATCAGCGAACTGCGCAAAGCCGTGCGCCAGCGTGAACAGAAATGCGTCGAAGCGTTGCTCAAGCTCTATGCGTTTCGCCCGCAGGATGCGGCGGCCAGTGATCTGCCGTTGCTCGATGGGCGTTGGGGCGATGATTTGTTCAACCCGGAAACCCTGAAGCAACTCGGCGTACGGGTGGGCGGCGGGATTGCGGCCGGTGCCGCTGCCGGGGCTGGCGTGGATTTGCTGGTGGGCGGGATTACCCTCGGTGCGGCGGCATTGGCCGGTGCGATTGCCGGTGGTGCACTGCAAACCGCGCGCAGTTATGGCAGCCGCCTGCTCGGCAAGATCAGGGGCCAGCGCGAATTGACCGTGGATGACGGGGTGTTGCGGCTGTTGGCGTTGCGGCAGCGCCAATTGTTGCTGGCGCTCGATCAGCGCGGGCATGCGGCGATGGACGCGGTCCAGGTCGCCACCCCGCAGGACAAGACCTGGCGCGAGGGCAAGTTGCCGGATGCGCTGAGCAAGGCGCGGGCGCATCCGCAGTGGTCTTCGCTCAATCCGCATGCGAAGTTGAATCAGGCGGAGCGGCAGGAGCAGATTGAGTTTCTGGCTGCAGATTTGTAGCGCCTGATCTGGCCCCTTCGCGAGCAGGCTCGCTCCCACATTGGATCGTGGTCAGAACACAAAACCCTGTGGGAGCGAGCCTGCTCGCGAATGGCGCGACTCGGTGACATGGATTACGCAGCCAGCAGCCGCGCCGCTTTCTCCTTCAACACCTGAAGGTCAATCACCGGCACCGCCCTCTCCTTGGCCAACTCATCCCACTGCCGCATGCGCAAACTCACGGCACACAACGGATCCCGCTCAAACACATCCGCCTCAGCCTCGCTCATCACCCCACCCTGATATTCCAGCGTGCGGCGACTCGCTTCACTCAGGCGCTCGAAATACCCAGGCTCACGCAAGGTCAGATAGCGCTTGGCCTGCACGTGATATTCCACCAGCCGGGCCATGCGCTCACTGAAACCCGCCTCACGCAAGTAGTCCGCACCCAATCGCTCATGGCTGACCACGCCATAACCGCCCATGCTCTCGGCACCTTCGGCACACAAATGACCGATGTCGTGGAAGAACGCGGCGAGCACCACTTCATCATCAAAGCCTTCGGCGATCGCCAGTTCAGCAGCTTGGGACATGTGCTCGATCTGCGACACCGGCTCGCCGATGTAATCACTAGCACCAAAGCGTTCATACAGCGCAAACACCCGGTCAACGACTTGCGCATGCCCCGCCATCACATTTCCTCCAGCCACTGCGCGACATTGCGCTCGGCCAGTGCCGGGCCGACGCTCATGCCGACGCCGGTGTGCATCAACGCCACACTCAGCCCGGGGGCCGGGCGCAGCAACGAAAACGGCCCCGGCCCCCGTGAACCATAGACGCCCTGCCAGCGCTCGACCACTTGCACCTTGCAGCCCAGCGTGTGCTCGGCCAGTTCGAGCATCCAGTTGTCCACTTGCTCGGCGTTGAACGGCGACGGATCGCTGCCGTAATGGTGCGAGTCGCCGATGATCAGCTCGCCATACGGCGTCGGACTGATCAGCAGGTGAATGCCGTTGTCGTGCAGGTGCGGTTGTTCGCGCAGGATCTGCGCCTGCACCGCCGCCGCTTCTGGCAAATCGGCGAAGGCGCCGTAGTGCACGCAGCTCAAACCGGTGAGCAAGGCGTGTTGCAGATTCAGCTCGATCTGCGGTTTGGCGCGGAGCATTTGCAGGCGGCAGATCTGCGGATCGAGCGCGGCAATCGGTTCGGCAAGCAGGGTCTGATAATCGTGGCCGGAGCAGACGATGATTTGCTTTGCCGTGAAGCTGCCGGCGGTACTGTGCAGGTGCCCCGGTTCGACGTCGCGCACCAGCGTACTGAAGTGAAACTCGACGCCGAGGTCGCGGCGCAGGTAGTCAATCAGCGCGGGGATTGCTTCGCGCGAGTACAGCTGTTGATCGTCCAGGCCGTGCAACGCCGCGCGGTGATGACTGAACTGACCGTGGTACAGATCACGCAGTGCGGCGCCACGCAGCAAGGCCACGTTGTAACCGTGCTCCACGGCGCGACCGTTGCAGAAAGCTTCGAGCAAGTGTTCTTCGGCTTCGCTGCGGGCGAACAGGTACGAGCCGTTGCGCTTGATGTGCAGACCGGCGAGTTGCGCCCAGTCACCCCAGATCTCGCGGCTGGCCTTGGCCAGTTCAAGCATCGGCCCCGGTGGCTGACCGGTGACCAGCGCCTGACCAAAGTTGCGCACCGAAGCGCCGAGGGGCGTGGCGGTGCGTTCGAAAACGCTGACCTTGAGGCCGCGTTTGGCGGCGGCGTAGGCGTGGGACAGTCCGAGGATGCCGGCGCCGACGATCAGCAGGTCTTTGTGTTGTGTCATTTAGAGATACTCTGAATGAGAGACCGTCATCGCTGGCAAGCCAGCTCCCACAGGTATCGAGGTGTTCACAAAATTCGTGTTCAGCGCAAAACCCTGTGGGAGCTGGCTTGCCAGCGATGAGGCCCTGTCAGTCGATAAAGATCTTACTTGGCGACAACTTTCTCGGACTTGCCGTCATAACGCTTGCGCCATTCGGTGAGGATCTCGTCGCGATTCTTCGAGGCCCAGGCAAAGTCATTCTTGATCAGGCGCTGCTCGTAGTCGGCCGGCAGTTCGGTCTGTGGCTTGGCGATACCCGGCTGCGCAAGAACCGCAAAGTTCTCCTTGTACAGATCCATTGCCTCGGCGCTGGCGGAGAAGTCCGCGAGTTTTTTCGCCGCGTCTTCATGCGGGGTGCCTTTGATCACGGCCGTCGCCTCGATCTCCCAGCCCAGGCCTTCTTTCGGCAGGATGATGTCCAGCGGCGCGCCCTGGCGTTTCAGCTGTACCGCCGGGTATTCGAAGGAAATGCCGATCGGGAATTCGCCCGCAGCAGCCAGTTTGCAAGGCTTGGAACCGGAGTGAACATACTGGCCGATGTTCTGGTGCAGACCGTCCATGTAGGCCCAGCCCTGTTTCTCACCGAAGGTTTGCAGCCAGGCGCTGACGTCGAGGAAACCGGTGCCGGACGACGCCGGGTTAGGCATGACGATCTTGCCCTTGTACTCAGGCTTGGTCAGATCCTGCCAGCTCACCGGTTTGCTCAAGCCCTGCTTCTCGGCTTCCACGGTGTTGAAGCAGATAGTCGCGGCCCACACGTCCATGCCGACCCAGGCTGGCGGGTTGGCAGCATCGCGGTAATTCGCGCCGATCTTGCCCAGATCCTTCGGTGCGTAGCTTTGCAGCATGCCCTGCTGATCGAGGATCGCCAGGCTCGAAGCGGCCAGGCCCCACACCGCGTCAGCCTGTGGACGGGCCTTCTCGGCCAGCAGTTTGGCAGTGATGATCCCGGTGGAATCGCGCACCCACTTGATCTCGACGTCCGGGTTGGCCTTTTCGAACGCGGCTTTGTAAGCGGTCAGTTGCTCGGCTTCGAGGGCGGTGTACACCGTCAACTCGGTTTTTGCCGCGAAGGCATTCAGGCTGAAAGTAGCGAGCACAGCAGCGGCCAGGGCCATAGGCTTGAACATGATCGTTTTCCTGTCGGTGAGTTGAGGCTGTAGGGATAAGTCGTCAATCAGTGACCGGGCGCGGTTTGCCGCCAGGCCTGGGAACGGCGCAGCAAGCCGCGCGAAGCCCACGCCAGCAGCAAGGACACGCCTGCCGAGGTGAACAGAATCAGGGTCGACATCGCCGCCGCGCCGCCGACGTTGCCGGCGTCATCCATGTTCAGCACCGCCACCGCCGCGAGGATGGTGTCGGGGCTGTAAAGGAAGATCGCCGCCGACACCGTGGTCATCGCCGAGACGAACAGGTAGCGCACGATGTCCAGCAGCGCCGGCAGGCAGATCGGCACGGTGACGCGCAGGTAGTGGCGGTACAGCGGGGCCTTGAGCGACAGCGCGGCGGCCTCGAACTCGGCGTCGAGCTGGCGCAGCGCGGTGGTCGCGGTCATTTGTGCGGTGGTCAGATAGTGAGCAATGGTGCAGACGATCAGCAGGGTCATCGTGCCGTACAGCACGTGCAGCGGGTTGCCGCTGAGGTTGAAGAAGAAGACGTAACCCAGACCGAGCACCAGCCCCGGCACTGCCATCGGCACGAAACTGAGCATGCGCAACGTCAGGTTGAGGCCGCGTTGGCTGCGGGTTTTCTCCATCAGGTAAGCGCCAGTGAAGATCAGCACGCTGCCGATCAGCGCCGTGCCCAGCGCCATCTTCAAGCTGTTGCTGTACGCCAGCCAGCCACCGCCGGCGGTCTCGTTGAACTGGTAGTGATTGAGCGACAGCGACAGGTTGTACGGCCAGAACTTCACCAGCGACGAAAACACTGCCATGCCGAACACCAGCAGCAGCGCCGCGCTGATCAACAAAACAATCGCCAGATAGCAGCCATCACGCAATTTCGACGGCGCCGGTTTGAACACCTGGGCGCGGCCGCTCATGGAATCACCGTGACGCCGACGCAACCAGGCATCGACGCCGAAGCTGAACAGCGCCGGCAGCAACAGCACCATGCCGATCAACGCCCCGCGTCCGAATTGTTGCTGACCGACCACGGCTTTGTAGGCTTCCAGTGCCAGCACTTGATAGTCGCCACCGACCACCACTGGCACGCCGAAATCGGTGATGGTCAGGGTGAACACCAGACAGAACGCGGCGAACACTGCCTGCCGGGTCGCCGGCCATGTGATGCTGCGAAAGGCTTTCGCCGGACTGGCGCCCATGCTCGACGCCGCATCAAACAGCCGCGCATCGGCCAGCGACAGCGCCGACAACAAAATCATCAACGCATGGGGAAAGGTGTAGATCACCTCACCCAGCACAATGCCCCAGAAGCCGTAGATGTTGTCCGAAAGTAATCCACGCAGCATGCCCTGGTTACCGAACAGATAGACCAGTGCAATCCCCGGCAGCATCGACGGCGCCATCAATGGCAGCAGGGAAATCCCGCGCCAAATGCCCTTGGCCGGAATCAGTGTGCGTTGCAGGGCGTAGGCAAACAGGTAGGCCAGCGGTACGACGATGGCCGCGACGCTGAGGGAAACTTTCAGGCTGTTGCCGAGCAGCCAGTGGAAATTCGCGCTGCTCACCAGCTCCTTGGCGGCGAGCCAGCCACCGCCCTGCCCGGCCTCGCTGCTGAAGCCGCGCCAGAAGATCGCCAGCAACGGCAGCAGCACAGCGACACCGAGTAGCAATAGCAGCAGGAGTTTGCCGCCGAGGACGAAGATCCGGTCACCGACCTCGGCCCCGGACACTCGCCGCGCTTGCTTGTGCGGTAGCGGCAGTGCGATGTTCGCGCTCATCAGGCAAACACCTGCAGGCTGCGCGGTGGCAAGGCGACCATGATCTGCTGGGCGCCGAGGCGTGGCATGGCTTCCGGCGCCAGTTCGGCGAGCAGCGCGTGGCCCGGCAATTGGTCGAGTTCGAAGCTCATGCGGCAGCGATTGCCGAGGAAGGTGATCTCGCGCACCTTGGCCGGGAACAGGTTTTCTTCGTGCACCAGCGGATTGACGTTGATTGCTTCCGGGCGACAGAACAGTCGGCCCGAAGCACCGCTCACACTGCCATCCGCCAGACGCACATCCATCCCGCCAACCCGGGCGTGACTGGCGCTGCTGCGCTGGAACGGCAGCCAGTTGCCCTGCCCGACAAACTCGGCGACAAATGGCGTGGCCGGGCGGTTGTAGATTTCCTGCGGGGTGGCGTACTGCTCGACCCGGCCGTTGTTCATCACGGCGATGCGGTCGGCCATCAGCATGGCTTCGTCCTGATTGTGCGTGACCATCAGGGTGGTGATGCCGAGGTTGCGCTGCAGTTGGCGCAGTTCGGTGCACAGATGCTCACGTACCCGGGCGTCCAGCGCCGACATCGGTTCATCGAGCAACAGCAGCGACGGCGCCGGGGCCAGGGCACGAGCCAGGGCAACCCGCTGTTGCTGGCCGCCGGACAACTGGCCCGGGTACTTTTTCTCACTGCCGGTGAGGCCGACCAGTTCCAGCATCTGCCCGACGCGACGGCGTACTTCGTCGCGACCACTGCCGGCGAGGCCGTAGGCAATGTTCGCTTCGACGGTCAGATTGGGGAACAGCGCGTAGGACTGGAACAGGATGCCGTAGTCCCGGGCCTGCGGCGCGAGGTGCGAAACATCGCGGTCGCCGAGGTACAACTCGCCGCTGTCCTGCTTCTCCAGCCCGGCGATGCAGCGCAGCAGCGTGGTCTTGCCGCAGCCCGAGGGGCCGAGCAGGCACACCAGCTCACCGGCCGCGACATCGAGGGAGACGTTATCCAGCGCGGTGAACGCGCCGAAGCGCTTCTGCACGCCGCGCACTTTCATCGGCGCACCGGGGTTGGTCAGGGCAGTTGCGATTGCAGGATTCATGGACAGACCTCATCAAGCTGATGGGGCCAATCCTAGAGTTGTAATGCGTCCGTCATGTGGCAGTAGGGCAAAAACGGCTGATAGTGGTATTCGGGGATTTTGGTTCAGATTCTGTATTGCCTGGTCTGACGCTTTCGCGAGCAGGCTCGCTCCCACAGGGAACGCATTCCAATGTGGGAGCGAGCCTGCTCGCGAAGAGGCCAGCAAGATAGATGGAGATCTCAGGCCGGAGACATCTCTTGGGCCAAGCCGAGGAAGGCCGCCGGCAACCGCGCACCCTTGCGCTCCTTGAGGCAATACAGATACTCGGGAATCTGCGGCGCATTCTCGATGGTCAGCACCCGCAATTGCGGATCGTGCGGGACTTCCTGGCGGGCAATGATGCTGATGCCGATATTGCGCAGCACCGCCTCACGGATCGACTCGCGGCTGCCAATTTCCAGCAGCGGCCCGAAACTGACCCCAGCGCTTTGCAGCAACTCCTCGGTCAAACGGCGGGTGGTCGAACCGGACTCGCGCATCAGCAAGGTATGCCCGGCCAGTGCACTCAACGCCACATGCTCCTGCGCCGCCAGCGGATGGTTGCGATGCACCGCCAGCACCAGCGGATCGCTGCCCAGCACCCGGCGAATCAACCGCGCATCCTCAAGCAACTGCGACGACGCCGCGACATCCACCCGGTAATCCTCCAGCGCTTCGAGCACCTGCTGCGAGTTGCCGATTTCCACCGACACTTCCACCTGCGGCAGGCGCTCGCGGAAGGTTTTCACCAGATCGAGGATGTAATACGGCGCGGTGGCAGCGATGCGCAGCGTGCCCTGCACCTGACCGCTGTTGCGCAGGAAGAACTCGATGTCCGCCTCCTGCTGCAGCAGCGCCTTGACCATCGGCAGCAACCGCGCGCCTTCATCGCTGACACTCAGGCGCCGACCGCCACGGTAGAACAACTCCACCGAATACTGGCTTTCCAGATTGCGGATCTGCGTGGTCACGGTGGGTTGGCTGAGGCCGAGCTTTTTCGCCGCCAGCGTGATGCTGCCCAGGCGGGCGACCATGTAAAACGCTTTCAGCTCGGCACTCAGCACAACCATCCCTCATCGTTTATTTACGCAGCAGGCGCAAACCGTTGAACACCACCAGCAGGCTCACGCCCATGTCGGCAAACACCGCCATCCACATCGTGGCGAGTCCGGCGAAGGTTACCCCAAGAAAGATAGCCTTGATCACCAGTGCCAAGGCGATGTTCTGTTTCAGGATGCTCGCGGTGTCACGCGACAGGCTGATGAACGCGGGAATCTTGCGCAGATCGTCGTCCATCAGGGCGACATCGGCGGTTTCAATCGCGGTGTCGGTGCCGGCGGCCGCCATGGCGAAACCGATCTCGGCGCGGGCCAGTGCCGGGGCGTCGTTGATGCCGTCGCCAACCATGCCCACCCGATGCCCCTGTGCATAAAGCGCTTCGATGGCTTGCAGCTTGTCGGTTGGCAGCAAGTCGCCCTTGGCCTGATCGATGCCGACCTGCGCGGCAATCGCCTGCGCGGTGTGCACGTTGTCACCGGTGAGCATCATGGTTTTCACGCCCTGCGCGTGCAACTGGCGGATCGCTTCGCGGCTGGACTCCTTGACCGTGTCGGCCACGGCGAACAGCGCCAGCGGACCAGAACTGTCGAGCAGCAACACCACGGATTTGCCCTGTTTCTCCAGCGCAAACAGCTTCTCTTCCAGTTGCGGCGAGCACAGGCCCAGCTCCTCGACCAGACGATGGTTGCCCAAGTGATAGGTCTGGCCGTTGACCTGTCCCTTCACGCCACGACCGGCCAGCGCTTCGAAGTTATCCACAGTCAGCACGGCGAGGTTTTTATCCACAGCCGCATTGGCGATGGCCAGCGACACCGGGTGATCGGAGCGCCCCGCCAGTGCGGCGGCGATTGCCGGAGCGCTGGCGTCGGCGGTCGGGTCGAGCGACAGGTAATCGGTCTGCACCGGTTTGCCGTGGGTGATCGTGCCGGTCTTATCCAGCGCCAGATAGTCGAGCTTGAAGCCGCCCTCCAGGTACACGCCACCCTTGACCAGAATGCCTTTGCGCGCCGCTGCCGCGAGGCCGCTGACGATGGTCACCGGGGTGGAAATCACCAGTGCACAGGGACACGCCACCACCAGCAGCACCAGCGCACGGTAGATCCAGTCGAACCACAACGCGCCCATAAACAGCGGCGGAATGATCGCCACCGCCAGCGCCAGCACGAACACCACCGGGGTGTAGATTTTCGAGAACTGATCGACGAAGCGCTGCGTCGGCGCCCGCGCACCCTGAGCCTGCTCGACGGCGTGGATGATCCGCGCCAGGGTCGAGTTGTTCGCCGCCGCAGTCACCGAGTATTCCAGCGAACCGGCCTGGTTGATGGTGCCGGCGAAGACTTTGTCGCCCACGGTTTTCTCCACCGGCAGGCTTTCACCGGTGATCGGCGCCTGATCGATGGTCGAACTGCCGCTGACGACCTCGCCGTCCAGCGCAATGCGCTCGCCGGGTTTTACCCGCACGCGGGCGCCGAGTTCGACGCTTTTGACCTCTTGTTCGATCCAGTTGCCGTCAGCTTGCTGCACCGTGGCCTGTTCCGGGGTCATCTGCATCAGGCCGCTGATGGCATTGCGCGCACGATCCAGCGAGCGCGCCTCGATCAGCTCGGCCACGGTGAACAGGAACATCACCATCGCCGCTTCCGGCCACTGCCCGATCAGCACCGCACCGGTCACCGCGATGCTCATCAGCGCGTTGATGTTGAGGTTGCGGTTCTTCAGGGCGATCCAGCCCTTTTTATAGGTGGTCAGGCCGCCGCTGAGGATCGAGATCAGCGCAATGATCGCCACCACCCAGGTCGGCGCGGCGTTGGTGAAATGGATCACTTCGGCCGCCAGCGCGCCGACACCGGACAGCGCCAGGGGCCACCAGTGTTTTTTCACCGGCGCCGGGGCCGGGGCTTCGACGCCCGCCTCCAGTGGTTCGGCGTGCATGCCCAGAGACGTGATCGCCTCGGTGATCGGCGCGGTGTCCGGCAGATTGTGGGTCACGCCGAGCACGCGGTTGATCAGGTTGAATTCCAGCTGCTGCACGCCGGCCAGTTTGCCGAGCTTGTTCTGGATCAGCGTCTGCTCGGTCGGGCAGTCCATCGCTTCGATGCGGAAACTGCTCAGGCGGGCGTCAGCGCTGGTCTTTTCGCTCAGTTGCACCAACGCAGGCGCGGCGACTGTCGACGAGCAGCAAGAATCTTCGTGCGAATGAACCGGTGCCGGTGCTGCGGCTTTCGACCCGCAGCAGGAATCGCCGCCATGTTCGTGCTTATGCACAGGCTGCAATTTATGGCTGTGGCTATGATCGTGCCCGTCGTCGGGCTTGTGGGTGTGCTGGGAATCGCTCATTGGTCGCGTCCATGAAGGTGCCTGTTGCCAAGTAAAGACCCTGTAGCCACTATAGGGTCAAGCACCCTTTTGGAGATTGCCGTCATGAAGATCGGAGAACTGGCCAAACTCACCGACTGCGCCGTGGAAACCATCCGCTATTACGAGCGCGAAAACCTGCTGCCGGAGCCGGCGCGCAGCGACGGTAACTACCGCGTTTACACCCAGGCGCATGCCGAACGCCTGACCTTCATCCGCAACTGTCGCACCCTCGACATGACCCTCGAAGAAATCCGCAGCCTGCTGGCGATGCGTGACAGCCCGCAGGATCAGTGTGCAAGCGTCAATACGCTGATCGACGAGCACATCCAGCATGTGAAAGCGCGGATTGACGGGTTGCTGGCGTTGCAGACACAACTGCTCGACCTGCGCCAACGCTGTGGCGAAGGGCCGGGGGCGGATCAGTGCGGGATTTTGCAGCGGCTGGAGGTGAGTGGCGGGGTTGTGGCAACCGAAATCGAACACTCCCATGTGGGCCGCAGCCACGGCCACTGACAACACCACAAAATATTGTGGGAGCTGGCTTGCCAGCGATAGCGGTTTTACAGACACATCAATGTTGAATGTGCTGCCGTCATCGCTGGCAAGCCAGCTCCCACAGGTTTAATGGCAGTCTGTCAGACCGCCATCGGCGCGGTCATCGGCGCGTGGTGCTCATAGCCTTCCAGCGAGAAATCGCTCGGTTCTACCAACTCCAGCCACTCCGGCTGGTACACACCGGTCTTGGCAAACTCCGGCACGCGGTCGGAGATTTTCAGTTTCGGCATGGCGAACGGCTCGCGCTTGAGCTGTTCGTTGAGCATGTCCAGGTGGTTCTCGTAGACATGCGCATCACCGATGAAATAGGTGAACCAGCGCGGCGTGTAACCGGTCAGGCGCCCGATCAGGCTTAGCAGGGCGGCGCCCTCGGTGAGGTTGAACGGCGTGCCCAGGCCCAGGTCGTTGGAGCGGATGTACAGGGTCAGGGAGATCTCTTTGGTCTCGACGTTCGGGTGGAACTGGTACAGCAGATGGCACGGCGGCAGGGCCATTTCATCGAGCTGGGCGACGTTCCAGCCGTGGAACAGGATGCGGCGGCTGCCCGGGTCCTTGATGATCGTGTCGACGCACTGGCGCACCTGGTCGATGGCTTTGTACAGCACCACATAGGCCTGGCCGTCTTCTTCGCCTTGAGCGATCTGCTTGTAGCCGTTGCTCAGGGTCTGTTCGATGGCGGCGGTGTTGCTCAGCGGGATCTGCTTGTACGCCGGCCATTTGCGCCATTGCACGCCGTAGATTTCGCCGAGGTCGTCCTCGCCCTGACGGAACGGGTTAGCCAGCCATTGCGCATTTTCGTTGGCGTTCTGATCCCAGACCTTGCAGCCCAGCGCACGGAATTCCGCGGCGTTGTTCACGCCACGCAGAAAACCGCACATCTCGCCGATGGCCGATTTGAAGGCCATCTTGCGGGTGGTGATCGCCGGAAAGCCTTCCTGCAGATCGAAACGCAGCATCGCACCCGGGAAGCTGATGGTGTTGATGCCGGTGCGGTTGGCCTGTTTGGTGCCGTTCTGAATAACGTGCGAGACCAGTTCGAGATATTGCTTCATGAGTTACCTGTGTCCTTTGAGCCCCGGCGTCGCGCGCCGGGGTTCGTAGTTTAAGCGGTCGGCGCGAGCGGCGCTGCCGGCGCACGACGATAGGCCAGCCAGATCAGGAACAGCCCGCCGACAATCATCGGCACGCACAGCACTTGACCCATGGTCAGCCAGTTCCAGGCCAGGTAGCCCAGTTGCGCGTCCGGCACGCGGACGAACTCGACGATGAAACGGAAAATGCCGTAAAAAAGCGCGAACATGCCGGATACCGCCATGGTCGGGCGCGGTTTACGCGAGAACAGCCACAGGATCAGGAACAGCGCCACGCCTTCGAGCGCGAACTGATACAGCTGCGACGGGTGACGCGGCAGTTGCGCCGGATCGCTGAACGGCGGGAACACCATGGCCCACGGCACGTCGGTGGCCTTGCCCCACAGCTCGGCGTTGATGAAGTTGCCGATTCGCCCGGCACCCAGACCGATCGGCACCATCGGTGCGACGAAGTCCATCAGTTGGAAGAACGACTTGCCATTACGCTTGCCGAACCACAGCGCGGCGAGCATCACCCCGATGAATCCGCCATGGAACGACATGCCGCCCTTCCACACTTCGAAAATCAGCGTCGGGTTGGCGATGTAGGCGCTCAGATCATAGAACAGCACGTAACCCAGACGTCCACCGACAATCACCCCCATCGACAGCCAGAACACCAGATCGGAGAGCTTCTCCTTGGTCCAGGTCGGGTCGAAACGGTTGAGCCGGCTCGACGCCAGCAGCCATGCGCCGCCGATGCCGACGAGGTACATCAGGCCGTACCAGTGGATTTTCAGCGGACCGATGGCCAGGGCCACCGGGTCGATCTGCGGGTAAGGCAGCATTGCGACTCCTCGTTAGAGTTGAAACCAAAATTCCCGGGCGACGCTGCCACCTCAGGATTAAGCCAGGATTGCGGCCCGTTCTGACCCAGCGGATCAGAGCAGGAAATTCAGGCCCACGCAGAACAGCAAAGCGGCGAACAGCCGTTTCAGCAAGCGCGGCGACAATCTGTGTGCCAGGCGCGCGCCGAGACGGGCGAACACCATGCTGGTCAGGGCAATGCCCAGCAGCGCCGGCAAATAGACAAAACCGAGACTATGCGGCGGCAACAGCGGATCATGCCAGCCCAGAATCATGAAACTTAACGCACTCGCCACAGCAATCGGCAAGCCACAGGCCGACGACGTTGCCACCGCCTGCTGCATCGGCACGCTGCGCCAGGTCAGGAACGGCACGGTCAGCGAGCCGCCGCCGATTCCGAAAATCGCCGAGGCCCAGCCGATCACACTGCCGGCCACGGTCAGACCGAGTTTGCCCGGCACCGTTCGACTGGCCTTGGGTTTGACCTCCAGCGCCAGTTGCACAGCAATGACCAAGGCGAACACGCCGATGATCTTCTGCAGGTTCGGCCCGGAAATCGCCTCCGCCGTCAGCGCACCAAAACCGGCGCCTAGCAGAATGCCGACGGTCATCCACATGAAGATCGGCCAGCGCACCGCACCACGTCGATGATGTTCACGCACGGCATTGACCGAGGTGAAGATGATCGTAGCCAGGGAAGTGCCAACAGCCAGGTGCGTGAGGATCGACTGATCGAATCCCTGCAAGGTAAAACTGAATACCAGCACCGGGACAATAATGATCCCGCCGCCCACCCCGAACAGCCCGGCCAGCACGCCCGCACAGGCGCCCAACGCCAGATAGAGCAGAAATTCCATGACCGTCTCCCAGACGCATCCCCAAAACCGGAGCGGCATGGTAACGGATGCATGCCCTTTGGCTCCACTTGCGATGGATGCACGGACGCCGACTGCGTAGAGTGAGCAGAAAACACACAAGGACCACCTTATGTGCCTGATCGTTTTCGCTTGGCGCCCGGGCCATGCCCAGCCGCTGATCGTCGCGGCCAACCGTGACGAGTTCTACGCCCGCCCGAGCCTGCCGCTGGCGCCATGGGCCGACGCGCCGCAAGTGCATGCCGGGCGCGATCTTGAGGCTGGCGGCACCTGGTTGGGGATCGGCGCCAACGGGCGCTTCGCCGCGCTGACCAATATCCGCGATCCGCACCAGCCGCCGGCGCGCAAGTCGCGGGGAGAGCTGGTGGCGCGGTTTCTCACGGGTGATGCTTCGATTGATGATTATTTGCGAGATGTGGCCGGTCGCGCGCCGGAGTACGCCGGGTTCAACCTGCTGCTGGGCAATGCCCACGAGCTGTGGCACTTCAATGCGCGGACGTCTGAACCGGTGATGCTCGAGCCCGGGGTTTACGGGCTATCGAATGCCGGGCTGGATACCCCATGGCCGAAGTTGCTCAAGGCCAAGGCGGCCCTGAGCGCGGTCTTGGATGATCCGCAGCCTGCGCGACTGCTGGGGTTACTGAGCGATGCGCAGACCGCGCCGTTTAATGAATTGCCGGACACCGGGGTCGGGCTGGCGACTGAATCGTTACTGTCGAGTGTGTTTATTGCCAGTCAAAGTTACGGGACACGGGCGAGTACGGCGTTGATCGTGCAGGCGGACGGCACGCGGCGGATGGTCGAGCGCAGTTTCGGGCCGTATGGCGGGCATTTGGGTGAGGTGGAGGTTCAGGTTTAGCGGTAGCGGGACTGACGCCTTCGCGAGCAAGCCCGCTCCCACATTGGTTCTGTGATCGACACAAATCCCTGTGGGAGCGGGCTTGCTCGCGAAGGGGCCATCAGCCTTTCAGAGGGCCTTGTTGACCGCCGGCGGATTCATCTTCGACAACCCGAGATTCTTCAGCGCCAGTTGCAGCGAGCTGTGGATCACTTGCGGGTTATCGATCTTCATCAGCTCCGCCAGCAGATCCTTGGCCTTGCTCAGGTTGATCTGGCGCAGCATCCACTTCACTTTCGGCAAGTTGGTGGCGTTCATCGACAAGCTGTCGAAGCCCATCGCCATCAACAGCACCGCCGCTGCCGGATCACCGGCCATTTCGCCGCAGATGCTCACCGGTTTGCCTTCGGCATGCGCGTCGCGGACCACGGTTTGCAGGGCTTGCAGCACCGCCGGGTGCAGGTAGTCGTAGAGGTCGGCCACTCGCGGGTTGTTGCGGTCGACGGCTAGCAGGTACTGGGTCAGGTCGTTGGAGCCGACCGACAGGAAGTCCACCTGCCGCGCCAGTTCCTTGGTCTGGTACACCGCAGCCGGAATTTCAATCATCACCCCGATTGGCGGCATCGGCACGTCGGTGCCTTCGTCACGCACTTCGCCCCAGGCCCGGTGGATCAGGTGCAGGGCTTCTTCGAGTTCGTGGGTGCCGGAGATCATCGGCAGCAGGATCCGCAGGTTGTTCAGGCCTTCGCTGGCCTTGAGCATCGCGCGGGTCTGCACCAGGAAGATTTCCGGGTGGTCGAGGGTCACGCGAATCCCGCGCCAGCCGAGGAACGGGTTGTCTTCCTTGATCGGGAAGTACGACAGCGACTTGTCGCCGCCGATGTCCAGGCTGCGCATGGTTACCGGTTGCGGGTGGAACGCGGCGAGTTGCTCGCGGTAGATCGCCAGTTGTTCCTTTTCGCTCGGGAAACGCTGGTTGATCATGAACGGCACTTCGGTGCGGTACAGACCGACTCCCTCGGCGCCGCGCTTCTGCGCCCGCGCCACATCGGCCAGCAGACCGGTGTTGACCCACAACGGCATGCGATGGCCATCGAGGGTCACGCACGGCAGATCACGCAGGGTGTCGAGGCCCAGCGCCAGCTGTTTCTCTTCTTCGACCACCTCGGCGAACTGCTTGCGCAGCACATCGCTGGGGTTGGTGTAGACCTCGCCGCGGGTGCCATCGACGATCACCTCGATGCCGTCAACCTTGGCGTACGGCAAGTCAACCAGGCCCATCACCGTCGGAATGCCCATGGCCCGGGCCAGGATCGCGACGTGCGAGTTACCCGAACCGAGGACCGACACCAGACCAACCAATGTGCCTTCCGGCACCTCGCCGAGCATCGCCGGCGTCAGTTCTTCGCTGACCAGAATGGTTTTTTCCGGGTAGACCAGATTCTGCTGACGCTCTTCCTGCAGGTAGGCCAGCAGGCGCCGACCGAGGTCTTTGACGTCCGACGCACGCTCGCGCAGGTAGGCGTCGTCCATCAGTTCGAAACGGTTGACGTGCTCAGTGACCACCTGACGCAGCGCGCCCTGGGCCCACTGGCCGGTCTTGATCACGGTGGTGATTTCGCTGCCCAGCGAGGCATCGTCAAGCATCATCAGGTAGACGTCGAACAGCGCACGCTCTTCCGGGCGCAGCTGGGTCGCAAGCTTGGCGGACAACGCGCGCATGTCGGCGCGCACGCCTTCGATGGCGGTCTTGAACAGCGCCAGCTCGGCGTCGATGTCAGTGATGTGCTTGTCCGGCACCACGTCCAGATCCGCCGGCGGCAGCATCACCACCGCAGTACCGACGGCGGCACCCGGCGAACCCGGTACGCCGACGAACTTGGCTTCCTGAATGCCCTTGCCCTGACGGCCCAGGCCACGGATCGACCCGGTGGCCTCGGCGTGGGCGATAACGCCGGCGAGCTGCGCGCTCATGGTCACGAGGAAGGCTTCTTCACCTTCATCGAACTGGCGGCGTTCTTTCTGCTGGATGACCAACACGCCGACGACGCGGCGGTGGTGAATGATCGGCGCCCCGAGGAAGGAGGCGTAGCGCTCCTCGCCGGTCTCGGCGAAGTAGCGGTAGCGCGGGTGATCCGCGGCGTTTTCGAGGTTCAGGGGTTCTTCACGCGTGCCGACCAGACCCACCAGACCTTCGTTGGGTGCCATGCTGACCTTGCCGATCGAGCGCTTGTTCAAGCCCTCGGTGGCCATCAGGACGAAGCGGTTGGTCTCGGGATCAAGCAGGTAGACCGAGCAGACCTGGCTGCCCATGGCCTCTTTGACGCGCAACACAATAATCCCCAACGCCGCCTTGAGATCCTTGGCGGAGTTAACTTCCTGGACGATCTTGCGCAGCGTATTGAGCATGGCTCGGGGTCGAACTCCGTCGTCAGTCGCGCGCTAAAAGGCGCGGGGCAAGCTCTTTGAGGGCGCGTCGATACACCTCGCGCTTGAATGTCACCACCTGGCCCAACGGATACCAATAACTGACCCAGCGCCAGCCATCGAACTCCGGTTTACCGGTCAAATCCATCCGCACCCGCTGCTCGTTGGAGATCAGGCGCAGGAGAAACCATTTCTGCTTCTGGCCGATGCACAGCGGTTGGCTGTGGGTACGCACCAGACGTTGCGGCAAACGATAGCGCAACCAGCCACGAGTACAGGCCAGTATTTCAACATCTTCACGTTCCAGGCCAACTTCTTCGTTCAGCTCGCGGTACAAGGCGTCTTCCGGCGTCTCCTCGGGGTTGATTCCCCCTTGTGGAAACTGCCAGGCATCTTGATTGATACGGCGAGCCCATAGCACCTGGCCGGCGTCATTCGTCAGAATGATCCCGACATTGGGGCGGAAACCATCGGGGTCGATCACGGCAACAACCTCGCAAACGCATGTCGCCGCATTGTTCCACAAAGCTTGATAAGGCGGCAACGAAGGTTCCTACCTTATGTGCACTCTTGTGAAAAGACCGTATTCTTGTCGCCTTTTTACTGACTTTTCAGCGGGTAACTGCAATGCGCCTGGCTCTATTCGATTTGGACAACACCCTTCTGGGCGGCGACAGCGATCACGCCTGGGGCGACTATCTGTGCGAACGCGGCTTCCTCGACCCGGTTGCATACAAGCAGCGCAACGACGAGTTCTACCAGGATTACCTGGCCGGCCAACTGGATAACGCCGCGTACCTGAACTTCTGCCTGGAAATCCTCGGCCGCACCGAAATGGCCGTGCTTGAACAGTGGCACAATGACTACATGCGCGACTGCATCGAGCCGATCGTGCTGCCCAAGGCGCTGGAACTGCTCAAACAGCACCGCGACGCCGGCGACAAACTGGTGATCATCACCGCCACCAACCGCTTCGTCACCGCGCCGATTGCGGTGCGCCTGGGCGTCGAAACCCTGATCGCCACCGAGTGCGAGATGGTCGATGGCCGCTACACCGGGCGCAGCACCGACATTCCGTGCTTCCGCGAAGGCAAGGTGACGCGCCTGAATCGCTGGCTGGAGGAAACCGGGCATTCGCTGGATGACAGCTATTTCTACAGCGACTCGATGAATGACCTGCCGCTGCTGGAGCAGGTGGCGAACCCGGTGGCGGTGGATCCAGATCCGAATCTGCGGGCCGAGGCCGAGAAGCGGGGCTGGCCGGTGATTTCGTTGCGCGGCTGATTACGCCTTCGCGAGCAGGCTCGCTCCCACAGGGGATGGTGTTCACAACACAAATCCAATGTGGGAGGGGGCTTGCTCCCGATTGGGCTCGACGCGGTCTCAAGCCTTAAACAGGCTTGGCGCCCATCAACCCGGCAATCGCGATAAAGCAGACAAAGCTGAACAACGCCAAGGCAAAAGTGAACCTGCCAACGCCAGCCGGCGCCTTGCGCAAGCGATTCAACCGCACCAGCAACCAGAACCACGCCAGCGCCGCCACGGTGTACAGCACGCTGGAGGCCAGCAGCCAGGTCTGCCCCAGCGGCCAGCCGACCAGATGCACCATGCCCCAGCCGGTGAACGGCATGCTCAACAACGCCAGGCCCATCAACAACCAGATGAACACCCGTGGCCGTTGCAAGGTGCGGCTGCCCGCCGTTGCATCACCTTTGCGTTTTGCCAGAAAAACCCAGACTCCCAACCCGAGCGCACCGGCCAGCAACACTACAGTGGCGACCATGTGCGCGGTTTTCAGGGCAGTTAACGTTTCCATTGTTCGATTTCCTTAGGGCCTGCCCATCAGCGTAGCCGCTCAGCCAAGAAACAGCTGATAGGCCGGGTTCTCGCTTTCATCCCAGTACGGGTAGCCGATTTCTTCAAGTGCCGCCGGCACCAGATGACGTTCGTCATGCGGTACTTGCAGGCCGGCGACCACCCGGCCGTCTGCCGCGCCATGGTTGCGGTAATGGAACATCGAGATGTTCCAGCGCCCGCCGAGCTTGTTGAGAAAGTTGAACAGCGCGCCCGGACGCTCCGGGAATTCGAAGCGAAACACCACTTCGTCGATCACGTGCGCCGCGTGGCCGCCGACCATGTGGCGGATGTGCAACTTGGCCAGTTCGTTGTCGGTCAGGTCGAGTACCGGGAAGCCCTGCTCGGTCAGGCTCGCCAGCAGTGCGCTGCGTGGGTCGTTTTCCGGGTGAGTCTGCACGCCGACGAAGATGTGCGCTTCGCTGCCGGTGTTGTAGCGGTAGTTGAATTCGGTGATCTGGCGCTTGCCGATCGCTTCGCAAAACGCCTTGAAGCTGCCGGCCTGCTCCGGGATGGTCACGGCGATGATCGCTTCACGGCCCTCGCCCAGCTCGGCGCGTTCGGCGACGTGGCGCAGGCGATCGAAGTTGACGTTGGCCCCGGAGTCGATGGCGACGAAGGTCTGGCCACTGACGCCGCGCAACTCGACGTACTTCTTGATCCCGGCCACGCCCAAGGCGCCGGCAGGTTCGGTGATCGAGCGGGTATCGTCGTAAATATCCTTGATGGCCGCGCAGATCTCGTCGGTGCTGACGGTGATCACTTCGTCGACGTAATCCTTGCAGATGTCGAAGGTGTGCTGGCCGATCTGCGCCACGGCCACGCCGTCGGCGAAGATGCCCACGGTCGGCAGCACCACGCGCTCGCCGGCGGCCATGGCCGCTTGCAGGCAGTTGGAGTCGTCCGGCTCGACGCCGATGACCTTGATGTCCGGACGCAGGTATTTCACGTACGCCGCGATACCGGCAATCAGACCGCCGCCGCCGACCGGCACGAAGATCGCGTCCAGCGGCTGCGGGTGCTGACGCAGAATTTCCATCGCCACGGTGCCCTGCCCGGCAATGGTGTGTGGATCGTCGTACGGGTGGATGTAGACGTAGCCCTTTTCATCGACCAGTTTCAGCGAGTAGGCCAGTGCTTCCGGGAAGGAATCGCCGTGCAGCACGACTTTGCCGCCGCGCGAACGCACGCCTTCGACCTTGATCTCCGGGGTGGTCTTGGGCATCACGATGGTCGCTTTCACGCCCAGCACTTTCGCCGCCAGCGCCAGACCCTGCGCATGGTTGCCCGCCGACGCGGTGACCACGCCACGGGCGCGCTCTTCGTCGGTCAGTTGGGTCAACTTGTTGTACGCGCCGCGAATCTTGAACGAGAACACCGGCTGCAAGTCTTCGCGCTTGAGCCAGATGTCATTGCCCAGCCGCTCGGAGAGCTGGCGAGCGTTCTGCAGCGGGGTTTCTACGGCAACGTCATAAACGCGCGAGGTGAGGATCTTTTTGACGTACTGTTCGAGCATCGGAAAGCATCACTGGCGATTGGGCGGGACCGACGAGTCTAACCCGGCTTTCAGCCGCACGACCACACTGAACAGGTGGCTTTAGGGTGTGAATAACCATTGTGGCGAGGGAGCTTGCTCCCGCTCGGCTGCGCAGCAGTCGTAAATCAGAACATTCGATTTGTCTGAAAAAATGCAAAGGACCGCTTCGCGCTCCAGCGGGAGCAAGCTCCCTCGCCACAGGGTGTTTCCCCCTGCACCACCCCGGGGCCTATAATGCCGGCCTTTCCGTTCTCCCCTTGCCCGCTTCCGGAGCCCGCATGACCCAGGATCAACTCAAACAGGCAGTGGCTCAGGCCGCCGTCGACTTCATCCTTCCGAAACTCGACGACAAGAGCATCGTCGGGGTCGGCACCGGCTCCACCGCCAACTGCTTCATCGATGCCCTGGCCCAGCACAAGGGCGCGTTCGATGGCGCGGTCGCCAGCTCCGAAGCCACCGCCGCGCGTCTCAAGGGCCACGGGATTCCGGTGTATGAGCTGAACACCGTCAGCGACCTGGAGTTCTACGTCGACGGCGCCGACGAGAGCGACGCGCACCTGAACCTGATCAAGGGTGGCGGCGCCGCCCTGACTCGCGAGAAGATCGTCGCGGCCGTGGCCAAGACCTTCATCTGCATCGCCGACGCCAGCAAACTGGTGCCGGTGCTGGGCGAGTTCCCGCTGCCGGTGGAAGTGATCCCGATGGCTCGCAGCCACGTCGCCCGCCAACTGGTGAAACTGGGCGGCGACCCGGTGTACCGCGAAGGCGTGCTGACCGACAACGGCAACATCATCCTCGACGTGTTCAACCTGCAGATCACCAACCCGGTGGAGCTGGAAGCGCAGATCAACGCGATCGTCGGCGTGGTCACCAATGGCCTGTTCGCGGCGCGTCCGGCGGATCTGTTGCTGCTGGGCACCAGCGAAGGTGTGAAGACGCTGAAGGCTGAGTAAGCCCAGACTGCCCACACTCTTGCAGGCAAATGCATTCCCCCCCTGTGGGAGCGGGCTTGCTCGCGAATGCGGTGTGTCAGATACATTAATTTTTCTGATACACCGCATTCGCGAGCAAGCCCGCTCCCACATTTGGTTTTTTGGGGTGTCAGTCAGTTTTGCGCAGGTTTTTTGAAGACGTAAAACAAGTTCGGTTCACTCACCAGATACAACGTCCCGTCGTCATCCATCGCAATGCCTTCGGCCTGCGGCACGCTCTTCTGCAAACCCTGCCGCCCCTTGTTCAGCGACAAGGTACTCAGCGGCCGCCCGTCCACGTCCAGTTCCAGAATCAGCCCCGACTCGTCGGACAGCGCCAGCAAATGGCCGCTGCGCTCGTCGTATTGCAGGCTCGACAGATCGCGCACAAACATCCCGGCATCGCGCTTGGGGTTGTTGATCACGTGTACCGCGTAGGATTTTTCCGGATTGAAGTGCGGAAAACCGTGCACCTCATAAATCAGCATCGGGTCACGTTCCTTGGCGACGAACAGGCGCTTGCCCACCGAGTCATAGGCCAGGCCTTCGAAGCCCTTGTTACCGCTCATGTGCACGCCCAGAGTCATCTGTTCAGCGTCCGCCGCATCGAGGAACGCAGTGTCCTGTTCAAGATGGACTTTGATCAGGCGTTGCTGGCGCTCGTCGGTGATCACATAGGTGTCGGCGCTGATAAACTCCACCGCTTCAGGATCGCCGAAGCCGATCAGCGCGATACGCCGCAGGATTTTGCCGTCCAGCGACAACTCGACCAACTCGGCATTCTTGTTGGTCACGGTGAACAGGCTTTTGCGCACCGGATCGTAGGTCAGCGCCGAGACATCGTCGTTCAGGCCGTCGATGATCCTGGCCTCGACCTCGACCCGGTATTGATCCAGACCAATGGCCTCGCTGCTCAACGGCTGCCACAAGGTATGCAGATTGAACCAGGCGCGCTCGAACAGGCGCAGGTATTGGCCGATCGCGATCAACACGATCAGGACAACAACCGACAGGATGATAAACAGGGGCTTGGGGCGGGCAAGTCGACGCATTCAGGCAGGCTCGGGATCAAAACAGGCGGATGAAATATCACGCCTGTCTGAACTGAAGCTTAATGGCCACTTGCCTGCGACCACAAGTCGACCGCGATGGGCTTACTTGTGCTTTTCGAAACGGTAAAACAGGTTTGGCTCACTGACCATGTACAGCGTACCGGCGTCGTCCATGGTCACGCCTTCGGCGCGGGGGATGGTGTCCTTCAAACCATTGAAGCCGCCAAGCAGGGTCATGAAGCTGACCTGCTCACCCTTCTCGTCCAGCTCCAACAACAGATGCGAATCGGCAGACAGCACCAGGGTGTGGCCGGTACGCGGGTCGATCGCCAGCGCCGACAGGTTGCGGATATCCAGTTCATCGCTGGCCAGCTTCTGCTTGTCGCCCTTGAGGATCTGGCTGCCGTCGCTCTTCCAGGTGAACAACGCTGGCGGCCGCTCTTCGCCCAGCAGTAGCTGTTGATTGTGCGGATCCCAGGTGATCGCCTCAAAGGCCTTGTTCTGGTTTTTCGACGGACCGAGATCGTATTTCGGGAAGTCGGCGATATTCAGCTCGCGGGTGCTGGCATCGACCTTGACGATGGTCAGCAGGTGTTCGCGCTCATCAACAATCGCCATCAGGCCGTTTTCCATCACGGTCACGCCTTCCGGGTTGGTCCAGCCCACCAGCGGCATCTTGCGCAGCACATCACCCTGCAGGGTCAGTTCGACCAGAAACGGATTCTTGCCCATCACCGAAAACAGGGTTTTGGTCTGCGGGTTGTAGGACAGGTCCGAGGCCTCGTCCTTCTCCATACCCGGCAGCAGCTTGCCATCGATCACCGCCCGATAGTCCGGCAGCCAGATACTCGCCTTTTGCTCGGTCTGGCTCTCGAAGCGCTCGCGCAGCCACAGCAGGCCACGGTCGTCCCAGTGCATGGCAAACGCCAGGCCATACGCGGCGGCAAGCACCAGCAACAGCCAGACATACCAGCGCAGGGCGAAACGTGAGCGACGAGGAGGATTGAGCTGAGTGTGAGCTGACATCAGGGACGCGTTCCGAAAATTCAGGCTAAGGGTAATAGCACAAAGAGGCCGGCTCAGACGCCAGAATGCGAGGAATTATCCGGACAGGATGTGAAAAAAACGGCAAATGGCGGGATTGGCGTGTGCCGCCAACCTTCTTCAGGACACCACAAAGCGAGGTGGGAGCGAGCCTGCTCGCGAAGACGAAGTATCAGTCAACAATGATGTCGACTGACCTGGCGCCTTCGCGAGCAGGCTCGCTCCCACAAGGGATTTGCGGCGTGGCGATTAACGTACGCTGCTGGTGAAGCTGCTCGCGCCAACCAGTTCCAGCACGATGTCGTCGCCGACATTCAGCGGGCCGACGCCCACTGGCGTGCCGGTGAGGATCACGTCGCCGGCCTGCAGCGAGAAGCAGCCGGCCATGTGCTGGATCATCGGCACGATCGGGTTGAGCATCGCGCTGCTGTTGCCGTCCTGGCGTACTTCACCGTTGATGGTCAGACGAATGCCGATGTCGGTCAGGTCTGGGAAAGTGCTGCCGACCACGAACGGTGCAATCACCGCCGCGCCGTCGAACGACTTGGCGATTTCCCATGGCAGGCCCTTGGACTTGAGCTCAGCCTGCTTGTCGCGCAGGGTCAGGTCCAGCGCCGGAGCGAAACCGGAGATCGCATCAAGCACTTCTTCGCGGCTCGGCTTGGTCGACAGCGGCTTGCCGATCAACACGGCGATTTCCGCTTCGTAGTGCACCGAACCTCGCTCGGCCGGGATGCTGAAACCGCCTTCCAGCGGCACCACGCAACTGCCTGGCTTGATGAACAGCAACGGCTCGGTAGGCACCGGGTTGTCCAGTTCCTTGGCGTGTTCGGCGTAATTACGGCCAATGCACACCACTTTCCCGATCGGGAAGTGAATGCGCGTGCCGTCGACGTACTGGTGCTGATAGCTCATTTACCGACTCCTGCCTTCATTGATTCATCAGGGATTGCCAATCAAACCGCGAAGATCTTGCCCGGGTTCATGATGCCGTTCGGGTCGAACACCGCTTTGACCGCTTTCATGTACTCGATTTCGACCGGAGAACGGCTGTAGGTCAAGTAGTCGCGCTTGGTCATGCCCACACCGTGCTCGGCGGAAATCGAACCGTTGTATTTCTCGACGGTTTCGAACACCCACTTGTTGACGGTCGCGCACTTGGCGAAGAACTCGTCCTTGCTCAGGTTATCCGGCTTGAGGATATTCAGGTGCAGGTTGCCGTCGCCGATGTGGCCGAACCAGACGATTTCGAAGTCCGGATAATATTCGCCGACGATCGCGTCGATTTCCTGCAGGAATGCCGGGACTTTCGACACGGTGACCGAGATGTCGTTCTTGTACGGCGTCCAATGCGAGATGGTCTCGGAGATGTACTCGCGCAGCTTCCACAGGTTCTGCAGCTGGGTTTCGCTCTGACTCATCACGCCGTCCAGTACCCAGCCCTGCTCAACGCAATGCTCGAAGGTTTCCAGCGCTGTGTTGGCCACTTCTTCGCTGGTCGCTTCGAATTCCAGCAGCGCGTAGAACGGGCAGTCGGTTTCGAACGGCGCCGGTACGTCGCCACGGCCCAGCACTTTGGCCAGGGCCTTGTCGGAGAAGAATTCGAACGCGGTCAGGTCGAGTTTGCCCTGGAAGGCGTGCAGCACCGGCATGATCGAGTCGAAGTCGGCGGTGCCGAGGACCATGGCGGTGAGGTTTTTCGGCGCGCGATCCAGACGCATGGTCGCTTCGACCACAAAGCCGAGGGTGCCTTCGGCGCCGATGAACAGCTGGCGCAAATCGTAGCCGGTGGCGTTCTTGATCAGGTCTTTGTTCAGCTCCAACACATCGCCCTTGCCGGTGACCACTTTCAGGCCGGCGACCCAGTTACGGGTCATGCCGTAGCGAATCACCTTGATCCCGCCGGCATTGGTGCCGATATTGCCGCCAATCTGGCTGGAACCGGCCGAAGCGAAGTCCACGGGGTAGTACAGGCCGTTTTCCTCGGCGATGTTCTGCAAGTGCTCGGTGACCACGCCCGGCTGACACACGGCGGTGCGGTCAGTGAGGTTCACGTCGAGAATCTGGTTCATGTAGTCGAACGACACTACCACTTCGCCATTCGCGGCAACGGCAGCGGCAGAAAGACCGGTTCGCCCGCCGGATGGCACCAGCGCCACTTTGTGGGTATTGGCCCAACGGACAATGGCCTGCACCTGTTCGATGGTCTTGGGAAACACGATGGCGCTTGGCGCGGGCGCGAAGTGCTTGGTCCAATCCTTGCCGTACGCATTCAGGGAGTCGGCGTCGGTCAGGACCTTGCCAGGCTCGACCAGGGTCTTCAGTTCATCAATCAGGGCAGGATTGGTCATCGACAGAACTCTCGAACAATTCATGGTCATCCTGAAGACGCTTCACGTCGCAGGAATGAGTGTTTAGCAGGGTGGCTATGCTAGCATACCGACCCCGCAGGCCAGTGCCCAAGGCCAGTTCTGCGGTGACGGCTTTCTTGTCGTCCAGGTCAATGTCTGTTGACCATTTCCTGCCATTTTTCTCCGGGATACAGGTTTACGCAGATGAGCAAGACTTCTCTCGATAAGAGCAAGATCAAGTTCCTTCTTCTCGAAGGCGTCCACCAATCGGCTGTCGACGTCCTCAAGGCGGCGGGCTACACCAGCATCGAATACCTGACAGGCTCCTTGCCGGAAGCCGAGCTCAAGGAAAAGATCGCTGACGCTCACTTCATCGGCATTCGTTCGCGCACCCAACTGACCGAAGAGATCTTCGATCACGCGAAGAAGCTGGTCGCGGTCGGCTGTTTCTGCATCGGCACCAACCAGGTTGACCTGAGTGCTGCCCGCGAGCGCGGTATCGCCGTGTTCAACGCGCCGTACTCCAACACCCGCTCCGTCGCGGAACTGGTACTGGCCGAAGCGATCCTGCTGCTGCGCGGCATCCCTGAGAAAAACGCTTCCTGCCACCGTGGCGGCTGGATCAAGTCCGCAGCCAACTCCTTCGAGATCCGTGGCAAGAAACTCGGCATCGTCGGCTACGGCTCGATCGGTACGCAGCTGTCGGTTCTGGCGGAAGGCCTGGGGATGCAGGTGTTCTTCTACGACACCGTGACCAAGCTGCCGCTGGGCAACGCCACTCAGGTCGGCAACCTGCACGAGCTGCTGGGCATGTCCGACATCGTCACCCTGCACGTTCCGGAAACCGCGGCGACCCAGTGGATGATCGGCGAGAAGGAAATCCGCGCCATCAAGAAGGGCGGCATCCTGATCAACGCCGCGCGCGGCACCGTGGTCGAGCTGGACGCCCTGGCGGACGCGATCAAGGACAAGCACCTGATCGGCGCGGCCATCGACGTATTCCCGGTGGAGCCACGCTCCAACGACGAAGAGTTCGAAAGCCCGCTGCGTGGCCTGGACAACGTGATCCTGACCCCGCACATCGGTGGCTCGACTGCCGAAGCGCAGGCCAACATCGGTCTGGAAGTGGCGGAAAAACTGGTCAAGTACAGCGACAACGGTACATCCGTTTCGTCGGTGAACTTCCCGGAAGTGGCCCTGCCGGCTCACCCTGGCAAGCACCGTCTGCTGCATATCCACGAGAACATTCCGGGTGTGATGAGCGAGATCAACAAGGTCTTCGCCGAAAACGGTATCAACATCTCCGGTCAGTTCCTGCAGACCAACGAGAAAGTCGGTTACGTGGTGATCGACGTTGACGCCGAGTACTCGGAGCTGGCGCAAGAGAAGCTGCAACACGTCAACGGTACTATCCGTAGCCGCGTGTTGTTCTGATCCGACGCTGAGCGACAAAAAAAGGGAGCCTTCGGGCTCCCTTTTTCATGCGTGCGAAAACGTCATTCGACGTTGACGGTGATCTTTTTCGACACGATCGGCGGATCAAACGCCATATGGCCGCTGTCGCCCAGCTCCAGTTGCAAGGTGTGCTTGCCCGGGGCCAGTTTGATCGTGGCCTCGGTCTGCGCCTTGCCGAAGTGCATGTGGTTGGCATCGGTCGGCACGACGGAACCGGCCGGAACGATTTCCTTGGCATCAATCAGCAGGTGATGGTGCCCGGTGTTCTTGGTGACGTCACCGGCCGGTGCCAGCGCAACGTCCTTGACCCCGAACTTGACCTTGAACTCCTGAGAAACCGTGGCCCCGTCTTCGGGAGAAACGATGAACACTTCGGCGCCCTTGGGTGCCGGGGTCGCTGCACTGGCCAGCACTGAAACACCCATCAACAGGCCAGCCAAGGCTGCTCGTGACATAAACGTTTTCATTCTCTTCTCCAGTTTTTCCGTAAAATCCGCGCGGTCATGACAACTTCATGACCATTCGTTGTCGAAGGCACTCGACAACCATAGCAAAGCGAGCCTGACTCAGAGCATCGCAATAATGATTTCAAAGGAGTGACCATGCGCTTTCTGCCTGGCCTGATCTGCCTGCTACCCCTTCTGAGCCCTCTGGCTCACGCCGAACTGATTGATGACGTCAACGACCGTGGCGAGTTGCGCATTGCCCTTGAGGCTAATACACCGCCCTTCAATTTCAAGGATGGCGACACACTCACGGGGTTCGAGGTCGAGCTTGGGCAACTGCTGGCCAACGAGCTGGATGTGCGCGCCGACTTCATCGTCACCGACGAAGCCGACCTGCTCCAGGGCGTTGAAAGCGGCAAGTACGACGTTGCGCTCAACCACATAGCACTGACACCTGAACTCAAGGATCGTTTCGACGTCAGCGAGCCTTACGGCAAGGTCGATTCGCAGCTGCTGGCGAAGAAGGATGAGCAGCCTCGACCGATGGTGCTGGTACAGGCGCTGACCGAGGAGAAGCCGAAGACGGCGGTGCCGGTGGAGTTGGCGATTCCGTTTCAGAAGGGTAATCCGGCGTTTCAGGCGAGCCTTGCGGGTGCATTGCAGCGGATCAAGGCGGATGGGCGGTTGGCGGCATTGTCCGAGAAGTGGTTCGCCGAGCCCAAATGAACACACAAACCCTGTGGGAGGGGGCTTGCTCCCGAAGGCGTCGTGTCAGTCAATACACAGGTTGGATGACCCGCCGCTTTCGCGATCAAGCTCGCTCCCACATGGGCTTTGTGGGTGGCTTTCAGTCGAGTTGAGTCAGGGCCACTGCGGCTTCAGGCAGTTCCAGTTCGCTGAAGACCTGCACCCCATGCCGTTTGAGCAGCGCCGCCGTAACGCCTTCTCCCGAGACCTTCACCCCACTGAACGTCCCGTCATAGGTCAGCAAGTTTCCGCAGGAAGGACTGTTGGCCTTGAGCACCGCGACGCGGATGCCGTGCTTTTGCACCAGCGCCAGCGCCTGCCGCGCGCCGTCGAGAAACTGCGCGCTGACGTCCTCGCCTTCAGTGGTGATCACCGCCGCCGTGCCATCGAGCACTTCGGCGCCCTGCCCGCCGGGGATTTCCGCCGCAGCACGTGGGGTCGGCAAACCGCCAGCCACTTCCGGACACAGCGGCACCACACGGCCTTCGGCGATCCACTGTTCGAGCAGATCGAATGGCCCGCTGGCCCCGCCGTCGTAACGCACGCGGTGGCCCAACAGGCAGCGGCTGACCAGAATCTTCTGCATATCAGAACGGCTCGTTGCCACGGCGGCGGAACCAGCCGGTCAGCGACAGGCGTTCGCGGTGCGCCGGCAGCACTTCATGGGGCACCTCACCGGAGAGGAACACCACCAGACAGCCGCCGGTGGGTTGCACGTCGTGGACCCGGTCTTCGTCCAGATACATGCGCAACTGACCGCCGTCTTCCGGCAGCCACGCGTCATTGAGATAGACCACCGCCGAAACCATGCGCCGGTCATCGTCGCGAAAACGGTCGACGTGCTTGCGGTAAAACGCGCCCGGCGGATACAGGGCGAAGTGGCACTCAAAATCCTCGAGCCCGAGGAACAGCCCGCGATTGAGCGCCTCGCGCAGGCTGTCCATCAGGTTCAGATAACGGTCGCTGGCCTCGGCCTGGCCCGGGTCGATCCACTGGATGTGGTCGCCACGAATACCCTCGCGAATCTCCGAAAACGGCCCACGGCCTACCGCTGCCGGCGCCAGCTCACCCTCGGCCTCACGTTTGCGGCACTCGGCCGCCAGCTCGCGGGTCAAACCTGCGGGCAGGAAAATGTTCTGCTGTGACCAGCCGTGTTCGGCCAGGTCGTCGACGATGCGTAACAGCAGCGGGTGCTCAGAGGATATTTGCATGGCGCGCATAGTATGCCTGCGGCAAGAAATCCGACAGAGCCACGCAGCGGCTTGCTACGAATTCTCGACAAGTACCGGCACCGCACGGAGAATAGTCCGCTGCTGACAGGAGTCCCTATGCGCCGTTTGCTTTTTTCACTGTTGATGTTCTGCGTTTTGCCCGCCTGGGCGGACGGCCACGATCAGTTGTACAAGATCGCCGGCTGGCCAGATCAACGTGCGCATTTCAATGATGCCCTGAGTGCCGCGCAGCAGCGCTACCAGAACAACCTGCCGCCGGCGGTGTTTCAAGCCCTGGTCAACAACAGCAACCAGCGCTTCGCCCCCCAGGCCATGGATCAGCGTGCCGAAGCGCAACTGCGCCAGCACCTTGCCGATCCACAACCGGCGCTGACTTTTTTTCAATCGCCGCTGGGCAAGAAAATCGTCGCCGCTGAATTGCTCGCCACCCGTCGCGATCAACTGGCGAAGAACGCCAAGGGCCTGCCGAAGATGCAGGCCAGCGACAGCCGCCTGCTGATCATCGGCCATCTGGCGCAAGCGCTGCCGGCGCGCGAGGCCGGCGCCGAAGTCAGTCTGGCGATTGCCGGGGTGGCGGCGGACAGCCTGAGTTCGATGATCCCCGGCCTGCTCGGCGGCGGTCAGGCGCAAGGCATGTTGAACGGTCAGCGCCAGCGTTTGATGGAGCAGATCGGCGCCGATTTGAACAACACGCTGCTCTACGTTTATCGCGATCTGTCGGATGACGAACTGGAGCAGTTCGCGACCTTCGCCGAGTCCAGCGAGGGCAAGGCGTATTACCAGGCGGCGCTGGCAGCGATCCGAGCTGGGTTGGCGGTGGGGCAAAGCTCTTCGAACCTCAGCCAGTAAGCCTTATCGCCTGACCGGCCGTCTTCGCGAGCAAGCCCGCTCCCACAGTTGATCGCGGTCTCCTGTGGGAGCGGGCTTGCTCGCGAAGAGGCCCTTACAAACACTACAAATTTCTGCCCCTGATCCGCTTGTTCAGAAACTCGAAATACTCCTCGCGCATTTCCAGCGTCTCATTCGCCAGATGATGCCGCGCCTCCGGCAGCAGCAGAATCTGCGGCCGGTCGAACTTCCACTTCAGCACCTGCAAGTTGTGCTGCCAGTCCACGGTCATGTCCGCCTGCCCCTGAATGATCAGCGGCCGTCGCGGACTTTTTTTCGCGTGTTCGACACGGATGATCCAGCGCGACAGCGCACCGACCCACGCCGTCGGCAAGCGTTTGGGCTGTAACGGATCGGCCTGCAGAAACGGCAGGAAATCCGGGTCGTTGGAGTTCTCGCTGAAGCGTCTGGCGATGCCCCGCACGAAAGGCCTGAGCAGGTAATAACTGAGCTGCGACCAGCCCCAGGCACGCGGACGCACCAGCGGTGCCAGTAGAATCAACTGACCTTGCGCCGGACTGTTCTCGCCATGGTTGAGCACATGATCGACGACGATCGCGCCGCCAGTGCTTTGTCCGCACAGATGCCAGGGTTGCGGCAGGGCGATCGAACTGGCTTCGGCGAACAACGCTTGCAAGGCGTCCTGGTATTCGGAGAAGTCGCGAATGCTAGCCCGCGGCCCACTCGACAAACCATGGCCCGGCAAATCACAGGCGATGACGGCAAAATCCTGATCCAGCGCCCACTCGATCACATGCCGATACAGCCCGGTGTGATCGTAAAAACCGTGCAGCAGAAACAGCGTGCCCTTGACCTTCTCTGGCCACCAGCAATGGCTGACCAGCTCGTAACCGTCCACCTCGAAGCGGCCCATGCCGCGCCAGACATCACGCTCCGGGAAGTCGGTTTTATAAAACCGCTGATACGCCTTCGCTTCGTCCGACAACGGCTGCCACTGGGCCAAAGGCTTGAGGCTGGCGCGTAAATGATCGGCATCGAAAGTGTCAGGCATGCGGGTATTCCAAAGCGGTAAACAGACTTTATCGGCCTGCGATATTCATCTGTTGCGGCAAGCATGGCAAGCTAGCCCCCCTTCGAGGATCGAAAAACCATGCGCTCGCCCTACCGCACCGCACTGTTTGCCAGCCTGCTCGCGCTTGTGTGTGCCGGGGTGCTGTGGGCGGCGTACGACTGGTTTCAGGGACGCTATCTGCGCGCGTTCAGTCAGCACACCGCGGTGTTTTCCGGTGATCCGTTGCGCCTGCCGGATGAACTGGCCGGCCCCGGCAAAATCCGTCTCGTGCATTTCTGGGACCCGGCCTGCCCGTGCAACGTCGGTAATCAACAGCACCTGACCGAGATGGTCGAGCAGTACGGCGCGCGCGGTGTGGAATTCTTCGCCGTGCAGCGCGCCGGCTCCCACGGTCAATTGCCTGCGACCCTGAGCAACCTGAAAACCATCGCCGTGCTGCCCGGCTCCGAGCAGATCCCGGCCAGTCCCGCCGTGGCGATCTGGGACCGTAGCGGCAAACTGGCGTACTTCGGCCCTTACAGCGAAGGGCTGACCTGCAACTCCAGCAACAGCTTTATCGAACCGATCCTCAATGCCCTGACCGATGATCGCCCGGTCAACGCCACTCACACCCTGGCGGTCGGTTGTTATTGCCCTTGGCCGGTGCTGGCGCAGTAAGGCATTCCGGACTTTTCGAGGACAGCGATGCACGGCACGGAAGGTCTGTGCTAATTGTTTGCAGCCCGACGGGCGGCAATCCCGCATGCACAAGGAGTCACCATGAAACGCGTTTTCACCGTTCTTGCCTTGCTCATCGTTGTCCTGCTCGCCAGTGTCGGCGGGTACGTCTATAGCAAGCAACCGACGCGTCAGGGCCAGGTGGAGCTGCGCAATCTGCAGGGTTCGGTGACCGTGCGTTACGACGAACGCGGGGTGCCGCATATTCGTGCCGAGAACGAAATCGATCTGTATCGCGCCCTCGGCTACGTGCATGCCCAAGACCGACTGTTCCAGATGGAAGCCATGCGCCGCCTCGCTCGTGGCGAACTGGCCGAAGTGCTCGGGCCGAAGCTGCTCGACACCGACAAACTGTTCCGCAGCCTGCGCATCCGCGAACGCGCCGCCAGTTACGTCGCCAGCCTCGACAAGCAGTCACCGGCGTGGAAGGCCCTGCAAGCCTATCTGGACGGCATCAACCAATATCAGGACAGCCACGCCGCGCCGATCGAGTTCGACGTGCTGGGCATCCCCAAGCGGCCGTTCACCGCCGAAGACAGCATCAGCGTCGCCGGTTACATGGCCTACAGCTTTGCCGCCGCGTTTCGCACCGAGCCACTGCTGACCTACGTGCGCGATCAACTCGGCGCCGATTACCTCAACGTCTTCGACCTCGACTGGCAGCCCAAAGGCGTGCTCGCCAAAGGTCACGCCAACAAGACTCCGACCCTCGCCGCCGGTGACTGGAAAGACCTCAACGCCCTCGCCCGCCTCAGCGAGCAGGCGCTGATTGAAAACGGCCTGCCGCAATTCGAAGGCAGCAATGCCTGGGTGATCGCCGGCAGCCGCAGCCAAAGCGGTAAACCGCTGCTGGCCGGTGACCCGCACATTCGCTTCTCGGTGCCGTCGGTGTGGTACGAGGCGCAACTGTCGGCACCGGGCTTTGAGCTCTACGGCCATCATCAGGCGCTGGTGCCGTTCGCATTCCTGGGGCACAACCTGGATTTCGGCTGGAGCCTGACCATGTTCCAGAACGACGATCTGGATCTGATCGCCGAGAAGGTCAACCCGGACAACCCGAATCAGGTCTGGTACCACGGCCAGTGGACCGATCTGGTCAGCAGCGAGCAGCAGATCGCGGTGAAGGGCCAGGCGCCGGTGATGCTGACCTTGCGTCAGTCGCCCCACGGCCCGATCGTCAACGACGCCCTCGGCACTGCCGCCGGTAAAACGCCGATCGCCATGTGGTGGGCGTTCCTCGAAACGCCGAATCCGATCCTCGAAGGCTTCTACCAGCTCAACCGCGCCGACACCCTGGCCAAGGCCCGCGCCGCCGCGACCAAGGTGCAGGCACCAGGGCTGAACATCGTCTACGCCAACGCCAAGGGTGACATTGCCTGGTGGGCCTCGGCGCTGTTGCCGAAACGCCCGGCCGGGGTGAAGCCGGAGTTCATTCTCGACGGCAGCAGCAATCAGGCAGACAAGGACGGCTACTACCCGTTCAGCGCCAACCCGCAGGAAGAAAACCCGGCGCGCGGCTACATCGTCTCGGCCAACTTCCAGCCGCTGTCGCCGACCGGGATGGAGATTCCCGGTTACTACAACCTCGCCGATCGCGGCCAGCAGCTCAACCGCCAGCTCAGCGACAAGAATCTGAAGTGGAGCAACGAGGCCAACCAGAAGCTGCAACTGGGCACCACCACCGCCTACGGCCCGCGCACCCTGGCGCCGTTGCTGCCGGTGTTGCGTGAAGTGGTGAGTGATCCGGCGCAACTGAAACTGGTCGAGCAACTGGCGCAGTGGCCGGGCGACTATCCACTGGACTCGGTCAGCGCCACGCTGTTCAACCAGTTCCTCTACGACCTCGCCGATGCGGCGATGCGCGATGAGCTGGGCAACGACTTCTTCGAAACGCTGCTCTCGACCCGGGTGATCGACGCGGCCCTGCCGCGCCTGGCGGCGAACGCCGATTCACCGTGGTGGGACAACCGCAAGACGCCGAACAAGGAAACCCGCGCCGACATCGTCAAAGCAGCGTGGCAGGCGAGCATGGCGCACCTGAGACAAACCCTCGGCGACAATCCGTCGGACTGGCATTGGGGCACAGCACACACCCTGACCCACGGTCATCCGTTGGGTCAGCAGAAGCCGCTGGATCGCATCTTCAACGTCGGGCCGTTCGCCGCGCCGGGTAGCCACGAAGTGCCGAACAACCTCTCGGCCAAGCTCGGCCCGGCGCCGTGGCCGGTGACCTATGGGCCTTCGACGCGGCGGCTGGTCGACTTCGCCGACCCGGCGCACAGCCTGACCATCAACCCGGTCGGCCAGAGCGGCGTGCCGTTCGACAGCCACTATGACGATCAGGCCGAGGAGTACGTCGAGGGGATGTATGTGCAGGCGCACTTCAGCGAGGAAGAGGTGACGGCCAATACGCGCAGTACCTTGAAGCTGTTGCCGGCGCGGGCTGCCCAGTAGTTTTGTGCTGATGGCCCCTTCGCGAGCAGGCTCGCTCCCACATTTGAAATGCATTCCCCTGTGGGAGCGAGCCTGCTCGCGAAGGGGCCATCATCCACACCGCAAGGACTCAGAGCAGCCCGGCAAAATTCAGCCGAAACTGCTGCGGTGTCACCCCCAACCGCCGATTGAACACACTGCGCATGTGCTGCGCATCGCGAAACCCGCACTGATAGGCCACGGTCTTCAGCGGTGCCGTGGTGCTTTCCAGCAGTAATCGCGCCGCATCCACTCGCGCACTTTCGACGAACTCTGCCGGGGTGACCCGAGCCTCACGGGCGAACACCCGGGAGAAGTTGCGCGCACTCATGTTCGCCGCGTTCGCCAGATCGGCAATCGTCAGATCGCCGGTGAGGTTGGCCAGCACATACAACTGCACCATCGCCACCGCTGACGTCGACTCCGCATGCGGTGTGAGGAATGGGCTGAACTGCGATTGCCCGCCCGAGCGCTGAGTGAACACCACCAGCCGCTTGGCCACGCTCAGCGCCACTTCAGCGCCGCAATCACGGGCCAGCAGGTACAGCGACAGATCGATCCCGGCGGTGACCCCGGCCGAGGTGTAGAGCGCACCGTCCTCGACGTACAGGCGATCGGCCTCGACTTGAGTCGATGGACACAACTGTGCCAAGGCTTCGGCATCGTTCCAGTGGGTGGTCACGGTGCGCCCTTCCAGCAGTCCCGCCCGCGCCAGCATGAACGCGCCGTTGCAGATCGAGCCGAAGCGCCGTGCACGGGTGCAGGCCTCGCGCAGCCAGGTGTCGAAAGGCTTGCCGAAATCCATGAACGGTAACTGCGGCCCGCCGGCCACCAGCAGCAGGTCATAAGCATCGTGCGCTTCGCTGAAGTGTCGGTGAGCGCTGAGGTTCAGGCCATTGGAGCAAGCCATCGGCCCACGTTCGAGGCCGATCACCTCCAGCTGGTAGTGATCCTCGGGCGGCAGAAACCGGTTGGCCTCGGCGAACACATCCATCGGCCCGCTGACATCCAGCGCCTGCACGCCGGGGAACACCACGATGGCGACGGTTTTGTTCATGAGCCTCCAATGTCCTCAATGCCTGTGGCAAACACAAATCCCTGTGGGAGCGGGCTTGCTCGCGAAAGCGGTGTGTCATTCAAAAGGTAAGTTGAATATGAGGGCCCTTTCGCGAGCAAGTCCGCTCCCACATGGGCCGTGCCTGCCTTGTTGATTGAGCCAACCCTAGCCAATCCAGGTTCAACAAGCGAGGTTGGCACGATTTGCAGGTCGATTGGCAAGGATCGCAGCCATGCGTTGATTGTCCGTTTAGTGCCTTGGGGAACAGACTTTGTCCATCAGCGCCACGACGGCGTTTTCGATGAGGATACCTTCATGAGCACGACCATTGCCGGCATCAAGATCCCCGACAGCGCCCTCGCCCGGGCCACCACCGAGTACATTCGCGACATTGAATCCGACCTGCTCTACCACCACTCGCGCCGGGTATTTCTGTTCGGTGCGTTGAGCGGCGAGCGCCAACAACTGACCTACAACCCGGAGCTGCTGTATGTCGGCGCGATGTTCCACGACCTCGGTCTGGTCGAGGGCTATCGCAGTGCCGACGAGCGTTTCGAAGTGGATGGCGCCAACGCGGCAGCGGCGTTTCTCAAACCGTACGGGCTGAGTGATGACGACATCGAGCAGGTCTGGCTGTCGATTGCCCTGCACACCACACCGGGGGTGCCTAAGCATCTGCGTCCGACCGTGGCGCTGGTGACGGCGGGTGTCGAGATGGATGTATTGGGGATGGATTACGCGGCGTTCAGCAGCACCCAGCGCGAGGCGGTGGTGCATGCGCATCCACGCGGGGAAGGTTTCAAGGAGTGCATCATCTGCGCGTTTGCCGACGGCTTGCGCCATCGTCCGCAGACCACGTTCGGCAACGTGAAGACCGATGTGCTGGTGGATCAGGAGCCGGGGTTCAAGCCGATGAACTTTGTTGAGGTCATCCGCCAATCTCCCTGGACTGCATAAAACCGACTGTGGGGGTGTGCCCTGTGGTGAGGGGATTTATCCCCGATGGACTGCGTAGCAGTCCCTTTCTTTTTGAATCAAGAGAGGGGGCCGCTTCGCAACCCATCGGGGATAAATCCCCTCGCCACAAAAGCCCGCTCCCACAGTAGATTTGGGTTGGCCTTGATAAAGGGGCCAACCCGATTTTGCTTTAAGCCGCTTCCGGCGCAGGCGCGCGGCGCACGTCCGGTTGCTTCCACGAATCGGCGGCGCCTTCTTCGATGGCTTGCTGGATGGCTTTCTTGCGCGCTTCTTCGGCGCGGCGGCTGAAGAACCACACCATGAACGTCACGATCGAAACCGCCAGCAGAATCAGACTGGCCACGGCGTTGATCTCAGGCTTCACGCCCAGACGCACCGCCGAGAACACTTCCATCGGCAGCGTGGTCGAACCCGGGCCGGAAACGAAGCTCGCCAGTACCAGATCGTCCAGCGACAGGGCGAACGACATCATGCCGCCCGCTGCCAGCGACGGCGCGATCATCGGGATGGTGATCAGGAAGAACACCTTCCACGGCCGCGCCCCCAGATCCATCGCCGCTTCTTCGATCGACAGGTCCAGCTCACGCAGACGCGCCGACACCACCACCGCCACATACGCTGCACAGAACGTGGTGTGGGCGATCCAGATGGTGACGATGCCACGTTCCTGCGGCCAGCCGATCATCTGCGCCATGGCCACGAACAGCAGCAACAGCGACAGACCGGTGATCACCTCAGGCATTACCAACGGCGCGGTCACCAGGCCACCGAACAGCGTGCGGCCCTTGAAGTGGGTGATGCGGGTCAACACGAAGGCTGCAAGCGTACCCAGCGCCACAGCCGCAACGGCGGTATAGCAGGCGATTTCCAGCGAGCGCACCACCGAGCCCATCAGTTGGGTGTTGTCGAGCAGGCCGACGTACCACTTGATCGACCAGCCGCCCCACACGGTCACCAGTTTCGAGGCGTTGAACGAGTAGATCACCAGGATCAGCATCGGCAGGTAGATGAACAACAGACCCAGTACCAGCATCAGGCTGGAGAAACGGATGCGTTTCATTCTTTGCCCTCCATTTCCTTGGCCTGACTGCGGTTGAACAGGATGATCGGCACAATCAGGATCGCCAGCATCACCACCGCCAGGGCGGACGCCACCGGCCAGTCACGGTTGTTGAAGAACTCTTGCCAGAGCACTTTACCGATCATCAGGGTTTCCGGGCCGCCGAGCAGTTCCGGGATCACGAACTCGCCGACCACCGGGATGAACACCAGCATGCAGCCGGCAATGATCCCGTTCTTGGACAGTGGAATGGTGATTTTCCAAAAGCTGTTGAAGGTGCTCGAACCGAGGTCGGAAGCGGCTTCCAGCAGGCTCTGATCGTGCTTCACCAGGTTGGCGTACAGCGGCAGGATCATGAACGGCAGGTACGAATAAACCACGCCGATATAGACCGCCAGGTTGGTGTTGAGGATCTGCAGCGGCTCGTCGATAAAGCCCATGCTCATCAGGAAACCGTTGAGCAGGCCGTTGTTGCTGAGGATGCCCATCCACGCGTAAACGCGGATCAGGATCGCAGTCCAGGTCGGCATCATGATCAGCAGCACCAGCACCGTCTGCAGCTCTTTGCGCGCACTGGCGATGGCGTAGGCCATCGGGTAGCCGATCAGCAGGCACAGCAGCGTGCTGAAGAACGCCATCTTCAGCGAGCCCAGGTAGGCGGCGATGTACAACTCGTCGTCGCCCAGCATCGCGTAGTTGCCCAGGTTCAGCAGCAGTTGCAGCTTCTGCTCGGCGAAGGTGTAGATCTCGGTGTACGGCGGGATGGCCACGTCGGCTTCAGCGAAGCTGATCTTCAGGACGATGAAGAACGGCAGCATGAAGAACAGAAACAGCCAGATGAACGGAACCCCGATGACCAGTTGCCGGCCATTGGGAATTATTCGGTTGAGCCGTCGTTTGAACTTGCGCATGTTCATGAGCGAAGTACCACGCCGCTGTCGTCTTCCCACCACACGTAAACCTGATCGCCCCAGGTCGGACGCTGGCCGCGGCGTTCGGCGTTGGCAACGAACGATTGCACCAGCTTGCCGCTCGGCAATTCTACGTAGAACACCGAGTGACCGCCGAGGTAGGCGATGTCATGCACCTTGCCGCTCGACCAGTTGTATTCGCAGGTCGGCATTTCGGCGGTGACCAGCAGCTTCTCCGGACGAATCGCGTAGGTCACCGATTTGTCCTGCACCGAAGTGCTGATGCCGTGGCCGACGTAGATCTGCCGGTCGAGGTCTTTGCAAGTGATGGTCGCGTGGCCTTCGGCGTCGTCGATCACTTCGCCTTCGAAGATGTTCACGTTGCCGATGAATTCGCAGACCAGACGGCTGGTCGGGGTTTCGTAGATGTCGATCGGGCTGCCGATCTGGGCAATCCAGCCCAGGTGCATGATCGCGATGCGCTCGGCCATGGTCATGGCCTCTTCCTGGTCGTGGGTCACCATCACGCAGGTCACGCCCACGCGCTCGATGATCTCTACCAGCTCCAGTTGCATCTGCGAACGCAGTTTCTTGTCCAGTGCGCCCATCGGCTCGTCGAGCAGCAGCAGTTTCGGCCGCTTGGCCAGCGAGCGCGCCAGTGCCACACGCTGACGCTGACCGCCGGACAGTTGATGCGGCTTGCGCTTGGCGTACTGGCTCATCTGCACCAGCTTGAGCATCTCGGCCACGCGCGCATCGATCTCGGCGTTGGGGATCTTGTCCTGCTTGAGGCCGAAGGCGATGTTCTGCGCCACGGTCATGTGCGGGAACAAGGCATACGACTGGAACATCATGTTGATCGGTCGCTCGTACGGCGGCATGTCGGTGATGTCGACGCCGTCGAGGAAAATGCGCCCCTCCGTGGGCCGTTCGAAACCTGCCAGCATCCGCAGCAGCGTGGATTTGCCCGATCCCGAGCCGCCGAGCAGGGCGAAGATCTCGCCTTTCTTGATTTCCAGGGACACATCGTCCACGGCAATCGTCTCGTCGAACTTCTTCGTGACCCGGTCGATTTTGACCAACACCTGCTTAGGTGTCTGGTCGCCCTCGAGGGCTTTCTTATAGGCGCCGGAGGCAACTGCCATTTACGAAACTCCCAGAAAAAAACAGTGCAGTTCGCCCCATGCGGACGAACCCAGGATAGTTTGTGCCTTACTTGCCCGACTTGACCTTGGTCCAGCTACGGGTCATCAAACGCTGAATATTGGGTGGCAACTCGACCGACACGTAAGTCTTGTCGAGGACTGCTTGCGGTGGATAAACCGCTTCGTCGGTGCGGATGGACTGTTCCATCAGCTTGTCCGACCCCGGGTTGGGGTTGGCGTAACCGACGTAATCACTGACCTGGGCGATCACCTCAGGTTTCAGCAAATAGTTGATGAAGGCGTGGGCCTCTTTGACGTTGGACGAGTCCTTTGGAATCGCCAGCATGTCGAACCACAGCGCGCCGCCCTCTTTCGGGATCGAGTAGGCGATGTTCACGCCCTTCTTCGCTTCTTCGGCACGGTGCTTGGCCTGGAAGATATCGCCGGAGAAACCGATGGCCACGCAAATGTCGCCGTTGGCCAGATCACCGATGTATTTCGACGAGTGGAAATAGGTCACATAAGGACGCACGGCCAGCAGTTTGTCGGTGGCCTTGGCGTAGTCTTTCGGATTGGTGCTGTTGGCGTTCAGGCCCATGTAGTTGAGCACGGTCGGCATCATTTCATCGGCCGAGTCGAGGAACGCGACGCCACAGCTGTGCAGCTTCTTGATGTTCTCCGGCTCGAACAGCACGCTCCAGGAGTCGATCTTGTCGATGCCGAGCACCGCTTTGACTTTCTCGACGTTGTAGCCGATGCCGTTGGTGCCCCACAGGTACGGCACGGCGTACTGGTTGCCCGGGTCGTTCTGTTCCAGGCGCTTGAGCAGCACCGGATCGAGATTCGAATAATTCGGCAACTGCGACTTGTCGAGCTTCTGGAACGCGCCCGCCTTGATCTGCTTGCCGAGGAAATGGTTCGACGGCACGACCACGTCGTAACCGGTACGCCCGGCCAGCAGCTTGCCTTCCAGGGTCTCGTTGGAATCGAACACGTCGTACACCGGTTTGATTCCAGTTTCTTTCTGGAAGTCGGCCAAGGTGGTCTCGCCGATGTAATCCGACCAGTTATAAATATGCACCGTACCGGCGGCCTGGGCTCCGACAGCGATCGTCAGGCCGGCAGTGGCCAGCAGGGCTTTGCGCAAAGAAGAAAAAATAGGCAAGTGGAGGTCCTCTAAATTAGTTGGGCCCAAGTTGCCCCGCGTTACATGACAGCCATGGCTGCCCGGCAACCAAACCGGCGCGCAACTTACCCTCGAAAAACCGTTCCTGCAAAACTTCCTGTCATTTAATTGATCCGCTGGCCGCCGTCGCGGCGACGACGGCCAGCGGTTGCTGCGTCAAACCGGCTTATTTACCGGATTTGATCTTGGTCCAGCTGCGGGTCAGTTCACGCTGGGTAGCGGCCGGCAAATCGGCGATCGCATACAGCTTGGCCTGCACGTCGGCTGGCGGGTAGATGCCTGGATCGGCGGTGATGTCCTTGTTCACGTACTGGGTCGCTTCGGCGTTACCGTTAGGGAAGCGCACAGCGTTGGTGATCTCGGCCATCACTTTCGGTTGCAGCAGGTAGTTCATGAACTTGTAGGCGCCGTCGATGTTTTCCGCATCTTTCGGAATCGCGACCATGTCATAGAAGCTGCCGGCACCTTCCTTCGGAATGGCGTAGCTGACCTTGACCTTGTCACCGGCCTCGGCGGCACGGGACTTGGCCTGCTGCACGTCACCCGAGTAGCCGACCGCTACGCAGATGTTGCCGTTGGCCAGGTCCGAGATGTACTTGGAGGAGTGGAAGTAGGTGATCGAAGGACGAATCTTGAGGAACAGTTCCTCGGCTTTCTTGATGTCTTCTTTCTTCTGGCTGTCGGTTGGCAGGCCCAAGTAGTGCAGCGCGACCGGGAGCATTTCGGTCGGCGAGTCGAGGAAGCTCACACCGCAGCTCTTGAGCTTGGCGATGTTCTCCGGCTTGAGCAGAGTGTCCCAGGAATCGATGGTGTCGACGCCCAGTGCAGCCTTGACCTTCTCCGGGTTGTAGCCGATGCCGATCGAGCCCCACATGTACGGGAAGGCGTGCTTGTTGTCCGGGTCGCTGACCGAAACGGCCTTGAGCAGCGATTTGTTCAGGTTGCCGTAGTTGGACAGCTTGGACTTGTCCAGCTCCTGATAAACGCCCGCCTTGATCTGCTTGGCCAGGAAGTTGTTCGACGGCACAACGACGTCGTAACCGGACTTGCCCGCCAGCAGCTTGGCTTCCAGGGTTTCGTTGCTGTCGAACACGTCGTAGACGACTTTGATCCCGGACTCTTTCTCGAAGTTGGCAATGGTGTCCGGAGCGATGTAGTCGGACCAGTTGTAAACGTGCAATACCTTGTCGTCCGCGTGAACCGCACCCGCCATCATGCCCGCGACGGACAGCGCGAGAAGAGTCTTGCCAGCAAGCTTTTTACCTAATGCCTTCATGCGTCATGCTCCAAATTTTTCTTTTTTGAACCACTTTGTTCAGCGGCCGAACCCGGACAACTGGAACCGCGGCTAGTCTGGCAAGATCGGAGGCGGTCTTTCAAGAAAAGGCCAACCTTTCTGACACCTTCGAGCGAGAGCGCCGCAGCTCCCCCGCTCGAAGCCTAGCACTTAGGCCTGCAACGCACTGAGGGTCAGGTCCAGGCACTTGCGCGCCTTGGTCACCAGCTCATCGATCTCCGCCTTGCTGATCACCAGCGGCGGCGCAATGATCATGGTGTCGCCCACGGCGCGCATGATCAGGCCGTTATCGAAGCAGAACTGCCGGCAGATCATGCCCACGCCCCGACCTTCGTAACGCTTGCGAGTGGCCTTGTCCTGCACCAGTTCGATCGCCCCCAGCAAACCGACGCCGCGCACTTCACCCACCAACGGGTGATCGTTGAGTTCGCGCAGACGTTTCTGCAAATACGGTGCCGTTTCGTTGTGCGCGTTCTCGATAATTTTCTCGTCGCGCAGGATCCGGATGTTTTCCAGACCCACCGCCGCCGCCACCGGGTGCCCGGAGTAGGTGAAGCCGTGGTTGAAGTCGCCGCCTTCGTTGAGCACCTTCACCACTTCGTCACGCACGACCAGGCCACCCATCGGGATGTAGCCGGAGGTCAGGCCTTTGGCGATGGTCATCATGTCGGGTTTCAGATCGTAGAAATCCGAACCGAACCATTGGCCGGTACGACCGAAACCACAGATCACTTCGTCAGCGACGAACAGAATGTCGTACTTGGCGAGGATTTCCTTGATGCGCGGCCAGTAAGTCTCTGGCGGAATGATCACGCCGCCAGCGCCCTGAATCGGCTCGGCAATGAACGCACCGACGTTGTCCACGCCGACTTCGAGAATCTTCTCTTCCAGCTGATTGGCCGCCCAGATGCCGAACTCTTCCGGCGACATGTCGCCGCCCTCGGCAAACCAGTACGGCTGCGCAATGTGGACGATGCCCGGGATCGGCAAATCGCCCTGCTCGTGCATATAGGTCATGCCACCGAGGCTCGCGCCCGCCACGGTCGAACCGTGGTAACCGTTCTTGCGGCTGATGATGACTTTCTTGTTCGGCTGGCCCTTGATCGCCCAGTAGTGGCGGACCATGCGCAGCATGGTGTCGTTGCCTTCGGAGCCGGAACCGGTGAAGAACACGTGGTTCATGCCTTGCGGCGCCACGTCGGCGATGGCCTTGGCCAGTTCCAGTGCCGGCGGGTGCGCGGTCTGGAAGAACAGGTTGTAGTAAGGCAGTTCGCGCATCTGCTTCGCGGCGGCGTCGGCCAGCTCATCGCGGCCATAACCGATCGCCACGCACCACAGACCCGCCATGCCATCGAGGATCTTGTTGCCCTCGCTGTCCCACAGGTACACGCCCTTGGCGTTGGTGATGATCCGTGGACCCTTCTCTTTCAGCTGCTTGAAATCGCTGAACGGGGCCAGGTGGTGATCGCTGCTCAGGGCTTGCCACTCACGGGTTTGCGGGTTGTTGCTGGTCATGCCAATTCTCCTTGTTATCGGTGAAGGCGCGGCGGCTGGCCACCGCGCCCGGCGTATCAGACGGCGAAGAGCAGGTACTCACGCTCCCAGGAACTGATCACGCGCTTGAAGTTTTCATGCTCGGCTCGCTTGACCGCGACGTAGCCGGTGATGAAGGTCTTGCCCAGATATTTCTCGATGGTCGCGCTGTTTTCCATGCGCTCCAGCGCATCCTCGATGGTCAGCGGCAGGCGCAGGTTGCGGCGTTCGTAGCCACGGCCTACGACTGGCGCGCTCGGGTTCAGCCCCTCGACCATGCCGATGTAACCGCAAAGCAGGCTCGCGGCAATCGCCAGGTACGGGTTGGCGTCGGCGCCCGGCAGGCGGTTTTCCACCCGACGGTTCTGCGGCCCGGCATCCGGTACGCGCAGGCCCACGGTGCGGTTTTCTTCGCCCCACTCCACGTTCACCGGCGCCGAAGTGTCCGGCAGGAAGCGGCGGAACGAGTTGACGTTCGGCGCGAACAGCGGCAACAGCTCAGGGATCAGTTTCTGCAGGCCACCGATGTGGTGCAGGAACAGCTGGCTCATGGTCCCGTCTTCATTGGAGAACACGTTTTTGCCGGTCTCGATGTCGATGATGCTCTGGTGCAGGTGCATCGCGCTGCCCGGCTCGCCGGTCATTGGCTTGGCCATGAAGGTTGCGGCCACGTCATGCTTGAGCGCGGCTTCGCGCATGGTGCGTTTGAACACCAGGATCTGGTCGGCCAGCGACAGTGCATCGCCGTGACGGAAGTTGATTTCCATCTGCGCCGTGCCGTCTTCGTGGATCAGCGTGTCGAGGTCCAGCTCCTGCAGTTCGCACCAGTCGTAGACGTCTTCGAACAGCGGGTCGAATTCGTTCGCCGCTTCGATCGAGAACGACTGACGACCGATTTCCGGACGGCCCGAACGGCCGATTGGCGGCTGCAACGGATAGTCGGGGTCGTCACTGCGCTTGGTCAGATAGAACTCCATCTCCGGCGCCACGATCGGCTGCCAGCCCTTGTCGGCGTAGAGTTTGAGGACTTTCTTGAGCACGTTGCGCGGCGACAGCTCGATCGGGTTGCCTTGCTTGTCGTAGGTGTCGTGGATCACCTGGGCGGTCGGCTCGATGGCCCATGGCACCAGGTACACGGCGTTCTGGTCGGGACGGCAGATCATATCGATGTCGGCCGGGTCGAGCAGTTCGTAATAGATGTCGTCTTCGACGTAGTCGCCGGTCACGGTCTGCAACAGAACGCTTTCCGGCAGGCGCATGCCCTTTTCGGCGATGAACTTGTTGGTCGGCGAGATCTTGCCCCGGGTAATACCGGTCAAGTCGCCGATCATGCATTCGACTTCTGTGATCTTGTGGTCTTTCAACCAATCGGTGAGCTGGTCGAGGTTGTTACTCATAAATGCCTCTGGGCTGAGTCTCCTGACATCGTGTCAGGCAAAGTTTGACGCCGTGGCGTCGCGTTAAAGGGGGTTTGCTTGCGCGCAGTACCGGCTTACGCCTGGCACCGCGCATAGACAATGAAAGAGGAGCTTACCTGCCCTTTACGCTGGCGTTGCATTTCCTGTGCACATTCAAGGCGTGCAGAATCATGAGCACGGCTTTGGTAGCGGCACAGGCTTTGGGACTCAAAGAGATCTATATTGGAAGGAGACGCCATAAACAGGATGCTGTCCCGTGCGTCCAGAATATCGGACGTTGCCGTTGGGCCTGATGCGCACGAGAACCTCGTCGACCCGCCACGAGCCATGCTGGCCGCGTCACGGACGGATTTGTCGCCACTGATGTGATGAGCATGCAGACCGGACTGTTGCGAGCAGTCGGTGATGCCGATTAACGGCAGGCGAGACATGAAGCACCCCGGTATTATTGCTGTTATGGGTTTGGTCGGAGCTTAGCCTTGTTCATTTTTTTACACAACACCCCCGTAAAAAATACAACACGGCCTGCTCAAGCCCGCGGGTGCCAAGCGTCCCAAGGACAGAAAACTGCCCCAAAGTGCCCCATAAATGCCCTTGCAGCGCTTTTTTAGGGCAAAAAAGGCCTCGCTTGACTTCGGCAGGCCGTTCGGGTTGACTGAAACCAGAAAAGATCAATGATTGATATTTTTAACAACAAAGGTGTTGCATCATGTCGGTACCCCCGCGTGCCGTTCAGCTTAACGAAGCGAACGCGTTCCTTAAGGAACATCCTGAGGTTCTGTACGTCGACCTTCTGATTGCGGATATGAATGGTGTGGTGCGCGGCAAGCGCATCGAACGCACCAGCCTCCACAAGGTTTACGAGAAAGGCATCAACCTGCCGGCCTCCCTATTTGCTCTGGATATCAATGGCTCTACGGTGGAAAGCACCGGCCTGGGTCTGGACATCGGCGACGCCGACCGGATCTGCTATCCAATCCCCGATACCCTGTGCAACGAGCCATGGCAGAAGCGCCCTACCGCGCAACTGTTGATGACCATGCACGAACTCGAAGGCGACCCGTTCTTCGCCGACCCGCGCGAAGTGCTCCGTCAAGTTGTTGCAAAGTTTGACGAGCTGGGCTTGACCATCTGCGCAGCCTTCGAGCTGGAGTTCTACCTGATCGACCAGGAAAACGTGAACGGTCGTCCACAGCCGCCACGTTCACCGATCTCCGGCAAACGCCCACACTCGACTCAGGTCTACCTGATCGACGACCTGGACGAATACGTCGACTGCCTCCAGGACATTCTGGAAGGCGCCAAAGAGCAAGGCATCCCGGCCGACGCCATCGTCAAGGAAAGTGCCCCGGCGCAGTTCGAAGTGAACCTGCACCACGTCGCCGACCCGATCAAGGCGTGCGACTACGCAGTCCTGCTCAAGCGTCTGATCAAGAACATCGCCTACGACCATGAAATGGACACCACCTTCATGGCCAAGCCGTATCCGGGCCAGGCGGGTAACGGTCTGCATGTCCACATCTCGGTGCTCGACAAAGATGGCAAGAACATCTTTGCAAGCGAGGATCCCGAGCAGAACGCCGCGCTGCGTCACGCGATCGGCGGTGTGCTCGAGACCCTGCCGGCGCAGATGGCTTTCCTCTGCCCGAACGTCAACTCGTACCGTCGCTTCGGCGCGCAGTTCTACGTGCCGAACTCGCCGTGCTGGGGCCTGGACAACCGCACCGTGGCGATCCGCGTACCAACCGGCTCTGCCGATGCCGTGCGTATCGAACACCGCGTAGCGGGCGCCGACGCCAACCCGTACCTGCTGATGGCTTCGGTCCTGGCCGGTGTGCATCACGGTCTGGTGAACAAGATCGAACCGGGCGCTCCGGTCGAAGGCAACAGCTATGAGCAGAACGAACAAAGCCTGCCGAACAACTTGCGCGATGCCCTGCGCGAGCTGGACGACAGCGAGGTGATGGCCAAGTACATCGATCCGAAATACATCGATATCTTCGTCGCCTGCAAGGAAAGCGAGCTGGAGGAGTTCGAACACTCCATCTCCGACCTTGAGTACAACTGGTATCTGCATACCGTGTAAACGGATTGCAATCAGATAAAACGCCGTCGGCTGTCGTAGCCCGCGGCGTTTTTTTATGGCCCGATTTTGATCTGAATGGCCGCCTGCGGCGGTTCGGGAGCAAGCCCCCTCCCACAGGGGGCCTCAGCGAATGGGGATCGTTTGTACGCAGAAGATCAACTGTGGGAGGGGGCTTGCTCCCGAAGGCGTCCTGGCAGACAACACACGGCGCGGCTCGTACAATGCCCGCTGCCCCGCAGGAGACTTCCATGACGCGTCCCGCCCCCGTCCGCAAACCCCGTGCCCGCAGCCAGGCGCGCATCGATTCGATACTCGAAGCCGCGCGTACGCTGCTGGCCGCCGAGGGTGTGGCCAGTCTGTCGATCTACAGCGTCGCCGAACGCGCGCAGATTCCGCCCTCCTCCGTGTACCACTTCTTCGCCAGCGTGCCGGCACTGCTCGAAGCGCTGACCGCCGACGTGCATGCGGCGTTTCGCGCCTGCCTGCAAGCGCCGATCGATCACGAGGCGCTGCGCGACTGGCGCGACCTGTCGCGGCTGGTCGAAGAGCGGATGCTGGAGATCTACGACGAAGACGCGGCGGCCCGCCAGTTGATCCTCGCCCAGCACGGCCTGACCGAAGTGACCCAGGCGGACCGCCAGCACGACATCGAACTGGGCGACCTGATGCACAAGCTGTTCGACCATCACTTCGAATTGCCGCGCCTGCCGAGCGATGTCGACGTGTTCGCGCTGGCGATGGAACTGGGTGACCGCGTGTATGCGCGCTCGGTGCAGCAGCACGGGCAGATCACGCCGCGCATGGCCGAGGAAGGGATGCGGGTGTTTGATGCCTACATCGGGTTATACCTTCCACCTTACCTGCCCAAAAGAATTCTCTAGCGTCTTTACCGGCCTCTTCGCGAGCAGGCTCGCTCCCACATTTGGAATGCGGTTCCCTGTGGGAGCGAGCCTGCTCGCGAAGGCCGCACCGCGAACTTCAAGACGGACACAAAAAACCCCGAAGGGCTCACGCCTTTCGGGGTTGTTTTTTACTCACTGGCTTACAACTTGGCGATCGACACCTCGGTGGATTTCACGAAGGCGATCACCTCGCTGCCCACCGCCAGTTCCAGCTCCTTGACCGAGCGGGTGGTGATCACTGAAGTGACGATGCCGGAAGCGGTTTGCACGTCGATTTCCGACAGCACGTCGCCGAGAACGATCTCCTTGATCGAGCCTTTGAACTGGTTGCGCACGTTGATGGCTTTGATAGTCATGGCTTTGTTTCCTGTCGTTGGATGTAACTTGAGTTATTGCGCCCAACGCAATTGCGTAGGCAGTGGTGAAACAGGTTCCGGCTCCGGCGGCTCGCCGGGCAGGGACAGAACACGGTTGAGCACTTCGGTTTCCAGCGCCGCCAGTCGATGCGATCCGCGCACTCGCGGGCGTGGCAGTTCCACTTGCAGGTCGAGACCGACTTCGCCGTCCTCGATCAGAATCACCCGGTCGGCAATCGCCACCGCTTCGCTGACGTCATGGGTCACCAGTAGCACGGTGAACCCATGCTTCTGCCAGAGGCGTTCGATCAGTTGCTGCATCTCGATCCGGGTCAGCGCATCCAGCGCACCCAGCGGCTCGTCGAGCAGCAACAGGCGCGGCTGGTGAATCAGCGCCCGGGCCAGCGCCACACGCTGCTTCTGCCCGCCGGACAAAGCGGCCGGCCACTCGTTGGCGCGATCGGCCAGACCCACCGCTTCCAGCGCCTCCAGAGCTTGCGGGCGCCAGTTGCCTTTAAGGCCGAGGCCGACGTTGTCGATGATCTTTTTCCACGGCAGCAACCGTGCTTCCTGAAACATCAGCCGGGTGTCTTCCCGCGCATCGCTCAGCGGCGCGGCGCCGGCCAGCAGGTCGCCGCCAGTTGGTTGGTCGAGGCCGGCGAGCAAGCGCAGGAAGGTGCTCTTGCCGCACCCGCTGCGTCCGACCACGGCGACGAATTGCCCCGCCGGAATGTGCAGGTCGATGTCGCGCAGCACTTGCCGCGTACCAAAGGTTTTCTGCAGGTTGCGCACCACCAGCGGAATCCCGCGCAGCAGGCGTGGAGGTTGTTGAGCGGTCATGCCGCACCTCCCTTGGCAACCTGATAGGCCGGATGCCAGCGCAACCACACACGCTCAAGTCCACGGGCGGCGAGGTCAGCGAGCTTGCCGAGTACCGCGTAAAGCAGGATCGCCAGCACCACCACGTCGGTCTGCAAAAACTCGCGGGCGTTCATCGCCAGATAGCCGATGCCGGAGCTGGCGGAGATGGTTTCGGCAACGATCAGCGTCAGCCACATGAAGCCCAGCGCAAAGCGCACACCGACCAGAATCGAAGGCAGTGCGCCCGGCAGAATCACCTGCCAGAACAAACTGAAACCGGACAGGCCATAACTGCGCGCCATTTCCACCAGCGCCGGGTCGACGTTGCGGATGCCGTGATAGGTGTTGAGGTAGATCGGGAACAACGTGCCCAATGCGACCAGAAAAATCTTCGCCGACTCATCGATGCCGAACCACAGGATCACCAGTGGAATCAGCGCCAGGTGCGGCACGTTGCGGATCATCTGCACCGAGCTGTCGAGCAGGCGTTCGCCCCATTTCGACAGGCCGGTGATGAAGCCCAGCACCAGGCCGATGCTGCCGCCGATGGTGAAACCGAGTGCCGCGCGCCAGCCGCTGATCGCCAGATGCGTCCAGATTTCGCCGCTGCGCACCAGGCTGACACCGGCCTCGATCACCGCCACCGGTGCCGGCAGGATCCGCGTCGACAACCAACCGGCCGACACCGACAACTGCCACACCGCCAGCAGGAGCACCGGCAACGCCCAGGGCGCGAGGCTGTGGATAAATTTGTTCATGGCGCGCCTCAGCTCTGCGACGCGGCTTTGGGAAGAATATCGTTGGCCACCATCTCGCCAAACGGGCTGACATAACCGGCGCTTTTCGGCAGTTCCGGACGCTCGATGTCGAGGTGCGGGAACAGCAGTTCAGCGACGCGGTACGATTCTTCGAGGTGTGGATAACCGGAGAAGATGAAGGTGTCGATACCCAGATCCGCGTACTCCTTCACGCGGGCGGCCACGGTTGGACCATCGCCGACCAGCGCAGTACCGGCACCGCCACGCACCAGGCCGACGCCGGCCCACAGGTTGGGGCTGACTTCGAGGTTGTCACGACTGCCGCCGTGCAGCGCGGCCATGCGTTGTTGACCGACCGAGTCGAAGCGCGCCAGCGATGCTTGCGCACGTTTGATGGTGTCATCGTCCAGATGCGAGATCAGCCGGTCGGCTGCTTGCCAGGCTTCGGCGTTGGTTTCGCGCACGATCACATGCAGACGAATGCCGAAGCGCACGGTACGCCCGAGTTTGGCGGCTTTGGCGCGCACTTGTTCGATCTTCTCGGCCACCGCGGCTGGCGGCTCGCCCCAGGTCAGCACCATCTCGACCTGTTCGGCGGCCAGATCCTGCGCCGCTTCCGAGGAGCCGCCGAAGTACAGCGGCGGACGCGGTTGCTGGATCGGCGGATAGAGCAGTTTGGCGCCCTTCACGCTGATGTGTTCGCCGTCGTAATCGACGGTTTCACCTTCCAGCACCCGACGCCAGATGCGGGTGAATTCCACCGAGGCTTGATAGCGTTCTTCGTGGTTGAGGAACAGACCATCACCGGCCAACTCTTCCGGGTCACCGCCGGTCACCAGGTTGAACAGCGCACGACCGCCGGACAGACGATCCAGGGTCGCTGCCTGTCGCGCCGCCACCGTCGGGGAAATGATCCCGGGGCGCAGGGCGACAAGGAATTTCAGACGCTGGGTCACCGGTATCAGCGACGCGGCGACCAGCCACGAGTCTTCGCAGGAACGGCCGGTGGGAATCAGCACGCCGCCAAAGCCCAGACGATCCGCCGCTTGCGCGACCTGTTGCAGATAACCGTGGTCAACGGCGCGGGCGCCTTCGGCGGTGCCAAGGTAATGGCCGTCGCCGTGGGTAGGCAGGAACCAGAAGATGTTGAGGCTCATGGAGTGGTCTCCTTGGGGATTCGATTTACTGGGTTTGGCTAACCGAGCTTTGGGCCACAGCGGCCGGAGGTGTCCAGATCACATCCTTGATGCTCAACGGCTTGGGAATCAGCTTGAGCTGGTAGAAGGTGTCGGCGATTTTCTGTTGCGCGGCGACTACTTCCGGGGTCAGGAACAGCGCACCGTAGCCCTGGCGTTTCACCGAGGTCAGGGTGATGTCCGCCGGCAGGCCGAGCAGTGGCGCGACCTGTTGGGTCACGTCTTCAGGGTTGGCTTTGGACCACTCGCCGACAGCGCGCACTTCTTCGACGAGGGTCTTGATCACCTCGGGATTTTTCTGCGCGTAAGGTTTGGTCGCGAGGTAGAACTGATGGTTGTCGACGATGCCTTTGCCGTCACGCAGGGTGTGCGCTTGCAACTGTTGCTCGGCAGCGGCCTGGTATGGGTCCCAGATCACCCAGGCATCGACGCTGCCACGCTCGAACGCAGCGCGGGCATCGGCCGGCGGCAGGAACACGGTCTGGATATCGGAGTATTTGAGGCCGGCATCTTCCAATGCGCGAACCAGCAGGTAGTGCACGTTGGAGCCTTTGTTCAGGGCGACTTTCTTGCCCTTGAGATCCGCTACCGATTTGATTGGCGAGTCTTTCGGTACGAGGATCGCTTCGCTGTTCGGCGCTGGTGGCTCGTAAGCGACGTAGAGCAGATCGGCACCCGCAGCCTGGGCAAACACTGGCGGAGTCTCACCGGTCACGCCGAAATCGATCGAGCCGACGTTCAGGCCTTCCAGCAGCTGCGGGCCGCCGGGGAATTCAGTCCATTGCACGTCCACGCCTTGGGCGGCCAGACGCTTTTCCAGCGTGCCTTTGGCTTTGAGCAGCACCAGCGTGCCGTACTTCTGGTAACCGATCCGCAATGTCTCGGCTTGAGCTTGAGTGATGGCGCCGAAGGTGACAGCCGCAGCAAACAGAGCGACCAGACCACGACGCAAAAATACAGTGCGCATAGCGCTCTCCTTTTTGCTGTTGGGTTTTGGCTGCACCTGCTTGGCCGTTAGCGGCTGAGTAAGGTGAGTGGAGCAAATTCGGGTGAAGCTCAAATGCTCCAGCGAGCACTCAATAAACGTTCATTCAACAGGCCCGGCTCCAGCGGTTTCGGCCGGCGGGCCATGGCACTGACAAATTGATCCAGTGCTTCATGCAGACGCTGTTCCAGCGCTGGCGCCAGTTGCGCCTGGGCGCTGCCTTCGCCGTAAGCGATCTGGCTGTCCTCGGCGAAAATCCCTTGCAGCATTTCCTGGGCCTTCAATGCCGACAGCACAGGCTTGAGCGCGTAATCGACCACCAGCATGTGGGCGATGCTGCCGCCGGTGGCCATCGGCAGAACAATCTTGTGGTTCAAGGCGCGTTCGGGCAGCAGATCGAGTACGGTCTTCAGCGCCCCGGAAAACGACGCCTTGTACACCGGCGTGGCGATCAGCAGACCGTCAGCGTTTTCAATCTGCGCCAGCAGGTCGAGCACCTTCGGGCTGTCGAAGCGGGCGTGGAGCAAATCTTCGGCCGGGAAGTCCCGCACCTGATAACTCACCACTTCCACCCCTTGCGCCTGCAACCAGCGTTGCGAGCGCTCAAGCAACACTCCTGAGCGGGAGCGCTGGCTAGGACTGCCACCGAGTGAGACGACCAGCATTCAGACAATTCCTTAAGCGTTACAGGCGATTCGCGGGTTGCGATCTCGCTTCGATGGGAGTGACCTTACCAGCTGATTTATATATCCATAAATCATATTTATTCATTTGGTTATGCGTTTAAGAGATATGCGATTTGCTTTGTTCCGGGCAAAAAAACAGGCCGTGAAAACGGCCTGAAATCCCCTGCTTTGTGGTTCTGGATTCTCAATTCTGTGTTGCCTGGACTGGCGTCTTCGCGAGCAAGCCCGCTCCCACAGGGGAACGCATTTCAAATATAGGAGTGAGCCTGCTCGCAATGACGGTGGTGGCTACACCGCCAATCTCACTGATTCACTTATTCGGCTGCGGCGTCAGGCGCAGGTATGGCTTCACAGCACGATAGCCTTTGGGGAAGCGCCGCTTGATCTCTTCCTCATCCTTGAGCGACGGCACGATCACCACCTCCTCACCGTCCTGCCAGTTGGCCGGAGTCGCCACCTTGTAGTTGTCGGTGAGCTGCAGCGAATCGATCACCCGCAGGATCTCGTGGAAGTTGCGCCCGGTGCTCGCCGGGTAGGTGATGGTCAGGCGAATCTTCTTGTTCGGATCGATCACGAACAGCGAACGCACGGTCAGCGTGTCGTTGGCGTTGGGGTGGATCAGGTCGTAAAGGTCGGAAACCTTGCGGTCGGCATCGGCCAGGATCGGGAAGTTGACGATCGTGTTCTGGGTTTCGTTGATGTCTTCGATCCACTTGTGGTGCGAGTCCACCGGGTCGACCGACAGCGCGATGGCTTTGACGCCGCGCTTGGCGAACTCATCCTTGAGCTTGGCGGTGAAGCCCAGTTCGGTGGTGCACACCGGGGTGAAGTCGGCCGGGTGGGAGAACAGCACGCCCCAGCTATCGCCCAGCCACTCGTGGAAACGAATCTTGCCGGCGCTGGAATCCTGTTCGAAGTCGGGGGCGATGTCGCCGAGTCTGAGGCTCATGGTGCTGCTCCTGATGAGTTGTTGGAGAACTCAACTGTAGCTCGGGATTCGACATCATGAAAAAGAATAAATAAATAGATATCTAGAATCTAAAGGAATATTAAACATCGTTCACTGGACGCTCGCCCGCATCGCGACGAACATCGCCCTCAAGGTTCGAGAAGGCCTTGAGTAGCTGCAAAAGAGGGGAATTTCGGGCCAGGCTTACGGGGGTGAGCCCTGACCCGAAAATGCAAAAGCCCCGTCCGGCGCGATGCCGGACGGGGCTTTTTTTACATCAACAGCTTGAACGCGCTATTACAGCAGCGGGATCGAGTAGCTGACGATCAGGCGGTTTTCGTCCTGGTCGCGCTGACCTGGGATATCGTTGCGCCAGGTAGCGTTTTTCCACATCAGGCCCAGGTTCTTCAGCGGACCTTCTGGTACGACATAACCAACGGTCAGGTCGCGTTCCCATTCGGAGCGGCCAGTGGCGTTGACGGTAACTTGGTTGTAACCAACTTTGCCGGTGGTATCGATGTTATCGCCACGCAGGTAAATCAGACCGGCTGTCAGGCCAGGGATGCCCACTTTAGCGAAGTCATACGAGTAGCGAGCCTGCCAAGTGCGCTCGCCAGCACGGCCGAACTTCTGGATCTGCATGTCGGTAATGGTGTAGTTCGACGAACCGTCACCCTGGTTCAGCCACGGGAAGTCGCTGTTACCGTTGCTGACCTGATAACCGCCACCGAAGGTGTGACCTTCAACGGTGTACAGGAACAGGCCGCTGTACAGGTTGTTGTCGACTTTGCCTTTGGTAACGCCAGTACCGTAATCACCGGAGGTGAAATAGTTGGCATCGTGACCGTTAGCGCCATCGTCACGGCTGTTGAAGTAACGGAAGTCCGACTTCAATACGCCCGGGCCGATTGCCCAGTTGTGAACCAGGCCCAGGAAGTGTTGCTTGTAGAACTGGTCCAGATTGCCGTAGTAGTACTGAGCGGTCAGATCTTTGGTGATCTTGTAGTCACCGCCGGCATAGATGAACTTGTTGCTGTCACGGCCAGACGCAGTACGGCCGTTGGCACCCGCGATCGACAGTTCTTCGTTGTTGCTGGAGTTACGACCTTTTACGTGCTCGATCTGGCCGCCCACAAGGGTCAGATCCTTGATCTCGCCCGAAGTGATCTGGCCACCCTGGAAAGTTTGCGGCAACAGACGACCATCGTTGGTGACGATAACCGGGTTTTTAGGCTGCAAAGTACCCAGCTTCAGTTCGGTCTGGGAGATCTTGGCCTTGGCGGTCAGACCCAGGCTGGAGAAGTTATCAACCGCTTCACCATTGGATTTGCTTGGGAAAACAGTGCCGCCGTAGGAACCGTAGTTAGTCGGTGTCGCCGGGGAAGCACCGTTAGTGCCACCACCGGAATCCAGACGCACACCCAACAGGCCGATCGCATCGATACCGAAACCCACAGTGCCTTGGGTGTAACCGGAGATGAAGCGCAGATCGAAGCCTTGGCCCCATTCTTCTTGCTTGCTCTGCACGCCTGCACGCTTGTTGGCAGGAGCGTTGACGTCGCTGTCACGGTTGTCAGTATTGATGTAGAAGTTGCGCAAGCCCAGAGTGGCCTTGCTGTCTTCGATGAAACCGGCGGCGCCTGCCTGCTGCGCCATAACCCCTACGGCCACAGCCAGGGCCAAGGTGGACTTGTTCATGTAAAGCTCCTCTCGTTTCTAATTCTTGTGTTCCTGGCCCGGGGTCTAATGCCCTGGATCCTAAGATGCGCGATTAGCGCCAGACCGTGACTGACAAGTCAATCGTAACCTTGTGTGTCTACGACCAAGGTCTAATCGCAGTGATTTGGTCCGTGCAGAGTAAAGATTTCCTGATAAACCCAAAAAGAATTTATTCATTCTTTTTCATATCATTCGGGAATATGGCCACTATCTCGCCATCCTCGCCCGGATACAACGTATCGGCGACTAAGCTCATTCCTAAATGGTATTTGTTAGCCTTTTTTTATATCGATTAGCTTTGGCGCAACCCCAATTCGTCAAACCCTATCGAAAAGGCGACGCCATGATGGCTAAACGCGCACTATCTAGTCAATTTGTTACAGTTTGTGTGTCGGCGCTGATTTGTTTTTCCGCGCAGGCTGCCAACCTCACCATCGGTTATCAAACCGGGATCGACCCCAGCAAAGTCCCCCAGGCCGACGGTACTTACGAAACAACCATCGGCCAGAAGATCGACTGGCGACGCTTCAATAGTGGCCCGGAAGTTGTGACAGCCATTGCCTCCGGCGATGTGCAGATCGGCAACCTCGGCTCCAGCCCTCTGGCAGCGGCCGCTTCACGCAATCTACCAATCGTCGCCTTCATTGTTTCAGCACAGATCAATGCCGCCGAAGCCTTGGTGGTGCGCAATGGCAGCGGAATCAATTCGCCGCAGGATCTGGTCGGCAAGACCATCGCCACGCCCTTCGTTTCCACGTCCCACTACAGCCTGCTCGGCGCACTCAAGCACTGGGGCCTGGACACCTCGAAAGTCAAAGTGGTGAACCTGCAACCGGCGGAAATCGCCGCAGCCTGGAAGCGTGGGGATATCGACGGTGCGTTCGTCTGGTCGCCAGCGCTGGGGGAAATCCGCAAGAGCGGCAAGACCCTGACCGATGCCGCTCAAGTCGGCCAATGGGGCGCACCGACCTTCGAAGTCTGGGTCGCGCGCAAGGACTACGCCGAGAAGCATCCTGAGGTGGTGGCCAAGTTTGCCAAGGTCACTCTAGACGCGTTTGCCGATTACGCCAGCCATAAAGACAGCTGGACAGCGGACTCGGCGCCGGTGCAGAAAATCGCAAAACTGACGGGTGCCAATGCCGCCGATGTGCCGGAATTGCTCGCAGGTTCCGCGTTCCCTGATGCCAAGGCGCAGCAATCAACTGCACTGCTGGAAGGCGGTACGGCGAAGGCGATTGGTGAGACGGCGAAGTTTTTGAAGGAACAAGGCAAGGTCGAGACGGTGCTGCCGGACTACTCGCCGTACGTCAGTGCAAAGTTTGTAACCGAAAACAATTGAATAGGTGGCGAGGGGATTCATCCCCGATGGACTGCGCAGCAGTCCACTGCTTTTGCTGAAGCGGGGGCCGCTGCGCGGCCCATCGGGGATGAATCCCCTCGCCACAAAAGTCCTTCGCTAATCTTCAGAGGGTCTTTTCGAAGATCTTCGAGTTACGCTGATAGTTGTACAGCGAGGCCCGTGCCGCCGGCAGACGCTCGACGCTGCTAGGTTCGAACCCGCGCTCGCGGAACCAGTGCGCGGTACGGGTGGTAAGAACGAACAGAGTCTTCAACCCTTGCGCCCGGGCACGGGTCTCGATGCGCTCCAGCAGCTCATCGCCGCGACCACCGTGACGGTACTCCGGATTCACCGCCAGGCACGCCAGCTCACCGGCATCCGAATCGGCAATCTGGTACAGCGCCGCACAGGCGATGATCATCCCTTCGCGCTCGACCACGCTGAACTGCTCGATCTCGCGCTCCAGCACCTCGCGCGAACGACGTACCAGAATCCCCTGCTCTTCCAGCGGACTGATCAAATCGAGCAAACCGCCGACGTCTTCAATCGCCGCCTCGCGCACCAGCTCGAATTGCTCCTGAGCGACCAGCGTACCGCCACCGTCGCGGGTGAACAGTTCGGTCAGCAGCGCGCCGTCTTCGGCGTAGCTGACGATATGGCTGCGCGCGACACCGCCACGGCAAGCCTCGGCAGCAGCATCCAGCAGTTCTGCCTGATAGTTGTTGCCCAGACGCGCCAGATGCGCCGGCACCTGTTGCGGACGCAGTTCGCGCACCAGTTTGCCGTTCTCGTCGATCAGACCGAGGTCGGCGCCGAACAGCAGCAGCTTGTCGGCACCGAGGTCGATGGCGGCGCGGGTGGCGACGTCTTCGCAGGCGAGGTTGAAGATTTCCCCGGTCGGCGAGTAGCCCAGCGGCGACAGCAACACGATCGAACGCTCGTCGAGCAGACGATTGATGCCTTTGCGATCGACCCGGCGCACTTCACCGGTGTGGTGATAGTCGACGCCTTCAAGCACGCCGATCGGCCGCGCGGTCACCAGGTTGCCGCTGGCCACCCGCAGGCGCGAGCCCTGCATCGGCGACGAGGCCATGTCCATCGACAGCCGCGCTTCGATAGCGATGCGCAGCTGACCGACCGCGTCGATCACGCACTCCAGCGTCGCCGCATCAGTGATGCGCATGCCGTGGTGGTAGTGCGGGGTCAGGCCGCGCGCAGCGAGGCGGGTTTCAATCTGTGGACGCGAACCGTGGACCAGCACCAGACGCACGCCGAGGCTGTGCAACAGCACGAGGTCGTGGACGATGTTGCCGAAGTTCGGATGCTCCACGCCGTCGCCGGGCAGCATGACGACGAAGGTGCAGTCGCGGTGGGCATTGATGTAAGGGGACGCGTGACGAAGCCAATTGACGTATTCGGGCATGAACCTGGGCCTGTAATAAATAGCAGCCGAAAAAAGGGCGAAACGGAAAACGCACAGCGGGCTGATGGTTATCGTCGGAACAGGCTTGGCGACACGCGCGCTCTCCTCATGAATACGGGTTGGGGTGCTGGCAATTTACAGCGTTTGATCGGATAAAACACATACCTCCTGTGGGAGCGAGCCTGCTCGCGAAAGCGGTGTATCTGTCGACATTGAGGTGTCTGGAATGGCGCTTTCGCGAGCAGGCTCGCTCCCACAGGGGTTGATCATCGTTCGTCAGCTGTCAGGCAGTAATGTTCAATCAACTGCCGCAATAGATGCACGGTAGGCTGCAAACGTGACATTTCAAGGTATTCGCCGGGCTGGTGTGCACAGGCGATGTCGCCAGGGCCGAGCACGATGGTTTCGCAGCCAAGGCGCTGAAGATAAGGCGCTTCGGTGCCGAACGCTACTGCTTCGGCACTATGACCGGTGAGCTTTTCAGCGATGCGCACCAATTCAGCGTCTTCGGCCTGCTCAAACGACGGCACTTCCGGGAACAATGGCTGGTAGTCGATCTTCACCTGATGCCGCTCGGCCACCGGGTTGAGCTTGCGCAGAATCTCCGCACGCAGGACTTTCGGGTCCATGCCCGGCAACGGGCGCAGATCGAACTCTAGCGAACACTGGCCGCAGATACGATTCGGATTGTCGCCGCCATGGATGCAACCAAAGTTCATGGTCGGTTGCGGCACACTGAACTGCGGGTTGTTGAATTCACGCTGCCATAGCAGACGCAAACCGCGCAGCTCGCCAATGGCATCGTGCATCGCTTCGAGGGCGCTGTGGCCCAGGCGCGGATCCGACGAATGGCCGCTCTGCCCGAGGATATCGATGCGCTCCATCATGATGCCCTTGTGCATGCGGATCGGCTTGAGCCCGGTCGGCTCGCCGATCACCGCCGCACGGCCCAGTGGCTTGCCGGCCTCGGCCAGCGCGCGAGCACCGGACATCGAGCTTTCTTCATCACAGGTGGCGAGGATCAGCAGCGGTTGCTTGAACGGCTGGTCGAGCAGCGGCTGCACGGCCTCGATGATCAGCGCGAAAAAGCCCTTCATGTCGCAACTGCCCAGCCCGACCCAGCGGCCATCGACTTCGGTGAGTTTCAGCGGATCGGTCTGCCACAGCGCATCGTCATAAGGCACGGTATCGCTGTGCCCGGCCAGCACCAGGCCGCCGGGCCCGCTGCCAAAACTGGCGAGCAGGTTGAATTTGCCGGGGCTGACCTGCTGGATATCGCAGCTGAAGCCCAGATCCCCCAGCCAGCCAGCAAGCAAATCGATCACCGCCCGGTTGGACTGATCCAGGCTCGGTTGGGTGCAACTGACCGATGGTGCGGCGATCAGTGCCGCGAACTGGTCTTGCATGGATGGCAAAGGCATCGCTGACTCCAACTCCCGATTTGAAGTCCATCATAGAGCCATCCGGCGCTCGGAATAAACCGCCGCAGGGCGTAGGAAGTTTGAGTCCTGTACACTGCACGGCCTTGGCAGCCACACATTCCCCCGGCTGCGCTCCCGATCCTGGATTTTCCGGCCATGCAGAAAGAAACCGAAATCAAACTCCGCGTCAGCCGCGAAACCCTCGCAGCCCTGCGCGAGCACCCGCTACTGAAAAAACGCAACAAAAATGGCTGGGAACGCCGTGAGTTGATGAACCAGTACTTCGACACCCCCGAGCGCGATCTGGCTCAAGCCAAAGTCGCCCTGCGTCTGCGCAAGGACGGTGACGAAGTAATTCAGACCCTCAAGACCCGCGGCCAGAGCGTGGCCGGTCTGTCCGAGCGTAATGAGTACGACTGGAAATTGCCCAAAGCCAAGCTCGACGTGAAGAAACTCGACGGCGAATGCTGGCCCGAGTCGCTGGCCGAGCTGGACAAGAAAACCCTGAAGCCGATCTTCACCACCGATTTCGTCCGCGAGCGCGCGGAAATCGCCTGGGGCCGCGGCAAGGCCAAAGTGGTGATCGAAGCCGCGCTGGACCTCGGTCACGTGGTGGTCGGCAAACAGAAAGAAGAAATCTGCGAGCTGGAACTGGAACTGCGCGAAGGTGAGCCTGCCGCGTTGCTGGAACTGGCCGCTGAACTGGCCGAAACCCTGGCCCTGATGCCGTGCGACATCAGCAAGGCCGAGCGCGGCTACCGTCTGTACGACGCCAACAGCTACTCGCTGAGCCTGCCGGCGCCGCAATTTACGCCGGAAACCCAACTTGACGACGCTTTCGCCGCACTGGCCTGGCACTTGCTCGGCAGCAGCCAGCGTCTGGCCGAACAATATCGCTTCAACGGCCACTGGCGCCTGCTGCAGGACTGGGTCGAGAACCTCGCGGAAATGCGCGCCCTGCTCAGCAGCCTCGGCCAGGCCGCACCGCGTCCGGCCACTCACGACCTGCGCGTGGCGCTGGATGCACTGCTGGAAGACTGGCGCCCACTGGTTCAGGTCGGTATCGAAGACGAAGACGTACGCAAGGCCGCGCCGGAGCAATTCCTCGAAGAACTGGAAGACCCACGCTGGGGCCTGTTCTCGCTGACGGTTTCGCGCTGGCTGCTGGCCCGCACCTGGGCCGCCGAGCGCAACACCCGCGGCAACCGCCAGGGCGCCGCGCAACTGCACAGCTGGCTGCCGCGCATGCTCGGCGAAGAAGCCACGTCCCTGCAACTGCAGCGCTATCAGCAGCAGCCGGAAGATCTGGCCGAGCAACTGCCGCGCATCGAACGCATCCAGGTCTGGCTGCACCACGCGCGTAACGTGCTGGAGATCGCGGAAATGGATCGCCTGTACGGCGAGCTGAACAAACTGGCGCAACTGGCCAACGAACCGACCATCACTGACGAACTGCTCGATGCGCGCAAGCAGCAGGCGATTGCGGTTTATCAGAATCGTGCGTGGAAAATGCTGCTGCGCATGTAATGACTGTGTGGTGAGGGGATTTATCCCCGATGGACTGCGCAGCAGTCCCTGCTTTTAACTAAGCGGGGGCCGCTTCGCGACCCATCGGGGATAAATCCCCTCGCCACAAAAGGATCAGCGCAAAACTGGCAGGCTGGTCGTGGACTTGATCTCCGACAGCGCCACAATCGAATTCACCTCCTGAATCCCCGGCACCAGCGACAGCTTCTCGAAGAAAAACCGCTCATACGCCTCGATGTCCGCCGCGACAATCCGCAACAGAAAATCCACCGCGCCCATCAACACATAACACTCCAGCACTTCCGGAAAGCCGCGAATCGCCTCGGTGAATTCGGTGAAGTTCGAACGCCCGTGGGCGTTGAGTTTGATCTCGGCGAAGATCTGCGTGTTCAGGCCGATCTTCTTGCGATCAAGCAAGGTCACCTGCCCGCGAATGATCCCCTCCTCCTTCATCCGCTGAATCCGCCGCCAGCACGGCGACTGCGACAGTCCCACCTGCTCGGCGATCTGCGCGCTGGACAGCGAAGCGTCCTCTTGCAGCAGGGCGAGAATCCGCCGGTCGTAGCTGTCCAGCTCGCTATGCATAATCAATCCTCAAAATGATCATTTTGCGAATCGTTCCAGTCGAGCAATCCGCGAATCCGCTCATCTTAGACAAGAAATGCCCGGCATCGAATGTAAAAATTCCTCCACTGACTCTGGAGACCGGACATGCCTCACCTCGAAGCCGTAAATACCCCTGCGCCCCGCGCCGATGTGTGGAACGTCAACAACGCGCACTGCTGTGCGCGTTATCAGTTGCTCGCCGAAGCCGAGCCGGATCTGTTGGTGCGGGTGCTGAATCTGTTTGCGCTGCAATTCCTCACGCCGCAACAGGTCCACGTCGAGCGGCTCGACGATCTGCTGTCGATCGATATCGTCATTGATGGTCTGAGCTGGCATCGCGCGCAGGTGATTGCGGAAAAACTTCGTAACCTGATCAGCGTCTGCTCGGTGAACCTGCAAGACGCCGACACGGCGTGGTCTGCTTCGGCCCAGGCGGCCGGCTGACAAATCCGGCAACGGCTTTGTCGGGTAGTGGCCCAACGGTCTGCGGGGCCACGACTATCCTTTGCGCACAGTCGTTCAAAAGGAGCCCGCATGTCCGTTCAACTCGCCACTCAGGACCGCTGGCTGGATCTCAACGATGTGTTGCGTGAACTGGTCGCCCAGGGTTTTATCAGCCAGGACTCGGCGGAGCAGGCGCTCAACGCCCGCCGCCGCCACGCGACCCACGGCCAGCAACATCCGCTGGAGTTCATCGCCAGCCAGCAACTGGATGACCTCAGCCGTCCAGGCAAACATCTGGACCTGGAAAGCCTGACCCTGTGGCTGGCGCAGCAGGCCGGCCAGCCGTACCTGCGCATCGACCCGTTGAAGATCAACGTAGCCGCCATCACCCCGCTGATGTCCTACGCCTTTGCCCAACGGCACAAGATACTCGCGGTGGCGGTCGACCGCGATGCGGTGGTCGTGGCCAGCGCCCAGCCCTACGTCACCGGTTGGGAGGCTGACCTGACCCACGTGCTGAAGCTGCCGATCAAACGGGTGGTCGCCAACCCGGCGGATATCCAGCGCTTCAGCGTCGAGTTCTTCCGCCTCGCCAAATCGGTCAGCGGCGCCAGCAATGCCGACGCGCAGAGCGGCAACCTCGGCAACTTCGAACAACTGCTCAACCTCGGCGCCAGCGATCAGGAGCCGGACGCCAACGACGCGCACATCGTCAACATCGTCGACTGGCTGTTCCAGTACGCCTTCCAGCAGCGCGCCAGTGATATCCATATCGAACCGCGCCGCGAACAGGGCACCGTGCGCTTTCGCATCGATGGCGTGTTGCACAACGTCTATCAATTCCCGCCGCAGGTGACCATGGCGATCGTCAGCCGCCTGAAAAGCCTCGGGCGGATGAACGTCGCCGAGAAGCGCAAACCCCAGGACGGCCGGGTCAAGACCAAAACCCCGGACGGCGGCGAGGTGGAGCTGCGGCTCTCAACGCTGCCCACCGCGTTTGGCGAAAAAATGGTCATGCGGATCTTCGACCCGGAAGTGCTGCTCAAGGACTTCGATCAGTTGGGCTTTTCCGCCGACGACCTGCGCCGCTGGCAGGACATGACCCGCCAGCCTAACGGCATCATTCTGGTCACCGGACCAACCGGCTCGGGCAAGACCACCACGCTCTACACCACACTGAAAAAACTGGCGACGCCGGAGATCAACCTCTGCACCATCGAAGACCCGATCGAAATGGTCGAGCCGGCGTTCAACCAGATGCAGGTCCAGCACAACATCGACCTGAGTTTCGCCGCCGGCGTGCGTGCGCTGATGCGGCAGGACCCGGACATCATCATGATCGGCGAGATTCGCGACCTGGAAACCGCGGAAATGGCGATTCAGGCTGCTCTCACCGGCCATCTGGTGCTGTCGACCCTGCACACCAACGATGCCCCCAGCGCGATCAGTCGGCTATTGGAACTCGGCGTGCCGCACTATCTGATCAAAGCCACGGTGCTCGGGGTCATGGCCCAGCGTCTGGTGCGCACCCTGTGCCCGCACTGCAAGGCGCCGCTGACGCTGGAAGAGGAAGACTGGCAAACCCTGACCCGGCCCTGGCAGGCGCCGCTGCCGGGCAATGCGCAACGCGCTATCGGTTGCCTGGAGTGTCGCGACACCGGTTATCGCGGACGCGCCGGGGTCTACGAAATCATGCAGTTGAGCGATAGCCTCAAAGCGCTCATCACCCCGGACACCGACCTCACCGCCATCCGCCGGCAAGCCTTCAAGGAAGGCATGCGCAGCCTGCGCCTGTCGGGTGCGCAGAAGGTCGCGGCGGGGCTGACCACCCTCGAAGAAGTGCTGCGGGTGACACCGCAGAGCGAGCAGAAATAGGCCACTACGGAACCGGATTGGCGAATCGTTATCCAACGCCGTAGTTAACCCCCAGGAGTCACTCAATCATGCGTCTCAAACTTGCTGTCGCCACCCTTGCCTTGCTGTCCCTTCCCGTTGGTTCAGCGATGGCCGACAGCTTTTGGCGTAACGTCATTTCGTCCGGCGCCACCACCGGTTCGACCTACCTGACCTTCAAGGATCACAAGCTGATCGTTGCCGCACAGGACGATGCCGGCAGCTTCGTTGCCAGCGATGGCGGCATCCGTGGGCCGTACCTGGAAGCAGCGATGCAGAAAGTCCGCGCCGACAATCCGGGCCTGCAGGCCACGGACATGGAACTGGCGAATGCGATTCTGGCGAAGAACGCAGTGGCTTCCGAGTAAGCAGGGCGCCAACAAAAATGCCGCTCGATCGAGCGGCATTTTTTTGCCCGTAATGTCGAATTCACCACGCCGCCCCCCTGTGGGAGCGGGCTTGCTCGCGAAGGCGGTGGGTCAGACACATGTATTTCTCTGACACGACGCCTTCGCGAGCAAGCCCGCTCCCACTATGGCTCTGCGTGTTGCCTGAAGATCAGCGGTAATCGCCTACCGGGACGCAGGCACAAAACAGATTGCGATCCCCATAAACGTTATCCACCCGATTCACCGCCGGCCAATACTTGTGCGCCTTGGTGTGCGCATCCGGGGTGATGCCCTGTTCGATGCTGTAAGGCCGCTCCCAGACGCCAGTGACATCCGCCAGGGTATGCGGCGCGCGCTTGAGCGGGTTGTCTTCCGCCGGCCAGTTGCCGTTCTGCACTTCGGTGATTTCCGCGCGGATGCTCAGCATCGCGCCGATGAAACGATCGAGTTCGGCCTTGGACTCGCTCTCGGTCGGCTCGACCATCAACGTCCCTGGCACCGGGAAGGACATGGTCGGCGCATGGAAACCATAGTCCATCAGGCGCTTGGCGACATCTTCTTCGCTGATCCCGGTCTGCGCCTTCAACGGCCGCAGATCAAGAATGCACTCATGGGCCACCCGCCCGTTGCGCCCGGTGTAGAGCACCGGGAATGCACCGGATAAATGCTGCGCCAGATAGTTCGCGGCGAGGATCGCCACTTCGCTGGCATCCGCCAGTTGCGGCCCCATCATCGCGATGTACATCCAGCTGATCGGCAAAATGCTCGCACTGCCCCACGGCGCCGCGCTGACCGCGCCGTTCTGTGGCAGCGGGCCGTCAATCGGCACCACCGGGTGATTGGCAACGAACGGCGCCAGATGCGCGCGAATACCGATCGGCCCCATGCCCGGCCCGCCACCGCCGTGGGGAATGCAGAAAGTCTTGTGCAGGTTCATGTGCGACACGTCGGCGCCGATGTCCGCCGGCCGCGCCAGCCCGACCTGTGCATTGAGATTGGCGCCATCCATGTACACCTGCCCGCCGTGTTTGTGGATAACTTCGCAGATTTCGCTGATGCCCTCCTCATACACGCCGTGAGTCGATGGATAAGTCGCCATCAGGCACGACAACTTGTCCCCCGCCGCGGCAGCCTTGGTTTTCAGGTCGTCCAGATCGACGTTGCCGGCCTCGTCGCACTCGACGATCACCACGCGCATCCCGGCCATCTGCGCCGAGGCCGGGTTGGTGCCATGGGCCGAGGACGGGATCAGGCAAATGTCCCGCGCGCCCTGCTGCCGGCTCTCGTGATATTTGCGAATCGCCAGCAGCCCGGCGTACTCGCCCTGAGCGCCGGAATTGGGCTGCATGCAGATCGCATCGAACCCGGTGATCGCGCACAACCAACGCTCCAGTTCTTCAATCATCAAGGTGTAACCGAGCGCCTGTTCCCGTGGCGCGAACGGGTGCAGATTGGCGAACTGCGGCCAGGTGATCGGGATCATCTCGCTGGTGGCGTTGAGTTTCATGGTGCAGGAGCCCAGCGGGATCATCGACTGGTTGAGCGCCAGATCCTTATTCTCCAGTTGCTTGAGGTAGCGCAGCATCTCGGTTTCGCTGTGATGCGCGTTGAACACCGGGTGGCGCAGGTACGGCGTGTTGCGCTGCAGGGGGTCGGGAATGCCGGAAACCAGTGCTTCTGCGTCAATGTCGTCGACGTTCAAACCATGATCGGCACCGAGCAGCACGTCGAACAGTTTGGCCACCGTGCTTTCATCGCACGTCTCGTCGAGGCTCAACCCCACTCGCCCACGGCCAAGAATCCGCAGGTTGATCTGCGCAGCCTTGGCGCTGTCGATGATCGCGCTCTGCGCGCCGCCAACCTCCAGCGTGAGGGTGTCGAAAAACTGTCCGTTGACCCGCGCAATACCATGGCGCTCAAGGCCCGCCGCCAGGATGCAGGTCAAGCGGTGCACGCGCTGGGCGATGCGTTTCAAGCCTTGCGGCCCGTGATACACCGCGTAGCAACTGGCGATGTTGGCCAGCAGCACCTGCGCGGTGCAGATGTTCGAGTTGGCCTTTTCGCGGCGAATATGTTGCTCACGGGTTTGCAGGGCCATGCGCAACGCGACGTTGCCACGAGCGTCTTTCGACACGCCGATGATCCGCCCCGGAATCGCCCGTTTGTACTCCTCGCGGCTGGCAAAAAACGCCGCATGCGGGCCACCGTAGCCCATCGGTACGCCAAAGCGCTGGGACGAACCGAACACCACATCCGCGCCCAGCTCACCCGGCGGTGTCAGCAGCAACAGGCTCAGCAGATCGGTGGCGACACACGCTAACGCCTGCTGCGCGTGCAACTGATCGATGACCGGACGCAGATCACGGATCTCGCCGTGGGTGTCGGGATACTGCAGCAACGCGCCGAACACCTGATGCTGGTTGAGGTTATCCACAGCGTCGATGATCAGCTCGAAGCCGAAACCTTCGGCGCGGGTCTGCACCACGGAGATGGTTTGCGGATGACAGTTCTCATCGACGAAAAACAGATTGCTCTTCGATTTCGCCACACGCTTGGCCAGCGCCATGGCTTCTGCAGCGGCGGTGGCTTCGTCGAGCAACGAGGCGTTGGCCAGTTCAAGCCCGGTGAGGTCGATGGTCAGTTGCTGGAAATTCAGCAGCGCTTCGAGACGGCCTTGGGCGATCTCCGGTTGATACGGGGTGTAGGCGGTGTACCAACCGGGATTTTCCAGCACATTGCGCAGGATGACCGTCGGCGTGAGCGTGCCGTGGTAGCCCATGCCGATCAGGCTGGTCCAGACCTGATTCTGCTCGGCGTAACTGCGCAGCTTGGCCAGCGCCGTCTGCTCATCAAGGGCCGGCGGCAAGTCCAGCGCCCGATTCAGGCGAATGCCCGGCGGCACCGTCTGCTCGATCAGTTCGACCCGGCTGCCCAGACCGAGGCTGTCGAGCATCGCCTGTTGTTCGGCGGCGTCGGGGCCCAAATGGCGGCGCAGAAAGGCTTCGGGGTCGCGTAACTGGCTCAAGGATGGCAACTGGGACATGACGGGCTCTCTCTTGGCTGGCGCTCGGCGTCAATGCAACACGGTCAAACCAGCATAGCAGCCGATCCCGACGCGCACGGCTTGGCGGCAGAGGGGGTTCCGGGGCATGCTGTAGCGCCTGCATCAGGCGTCCAACCTTCGGATGATCCAATCCTCATGAACCAACTGCCGTTCCTGCCGTTTTCCAAACCTGTCATTGATGAAGCCACGATTGCCGCCGTCGGCGATGTGCTGCGTTCCGGCTGGATCACCAGCGGGCCGAAGGTCCAGGCCTTTGAAGCACAGCTGTCGGAATACTTCGGCGGGCGCCCGGTGCGCACCTTCAACTCCGGCACCTGCACCATGGAAATCGCCCTGCGCATCGCCGGTATCGGCCCGGGTGACGAAGTGATCACCACACCGATTTCCTGGGTTGCCACCGCCAACGTGATCCTCGAAGTCGGCGCCACCCCGGTGTTTGCCGACATCGATCCGGTGACCCGCAACATTGATCTGGACCAGCTGGAAGCGGCGATCACCCCGCGCACCAAAGCGCTGATTCCGGTGTACCTCGCCGGCCTTCCGGTGCACATGGATCGGCTGTACGCCATCGCGCGCAAACACAATCTGCGCATTGTCGAAGACGCCGCTCAGGCCCTGGGTTCGAGCTGGAACGGCCAGCGCATCGGCGCCACTGGCGACTTCGTGTCGTTCAGCTTTCAGGCGAACAAGAACGTCACCTGCTCCGAAGGCGGCTGCCTGGTGCTGAACACCCCGGAAGAGGCGCGGCTGGCGGAGAAGTACCGCCTGCAGGGCGTGACCCGCAACGGCTTTGATGGTCTGGACGTCGATGTGCTCGGTGGCAAGTTCAACATGACCGACATCGCCGCCACCATCGGTCTGGGTCAATTCGCCCATATCGAGGCGCTGACCGCCCATCGTCAGGAACTGGCCCGGCACTACTTCAAATGTTTTGGCGATGACTTTGAAGCGACTTATGGCGCCCAACTGCCACCGGCGGACTTTACCCAGAGCAACTGGCACCTGTTCCAACTGGTCCTGCCGGAGCGCAAGGACGGCTTGCCGGCCCGCGCCACGTTCATGGAGCAGATGCAGGCCAAAGGCATCGGCATCGGCTATCACTACCCGCCGATCCACTTGCTGAGCCTGTACCGCGAGCGCGGGTTCAAGGAAGGCATGTTGCCAGTTGCCGAGCGCGTTGGACGCTTGATCGTGTCATTGCCGATGTTCACCACCATGACCAAGGACGACGTCGAGCGTTCGGTGGCGGCAGTGAAAGCGGTATTGCGCGACGCCTGATCGACGCCTACAAAAAAGCCCCGAGAGATCGGGGCTTTTGCAGTATTACAGTCTGCTTATTCGCCGATGGCAGCCTTGTAGGCAGCAGCGTCCAGCAGCTTGTCCAGCTCGGCCTTGTCGCTTGGCTTGAGCTTGAAGATCCATGCGGCGTACGGATCGTTGTTCAGTTCTTCCGGCGAGTCAGCCAGCGCTTCGTTGACCGCGATCACTTCACCGCCGATCGGGGAGTAGATGTCGGAAGCGGCCTTCACCGACTCGACAACACCGGCAGCCTCACCGGCAGCAAACTCCGTGCCCACTTCAGTCAACTCGACGAACACCACATCGCCCAGCGCTTCCTGCGCGTGATCGCTGATGCCCACGGTAACGGTGCCGTCGGCTTCCAGACGCGCCCACTCATGACTTTCGGCAAAACGCAGTTCAGCGGGGATATTGCTCATGCTCGGTGTCCTCAAGAAATTGTCAGCGGTCAGGCCCGCCGGAAAAGGTCAGATCAAGGTTTTACCATGGCGCACGAAGGTCGGTTTGACCACTCGTACCGGATACCACTTGCCACGGATTTCCACTTCGGCGCGGTCGGCGGTAGCCATCGGTACACGCGCCAGGGCAATCGATTTGCTTAGCGTAGGAGAGAAACTACCACTGGTGATCTCTCCTTCGCCAACATCGGCGATACGAACCACTTGATGGGCGCGCAAAACACCGCGCTCCTCAAGCACCAGACCCACCAGTTTGTGCGCAACGCCGGCGGCTTTTTCCGCTTCCAGGGCCGAGCGACCGATGAACTGCCGCGAAGCCGGTTCCCAAGCGATGCTCCAGGCCATATTGGACGCCAGCGGCGAGACATCCTGATGAATGTCCTGGCCATAGAGGTTCATCCCGGCTTCGACCCGCAACGTGTCGCGGGCGCCGAGGCCGATTGGCGAAATGCCAGCACCGACCAGATCGTTGAAAAATCCCGGCGCCTGCTCGGCCGGCAAGGCGATTTCCAGGCCGTCTTCACCGGTATAACCGGTGCGGGCGATGAACCAGTCGCCATCGACTTCGGCTTCGAACGGTTTGAGGTGCTGGATCAGTGCGGCGCGTGACTGGGTCACCAGTTCGGCAATCTTCTGCCGGGCCTGCGGGCCTTGAATGGCGAGCATCGCCAGATCCTGACGCTCGTGCAGATGCACGTCGTAACCGGCGACCTGCGCCTGCATCCACGCCAGATCCTGGTCACGAGTGGAGGCGTTGAACACCAGACGATAACGGTCTTCGAGGCGATAGACGATCATGTCGTCGACGATGCCGCCACGTTCGTTGAGCATCGTGCTGTAGAGCGCGCGGCCGGGGCGATGCAGGCGTCCGACGTCATTGGCCAGCAAATGCTGCAGCCAGGCCTTGGCCTGTGGGCCATCAACGTCGATAACGGTCATATGGGAAACATCGAACACCCCGCAATCGCGGCGCACCTCGTGGTGTTCCTCGACCTGCGAGCCGTAATGCAGTGGCATGTCCCAACCGCCAAAATCGACCATCTTCGCGCCGAGGGCGAGATGCAGGTCATACAGAGGCGTACGCTGTCCCATGGGTTTCTCCTTCCGGGCGTGGCGAAGGTGCGGACAGCCGCTGTACGGGGTGAAAGCCTCGAAATAGAAGGCTTTCAGCCGATTTCAGCGAACGGGTCTGTCAGACGAACCGCACCGAATGCCGCGCATTGTAGCCGCATGATTCAGGACTGACGACTAAGTGTTTCGGTGCGCCGAGCGGCGGATCAGGCCGATGACCGGTAACAGGCCGACCAACACCAGGGTCAGCGCCGGCAGCGATGCCCGCGCCCATTCCCCTTCACTGGTCATTTCGAAGATCCGCACCGCCAGCGTGTCCCAGCCAAACGGGCGCATCAGCAGGGTCGCGGGCATTTCCTTGAGCACATCGACGAACACCAGCAACGCCGCGCTCAGTGTGCCGGGCAGCAACAGCGGCAGATACACTTTGAAAAACAGTCGCGGCCCACTGACACCCAGACTACGTGCCGCTTCGGGCAATGAAGGCCGTATACGCGCCAGACTGTTTTCCAGTGGTCCGTAGGCCACCGCGATAAAGCGCACCAGATAGGCCATCAGCAACGCCGCCAGACTGCCCAGCAGCAATGGTTTGCCGGCGCCGCCGAGCCAGCCCGACAGCGGAATCACCAGTTCGCGGTCGAGATAACTGAACGCCAGCATGATCGACACCGCCAGCACCGAACCCGGCAGCGCATAACCAAGATTGGCCAGACTGACCCCGGAGCGGATCGCCCGGGTCGGCGCCAGACGTCGGGCAAACGCCAGCAGCAGCGCGACGCTGACGGTGATCAACGCCGCCATGCCGCCCAGATACAGGGTGTGCAGGATCAGCCCGGCATAACGCTCATCGAGATCGAAGCGCCCGCGCTGCCAGAACCATACGAGCAGTTGCAGCAACGGAATCACGAACGCGCAGGCAAACACCAACGTGCACCAGCCGGTCGCCGCGAACGCCTTTAGCCCGCGCAGCTGATACAACGCCTTGACCCTGGGGCGCTCGTTGCTCGCCCGGTTGGCGCCACGGGCGCGCCGCTCTCCGTACAGCACCAGCATCACAACCAGCAACAACAGGCTCGCCAGTTGCGCGGCGCTCGGCAGGCTGAAGAAGCCGTACCAGGTCTTGTAGATGGCGGTGGTGAAGGTGTCGAAATTGAACACCGAAACAGCACCGAAATCCGCCAACGTCTCCATCAGCGCCAGCGCCACACCGGCGCCAATCGCCGGACGCGCCATCGGCAACGCCACCCGCCAGAACGCCTGCCATGGCGATTGCCCGAGTACCCGCGCCGCCTCCATCAAGCCTTTGCCCTGCGCGAGAAACGCGGTGCGCGCCAGCAGGTAGACGTAGGGATAAAACACCAGCACCAGTACCACAATCACCCCGCCGGTAGAGCGCACGCGCGGCAGGCGCAGGCCGCTGCCGAACCACTCACGCAGCAGGGTTTGCACCGGGCCGGCATAGTCCAGCAGACCGACAAAAACGAACGCCAGCACATAGGCCGGAATGGCGAATGGCAACATCAGCGCCCAGTCGAGCCAGCGCCGTCCGGGGAATTCGCAGAGGCTGGTGAGCCAGGCGAGGCTTACACCGAGCAGCGTCACGCCGACGCCAACGCCGAGCACCAGCGTCAGGGTGTTGCCGAGCAGGCGCGGCATCTGGGTTTCCCACAGGTGCGACCAGATCTGCTGATCGATGGTCTGCCACGACAGCAGCAGGACACTCAGGGGCAACAGCACCAGCGCGGCAATGGCGAGGACGATGGGGTACCAGCGGCGTTGGGCGGGGTGAGCCAAGGGGGTTCTCTAATAAATCGTGGGTTGGCGCAAGAGTAATGCCAGCCCCAATTGTGGCGAGGGGATTTATCCCCGATGGGGTGCGAAGCACCCCCATGTCGTTAATCAAGGCGTAGTGATACACCGCGGGCATCGCCTTTACGAATGCTGCGCATCCGATCGGGGATAAATCCCCTCGCCACAGGATATAACCAGGTTTTAGTTCCAACCCGCCCGATCCATCATCCGGATCGCTTCCGCCTGACGCTTGCCCGCCACTTCCACCGGCAAGGTGTCAGCGACGAACTTGCCCCACGCCGCCACTTCTTCCGAAGGTTTCACTGCCGGGTTGGCCGGAAACTCCTGGTTGACGTCGGCGAAGATTTTCTGCGCCTCAGGCGTGGTCATCCACTCCACCAGCGCCTTGGCTGCTTCCGGGTGCGGCGCATGCTTGGTCAGGCCGATGCCCGACAGGTTCACGTGTACGCCGCGGTCGGCCTGATTCGGCCAGAACAGTTTCACTGGTAAATCCGGCTTCTGCTTGTGCAGGCGACCGTAGTAGTAGGTGTTGACGATGCCGACGTCGCACTGCCCGGCGTTGATCGCCTCCAGCACCGCAACGTCGTCGGAGAACACATCGGTGGACAGGTTGTTGACCCAGCCCTTGAGGATCTTCTCGGTCTTTTCGGCGCCGTGCACTTCGATCATGGTCGCGGTCAGCGACTGGTTGTAGACCTTCTTCGCCGTGCGCAGGCACAGACGCCCTTCCCAGTTCTTGTCGGCCAGCGCTTCGTAGGTGGTCAACTCGCCCGGCTTAACGCGCTCGGTGGAGTAAGCGATGGTCCGCGCGCGCAGGCTCAGGCCAGTCCAGGCATGGGTGGACGAGCGGTATTGCGCGGGAATGTTGGCGTCGATGGTCTTCGAGGTAAACGGCTGCAGGATGCCCATCTGCTCGGCCTGCCAGAGGTTGCCGGCATCCACGGTCAGCAGCAGGTCGGCAGTGGCGTTTTCGCCTTCGGCCTTGATCCGCTGCATCAGCGGCGCTTCCTTGTCGGTGATGAACTTGATCTTCACCCCGGTTTTCGCGGTGTAGGCGTCGAACACCGGTTTGATCAGCTCATCGATACGCGAGGAGTAGACCACCACCTCGTCGGCGGCCTGGGCGGCAGTGCTGCCGATCAGGGTCAGGGCCAGTGCGGTCAGGAGACGCTTGGGTGCCAACATGGGAGTGATCTCTCGGTCGGAAAATGTGGGCCAAATGATAAGGACTCACATTTACCAGCTCAATCGAACACTTGGGCAAGGAGTTACCAGATGTTGCACAAGCTGAAATTCATGGCATCGGTTCTGGCCCCTTCGCGAGCAAGCCCGCTCCCACCCTTGAAATGCATTCCAATGTGGGAGCGGGCTTGCTCTCGAAGGGGCCATCAGCCTCAAACAGATCTCAGGGTTTGGCCAGTACCGGCAGATCCCCGGTCAACCCCAGCGCCTCACGCACAAACAACGCCTTGGCCTCCGGCATCTGCTCCACCAGTTTCAATCCGGCGTTGCGCAACCAGCGCACCGGCAACGGGTCAGCCTGGAACAGACGCTCGAAGCCCTCCATCGCCGCCATCAATGCCAGGTTGTGCGGCATGCGCCGACGCTCGTAACGACTCAGCACTTTCACGTCCGCCAGCCGTTCGCCGCGTTCCGCCGCCTGCAACAACACTTCAGCCAGCACCGCCGCATCGAGGAAACCCAGGTTCACCCCCTGCCCGGCCAACGGGTGAATGGTGTGCGCGGCGTCGCCGATCAGTGCCAGGCCTTCGGCCACGTAGCGTTTGGCGTGGCGTTGACGCAAAGGCACGCACAGCCGTGGATCAGCACTGACGACTTCGCCCAGGCAACCTTCAAAGGCTCGCTCCAGCTCACAACAGAATGCCGCTTCATCCAGCGCCATCAGGCGCTCGGCTTCACTCGGCGTGGTCGACCAGACGATCGAGCACCAGTCCTGCTGCCCGTCACGTTCCAGCGGCAGAAACGCCAGCGGCCCGTGATCGGTGAAACGCTGCCACGCTGTCATCCGGTGCGGCTTGCTGCTGCGCACGCTGGTGACGATGGCGTGGTGCAAGTAATCCCACTCGCGGGTGGCGACGCCGGTCAGACGGCGCACCGCCGAATTCGCACCGTCCGCCGCAATCACCAGCGGCGCACGCAACTGCCGACCATCGGCCAGGGTCAGCAGCCAGTCGTCGCCGGAGCGACGCATCTGTTCCAGCCGTGCGTTGGCCAGCATGCCCAGATCGCAATCGTGCAAGCGATCGAGCAAGGCATCCTGCACCACACGGTTTTCGACGATATGACCGAGCACTTGGGCATGCACACTGCTCGCCGAGAAATGAATCTGCCCGGTGCCGCTGCCGTCCCACACGTGCATGTCGGTGTAGGGGCTGCTGCGGCGCTTGGCGATGCCGTCCCAGACGCCAAGGCGTTCGAGTATCCGCTGGCTGGCCGCCGACAAGGCGCTCACTCGCGGCTCGAACGGCGCGGCGGCGTCGAACGGTTTGACGCTCAGCGGGCTGCCGTCGAGCAGCAACACTTCCAGGCCGCTGTCCTGCAACGCCAACGCGAGGGCGCTGCCGACCATTCCGGCTCCGACAATCAGCAGATCTGCGCGCATTTCCATGCTTTAAGCCTGTCTCGCTGGCGGCATGCGCCGCTCGTAAAAGGTTTTAGCGAGCGCGCCAGTTAGCGGCGCGCTGCTGAAAGTGAAAGTGCCGACCCGCCGCTCAAGCATCCGGCCGCGTCCCCAGCCCCATGGCCTGACGAGCAAACCAGCGCTTGGCCGGTGGCAACAGATCGAGACCGAGCAGGCCGATGTTGCGGCCCAGCGAGACCAGCGGCTGGGTGCTGCCGAACAGTCGGGTGACCTGATCGGAGAAGCCCACGGTGAGCTCCTGATCCAGACGCTGCCGCTCGCGATACGCCTGCAATGTAGCGATGTCGCCCAGCGGTTTATCGCTCGCAAGCAGCGCCGCGGCCAATGCGTCAGCATCACGCAGGGAGAGGTTGAAACCTTGCCCGGCAATCGGGTGCAGGCTGTGCGCGGCGTTACCGAGTACGGCCAGATGCGAGCGCACTTGCTCCTCGGCCTCGACCAGCGACAACGGATACAAATGCCGCGCACCGACCTGCTTCAAAGTGCCGAGGCGGTAGCCGAACACACCCTGCAATTCACTGAGGAAATCGCGCTCACTCAAGTCTGCCAGACGCTGCGCGTCCATGCCCAGGCGGGTCCAGACCAGTGCGCAACGGTTGTCCGGCAGTGGCAACAGCGCCATCGGCCCTTCGTCGGTGAAACGCTCGAAGGCCATGCCGTTGTGCGCTTCGCTCGGAGTGATGTTGGCGATCAGCGCGCTCTGGTTGTACGGACGCTTGCGCACGTTGATGCCCAGTTGTTCGCGCAGACCGGAGCGACCACCATCGGCGAGCACCGCCAGATCGCACTCGACGGTGGTTTCATCGTTGAGGGTCAGGCGATAGCCGTCGGGAAGCGGCTCCATGCGCGTGACTTCCGCCGGGCAGCGCCAGCTGATCACGTCTTTATCCAGATGCTGCCACAGGCACTGGCCGAGCCAGGCGTTTTCCACCACGTAGCCCAAGGCCGGCACGCCCTCTTCCATCGCCGACAGACGGGCGGTGGAGAAGCGACCACGGTCGGACACGTGAATCTGTTTGATCGGCTCGGCGCGGCGGGAAATCTCCTGCCACACGCCCAGCCGTTGATAGATCTGCCGCGAACCGAAGGACAGCGCCGACGAACGCGCGTCGTAGCTCGGCTGCCAGCTGTCGCCGGGGGCGAACGGTTCGATCAGGACGATTTTCCAGCCGCGGGCCTTGGCCCCGGCCTGCAAGGCCAACGCCAGGCTGGCGCCGACCAGGCCGCCACCGATGATTGCCAGATTGACTCGACTCATGCCGCGTGTGTCCGTGCTTGCGCCATCAGCGCTTCGATTTCGGCGACGGTTTTCGGTACGCCGCTGGTCAATATTTCACAACCGGTCTTGGTCACTACCACGTCATCCTCGATGCGCACGCCAATGCCGCGCCATTTCTTCGCTACGTGCTGGTTGTCCGGGGCGATGTAGATGCCCGGTTCCACGGTCAGCGCCATGCCGACCTCAAGCACCCGCCATTCGCCGCCGACCTTGTACTCGCCAACATCATGTACATCCATGCCCAGCCAGTGGCCGGCACGGTGCATGTAAAACGCTTTATAGGCTTCGGTCGCGATCAACTCATCGACCTCGCCTTGCAGGATTCCGAGCTTGACCAGGCCTGCGGTAATCACCCGTACCGTCGCTTCGTGCGCCTGATTCCAGTTTTTGTTCGGGGCGATTTCGGTGAATGCGGCTTCCTGCGAGGCCAGCACCAGTTCGTAAATCGCTTTCTGCTCGGTGGAAAACTTGCCGTTGACCGGCCAGGTGCGGGTGATGTCGCTGGCGTAGCAGTCGATCTCGCAACCAGCGTCGATCAACACCAGATCGCCGTCCTTGAGCAGCGCGTCATTCTGCTGGTAATGCAGGATGCAGCTGTTGCGCCCGGCAGCGACGATCGAACCGTAGGCCGGCATCTTCGCCCCGCCCTTGCGGAATTCGTAATCCAGTTCGGCTTCGAGGCTGTACTCGTACAGTCCCGGCCGGCTGGCCTGCATCGCGCGGATATGCGCCTGAGCGGAAATCCGCGCGGCTTCGCGCATCACCTTCACTTCTGCCGCCGATTTATACAGGCGCATGTCGTGCAGCAGATGATCCAGGGCAACGAATTCGTTCGGTGGCTGGGCGCCGAGGTGCGCCTTGGAGCGGATCACGTTGATCCAGTCCATCAGATGGCGGTCGAACTCCGGGTTGCTGCCCATCGCCGAATACACCCGGTCGCGGCCTTCGATCAGGCCCGGCAGGATGTCGTCGATGTCGGTAATCGGGAACGCGTCGTCGGCGCCGTAATCACGGATTGCGCCTTCCTGGCCGGCGCGCAGGCCGTCCCATAACTCGCGTTCGGCATTGCGCTCGCGGCAGAACAGTACGTACTCGCCGTGCTCGCGGCCGGGCATCAGGACGATGACCGCCTGTGGCTCGGGGAAACCGCTGAGGTACTGAAAGTCGCTGTCCTGACGGTAGACGTGCTCGACGTCGCGGTTGCGGATCGCCACTGCGGCGGCAGGCAGGATCGCGATGCTGTTGGGTTCCATCTGCGCCATCAGGGCCTTGCGGCGACGGCTGTATTCCGCTTTGGGGATATGGGTCATGGGCAGATGGCTTTCCCTGGCACGCGATTAATGCAGCGACGGCTTGGCGGCTGGCGGCACGTCGGTTTCCCTGGTTTCCGAGAACAGCAGCAGCGGCGCGACGCGCAGGTATTCCATGACTTCCATGTAGTCGCTTTCGCCGTCTTCGGATTCTTCCAGAGCGTCTTGCACCTGGGAGATCGCCGCCAGATCCTGCAGCACTTCGGTGGCTTCAGTGCTGAGCATGCTGCTGTCGCGGCAGTTCAGGCCGAAACCGCTGAGAAAGCCCTGGCACCATTGGCCCAGTGCGGCGGCGCGGTCGGCCAGGGGCGCGTCATCGGTCGGCAGCAGCAGAACGACGGTGACGTCGTCACCGGTCAACTCACCCTTGACCATCTCTTGCAGGCCGATCAGGGCGTTGCGGACGTTGTCCTGTGGCTCGTTTTCCAGAAGTTCGGCGGCATCGATCAGCCACTCGTCGGCGTTGAAGCCGGCACCGGCGCAGCTGCGGCCGAGCAGCAGGCCGTGCAGTTCGGCAGGCGAGACGTTGTGGCCGCTAGACGTCAGCAGGGTGGCAAAGGCTTGGTACGGGGAATTCGCAATGGTCATGGGCAGCTAGGCGCCAGACGGCGCTATGTCTAGAATGAAGGCCTTGTATCCTACATCGACAGACTCGCCAAGACTATTAAAGGCTGTCCGCCAGCCAGGCGCCTGCCGCCCATCAGATGAATTCAGTGGACACAATGGAAGACACCGACCTGCAAGCGCTGATGGCCAGACTCGAAAAGCTGATTAGCCGAGTCGAGCAACTAAAGAGTCAAAACGCACTCTTACTAGCTCAGGAAAAGACCTGGCGCGAGGAACGCGCTCACCTCATTGAAAAAAACGAAATCGCCCGGCGTAAGGTCGAATCGATGATTTCGCGCCTCAAGGCCCTGGAGCAAGACTCATGAGTTCAAGCAATAGCGTTACCGTGCAGATCCTCGACAAAGAATATTCGATCATCTGCCCCCAGGAAGAACGCAGCAATCTGGTCAGCGCCGCCCGCTACCTGGACGGCAAGATGCGCGAGATCCGCAGCAGCGGTAAAGTCATCGGCGCCGACCGTATTGCGGTGATGGCTGCGCTGAACATCACCCACGACCTCTTGCACAAAGAAGAGCGCCCGGACATCCAGGCCAGCGGCTCGACCCGTGAACAGGTGCGCGACTTGCTCGATCGTGTCGATCTGGTGCTGGCCGACGATCCGGACATCAGCAAGGGCTGATTCGCCAGGCCGCTTGAGGTATACTCGCCGCACTCCCTGGGGTGCTTGCCAGTTGACGATGTCCCTGAGCCGATTTGCACTACCCTGGAGGTTGCACGTTGGGCTGGTGTGCATGTCCGCCAGACGGAAAGCCTTAAAGTCTACTGCATCCTCCACCTTGAACTTTCGGGTTCAAGGGCTAAGTTGACAGCGGTTCATCCGGGGAGCCTGATTCGAATCCGATGCCGGTTTTTGCCGGCATCGGATTTTTTATGCGTGCGTTTTCGCCCTCACCTGCCGAAGCCGAACCATGACCGAACCTGCGCTGCTGCCCCGCCCGCAACTCCGCCGCCTGCTGCGCAAGGCGCGTCGTTCACTGACTCCCGGTGAACAGCGGCAGGCCGCCAAAGGCCTGTTCCGCCAACTGGCGCAAGACCCGCACTTTCGCCGGGCGAAACACATCTCTCTGTATCTGCCCACCGACGGTGAAATCGACCCGCGCCTGCTGCTGCGCGAAGCCCAGCGGCGCGGCAAAGCCACCTACCTGCCGGTGCTCAGCGCCTGGCCGCGAACCAAAATGGTGTTCCAGCGAATTCGCCCCGGCGACAAGCTCAAGCCCAATCGCTTCCGCATCCTCGAACCGCGGGCCAATCTGGCCCATCAGCGCAAGATCTGGACCCTGGATTTGGTGCTGTTGCCACTGGTGGGGTTTGACGATGTTGGCGGACGCCTGGGGATGGGCGGCGGATTCTACGACCGCAGTCTGGCATACCTGGCCCGGCGCAAGAACTGGCGCAAGCCGACGTTGCTGGGCCTGGCCCATGAATGTCAGAAGGTCGAACGCCTGGCGCAGGCAAGCTGGGATGTACCGTTGCAAGGCACGGTCACCGATAAGGCGTGGTATTTCGCAGGATAGACGCCGCGCAGATCAGCGGCGTCGGGAAGGCAGTTTCAGCGTTTGAAAGCGGTCGACTGTTGAACCTGTTGCGCGACTTCAACCGGAGCATCGGTCTTGCTCGTCCACAGACTTTGCGCATAACCGGTGGTTACGACGCCAAGGCCGAACAAAATAACCAAAGTCCATAGCAAATCCGGTTTGCGTTTCATCGATTGCCCCCCTCAAGGCACATCATCACGATGACAGCAGCGGTTTCCGTTCGTAGGCCGTGCAGCAGCGTCAAGCTTTAAAGGCCGGCATTTTGCGACAACGTGAACCCGGGCGCAAATGCTGACGTCAACCGACCGTCGGTTTGTCATAAAATTGCCCGACAACCTGCCCAATCACCGCTTGAGGAGCAAAAGACATGGCCTATTGGCTGATGAAATCCGAGCCCGACGAACTCTCGATCAAAGATCTGGAGAAACTCGGCACAGCGCGCTGGGACGGGGTTCGCAACTATCAGGCGCGTAACTTCCTGCGGGCGATGGCGGTGGGAGATGAGTTCTTTTTCTACCACTCCAGTTGCCCGGAGCCGGGTATCGCCGGAATCGGCAAAATAATCAAGGCGGCGTACCCGGATCCCACCGCACTGGAACCCGAGAGCCATTACTTCGACCCGAAGGCCACACCCGAGAAAAACGCCTGGAGTGCGATTGATGTGGCGCACGTCGAGACGTTTGCCCGGGTGCTGAAGCTCGATTACCTGAAACAGCAGACTGCGCTGGCCGAAATGCCGCTGGTGCAAAAAGGCAGTCGCCTGTCGGTGATGCCGGTAACGGCCGAACAGTGGGTCGCGGTACTTGGTTTGCGCTGAGAACTCGCCAGTCACGGTTTTTACCGGCAAAAGGGGCTAGGCTTGGCGCTCATTTGACTGACATCAAGCGAATGGAACGCTTGAACAGTCAGACTGCAAGCCACAGCCGCAGGATGCCCCCATGTCGACGCACAGCCGTTCTTCACTTCTATACGCCGGTTCGCTCCTGGTATTACTCGCCATCGCTGGCGGACTCGGTTACTGGATGTCCATCAGCAGCCGCCTGGTCGAAGGACTGTCGATGGGCAACGGGCGGCTGGAAGCCACCGAAGTGCAGATCGCCAGCAAGACTCCCGGGCGCCTCGCCGAGGTGCTTGTGGATGAAGGCGACAAGGTCAGTAAAGGGCAACTGCTGGCGCGCATGGACACCCGCACCCTTGAAGCCCAGCGTAATCAGGCCGAAGCCGAAGTGTTGCGCGCCCGGGAGAATCTCAACGCCGCTCAGGCCAACGTGCAATTGCGCCAGAGTGAACTTCTGCTGGCCCAGCAAGAGCTCGGGCGTTCGCAATCACTGTTCAAGCACGGTTACGTCAGCGCGCAGATCATCGATCAGCTGCAGTCACGCATCGGCACTGGCAACGCTGCCGTTGTCGCCGCCCGGGCCCAAGTGTCTGCTGTCAGTGCGGCGATTGGCGCGGCACAGGCTCAAGTCGCACAGTTGACCAGTGAAATTGACGACAGCAGTCTGCGCGCGCCGATTGATGGCGTGATCCAGCTGCGCATGGCCGAGCCCGGCGAAGTGCTGGGGGCCGGTGGTCGCGTGCTGCTGCTGATCGATCCCAACGACCAGTACATGAACCTCTATCTGTCAGCCGCGGTGGCTGGGCGCCTGGCGGTGGGCGATGACGCTCGCGTGCTGCTTGATGCCTTGCCCGATAGCCCGCTGCCGGCAAAAATCAGCTTCGTCGCAGCCAAATCGCAGTTCACTCCCAAAGAGGTCGAGACCCGCGACGAGCGGCAAAAACTGGTGTTCCGCGTCAAGCTGCGCCTGGTTCAGCCCAGCGCCGTGCCGCAGGCCAAACCCGGCATGCCCGGGGCCGGCTACGTGCGGATCGCGCCCGTCGAATGGCCGGCCAATCTGCAATGAGCGGCCTTGCGGTTCAAGCGAACGGTATCGCGCACCGCTACGGCAAACAGCAAGCGCTTAGCGACATCGCCTTCAGCCTGCCCGCCGGTACGCGCTGCGGGCTGATCGGCCCCGATGGTGCGGGCAAATCCAGCCTGCTGGGGTTGATTGCCGGCGTGAAGACCTTGCAGCAAGGGCAACTGGACGTGCTTGGTGGCGCGATCGAGGATCGCCGGCATCGCGACACACTCTATGCGCGCATCGCCTTCATGCCGCAGGGGCTGGGCGGCAATCTGTACCCGGAGCTGTCGATCCGCGAGAACATCCAGTTCTTTTCGACGCTGTTCGGCCTGTCGAAGGCTGAAAGCGAGCAACGCATGCACAGCCTGCTGCTCGCCACGGATCTGCTGAAGTTCGCCGAGCGCCCTGCCGGCAAGTTGTCCGGTGGGATGAAGCAGAAACTCGGGCTGTGCTGCGCGCTGATCCATGAACCGGATCTGCTGATCCTCGATGAGCCGACCACCGGCGTCGACCCGCTCTCGCGCCGGCGCTTCTGGGAGTTGGTCGACGATGTGCGACGCCAGCGCCCGCAACTGACGCTGCTGGTCGCCACGGCCTATATGGAAGAAGCCGAGCAGTTCGAGCATTGCCTGATGCTCGATGCCGGCAAGTTGATCGCCACCGGCCTGAGCCGCGAGCTGGCGACCGTCACCCCCAGCGGCAAGCTCGATGACGCCTTCACCTATTTCCAGGGCGACAGCCAGCATGACGCTCAGCCGCTGGTGATTCCACCGCGCACCGGCAACAGCAGCGACATCGCCATCGAAGCCCACGACCTGACGCTGCGCTTCGGCGATTTCACCGCCGTGGATCACGTCAGTTTTGCCATTGGCCGTGGCGAGATTTTCGGTTTTCTCGGCTCCAACGGCTGCGGCAAGACCACCACCATGAAAGTCCTGACCGGGCTGATGCCGGCCAGCGAAGGCAGTGCGACGCTGCTCGGCAACCCGGTGAACGCCAAGGATCTGGCCACGCGCAAGCGGGTTGGCTTCATGTCGCAGAGTTTTTCGCTGTATGGCGAACTCAGTGTGCGGCAGAACCTCGAACTTCACGCGCGGCTGTTCGACCTGCCCAAAACCGAGAGCGCACAACGCATCGAGGCGTTGATTCAGCGCTTCAATCTGCTCGCGGTCGCCGACCAGCCATCCGGGGCATTGCCATTGGGGCTGCGCCAGCGTCTGTCACTGGCGGTGGCGGTGCTGCACCGCCCGGAGGTGCTGATTCTCGACGAGCCGACTTCCGGCGTCGATCCGGCAGCCCGTGATGATTTCTGGCGACTGTTGATCGAGTTGTCCCGCGAACAGGGCGTGACGATCTTCCTCTCCACGCACTTCATGAACGAAGCGCAGCGCTGCGACCGCATCTCGCTGATGCACGCGGGCAAGGTCCTCGCCTGCGACACCCCGGCGGCGCTGCAACGCCAGTTTGCGGGAGAGACGCTGGAAGCGGCCTTCGTCACTTGCCTGGAACAGGCTCAGGGCGCTCAGCCACCAGCGCCTGTGGCCGAGCCGCAAATGGCACCGCCGAGCGCAGCGACAACACCAGTGCCCCGCCATGGTTTCAGCCTCGGTCGCCTGTTGGCCGTGGCCAGTCGCGAAGGCAAGGAGCTGTTGCGCGACAAGGTGCGCATGGCGTTCGCCTTGGCCGGGGCGATTTTCATGATGGTGACTTTCGGTTACGGCATCTCGCTGGACGTGGAAAACCTCGCGTTCGCCGTGTACGACCAGGATCAGACGCCGCAGAGCCGGGCTTATCTGGAGGCGTTTCGCGGCTCCCGCTACTTCGACGAACAGCCGGCCATTCATGATCCGCAGGAACTGCACCGGCGCCTGCAACGCTCGGAAATCAAACTGGCGCTTGAGATTCCCCCCGGATTCGGCCGCGATCTGTACGCCGGGCGCCAACCCGCCGTGGCGGCGTGGCTGGATGGCGGCATGCCGTTTCGCGCCGAAACCAGCCGCAATTATGTTGAAGCAGTGCACTTGGCCAATCTGCAACAGCTGGCCGAGCAGAGCAGCCCCGCGCTGGCCCACCCGGCGGCCGCCAGCCTGGAAACCCGCTTTCGCTACAACCAGGACGTAGTCAGCGTCAACGCCATCGGCCCCGGGGTCATGGCGCTGATCCTCGCCTTCATTCCGGCGATGCTCACGGCGCTGGGCATCGTCCGCGAAAAGGAGCTGGGCTCGATCACCAATTTCTACGCCACGCCCCTGACCCGCCTCGAATTTCTGCTGGGCAAACAGGCGCCGTACCTGCTGGTCAGTCTGGTCAACCTGGCGCTGCTAGTGGCGATGAATCGCTGGCTATTCGGCGTGCCGTTCAAGGGCAGCCTGCTGACGCTGGCGTTCGGCGGTCTGCTGTACGTGCTGGCGACCACCAGCATGGGCCTGCTGATCTCGGCGTTCACCCGCACGCAAATCGCCGCAATCCTCGGCACCATGATCATCACCAGCCTGCCGACCATCCAGTTCTCCGGGCTGATCGTGCCGCGCTCGTCGCTGGAAGGTGCGGCAGCAGTGATGGGCATGCTGTTTCCGGCGGGGCACTTCCTCGACATCGCGGTGGGTACGTTCACCAAGGCGCTGGACTTGCGTCAGCTGTGGCCACAGTGCCTGGCGCTCTTCGGGTTCTTTGTCGGGTTCACCGGGCTGAGCCTGATCATGCTGAAAAAGCAGGAGGCCTGATGCACAAGTTCGCGCACATCCTGCGCCTGGGACTCAAGGAACTGACCAGCCTGCGCCATGACAGCGTGTTGCTGCTGTTCCTGTTCTACGCCTTCACCGTGGCGATTTACATGCCCGCCGCCGGTTCGGTGATCGGCGTGCACAACGCCAGCGTGGCCATCGTCGACGAAGACCACAGCGCCCTCTCACGCCAATTGGCCCAGGCCCTGCAGCCGCCGGAATTCCAGACGCCGGTGCTGCTGCCTTATGCGCAACTGGATCAGGTCATGGACAGCGGTGAGTACACCTTCGTGATCAATATTCCGGCGGGCTTTCAAACCGACTTGCTCGCCACGCGGCAACCGGCGATTCAGGTCAACGTCGATGCCACCGCCATGAGCCAGGCGTTCATGGGCGCCGGCTACATCGGCCGGATCTTCCAGCGCGAATTGCTCGACTATGCCGGTCAGGGCGGTGCAGCGGCCAAGGCACCCGTGCAACTGACTACTCGCGCCCTGTTCAACACCAATCTGGAGGGCGGCTGGTTTCTGGCGGTGATTCAGATCGTCAACAACATCACTATTCTGGCGATCATCCTCACCGGTACGGCGCTGCTGCGCGAACGCGAACACGGCACGCTCGACCATTTGCTGGTGCTGCCGCTGACGGCGCTGGAAATCATGCTGGCGAAAATCTGGAGCAACCTGCTGGTGGTGGTGTTGTGCACCTGGCTGTCGCTGGAAGTGGTGGTCAAAGGCCTGTTGAATGTGCCGTTGGCCGGCTCGATGAGCCTGTTTTTGCTGGTGACTGCGGTTTATCTGTTTGCCAGTACCGCGCTGGGTATCTTTCTGGCGACGCTGGCGCGCTCGACGCCGCAGTTCGGTCTGCTGGCGATTCCGGTGATCATCCCGATGTTGCTGCTGTCCGGCGGCAGCACGCCATTGGACAGCATGCCGCAGTGGCTGCAGTGGGTCATGCAGGGCTCGCCGTCCACGCACTTTGTCAGCCTCAGCGCCGCGATTCTGTTTCGCGACGCCGGGCTGAGCGTGGTCTGGCCGGACTTGCTGGCGCTGACGGCCATCGGCCTGCTGTTCTTTCTCATCGCGCTGGCGCGCTTTCGCAAGAGCCTGGCGTCCTGAACAGCGGCCAGCGTGGTTACTGAATGATCAGGTTGTTGAACAACAGATCTTCAACCACCGGCTTGCCGGTCTCGTCATTCATCACTTGCTGGGTCTGCTTCAGGGCTTCCTGACGCAGCTTTTCCTTGCCTTCGATGCTGCCCATCGCCTCGGTGGTCTGCTGAGTGAACAGCGCCACCAGTTGATTGCGAATCAGCGGCTCGTTGGCCTTGACCAGTTTGGTCGCCTCTTCGCCGGTCACACGCAGCGCCACGTCGGCCTTGTAGACCTTCAGCTTGGGCGTGCCGTCCAGCCCGTAGTTGCCCACGAACGGCGGGCTCAGGGTGATGTAGTTGACCTTCGGCGCCTCGCCTTCTTTGGCTTCTTCGGCCAGCGCTGCCACAGGCAGAGACAGGGCCAGCAACAACATGATCCACGCTTTCACAATTCGCTCCTTATCCGGTTTGCGGCCTAGCATAACGACCCGCCGCGCAAGCACAAGCTTATGGCTGACTATCAGGGCCGGGCATGCTCGTTGACCCGTTGACTGACACACCTACACTTATCGGCCATCACTCCCAAAGGAATAGCCCTGATGAAAGCCGTGCTGTGCAAAGCCTTCGGCCCTGCCGAATCGCTGGTGCTGGAAGACGTCGCCAGTCCTGTCGCGAAGAAGAACGAAATCCTGCTGGAGGTGCACGCCGCCGGGGTCAACTTCCCGGACACGCTGATCATCGAGGGCAAGTATCAGTTCAAGCCGCCCTTCCCGTTTTCGCCGGGGGGCGAAGCGGCCGGCGTGGTCAGCGCCGTCGGTGAGAAAGTCAGCCACCTGAAAGTCGGCGACCGGGTCATGGCCCTGACCGGCTGGGGCAGCTTCGCCGAACAGGTCGCGGTGCCGGGTTACAACGTGCTGCCGATCCCGCCGTCGATGGATTTCAACACCGCCGCCGCGTTCAGCATGACCTACGGCACTTCGATGCACGCCCTCAAGCAACGGGCCAACCTGCAACCGGGCGAGACCCTGCTGGTGCTCGGCGCTTCCGGTGGCGTCGGTCTGGCGGCGGTGGAAATCGGCAAAGCCATGGGTGCCCGGGTCATCGCCGCCGCCAGCAGCGCGGAAAAACTCGCCGTGGCCAAGGCCGCCGGTGCCGACGAACTGATCAACTACAGCGAAAGCAGCCTCAAGGATGAAATCAAACGCCTCACCGATGGCCAGGGCGCCGACGTGATCTACGACCCGGTCGGCGGCGACCTGTTTGATCAGGCCATTCGCGCCATCGCCTGGAACGGTCGCCTGCTGGTGGTCGGCTTCGCCAGCGGACGCATCCCCGAGCTGCCGGTCAACCTCGCCCTGCTCAAGGGCGCAGCGGTACTCGGCGTGTTCTGGGGCTCCTTCGCCCAGCGCCAGCCGCAGGACAACGCGGCGAACTTCCAGCAACTGTTCGGCTGGTTCGCCGAGGGCAAGTTGAAACCGCTGGTGTCGCAGGTGTATCCGCTGAGCAATGCGGCGCAGGCGATCAACGATCTGGGCCAGCGCAAGGCGGTGGGCAAGGTGGTGGTGCAGGTGCGCTGAGTGTTTTCTGGCCGGCGACCTCTTGGAGCCGGCCTGATTCGCGCCAGGCAGCAACACAGCGTCGCTGGCTATCAAAGCAACTCACGAACCTCTCCCGGCAGAAAACTCATGTAGCTACGCATAGGAGCTTCCCGGCAGCCTCTGACGATCATCGGTACGCGCCGGTTCATCTTGGCGATGATTGCCAGACGTTGTTCATCGGCCAACTGACTCTTGAGAATCACGTTGGAAACGTAAGCACGGGTGTAATTAAACACTTCTGCGTCGACCCAGGCGTGCTCAGGCATGTTCCTGAAACCGTCATTGATGACGCGACACTTTACTGACCTCAGCCACTGGTTGATGGCGATCGGCTGGTCCCTGGCCAATCGAAAGAGCATCGGCGCCACGACGGGCTGTTCCGCAGGCCGACCGTCTTCAATCGTCCAGGGCCTGAAGCGCCACTGTGTTATAGCGTCTTTGACCGCCTCAGCCAGATCGGGGTGATCACTTTGCACGATGTCGATCGCGCTGACCGAGCCATCCGCCTTGACGATAAAGCTGACCCTGACCTCGCCTTCGACCCCTGCCCTGGACAACCTCTTCGGGTAAATCGGCTGCGGGTTGTTTTCAGGTATGAGTAACCCTTCTGCCGCCAGTGCAAGACTGAAGATCGTCAATAAAAGCCCTGCAAAAAACCACCGCATGATCGCGCCCCTTCCCTATTGAGATGCCTGTCCGGCAACAACAGAAAGTTTAAGGAGCACTGTCTTTTAACTGAATGGCGCAGCTTCGCTATTGAATGCAGGACATTTCCTGATCCCGATGGGAAATCCGACGAAACCGCTGGGCAAATGACGGCAGGTAAATTTTCTGACGGACGTTTAGCCGCCGTTCGGCCCGGCAGAGTCGCCCGGCAACAAGTGCTCCTGCACCTTCAGACTGCGCGACGGAATCAGCCGGCCCTTGTCATCGAAGCGCAGGACGATTAGCCAGTCGAAGACATCATCCGGCCATTTTTCCTGGCCCATCAGCGCTGTGGGGTCGCCGCCAAAGGCTTTGAGCAGTTTATTGATATGGCCGTGGTGCCAGGCAATCAGCACCGTCTGCGCCTGATTGCTCTTGCGCAACAGTTTGACCAGTTGATGCAGGTCGCCATTGACGTAGGGCTGCTCGATCGCAAGGTTCAAGCGCTGGGCCAGCGGGGTCAGGGTCAGGCGTGAACGCGAACTTTCCGGGGTATCGCCGGCAGCGATCAAACGCTGGGGGGTGAACGTCTGGCCGTCGAGTTTCAGCGGATTGAAATAGTCGACGTAGGCGGCGGCGCGTTGCTCGCCTCGGGCATTGAGCACCGATCCTGTATCCGGTTTTTCCGCATGCCGAATGATCAGCACCGTAGCGTTGCGCAGGCCGGAATGAGCAGGATGATCGGTGACGATCAATGTCAGCAACACGACGGCAAGTCCCGCTGCCACCAAAAATCTCGGCACCAACATGCGAACCTTCAGTGACATTGCTTATCTCGGCTGATCAATCGGCTGAACGGGCCGCGAGTCTAAGTCACTCCATGTAGATAAGTGGTGAAAACGCCCTGTTCTTACAGCTGAGCGACAGGTTCGTAAAAGAACGCGCGAATTCCAACATTTCCCCTGTTTTGCCAATGCGAACCGGTGCTATTTTCGGTAACGAAACTGTAACATTCGCATCCGCAGTCAAAACAAGAAATCTGGAGCTCTTGAATGTTTGCTTTCTTTCGTCCTGCCGCACATCAGGCTCCATTGCCTGAAGAAAAAATAGACAGTACTTACCGACGCCTGCGCTGGCAGATCTTCGCCGGTATCTTCTTTGGCTACGCGGGTTACTACCTGCTGCGCAAAAACTTCTCGCTGGCCATGCCGTACCTGATCGACGAAGGCTACAGCCGTGGCGATCTGGGTCTGGCGATGTCGGCCATCGCCATTGCCTACGGTCTGTCGAAGTTCCTGATGGGCCTGGTGTCCGACCGTTCCAACCCGCGCTACTTCCTGCCATTCGGCCTGCTGGTGTCAGCCGGGGTGATGTTCATTTTCGGTTTTGCGCCGTGGGCGACTTCCAGCGTGACCATGATGTTCATCCTGCTGTTCATCAACGGCTGGGCCCAGGGCATGGGCTGGCCGCCGAGCGGACGCACCATGGTGCACTGGTGGTCGCAGAAGGAACGTGGCGGCGTGGTTTCGGTGTGGAACGTGGCGCATAACGTCGGCGGCGGTCTGATCGGCCCGCTGTTCCTGATCGGCATGGGCCTGTTCAACGACTGGCACGCAGCCTTCTACGTTCCGGCAGCGGTGGCGCTGGGCGTGGCGGTGTTTGCCTTCATCACCATGCGCGACACCCCGCAATCGGTCGGCCTGCCGCCGATCGAGAAGTACAAGAACGATTACCCGGAAGGCTACGACGCCAGCCACGAAGACGAATTCAGCGCCAAGGAAATTTTCGTCAAATACGTGCTGCGCAACAAAATGCTCTGGTACATCGCCATGGCCAACGTGTTCGTTTACCTGCTGCGCTACGGCGTACTGGATTGGGCGCCGACCTACCTGAAAGAAGCCAAAGGTTTCACCGTGGATAAAACCTCGTGGGCCTATTTCTTCTACGAGTGGGCGGGCATTCCGGGCACGCTGCTGTGCGGCTGGATGTCGGACAAGATCTTCCGTGGCAATCGTGGCCTGACCGGCATGGTGTTCATGGCGCTGGTGACCGTGGCGACCCTGGTTTACTGGCTGAACCCGGCCGGCAACCCGACGGTGGACATGATCGCGCTGTTCTCGATCGGCTTCCTGATCTATGGCCCGGTGATGCTGATCGGCCTGCAGGCGCTGGAACTGGCACCGAAGAAAGCCGCCGGCACGGCTGCGGGCTTCACCGGTCTGTTCGGTTACCTGGGTGGTTCGGTCGCGGCGAGTGCGGCAATGGGCTACACCGTTGACCACTTCGGCTGGAACGGTGGTTTTGTCCTGCTGGTGGGCGCTTGCCTGCTGTCGATGGCCTTCCTGGCCCCGACCCTGTGGCACAAGCAAGTCGCCAGTCAGAGCCGCGAAGCCGTCGCCTGATCGGCTTTTGACTGACAGCGCTTGAGCCGCGCCTCCAGATTTCGATCCGGCATGGCGTGGCTGCGCAGGGCGTGGGCGGTCTGCTCGACATAATCGCGAGTGGTGCCGTAACGCCCGCAAGCGCGTTCGAACACCTGACTCAGCACATGATCCGGCAAGTTGCCGGCATAGCTGGGCAGGTGTCGCTCCAAAACAAACCCTAACGCCTGAACCTGACTGCCATCTTCGAGCCGGCAGTTCAGCCAGTGCGGGCGATAGGACGGGAACGGCATCTCGCGTTTCCACAGCGCGTACAGCGCAGCGTCGAGGTTCTCTTCCGGCAGCCGATAGGCGAAGCCGCTGCATGAACCGCCGCGATCCAGACCAAATACCAGCCCGGGCATTTCCGGCGTCCCCCGATGCTCGTGCGACCACAAATACAGGCCGCGGTGGTAGCCATGGACGCGCCCGCGCACCCGCTCCACCGCCGTACATTCCGGGCGCCAGATCAGCGACCCGTAGGCGAACAGCCACACCGGCCCGCCCTTGTGGCGCGCAATGGTCGATTGCATCGAGACGAGAAGTTGTTCGTGGGTCAGCTGCGGCCCCAGATCGAGCCGCGGAGGGTAAGCCAGATTCACAAAAGCAGATTCAATGGCTGTCATGACGGAAGTGTTCGGCCCCGCAAGTATTACAAGATGTAAGCACAATTCGCTGGATAGAACATATAGCAGTAACTGTAAAACGAAAAGTGCTAAAGGATGTATGACCCGCCCGATAGCACTAATGGGCGATTATCAGCCCCGGCAATCGGCTTTTATATAGCCTAATACCATTGCAGATATATCTTAAATACCCGAATGAAATATGCATAAGCCTTCGCTTGTTCAGGTTTCGTTCATGAAGGCGCGGGAAACTTCCTACTAAAATGTCGGACTTTCTTTCTTCTCCGTCGCTGAACGCCTACGTATAACGGCCTTCCTCTGGCGCAAGCCATCCCGTTTAACCGAGGCTGCACTATGAAAACCCCAAGACTTCTGGCCGCGCTGCTGATGGCTCAGGCCGGCCATGCATTGGCCGAGGACAATGCGCAAGGCAAAGGCTTCTGGTATGCCCAGACCAGTGTCTACACCCGACATTACTCGCCCGACCCCGAACACAATAATCATCAGGACTTGATCGGCATCGAACGCAATCAGGCGTCCGGCTGGGTATTTGGCGGGGCAACTTTCCGTAACTCGTTCCGCCAGCGCTCGAACTACGCCTATGTCGGCAAGCGCTATGACAGCAGCGAATATCCGCTGTATCTGAAAGTCACCGGTGGGCTGTTGCAGGGTTATCGCGGTGATTACAAGGACAAGATTCCTTTGAACCGCTACGGCATTGCGCCGGTGATCATTCCGTCCGTCGGGACTCACTACGGCCCATTGGCCGCCGAGCTGGTATTTCTCGGCGCCAATGCGGCGATGGTGACTAGCGGCGTGCGTTTCTAGAAGCGCGGCTCAGGCGCGGGACGCAAGAGCTCGGCTCAAGAGCTCGGCTCAATTCGCGCGGCTCAAGAGCGCGGCGCATACGCAAATACATCGGCGCGCATCTGGTGCGCATCCATCCCGGCTTCCACCAGCGCATCCAGCGTGCCGTAGACCATCGCCGGCGAGCCGCTGGCGTATACATGCAGGGACTTCAGATCGGCGAAGTCTTCGCACACGGCCTGGTGCAGCATTCCGCAGCGCCCTTCCCAACCGCACTGATCGCTGACGACTTTGTGCAGGAACAGGTTGGGCAACTTCAGCCATTCGTCCCAATGCTCGATGTCGTAGAAATCTTCCGGACGCCGCACGCCCCAGTACAGATGCACCGGGTGTTTGAAGCCGTTGGCGCGGCAGTGTTCGATCAGGCTGTGAATCTGCCCCATGCCGGTACCGGCGGCGATCAACACCAGCGGCCCGTCGGGCAACTCGGCGAGGTGAGTGTCGCCGAACGGCAGTTCGACGCGCACCAGCGGGTTGCGCTGCATTTGCTCGATCAGGCTCAGCGCACTGGCCTCGCGGGCCAGCACGTGGATTTCCAGATCCCGTCCGCCGTGCGGTGCCGAGGCCATGGAGAACGCTGATTTTTCACCGTTCTCACGCTCGATCATCAAGTACTGCCCGGCGTGATAACGCGGCGGCTTGCCGGCCGGCGCACGCATGCGTACGCGCCAGGTGTCGCCGCCGACATCCCGGCATTCGATGACCTGACACGACAGGCTGCGCACCGGCAGTTCTCCCAGCGCGAGCACGCCATCCCACAGCAGGACGCAGTCTTCCAGCGGCTCGGCTATGCAAGTGTAGAACTCGCCGTGGTCATGCACCTTGCCGGCCTGCTCGACCCGGCCTTCCACCAACAGCGCCGCACACACGTGGCAATTGCCGTTGCGGCAGCTTTGCGGGCAGTCGTAGCCCAGGCGCCGCGCACCATCGAGAATCCGCTCGCCGGGCCGTATCTCAAGCACCGCTCCGGAGGGCTGCAGGGTTACACGCATCAATCTATTCCTAACTGATTCCAGATGGCATCGATCCGCTGGGTGACGGCGTCGTCCTTGACGATTACGCGGCCCCACTCGCGAGTGGTTTCGCCCGGCCACTTGTGGGTGGCATCCAGGCCCATTTTCGAGCCCAGGCCGGACACCGGCGAGGCGAAGTCGAGGTAGTCGATCGGCGTGTTGTCGATCATCACCGTGTCGCGCTTGGGGTCCATGCGCGTGGTGATGGCCCAGATCACGTCGTTCCAGTCCCGGGCGTTGATATCGTCGTCAGTGACGATAACGAACTTGGTGTACATGAACTGTCGTAAAAACGACCAGACACCGAGCATCACGCGCTTGGCATGCCCCGGATACGACTTCTTCATCGTCACCACGGCCATGCGGTACGAGCAGCCTTCCGGCGGCAGGTAGAAGTCGGTGATTTCCGGGAACTGCTTCTGCAGGATCGGCACGAACACTTCGTTCAGCGCCACGCCGAGGATCGCCGGCTCATCCGGTGGACGGCCGGTGTAGGTGCTGTGATAGATCGGCTTGATCCGGTGGGTAATGCGCTCGACGGTGAACACCGGGAAGCTGTCGACTTCGTTGTAGTAACCGGTGTGGTCGCCGTACGGGCCTTCATCGGCCATTTCGCCCGGATGGATCACCCCTTCGAGGATGATCTCGGCAGTGGCCGGCACTTGCAGGTCGTTGCCACGGCACTTGACCAGCTCGGTGCGGTTACCGCGCAACAGGCCGGCGAAAGCGTATTCGGAGAGACTGTCCGGCACCGGCGTCACGGCGCCGAGGATGGTCGCAGGGTCGGCGCCCAGCGCCACGGAGACCGGGAACGGCTGGCCCGGATGCTTCTCGCACCACTCACGGAAGTCCAGTGCACCGCCACGATGGCTGAGCCAGCGCATGATCACCTTGTTGCGGCCGATCACTTGCTGACGGTAGATACCGAGGTTCTGGCGATCCTTGTTCGGGCCTTTGGTGACGGTCAGGCCCCAGGTGATCAGCGGGCCGACGTCGCCGGGCCAGCAGGTCTGCACCGGCAGCATCGCCAGGTCGACGTCGTCGCCTTCGATGACCACTTCCTGGCACACCGCGTCTTTGACGACTTTCGGCGCCATCGAGATGATCTTGCGGAAGATCGGCAGTTTCGACCACGCGTCCTTCAAGCCCTTCGGTGGCTCCGGCTCCTTGAGGAAAGCCAGCAGCTTGCCGATCTCGCGCAGTTCGCTGACCGACTCGGCGCCCATGCCCATGGCCACCCGCTCCGGGGTGCCAAACAGGTTGCCGAGCACCGGGATGTCGTAGCCGGTCGGCTTCTCGAACAGCAGCGCCGGGCCCTTGGCCCGCAGTGTGCGGTCGCACACCTCGGTCATCTCCAGCACCGGCGAGACGGGAATCTGGATGCGTTTCAACTCTCCGCGCTGCTCAAGCTGCTGCACGAAATCCCGAAGATCCTTGAATTTCATTGACGATGGCACCCTCAAAATAGGCGTACATCCTACCTGCTATGCAGCCCTGTGGCAGCCTGTCGCTGCTTACTTGGCTGCATTCGTCTGCGCTTTGCCAAGGTTTTCCCGGCCTTGCAGGCCGATAAACAGCGGCTCGAGGATCGGCGCCACAAACCGCGCACCGACTTCGGACAGGTGATTGTCATCGGTGTACAGCGAGTAGCCGCCCAGTTCGGCGTGGCACAGGCCCTTGTCATCACACAGCCGCGGCGCCGGATCGACCACGCGCACCGCCGGATCATTCTGCGCCAACTGCGCGAACAACTGACTGATGAACACCTGACGTTTGTGGTGCGCCTCGACGGCCAGTCCGACGTCATCCACCGGGCGATCGAGCATCGCCAGCCGCGTCAGCCGATACGGCGGGCTGAACGCCTGCAACGGCGCCTCTTTCACCAGCCATACGCGATGCCCGGCTGCCCGCAATTGTGCGACGCGAGTGCGCAGGCCTTCGGCAAAACGCTGCTCCGCCTCGGCGCGATCGTAACGACCGTCTGGCGTTCTCAAGACATGCCCGAGATCACCCTTGGCATCGCCGTACAGGTACAGGCTCCAGCGGGCGACCAGCACCACATCGCTGATCGCCTGGGTTTTCAGCCCCTGCTCGACCCGCTTGTTGAAGCGTGCACAAACACCGTCATGCTCCAGCCCATCGACCGGAATGCAACCCGGAGAACTGGCCAGAATCACACTGACACCGTGGGCCTTGGCACCGTCATCGAACACCGGGATCAGCGCGGTGGCATGGCTGTCGCCCCAGACCAGCGCGCGGGTCGGCAGATCCGCCACGCCGTAATGGCAGAACAGCTTGTCGTCAGGGGTCTTGTCGTCCGCCAGACATACCATCAGCTCCGGCCGCCACTCGCGGCCCTTGGCATATTGCAGCGCCTGCTCGGACAGGCGCCATGGCAAGCCATCGGTCCAGCGCAGTGATTGCCCGGCCAGACCGAGCACCAGGATCCCGCAGAAACCGGCCAGCAGAATCTGCCGACGACCGGCGAGCAGGCGCCGTTCACGGAACGGCGTTTCGACGAACTTCCATGACAGATAACCCAGCACCAGGGTCAGCAGAATCAACCCGGCCGTGTCGAGCGCGCCCGGCTCATCGACACTGGCGTAGCTGGAAAACACGAATACCGGCCAGTGCCACAAATACCAGGAATAGGAGATCAGCCCGAGGCCGACCATCACCCGACTGCTCAACAATTGACCAACCAGCGTTTCGCGATGACCGTTGGCCAGAATCAGCAGCACCACGCCCAGTACTGGCAACAACGCGGTGACACCCGGGAACGGCGTCGACTTGTCATAGGCAAACACCGCCAGCAGGATCAACCCCATGCCGAGCAGGCTCAAGGCCTGGGCGGCCAGCGGCTTCAAGCGCCAGGCGTGTTTCGGCGCAACCGCCAGCATCGCCCCGGCCAGCAACTCCCAGGCGCGCATCGGCAGCAGGAAGAAGGCTTTCTCCGGATGATGCTGGATCGCCCACACACTCAGCCCGAACGACACCAGCAGCACGCCGCACAGCGCCAGCCGCCAGTGTTTCAGGCGGCTCGAGAGCAACGTCAGCAGCAGCGGGAAGAAGATGTAGAACTGCTCCTCCACCGCCAGTGACCACGTGTGCAACAGCGGTTTCAGGTCAGAGGCAACGTCGAAGTAGCCGTCCTGACGCATGAACAGGATGTTCGAGACGAACGTCACCTGATAGCGCACCGAACGCCCCAGCTCTTCGTAGTCCTTGGGCGCCAGCAGGAACCAGCCCACCGCCAGCACCGCAATGATCATCGCGAACAGCGCCGGCAGAATCCGCCGCGCACGCCGCGCCCAGAACTCGACGAAGCTGAAACGGCCAGCCTGACGCTGATTCCAGATGATCGAGGTGATGAGGTAGCCGGAAATCACGAAGAACACGTCCACGCCGACAAAACCGCCGGTAAACCCCGGGACGCCAAAATGGAACAGCACCACGGCGATCACCGCGACTGCTCGCAGGCCGTCGATATCCCTTCGATAAGCGAGTGTGCTCATAAAATCTTTAATGCCAATCAGGTGGTTGTTTTTTGTACAGCACGAGCCTTAATCACAGAGGCTCCGAGCGCTGTTTGTGGGTTGCCCGATCACAGACCTTACCAGATCAGGAACCTCCCATTGCCGGGGTAAATTTCATGCAAAAAAAAGGCGCCCCCCAAAGGGGCGCCCTTTTTATCGGTTCAACCGGCGATGTTACTTGCGCTTCATCGACAGGAAGAACTCGTCGTTGGTCTTGGTCGTTTTCAGCTTGTCGACCAGGAACTCGATGGCAGCCACTTCGTCCATCGGGTGCAGCAGCTTGCGCAGGATCCACATGCGCTGCAGTTCGTCGTCGGCGGTCAGCAACTCTTCGCGGCGGGTGCCGGAACGGTTGATGTTGATGGCCGGGAACACACGCTTCTCGGCGATCTTGCGATCCAGAGGCAGTTCCATGTTGCCGGTACCCTTGAACTCTTCGTAGATCACTTCGTCCATCTTCGAGCCGGTTTCAACCAGCGCGGTGGCGATAATGGTCAGCGAGCCGCCTTCTTCGATGTTGCGCGCAGCACCGAAGAAACGCTTCGGTTTCTCCAGGGCGTGAGCATCGACACCACCGGTCAGCACCTTGCCGGAGCTCGGGATCACGGTGTTGTAGGCACGGGCCAGACGGGTGATGGAGTCGAGCAGGATCACCACATCCTTCTTGTGTTCGACCAGGCGCTTGGCCTTCTCGATCACCATTTCGGCAACCTGCACGTGACGGGTCGGCGGTTCGTCGAAGGTCGAGGCAACCACTTCGCCGCGCACGGTGCGCTGCATTTCGGTTACTTCTTCCGGACGTTCGTCGATCAACAGCACGATCAGGTGAACTTCAGGGTTGTTACGGGCGATGTTCGCCGCGATGTTCTGCAGCATGATCGTCTTACCGGCTTTCGGCGGTGCAACGATCAGACCACGCTGGCCTTTGCCGATCGGGGCGCACAGGTCGATCACACGACCGGTCAAGTCTTCGGTGGAACCGTTGCCGGCTTCCATCTTCATGCGCACGGTCGGGAACAGCGGGGTCAGGTTCTCGAAGAGAATCTTGTTCTTCGCGTTCTCCGGACGATCGAAGTTGATCGTGTCGACCTTGAGCAGAGCGAAGTAACGCTCGCCTTCCTTCGGAGGGCGGATCTTGCCAACGATGGTGTCACCGGTGCGCAAGTTGAAACGACGGATCTGGCTCGGCGAGACGTAGATATCGTCCGGGCCGGCGAGGTAGGAAGCGTCAGCGGAGCGCAGGAAGCCGAAGCCGTCCTGGAGAATCTCCAGCACGCCATCACCGGAGATTTCCTCGCCGCTTTTCGCGTGCTTTTTCAGCAGGGAGAAAATCACGTCCTGCTTGCGCGAACGGGCCATATTTTCTATGCCCATCTGTTCGGCCAATTCGAGCAGTTCGGTAATCGGCTTTTGCTTGAGTTCAGTCAGATTCATATAGGAATGACGTAATCATTTATGGAGGGGGGAAATTAAGCTTTTGGCTTAATGAGGCCGCGCCGCGGAGAAGGCGACAGGATCGCGAACTTGTTCGAAAAGGAGTGCGTCGGCGACGGCTAGCAGGGGGCAGTGGAGAAACCAGTGCGGGGCCGAATGTACCACCTGAGTTTCGGAGCGTCTAGCCCTGAATACGCAAAAAGCCCCGCAAATTGCGAGGCTTTTTTTCGGCGATTTACTGCGACGCTTAGATGTTGGCGTCGAGGAAAGCAGCCAGTTGCGACTTCGACAGGGCGCCGACTTTGGTCGCTTCAACGTTGCCGTTCTTGAACAGCATCAGCGTCGGGATACCACGCACGCCGTGCTTGGCCGGGGTTTCCTGGTTTTCGTCGATGTTCAGTTTGGCGATGGTCAGCTTGCCTTTGTAAGTCTCGGCAATCTCGTCCAGAACCGGAGCGATCATTTTGCAAGGGCCGCACCATTCAGCCCAGTAGTCGACCAGTACAGCGCCTTCGGCCTTGAGTACGTCGGCTTCGAAGCTGGCGTCGCTAACGTGTTTGATAAGATCGCTGCTCATGGAATTCTCCAGGTTGTAAGCAAAAAAACGTGGCCCATCATAGCCGCCCTTCCCTTGTTCAGGAAGCCGCAGTTGATTGAGTCTTGCTATGGCACTCGATGAGTTTGGGTATAGCCCAAGTCACGCCGTGGCGGGGGCAATGAAGGAAATTCCGGTGCGCAGGGCCGCATTGCGCACGTGCTCCTGCATGGCCTTCTGGGCCGCAGCGGATGCCCGGCGCGCCAGCGCACGAAGGATCTTGCGGTGTTCCTGCCAGGTTTCCATCGCCCGTTCGGCGCGGATGAACGGTAGCTTCTGGCTCTCCAGAAAGATCTCGGCGCTGGCGGTGAGGATGCTCAGCATCGCCTGATTGCCGCTGGCCAGCAGAATACGCCGATGAAATTCGAAGTCGAGTTTCGCCGCGGCCTCGAAGTCGCCGGCCTTCAATTGCTCGCGCATCGCCGCAACGTTGTCCTCCAGCGCATCCAGATCGAACGTGCTTAAGGTCACCGCCGCCAGCCCGGCGGCAAAACCCTCCAACGCATAGCGCAACTGAAAGATGTCCAGTGGCGAGGCCTGCGCTGCGAACGGCCAGCCCGGCGCATTGTCACCCTGCGCAATGTCCACCGGTGCCTGCACGAACACGCCTTTGCCCGGCTGGATGCTGACCACGCCCAGCGCACTGAGCGACGACAGCGCCTCGCGCAACGACGCCCGACTGACCCCCAGTTGCACCGCCAGATCCCGTTGCGACGGCAACGCATCGCCCGCACCGAAACCCTGCTCAGTGATCAGTTTGCGTATGGCTTGCAGCGCCACTTCGGGTACGGCGCGGGAGATCGAGTTCATGTTTTTTCAGACGAGCCAGGCCAAGGTGCGGCTAGTTGTAAAGCTATTCGCCGGTTCCGGCAAGTCGTGCCCCAGCGGGGTTCGGCGCCCGCTGCCGGTGCGCCATCGGGGTGCGAAAAACAACCTGACTGTTCAGACCAGTAAGACCGAACAAACCCGGCAAACCCGCGGCCTGCCGGGGATAAATCCGGGTATTGGCACGGCCCGTGCTCTGTCCGATCGCAGAAATCACTTCCCGTCGATCCGGAGATTTGCCATGACCCTGCGTTACCGAGCCCTCCTCGCCGCTCTGTTTTCCAGCCTGATGCTGAGCCAGATCCCCGCCCACGCCGATGGCCTGGAAGACGTGGTCAAACGCGGCACACTGAAAGTTGCCGTGCCTCAGGACTTCCCGCCATTCGGCTCGGTCGGCCCGGACATGAAACCCCGTGGCCTGGATATCGACACGGCGAAGCTGCTGGCTGATCAACTTAAGGTCAAACTCGAACTGACCCCGGTCAACAGCACCAACCGCATCCCGTTCCTCACCACCGGCAAGGTCGACCTGGTGATCTCCAGCCTCGGCAAGAACCCGGAGCGCGAGAAAGTCATCGACTTCTCCCACGCCTACGCGCCGTTCTACCTCGCGGTGTTCGGCCCGCCTGATGCCGCCGTCACTACGCTCGACGACCTCAAGGGCAAAACCATCAGCGTCACCCGTGGCGCCATCGAAGACATCGAGCTGACCAAGGTCGCCCCCGAAGGCGTGACCATCAAGCGCTTCGAGGACAATAACTCGACCATCGCCGCCTACCTCGCCGGCCAGGTCGATCTGATCGCCAGCGGCAACGTGGTGATGGTGGCGATCAGCGAGAAGAACCCGAAACGCGTGCCGGCGCTGAAAGTGAAGCTCAAGGATTCGCCGGTCTACGTCGGCGTGAACAAGAACGAGCCCGCGCTGCTGGGCAAGGTCAACGAGATCCTCGCCACCGCCAAGGCTGACGGCGCGCTGGAGAAAAACTCGCAGACCTGGCTCAAAGAGCCGCTGCCGGCCGATCTCTGATCGGTCGCGCGGGAGACAATCGATGGCTTATCAGTTCGATTTCATGCCGGTGGTGCAAAACACCGACCTGTTGCTGCGCGGCGCCCTGTTCACCCTGGAGCTGACGGCGATTGGCGCGCTGTTCGGGGTTGGCGTGGGCATCGTCGGCGCGCTGGTACGGGCGTGGAACATCCGCCCGTTCTCGGCACTCTTCGGCGTCTACGTCGAGTTGATCCGCAACACGCCATTTCTGGTGCAACTGTTCTTCATCTTCTTCGGCCTGCCATCCCTCGGGGTGCAGATTTCCGAGTGGCAGGCGGCGGTGCTGGCGATGGTGATCAACCTCGGCGCGTATTCGACCGAGATCATCCGCGCCGGCATCCAGGCGATTCCGCGCGGACAACTGGAAGCCGCTGCCGCACTGGCGATGAGCCGTTTCGAAGCGTTCCGCCATGTGGTCCTGCTGCCGGCGCTGGGCAAGGTCTGGCCGGCCCTGAGCAGCCAGATCATCATCGTCATGCTCGGTTCGGCGGTGTGTTCGCAGATCGCCACCGAGGAGCTGAGCTTCGCCGCCAACTTCATTCAGTCGCGCAACTTCCGCGCCTTTGAAACCTATGCGCTGACCACGCTGATCTACCTGTGCATGGCGCTGCTGATCCGCCAGTTGCTGAACTGGATCGGCCGCCGCTATATCGCGAGGAGCAGCCAATGAGCGACTTCACCTTCTGGGACATCCTGCGCAACCTGCTCACCGGCCTGCAATGGACGCTGGCGTTGTCGCTGGTGGCGTTCATTGGCGGCGGGATCGTCGGGCTGCTGATTCTGATCATGCGCATCTCGAAAAACCCGTTGCCGAGCAATATCGCCCGCACCTGGATCGAGCTGTTCCAGGGCACACCGCTGCTGATGCAGCTGTTTCTGGTGTTCTTCGGCGTGGCGCTGGCCGGGATCGAGATCTCGCCGTGGATGGCGGCAGCCATTGCCCTGACATTGTTCACCAGCGCCTATCTGGCGGAGATCTGGCGCGGTTGCGTCGAAGCGATCCCCAATGGCCAGTGGGAAGCCTCGTCGAGCCTGGCGCTGAATCCGCTGGAGCAGTTGCGCTACGTGATCCTGCCGCAGGCGCTACGCATCGCCGTGGCGCCGACCGTGGGCTTCTCGGTGCAGGTGGTCAAGGGCACTGCGGTAACCTCGATCATCGGCTTCACCGAGCTGACCAAGACCGGCGGCATGCTCGCCAACGCCACTTTCGAACCGTTCATGGTCTACGGCCTCGTCGCCCTCGGCTACTTCCTGCTCTGCTACCCCTTGTCGCTCAGCGCGCGCTACCTGGAAAGGAGACTGCATGCCTCTGCTTAGAATTTCCGCCCTGCATAAATACTACGGCGATCACCACGTGCTCAAAGGCATCGACCTGAGCGTCGAGGAAGGCCAGGTGGTGGCGATCATCGGCCGCAGCGGCTCGGGCAAATCGACCCTGCTGCGCACCCTCAATGGCCTGGAGTCAATCAACGACGGAGTGATCGAAGTCGACGGCGAATACCTCGACGCCGCCCGCGCCGACCTGCGCAGCCTGCGGCAGAAAGTCGGCATGGTGTTCCAGCAGTTCAACCTGTTCCCGCACCTGACCGTGGGCGAGAACGTGATGCTCGCGCCGCAAGTGGTGCAGAAAGTACCGAAGGCCAAGGCGGCCGAACTGGCGCGCAAGATGCTCGAACGCGTCGGGCTGGGGGAGAAGTTCGACGCCTTCCCGGATCGGCTGTCCGGCGGACAGCAACAGCGCGTGGCGATTGCCCGGGCATTGGCGATGTCGCCGAAAGTGCTGCTGTGCGACGAAATCACCTCGGCGCTGGACCCGGAACTGGTCAATGAAGTGCTCGCCGTGGTGCGCCAACTGGCCAGGGAAGGCATGACGCTGATCATGGTCACCCACGAAATGCGCTTTGCCCGGGAAGTCGGCGACAAGCTGGTGTTCATGCACCATGGCAAGGTGCATGAGGTGGGGGATCCGAAGGTGTTGTTTGCCAATCCGCAGACGGCGGAGCTGGCGAACTTTATTGGCACGGTGGAAGCGACAGCCTGAAATAGCCCGCAGTGATGGGGCGGACGCCTTCGCGAGCAGGCTCGCTCCCACAGGGATCTCTGTTGGACCACTATGGTGAGTTCGCTGCAAAACCTGTGGGAGCGGGCTTGCTCACGAATGGCCGCGCCGCGGTCTCAAGCTTTTATGCGCAGGATCAACGGTTTGAACCATGCGCGTTGGCGTCAGCGTTTGATCGTGGCACGATGGCGGGGTTATCGACCGAGACCCCCTGACCATGCCGCAATCCAAAGCCAAGAATCTGTCCCTGATCGCCGCAATCGACCTGGGCTCCAACAGCTTCCACATGGTCGTGGCCAAGGCCCAGAACGGTGAAATCCGCATCCTGGAGCGCCTCGGAGAGAAAGTGCAGCTCGCCGCCGGCATCGACGATGAGCGCCATCTCAACGAAGAATCGATGCAGCGCGGTCTCGACTGCCTCAAGCGCTTTGCCCAACTGATCAACGGCATGCCACTGGGCGCCGTGCGGATCGTCGGCACCAACGCCCTGCGCGAAGCGCGCAATCGCCTGGAATTCATCCACCGCGCCGAAGAAATCCTCGGTCACCCGGTGGAAGTCATCTCCGGCCGTGAAGAAGCGCGGCTGATTTATCTGGGCGTTTCGCACACCCTCGCCGACACCCCGGGCAAGCGTCTGGTGGCCGACATCGGCGGCGGCAGTACTGAATTCATCATCGGGCAGCGTTTTGAACCACTGCTGCGCGAAAGCCTGCAAATGGGCTGCGTCAGCTTCACTCAGCGTTATTTCAAGGACGGCAAGATCACCCCGGCCCGTTACGCCCAGGCGTACACCGCGGCGCGGCTGGAGATCATGAGCATCGAGCACGCCCTGCACCGCCTGACCTGGGATGAAGCCATCGGCTCCTCGGGCACCATCCGCGCCATCGGCCTGGCGCTGAAGGCCGGCGGGCATGGCACCGGCGAAGTGAATGCCGAAGGCCTGGCCTGGCTCAAGCGTCGTCTGTTCAAACTGGGTGACGTCGACAAGATCGACTTCGAAGGCATCAAGCCTGACCGTCGGGCGATCTTCCCGGCGGGCCTGGCGATTCTTGAAGCGATCTTCGACGCCCTCGAACTGCAACGCATGGATCATTGCGAAGGCGCGCTGCGTGAAGGCGTGCTCTACGACCTGCTCGGGCGCCATCACCACGAAGACGTGCGCGAACGCACCCTGACTTCGCTGATGGAGCGCTATCACGTCGATCTGGAACAAGCCGCGCGAGTTGAACGCAAGGCACTGCACGCCTTCGATCAGATCGCCGCGGACTGGGAGCTGGATGACGGCATCTGGCGCGAATTGCTCGGTTGGGCAGCGAAGGTCCACGAAGTCGGCCTCGACATCGCGCACTACCACTATCACAAGCACGGCGCCTATCTGATCGAGCACTCGGACCTTGCCGGTTTCTCCCGCGAAGACCAGCAAATGCTCGCCCTGCTGGTGCGCGGCCATCGCCGCAACATCCCCAAGGACAAGTTCGCCGAGTTCGGTGACGACGGCGACAAGCTGATCCGCCTGTGCGTGCTGCTGCGCTTCGCGATCCTGTTCCACCACATCCGCGGCACCCAGGCGATGCCACAAGTGACGCTGCATGCCAAAGGCAATACCCTCGACGTGGAATTCCCGGAGAACTGGTTGGATGAAAACCAGCTGACTCAGGCCGACTTTGGCCTCGAAGCCGACTGGCTGACGAGGGTGGGGATTGTCCTCACTGTTCACTGAGTTAAATTTCAGGTGCAAAAAAGGCGATCCTTCTGGATCGCCTTTTTTATTGGGTTCGACTTGAGTGCGGGTGTGGACCTGCCCCTCACCCCAGCCCTCTCCCGAGGGAGAGGGCGCCGATCCGTGTTGTTTTCAAATCCTGAGTTCGACTCGAAATCTCAGGTCGATGTACCTCGAACATCCAACTCGGTCAGTCCCCTCTCCCTCCGGGAGAGGGTTAGGGTGAGGACGCTTTTAAGCTGTTAGCTGCTCACCGGCAGAATCGGGCTGCCCAGGCGTTCCAGCAACGTCGCCTGCGCGCTGCGCGGGTTCTGGTTGCCGGTTGGCGTGTTGCGGATGTAACGGCCATCCGACTGCAGGCTCCAGCTGTGGGTGTTGTCGGTCAGGTACAGCTCCAGCTCTTTCTTGACGCGGGTCAGCAGCTTCTTGCCTTCCACCGGGAAGCAAGTCTCGACGCGCTTGTCGAGGTTGCGCTCCATCCAGTCGGCGCTGGAGAGGAACATCTGCTCCTCGCCGCCGTTGAGGAAGTAGAACACTCGGGTGTGTTCAAGGAAGCGACCGATGATCGAGCGCACATGGATGTTGTGCGAAACCCCGGCGATGCCCGGACGCAGGCAGCACATGCCACGCACCACCAGATCGATGCGCACGCCGGACTGGCTGGCCTTGTACAGCGCGCGGATGATCTTCGGATCGGTCAGCGAGTTGAACTTGGCGATGATGTGCGCCGGTTTGCCTTCGATGGCGAACTGGGTTTCCCGGGCAATCATGTCGAGCATGCCCTTCTTCAGGGTGAACGGCGCATGCAACAGTTTCTTCATACGCAGGGTTTTACCCATGCCGATCAACTGACTGAACAGTTTACCGACGTCTTCGCACAAGGCGTCGTCGGAAGTCAGCAGGCTGTAGTCGGTGTACAAACGGGCGTTGCCGGCGTGGTAGTTACCGGTGCCGAGGTGCGCGTAACGCACGATCTCGCCGGCCTCGCGACGCAGGATCAGCATCATCTTGGCGTGAGTCTTGAACCCGACCACGCCGTAAATCACCACCGCACCGGCCGCTTGCAGACGGCTGGCCAGTTGCAGGTTGGACTCTTCGTCGAAGCGGGCGCGCAGTTCGATGACCGCGGTCACTTCCTTGCCGTTACGAGCAGCGTCCACTAGCGCATCGACGATTTCCGAGTTGGCACCGGAGCGGTACAGGGTCTGGCGCACCGCCAATACATGCGGGTCTTTCGCCGCTTGGCGCAGCAGGTCGACCACCGGGGTAAACGACTCGAACGGGTGCAGCAGCAGGATGTCCTGCTTGCTCACCACGCTGAAAATATTCTCGCTGTTCTGCAGCAGTTTCGGGATCTGCGGGGTGAACGGCGTGTATTGCAGCTCCGGGTGGCTGTCCAGACCGGTGATGCTGAACAGACGGGTCAGGTTGACCGGACCGTTCACCTGATACAGCTCGGTCTCGCTCAGGTTGAACTGCTTGAGCAGATAGTCCGAGAGGTGTTTCGGGCAAGTGTCGGCGACTTCCAGGCGCACCGCATCGCCGTAACGCCGCGAGAACAGCTCGCCACGCAGGGCGCGCGCAAGGTCTTCGACATCTTCGGAGTCGAGCGCCAGGTCGGCGTTTCGGGTCAGGCGGAACTGGTAGCAACCCTTGACCTTCATGCCCTGGAACAGGTCATCGGCGTGGGCGTGGATCATCGACGACAGGAACACATAGTTGTCGCCCGGGCCGCCGACTTCTTCCGGAACCTTGATGATCCGTGGCAGCAGACGCGGTGCCGGGATGATCGCCAGACCGGAATCGCGACCGAAGGCGTCGATACCTTCCAGCTCGACGATGAAGTTCAGGCTCTTGTTCACCAGCAACGGGAACGGGTGCGTCGGGTCGAGGCCGATCGGGGTGATGATCGGCGCGATCTCGTCGCGGAAGTAGCGGCGCACCCAGGTCTTGATCTTGGTCGTCCAGTGCCGGCGACGGATGAAGCGCACCTGATGCTTTTCCAGCTCCGGCAGCAGGATGTCGTTGAGGATCGCGTACTGGCGGTCAACGTGACCGTGCACCAGCTCGCTGATCCGCGCCAGCGCCTGATGCGGTTGCAAACCGTCGGCACCGGCCTGTTCGCGGGCGAAGGTGATCTGCTTTTTCAGGCCGGCGACGCGGATTTCAAAGAATTCGTCGAGGTTGCTGGAGAAGATCAGCAGGAACTTCAGCCGCTCCAGCAACGGATAGGACTCGTCCAGCGCCTGTTCCAGCACGCGGATGTTGAACTGCAGTTGCGAGAGCTCGCGATGGATATACAGGCTGCTGTCATCCAGGCCCGGGATCGCAATCACTGGCGCCGCCGCGACGGCTTCGGTAACCGGCGCGGGTGGCGCAGGCTCGAGTTCCGGCGGGGTTTCGGTGATTTGCTCCACCACCGGTTGAGCTTCTTTTACTGCAACTTCAGTGAGTCCTTCGGTATTCATCGAATGTTCCTGGGAGGGCTATTTCTGCTCTCGTAACAATTGAGCGGCGCGGACAGCAAAGTAAGTCAGGATGCCATCAGCGCCGGCACGTTTAAAGGCGGTCAGTGATTCAAGAATTACCGCCTCGCTCAACCAGCCATTCTGGATCGCCGCCATGTGCATGGCGTATTCGCCGCTAACCTGATAGACGAAGGTCGGCACTTTGAAGGCATCTTTTACCCGCAAAAGAATGTCCAGGTACGGCATGCCGGGTTTGACCATGACCATGTCCGCGCCTTCAGACAAGTCCGCGCCGACTTCGTGCAGCGCTTCGTCGCTGTTGGCCGGGTCCATCTGATAGGAGGCCTTGTTGGCCTTGCCCAGATTCGCAGCCGACCCCACGGCATCGCGGAACGGCCCGTAATAGGCGCTGGCGTACTTGGCCGAGTAGGCCATGATCCGCACGTTGACGTGACCGGCCAGCTCCAGCGCCTCGCGGATCGCCTGAATCCGACCGTCCATCATGTCCGACGGCGCCACGACCTGAGCGCCGGCTTCAGCGTGGGACAGTGCCTGCTTGACCAGTGCGTCGACGGTGATGTCGTTCTGCACGTAGCCTTCTTCGTCGAGAATGCCGTCCTGCCCGTGGGTGGTGAACGGATCGAGGGCGACGTCAGTGATCACGCCCAATTCCGGGAACCGCTCACGCAACGCGCGAGTAGCACGTTGGGCAATGCCCTCGGGGTTCCAGGCTTCGGCAGCATCAAGGGATTTCAGTTCGACAGGCGTGACCGGGAACAGCGCCAGCGCCGGGATCCCCAGTTCGACCCATTGCGCCGCTTCTTCAAGCAGCAGGTCGATGGTCAGGCGTTCGACACCGGGCATGGAGGCCACGGCCTCGCGACGGTTTTCACCCTCAAGCACGAACACCGGCAGAATCAGGTCATCGACCGTCAGCACGTTTTCCCGCACCAGCCGACGCGAAAAATCATCACGACGATTGCGACGCAGGCGAGTGGCTGGGAACAGACGATTGGCAGGGGTAAAGCTCACGGCGGACTCCTGAGCCCGCGCAAACGGGCGAGCGTGACAGTTATAGACGGGCATTATGACCAACAGATTACAGTTGTGCGTACCCCGTGACATGTAGCCGCATTCCATTGTTAGCGTAGGAATTGTTCACGTCGAGACACATTTGGACACTTTCATGAATGTGTCCGAAGGGTTAGGCTGCGCGTTCATTTCGCCAGCACCCAGACAATGCTCCAACAATTTCTGCATGACTTTGGCTACTTTGCCTTGTTCCTCGGCACGTTCTTCGAAGGCGAAACCATCCTGGTGCTCGCAGGCTTCCTCGCGTTCCGTGGATACATGGACATCAACCTGGTGGTGGTCGTGGCGTTCTTCGGCAGCTATGCCGGCGATCAGCTGTGGTACTTCCTAGGGCGCAAGCACGGGCGCAAATTGCTCGCGCGCAAACCGCGCTGGCAGATGATGGGCGACCGCGCGCTGGAACATATTCGCAAGCATCCGGACATCTGGGTTCTGAGCTTCCGCTTCGTTTACGGCCTGCGCACGGTGATGCCGGTGGCGATCGGCCTGTCGGGTTATCCGCCGGGACGTTATCTGTTGCTCAACGGTATCGGCGCAGCGATCTGGGCCACCGCCCTGGCAGCCGCCGCCTACCACTTCGGCGCGGTGCTCGAAGGCATGCTTGGCAGCATCAAGAAGTACGAGCTGTGGGTGCTCGGCGCGCTGCTGATTCTTGGCGTTGGTCTGTGGCTGCGTCGCCGCTTCAAGAATGCGCGACTGGCAAAACAGGTTTACGCCGATGAGCAAGCCGCAAAAGCGGCACTGCTGAATCAAGCCGAAGTGGCCAAACCTGCCGAACCGAAGACGCCAGCCGAATAACGCGCTGGCGCCTGGCGTACAGCCCTGCGCAAAACCCGGGCTGGCCGGCTCTTTTAGTCATTTATCACCTCTGCGCCAGCGGACTCCCGTTCGCCAGCGGCGTTCTCACGCCAAAAATCTCCTGCTCGTCACGAAGCAGGCAACCGCAAATAATGAACACCCCGCCGTTGTTGCGATCCATTTAGAAAGCGCTCCATGCAGGTGCCGCCGCCACTTCAGCCTATGGCAACGCGCGATAAATTAGTGGACATTTAGCGCCATGAATCTGGAGAGAAACCCATGAGCAAAAAAGTTGCAGTGATCCTGTCCGGCAGCGGTGTGTACGACGGCGCCGAGATCCACGAGAGTGTCATCACCCTGCTGCGCCTGGATCAACGCGGCGCGCAGGTACAGTGCTTCGCGCCGAACATCGCGCAATTGCACGTGATCAATCACCTGACCGGTGAAGAAATGCCCGAGACGCGCAACGTGCTGGTGGAGTCGGCGCGCATTGCCCGCGGCAACATCAAGGACATCCGCGAAGCCGACGTCGATGACTTCGACGCGCTGATCGTACCTGGCGGTTTTGGTGCCGCGAAAAACCTCTCGAACTTCGCCGTTGAAGGCGCCGGCTGCACGGTGCAGCCTGAAGTGCTGGCCTTGGCGGAAGCATTTGCCGAAGCGGGCAAACCGGTGGGTCTGATGTGCATCTCGCCGGCGCTGGCAGCGAAGATCTACGGCCCGGGCGTGACCTGCACCATCGGCAACGATGCCGACACCGCCACCGCGATGAACAAGATGGGCGCCAGCCACGAGGACTGCGCGGTGACTGACATCATTGAAGACAAGGCACGCAAACTGGTGACGACCCCGGCTTACATGCTGGCGCAGAACATCAGTGAAGCGGCTTCGGGGATCAACAAACTGGTCGACCGCGTGCTCGAACTGACTCACGAGAACGATGCCTGATGCGACCTTGATGAAGGTTTTTGTGGTGAGGGGATTTATCCCCGATGGCTGCGCAGCAGCCCCTTTGCATCTTGAAGCATTGGGCCTGCTGTGCAGGCCATCGGGGATAAATCCCCTCACCACAGGAATACGGTTGAATCAGGACTGACGTGCAAGGCGGGTGAGGATGCGGTCCAGCGCATTGGCAAACGCCTGCTTCTCGCGCTCGCCGAACGGCGCCGGGCCGCCGCTGATCTGGCCCTGCTCACGCAGGTCGGTGAACAGGTTGCGCACCGCCAGCCGCTCGCCCATGTTCTGCGCATCGAACTCCTTGCCGCGCGGGTCCAGCGCTGCCACCCCCTTCTTCACCAGACGATCGGCCAGCGGGATATCGCTGCAGATCACCAGCTCACCAGGCACCGCGTGCTCGACCAGATAATCGTCCGCCGCATCCGGACCGCTGGGCACCACGATCAGTTTGACGATGGCCAGCCCCGGCTTGGTCTGCGGCTGCCCGGCCACCAGCACCACTTCGAACTGGCGCTTGAGGGCGAACTTCACCACCAGATCCTTGGCGGCCCGAGGGCAGGCGTCGGCATCGATCCATACACGCATGATTTTTTCCTCTTCAAAAAAGCATCGCGGGCAAGCCCGCTCCCACAAGGTTAACGCTAAACCTGTGGGAGCGTGGCTTGCCCGCGAATGTGAGCGCAGCGAATGCTGTTAAGCAGTGACCCGCTTCTTCTCCGCGATCCGACTCCGCCCGTACAGCACAACAATCGCCAGAATCGCCACGGCCTGAGCCGTCAGTGAATAGGCGTCGGCGTGAATCCCCAGCCAGTCGAATTCAAAGAACGCCACCGGTCGTGTGCCGAAAATCCCGGCTTCCTGCAGCGCTTTCACGCCATGCCCGGCGAACACCACCGACAAGGCACAGAGCAGACCGGCGTTGATGCTGAAGAACAGCGCCAGCGGCAGTTTTGCCGAGCCGCGCAGGATCACCCAGGCCAGACCGATCAGCAGCACCAGTGCGGTCGCACCACCGGCCAGCACCGCGTCATGCCCGGCGGGGCCGGCCTGCAGCCACAGGGTTTCGTAGAACAGGATCACTTCGAACAACTCGCGGTACACCGAGAAGAACGCGAGGATCGCGAAGCCGAAACGTCCGCCGCCGCCCACCAGACTCTGCTTGATGTAATCCTGCCAAGCCGCGGCGTGCCGCCGGTCGTGCATCCACACGCCGAGCCACAGCACCATGACGCTGGCGAACAGCGCCGTGGCGCCCTCGAGCAGTTCACGCTGCGAGCCGCTGACGTCGATCACGTACGCCGCCAGCGCCCAGGTGCCAAGACCGGCGAGCAGCGCCAGGCCCCAACCGATGTTGACGCTGCGCACTGCCGACTGCTGGCCGGTGTTGCGCAGGAACGCGAGGATCGCCGCCAGCACCAGAATCGCTTCGAGGCCTTCGCGCAGCAGAATCAGCAGACCGGAGATAAAGCTCAGCGACCAGCTCAGACCATCGCTGCCGAGCAGTTCAGCAGACTCTTTCAACTTGCCCTTGGCCGCGTCCAGGCGCTGTTCGGCTTGCGCCACCGGCAAGCCGTCCTGCAACGACTGACGGTAGGCCATCAGCGATTTTTCGGTGTCCTTGCGCACGTTGGCGTCGACGTTATCCAGCGAGCTTTCGACCAGTTCGAAGCCTTCCAGATACGCCGCCACCGACAGGTCGTAAGCCTGATCGTGATCACCGGCGCGATACGCCGCCAGGCTCTTGTCCAGCGTGGCGGCGGTGTAATCGAGCAATTGCGCCGGGCCGCGTTTGACCTGCGGCGGTTGCGCGCGCTGGGCACGGAAGCTTGCGGCGACCTGCGGGCCTTCGGCGGCTTGCACTTCGGCCGGCGTCTGGCGTGCCAGATCAGCGATGTTGAAGGTCTTGTCGGACTTGGCCGCAGCCGGGTCGGCACTGAAACCGGCAATGTAGGTCGCCAGATCCCAACGCTGACGGTCGTCCAGTTGATCGGCGAACGCCGGCATGTCGGTGCCTTCAACGCCTTGGCCGAGGGTGCTGTAGATCGCGTACAGGCTCAGGTGATCGATGCGTGCGGCATCGCGCAGATTGGCCGGCGGCGGCGTCATGCCGAGCCCCGCCGGGCCGTCGCCGGCGCCGGTTTCACCGTGGCATACCGAGCAGTTCTGCGCGTACAACGGCGCGCCCCGGGTCGGATCGGGAGTGATGATCGGCGCTTGGCTGACTTCATACGCCACCGCCAGTTTCGCCCCCAATTGTCGGGCGTGACGCGCGACGTCGGCGCCGTCCTGTTTCGCGGTGATGGCCGCGTGCAGAGCCTCGACACCCTGCTCTAGCTCAGCCTTCTCCGGTTTGGCCGGCAGACCGCCGATCAGCCCTTGCAGCACCTGGGTGAATTCCAGTTGCTCGCGATATTCGCCGTCGTCGACGACCTTGCCCGCCTCGACCGTCGGCGGGTAGTCGGCGCTGATGTAATCGAGCAGGTGCAGCGCCTGCGGGGCGCCTTCCACGGTGTCGGCCAGCAGGCTGGAACTGCTCAAGGCCAACAGAGGGAACACCAGCCAGGCCAGGAATCGGGACGCGGCAGTCATGAATGAGTCTCAAATGGAAATGCGAAGTTACATATTGTTCACTTCGAACGCTTTTCACTCAAGCTCTGTCGATGTCTCGTGGCGTTTTAACGCAGCGCGACGGGTGTGTTGCGGTAATGCTCCAGCATGAATTCGACGAACACCTGTACCTTCAGTGCGACGTGCCGGGCATGCGGATAGAGCGCGTAATAGTGTCGCCGCCCAAGGCTGTAGTTGGGCAGGATTTGTACCAGCCGGCCGCTGAACAGATCGTCCTGCACTGTGGCCCGGGTGAACGCGGCGATACCAACCCCGGCCAACGCGGCGGCGTGCAGCGAACTGATCGAATCGGCCTTGAACCGGCCCTGCACGCGCACGCTGGTGGTGAGTCCACGCGTATCGGTCAGCACCCAGTCACTGCCACCGGCAAACGCCAGCAACTGCTGCTCGGCGAGTTCGCGCACCTGGCGCACCAGACCATTGCGCGCCACATACACAGGCGAAGCCACCAGCAACATGTCCGAGACAGTCAGCAACCGCGCCACCATGGATGAATCGGCCAAGGGTCCGCAGATGCGCAGGGCCACATCGAAACCCTCGGCGATCAGATCGACGAAACGGTCATCGCAGGACAGGTCCACTTCAATCTCGGGATAGCGCTGCTGAAACGCCGGCAACCAGCTCGCCAGTTCCAGCGTACCGATGACCATCGGTGCACTGATGCGCAGCACACCGCTGGGGCTTTCATGTGCCTGCCCCACCGCCAGTGCGGCTTGATCGAGGCGATCGAGAATGTCCACGCACGCCGCGTAATACTGCTGCCCCGCCGTGGTCAGGCTGAAACCTCGGGTGTTGCGATTGATCAGCCGCGTGCCCAGCTCGCGTTCCAGCTGCTGCAACTGCCGGGAGATGGTCGAGTGAGTGGTGTCGAGGCGCTCGGCAGCGGCGCTGAACCCGCGACACTCGACGATGCAACGAAACGCGCGCATGGCTTGCAGTTGATTCATTAAAGCCCCGGATCTGTTGAGCGCTGAGCGCGCAAGCCTAGCGCAATCCTTGTCCACCCGGCAGCAGCAAAGCGCCCCTATAATGCGTCACCTCCGTGCTTTTGCCGTTCAAGGAAGAACCCGTCTCCATGCGCCATTGCCTGCCGCTCTACCTGCTGCTTAGCCTCATCATGCAACTGAGTGGGTGCGCCGCTTACCGCAATTACGATCAGGAAATGCAGCAGACCATCGATCAGATGGCGCAGGGCAATCTCAACGAAGCGCTTTATCTGATGGAGCTGCACAATCCTTGGGAAGACAAGGATCTGCTGTATTTCATGGAACGCGGCGCGATCCTCAGCGCCGGCACCAACCTGCCAAAAAGCCAGGAAGCGTGGCGCAGTGCTGACCGGATGATTTTTCAGCGCGAAGAAGCCGTGCCCTCCGCAGGCATGAAGTTGCTGACCCGTTTCGGTAATGAAATGGGCACCATGCTGGTCAATGACAAGCTGCAGCGTTACGAAGGCTACGACTACGAAAAAGTCATGCTGACCACCGAAATGGCCCTCAACCAACTGGCGGAAAACGATTTCGACGGGGCCCGCGCCGACATCAAGAAAACCCACGAGCGCGAAACCCTGATCGCCCGCCAGCGGGAGCGGCAATACGAAGAAGCGCAAGAGCAAGCTACGCAACAGGGCATCACCCTTCACTACAAGGATCTGGAAGGCTATCCGGTGGCCATCCTCGATGCCCCGCAAGTGCTTGAGCTGAAGAACGGCTACCAGAGTGCATTCAGCCATTATCTGGCCGGCTTCACTTATGAAGCGCTGGGCGAACGCGCGCTCGCAGCGCCGGGGTATCGACAGGCGATCGAATTGCGCCCGGGCGTGCCGCTGCTCGAAAACGCTTTGCGCAACCTGGACAAACCCGGACCGGCAGCCGATGAAAGCGAGATTCTGATCGTGGTCCAGGCCGGTTTCGCCCCGGCACGCAGTTCGGTGCAAGTGCCGATCCCGGTGCGGCTGAACGAAAACCTGACGATTGTTGCACCGATCTCGTTCCCGGTGATGGTGCCCGACACCCTCACACCTGGCGTGACCCAGATCCTCGTCGACGGTAAAAAGCACCCATTGACCATGATTAACAGCGTGTCGGACATGGCCATCCGCACCTTGCGCGATGACATGCCGGCGATCATCTCTCGCGCCATGTTCCGCGCCAACATGGCCGCCATCAGCCAGGCGCAAAAGAACGAACGCGATCCGTCCAAGGCGTCGTTGGTGGTGACCGATCCTGATCCTTTTGAAGAGGCTGACACTAGAACCTGGCGCACGCTGCCGGACAAAACCCTGATCGCCCGTCTGCGCCTGAAAAAAGGCCTGCACCGCGTGCGCTTTCCGTATTTTCGCGCAGAAGACGGGTTCACGGTACGCGTCGACCGCAGCCATCAAGTGTTCAACCTGCGGGTATTCATGGGCCAGAACTATTACGTGGGATCGGCATTGGTCCTGCCCGAAACGCCATGAACGAAAGGTGTCAGATAAAGCAGAGGAGTAATGGCACCAAACTAACAAGTGCGATTAAAAAGCTATTACATGGCCAGCATCGCCCGCTTATAATGCCGCGCCCGCGCTATAGCAACGCGGCATAAAAGCTCCTCTGGTTATGAGGAATTGGCAGGAGGCCAGCGCCACTGTCGATGGGTCACACCAGCCCGACCAGCACCGGCGGCTGATGCAGTTACTAGCTCAGGGAAGAAGTACCCCCATGGCATTGCGCACTCCCACCTTGATCGCGCTCAGCGCGGTTACTCTGCTGTCCGGCTGTTCAGCGTTTCGCAACTACGATTCGGAACTGGCCCAGACCAACCAGCAACTGGCCACCGGCAACGTCGACGCCGCGCTGAGCCTGCTGGAAAAGAACAACACCGGTCCGGACAAAGACCTGCTCTATTACTTCGAGAAAGGTGAGTTGCTGCGCGCCAAGGGCGACCTGTCCGGCAGCCAGAACGCCTGGACCAGCGCCGATCAGGTGGTTGGCCAGTGGGAAGATTCGGTCAAGCTCGACACCGGTAAATACCTGGCTCAGTTCGGCAGCTTCCTGGTCAACGACAAGGTGCGTCGCTACGAAGGCTACGACTACGAAAAAGTCATGTTGACCACGCAGATGGCCCTCAACCTGCTGGCAGTCAATGACTTCGATGGCGCCCGCACCGCGATCAAGAAAACTCACGAACGTGAAGCGGTGATCGCCGACCTGCGCGACAAGGAATACCTCAAGAGTGAGGAAGAGGCCGAGAAAGAAGGCATCAAGACTCAGTACAAGGATCTGCAAGGCTACCCGGTCGCCAGCCTCGATGCGCCAGAAGTGGTCAGTCTGAAAAACAGCTACCAGAGTGCGTTCAGCCATTACCTGGCCGGTTTCGTCTACGAAGCCCTGGGCGAAAAAGACCTGGCTGCACCGGGCTACCGCAAGGCGGCCGAACTGCGCCCGAACACCCCGCTGCTGGAGCAGGCGCTGGTCAATCTCGACAAGCCGACCAAGAGCGACGACAGCGACATCCTGATCGTGGTGCAAAGTGGTCTGGCACCCTCGCGTGATTCGATCCGCGTGCCGCTGCCATTGCCGATCTCCAACAACGTGGTGATCACCCCGCTGTCGTTCCCGATCATCAAGCCTGACACCTCTACCGCACCATTCACGCAGATTGGCGTCGATGGCCAGCAAGTCAACCTGACTGCCCTCAACAGCACCACCGCCATGTCCCGCCGCGCCCTGCGCGATGACATGCCGGGGATCATTTTGCGCACCACCGTGCGCGCAATCACCAAAGGTGTGGCGCAGAAGAAGATCAACGAAACCAACCCGCTGGCCGGTCTGGCCGTGGGTATTTCTTCAGCTGTGCTGGAAGGTGCCGATACCCGTACGTGGCGCACCCTGCCGGACAACACCCAAGTGGTGCGTCTGCGCTTGAAGAAAGGCGAGCACCAGGTCAGCCTGCCGAGCGCCGTCGGCGGTTCGCTGGTCAAAGTCACCGTCGATCAGCGTTATCAAGTGATCAGCCTGCGTGCCGTGGGCAATCAGGTGTTTGCCGGTGGCGTCGCCGCCCACGTCATCCCGAGCGCCGGTGCGACCAACGTCGCCAGCCTCAAACAACCTTAAGAACGGAGTCTTTGCATGCGCTTGAAACTCTTCGCCGTCGCCGCTCTCGCCATCCTGGCCAGCGGCTGCGCCACCCCGCCACCACCGGAGCCGGGCAGCGCCGCGAGCAAGGTCGTGGCCATGGGCCCGCAGAAACACATTGCGGTCGGCGCCATGCGCGTCGCCCGTGAGAACGGCTTCATGACCGTCAATGTGCAGTTGACCAACACCCTCAACAGCAACAAGACGTTCTACTACCGCTTCGCCTGGCTCGGCCCTGAAGGCTTCCCGGTCGCGGAAGAAGAAGTCTGGAAAAGCCAGATGATGTACGGCGCTCAGACCAGCTTCATCCAGGGCATCGCCCCGACCCCGAAAGCCGTGGATTTCCGCCTCGAACTCAAGACACCTTAAGTCCGCCACCCTATTTCTGTTTTAGAGAGCATTCCCATGTTTGCACGCTTTTCCCTGATCGCTGTCCTCGCCCTGCTGGCTTCCGGTTGCGCCAACACCTCGCCGACTCTGGGCAGCAAGAACATCAGCTACGGCGACACCAAAGCGGTTGAAACCGTGACCAACGAATTCGGCTCGACCGACCTGCAAATGATCGCCGAATCGATGACCCGCTCGCTGGCCCAGTCCGGCATTCTGCAGGGCCGCCCGGTGGTGCAGGTCTACGACGTGAAGAACAAGACCAGCGAGTACATCGATACCCGCGAAATCACCACCAGCATCAAGACTCAGCTGATGAAGTCCGGCACCGCCCGCTTCGCCAGCGACAACACCGCGATGCAGAGCCAGGTCGACCAGCTCAAGTTGCAAAACCAGAGCGGCCTGTACAAGAAGAGCACCGTGGCCAAGACTGGCAACATGATCGCCGCCAAATACCGTCTGGAAGGCTCGATCAGCTCGATCGTCAAGCGCAGCAGCGACTACAAGGACGTCTTCTACAAATTCAGCCTGCAACTGATCGACGTCGAAAGCGGTCTGGCCGAATGGATGGACGAAAAAGAGATCCGCAAAACCACGGAGCGTTAATTGATGCGCGCATGGATTGGCATGATGGCCCTGGCTTGCGCGTTCAGCGTGCAAGCGGCCCCGAAAGTCGCGGTGACGGATCTGGCGTATCAGGAGCGTGTGGAGCAGTACATCCACATCGTTTCGGCGCAGAACAATTACCGCGAGGGTTACTACAGCTCCAGTGGTTCGTCGAACTACAACGAGCTGGAAGCGACCACCAGCTACATCGAACAAGGTGAGCTGCGTAAATTCACCGGCGACATCAAGGGCGAGATCCTCCGCACCGGGATGTTCCAGCTGGTGCAGGGCACGCCGTACACCGCGTCGTCCAAGGGTGACGTGTACGACGTGATCAAGCGCATCAAGGCCGGCAACTTCAAGGGCGCCGACTATGTGCTGTTCGGCACCGTGTCGGACATCGACTTCACCCAGGACATGAACGAGCTGGCGCACACCGACAGCTATTCGGCGGTGCTGGGCCTGACGCTGGTGGCGGATTTCAGCCTGATCAACACCAAGACCTACGAAATCACCTCGGCCTTCACGGCGATGGGCGAAGCGCAGGACACCAAACTGGTGAGCGGCCGCGACATCAAGATTTCGTTGAACCGCCCACGGGTGGTACGTGAAGTGTCGAAAGCGCTGGGTGAGGATGTGGCCGGGCAACTGAGCATGCAGCTCGGTGGCGGCGGTTACGAGCAGCCGCGTGAGGCGCAGCAGCGCAACAATCTGCCGCGTGATACCGCGCCGGTGATTTTGCACTGACCGGCTGAGTGAATAACTCTGTGGTGAGGGGATTCATCCCCGATGGACTGCGCAGCAGGCCCCTTCTTGTCAGGTCAAGAGCGGGGCCGCTTCGCGCCCCATCGGGGATGAATCCCCTCGCTACAACGGCGTTCACTGGAGAAATCAGTAGGAATAAAAAGGCGACCTCAAGAGGTCGCCTTTTTTGTGCCGGCAGGTTTTACACCGCCGCTTTACGCAACGTCGCCATGAACGCCGCCGCACCGATGAACAGCCCGGCAAACGTGCGGTTCATGCGTTTCTGCTGCTGCGGCGTACGCAACAGACGCAGCACCTTGGACGCCAGTCCGGTGTAGCCGGCCATGACAATCAGATCCACGCAGATCATGGTCGCACCGATCACCACATACTGAATCAGCAACGGTGCGTGAGGATTGATGAACTGCGGCAGCACCGCCAGCATGAACACCAGTGCCTTGGGGTTGCTGATGTTGACCAGGAAGCCGCGAAACACCAGCGCCAGAGGTTTGCCGATCGGCCGTACCGCCGCGTCATCGCTCATGTCCATGGGCAGCGCACGCCATTGCTTGATCGCCAGATAGACCAGATAGGCCACACCGAACCATTTGATCGCGTGGAATGCGGTGGCCGAGGCGGTCAGGATCGCGCCGACACCGGCGCCGACAATCGCAATCTGCACCGCCAGGCCGATCTGCAGGCCGAGGGCGTTCCAGTAACCGCGCCAGAAACCGTATTGCAGACCGCTGGACATCGACGCAATGGCGCCAGCACCCGGGGACAGACTGATCACCCAGCAGGCGGCAAAGAATGCCAGCCACGTTTGAAGCTCCATCGCACACCTCGACTGTGAATCGTGACAGACGTCAAAGCTAATGCGCTTTGGCGCGGATGACTACCGATTTTTGCTGGAGGGTTCGGGCGCGGCTGAGGGCCTCTTCGCGAGCAAGCCAGCTCCCACGTTGGATTTGTGTCGATCACAGATCCAATCTGGGAGCGGGCTTGCTCGCGAGGGCGTCAGATCAGACGCCCGAGGACTACTTCTCGAACCCGCTGGAAGGAAACACATCGCTGCCACGCCAACGCCGCACCGAACGTTGGAAGAACAGGCTGTTCGGCACTTGCACCATGGCGCTGCCCGTCCCGAGCTCCTCGGCTTCGACCAACGTGGTGTAGAGCAGATTGATCGCCACCACCCGGCCTTTGACACCCGGCTTGTCGGTGGTGTCCACCAGCTCGACCACATCGCCCAGGCGGAACGGGCCGACGGTGAAGATCAGAATCGCGCAGAGCAGGTTCGACAGCACACTCCACATCGCGAAGAACGCCACCGCCGCCACCGCGACGAAACCCGACAGCGCCGTCCACAACACCGTGGCCGATACGCCGAGGCGCTCCAGCACAAAAATCACCGCGCTGCCCATGATCAGCCAGCGCAGGACACCTCGCAGCGGCATCAGTAACTGCGGCGGAAACGGATAACGCTCACCCAGACGCGTGAGGAATCGGGCGACGACGCGCTGGGCGAAGTAACCGGCCAACAGGATCAGCAAAATCTGTTCACCGAGCCAGAGCGGCTCGACCCAGACCGCCGGCAATGGCAGCTTGAAAGCCTCCATCAAGACAACGCCTCCAGCTCCGCCTGCATGCTTTCCAGGGTTTCCAGCGCTTCCATCCACGCTTCTTCCAGCTCGCCTTCGCGCACTTTCAGCTTGGCCTGCTCGGCCAGCAGATCACGCAATTCGTTCTTGCGCGCCGGCTCGTAGATGTCGCTGTCACCGAGGCTGGCATCGACCTTGGCGAGTTTTTCGTGGAGCTTGCCCAGTTCGGCTTCGAGCTTGTCGGCCTCGCGCTTGTGCGGTGCCAGTTGCTGACGCAATGCAGCAGCGGCCTGGCGCTGGGCCTTTTTGTCGGTCTTGTCCGGGTTCACCGGGGTGTTGCTGACCGGCGCATTGCGTTGACGGTATTCCACCAGCCAGCGCGCGTAGTCTTCGAGGTCGCCATCGAACTCTTCTACCTTGCCGTCAGCGACCAGGTAGAAGTTGTCGGTGGTGCTCTTGAGCAAGTGCCGATCGTGAGACACCACCAATACCGCGCCGCTGAATTCCTGCAGCGCCATGGTCAGCGCCAGGCGCATTTCCAGGTCGAGGTGGTTGGTCGGTTCGTCGAGCAGCAACAGGTTCGGCCGTTCCCAGGCGATCAATGCCAGCGCCAGACGCGCTTTCTCGCCACCGGAGAAATTCAGCACTGGCTCGTCAATGCGTGCGCCACGGAAATCGAAACCGCCGAGGAAGTCGCGCAGGGTCTGCTCGCGTTCGGTCGGCGCCAGACGCTGCAAGTGCAGCAGCGGGCTGGCCTTGGCATCCAGCGAGTCGAGCTGATGCTGGGCGAAATAGCCAACCACGGTGTTTTCGCCACGGGTCAGGCGCCCGGCCAGCGGTTCAAGCTCGCCGGCGAGGTTCTTGATCAGGGTCGATTTACCGGCACCGTTCGGCCCGAGCAGACCGATCCGCGCACCCGGGGTCAGTTGCAGCTTGACCTTCTCCAGGATGGTTTTGTCGCCGTAACCCAGGCGCGCATCGGACAGGTCGATCAGCGGACTGGAGATCTTGGTCGATTCGCGAAACACGAAATCGAACGGTGAATCGACGTGGGCCGCCGACAGCTCTTCCATGCGCTCCAGGGCCTTGATCCGGCTCTGCGCCTGACGGGCCTTAGTGGCCTGAGCCTTGAAGCGGGCGATGTAGCTTTCCATGTGCGCACGTTGCGCCTGCTGCTTCTCGTAGGCCTGTTGCTGCTGGGCCAGACGTTCGGCACGGGCGCGTTCGAACGCGGTGTAGCCGCCACGGTACAGGGTCAGTTTGCGCTGATCGACATGCGCCACGTGATCGACCACTTCATCGAGGAAGTCGCGGTCGTGGGAAATCAACAGCAAGGTGCCCGGATAGCTTTTCAGCCACTCTTCGAGCCAGATGATCGCGTCGAGATCCAGGTGGTTGGTCGGTTCGTCGAGCAGCAACAGGTCCGACGGACACATCAAGGCCTGCGCCAGGTTCAGACGCATCCGCCAGCCACCGGAGAAATCTCCTACCTGACGATCCATCTGCTCGTTGGTGAAACCGAGACCGGCCAGCAACTTGCGTGCCCGCGCATCGGCGGTATAGCCGTCGGCGCTGTCGAGTTCGGCGTGCAGGCGGGCCAGAGCCGTGCCATCGTGGGCCGCTTCGGCCACGGCGAGGTCACGTTGCACTTCGCGTAGACGCAGGTCTCCATCGAGCACATAGTCGACCGCCAGGCGTTCGAGGGTGTCGACCTCCTGGCGCATGTGCGCGATCCGCCAGTCGGCCGGCAGCAGGCAATCGCCCGAGTCCGGGTGCAACTCGCCGCGCAGCAAGGCAAACAGGCTGGATTTGCCGGCGCCGTTGGCACCGATGAGGCCGGCTTTGTGGCCGGCGTGCAGGGTCAGCTCGGCGTCTTCTAGCAGACGTTGCGGGCCACGCTGTAAAGTCAGGTTCTGAAGTCGGATCATAATGGCGGCGGAGTCTACCAGCTTCGCTCACAACTGGCGCGAGTAGCACGATGTCCTCTGACCTGTGGAGCTTTTCCCTTGCCACCTACGCCCGACCGGGCGTGGAACCTGCCTGCCTGCAACTGCAAGCGGCGGGGGCCAATGTCTGCCTGCTGCTGTGCGGTCTGTGGTTGGAACAACGTGGCGTGGCCTGCGACGAACAACGCCTGGAGCAGTTGAAAACGCTGGTGGGGCCTTGGGATGCGGAGGTGGTGCAGCCACTGCGTGCATTGCGCACTCAATGGAAAACCCTGGCCGAGGAAGATCCGGTACTCAAGGGTCTGCGAGAACAAATGAAAGCATTGGAGCTGGAAGCCGAACGGCATCTGCTGTGGCAACTGGAACAGGTTGCGCAGGATTGGCCGCGCGATGACGCATCAGCGTCGGGGGAGTGGCTGGAGAGTCTGACGGGATCGGCCGCCAGCCCGAACCGCGACGCGCTGCAAGTGCTGCGCGTCGCGGCAACCGGCACTTAGGAAGCGCTGGTCGGGTTGCTGCTGGCGCTCGACGCGGCGGCTGGCGTTGGCGCAGTCGTGGTGGTCGAGGTGGAAGCGGCTGGAGCAGGCGCGGCGGCGGCCGGCGCCGGAGCGGCTGGCTTGGCGGCAGGTGCAGTCGCCGGCTTGGCGGCAGCTGGTTTGGCAACGGCCGGTTTTTTCGCGGCAGGTTTGGCAGCTGGCTTGGCGGCTGGTTTAGCGGCTGGCTTTGCGGCTACTGGTTTGGCGGCAGGCTTGGCTGCAGCGGTCGCAGGTTTTGCTGCTGCAGGTTTGGCAGCGGTTTTAGCGGCAGGCTTGGCCGCTGGTTTGGCAGCAACCTTGGCAGCAGGTTTTGCCGCGACTGGTTTGGCCGCAGTCTTGGCTGCCGGTTTTGCAGCGGCGGTTTTCGCGGCAGGTTTGGCAGCCGGTTTTACCGCTACTTTGGCAGCTGGTTTAGCAGCAGCGGTTTTTGCCGGAGCGACTTTGCGCGCAGCAGGTTTTGCTGCTGGCTTGGCAGCCGGTTTGGCCGCTGCAGGTTTGGCAGCGGCAGTACGTGCGGCCGGTTTCGCAGCGCTCGCCGCAGCCGGTGTTTTCACTGCGGTTTTTGCAGCAGGTTTGGCGGCGGTTTTAGCCGGTGCCTTGGCTGCTGGTTTGGCTGCTGGTTTGGCTGCCGGTTTTGCCGCAGCGGTTTTCGCCGGGGCTTTCGCCGCAGCAGGTTTGGCTGGCGCTTTTTTCGCAGGCGCTGCTGCTGGTTTGGCGGCGCGGGAGGACAGCGCTTTGCCGGCGGCCTCTTGCACCCGGCCGACACCCTGAGCCAGTTTCAGGCTTTCCTGGGCATCGCGCTTGAGTTGCAGAATGTAGCCGCGAGTGTCGGACTGACGATCCTTCAACGCATCGAGCAGGTCTTCAAGTTCTTTGACGGCAGCCTTGGCCTTGTTCTGTGCCTTGGCTTTACCGGCAGCAGCGGCGTCCTGCAATTTGGTGCGGGACTTGTGCAGTTTTTCTTGCGCCTTGCCGCGTTGCTTTTCCAGTTTGGCGAGCAGTTTTTCAGCATCAGCCAAGGCTTGGGAGCAAGCGTTTTCCAAATGCTCGAGCAGGCTGCCCGAGAGTTGTTGGAGTAAGTGCAACGGAGTGTTTACAGGCTTCTTGGTGGCCGACATGGTTTACCTCCTGGCTGACGTGAGTGCGGCTCATACTAGACCTCTGCAGTTACCGCCGCTAGGTCATCTTGACAGTAACGAAACCGTTGCGTTGCAACGAAGCGAAAATGTTCTGCACAAAGACAAAAGCAGTTCACCGTTGCAGACCTTCGCGCTGGCATAATCGCCCGCATCTCAGGACGGAGAGAGCTCATGTCGCGCTACCTTTTTTTATCCCTCTGCATGATTTTTTCAGCGGCACACGCCGACGAAAAAACCACCGCGAACGACGCTCACGATCTGGCCTACAGCCTCGGCGCCAGCCTCGGTGAGCGGCTGCGCCAAGAGGTGCCGCAACTGCAGATTCAGGCACTGGTCGATGGTTTGCAGCAGGCCTATCAAGGCAAGCCATTGGCACTGAGCGAAGCACGGATCGAGCAGATCCTCGCCGATCATGAATCGCAAAACGCCGAGCACTCATCGCTGCCGTCGAGCGACGCCGCGATGGAAAACGAACAACGTTTTCTCACCGCCGAAAAAGCCAAACCGGGCGTGAAGGAACTGGCCGACGGCATCCTGCTGACCGAGCTGACACCGGGCACCGGTGCCAAGGCCGGCCCCGATGGAAAAGTCCAGGTGCTGTATGTCGGTCGGCTGCCGGATGGCACGGTGTTCGACCAGAACACTCAGCCGCAATGGTTCAGCCTCGACAGCGTGATAGCCGGCTGGCGTTCCGCGCTGCAGAACATGCCGGTGGGTGCCAAGTGGCGACTGGTGATTCCATCGGATCAGGCCTATGGCGCCGACGGTGCGGGCGATCTGATCGCGCCGTTCACACCGCTGGTGTTTGAAGTCGAATTGCGCGGTGCAACGAGCTGAACGACGCCGATTCGCAGGCATAAAAAAACGCGGTGCGCTTTCGGCGCATCGCGTTTTTTTGCCTGAGAAAACCAATCAGGCCTGAGCGGTATCTTCTTCCTTGTGTGCCGTGTGCAACACTTCAATCAGGCAGTCTTCAAGTTCGAAGCGTTCGTGAAGCAGGCCACCGAGCTCCTTGAATTTCTCCGCAACGCATTTGCCTTCGTCGCAAAGGTCGTTGAACGCGAGGAGTTTTTCGGTGATGACGTCGATGCGCGGGTAGATTGTCTCGGCCAATTCCAGACCGCGCGTGTCACCGAACGCCTTGGCTTCACCGGTCAGCTGTTCGTAGATCTCGAAGTGCCCGGCCGAGACGTAATCGACCAGCACGCCGCAGAATTCAAGCAAGGGTTTACGGTTCTCGGACAGAGCCTGTGGTTTGTCACCCAACTTGTCGTAGGCACCGATCAGATCTTCACGCTCTTGCAACCAGCGGTCGATCAGCAGATGAACTCCACCCCAGCGTTCCTGAGCATTCTGACAACTTTCGAGCATGGCGATCTCTCTTCCCTTGTGGGTCATGCTGCTCTACACCCGCGCCCCTCTTCTGGCTGTTATCGCTTGGGGGCCGACCGGGCAGAGCGTCATCGAGCAACATAAATCCAATGACACGTGCGGGCCAGATTATGCCCGCACGCCTATGGCTTCAAGGTACGCAGGAGATAAAGTTCATACAAGTGTTTAATCCCTGACCAGCGTGCGGTGCGACGCTTCGCCGCTGAGCGGTCGCTGCAGAGCGCTCCAGACCAGCCGCAGCAATTGATAGACCGCCAGGATCGACATCGCCACAAAGAACAGCAGGCTCCATTCCGGGATGCTCAAATCGAACAGCGTCCAGGAAATTTCTGCGCAATCTACACCGCCTCTAAGCATCCGCAACGTTGCACACAACCACGGCAGGTTGCTGAACAACGCTTCGGCATCAGGCGCGCAACGCGTCATCTGCATCAGCGGGTCACTCTGCAACAACACCTGCCGCCAGGCCGCCGTCGTCCCGCCCAGGCTCAGGCCAAGCGCGGCGACCCAGTACAGCGACAGGCCGACACGCCGTGGGCCGTGGACCGCCGCCAACCCGCAACAGAACGTCAGCAACGCCATGAAAAACCGTTGCGCCAGGCACAGGCTGCAGGGCGTCAGCCCGACCGCATACTCGAGATAATAGGAAGCTCCCAGGGCCATGGCCCCTGCAGTGAAAGCCGTGAAAAACAAGGAGCGTGAACAGGCCAACGACATGGCTTTTCCGTAACAGTGGAGACAGGCAGTTACGGTAGAGGAAAGCTTGTCAGCCTTTCAAGGCGGGGCCTTGGCGACAGTTCACCAGAAGTGTAGGGAAAACCCGACAGGTGCGAGAGGAATAGGTGTAGTCCGTTGTAGGACTTTGCCCAAGACGCCCGCCACAGGTAATTTTTCGCTCACTGAACGTTAACGAGGGAGCATGCTCCCTCGCGATATCAGGCGTGAACCGGCACCGGCAACGGCGCGGCCAGCAGACGCTCATCCAGCAATCCGAGACCTTCCTGGAACAGCTGGTTACTGCGCTCGGTGTCACCCAGTTGCGCAAGCAGACGCGCCAGCTCTGCGCAGGCTTCCGGGTTACGCTGCACCCGCAGACTGCTTTCCAGATAATCCCGTGCCTTGCCCCACAAGCTGGCTTGCAGACAGAGACGACCGAGGGTCAGCAACAGACTCGGATCCGCCGGATGCTCCTTGAGCCAGCCTTCAGCGGTCTGCAACTGGCGCGCCGGATCGCTGCCGCGCACCAGGCCATACAGACGCGCGAGATGGCTGTCGTACTTGCGCTTGAGGGCGTTGCGCAGGACTTCCTCGGCTTCCACTTGAGCACCCAACTGACGCAGCTGTTCGGCGTATGCCAGCACCAGCGCCGGCTCCTGACGCTGCGCAGAAGTCAGCTGTTCCCAGGCACGAGTGAGTGACTGCAGACCGACTTTGCCATCCTCATCGCGGTGCGCTGCCAGCGACAGGTTGTTACCCCAGGCTCGCCGTTCAAGTTCAGCCAGTTCGGCTGGCGGCAAAGCCTTGTCCTTGCGCAGCTCCGGCAACAGGCGAATCACCGCCGACCAGTCGCCGCGCTGCTGATGCAGACGCTGCAACTGTCGCAAGGTCTGCACGTTATGCGGATGTCGCTCGTGCATCGCCTGCAGGGTCACCAAGGCGCCGTCGGTATCACCACGATCGGTCTGCAACTGCGCATGACTCAAGGCAATCGCCAACTCGGCCTGCGGCTGGCGCTCCAGCGCACGCTCAAGCAACTGATCACATTCCTCGTACTTGCCTTGTTCGTTGGCCGCGCGTGCCGCGCCGAGGTAATACAACAGCGGCTGGCGCTCGGCCTCGGCGGCGCGAGACAGATGACGTTGCGCGCTGGCCCAGCGACCTTCGGCCAGATCCAGCTGCCCGTGTTCGATGGCCACCTTCACCCGCCGGCTGCGGTTGCGCCGTGACCAGGGATTGACTACGCCACTGGAGGCCATGACCAGCTCGACCAAGGCCTTGATCCCCCAGATCAGCAGCCACAACACCGCGATCAGGCCCAGCGTGGCCCACAGACTGGCCTCGTAGCGGAAGCTCTTGTAGGCAATCAGCACGTAACCCGAGTGCTGGGCAATTGCCAGGCCCAGCACCGCCGTCGCCGCGATCACCAGAAACACGATCACATACAGGCGTTTCATGGCGTGGTCTCCTGCGCGGTGTTGGCGGCAGGTTTGGCGAACGGTTTGACCGACTCTTCAGCGTTGACGTTACGGCGCTCCAGATAAGCCTGCACCGCACTCAGCGTGCCGGTCAGGTCCGGCGTCTTGACGGTGACCGGTTGTTTGCTCAACTCGACAACCTGTTCGAGCATGATTTTGCTCTGCGGATTGTCCGGGTTGAAATTGCCCGTGAGCACATCCCGCGCCTCGGTCAGGGCCTGGGTGTAGACCGGCGCCTGACCATTGAGCGCCGCCCATTGCGCCTGCTCCAGCGCGAGACTCAGAGCCAGACGCACCTGACTCAGGCTCTGCCCTGCCAGCAGTGGCTTCACATTCTTGTCGGCATTGAAATCGATGCGGATGTAACGCGACACCTGATCCCACCACTGCGCCCAGCGACTGGCGCCATCGCCGTCAGCGGTCAGGCCCAGCAGCGATTCGCCGCGATCCTTGTACTCAGGCGCCAGCTCGGTCAGTTCAATGACCTGATCGCGCAAGGCCCCGATGCGCAGGAACAGCCCGGTGCGATCCGGCTGCTCGGTGCTGCGCAGAGCGACGAGGGTTTTCGCCACTTGCTCGCGGGCGGCGAACGAGCCGGGATCGTTCTGTTCACGGAGGATTTCGTCGGCGCCCTGCACCAGCGCCTGGGCGCTGCTGATGTCCTGCAAGGCCGACAGACGCAGGCTGGCCAGACGCAGCAGATGCTCGGCCTCGGCCAGACGCCAGTCCTTGCGGCTGGCGCCGAGAACGGTTTCCAGACGCTGGTTGAGGCGCTGCTGATCACCCTGCAGTTGCGTCACCAGACGCTGGCGCTCGGCAAGTTCGTCGGCACCGGGCAACTGCGCGAGACGCTCGGTCAGGCGCTGTTCGTTGAGCTTGAGGCTCTGTGCCTGATCGTTCAGTGCCTGCACCTGGCCTGACTGTTGTGCGGTGTTGGTCTGCAGGTGACGCACCTGCCAGACACCCCAGCCACCGATCGCCACGCCGGCAGCGCCGAGCAACAGGGCGACAATGGCCAGTCCGTTGCCTCGGCGCGGCTCTTTGGCCGGCGGTGGAGTTTCAACCTGGGCATCAATCACAGGCTGGACATCATCTTTAGGCAAGGCTGTTTCGCTCACGTATCCATCCTTTGCATTAGAGAACGGGCACGGGATGCTCCCGTAACGCCGTCAGCAAAGCCGCGGCACTCGCGCCGCGGCAATCCACAACTGTTCGGGCCCCGGCGGCACGTGCCAGCTCGGCGACCCTTGGGCTTGGCACAAACAACGGCAACTGCGCAATTGACGGCCAGGCATCGCCGGCCATCTGGCGCAAGTGCTCGAAACCCTGTCCACTGCTGACCACCAGCCCGTTCAAGCGTTCCGCTGCGATGCGCCGGGGCAGCTCTTGCGGCGGGTAGGCCGGCAGGTCACGCCGATACAACTCCAGATACTCGACACTAGCACCAAGCGCGCGCAGGCGCTCGGCGAGCAGCTCGCGACCACCCTCGCCACGCAGGATCAGCACCTGCGCGCCGGGCCCTGTGACCGCCTCGCGCAGACGCGACAATTGCAGCAGGGCTTCACTGTCATCGCCGTCGGCGGGACAGTGCACATCGAGACCGTGATCGCGAAGAATCTGCGCGGTCGCCGCACCGACGCTGAACCACGGCATCGACAGCGACTGAAGCCCATGAGCGTCTAGCAGATCAAGCGCAATCCGCGCCGCCGGCTTGCTGACCACGATGACCGCGCTGCAACCCGAAAGCCGCGCCAGCGCCTGACGTATCTTGTCAGAGACCGGCAGCGGCGCTATGTCCAGAAGCGGCAGGCAACTGCTGAAAATCCCCTGCCCGGCCAACACCGCGGCCAGCGCCGCGCAGTCATCTGCAGGGCGCGTCAGCAGTAGGCGCCAGCCAGTCACTCGTGACCTGCCTCGCCATACACCGCTTTGAGAATGTCGTCGGCACCCTGACTGAGCAACGCTTCAGCGACCTGCACGCCCAACGCTTCGGCATTGGCACGCGGCGCACGCGCTTCGGCGCTGAGCAGCTTGCCACCGCTCGGCTCGCCCACCAGACCACGCAACCATAGCTGTTCACCTTCGAGCACGGCGTAGCAGGCGATCGGCACCTGGCAGCCGCCATTCAAGTGTTTGTTGAGGGCACGTTCAGCGGTCACGCGCGAAGCGGTATCGGCGTGATGCAACGGTGCGAGCAAGGCGTGGATTTGCGTGTCGGCGCTGCGGCACTCGATGCCGACGGCGCCCTGACCACCGGCCGGCAGGCTGTCATCGACGCTGATGGCCGAGGTGATGCGGTCTTCAAAACCGAGACGGATCAGACCGGCCGCCGCGAGGATGATCGCGTCGTACTCGCCGGCATCGAGCTTGGCCAGACGAGTGTTGACGTTACCGCGCAGGAAGCGGATTTCCAGATCAGGACGACGGGTCAGCAGTTGCGCCTGACGCCGCAGGCTGGAGGTGCCGACGATGGCGCCGGCAGGCAGCGCATCGAGGCTGGCGTAGGTATTGGAAACGAAAGCATCGCGCGGGTCTTCGCGTTCGCAGATACAGAACAGGCCAAGGCCTTCGGGGAAGTCCATCGGCACGTCTTTCATCGAATGCACGGCGATGTCGGCTTCGTTTTCCAGCAGCGCGGTTTCCAGCTCCTTGACGAACAGGCCCTTGCCGCCGATTTTCGACAGCGGCGAGTCGAGCAGCTTGTCGCCGCGACTGACCATGGGCACCAGCGTCACCAGCAGACCCGGATGGGCCGCTTCCAGACGGGCTTTGACATATTCGGCCTGCCAGAGGGCCAGCGCACTTTTACGGGTGGCGATGCGGATTTCGCGAGAGGACATGGATCAATCCGTACTGAATAGATACGGCGGATAATAACAGCTCAGCCAAATCCACTTTGACTTGAATCAGAAACGGCGTGGCCTCCCTGGCCTGCAATGCCCGGTAGAAGAAAGTGCAACCGCGCGCGAAGGCCGGGTCAGAGGCCCTGCATCATCTTGCGCACACCGGCCACATGCCGGCGGCTGACAATCAGCGCATCACCATTGAGGCCTTTGAGGAACAGCTGGAAATGCCCCAACGGCGTGCGTTGCAGACGTTCGATGCGGTCACGGGCGACCAACGCGTTGCGGTGGATACGCACGAAACGCTCGCCGAATTCGTCTTCGAGGGCTTTCAGCGGCTCATCCAGCAGCACCTCGCCGCTTTCATGGCGCAGGGTCACGTATTTGTGATCGGCAATGAAATAGACCACCTGATCCAGCGGGATCAGCTCGATGCCTTTGCGGGTGCGGGCGCTGATGTGACTGCGCGGGCCATTACCGCTTTCGGCGGCGGGACGGGTCAGGGCCGAGAGTTGCGCCCGGTTGGGACGTTCAGCCCGTTTCAGGGCGTCATGCAGATGTTCGGTTCGCACGGGTTTCACCACATAGCCCACGGCGCTGGCCTGCAGGGCTTCCACGGCAAATTCATCGGGGCCGGTGCAAAACACCACGGCCGGCGGCGTTTCGCGTTCGCACAGACGGGCAGCGACTTGCAGGCCATCAAGGCCCGGCATGCGAATATCGAGCAGCACGATATCCGGCTTGTGGCTGTCGATCAGCGCCAACGCCTCTTCGCCATTCGTGGCGCTGGGCTCCAGGACTGTATAACCCTCGAGCTCGCTTACCATTCGGCTTAGGCGCTCGCGAGCCAGTGGTTCGTCATCAACGATCAGGACATTCATATTGCGCTGGATTCCTGCGTGAGTCTCGCACAAGGATAGCGTAGACAGGTGAAGTGACGTCCGTCACCGCGATCCACGCTAAGACTAGCCCGAGCGCCAAAAAGTGCCGTACGTCGGCCAGCAATATTTGCCAGTGTCCGGGTCGTACTGCTCAAAGCCCGATGTTTCCTGCGTTTTTCACGGGGTATGCCAAAGGACAAATCCACCCACCCCCTCTTCTTATAGTCGGCGTCCGGACCTTTGTGCGATCCGCAGTCGCGCCGACCCTTATGTCCAACTGTAGACGCTTGCCGGGCCGATATTGCTCAATCGAAAAATATCCTTGCGCAAATCCCCCGCAGACGGCGCCGACTATGAATGAGCAGATGAGAAAAAAACGTATCGACCGGTGTCAGCGACAGGATTGGCAACCCTGTTATTATCCGCGCCAGCGTTTCACGCCTTCTTTCTTCAAGCCGATACGAGCGAATTCATGAGCACTGACAAGACCAATCAGTCCTGGGGCGGCCGCTTCAGTGAACCCGTCGACGCCTTCGTCGCCCGCTTCACCGCCTCCGTCACCTTCGACCAGCGCCTGTATCGCCACGACATCATGGGCTCGATCGCCCACGCCACCATGCTGGCCAAGGTCGGCGTGCTGACCGATGCCGAGCGCGACAGCATCATCGACGGCCTGAAGACCATTCAGGGCGAAATCGAAGCCGGCCAGTTCGACTGGCGCGTCGACCTCGAAGACGTGCACATGAACATCGAAGCACGCCTGACCGACCGCATCGGTATCACCGGCAAGAAACTGCACACCGGGCGCAGCCGCAACGACCAGGTCGCCACCGACATCCGTCTGTGGCTGCGTGACGAGATCGACCTGATCCTGGCCGAAATCACCCGCTTGCAAAAAGGTCTGCTGGAGCAGGCCGAGCGCGAAGCCGCCAGCATCATGCCCGGCTTCACTCACCTGCAAACTGCTCAGCCAGTGACCTTCGGCCACCACATGCTGGCGTGGTTCGAAATGCTCAGCCGCGACTACGAGCGTCTGGTCGACTGCCGCAAGCGCACCAACCGCATGCCGCTGGGCAGCGCCGCGCTGGCCGGCACCACCTATCCGATCGACCGCGAATACACCGCGCAACTGCTGGGTTTCGACGCCGTCGGCGGCAACTCACTGGACAACGTTTCCGATCGCGACTTCGCCATCGAATTCTGCTCGGCCGCGAGCATCGCGATGATGCACCTGTCGCGCTTCTCCGAAGAGCTGGTGCTGTGGACCAGCGCGCAGTTCCAGTTCATCGATCTGCCGGACCGCTTCTGCACCGGCAGCTCGATCATGCCGCAAAAGAAAAACCCGGACGTGCCGGAGCTGGTACGCGGCAAGACTGGCCGCGTGTTCGGCGCATTGATGGGCCTGCTGACCCTGATGAAAGGCCAGCCTCTGGCCTACAACAAGGACAACCAGGAAGACAAAGAGCCGCTGTTCGACGCCGCCGACACCCTGCGCGATTCGCTGCGGGCGTTTGCCGACATGATCCCGGCGATCAAACCGAAACACGCGATCATGCGTGAAGCGGCCCTGCGTGGTTTCTCCACCGCGACCGATCTGGCGGACTACCTGGTGCGCCGTGGCCTGCCGTTCCGTGACTGCCACGAAATCGTCGGTCACGCGGTGAAGTACGGCGTCGACACCGGCAAGGATCTGGCCGAGATGAGCCTGGAAGAACTGCGTCAGTTCAGCGACCAGATCGAGCAGGACGTGTTCGCCGTGCTGACCCTGGAAGGCTCGGTGAATGCCCGTGACCATATCGGCGGGACTGCGCCGGCGCAGGTCAAGGCAGCGGTGGTTCGCGGTCAGGCCCTCATCGCCAGCCGCTAAAAGCATCGCTGGCAAGCCAGCTCCCACAGGGTTCTTTGTTGGAACACAATTTTGCGTTCGACCCAAAGACCTGTGGGAGCTGGCTTGCCAGCGATTACCTATTTACAAACGCCACAATACTCACTTCTTGGCAGCGATCATCGCCAAAAACGCCGGCATCGCCGCCTCTTTGTCCGCTGCAATCTTCTGCACATGCGGATTCTGCTCAAGCCGCTCCAGCAGCGCCTTGGCTTTCGGCATCTCTGCCAGCAAATCGATCCCGAACAGTTTCTGCCCGACCGCACACGCCAGCGGCACGCTGTACAGGAAATACAAATCCGCGATGCTCAAACTGTCGCCCGCCACGTACGGGGCGAATTTGCCGTGGCGGCCCAGTGCCGCGAAACCCAGCAGCAGCTCGGCTTTGGTTTTCTCCTTGATCGCCTCCGGCACCGGCGAGCCGAAGAACGCTTCGCCATAACAGGCGCGGCCCGGCAGTTCGATGTACAACTCGATTTCCTTGGCGATCGCCAGCACCTGCGCCCGCTCGAATGGATCGCTCGGCAGCAGCGGCGTGCCTTTCTGGGTCTGCTCGAGGTATTCAAGGATGATCGCGGTCTCGTTGATGAAACCCGCCTCGACGCCCAGCACCGGCACTTTGCCGCGTGGACTGATCGCCAATGATTCAGGCGTCGGCGTCGGGTAGAAGGTGACTTCTTCGAACGCCAGGCCTTTTTCCAGCAGCGCCAGCTTGACCATGTTGTAGTAGTTGCTGACAGCGAATCCGTAGAGCTTGAACATCACATAGCCTCCAGGCCGTGCGGGGTGGGCAGGCACTGTTTATAGATCGCCGGGCTCGATCCTGCCAGCAGCATCACGCCGCTGAATGCGGGTAAACTGGCGCCTTTCCTTGAGGAGCCTGCCATGAGCGAGCCGACTGACATCGACAATGATGAAGAAGAGTTCACCGAATCGACGCTGATCGAAGCGATCGAGAACCAGATCGAAAGCGACAACCCGCCAGCGGCCAAGGCAACCTTCAACAAGCTGACGCTGGTCGGTTACGAGCGTGATGACATCCTGAATCTGATGGCCCACGTGCTGGCCTACGAAATCGACGCGATGCTCGACGAAGACCGCGCGTTCAATACCGAGTGGTATGAAACCGCGCTGCGTGCATTGCCTGAGTTGCCACCCGAAAAACAGTAGGCCAAACACATCCCCCTGTGGGAGCGAGCCTGCTCGCGAATGCCGTGCATCAGCAAAAACAACGCTATATGACACACCGCTTTCGCGAGCAAGCTCGCTCCCACACAATTTGTCACCCATCCATCCAGCCAACTCTCCGGCCCCGACTAGACTGGAATTCGCCTCAAGACAAAATCCCTGATCTGAGCACTGGACATGCCGCAAAAGCGGGTTCACCTTAGGGACGCTGTCGTCCAATTCCTAGAAAGTCTGGAGTCCTTATGTCGCTTACCCCTGAGCTGGTTGCCGAACTGGAAGTCCTCGCACTCTTTCCCCTGGACAGTTCCCAGGAAGGTTTGAAAATTCATCAGACCGCTGCCCCGAAACATATCGCCGCCGCCAAACGCCTCTTCGAGAAAGACCTCACCGACCAGCCCGATGGCGGGTATCTGACCAGTCTGGGTCGTGATGCCGCGCAAAATGTGCAAACCGTGCTGACCATTCTGAGAGAACAGGAAACCGCCTGATTTTTCCCGTCTTCGCCCACGGGAACTCCTGCCACGGGATTTCCGCGGGCCCGCTTGATCGCTCACCGCTAAAAATCTGACGTCAAAAAACAAATTCAGCTTAAAAGTCCCGCTGCGCAAAGGCTAAACTGCCTCCCATTCCGAGACCCTCTTCTTCCGAGCCTGCGAGCCGGTTTGAGCTGACATGACGCGCACCCATGAAATCCGCCCCGACCTGGACGAAGGCATCGACCGCAAGGTGCTCAGCCAGCTGCGCGCGCGCTTTCTCAAGCTCAATGAGGGTCGCCTTGGCCGGGCGCTCGAAGGTCTGTCGAGCCGCCAGCAAGGCGTGCTGACCCTGCTGCCACTGTTCTTCCACGTCAATCACCCGCTGTTGCCGGGCTATGTTTCCGGCAGCACCCCAGCCGGGCTATCCAACTATGAACCGGACGCCAGCGCCCTCACCGAAGCGCAGCGCCTGACCCGCTCGTTCTCCTACAAGCCGCGCCATGGCAGCAACCCGCCTCGGCCGATTCACGGACTGTTTCTGATGGGCAGCCTCGGCACCCTGGCCCAGGCCGATCAGAGCGACATGGACGTGTGGGTTTGCCACGCACCGGACCTGAGCGACAACGAACTCGCCGAGTTGCGCAAAAAATGCCAGCTCCTCGAAGCCTGGGCCGCGACCCAAGGCGCCGAGGCGCACTTCTTTCTGATCGACCCGGTACGCTTCGTCAAAGGCGAACGCGACACCCAGCTCAGCTCCGAAAACTGCGGCAGCACGCAGCACTATCTGTTGCTGGACGAGTTTTATCGCACCGCGATCTGGCTGGCCGGGCGCACACCGATCTGGTGGCTGGTGCCAGTCTACGAAGAAAGAGCTTACGACCTGTACACCCACACTCTGCTGTCCAAGCGTTTCATTCGCGCCGACGAGACGCTTGATCTCGGGCATCTGGCGACAATTCCTCCGGGCGAGTTCATCGGTGCCGGCCTGTGGCAGTTGTTCAAGGGCATCGAATCGCCCTACAAGTCGGTGCTCAAGCTGTTGCTGACCGAGGTCTACGCCAGCGAGCACCCGCAAGTGCAGTGCCTGAGCCTGCGCTACAAGCAGGCCGTGTTCGCCAATCAGCTGGATCTGGATGAGCTGGATCCGTACATGGTGGTGTACCGACGCATCGAGGAATACCTCTGCGCCCGCAACGAGCCGGAGCGGCTGGAGCTGGTGCGGCGCGCGCTGTACCTCAAGGTCAACCGCAAGCTCACCGGCAACAGCCGCACCCAAAGCTGGCAGCGTTCGCTGCTGGAGCGCCTGGCGCACGAATGGCATTGGGATCAGCGGCAACTGGCCTTGCTCGACAGCCGCAGCCAGTGGAAAGTCCGCCAGGTCAGCGCCGAACGCCGCGCCCTGGTCAATGAGCTGAATTACAGCTACCGCTTCCTGACCCAGTTCGCCCGCACCGAACAGACCGTCAGCCTGATCAACAAGCGCGACCTGAACGTGCTCGGTCGTCGCTTGTACGCCGCATTCGAGCGCAAGGCCGACAAGGTCGAATTCATCAACCCCGGCATCGCCCCGGATCTGGCCGAAGACACCCTGACGCTGGTGCAATCGCCGAACAAAAAAGAGCCCGGGCAAACCCAGTGGGGTTTGTACAACGGTAGCCTGAACGCGCTGGAGTGGGAGCACTTCGCGCCGATCAAGCGCAGCCGCGAGTTGCTCGAACTGCTGACCTGGTGCCACCGCAACGGTGTGATCGACAGCAGCACCCGACTGGCGCTGCACCCCGGCACTAGCGATATGAGCGAGTTCGAGCTGTTCAACCTGCTCGGCAGCCTGCAGCAGTGCATCGCCCTGCCCCTGCCGACCGTTGCCGAAGAACGACTGCTGCGCGCTGCGGTGCCGAGCGAAGTGCTGATGCTGGTCAACGTCGGTATCGATCCGCTCAAGCATCACCGCGACCTGAATATCCTGATGACCACCGAGCGCACCGACTCACTGAGTTACGCCGGGGTGCGCGAAAACCTTGTGCTGACCCTCGATCAGGTCACGCTCAACAGCTGGAATGAAGTGCTGGTCAACCGTTTCGACGGCCCCCACGCGCTGCTCGATTGCCTGCGCGACTACCTCAACAATCTGCCGCGCGGCGCGCAGCAGCCGTCATTGAAGGTGCGCTGCTTCTGCCACAACCGCGCGCAGTTCATTGCCCGGCGCGTGGAAGAAGTCATCGACACCGCGCAGACCCTGCTGCTCAGCGAGCTCAATCACCGCTACCTGATTCAGGTGCAACAGCACTATCACGTGCTGGAGCTGGTGCCGGGCCAGGTCAACCATGTCGCTCTCGCCACCCTGCCAGCGCTGCTCGATTATCTGGGCGAAGAACAGCCGCGCTACAGCCCGCTGCACCTGGACCCGATGGCGCTGGAGGATCACGACCTCGCGTTGATCCTGCCGATGGGTCAGCCGGAATCGATTCAGGTGTTCTACCGGATCAGCGAACAACAGGCCGAGCTGTACGTGCTGGATGAGTTCAACGCGCTGTGGCAACAGCATCTGCCGTATCACGATGAACAGAGCCTGCTGGTACCGCTGCAGCGCTTCCTGCAATCGATCCAGTACCGACGCGAAGCGCTGTTGCCGATGGATGGCAGCCCGGCGGTCGGCCTCGACACCTTGTATTACCAGCTATTACCTTCCGGCCCCGGGCGGGCGCGCCGGGTCGAACCACGACCGGCGCCGCAGACACCGGTCAACAAACCGTTCTACGACGTGCAGGCGATCGTCGGCAAAGCCGCACCGGGCGAGGTGCAGGTCACCTTGTATTGCAATCAACGGGAATTCAGCGAGCTGGAATATGGCGACCAGCTGTTCCACGTGGTCGCCCGGGAGATCGTCGAGCAGCGCCGCGAGACCGAGCGCTATCGCTGCTACATCACCGACCTGGACCTCTCGGGCCTGCTCGGTGATGGTCAGAGTTCAAGCAATTTGTATCTGCGCTACAAGGCCGACCTGGAGCGCGCCCTGAACGAGGCGCTCGAACAGGTCTGAGGCGGGTTACTCCGGAAAATCTCCACCCTTGATCGGTTGCGATTCGACCTCGAGCAAAATCAGTTTCAGGGTTTTGCCACCTGGAGCCGGCCAGTCGATGTGCTGACCAACCTTCAGGCCCAGTAGCGCGCTGCCGACCGGTGCGAGGATCGAGATCTTGCCTTCGTCGGCGTTGGCATCCTTGGGATAGACCAGCGTCAGGTGATAGTCCTTGCCGCTGCCTTCTTCGCGGCAGTGCACGCGGGAATTCATCGTCACGACATCGGCGGGCACTTCATCGTGGCCGACCAGCGTATCGGCGCGGTCCAGTTCGGTTTGCAGCGCGATCACGCCCGGCGCAGCCTGGTCTTTCTCATTCAGGTTGTCGATCAAGCGCTCCAGACGTTGCACGTCCAGACGGGTAAGAGTGATGGAAGGTGCGGTCATGATCCGGGCAGACTCCTTTCTTCTGCACACAAAAAAAGCAAAACCCCGCCAAAAAAGACGGGGTTTTCACCATGCCTCGATGGGTTGAGGCGTGTTCGGACACTATCACAGCTCAAAAAATATACAAGTCACCCACTTTTGATATGGCAAGAACACCTGTGGCGAGGGGATTTATCCCCGATGGGTCGCGCAGCGGCCCCAAGCTTCTGAGACTGCTGCGCAGTCTATCGGGGATAAATCCCCTCACCACAAGGTCGAGTCAAGTCAGGGCTTTCGTGCGGCAGCCTGCTGGCAGATGATCCGGCGGCGCTGATCGTCCGCCGAACGCCATTCGCGAATATCCTCGACATGGCGGAAGCAGCCGAGGCAAACCTTCTGCTCATCCAGCCGGCACACGCCGCTGCACGGCGACGGCACCGCCGGGCTGACGTTGCTGTAGAGCGGCTTCGGAGGCCGGACGGGAGCGCTATCAGTCACGAATTCACAGACCTTCGAAGTCGAATTCGACGCCGGCTTGCTGCTTGACGATGCGCTCGAGCATCTCGCCCAGTTGCTCTTCGCTCTTGTCGCACATCCAGCGCTCGCTCTCTTCGTCGTAGTCGAAGTGGAAACCGCCGGAGACCGCCGCCAACCACAGCTGACGCAACGGCTCCTGACGGCTGAAGATCAACTGCGTGCCGTTTTCAAACTTCACAGTCAGTACACCGGCCGAGCTTTCCAGGTCGATATCCAGGTCGCTTTCGTCAAAGATGTCCTCCAGTTTTTCCTGGGTTTCATCGACCAGATCGTGGAAACGCGCTTCGGACAAACTCATTGTGGCAACCTCAAAAAATGTCTGATCAGGCTCAAGCGCCGCAAGATACGGACGCTGCCGGCCGATTGCAAAGATTAACGACCAAGCACCTGCCGGCACATCCAGCATTTTTCTCGACTGGACCGACGCCTTCGCGGGCAAGCCCGCTCCCACAGGGGTTTGTATGTATTCACAGAGCCCCGCCGGACGGGAACCCCCTCGCATAGGCAAGCTGCCGGGTGGCCGGTATACTCCGGCGCAATTAACGCATTTTCAAGGATTTCGCCATGAAGCGCCTGATCTCTTCCCTTGCTGCGCTCGTCGCGGTTGCCTGCCTCGTTTCGGCCTGTGGTCAAAAAGGCCCGCTGTACCTGCCGGATGACGATCAGGACCCGGCCGAGCAAGCCCAGTCTTCGCAAAAGCAGCCGTCCAAAGCACACAAGCACGACGTTTACCAATAAGGGATCGCCATGGACGCTTTTAACTACCGTGGCGGGGAGCTGTTCGCGGAAGGTGTGGCGCTGTCCGCCATCGCCGACCGCTTCGGCACGCCCACCTACGTCTACTCGCGTGCGCACATCGAAGCCCAGTATCTGGCCTACGCCGACGCGCTGGCCGGCATGCCGCACCTGGTCTGCTACGCCGTCAAGGCCAACTCCAACCTCGGGGTTCTGAACGTCCTGGCCCGTCTCGGCGCCGGTTTCGACATCGTTTCCCGTGGCGAGCTGGAACGTGTACTCGCCGCTGGCGGCAGCGCCGACAAGATCGTGTTCTCCGGCGTCGGCAAGACGCGTGACGACATGCGTCGCGCGCTGGAAGTCGGCGTGCACTGCTTCAACGTCGAATCCACCGACGAACTCGAGCGCCTGCAAGTCGTGGCTGCCGAGCTGGGTGTTCGCGCCCCGGTCTCGCTGCGCGTGAACCCGGACGTCGATGCCGGCACCCACCCGTACATTTCCACCGGTCTCAAAGAGAACAAGTTCGGCATCGCCATTGCCGACGCCGAAGACGTGTACGTGCGTGCCGCGCACCTGCCGAACCTGGAAGTGATCGGTGTCGACTGCCACATCGGCTCGCAACTGACCACTTTGCCGCCGTTCCTCGATGCCCTCGATCGCTTGCTGGATCTGGTCGACCGCCTCGGCGATTGCGGCATTCATCTGCGCCACATCGATCTCGGTGGTGGCCTGGGCGTGCGGTATCGCGATGAAGAGCCGCCACTGGCCGGCGACTACATCAAGGCTGTGCGCGAGCGTTTGAACGGTCGTGACCTGGCGCTGGTGTTCGAACCGGGCCGCTTCATCGTCGCCAACGCCGGCGTGCTGCTGACCCAGGTCGAGTACCTCAAGCACACCGAACACAAGGATTTCGCCATCGTCGACGCGGCGATGAACGACCTGATTCGCCCGGCGCTGTATCAGGCCTGGATGGACGTCACCGCGGTCAAACCGCGTGACTCCGCTGCGCGCAAATACGACATCGTCGGCCCGATCTGCGAAACCGGCGATTTCCTCGCCAAGGATCGTGAGCTCGCGCTGGAAGAAGGCGATCTGCTGGCCGTGCATTCGGCCGGCGCCTACGGCTTCGTGATGAGTTCCAACTACAACACCCGTGGCCGTGCCGCTGAAGTGTTGGTAGACGGTGATCAGGTTTTTGAAGTGCGCCGCCGCGAAACCGTGGCCGAGCTGTTTGCCGGCGAAAGCCTGCTGCCGGAGTAACCCATGCTGCTGCGTTTTACCAAAATGCACGGCCTGGGCAATGACTTCATGGTTCTCGACCTGGTCAGCCAGCACGCGCATATTCAGCCCAAGCACGCCAAGCAATGGGGCGACCGGCACACCGGTATCGGTTTCGACCAGTTGCTGATCGTCGAAGCACCGAGCAACCCGGACGTGGATTTCCGTTACCGGATCTTCAACTCCGATGGCTCGGAAGTGGAACAGTGTGGCAACGGTGCGCGCTGCTTCGCGCGCTTCGTGCTCGACAAACGTCTGACGGCCAAGCGGCAGATTCGCGTCGAGACCAAGGGCGGCATCATCGAGCTGGACGTGCGTAACGACGGCCAGATCGGGGTGAACATGGGCGCGCCGCGTCTGGTGCCGGCGGATATTCCGTTCGACGCACCGGCGCAGGCCAGCAGCTATCAGCTGGAAGTCGACGGCACCACGGTCGAACTGGCCGCTGTGTCAATGGGCAACCCCCATGCGGTGCTGCGCGTACAGGACATCAACAATGCACCGGTGCATGAACTGGGGCCGAAAATCGAACACCATCCGCGCTTCCCGGCGCGGGTCAACGTCGGTTTCATCCAGGTCATCGACCGCAACCGCGCGCAGTTGCGCGTCTGGGAACGCGGGGCCGGGGAAACCCAGGCCTGCGGTACCGGCGCTTGTGCCGCTGCAGTTGCGGCCATCAGCCAGGGGTGGATGGATTCGCCGCTGTTGATCGACCTGCCCGGCGGGCGTCTGTCCATTGAATGGGGAGGCCCTGGCCACCCGGTGCTGATGACCGGCCCGGCAGTGCGTGTATACGAAGGACAAGTGCGTCTTTGAGTGAGCAGAAGCCATGACCGATAAGCCTCAGGTACCCGCCCGACAGTCCGACGAATCCGCATCCGAGAGCCTGGAGGCGGCAGCGGTTGCCGCATACCTGGAGGCTCATCCGGACTTCTTCGTCGAGCACGAAGAACTGCTGCCTGCCATGCGCATTCCCCACCAGCGCGGTGACACCGTTTCGCTGGTCGAACGCCAGATGAGCATCCTGCGCGACCGCAACATCGAGATGCGCCACCGCCTCTCGCAGTTGATGGACGTCGCCCGCGACAACGACCGGCTGTTCGACAAGACCCGCCGCCTGATCCTGTCGCTGATGGACGCGGCCAGTCTGGAAGACGTGGTGATCAGCGTCGAAGACAGCCTGCGCCAGGACTTTCAGGTGCCCTTTGTCAGCCTGATCCTGCTCGGCGACAACCCGGCACCGGTTGGCCGCTGGATGACTCATGCCGACGCGCAAACCGCGATCGGCGGGCTGCTCACCGAAGGCAAGAGCGTCAGCGGCACTCTGCGAGAACATGAGCTGGACTTCCTGTTCGGCGAAGAACAGCGCAAGCAGATCGGCTCCACCGCGGTAGTCGCGGTCAGCCATCAAGGCATCCACGGCATTCTGGCGATCGCCAGCCGTGATCCGCAGCACTACAAGAGTTCGGTGGGCACGCTGTTCCTCAGCTACATCGCTGAAGTCATGGGTCGCGTGCTGCCACGGGTCAACAGCTCCCTGCGCTCGGTACGCTGAGCATGGAACGACAACTGGACGCTTACTGCGAACACCTGCGCAGTGAGCGACAGGTGTCGCCGCACACCCTGTCGGCCTATCGCCGCGACCTCGATAAAGTCCTCGGCTGGTGCATCAAGCAGAACATTGGCAGTTGGGCGGCGCTGGATATTCAGCGTCTGCGCAGCCTGATCGCCCGCCTGCATGCGCAGGGTCAGTCGTCACGCAGTCTCGCCCGATTGCTTTCAGCGGTGCGCGGGCTCTATCACTATCTGAATCGCGAAGGTCTGTGCGACCACGACCCGGCGACCGGTCTGGCGCCGCCGAAAGGCGAACGGCGCTTGCCGAAAACCCTCGACACCGACCGTGCATTGCAACTGCTTGAAGGTGCGGTCGAGGACGATTTTCTGGCGCGGCGTGATCAGGCGATTCTCGAATTGTTCTATTCCTCGGGCCTGCGCCTGTCTGAGCTGACCGGGCTCAACCTCGATCAGCTGGATCTGGCCGACGGCATGGTTCAGGTGCTCGGCAAGGGTAGCAAGACCCGCCTGCTGCCGGTCGGCAAAAAGGCGCGCGAAGCACTGGAGCAATGGCTGCCGCTGCGAGCCATGACCAACCCGGCCGACGATGCCGTGTTCGTCAGCCAACAAGGTCGGCGCCTCGGCCCACGGGCGATTCAGGTGCGAGTAAAACTGGCCGGCGAGCGCGAACTGGGGCAGAACCTGCACCCGCACATGCTGCGGCATTCCTTCGCCAGCCACTTGCTGGAATCCTCACAGGACCTGCGCGCGGTGCAGGAACTGCTCGGCCACTCGGACATCAAGACCACGCAGATCTACACCCACCTGGACTTCCAGCACCTGGCGGCGGTCTACGACAGCGCCCACCCACGGGCCAAACGCAGCAAAGGCGACGATTCATGAACATCCAGTTGATCACCTTCGACCTCGACGACACCCTGTGGGACACCGCCCCGGTGATCGTCAGCGCCGAAGCGGTATTGCGCCAATGGCTGAGCGAACACGCGCCGAATCTGGGCGCAGTGCCGGTGGAGCATTTGTGGGGGATTCGTGAGCGGGTACTGGCCAGCGAACCGGGCCTCAAGCACCGCATCAGTGCGTTGCGTCGGCGGGTGCTGTTCCACGCACTGGAGGAAGCCGGGTACGCCCACGGCGAAGCTGCGGATCTGGCCGACAAAAGCTTTGAAGTATTCCTGCATGCGCGTCATCAGATCGAGGTGTTCCCGGAGGTCGAACCGACTTTGGAAATCCTCGCCAACCATTACGCACTCGGCGTGGTCACCAACGGCAACGCCGACGTGCGTCGGCTGGGCCTGGCGGATTACTTCAAGTTTGCCTTGTGCGCCGAAGATATCGGTATCGCCAAGCCGGATGTGCGGCTGTTTCACGAGGCGTTGCAGCGTGGTGGCGCCACAGCCGAAACCGCCGTACATATCGGCGATCATCCGGGCGATGACATTGCCGGGGCGCAACAAGCGGGCATGCGTGCCGTCTGGTTCAACCCGACGGGCAAGGTCTGGGAAGCGGAGCGACTGCCGGATGCTGAAATCCGTAGCCTGACCGATTTGCCAGCAGTGCTCGCACGCTGGAATGCCCTATCCACCTGACGTAACCCCCTGTGGGAGCGGGCTTGCTCGCGAAGAGGCCGTGTCAGTCGACATACAATTTGAATGACACACCGCCTTCGCGAGCAAGCCCGCTCCCACAGGGGGTTGCGTGTATCCATGACCTCTTTGTTTCAGGCATGAAAAAGCCCGCAGCGACGGCGGGCTTTTTCAGCAAGCAGGTAGCACGCCTCAGATAGGGCGGCTGCCGTACTTGTTGTCCGGCTTCTTGGGCGGATCGGCGACCACGTTGGCCTCCACTTCCTGCACCTTGCCGCCGCGCGCAAGGAATTCTTCCATGGCCTTGGCCAGGGCGTCGCGCTCCTTGTTCTTGGCTTCGATGCTCGGCAACTCGTCGACCGACACCGCAGCCTTGGCTTTGCCTTTGGCAGCCGGGGCCGGCGTATCGTCACCGCCATCGTCTTCAGCAACGTCTTCCGCTGCTGCTTCCAGACCGTCCTCGGCCTCGTCTTCGTCGCCTACTTCGAGGTCGTCGTTTTCCAGATCATCGTCGCTCATGTTCTACCTCATGACTTGCGAAAAGCAGATTAGTTATAGACCAGCTTTGGCGACTGTCGAAAGTCGCCGGAAAAAAATCGGTAACCGCGGGTGACCAACGGTTTACGCCCCTTCACCGTGCAGGGTGGCGAGGACTTTACGGGCACCGCCATGATCACGGTGCTCGCCCAGATAAACACCTTGCCAGGTGCCCAGTGCCAGTCGCCCTGCCGAAACCGGCAGACTGATCTGACAGCCAAGTACGCTGGCCTTGAAGTGCGCCGGGAGGTCGTCCAGGCCTTCGTCGTTATGCTCATAGCCGTCTGTTCCTTGTGGGATCAGACGATTGAAAAATCGTTCGAAGTCGCGACGGACCGCCGGATCGGCGTTCTCGTTGATGGTCAACGACGCCGAGGTGTGCTGCAGCCACAAATGCAACAGACCGACCCGGCACGCCTTGAGTTCAGGCAGGCCGGCGAGTAACTCGTCCGTTACCAGATGAAAGCCCCGGGGCCGTGCCCGCAGGGTTATCAGAGTCTGTTGCCACATACAGTTCTCCGCACGTTCGGGGCGCATTCTAGCGCGCTCTGGGAAAAAACAAAGGCCCTAATATTCCTGCAATGATGTAAGCGATTGGCCGCAGAAAAATGCCCGCCGTAAACACGACCAAAGCCGTACGAAAAATCCTTTCAGCCTTCCTTTCAATGACAAATTCCAGACAAAAAAATGCCCGGCTAACCGGGCAAGTTTTTTAATGCGCGTACTTACAGGTTGTAGCCGCGTTCGTTGTGTTGTGCCAGATCGAGACCCACCGACTCTTCTTCCTCGGTCACACGCAGACCCATCACGGCGTCCAGGACCTTGAGGATGATGAAGGTGACGATTGCGGTGTAGATCACCGTGAAGCCGACACCTTTGCACTGAATCCACACTTGAGCGGCGATGTCGGTGACGGTGCCGAAGCCACCCAGCGACGGTGCAGCGAACACACCGGTGAGGATCGCCCCGAGGATACCGCCGATACCGTGTACGCCGAACGCGTCCAGAGAGTCGTCATAGCCGAGTTTGCGTTTCAGCGTGGTGGCGCAGAAGAAGCACACCACACCTGCCGCCAGACCGATCACCAGTGCACCCATCGGGCCCACAGTGCCGGCCGCCGGAGTGATTGCCACCAGACCGGCAACCACACCCGAGGCGATGCCCAGTGCACTTGGCTTGCCGTGGGTGATCCACTCGGCAAACATCCAGCCCAGTGCAGCCGCAGCGGTAGCAATCTGTGTGACCAGCATCGCCATGCCGGCGGTGCCGTTGGCGGCTGCGGCGGAACCGGCGTTGAATCCGAACCAGCCAACCCACAACATCGCTGCACCCATCAGGGTGTAACCGAGGTTGTGCGGTGCCATCGGGGTGGTCGGGAAACCTTTGCGCTTGCCCAATACCAGGCAGGCAATCAGACCGGCCACACCGGCGTTGATGTGCACCACTGTGCCGCCCGCGAAGTCGAGTACGCCCCAGTCCCACATCAGGCCGCCGTTACCGGACCAGACCATGTGCGCGATCGGTGCATAGACGAGGGTGAACCAGATGCCCATGAAAATCAGCATCGCGGAGAATTTCATCCGCTCGGCGAACGCACCGACAATCAGCGCCGGGGTGATGATCGCGAAGGTCATCTGGAAGGTGATGAACACCGCCTCGGGGAACAGCGCCGCAGGGCCGGTCAGGCTCGAAGGCGTGACACCGGCGAGGAACGCCTTGCCCATGCCGCCGAAGAACGAGTTGAAGTTGACGACGCCCTGCTCCATGCCGGTGGTGTCGAACGCAATGCTGTAGCCATAAATGACCCACAGGATGCTGATCAGACCGGTAATGGCGAAGCACTGCATCATCACGGAAAGAATGTTTTTCGAGCGAACCATGCCGCCGTAAAACAGCGCCAGGCCCGGGATGGTCATGAACAGCACGAGGGCTGTCGAGGTGAGCATCCAGGCAGTGTCGCCGGAATTGAGGACCGGGGCCGCCACTTCGTCTGCCGCCATTGCAAGGCCGGGCATTACGATGGACAACAGGGCTCCTAGCCCTGCGAATTTACGCAGAGTCATATTGTTTTCTCCTGGGGCGTTGGGGTTTGTGGCGGCTTAAATCGCGTCGGTATCGGTTTCGCCGGTACGGATGCGGATCGCCTGTTCCAGATTGACCACGAAGATCTTGCCGTCACCGATCTTGCCGGTGTTGGCCGCTTTGGTTATCGCCTCGATAACCCGATCCAGATCCTTGTCGTCGATGGCCACGTCGATTTTCACCTTGGGCAGAAAATCGACCACATACTCCGCGCCGCGATACAGCTCGGTGTGACCCTTCTGCCGGCCGAAGCCTTTGACTTCAGTAACGGTAATGCCCTGCACGCCGATTTCGGACAGCGACTCGCGCACGTCGTCCAACTTGAACGGCTTGATGATGGCAGTGACTAGCTTCATGAAACTCTCTCCCGAATTGGTGGACTTGCCCCAGGAAAACAAACCCGACTCAAGTCTAAGCGCAGTGCCTGGCTTTGTAACGCATCGTCGGCCTTACCTGCCCGACTGACGCCAGCTAACCGCTGCCGGCGAAACTCCCCGTCCCGCCTGCCGCACTGCATTCGTCACAGCGACTGCATCAGTGCATGGGTCACTACCGACTAAGCAGAAAGCTTGCCATCTCGCCAAATTCCTCTGATTTCAAGCCCTTGGCCGCTGCCACAGGCGCCCGCGCAAAAAAGCCCCGACGGTTACGCACAACAACGGTGCGTTGCCGTCCGTCTGCTTGCGCGAAAAGCGTGCATCCGTGCCTGCGTCAATGACTATAGACACTGCGTGATACACTGCCCGCCACTGTTTACAGGACACATTCCATGCTCGCGCCCAAAGACTTCCTCGACGCCCTGAGCGGCACCGCCTCCCGCCTGTTCAGCGGCGACACCCCGCTGCCGAAAGCCGAAATCGAAAGCCAGTTCAAGATGCTGCTGCAGAGTGCGTTCAGCAAACTCGATTTGGTGAGCCGTGAAGAGTTTGATAGTCAGATGGTCGTACTGGCCCGCACTCGTGCTCGCCTCGAAAGCCTTGAGGCCAAAGTCGCCGAGATGGAAGCCAAGCTGACGCCGCCGGCCGAGTAAGTCTGCAGACCCTGAGCCAAAGTGCCTTGAAGTTTGCGAAAGAAATTAAACCGCTCCTGCCTAGGCAGGAGCGGTTTCCGTCAGATCAATCCTCTACAACGAATTATTCCAACGGTCTCGCAGAAACTCGTACAGGCGAAAAGCCCATAACGCGATTCTGACGAGGCGCCACATATGTTTAAGAAACTTAGACATACTTTGGCCCTCCTTGCGTGGGGCCAAACCTCCGATGCACTTTCCGGCGTACGAACACCTTCGGGACTACACGTGAGTGTGTCCGCCAAGGCGGCCGGGTGTGAGTCCCCCAAAAAAAGCACCGGCACGGGTCTCACACCGCGTCGAGGAACATGAAGTCTTTGCGCTCCCGGCCACACTTCGCGAATACTCCATGAGTGGGCATCGTCATTGCGGATTTTATGACCGCCCTTAGAAAGCGATTTAAACAACTTGTATCAAGTCGTTAGGCAAGTGCTGACAACATTACCGTTGCACCCGTTCAAGCCCTTTTGATACTTGCGCCAATGAGCAAACATGCATAACCTGATTTCACGTGAGTGTGTCCGCAAAAGGATGCGCAGGCCTTGGCCTCACCGAAGCCTGCAAACTGAAAACCGTCTCCTCAAGGCGGTTTTTTTTCGCCTCGAGATTGGTTGACCACTTTCCCGCAACATCCAGTGAAAGTTCGCCCCGCCTGATCGCCCTTCCCCAACTACCCTTAAAAAACCCGCAGGAAGCGGCTCCCGATTCAGCTCAAGGAACGACCATGTCCCTCTCCATCGTCCACAGTCGCGCCCAGATAGGCGTGGATGCTCCCGCCGTCACCGTCGAAGTCCATCTGGCCAACGGTCTGCCTTCGCTGACCATGGTCGGCCTGCCCGAGGCGGCGGTGAAGGAGAGCAAGGACCGGGTGCGCAGCGCGATCATCAATTCCGGGCTGCAGTTTCCGGCGCGGCGGATCACCTTGAATCTGGCGCCGGCGGACTTGCCCAAGGATGGCGGGCGCTTTGATCTGGCGATTGCCCTAGGGATTCTGTCGGCGAGTGTGCAGGTGCCGTGTCTGACGCTGGATGAGGTGGAATGCCTTGGTGAACTGGCGTTGTCCGGCGCTGTGCGGCCGGTACGCGGAGTGTTGCCGGCGGCGCTGGCGGCGCGCAAGGCCGGGCGGGCACTGGTGGTGCCGCGGGCGAATGCCGAGGAAGCATGTCTGGCTTCGGGTTTGAAGGTGTTTGCGGTGGATCATCTGCTGGAAGCAGTGGCGCATTTCAACGGGCATACGCCGGTCGAGCCTTATGTCTCGGACGGGCTGATCCATGCGGCGAAACCTTATCCCGACCTCAGTGAGGTGCAAGGACAGATGGCCGCGAAACGGGCGCTGCTGATTGCGGCGGCAGGCGCGCACAACCTGTTGTTCAGTGGGCCACCGGGAACCGGCAAGACCTTGTTGGCAAGTCGCTTGCCGGGGCTGCTGCCGCCGCTGTCCGAATGCGAGGCGCTGGAAGTGGCGGCGATTCAATCGGTCGCCAGCGGCGTGCCACTGACCCATTGGCCGCAACGGCCCTTTCGCCAGCCACACCACTCGGCCTCCGGGCCGGCGCTGGTCGGTGGCAGCTCGAAACCGCAACCCGGCGAGATCACCCTCGCCCACCACGGTGTGCTGTTTCTCGACGAGCTTCCGGAATTTGATCGCAAGGTGCTGGAGGTGCTGCGCGAGCCGCTGGAATCCGGGCATATCGTGATTGCCCGAGCCAAGGATCGCGTACGCTTTCCCGCGCGTTTCCAGTTGGTGGCGGCAATGAATCCGTGTCCCTGTGGATATCTTGGCGAGCCGAGCGGCAAGTGCTCGTGTACACCGGACATGGTGCAGCGCTACCGCAACAAGCTATCGGGGCCGTTGCTGGATCGGATCGATCTGCACCTGACGGTGGCGCGGGAAGCGACGGCGCTGAATCCGGCAGTGAAGCCAGGCGAGGACAGCGCCAGTGCGGCAGCCGTGGTGGCCGAGGCACGCGAACGCCAGCAAAAGCGTCAGCGTTGTGCCAATGCGTTCCTCGATCTGCCAGGCCTGAAGCGGCACTGCCAGTTATCTACAGCCGATGAGAAATGGCTGGAGTCAGCCTGCGAACGGCTGACCTTGTCACTGCGCTCAGCCCATCGTTTGCTCAAGGTCGCCAGAACCCTGGCAGACCTTGAGCAAGTCGATGCAATCAGCCGTGAGCATCTGGCCGAAGCGCTGCAATACCGCCCGGCGACGCCTTAATGCTCGGTCAGATCCACCAGCGGCGCCTGTCGCACTTCGGTTTCACGCCCGGCCTGGATTTCGCTCACGCGCTTCAGCGCGTTATCCACAGCGCCTTTTTCTGCCAGCAGGCTGTAGCTGATCTGAAACTGTTGGCTGGCCTTTGGCGCAATGGTCGGCACCAGATTCAGCGGACGCTGATAGCGGCGGTTGTAGGAAAAGCTGGTGCCTGGCTCAAGGCCCGTGACATAGCCCTGCCCTTGGGTGTCGGTGTTTTTCCACAGGGAAAACACTGGCAGCTGTTGAGTATTGAAGCCAACAGAGACACCGAGGCTGCCAGCCTTGTTGTGCAAAACAGTCAGGGTTTCGCCTTTGGCGTCGGCGTAGGGCACGACGTTATAGACGGTTTCATCGTAGTCCTTGGTTGGACCGCGATAAATCTGCCAGTCCGCCAACTCGGCTTTGGCCTTGTCGTTGAATGGCGAGACCTGTTTCACCGGCGCCGCGAACCGCGCGCCCTGCTCAAGGAACGGTGTACTGAAGTTACTGTGATACAGCGCCTGGTATTCCTTCGGATAATCACCGTTGTTGGTCAGCGTATCGTTGAGGGCAAAGCGCACGCTGCCCGGCTCGGTGACCAGCTCAGTGACGACCGAGAAGTCGACTTTCTTGAACGCCTGTTCCTTCAGTTCACCGCGCAGACTGATGGCGTAGGGTGGTTTTTCATCGATGTGCAGCGTGACAGTGCTGGCCGGAATGTTCGCGGCGCGGCCGTGCAGGGTCAGCAACTCGCCATTGTCCATACCGGGATGGCCGACCCATTCGTAACCGCAGCGGGTCACCAACTCATTGAAGCCTTCCAGCCAGCCCAGGCCACCGCGTCCATTGAGTTCGATGAAGGCCGGGTTGACCACTTCCTTGACCGGCGAATCCCAACCCATGCGCACGTTGCCGACAGACGCCTGCAGGACATTCATGCCACGGGTCGGCACCACCGAGAGTTTCATCGTGCCGTTATCGATATCGACGATGCTGACACCTTCCTGTCGCCCGCCGTGCAAGGTGCGCAGGCTGACGGAGAAAGGCTTGTCGGTTTTCAACCCGAGCTGCTCACTGGTAATGCTCCAGTTTTGCGCGGGCTTGTTGGTATCGAGAAGTACGTAATCCCAGGCCATGGCGTGGGAAGCAGCAGAGAGTGCGCCGAATGCAACGGCGAGTTTGAACGGGGTCATGGCAGCAGCCTTTATTGGAGTTGTGCCATTTTTATAGCGTTGCGGAAACGTTTCAGCAAGAAAAGATGAGAGACATATAGGATGATTTGCCATGGATCGGCGGCGTTGCATTCGCGAGCAGGCTCGCTCCCACAGTTTCCGGGGTAGCTCATAAATCGTTTGAGCACCCGAATACTCTGTGGGAGCGAGCCTGCTCGCGAAAGCGATATCAAGGCTGTATCAACGGAAGCGATCAACCTCGGAACGCAGATCCGCCGCCAGCTTTTCAAGCTCTTTGGCGGTGACCGCGAGGTTCGACACCACCTCACGCTGCTCACTGTTGGCCAGCGCAATGCTCTGCAGGTTACTGCTGAGCAAAGTAGCCGTGCTGCTCTGCTCCTGGGTCGCGGTGGTAATCGCGGCGAACTGCTGCCCTGCCGAACGGCTCTGCTCATCGATCCGCGCCAGCGCCGACGCCACGTTGGCGTTGCGCGACAGGCCTTCCTGCATCAGCAGATTGCCCTGCTCCATGGTGCTGATGGCGTTGCCGGTTTCCTGCTGGATGCTGTGAATCATCCCGGAGATTTCATCAGTGGCCTGACGGGTGCGCGACGCCAGGTTACGCACCTCATCGGCGACCACGGCAAAACCACGGCCCTGTTCACCGGCACGGGCCGCTTCGATGGCCGCGTTGAGCGCCAGCAGGTTGGTCTGTTCGGCAATCGAGGTGATCACACTGACAATGCCGCCGATTTCCTGGGAACGCTGGCCAAGGGTGTTGATCACGGTAGCCGTGGTGTTCAGCGCGCCAGCGATTTGCTCCAGCGAGGAAGAGGCCTCGTCCATGGAAGTACGACCGATCTGCGTCTGCTGAGCGTTTTCCTGGGCCAGACGCTGGGTGGCCCCCATGTTGTCGGCGATGTTCAGCGAGGTGGCGCTGAACTCTTCCACCGCGCCGGCCATGCTGGTGATTTCGCCGGACTGCTGTTCCATGCCTTCGTACGCACCGCCGGACAAACCGGACAGCGCCTGGGCGCGGCTGTTGACCTCTTCCGAGGAGCGGCGGATGTGTTCGACCATCGTCGACAGCGCCTGGCTCATCTGGTTGAACGCGCGGGACAGCTGACCGATCTCGTCGTTGCTCGACACGTTCAGGCGCACGCTCAGATCACCGGCACCGAGAGCTTCGGCCTGACGCACCAGATCACTCAGCGGCGCCAGTTTGCTGCGCAGCAACCACACCACCGAACCCACCGCCAACAGCATCGCCAGCAGGCTGCCGATGGCCAGTTGCGTGCCGACGCTCCAGGTCACCGCGCGAATCTCGGCTTTAGGCATGCTCGCCACAACCGCCCACGGACCACCGTCGAATGGCACGGAAACGCTGTAGAAATCTTCGTTCTTGTCGCTCCAGAACTGCCCCTTGCCCGGGGTTTTGGCCAGGCCGCCGATCACCGTGACCGCCTGATCCAGTGCCTGGACGCCCGCCGGGGCCACCAACCATCTGTTCTGCTCATCCAGCAGCGCCAGCGAACCGGTCTGGCCGATGCGGAAGCGCTTGAGGTTGTCGAACTGGGCGTTCTGCGCATCGGTGTAATCAAAACCAACGAACAACACCGCAATCACTTTGCCGCTGCCATCGCGCACCGGGGTGTATTGGGTCATGTAGGAACGATCGAACAGCAGCGCGCGGCCGACGTAACCCTGACCCGCCATCAACTTCGCGTAGGCCGGGTGTGCGTGATCGAGCAGAGTACCGATAGCGCGCGTGCCGTCCTGTTTGGTCAACGAGGTGCTGACCCGCACGAAGTCTTCGCCGCTGCGCACGAACAGCGTGGCAACGCCGGCGGTCATCTGCTTGAACTCGTCGACTTCCTTGAAGTTGTTGTTCAACACTTCGCTGCCCAGGTGCAGGCCCGGGGTCTGGGTGCCGGCGACGTTCACCGGTTCATCCGGGTGAATGCTCAGGCCCGCGCTGAAGCGCTTCTCGAACAGCCCGCTCAGGCGCTGGGTGCTTTCGCGCAGCGTGCCGTGGAAAGTGCTCAACTGGTCGGCCAGCAGCCGCGCCTCACTGGCGAGGTGCTCTTCACGGGTGGCGAGGTTGGCGGAATCCAGCGAACGCAGGGCGAACACCGTACTGCCGCTGATGACGATCGCCAGTATCACAGCGAGCGCGAGGCCCAGCTGCGAGGCGATCCGAGCGCGAGGTTGAGACATGGACAGCTCCTGGCCGAACTTGCCGATCCTCCTTGATCGCAGCTCGGATAATTTTCTAATGGGGGTGAATCGTGGATACCTGCACGGCGGTTCCACATGCACGTATTCGGCGGTAAAGCCGAATACTTGAGCGAACAGCAGGGTTATGGCACAAGGCCGGCATTGTGGCGGCTCTAACGTTTCAGCTCAAGCGCTTGACCACCGGCAACGCCATGGCTCGCACTTCGCCTTGCAGGAAGTCGCTGAGACGGCGCAAACGTTCACCTCCCGGACGGGTTTTTGGCCATACCAGGTAATAATTCAATCCGCTGGCGACCGCGGTCGGCCATGGCAGGCTCAGTCTTCCTTGCGCCACATCTTCGGCGACCATCAGCAAGTCACCCATCGACACACCGTAACCGCGCGCTGCAGCGATCATCCCCAGTTCGAGGGTATCGAACACCTGCCCACCCTTGAGCGACACCTGATCGGACAGGCCCATGTGCTCCAGCCAACTGCGCCAGTCGCGCCGATCCGGGGTCGGGTGCAGCAGTTCGGTGGAGGCCAGGCGTGCGACATCCCACGGCTGGTCATTCAGCAGGTTCGGCGCGCCGACAGGAATCAGCTCTTCGGGAAACAGCAGGCTGGCTTCCCAGTCCGGCGGAAAATGCCCGTCACTGAGCAGCACGGCGCAGTCGAAGGGTTCGTTGTTGAAGTCCACCGAATCCACGTCCATCCACGCACTGGTCAGCTGTACCTCGTTGCCCGGTTGTAGATGGCGAAAGCGGCTGAGTCGCGCCAGCAGCCAGCGCATGGTCAGGGTTGAGGGCGCTTTCATGCGCAGGATGTCGTCTTCGGCGCGCAAGGTGTTGCAGGCGCGCTCCAGCGCCGCAAAACCATCGCGAATGCCGGGCAACAGCAGCCGCGCCGACTCGGTGAGTTGCAGGTTGCGTCCGCTGCGGTGAAACAGCTTGCAGGCAAAGTGTTCCTCCAGCGTCTTGATGTGCCGGCTGACTGCACTCTGGGTGATCGACAATTCCTCGGCCGCCCGGGTGAACGAACTGTGCCGCGCCGCCGCTTCGAATGCGCGCAGGGCATACAAGGGTGGAAGACGACGGGACATACACAAAGCTCCTTTAGCGGCATCCGGCCACCCCGGCGAGGTTTACTCATGATGAGTTTTAATCATGCCACCCATCCTTTTTATCCTTTTGTGCAAACCCTGCCAAGCGCCGAGAATCGACGGTCTCTTGTTCCCTCTGATTAATGGGTGGTGATGACCATGCAGCATCCTGTGCGTACCGAACTCTGGGCCATCCTGCGGCTGGCGGGGCCGTTGATTGCTTCGCAGTTGGCGCACATGTTGATGGTGCTGACCGACACCCTGATGATGGCGCGCCTCAGCCCCGAAGCCCTGGCCGGCGGCGGACTGGGGGCAGCGAGTTATTCATTCGTGTCGATTTTCTGCATCGGTGTGATTGCAGCGGTCGGCACGCTGGTGGCGATCCGTCAGGGTGCCGGCGACATCATCGGCGCGGCCCGCCTGACGCAGGCCGGGTTGTGGCTGGCGTGGCTGATGGCGCTGGGCGCCGGGCTGCTGTTGTGGAATCTGAAACCGGTGTTGCTGCTGTTCGGCCAGACCGAAACCAACGTCAACGCCGCTGGACAATTTTTGATCGCTCTGCCCTTCGCCCTGCCCGGCTATCTGAGCTTCATGGCCCTGCGCGGCTTTACCAGTGCAATCGGCCGAGCGACCCCGGTGATGGTCATCAGCCTCGGCGGCACTGTGGCCAACTTCCTGCTCAATTACGCATTGATTACCGGCATGTTCGGGCTGCCGAAACTGGGGTTGACCGGCATCGGCCTGGTCACGGCAATCGTTGCCAACTGCATGGCGCTGGCCCTCGCCTGGCACATTCGCCGGCACCCGGCCTACGACGCCTACCCATTGCGCGCCGGCCTGTCACGACCAAATCGTCAGTACCTGAAAGAACTGTGGCGCCTCGGCCTGCCGATTGGCGGTACCTACGCGGTGGAAGTCGGCCTGTTTGCATTCGCGGCGCTGTGCATGGGCACCATGGGCAGCACGCAACTCGGCGCACACCAGATCGCCCTGCAGATCGTTTCGGTGGCGTTCATGGTGCCGGCGGGGATGTCCTACGCGATCACCATGCGCGTCGGCCAGCACTACGGCGCCGGGCAACTGAGCGACGCACGGATGTCCGGCCGGGTCGGCATCGTTTTCGGTGCAGTGGTGATGCTGGGTTTCGCCATGGTGTTCTGGCTGTTGCCGAATCAGTTGGTCGGGTTGTTCCTTGATCACAACGATCCGGCCTTTGCCGAAGTGATTCGTCTGGCGGTGAGCCTGTTGGCCGTGGCGGCATGGTTCGAATTGTTTGACGGCACGCAGACCATCGCCATGGGCTGCATCCGTGGGCTCAAGGATGCGAAAACCACGTTTCTGGTCGGCCTTGCTTGTTATTGGTTGATTGGCGCGCCGGCGGCGTGGTGGATGGCGTTCCACCTGAACTGGGGGCCGACGGGCGTCTGGTGGGGTCTGGCGCTGGGCCTGGCCTGCGCGGCGGTGAGCCTGACCCTGGCGTTTGAATGGAAGATGAAGCGGATGATTCAGCGCGAACCGCAATCTCGGGGCTTCAACATCCCTCAACCTGAGTGAGTTTCACCTTGTGGGAGCGAGCCTGCTCGCGAATGCGATCGGTCAGTCAAATTATCTTTGCTGACACGCCGCTTTCGCGAGCAAGCCCGCTCCCACAGGGATTCATGCCTAACCCGGAGATTGCGTTCAACTGACGATTTCGAGGGCTGGCTGCTGGCTAGAGCCGAAGGTCAGGTACTCCACCAGCTCGGCCAACGGCAACGGCCGGCTGATCAGATAACCCTGCACCTGATCACAGCCAAACCCGCGCAATAACTCCAGTTGTTCAGGCGTTTCCACCCCTTCCGCCACCACTTCCAGATGCAGGTTGTGCGCGAGGTTGATCATCGCGTGCACCAGTTTGCGGTTCTCTTCGCGCTGCTCCATGCCGCCGACAAAGCTTTTGTCGATCTTCAGCAAGGTGATCGGCAGGCTGTTGAGGTGCACGAATGACGAGAACCCGGTGCCGAAGTCATCCAGCGAGAAACGCACGCCGAGGCGGCCGAGGGCGTCCATGGTCTGTTTGACCAGATCGCTGCGGCGCATGACGGCGGTTTCGGTGAGCTCAAACTCCAGCCACTGCGCCTCGACCCCGCGCTCGGCAATCAGCCGACTGAGCGTCGGCAGCAACTGGCTGTCCTGAAACTGGCGGAACGACAGGTTGATCGCCATGTGCAGCGCCGGCAGCCCGCGCTCGCGCAGTGCCTGCATGTCGCGCAACGCGCGGGAAATCACCCAGTAGCCCAGCGGCACGATCAGACCGCTCTGCTCGGCCAGCGGCACGAATTCGCTTGGCGGTAGCAGACCGCGCTCGCCATGGCGCCAGCGCACCAGGGCTTCGAGGCCGACGATCTGCCCGTCTGCAAGATTCAGCCGTGGCTGGTAGTGCAGCTCCAGCTCATCGCGGCGCAAAGCCCGGCGCAGCTCGCTTTCGAGGTCGGCCATGCTCCGTGCGTTGCGGTTGATGCGTTCGTTGAAGATATGGAAGGTGCAGCCCTGCGTGCTCTTGGCCTGCTGCATGGCAATGTGCGCGTGCCACATCAGTGGGTCGGCGCCACCCTGTGCACGGGCATGGGCGATGCCGAGGCTGGAGCCGATCAGCAGGCTTTCGCCATCGACCCAATACGGTTCGGCCAGGGCTTCGGTAATGCGTTCGGCCATCCACTCGGCGCGTTGCGGCGCGCGACGGGTGTCGATCAGCAGGGCGAATTCGTCGCTACCGAGGCGCGCCAGTTGATCACCGGCCTCGAGCTGACTTTTCAGCCGCGCGACGACTTGCAGGATCAAGCGATCGCCGGCCTGATGACCGAGGGCGTCGTTGGCGTGACGGAAGTTGTCGAGATCGAGATGCCCGAGGGCCAGACCACGGCCGTCGTTTTCCGCCAGGCGCGCCGCGAGCAGAGTCTGGAAACCCTGTCGATTGGCGATGCCGGTCAGAGGATCCTGTTCGGCCAGGCGTTGCAGGGTGTTTTCGAGGACGCCGCGTTCACGCACATGGCGCAGACAACGGCGCAGCATGCCGGCGTCGAGGGCGTCGAACACCAGCCAGTCGCTGACACCAACCGGCGCGGTGACCGGCTCGTGATCCAGCAGCAACACCGTCGGCAGGCTGCAACGGCCCGGGGCCGGCTGCAACGCGGGAACGGTCAACAACACCGCGTGACGATTGTCTTCGAACAGACTGCTGACCGACTCCCAGCTCGGCGCACTGATCAGCACCGCCGCGCTCCCCATCGGAGCCAGACACTCGCGCAATAACGCTGTCCACGCTGGCTCTTCGGCCAGTAGCAGCAAACGCAAGGGTTCGACAGGCGTAGACAAGCTAGCTCCCTAGACTCTGCAATGATGTGGGCGGGGCATTATGCCGTTGCGATGTTCAATGACAACGATTATCAGAACGTTATTTTGTGTCACGAATGAGAACATTAGCCGCAAAATCACCGTGTATCCTCCGCGAAAGTAACAAAACCGGCAAATTTGAATCGCGTGGTACGTCACAAGTCGGACAGAGCAGCACAAATCGCTGAGCCTGTTAAAATGCCGGCCCATTTCGTCAACGACTCCCGAATTTTCGTATGTCCCGACTCAATCCCCGGCAGCAAGAAGCCGTGAACTACGTCGGCGGCCCTCTATTGGTGCTCGCCGGCGCTGGCTCCGGCAAGACCAGCGTGATTACCCGCAAGATCGCGCACCTGATCCAGAACTGTGGCATCCGCGCCCAGTACATCGTCGCCATGACCTTTACCAACAAGGCTGCGCGCGAGATGAAGGAGCGGGTCGGCACCCTGCTGCGTGCAGGCGAAGGTCGCGGCCTGACGGTCTGCACCTTCCACAACCTGGGCCTGAACATCATCCGCAAGGAGCATGCGCGGCTGGGCTACAAACCCGGCTTCTCGATCTTTGACGAGACCGACGTCAAAGCCCTGATGACCGACATCATGCAGAAGGAATACGCAGGCGACGACGGCGTCGACGAGATCAAGAACATGATCGGCGCCTGGAAAAACGACCTGATCCTGCCGGCCCAGGCGCTGGAAAACGCGCGCAATCCGAAAGAACAGACTGCCGCCATCGTCTACACCCACTATCAGCGCACGCTCAAGGCGTTCAACGCGGTGGACTTCGACGACCTGATCCTGCTGCCGGTAAAGCTCTTCGAAGAGCACGCCGACATTCTCGAAAAGTGGCAGAACAAGGTGCGTTACCTGCTGGTCGACGAATACCAGGACACCAACGCCAGCCAGTACCTGCTGGTGAAGATGCTGATCGGCAAGCGCAATCAGTTCACCGTGGTGGGCGACGACGACCAGTCGATCTACGCCTGGCGCGGCGCACGGCCGGAAAACCTGATGCTGCTCAAGGATGACTACCCGTCGCTGAAAGTGGTGATGCTCGAGCAGAACTACCGCTCCACCAGCCGCATCCTGCGCTGCGCCAACGTGCTGATCTCGAACAACCCGCACGAATTCGAAAAACAGCTGTGGAGTGAGATGGGCCACGGCGACGAGATCCGCGTGATCCGCTGCCGCAACGAGGACGCCGAAGCCGAGCGCGTGGCCATGGAAATCCTCAGCCTGCACTTGCGCACCGACCGCCCGTACAGCGATTTCGCGATCCTCTATCGCGGCAACTACCAGGCCAAGCTGATCGAACTGAAGTTGCAGCACCACCAGGTGCCGTACCGCCTGAGCGGCGGCAACAGCTTCTTTGGCCGTCAGGAAGTGAAGGACCTGATGGCCTACTTCCGCCTGATCGTGAACCCGGACGACGACAACGCCTTCCTGCGAGTGATCAACGTGCCGCGCCGGGAAATCGGCTCGACCACCCTGGAAAAACTCGGCAACTACGCCACCGAACGCAAGATCTCGATGTACGCCGCGACCGACGAAATCGGCCTGGGCGAACATCTCGACAGCCGCTTCACCGATCGCCTGTCGCGCTTCAAGCGCTTCATGGACAAGGTGCGCGAGCAGTGTGCCGGCGAAGACCCGATCTCGGCGCTGCGCAGCATGGTCATGGACATCGACTACGAGAACTGGCTGCGCACCAACAGTTCCAGCGACAAGGCTGCGGACTACCGGATGAGCAACGTCTGGTTCCTGATCGAGGCCTTGAAGAACACCCTGGAAAAAGACGAAGACGGCGAAATGACCGTCGAGGACGCCATTGGCAAACTGGTCCTGCGCGACATGCTAGAGCGTCAGCAGGAAGAAGAGGACGGCGCCGAAGGCGTGCAGATGATGACCCTGCATGCGTCCAAGGGCCTGGAATTCCCTTACGTGTTCATCATGGGCATGGAAGAGGAAATCCTCCCGCACCGCTCCAGCATCGAAGCCGACACCATCGAAGAGGAACGCCGCCTGGCCTACGTGGGCATCACCCGCGCGCGCCAGACCCTGGCGTTCACCTTCGCCGCCAAGCGCAAACAGTACGGCGAGATCATCGACTGCGCGCCAAGCCGCTTCCTCGATGAGCTGCCGCCGGACGACCTGGCGTGGGAAGGCAACGACGACACACCGACCGAAGTCAAAGCCGTGCGCGGCAATAGCGCATTGGCTGATATACGCGCGATGTTAAAGCGCTAGAATTGACCACTTTTTTAAAGCTTAGGGCGCACAAGCGCTGAACGAGGACAGCTTCATGGAAGCATTGCAGCAGAAAATCCGCGAACAAGGCATCGTGCTTTCCGACCAGGTCCTGAAGGTCGACGCCTTCCTGAACCACCAGATCGACCCAGCCCTGATGAAGCTGATCGGCGACGAATTCGCCACGCTGTTCAAGGATTCGGGCATCACCAAGATCGTCACCATTGAAGCCTCGGGCATCGCTCCGGCGATCATGACCGGTCTGAACCTCGGCGTGCCGGTGATCTTCGCCCGCAAGCAACAGTCCCTGACCCTGACAGAAAACCTGCTGTCGGCGACCGTTTACTCGTTCACAAAGAAGACCGAAAGCACCGTGGCCATCTCGCCGCGTCACCTGACCAGCAGCGACCGCGTGCTGATCATCGACGACTTCCTGGCCAACGGTAAGGCTTCGCAGGCGCTGATCTCGATCATCAAACAGGCTGGCGCCACCGTCGCCGGTCTGGGCATCGTGATCGAGAAGTCGTTCCAGGGCGGCCGTGCCGAGCTGGACTCGCAGGGCTATCGCGTTGAATCGCTGGCGCGCGTGAAATCGCTGAAGGATGGCGTCGTTACCTTCATCGAATAAACCAGCAGCACCGCAATACCCCTGTGGGAGCGAGCCTGCTCGCGAATGCTTAGGGTCAGTCGACATCTTGGTTGACTGATACACCGCTTTCGCGAGCAAGCCCGCTCCCACAGTGGTTTTTGGGGTGAGCCGTTACTGCGCGGTGGCCTTCAGGCCGGTGAGTAGCAGGCGCTGGAACAGGTCTTCTTTCAGGCCTTCCGGGTTGGTCAATTGCATACGTTCAAGGTGTTCGGGGAACGTCGAAGCCTCCGGCGCATCCAGCGCAGCCTTGCCCAGCTCCAAGATCTCGCTCAGCTTGAACTTGCTCTTCAGCCAGTTCAGCGCCCGCAGCAGATCGCGCTCGATCGCGGTGAAATCACAGCCCAGCGGATATTCCGGAAACAGGTTCGGATGCTTCGCGGCGATCGCCTGCAAGCGTTGCGGGGTGTTGTCGGCGAATCGCGGATCGAGGCGGAAGTCCTTCGGCAGTTTGCCGACCTTCTGTGCCTGCTCGATCAACCCCGGTTGGAAGCGTGAATCGCTGATGTTCAGCAACGACTCGATCACCACCGCATCGGTCTTGCCGCGCAGATCGGCGATGCCGTACTCGGTGACCACGATGTCGCGCAGGTGCCGTGGAATCGTGCAATGGCCGTACTCCCAGACGATGTTCGAGCTGACCTCGCCGCCGGACTCGCGCCAGCTGCGCAGGATCAGAATCGAGCGCGCATCGTGCAGCGCGTGGCCCTGGGCAACAAAATTGTATTGCCCGCCGACACCGCTGAGCACCCGCCCGTCTTCCAATTGATCGGCCACACCCGCGCCCATCAGCGTCATGGTGAACACGGTGTTGATGAATCGCGCATCGAGACGCTGCAAGCGCTTGAGCTCTTCCTGCCCGTACAGCTCGTTGATGTAGCTGATGCGGGTCATGTTGCATTCGAGGCGCTTGCTCTGCGGCAACTCACGCAGGCGCTCGTAGAAACTGCGCGGACCGAGGAAGAAGCCGCCGTGCACCGAGATGCCATCGGTTTGCGCCGACTCATCGAGAGTGCCGGCGTTGGCCTGCTCCTGAGTGTGCACGTCGGGGTAGACCTTGCGCCGGATGATCCCGGCATCGGCCAGCACCAGCAGACCGTTGACGAACATTTCACTGCAGCCATACAGGCCTTTGGCGAACGGCGCGGTACCGCCCTCGCGCTCGATCAACTGCGCCCACTGACTGAGATTGATGTCATTGAGCAGGGCCTGATAACCGGCGTTGTCTGCCTGCCGCGCAAGCAGTGCGGCGGTCAGTGCATCGCCCATCGAGCCGATGCCGATCTGCAACGTACCGCCGTCGCGCACCAGCGTACTGGCGTGCAAGCCGATGAAGTGATCCTGAAAGCCCACCGGCATGTTCGGCGTGGAAAACAGCGTGCTGCTGTCCTTCGCGTCGATCAGCAGGTCGAAGGTGTCGATATCGACTTCGGCATCGCCGGGCATGTACGGCAGATCGGTGTGCACTTGACCGACCAGCAAAATGGTCTCCCCGGCGTCGCGACGTTTGGCGATCATTGGCAACAGGTCGAGGGTGATGTCCGGGTTGCAGCTCAGGCTCAGGCGATCGGGATGCTCGCTGCTGCTGGCGAGCAATTGCGCCACCAGATTGAGGCCGGCGGCATTGATATCGCGGGCGGCGTGGCTGTAGTTGCTGCTGACGTAATCCTGCTGGGCCGGCGCGCTGTTGAGCAGGCTGCCGGGCTGCATGAAGAACTGTTCGATACGGATATTGGCGGGCAGGCTGTCACGTTGCAGATCGGCGAGGAAATCGAATTCGGGGTAGTCGCCGAACACGCGCTCGACGAAGGGTTCAATGAAGCGCTTCTGCAGACCGTCACCCAGCGTCGGCCGACCGAGGCACAGCGCGGTATAGATCGTCAGTTGCCGCTCGGGCAAGTCCTTGATCCGCCGGTACAGCGCGTTGACGAAGTGATTGGGCTTGCCCAGCCCCAGCGGCATGCCCATGTGGATATGCGCCGGCAAGCGTGCGAGCACCTCGTCCACCGCCTGTTCGATCGAACACAACTGCACCATCTGTAGCCTCCTGCCCGTTCCGTGAATAGAGGTAGACCGAGCTTGCCTCGACTTTGCTGCAAAGGACAGCGAAAGCCGTGAATCGCAGGCACAAAAAAACCGTCCGAAGACGGTTTTTTTCGTCAGAAGCGCGGCTTATTTCAGGCCGGACATCTTCTGGATCGCGCCTTTCAACTCGTCGTCCGAGCAATCGGCGCAGGTGCCTTTTGGCGGCATGGAATTGATGCCGGTGATGGCTTTGGCGAGGATGCCGTCGAGGCCGCCCTGGTGATCGGCGCGGTCTTTCCAGGCGGCGGTGTCACCGATTTTCGGTGCGCCCAGCAGACCCGTACCGTGACAAGCGTTGCAATGTTTTGCAATCACTTCATCCGGCGTCTTCGCCCCACCACCGCCGCCAGCGGAGGCAGCGACTTCCATCCCTTTGCATTCCTGCCCCTGAACGCACACCTGGCCGACCGGCTCGAGGCGCTTGGCAATGTCGTCATTCGTCGCAGCTTGAGCGCTGACAGCCCAGAGGGCCAGTACGGTTGCTGGTGCGGCCAGCATTTTCATAATTAGGTTCACGCGTTCACCCTCAATGGTGGCTATTCACGCCTGCGGCCACGGTTCGCAGGCGGGCGCAAGTATAGCGGGTAGCCCGCCACACTGAAACAACCCCATAGTCGAAGGGGTTATACCGCGCTGTGGAAAAACTCATCGGATGCCTTCACCGTCATGGCCTGGCACCTCTGTCTTTAAAAATTCGCCGGCGTGGCTGCGCTGATTAGTCGCGCGGGCGCGTCGAACGGATTACGGAAACGGTGCGGCTTGGTACTTTCAAAATAGTAGCTGTCGCCGGCTTCGAGAATAAAAGTTTCCAGACCCACCACCAGTTCCAGACGCCCTTCCACCAGAATCCCGGTTTCTTCGCCTTCATGGGTGAGCATTTCTTCGCCGGTATCAGCGCCCGGCGGGTAGATTTCGTTGAGAAACGCGATGGCCCGGCTCGGGTGCGCGCGGCCGACCAGTTTCATGGTCACGGCGCCGTCGGAGATGTCGATCAGCTCGTTGGCCTTGTAGACGATCTGGGTCGGCACTTCCTGCAGGATTTCTTCGGAAAAGAACTCGACCATGGACATGGGAATCCCTCCCAGAACCTTCCTCAGCGAACTGATCGAAGGGCTGACGCTGTTCTTTTCGATCATCGAAATGGTGCTGTTGGTGACGCCCGCACGTTTTGCGAGTTCACGCTGGGAAAGCCCTTTGAGCTTGCGGATCGATTGCAGTCGTTCACCGACGTCCAAGGCGGGAGCCTCCTGATGTTGTAAGAATATTGAGCGTTATCATGGCGACAGCGTTCAGTATTTACAACACTTGGCCCCCGCAGTGGCCTCAACCCTCGGAATAGAGCCTTGGCACGCGACGCAGGTTGCAGAAGATCTGGTAGGGAATGGTGTCCGCCCACTGCGCCACTTCGCTGGCGAGGATGTTTTTGCCCCACAGTTCGACGGTCGAACCGAGGTCCGCTTCCGGCACATCGGTGAGGTCGATGCAGAGCATGTCCATCGATACGCGGCCAAGCAGGCGGCTGCGTTTGCCGGCCACCAGCACCGGCGTGCCGGTCGGGGCATGACGCGGGTAGCCATCGGCATAGCCCATGGCAACCACGCCGATGCGCATCGGCTTGTCGGTGATGAATTTGGCGCCATAGCCGATCGGCTCGCCGGCGGGCAGTTCGCGCACGCAGATGACTTTCGATTCGAGGGTCATCACTGGCTGCAGACGCTCGGCCACGGCGTTGGCTTCTTCGAACGGGGTCGCGCCGTAGAGCATGATGCCCGGGCGCACCCAGTCGCTGTGGATCTGCGGCCAACCGAGCACGGCCGGCGAGTTGCGCAGGCTGACTTCGGCAGCCAGACCCTGACGCGCCGCTTCGAACACCGCGACTTGATCGGCGCTGCTCTGCTCATGCAGTTCATCGGCGCGGGCGAAGTGGCTCATCAGCACGATTTTCGCCACTTTGCCGCTGGCCAGCAGGCGCTGGTAGGCTGCCGCGTAGTCCTTCGGATGCAGGCCGACGCGGTGCATGCCGGAATCGAGCTTGAGCCACACGGTGATCGGTTTGCTCAGTGCCGCCTGCTCGATCGCTTCGAGCTGCCACAGCGAATGCACCACGATCCAGAAATCATGCTCGACGATCAGTGCCAGCTCGTCAGCCTCGAAGATGCCTTCGAGCAACAACACCGGGGCCTTGATGCCGGCCGCGCGCAGCTCCAGCGCTTCTTCAATGCAGGCGACGGCAAACCCGTCGGCCTCGGCTTCCAGCGCCTGGGCGCAACGCACCGCACCATGACCATAGGCATCAGCCTTGATCACAGCCAGCGCCTTGGCGCCGGTGACTTCGCGGGCAATTCGGTAGTTGTGACGCAGGGCTTCTAGGTCGATCAGGGCACGGGCAGGACGCATGGCGGCAGACTTCTAGGCGGTCATGGAAATAAAAACCGGCGCCGACTGACGACGTGAACCGCCAACAGCGCCGGGAGAGGGATCTTTGAATCGGTTACGGCAACGCGGCGACGATGGAGATCTCGACCAGGATGTTCGGCTTGGCCATCTTCGCTTCGACGGTGGCCCGGGCCGGCGCGGCGCCTTTGGGCAGCCACTGATCCCACACCGAGTTCATCCCGGCAAAGTGCGCCGCGATGTCATTCAGGTAGATCGTTGCCGACAGCAGATGCTGCTTGTCAGTACCGGACAGATCCAGCAAACGCTCGATATTGGCGAGCACCTCGCGGGTCTGCTGTTCGACCCCGGCGTCGAAGTCGTCGCCGACCTGTCCGGCCAGATACACGGTGCCGTTGTGGGTGACGATCTGACTCATGCGCTCATTGGTGAGCTGGCGCTGGATTGCCATGTTTTGCGGACTCCTGAGGCTTGTTGCCGTAACGGGAAATATCGAGGCCTTCGGCGCTGATCTGCGGCTTTTTCTTCGCCATCAGATCGGCCAGCAAACGACCGGAACCGCACGCCATGGTCCAACCCAGGGTGCCGTGACCGGTGTTGAGGAACAGGTTCTTGAACGGCGTGGCGCCCACGATCGGCGTGCCGTCCGGGGTGGTCGGACGCAGACCGGTCCAGAAGCTCGCCTCGGCCAGATTGCCGCCCTGAGGATAAAGGTCGTTGACGATCATCTCCAGAGTTTCGCGCCGACGCGGGTTCAGCGACAGGTCAAAACCGGCGATTTCCGCCATGCCGCCGACGCGGATGCGGTTATCGAAACGGGTGATCGCGACCTTGTAGGTCTCGTCGAGAATGGTCGAGGTCGGGGCCATGGCCGGGTTGGTGATCGGCACGGTCAGCGAGTAACCCTTGAGCGGATACACCGGCGCCTTGATGCCCAGCGGCTTGAGCAATTGCGGCGAGTAGCTGCCGAGGGCCAGCACGTAGCGGTCGGCGGTTTCCAGCTTGCCGTCGATCCATACACCGTTGATGCGGTCACCGGCGTAGTCGAGGCGCTGGATGTCCTGGCCGAAGCGGAACTCCACACCGAGTTTCACGGCCATTTCCGCCAGACGCGTGGTGAACATCTGGCAGTCGCCGGTCTGGTCGTTCGGCAGACGCAGAGCACCGGCGAGGATGTCGGTGACATTGGCCAGTGCCGGCTCGACACGGGCAATGCCGGCGCGGTCGAGGACTTCAAACGGTACGCCGGATTCTTTCAGCACGGCGATGTCTTTGGCGGCGCCATCGAGCTGCGCCTGAGTGCGGAACAGTTGGGTGGTACCGAGGCTGCGGCCTTCGTAAGCGATGCCGGTTTCGGCGCGCAGTTCGTCGAGGCAGTCGCGACTGTACTCGGACAGACGCACCATGCGCTCCTTGTTCACCGCGTAACGGCTGGCAGTGCAGTTGCGCAGCATCTGCGCCATCCACAGGTACTGGTCGATGTCGGCAGTGGCCTTGATCGCCAACGGCGCGTGGCGCTGCAGCAACCACTTGATGGCCTTGAGCGGCACACCCGGCGCGGCCCACGGCGAGGCATAACCCGGCGACACCTGGCCGGCGTTGGCGAAACTGGTCTCCATGGCCACGGCTGGCTGCCGGTCGACCACCACCACTTCAAACCCGGCACGGGCCAGATAGTAAGCACTGGCGGTACCGATGACGCCGCTACCCAAGACCATTACGCGCATTTTTGTATCCCTCATCGCGGCGGGGCCGCGTACGTCTGTTGTTAGAGCAATGATGCGCGCAGTGTAAAAAAGAATGGCCAGTGCATTTCACTATATAAGCGCCTATATTTGGCGACAATTCTCGGCAAAAACCCTTTTCACGGAGGCGCATCCCCTATGCGTACCAACACTCAGACCAAACGTGAGCTGGACAAGATCGACCGCAACATTTTGCGGATCCTGCAGGCGGACGGGCGCATATCGTTTACCGAACTCGGGGAGAAGGTTGGTCTGTCCACCACACCGTGTACGGAGCGAGTGCGGCGACTGGAGCGCGAAGGGATCATCATGGGCTACAACGCCCGCCTGAATCCGCAGCATTTGAAGGGTAGCCTGCTGGTGTTCGTCGAGATCAGCCTCGACTACAAATCCGGCGACACCTTCGAAGAGTTCCGCCGCGCGGTGCTGAAACTGCCGCACGTGCTGGAATGCCATTTGGTGTCAGGAGATTTCGACTATCTGGTGAAGGCGCGGATTTCCGAGATGGCTTCGTATCGCAAGCTGCTGGGCGACATCCTGTTGAAGCTGCCGCATGTGCGTGAGTCCAAAAGCTATATCGTGATGGAAGAGGTGAAGGAGAGCTTGAGCCTTCCCATTCCAGACTGAGATTTGTGCTGCCTGATCCGGCCCCATCGCTGGCAAGCCAGCTCCCACAGGTTCAGTGGTCAACAGATATTCTGCGAACGACAACGATCACTGTGGGAGCTGGCTTGCCAGCGATTGGGTCGACTCAGTTCCAGCAATTGCGCTAAACCAACACCTGCCGATTCGCCGCCATGTATTCGAAGATCTGCTTTTCAACCCGTGGATGAATCAACTCCACCGGCCCCCGCCCGTTCGGGCATGGCAGGGTTTTGGTGGTACCGAACAAGCGGCAAATCAGCGGCCGCTCGCCATACACCGTGCAACCATTCGGCCCCAGGTGTACACAGTTCAGTTCTTCCATCGCCGCATCCTGCTCGGCGCGGGTCTTGCGCGGCAGGCGTGACATTTCTTCCGGCGAGGTGGTCACCGGCCCGCAGCAGTCATGGCAGCCTGGCACGCACTCGAACGTGGGGATCTGCTGACGCAGGTCGCGAATGGTCTGGCGGTTGCAACTCATCGAAACGGTAATCCACATGAAATAGGCGGCAATTGTGCCGCAAAAGCCGAGATCCACACAGCAACGGCCGACCAGTGTTGCCGGTCTTCGGCCGTGCGGCTTATGCTCCGTCAAATTTTCTCGACACCCAGCCGTTGGATGATGCCCATGAATGCCCGCGCCCGAACCTTCGCGAGCCAACCCCACGTTGCCTCTTACTACGCCGCCAGCAGCCTGCCGCAGCCCGAGTATCCGGTGCTGCAAGGCGAACTGAGCGCAGACGTGTGCGTGGTCGGCGGTGGCTTCTCGGGGCTGAACACCGCGCTGGAACTGGCCGAACGCGGCCTCAGTGTGGTGTTGCTGGAAGCGCACCGGTTCGGCTGGGGCGCCAGTGGCCGTAACGGCGGACAGTTGATTCGCGGGGTCGGCCACGGCCTCGACCAGTTCAGCAACGTCATCGGCACTGATGGCGTGAGGCAGATGAAACTGATGGGCCTGGAAGCGGTGGAAATCGTCCGCCAACGCGTCGAGCGCTTTCAGATCCGGTGCGACCTGACCTGGGGCTACTGCGACCTCGCCAACAAACCGGCCGATCTCGAAGGCTTTGCCGAAGATGACGAAGAGCTGCGCAGCCTCGGCTATCGCTACGAAACCCGCCTGCTGCAAGCGGATGAAATGCACACCGTGGTCGGCTCCAAACGTTACGTCGGCGGCTTGATCGACATGGGTTCCGGGCATTTGCACCCACTGAACCTGGCGCTTGGCGAAGCCGCTGCCGCACAGCAATTGGGCGTGCAACTGTTCGAGCAATCGGCGGTGACGCGTATCGATTACGGCTCCGAGGTTCGCGTCCACACCGCTCAAGGTTCAGTGCGGGCGAAAACGCTGGTGCTGGGCTGCAACGCTTACCTCAACGACCTCAATCCGCAACTCAGCGGCAAAGTACTGCCCGCCGGCAGTTACATCATTGCGACCGAACCGCTGTCCGAAGAACTGTCGCACAGCCTGCTGCCGCAAAACATGGCGGTCTGTGACCAGCGGGTGGCGCTGGATTACTACCGGCTCTCGGCGGATCGGCGTCTGCTGTTCGGCGGTGCCTGCCACTATTCCGGGCGCGACCCGAAGGACATCGGCGCCTACATGCAGCCGAAGATGCTCGAAGTGTTTCCGCAACTGGCGGGCGTGAAGATCGACTATCAATGGGGCGGCATGATCGGCATCGGCGCCAACCGTCTGCCACAGATCGGCAGGCTCAATGATCAACCGAACGTGTATTACGCCCAGGCCTATTCCGGGCACGGAGTGAATGCCACGCACCTGGCGGGCAAGCTGCTCGCCGAGGCGATCAGCGGGCAGCACAGCGGTGGCTTTGATCTGTTTGCCAAGGTGCCGCACATCACCTTCCCCGGCGGCAAGCATTTGCGCTCGCCGTTGCTGGCGTTGGGGATGTTGTGGCATCGGATTAAAGAGTTGGTCTGATGTTTTTGCTGCGTCCTTGAAGCCGCCATCGCTGGCAAGCCAGCTCCCACAGGTTTTTGCGGCGAATACAAATATTTGTGAACACCAAAATACTGTGGGAGCTGGCTTGCCAGCGATGAGGCCCGCAAGAACAATTCAGATCTCAGATCCGCCAGAACGGCTTCAACCCCTCTTCATTTGCCTGCTCCCGGGTCAACCCGACGTCCTTGAGCTGCTCCGGCGTCAGATTCAACAGCGCCTTGCGCGTGTGCAGACGATGCCAGAACAGGTCCCAGCGACTCAGGCCGGACGGCGCGTTGTGCATGGCGCAATTCCATGCACTGTCCTCCTGCCCTGCCGCCAGTTCCTGACTGTGTAACGTCAGCCGCACATCGCTCAAGCCGTTCATTTTTGCCGCTCCTGTTTACTTGGGTAGCCAGAGATTCCATGATGCGCGGGTCGGCAAAAGCATTACAGATTCAACACACCTGTATTAATTCCATACAGATTTGCCATTCCTGAGACTGAATTACCGATTTTTGCTGCATCTGTACTGGTTTAACGAATCACCTGCATCGAGGCAGTGCCATGACCCTGTATGTGAACCTCGCCGAACTGCTCGGCACCCGCATCGAACAAGGCTTCTACCGTCCTGGCGATCGCCTGCCTTCGGTGCGCGCCTTGAGCGTAGAACACGGGGTCAGCCTCAGCACGGTGCAGCAGGCCTATCGCATGCTTGAGGACAGCGGTCTGGCAACGCCGAAACCCAAGTCCGGCTACTTCGTGCCGGTGGGTCGCGAGCTGCCGGAACTGCCCGCAGTCGGGCGGCCGGCGCAGCGGCCGGTGGAGATTTCGCAGTGGGATCAGGTGCTGGAGCTGATTCGCGCGGTGCCGCGCAAGGACGTGGTGCAGCTGGGTCGCGGCATGCCCGACGTGACCACGCCAACGATGAAACCGCTGTTGCGCGGACTGGCGCGGATCAGCCGACGCCAGGACATGCCCGGTCTGTATTACGACAACATCCACGGCACCCTCGAACTGCGCGAACAGATCGCCCGGCTGATGCTCGATTCCGGCTGCCAGTTGAGCGCCAGCGACCTGGTGATCACTACCGGTTGCCACGAAGCGCTGTCCACCAGCATCCACGCGATCTGCGAGCCGGGCGACATCGTCGCGGTGGATTCGCCAAGCTTTCACGGCGCCATGCAAACGCTCAAAGGGCTGGGCATGAAAGCTCTGGAGATCCCCACCGATCCGCTGACCGGCATCAGCCTCGAAGCGCTGGAACTGGCGCTGGAGCAATGGCCGATCAAGGTCATCCAGATCACCCCCAACTGCAACAACCCGCTGGGCTACATCATGCCGGAGTCGCGCAAGCGCGCCCTGCTCAACCTGGCACAGCGTTTCGACGTGGCGATCATCGAGGACGATGTGTATGGCGAGCTGGCCTACACCTACCCGCGTCCGCGCACGGTCAAGTCCTTCGACGAAGATGGTCGAGTGCTGCTGTGCAGCTCGTTTTCCAAGACCCTGGCGCCGGGGCTGCGCATCGGCTGGGTCGCGCCGGGTCGTTATCTGGAACGGGTGCTGCACATGAAATACATCAGCACCGGTTCCACCGCACCGCAGCCGCAGATCGCCATCGCCGAATTTCTCAAGGGCGGCCATTTCGAACCGCACTTGCGGCGGATGCGCAGCCAATACCAACGCAATCGTGACGCGATGATCGACTGGGTTACCCGCTACTTCCCGGTCGGGACCCGCGCCAGTCGTCCACAGGGCAGCTTCATGTTGTGGGTCGAATTGCCGGAGGGTTTCGATACGCTGAAACTCAATCGCGCGCTGCACGATCAGGGCGTACAGATTGCCGTCGGCAGCATCTTTTCCGCCTCGGGCAAGTATCGCAATTGCCTGCGGATGAACTACGCGGCGAAACCGACACCACAGATCGAAGAGGCGGTTCGCAAGGTTGGCGCGGCGGCGATCAAACTGCTGGCCGAAGCCTGATCATTCCAGCTGAAACGTACCGAATCCCTCAAATCGCTGAAGGTCGGCGACACGACTTGAGGCATCACTGACGCGCGCTTCGATTTCCAGCTCCACCTCCAGATGGCGTCCGGCGGCGAGGCTGCCAGAGCGCCAGGCGGTGATGCGATCGCCAGGCTGCAACAGGCCCGCCTCGCCATCATCGCGCTGCCATTGCACCGGCGCGCCATCCAGACGCGCCGCCACAATGCGTATCTGCAACCGTCCCGGTGCCCAGCGGTAATGCAGCGCATCGCTGCTCGGGGCAGCAAAGGACCACCTGATCGCGCGCGCAGCCGGACATTGAATCCGTATATGAACCGTGCGCACACCAAAACTGCCGTCATTGCCCGATGGCCGGGCGAGCAGCTCCGCCCGCGTCGAAACGCCATAGTCCACAGCGCTCGGTGAGAGTGTCATCTGACAGGCCTCGCTGGCCATGACCGAGGTCGATGCCAACGATGCCAGCGTGATCAGGACAATCCATCGATGCATGCGCAATAACTCGGTCATGTAAGGTTCAAAGGCTGACAGAGCGCGTCTACGGGCTCGATCAATGCTTGCTCGTCCGGCGCTTCAGCCAGATTGAATTGCAGGTCGCAGTGCGCGCTATCCGACAGTTGCACCCGCAGCGACTGACCGGGTTTGATGTCCGGTAGAAAGATCGCCCCGGCCTCAAGCACCGTGGTCACGTATTCGCCTTGCCCGTTGTGTACGGCGAGGCCACTGGGCAGCCATTGCCGGTCAAGCGTCCTGGCCTTCAACAGCACACGCCGCACGCGGGTGATGGAAAAATCCATATGCTGAACCGAGCCACGCCCGGCCTCGACCTCCTGATAACCGTCGAGCACCTCGACGTTGCGCGGCAAACTCAACGGATCGACTTCCAGCCGGGCTGTGGAATAGGCCGGCAAACTCGCCACCACCGCCCGGCCCAATCCATCCGTCCACACCGGGCCTTGCGGCGTGTACAGCTTCAGACCCGCACGGTCGCCAGCCTTGAGCACGGCAAAGGTCTCGCGCAGCGGATACGGCGACAGCGTCACACCGTCGCGATGCAACGCCATGCCGCCGCGCAGCCCCAGGTCAAATTCGCTTGCCCCGGCTCGCTGGTTCAGGCCCAGATCCAGACTGGTGTAATGCGCCAGTGCGTTGACCCGCAAACCCAGCGATGGCGCCGCGGCTTCACGCTGTTCGGCACTGGCGCTATAGGCCAGGGTTTCACTGAGCACTTCGCTCATCGATACGCCACGGCGCATCCCGGATCGCGGATCGCTGCGCAGGTAGCTGCGAGCCCTGCGCTGATCGCTCAATGGCATCGCCGCCGTCAGATAGACCGAGGTGCCCCGGTGCCTCGCGTCGGCATCGCCGATCCCCCGCTCCAGACTCAACGACAGGCTGATGCGCGCGGGCAGTGTCTGCGACCAGGACAATCCCAGGCGTATGTTGGGTGGCTCGTCCTCGCTGGTGTAGCGCGACCAGGTCATGCCGAATGCCCCCCAGCGCTCGACAGTACCGTTGAGCGAAAATGTCCAGTGATCTCGCCCGGGGGCGTCGGCCCGTCCCTGCTGCTGGCTCCAGCCGGTGTCCGACAGGCTGCGAAAGCCCTGGCCACGGTGCACCGCAACCACACTGGTGGACAGATTCGGCGACAACACGGCACTGACGGTCATTTGCACCTCATGACCTGCAATGCCTGTGTCTCGATCGCTGGACAGCACCTGGCGCACGCCGGTGCTCAGATTGCCTGGCCATTGACGCTGCAGCCCCCAGCCTGCCGACAGATAATCCGACCCACCGAGGAACCCGCCGCTCATGCGCAACGCTCGTGACAGACTCCACTCCCGGCCAAGGGTGGCAAACGACGGCGCCTGACGACCATCCGAACCCTGGCGTCGCACCGTGCCAAGCGCCAGATTGAAGCCGTCGGCGCGATCGGATTGTGGATCCTGCAGGCTGGCTGCCGGGACGCGAAAACGCCGCACTTGCCCTTCCTGCTCGTGCACGCTGACTTCGAGGTCGAGCTGGTTGCTCAACAACGGCAGCGCGCGCAAGGTGAAGGGGCCGCCGGGAACCAGCGTGGTGTAGATCAGCACGCCGTTCTGCCGGACTTCGATTCGCGATGGCGACCAGGCTATGCCCTCGACCTCGCCACGTGCACCCTCCTGTGCCGCGCGCATTTGCGCGAACGCACCTTCCGGCAGAATCTGCACACCGTTGAACGATTCGCCGGCGAACAATGGCGACTGCAGGTTCAACTGGCCGATCTGCACGTTGGCTTCGTAGTCTTCCAGGGTGCGCGTGCCGTAGGCATACAGATGCTCGAAGCGAGTGCTATCGGGCAATTGCGTATAGGACTGGCGACTGCGCAAGACCCAGTTGCCGGCATTCAGGCCGAACTCCGAACCCAGTCTGCGAAAGTCACTACGTTGCCCCTCGTGCTGGCTGCCCATGACCAAAACATCGTAGTTGAACACGCCGCCCACTCCGCCATTGGCGAAGCTGCGTGGCTGGAATTCCGGCAATGCCAACAGGTCCGTCGGCAGCAGCAGGTCGATCTGTTCCTTGCCGGGATGCAATGCAACGGTTGCCGCTGGCAGACCTTCACCCAGCGTCAGGCACTGTTGCGGTTGCGCGCGGGTCAAAGCCGCTTGCGAGCGCACGCCAGCAGCCTTGAGCAAGGCCGGTTGCAGGCACGGCTCGCCCTGTTCATTGAATGCCACGAACACCCGCCCCCGTGGCTGTCCATTGACCTCAAGTGCGACCAGCCATGTGCCTTGGGAGAAACGCGGTGCCTGGCGAAAGTACTCAGCCAATGCGGGGTCGAGCCCGCGCTCGCGAAGCACCTGCGCATCGAATTCCACCCCTTCACTGGCCATCGTCATGCTGATCGCATTCGCCATCAGCAGTGCCAGTCCCTGACGGGCACACGCGCGCATCAGTGCGTAACCGGGGCATCAAAGTAATCGACCGCAAAGCCATATGTGGTCGCCGGAAAGATCCGCACTGCCATGGTTCGCACTGTCACGTTCAACGGCAACTCGACAGACAGGCGCTCCCCCGGCAGGATCCAGGTACGCGGCAGATCCACCGCCTGCGTGCCCGGCAGCGGAACAATCGCTTTGGCCAGGCGCACCACGTAAGGACTGGGATTACTGACCAGCAAACCTTCAGCCGTGGCTGACCAGCTCAGGCGTTTCCATGGCTCGCGCTCCACTGGCAGACCGGCAGGGCGCAGGATCACCGGCAGGTTTTGCCGAACCCCCAGATTGACCCGGGCACCGTCGACACCTGCCACAGGATTGATCCCCTCAAAAATCACCCGTTTCAGACGCTCGGTCTGCAATGGTTCGGTGCTCTGCAACATGAACCGTACCTGCTGCACCGCACCAGGCTCGACACGGGCAATCGGCGGACTGAACAGCAACAGCTGTTGATCGTGCGGCTCGATATTTTCGACCGTGGTGTGCAGCAGGGCCGGACGCGTTTCGGTGTTTCGCACATTCATCGTCGCTTCACCGATACCCTCATCCACCACCAGCACAGGGGTTTGCGGCACCATTCCGGCAGCCTGAACCCCGGGCATCAAAATCAAGACGAGCAGGCACAGTGGCAACGCCCGCAAGCCTGGGCGGCACATTGAAATCGGCATCGGTATTGCTCCGCAGGGGGCAGCGCACCCGGCAAAGGGCGCGCTGAATGAACCTGAAAGAACCCGGTAATGGCCGGGTTCTGACGATCAGAGGTAGAACATCTCGAAGGTCACCGAGCCATCGAGCGGGATCTCGCTGGTGATCGGCAGCGCGTTGCTCGGGCCGATGATCGGCAACAGGCTCATCGGAAACCCGTGGTGACGGGCCGCGACCGGGCCAGCTGCCACGCCGGAACCCCATGAGTAGAGCGCCGGGGCATTGCCCACCAGCGGCGAAGCAGGCAGTTGCCACGCCGGTGCTGCCAGAGTGCGTGTCATCAGAGTCTGCGGCGCACCGTCGGCTTCCGGACGACCGTGACGCAGCGCAAATCCGCCGATACGGATGCCGTTGATTTCACCCAGGCCGTAGAACAAAGCCGGATCGTTATTACCGGCACCATCGTTGATGCCCGGCAATTTGGTGGCTGTACGATTGTCTCTGACCGACACCTCGACCGATGCCTCTGCATCACAGTTGATGTGCAGCGAAATGTCGTGGGTCGGCAGCAGCGTCTGCGTGGTCTTGTTCAGGGTGGCTGCGGATATCTTGCGCAAATCTACCGTGCCGCCACCGGCAAATGCGGGGATGCACGACGTCGGAATAATGGTTCCGACCACACTCAGGTCTACGCTCTCGGCGACCACCAGGGTGGGTAATACTGCAGCCGCGACGGCTACCATCCATGTTGTTTTTTTCATCAGTCCCTACTTCATCGGTTATTGATCAATGGCAGTTGTTGAGCGCATTGCCTTCACAAGACGCTGAACACCGGGGCGATGATTTCGTTTTTTGCAGGATTCGTATGTAGGAATAGGCACCGACCAGGAGCTGAAAAAACAACAAAGCAAATAGTCCAAAACCACAGGCGAACTCATTCCTACTTTTGAACGACTAATTGTTTACACAGTGTGGCGAGGATCCGCCGGAAACGGTCTTGGAAATCCTCTGCGTGCCATACTCCGTCACCCCCTGCCTCCAGCCGAGAAACCAACGTGCAACCCGGAAAAAAATTGCTCGCTGTCTGTGTGTTGTGTTCGTTGGCCAGTGGTTGCGCCACCCTCGATGCGCCGCGCGAACCCAGCCAGGCGTTGCCGGCCGCGGGCTCCGCATTCGGTCGCTCGATTCAGACCCAGGCAGCGCCCTGGCAGGGCCGTTCCGGCTTCCGCTTGCTGTCCAACAGCTCAGAAGCCTTCACCGCCCGCGCCGAGCTGATTCGCAATGCGCAAACCAGCCTCGACTTGCAGTACTACATCGTCCATGACGGCGTCAGCACGCGGATGCTGGTGGAGGAACTGCTCAAGGCCGCCGACCGCGGCGTGCGCGTGCGCATCCTGCTCGACGACACCACCAGCGACGGCCTCGACACGATCATCGCCACGCTGGCGGCGCATCCACAGATCCAGATCCGCCTGTTCAATCCGCTGCACCTGGGCCGCAGCACCGGCGTGACCCGCGCTGCCGGACGCCTGTTCAACCTGTCGCTGCAACACCGGCGCATGCACAACAAACTGTTCCTGGCGGACAACAGCGTGGCCATCGTTGGCGGGCGCAATCTGGGCGACGAGTATTTCGATGCCGAGCCGAATCTGAATTTCACCGACATCGACATGCTCAGTGTCGGCCCGGTGGCAGAGCAGCTCGGGCACAGTTTCGACCAGTACTGGAATAGCGCGCTGAGCAAGCCGATCGACGAATTCCTCTCCAGTAAACCAAGCGCCAAAGACCTGCAGAACACCCGCACGCGTCTGGAAGAGTCGCTGGATGAAACCCGTAAACAGAATCACGCGCTGTATCAACAGTTGATGACGTTCAAGACCGCGCCACGCATGGACATCTGGCGCAAGGAACTGATCTGGGCCTGGAACCAGGCGCTGTGGGATGCGCCGAGCAAAGTGCTGGCCAAGGACGAACCGGACCCGCAACTGCTGCTGACCACGCAACTGGCGCCGGAGCTGCGCGGCGTCAGCAAAGAGCTGATCATGATCTCGGCGTACTTTGTGCCCGGCCAGCCGGGGCTGGTGTACCTGACCGGGCGCGCCGACGCCGGGGTCTCGGTGAGCCTGCTGACCAACTCACTGGAAGCCACCGATGTGCCGGCAGTGCACGGAGGTTATGCGCCGTATCGCAAGGCGCTGCTGGAGCATGGGGTAAAACTGTATGAGCTGCGCCGTCAGCCTGGGGATAACTATGGCAGCGGGCCTCATTTGTTTTACAGCAAGTCGTTCCGCGGCTCGGACTCCAGCCTGCACAGCAAGGCGATGATTTTCGATCGGCAGAAAGCGTTCATCGGCTCGTTCAACTTCGATCCGCGCTCAGTGCTGTGGAACACCGAAGTCGGGGTTCTGGTGGACAGCCCGGAACTGGCCGAACACGTGCGCGAACTGGCGCTGCAAGGCATGGCGCCGGCCCTGAGTTATCAGGCGAAACTGCAGGATGGCGAGATCGTCTGGGTGACCGAGGACAACGGCCAAATGCACACGCTGAGCAAGGAACCGGGGAGTTGGTGGCGGCGCTTCAACGCGTGGTTCAGCACCACTGTCGGTCTTGAGCGGATGTTGTAATCGCATTTGTATGCGCTCCCACAGGGAAGTATTCAAGCAGTCTGTGGTTCGGTGCCGAATGCACCTTGGCGCATCAGCAGAATCACCAATCCAAACGCCCCCGCCGCCATCAACAACGGCAACGCATGCCCGCTGATCCACTGACTGCCCGCCCCCGCCAGCAACGGCCCGATCAGACAGCCGACACCCCACAGCTGCGCAATGTGCGCATTGGCCCGCACCAGCGCATCGTCGCGATAACGCTCGCCGATCAGAATCAGTGACAAGGTGAACAGGCCACCGGCACTGGCGCCGAACAACACCCACAACGGCCAGATCAGCAGCGTGTCGATCAACAGCGGAATCGCCAGACTCGACAGCATCAGGATCACTGCGCAACCGGCGAACAACGTGCGCCGCGACAGGTAATCCGCCAGCGCGCCGATCGGCAGTTGCAACAGCGCATCGCCGACCACCACCGTGCTGACCATCGCCAGCGCAATCTCGGCGGTGAAGCCCTGTTGCAGGCAATACACCGGCAACAGCGTGAGGATCATCGCTTCGAACGCAGCGAACAGTGACACCGCCCAGGCAATCGCCGGCAGCTCCCGGGCAAACCCCCACAGATCGCTGAACGTCACACTGCTGGCTTCACTGCTCGGCGCACCGCTGCGCCCCATCAACAGCAATGGCGAGACTGTCAGCAGCCCGACACCGACCCAGAAACCATAATCATGCTCAGTGCCTAGCGCACCCAGCAGCAGCGGACCAGACAGTTGGCTCAGCGCATAGCTGCTGCCATACAGAGCGACCAGACGACCGCGCCAGTGTTCGACGACCAGTTGATTGATCCAGCTCTCGCCGAGGATGAATACGATGGTCAGGATCACCCCGATCATCAGGCGCAGCACCAGCCAGACCGGATAACTCGGCAACAGCGCGAGCAAGCCGATCGACAACGCCCCGGCCCACAGGCAAAGACGCATCAGGTTCGCGGTGCCGAAACGTGCCGCCAGATGACTGGAAATCTTCGCGCCCAGCAATACGCCAATCGCCGGCATCGCCGCCATCACGCCGATGGCGAAAGAGCCGTAACCCCAGCTCTCCAGACGCAACGACACCAGCGGCATGCTGACCCCCAGGGCCAGGCCGACACTCAAGACAGACGCCAACACGGCGAAATACGTCGCCCAACGCATGGTCCACGCTCCTGTGGATATTCTTATGTGCGCCACAAAATCACTGTGGGAGCGGGCTTGCTCGCGAAAACGATTTCACATTCAGCAGATGTGCTGACTGATACACCGCTTTCGCGAGCAAGCCCGCTCCCACAGGGGATCTCCGTAAGTTCGAAAGCCTGAACGAATCAGGCTCCCGCTAACGGCTTACAGCTTGATCCACGTCGCCTTCAGCTCGGTGTACTTGTCGAGCGCGTGCAGCGATTTATCACGACCGTTGCCCGACTGCTTGAAGCCGCCGAACGGTGCAGTCATGTCGCCGCCGTCGTACTGGTTGACCCACACGCTGCCGGCGCGCAGTGCTTTGGCAGTCAGGTGCGCCTTGGAGATGTCCTGAGTCCATACCGCAGCGGCCAGACCATACGGCGTGTCGTTGGCGATCTGGATCGCTTCTTCGGCGGTATCGAAGGCGATGACCGACAGCACCGGGCCGAAAATCTCTTCCTGAGCGATCTTCATCGCGTTGCTCACGCCGTCGAAAATCGTCGGCTCGACGTAAGTGCCACCGGTTTCCTGGAGGATGCGCTTGCCGCCCGCCACCAGTTTGGCGCCGTCGGTGTGACCGGATTCGATGTACGACAGCACGGTGTTCATCTGCTGGGTATCGACCAGCGCACCGACATTGGTTGCCGGGTCCAGCGGATTGCCCGGCTTCCAGGCTTTCAGCGCCTCGATCACCATCGGCAGGAATTTGTCCTTGATCGAGCGTTCGACCAGCAGACGCGAACCGGCGGTGCAGACTTCGCCCTGGTTGAAGGCGATGGCGCTGGCGGCGGATTCGGCAGCGGCTTGCAGGTCCGGAGCATCGGCGAAGACGATATTCGGGCTCTTGCCGCCGGCTTCCAGCCACACGCGCTTCATGTTCGATTCGCCGGAGTAGATCATCAGTTGCTTGGCGATCTTGGTCGAACCGGTGAACACCAGCGTGTCGACGTCATTGTGCAGCGCCAGCGCCTTGCCGACGGTGTGACCATAGCCCGGCAGCACGTTGAGCACGCCTTTTGGAATGCCGGCCTCAACGGCCAGCGCAGCGATGCGGATGGCGGTCAGCGGGGATTTTTCCGACGGTTTGAGGATCACCGAGTTACCGGTCGACAGCGCCGGGCCGAGTTTCCAGCAAGCCATCATCAGCGGGAAGTTCCACGGCACGATGGCGCCGACAACGCCCACCGGCTCGCGGGTCACCAGACCCAGTTGATCGTGCGGCGTGGCGGCGACTTCGTCGTAGATCTTGTCGATCGCCTCACCGCTCCAGCTCAGCGCTTGCGCCGCGCCCGGCACGTCGATGTACAGCGAATCGCTGATCGGTTTGCCCATATCGAGGGTTTCGAGCAGCGCCAGCTCTTCAGCGTGCTGCTTGAGCAGGCTGGCGAAACGGATCATGGTGGCTTTGCGTTTGGTCGGCGCCAGGCGCGACCACACGCCGGAATTGAAGGTGGCGCGGGCGTTTTCCACGGCGCGTTGGGCGTCGGCGGCGTCACAGCTGGCGATCTTGCCCAGCAGACGGCCATCGACCGGGCTGATGCACTCGAAGGTTTCGCCGGAGACGGCGTCGGTGTATTCACCGTTGAGGTAGGCGCGGCCTTCGATCTTCAGGTCGCGAGCACGTTGTTCCCAATCGGCACGAGTCAGGGTGGTCATTCGAGTGTCCTCCTCTTGTTGAATAGAGCGCCGCGTTCTTCGCGGTCGTCTTCAGGAATGCTGCCCGGCCAGCCTGCTTTTCGGCCCAAGGCACCCGCCACCCTAAACCAGCGGCTGGGGTTGTTTCAATATATTTGACATAAGCGCGCCATACGCCCTTGCGGTGTTCATTTTAATAAACATAGACTTTGGCCCTTTCAAGCCACCGCGCCGTCATCACGGGAGAAAACAACAATGAACATCCAGAACGTCGTCGATATCAGCCTGACCAGCAGCGAAGCCGAACGCTATCGCCCGGACCCGGCCAAAGTGCTCAAGGGCGACCCAGAGCAAGCGGTGTTCAATCAGTACGACAGCCCTTGTGGGCAAATGGGTGTTGGCGTGTGGGAAGGTGCGGTCGGGCAATGGACGGTGAACTACACCGAGCATGAATACTGCGAAATCCTGCAGGGGGTCTCCGTATTGCGTGACAGCGATGGCAATGCCAAGACCTTGCGTGTTGGCGACCGCTTTGTGATTCCGGCCGGCTTCCGTGGTACCTGGGAGGTGCTGGAGGCTTGCCGCAAGATCTATGTGATCTTTGAACAGAAGGCCTGAGGATTTTCGCTGGCTGATCCGGCCCTATCGCTGGCAAGCCAGCTCCCACAGGTTTTGTGGTGAACACAAATTTTGTGCATACCGGCGATCATAGTGGGAGCTGGCTTGCCAGCGATGAGGCTCGGCCGGATACCGCAGAAATCCGAGTGTCTAGTCCTGAAATAGGTTTACACCTGTTTCAGTCTCAAAACGCCCGATGCACCGCATCGGGCGTTTTGTATTTCAGGGATAAGTGCGGCCGCTCCCGGTTGTAGATTTGCACCGATTCATCCACCATTTTCACTGCATCCGCCAGGTCTTTGGGGCGATGCAGCAAAA